>Ga0308164_10000111_pt1 | contig 229027 bp, 198 predicted proteins | sample PhyTR2_FD_201031 | JGI IMG/M metagenome (GOLD analysis project Ga0308164, IMG submission 201031) | Phyllosphere microbial communities from UC Gill Tract Community Farm, Albany, California, United States - DLSLT.R2 | ecosystem: Host-associated > Plants > Phyllosphere > Unclassified | place... | reverse complement strand
TTAAAAGTCTCCTACATTATTTGGAGGAGACTTTTTTTGTTTAAATAATTTGGTATTCAAAAGTTTACATTCAAGATAATCTCTATACCAACTTAAAGGTCGCTCCTCCGAAGCTCCAACTTATCGTAAGCTTTTGTTCGTATTCCATTAACAGTCACTAATCCGCGGCGCTGAAAGAAAGTATACAAAAGATAATAACTGACAACGGTGTTATACCAAGGATGTAGAAAGATGGGCAGGAAGAATGTGCATGGTTTCACTTTTAAATAGTCAATTTTCACGAAAATATTTTTACAAGTAAAGAAAATTCAGATAGAAATTTTAAATATGATTTAACTGAAAGAAAAGAAAAAAGTTTCAAACAGAATATGATTATTGAGTCATTATGCTGGCGAGATTATACTAATGGATGCTCTGAACTTTTTATTATGGCAGATAGTATTAAATTATATCGTAAAAAACTCTTTAGAAAAATTGAGGTCAATAATATTGTTGAAGCTTTAAATTAGATAAAATCAATAAGTTTTTGTAATCTAAAATCCTTTATCCTCATTCTAATTTTTCAATCCCAATTAAGTACATTATTTAGGGAAGTATTTTTTATGATTTAATACTTTTAGGTCTGATATTTGTATCTTTAGTAGAAACTCGATGACCACTATATATTTATGAAAAAATTATTTTTGAAACAATCATTATTCTACATTTTATTTTTTGCCTTATTACTTACAGCATGTAAGAAAGATAACGAAAAAATCGACAACCAGTCACAAGATACAGCTTCAGGAACTTTATCAGACGAAAAAAAATCAGATTCAGTAGCTACAAAAACTGAAATTAAAGAATCTGTGCCTCCTGCAATGCAGGAAAATGGTTTTTATAATGCTTTTGCCATTCCGAAAGATAAGAAGCAAAGAGATTCTGTATATGCAATTTTTAGTAAAAAATATACTGAAAGAGAACGTTACGCAATTTTAGCACTCAACAGATTAGATTCTAAAAGTAAATGGAATTCTGATACTTTAGTTGTTCCTGCAAAGATCGATACTACTTTGATGGCATATTCTCCTTTTCCAATGCAGCTTGATGTGCTGAGTGAAGTGAAAAAGTTTGTCGTATTTTCATACCCAATTCAGGCGTACGGAGTATATTCTAATGGAACTTTGGTGAAATGGGGCCCGACAAGCATGGGTAAAAAAACAGCGCAAACTACAAGAGGCTTAATGTTTGCTAATTGGAAGAAAAAATTGGCCATATCAACCGTAAAAAGTGAGTGGAAACTACCTTATAATTTCAATATTCACAATACTCACGGGATTGGATGGCATCAATACGATCTTCCAGGCTACCCTGCATCGCACTCTTGTTTGAGATTGTTGATGAAAGATGCTATTTGGCTATACAGTTATGCTGATACATGGATTCTAAATCCAGGTGGAGCAACTACTCAAGCAAACGGTACGCCGGTAATTGTTTTTGGAGATTACCCATGGGGGAAAAGAAAACCATGGAGAAATCTCTTAAACGATCCAAATGCCAATAACATTTCCGTTGAAGAGATGACCAATTTAATTAAACCTCACGTTGAAAGAATGGTGAAAGAACAAACGAACAGAGAAAAAGTTTCCGACTCTATCAAAGCAGCAAAAGCGATGGAAGTTAAAGCTCCTGTTGCAGAACAGGAAGCTTCCAATTAAATTTTCTTTTCATGATGTAAAGTAGATTCTTCAGCAAACTTTCTGAGTTTTTTCATCTCATCTTTAGCTTTTATTTGTCCGATTCTTGCTGCAGCATAAGTTGCGGCAATACAGAACAGCATTACGAATGAAGCGTTTAAAGCCCAAGGATATTCAAAACTTTTGATTTGCTTTTCAACATAATACATGGTGAAAAATGTCATCCAAAGAATTGAAAACAGAAAATAGAGAAACATAAAAAAAGTCCAGACTGAAGAACTTGGTCCGAATACTCCTCTGATAACGGTTTGTTCATCTTCGATTTCTGTACGAAGAGATAACTGAGGCTGCCAATATTGTTCATATACGGTTTCTACACAGATGGTAGCCATTTCCTTGTTGATGTTTCCGGAAAATTCCCCTTTATGTTCAGCAAGATATTTTTTTAGATTTTCCGCATAAGCTTCTTTACTGAGATGCGTGTACATCTTAAATCTCGGGCGGTTTCTTATTTTGTCTAAGGTGGTTTCTTCTGTTTGCATATTAATCCTTATATGGTATTGGGTCTTCTAATGTAAAACTAAGGCGAAGTTCCTGATTTTTTCTCATAATATTCATATTTATTGTCTTGCCTTCATCAGATTTCATTATTTCCATGATTTTTTGCAACGTCATATCTGAAGTTTTCTTTCCGTTAATGGTGATGAGTTGATCACCTTTTTTCAGTCCTGCTTTATCGGCTGGTGAATCTTTTCTCACTCCGGCAATCGAAAAAAAAGGTTTTAGAACAAATTTATATTGCAGGCTATTATTGATAAGTTGCACTCCATTCCCTCCATTATCTTTCTTTTTACTTTCGAGATTGAACAAATCTTTTTCCCATTGTAATCCGTCTTGCTGAAAGTCTAAGCCACTCATATTGAAATGAAACGGATCGTAATAATTTCTGTTTTTCTTTAAATATAATTTTTGGTTTTGATAATCAAAAACTGTTGTGAATCTCCTCAGAATATCACCACCGACAGACCCCTTTCTTTCTACAACCAAATTTACATGTTGAATAGAAAATTCATCAGGCATTGCTGTAAGCGGCTTTTCAAATTTAAAATCACCTAAATAAAAATTGTGGATTCGGCTTCTTTTACCATAAATATCACCATTAAATCCTCTACCTAAGTAGTCATCAATATTTGGTCTGTTGTAAACGAAATTCTTAATCAGGGCGGGGAAGAGCCAAATGGCATCACTGTTTCCCATATCAATCAAAAGCTTTGAACTTTTTTTCTCGTCGGTCATTTCTACATCGGCAAAGATATAAGGCTTATTTCTTTCGATGGAAATGGGTAATTCATCAAATTTTTTAATTCTTTTTTTGAATAAATCATCATTATTGTAAACAGTAATTTTCTTCGAACTGTAGTCAATCGCAACAGGATAATTTTTAAAAAAAGGATACCCAATAATGCCGTTTACAGGGATTCCGACGTGAGATGAAATATTAAAATCCTGATCCAAAATAATAAACAGAGTAAAAGAGGTATTGATAAAATGTTCTCCTATTTTCCCAGTATTATGATCAGATTTAAAGCCTTCAATACTTGCACTTCCCCCAAGCCCGGAGAATTTCATTTTTTCTAAAGGTGAAAGTTTTAATTCTTTGTTTTCTAGACTGAAAATAGTGGTTTCAGCAACTCCGGTGTCCAACATAAAAGTAAGTTCGGCGCCATTCACCGTAATTGGAATGAAAATTAAATTATTAATGAGCTTAAAAGGAATGACTATTTTTTTTGCATCTTTTATCTCAAAACTATTCTGAGCATTCGCAAAAATGCTGAACATACAGATGAATAAAAAATGCATTATTTTCATCTTATTAAATTACTAAAATATTTGATTTAAAAATAAAAAACATCCCCAATTGTTGAGAATGTTTAAAAATGATTAAGGAAATATCTTTTATTTCGAAAAGAATTCCATTAAATCGATATAATTTTTTTGATTGACACCGTGGCCGCTCATGTATTCTCTGAAGGTGAAATAACAGCTCAGATCATACAGCAGATCTGCAGCTTTTCTTCCCCATTCCATAGGAATAATGGCGTCATCTGTACCGTGAGAAACGAAGAAGCGAAGTTTTTCAAGCTTCTTTTTATCTTTTACAATGTCTGTCAGCAATTTTTCTTCAGGATAACTGCTTAAGCACGCAACGTAATTGAAAAGGTCAGGATACTTTAAAGCTAAGCTGTAACATAAAATACCACCCTGGCTGAATCCGCAAAGATGTGTTTTGTTATCTGTTAATCCATATTTATTGGTGATGGCCATAATGTTCTGTAAAACGCTTTCTAGAGCCTCTTTTGCCTGATCAATATCTATAAACTGTTCGGGATTATTAAAATCAATATCAAACCATGAATACCCTTCAAACTGAGTTTCTTTCGGAGCTCTGAAACTTACCAGAATCCAGTCAGCGGGAAGACTTTCTCTAAAACTAAAAAGATCCTGTTCATTGCTTCCATACCCATGAAGCATAAAGAGAATAGGAGTTTGCGGGGTCATGTTTTCCGGCTCTCTGACGATGTAATCTAAATTCATATATTAAGAATCTACTTTTTGTTAAATGGAATCGCTGTAAAAATTAATTTAAATCAAGCGATTGAATAGGCAAAGATAATTAATAATGATTTATTTAAATAAAAAATAGTAATTGTCAGAATGAGAATAAACAGAACAAAATCGCCTATAGGTCTTTTGTTGAATTGCTATTGATTGTATTTTTTTATTGGAAATTTTACATAAAAGTTATTTTTATATTGATAAAAAACCTATATTTGAAACATTAAAAATCTATTCGGAGAAATGAAGCAAATTTACAAATCAAAAAGTTTACATAGACTTTCATTAATGGTAGTCGCATTATTTTCTGTAGTATCTGTTATGAATTCTTGTAAAGATGATGACGAAGAAGAGTTTCAGGATCACCTTGTACAGTTTGAAGCAAAACTGGTAAAAGGTACGGGAACGGCAGTACCAGTATTTAAAACTATCGTTACTCAGGTTGGAGTAAGTCAAAATACTAATTTTGATACACCAGGTCTTGTTTGGGCAAGTGACGAATTTTTCGTAAACTCAAGCCAGTCTCAACTTAATTTAGATGCAAATGCGCTTCTTACCAATGCGGACTCTCAATTAATAGTTACATTATATATTGACGGACAAGTTGCAAAATCTGACACTGCAACCGGAGTAGGAACAAAAGACGCTTCTATTGATTACAGCTTTTTAGAATTGTAATTGATTTAAAATAAAATAAAAAAACCGCCAATCGGCGGTTTTTTTTGATGATATAGATTTAATATTAAATTGCTTTTACAATAAAATAATTCTTCTTCCCTTTTTGAAGCAATAAAAATTTACCGTCAATCAAATCGCTTTCATTGGCAGTATAAACATCATTTACTTTTTCTTTGTTTACAGAGATAGCATTTCCTTTCAGCTCTCTTGTAGCTTCGCTTTTAGATTTTAAAAACCCTGATTTTTCAGAAAGCAAATCAACAATATTGATTCCTAAAACGTCGGCTTTTGCAACATCTTTCTGAGGAACACCTTCAAAAATTTCTAAAAAGATTTCTTCATCAAGACTTACTAAATCTTCAGCGGTAGATTTCCCGAAAAGTATTTCTGAAGCCTTTAAAGCTCTTTCATATTCTTCTCTTCCGTGAACCCAAACGGTAACTTCCTCAGCTAATCTTTTTTGTAATTTTCTTTCGTGTGGCGCTGTTTGATGTTCTGCAATTAAATTTTCAATTTCTTCTTGCCCTAAGAACGTATAGAATTTTATGAATCTTTCTGCATCACTATCGGTTGCGTTCAACCAAAATTGGTAGAATTTATAAGGTGAAGTTTTCTTTTTGTCTAACCAGTAATTTTCTCCGCTTTCAGACTTTCCGAATTTCGAACCGTCAGCTTTTGTAATCAAAGGAACGGTCAATGCAAATGCTTCTCCCTGCGCTTTTCTACGGATCAACTCTGTACCTGTCGTGATGTTTCCCCATTGATCAGAGCCTCCCATCTGAAGTTTTACGCCATTGTTTTGGTATAAATGCAAGAAGTCATACCCCTGAATTAATTGATAAGTAAATTCTGTAAAACTCATTCCGTCAACACCTGCTTCTCCTGAAAGTCTTTTCTTTACAGAATCTTTCGCCATCATATAGTTGACCGTGATGTTTTTTCCAACATTTTTAGCAAAATCAAGGAATGAAATTTTCTTCATCCAGTCGTAATTGTTTACCAATTCTGCCCTGTTGGTTTCATTTCCTTCAAAATTTAAAAATCTTGAAAGTTGGTTTTGCAGACAATCAACATAATGCAAAAGCGTTTCTTCATCCAAAAGATTTCTCTCTGCAGATTTTCCTGAAGGATCACCAATCATTCCTGTTGCACCACCAACCAATGCAATCGGCTTGTGACCGTGTTGCTGAAAGTGAGCCAAAATTTTAATCTGAATTAGACTTCCGATATGTAAAGAATCTGCGGTAGGATCGAACCCGATATAGGCAGTGGTCATCTCCTTATTCAGTTGTTCGTCGGTTCCGGGCATCATGTCAGAAAAAAGACCTCGCCATTTCAGTTCTTCAATAAAAGAATTCATTATTTTTTGTTTAAAATTTAATGTGCAAAGATAAGTAAAATATAGAATGTGAAATAAGCAGACTGTTCTAACGTCTGTTTAAATCTCTGAAATTTCGAATTCACTTAAATTTTTAATTATTTAATCTTTTAATTTTAATAAATTTGTTAGCAATGAAAGACGAACAATTATTTTCGCTCATCCAACAGGCAAAGGAAAAAGACCAAAAAGCGCAGACAAAACTCATCAATGTTTTCTGGGTGGATGTTTTTTCTTTTGTGATGAAAAAAGTGCACGACGAAAATGATACTGATGAAATTACCGTCAATGTTTTTTCAAAAGTTTTATCTAAATTGGATATGTACGACCCTCATTTCCAGTTTAAAACCTGGATTCTGACGATTGCTCAAAACACGATTATTGATTTTTGGCGAAGAAAAAGCAGAGAAAATCAAGATCCGACAGAAAATTTAGATGAAGTAAAAAATCATTATGCAAAATCTCCTGAAGAGCTGATGATCTCTGATGAAGAGCAAAAGAAAATTATTAAAACCATCGAGTCTTTAGATGGAAATTATCAGGACATTATCAAATTAAGATTCTTCGAAGAAAAAAGTATCAAAGAGATTGCAGAAGAGTTGGGAATTTCTGTTGCCAATACAAAAGTAAGAGTGATGAGGGCGAAAAAAGTCTTAGCAGAATTGCTGAAAAACAGTGAGTTTGGTGAAGATTGATTATAAATACACTTCTTCTTTGGTTTGTGGAAGAATAATTTTTCTTTGTTTTTCCTGATTTCTATTTTGGAGATTAATTTTCATTCCTTTTTTAATAAACGTTTCCTTTTTAGATTTACCATATTCCTTAGTATTTACAACTTCTTTGTCGAAAACCAATTTTCCTGTTGAAAGATTGAAATCTACCGTTGTCCAATATTCCTCAGGTTTTCCGCTTTCAGAAGAATATCCGATCAATTCAAAGTGTCCGTTCTGAAATCTGTATTTATCTGTACCTCCCAATTTCCAGCTGCTTCCACCATAATGACTAATGTTTAAAATACCTTTGTTAATCGTTGTACTCATATAAGGATCACCCATCATTCCGCCATCTTTACTTCCCATAATAGCATTTTGGGATTTTTCTAAGACGGTCCATTTATTATTAATTTTTTTTAAAATCTGAATTTCGCGGGTATCTTCCGAATCATCATTGCTTTTAATATTGTAAACAATTACTTTTTCTGGGATTTTATCACCATCCAAATCTCCGTCAACAGTTTCATTAATTGTAGAACCTTTTGGCTGGAATTCTTTTTGAGCAAAGCAAAATGTACTGAAAATAAGAGTGAGGAAGCAAAATGTAGTCTTCATAAAAATATTTTGATCTTTAAAATTACGAAATTATCTGTTTCATCAATGTCTGTCTTTGATTGTTTCGATAAAAAAATCACTAACTTTGAACCTCAATTTGAGAAATAAATGGAGAATTTAGTTCAGGATACAACCGTTCAGAAACCAAAATGGATTCGTGTAAAACTTCCTACAGGAAAGAATTACAGAGAGCTCCGTACCTTGGTTGATAAATATAAATTAAATACAATTTGCCAAAGCGGAAGCTGCCCAAACATGGGTGAATGTTGGGGAGAAGGAACAGCAACGTTCATGATTTTGGGAAACATCTGTACCAGAAGCTGTGGATTTTGTGGGGTGAAAACCGGAAAACCAATGGATGTAAATTGGGACGAACCTGAAAAAGTGGCTCGTTCAATTAAATTAATGAAAATCAAACATGCTGTTTTAACTTCTGTTGACCGTGATGATTTGAAAGATATGGGTTCGATTCTTTGGGGTGAAACGGTAAATGCTGTAAGAAGAATTTCTCCGGGAACAACGATGGAAACTTTAATTCCTGATTTTCAAGGACTGACAAAACATTTGGACAGAATGGTGGATGTAGCTCCGGAAGTAATTTCTCATAACATGGAAACGGTAAAACGTTTGACGAGAGAAGTGAGAATTCAGGCAAAATACGAAAGAAGCCTCGAAGTTTTAAGATATTTAAAAGAGGCAGGACAGAACAGAACGAAAACCGGACTGATGCTTGGTTTGGGTGAAGAAAAACATGAAATTTTTCAGACGATTGAAGACATTAGAAATGCCAATGTGGATGTGATTACGATGGGACAATATTTGCAGCCTACTAAAAAACATTTACCTGTGAAGAAATTCATTACCCCTGAAGAGTTTGATGAATTCGGGGATTTTGCAAGAAGCTTAGGTTTCAGACACGTTGAAAGTTCGCCTTTGGTGAGAAGTTCTTACCACGCAGAAAAACATATTCATTAAAAATATACATCGCTTCAAATTTGGAGCGATTTTTTTTTATTATGAGAAGCGGAGTAATGCAGGGCTATCCTAAATTTTTATTCTGATGGATAGAAAATTTAGGGTCTCAGACCACCCCGTCAAAATTTCAAAGAAATTTTCGCCACCCCTCCAAAGGAGGGGAATTATTAACATTCAAAATTAGCCTTCAACTTTATTCAAATACTTTTTCTTAAAAGCGGTAGGTGTTTCTCCGATATAATTTTTAAATAATTTATTGAAATAAGAAAGGCTTTCAAAGCCAACCTGAAAAGAAACTTCATTGATGCATAAATTCTGCAGCAGTAACATTTTTGCCTGATTGATTCTGTAATTGTTTACAAAATCTGTAAACGTCATATTGGTCTGCTTTTTAAAATATCTGCAAAATGCGGGAGTACTGAGACTTACCATTTCAGCAATCACATTTACGTTTGGGCTTTTATCATAATTTTTATTGATGTAATCATAGATCGTTCCCATTCTTATCTTGTCATTCAAAAACCATTTTACCCGCGTATCTTCTTTGTTCAGCTCTTTTACTTCAGTTGACTGAGAAAGGATTTGCAATACTTCCATCATGGCAATAAGCGATTCGAACGGACTTTTTTCTTTAATTAGATGAAGTTTTTTTGCAACGATTTTTTTTGTTTCTCCGAAAAACGACAATCCGAGATAAGAGCGGTCTAAAAGTTTTTTAATATCATCAAATTCAGGAACGGGAAGGATCATTTCCTCAATAAAATTTTCTTTAAGCTGTAATACAACCTGTTTGTATTCAGTTTTAATTCCATAATCAAAATTTAAATGCGGAACATTTGAGCCTACCAAAAGAAGATCACTTTCCATAAACCCGGAAATATCTTTACCTACATGGCGAATTCCGTTGAGAGCTTCTACATAAACCAGTTCAATTTCAGGATGATAATGCCAGAAAAAACAATGTTTCATGGAGGGTTCAAAAATTTTAAAAGATTTACCCTCTTCAAAATTAATGTCTTCTTTTTGGATTTTCATTAGGTTCTGTTTTGATTAATTATGAATGCAAATTTATTTAAAATTGTCAATATAGAGCAATAATCAATCATTTCAGAACAAATAAGAACCATTATTTCTCCCGAATTTTGCACTTTGAAATAGGAATAGATGTTTGATAAAAGAATTTTGCCTTTGGCAATCGGTGGTTTGGCAATCGGAACGACAGAATTTACCATAATGGGACTGCTTCCCGATATTGCAGAAACATTGCAGATTACCATTCCGCAGGCGGGTCATCTGATTGCAGCTTATGCGCTGGGAGTTGTAATTGGAGCACCCATATTAATTGGTTATTCAGTGAAATTTCCACCCAAAAAAGTCTTGCTTGTTTTGATGGTGATTTTTACCATTTTTAATGCTTTATCAGCTATTGCACCTGATTATAATTCGATGTTGGTTATCAGATTTATGTCTGGTTTACCACATGGAGCATTTTTCGGGGTTGGAACTGTGGTTGCATCGAGAATGGCTGGAAAAGGGAAGGAGGCACTGTATATTTCACTAATGTTTACCGGATTAACGGTTGCCAATTTGGCGATGGTTCCTTTGGTGACGTACATTGGGCATGCCTTCCACTGGCGTTGGTATTTTGCCATCGTTGGAGTGATTGGTCTGGCTACTTTATTGGCCTTGAAACTTTGGCTTCCTGCAATGGAAAAAAAGGAGGACAGTCATTTCTTGGAAGAATTAAAATTCCTGAAAGGCAAACAGTCGTGGCTGGTTTTAATGATTACGGCGATCGGTTTTGGCGGATTATTTACTTGGTTTAGCTATATCACACCGTTGATGACTGTTGTTTCGAGAATTGAGAGCAGTCATATGGCGTATGTGATGATTCTTGCCGGTGGAGGGATGGTTGTCGGGAATTTAGCCGGAGGTTTTCTTTCAGATAAATTAGGACCGGAAAAAACTTGCGTGCTGTTGTTGTTTTTGATGATGTGTTCACTGTCGGGAGTCTTTTTCCTTTCAGAATATCAAAGTATTTCTTTGGTTTTGACATTCATTTGTGGAGCTCTTTCAATGTCAGTTGCAGCACCCATTAATATTATGATGATGAAAGCAGCACCCAAAAGTGAAATGATGGCCGCCGCTTTTATGCAGGCTGCATTTAATATTGCGAATGCAATGGGCGCTTTCTTGGGCGGAATCCCTCTGGAACATGGTTTACCCTATAATTATCCGTCGCTTGTCGGAGTGGGGATGACAATTATAGGTTTAGTAATCAGTATCATTTACTTTTATATGTATCGCTCATCAAATGTCCCAGAAAAGGAAATTATTACGGAATGTGTTACCTGTGACCAATAAAAAGAGAAGCAATTGCTTCTCTTTTTGTTTTCTAATCTTCAACTTCATTGCCGTTCTGGCACCAATATAAAGCGTTGTACAAGTTTTCTTTTGGAAAAGATTTAAATTCTCCGGGCATCAGAACACTGAAAATATCCGTAAAATTCTGTACTCCTTCTTTGTCGGTGACAATCGCCGCACGATTCCATTTTGAAAGATTTTTTATTCCTAAAAGTGCATCCTGAAGCCAGGCTCCCATTGTAAAATTACTTAAATCTGTATCCAAATAAAGGAGATAGTTTAATTCATCGAATTGTTCCACTTTATTTTTTACATAAGGAATGACAAGATTTTCAAAATCTTCTTTCGTAACATCGCCTGTTGCATTGAATGCTGCTACATTTTCGGGTGCATCATTAATAATCGTGATCATAGTTTATATTTTAAATGGTTTTGGTAGCTTTAAATTATCAATAATTAAACCATAATTAAATAATGAATGGGCTTAAGGCTCAATTATTGCTAGGATTTTGAAAATAATTCTATGGACCTGAAATCTAACGAACCTTTCTGGCTTTTAAAAAATGGCCTTGTTTCTTCCTATCCTTCCCTGAAATCTGATGAAGAATGCGACATTCTTATCATCGGTGGCGGAATTACCGGAAGCCTTATTGCCCATCAAATGATAAAAGACGGATACCAAACTGTTTTAATTGATAAACGTGAAATCTGCAACGGAAGTACTTCTGCAACAACTTCTATGTTGCAATACGAAATAGATACTCCATTGTACGAATTGATTGAAATGATTGGTGAAAAAGGTGCGGTAGAAAGTTATAAAGCCTGTTCAAAATCTATAGATGATCTCGAAAAATTAACCAAAGAAATAAAAGCCCGATCAGGCTTCAAAAGAAAACAGTCTTTATATTTTGCGTCGAAAAAGAAAGATGCAATTTGGCTCGTAAAAGAATATGAAGCCAGAAAGAAAGCGGGATTTGACGTGGCCTGGCTCGGAACTGAAGATATTGAAGAAAAATTTGGCTTCCAAAACACGTACGGCGGAATTTTGTCAAAGCAAGGTGCAAGTATTGATGCCTTCAAATTTGCTCATGAGCTGCTGAGATTTAATGTCAATAAAGGTTTAAAGGTTTTTGATAAAACTGAAATGAAATCTGTGAAATATTTGCGTGATCATAATTTGGCATTGACAACGGATGGTTTTAATATTAAAGCCAAAAAAATCATTTATTGTGTTGGCTATGAAAGCTCAACAATGATTAAAGAACATTTCGTTGACCTGAAAAGTACCTTTGCAGTTGTTTCTGAAATTGATAAAAATAAATTTAAAAACATTGAGCATACGCTCGTCTGGAATACCGATGATCCCTACATTTATATGCGTTCCACGGATGATGAAAGACTTTTGATCGGTGGTGGTGACGAAGATTTTTCTGATCCCGAAAAACGTGATTCTTTATTAAATAAAAAAGAAAAAGAGATTCTCAAAAATCTAAAAAGAATAAAAGCTGATTATCATTTCTATACCGATTTTATCTGGGCCGGGACCTTTGGCGAAACAAAAGACGGACTGCCGTACATCGGAACTCACGATCAATTTAAAAACTCTTATTTTGTCTTAGGCTTTGGCGGAAACGGAATTACTTTTTCCGTAACCGGGATGGAAATGACTTCTGCTTTTATGAAAGGAAAGAAGCATCGGCTTTCTGAGTATTTTAAATTTGGAAGATAGTTTAAAAATAAATGTTTCGGGGTTCGGCAAAGCCGAACCCCGAAACTGATAAACAATACTAACATTCACATTATTTATTAAACTTATTAATGTTTTATTTAGGAATGAGATTTATTGATAACTCCAAAGACTGGTGTTTCAGACCAATACATTTACGTTTTTAATTTAATTTTCAAAAATTTAACGCTTATGTGATAGGATTTCATCCTATCCTTTGCTAAGTCGTCCCGTTGGGACTCCATAAAGAATTTAGAATTCGAATCTTATATCCCGAACCCGAAACTAAAAACTATATCCGTTCTTTTTCGCCAGTTCCACAATAGATTTTTCAATTGCTTTTCCTAAATCATCACCTTCAGCATTTCCGCGTTTTTTCATTTCAGTGTCGATAAAACTTTGTCTTTGCTTTGCCAAAACTTCAATTTCTCTCTGAATTTTATCACGGTCGGCCGATTTTTGGGCAACAATCTTATTGATTTCGTCTTTGCTTTTTCCTTTCAGTTCAGAAGGTAATTCCTCTTCTCTGATAGACGAAATGTAGCTTTTATCTTTTTCAACTTTATCCACTAAATCCCAATGATCATTTTTGTAAGCATTTTTCTTCGACTTACTTACAGCTCTTTCAACAGCATTTGAAGCTGACTGCATTTCTGCATTTGAATCCTGCGTAGTCTGTTTGCTTTTCATTTCCGAGCCTCGGCTTCCGTAGGAAATGTAGGTGTCATTCAATTTAGAATTGTAATGTGAAATTTTCACATCATAAGGCGTTTCAATATAAATCACCTTTCGGTCGCTGTCGATATTGAAGAATTTTCCGTCTCCCAGACTCGCTCCGTTTTGCCAGAAGGTTTGAATACCCTCATCACGACTTCCGCAAAAAATGGTGTTGGTGTAAATGTTTTTTTTCTTTGCACCTGAAATGGTTTCTTTATAATTGATTTTCCCCTGGTCAAACGCTTCATTTCCGGCAATGTAAATCAGCTTCATGCTTTTTCGTTACTATCCCATTTCAGATTGGTTGATGCATCACGAATTACCGCACCACAATATTCGCTTCCGCCATTGGTTCTGAGGGCAAAAAGTTTTTCTGAAACCAGATCTAAATCCTGAGTCAGCGGAGTGACTTGTCTGAAGTAATTTTCATCTTTTAAACCGTCATTTCCGTATTCGTACAATGCGATTTCCACTTGCGGAGCTTGTCCGTTATACTTTAAAGTAGTCAAAGTATTCACGATATTCCAAAGTCTCGATTTTGCCTGATCGATCAGTCCATCCATACTGTTTGAGGTATCCAAAAGCAATGCAACCTGTATTTTATTATCTTTTGAAACGGTGATTTGTGGCTCTGGAGAACTATTGCTTTCTATCACTTCTCTGTCGTTGGCTTTGCTGCTGCAACGAATATCAGAGATTTTTCCTGTGCTTAAAAAAGCAACTGCAGTTGTAGTTAATGCTAAAAATTTTAAGGTGTTCATATGGTATGTTTTTAATGATTAATTAAGATTTGATTGATTCTAAAACTATCTGCTGTAATACTGAATCTGCATTTCTTTAGGATATTTTACTTCATAAGAGAAATTGATTTTATCTGAAGTTCCGCTGGAAATATTTCTGTTCCAAAGAATGCTTCCGGTTTTGTCATCATAAATTCCGTTTCCGATTTCTAAAGATTTTACCGTTATTTTTGAATTTTCGCTTAAAGGAAGCTGATCAAGAATTTCCAGTTCGATATTTTCTTTTGTATTGTTTCTCACGGTTATTTGATAAGATTCTGTTTCCCATTTATTTGAGTTCAGCGTTTTCTGTGAAGTTTTGTCTTCAAGCTTGATTCTTTTAACAACAATTCTCTCGTCAGCACCCAGAGAAATCGGGAATTCTTCTTTTACATAAGTGCTTGTGATATTGGTTTTTCCGATATAATTATCTTCAAAATAAATATTTCCTTCGCCTGAAATCAGATTTAAATTCTGCCAGTTTTTCACAAATGCCATTAAGAATACCTGATTGTTTAGTTTCGGAACGGTGTGATATTTATACGTTGCATCTACCTCTTTTTTATCCAGAATTACATATTGCTCTTTTTTCTGACTTACGATGGTCTGATTGTATTTTAATTCATACAAAACATTCATCTGATTATCAGAAACTGTTGCCACCGGAATCTGGCTTGGCGCAGCAACTTCCTCACGCATCTGGTAGGAATTTGACATATCAGCTTTTGCTTTTTGCATATATCCAACTTTCGCATCATCATAATTGTGAGCAGCATATTCTGCAATGTACAGTGGTGATAAAATCGGTCTGTTCTGATTATAAGAAGGTTTGTAAGTAGAAACAAAAAGTTTCACATTATTCCAGTCTTGTCCGGTTTTTTGGTAAATTTTTCCTTTGTAGACAATTTCCAGAGGTTTTTTGGTGGATAAAGCCCGCAAATCGTAAGACGGAACCCAGCCTGCATTGGAAACAATATAGCTTACCCCAAGATTGAAATTCATTTCATTTTCAGCAAGAATTTCGAGGATCAATTCTTTGGTGTTGGTATTTTTATGAGTCTGTTCTTCGGCAAATTGTTTGTTGATTTTAGCAATGTTTTCATCGAGGGTAGCTTTTTGTTCATTCAGAAGAAAAGCTTGATTGTCGATTTCCAGCATTCTTTTTCTGTAAAATTCTGTCAGTTTAATCAGTTGTTCCTGAGGAGTCGATTTGTCGTTCGTAGAAACTTTAAGATTATCATTAATAATATTTTGTTCGCCTGTCAGATTTTTAATCTGAATATTTAATAAATTGACTTGTCTCTGAAATTTTTTTCTTTCATCATCCAGTTTTTTTTCGCCATCGGTCAATTCATCATTTTTAAGATAATTGTTTTGTGGAGTGATAGATAAAAGGGTTGTGTTTTTTTCAAGATTGATTTTGTAGGTGTTTTCATCCAAATCATTTGGGAGATTGATGATTTTCACCACATTTCTTCCTTTTTGAAGAGTAACGTTCGTGCTTCCGAAAACTTTTGCCCCCTGCAAAAATACGGTGGCCTGTTTTACGTCGATTTCCTTTTTAATTTCCTGAGATTTAAAAAACGAAACCATAAAAATGAGTGTAAAAATAGAGTGTCGCATTGTTTATTATTTTAAAGTTCTACAGTAAAATTACCCAGATTAGAAACTGAAAATTTAAAGACTTGGTGAACTTAGGTTTTCACTTGGTGGAAGTTTTTAGACAAAAAAAGACAGCCATTTCTGACTGTCTTTTCGCACTTTAAAGAATTTCGTATCTTGTTTTGATGCTGAATTTCAGCTTAATGTTTTCGATGTTATCAAAAGCAAAATCAACACTTTGGTCGGCTGCTTCCATCTGTACGTTGGCCATTTTGCTTCTGTAGGCTACCGGCATTACAGAGTCGCTCATGTAATCTTCAATTTCTGTGATTTCCAGCGGTGTTCCGGTCTTTTTTCCGATGCTTCCCAATAGATAATCGGCTTTTTCTTTGGCAGCTTTCAATGCATTAATTTTAACCGTTTTTCTAAAATCTGCAATTTTTGTGTTTTTAATTTCGGAAATATTCAGATTGCTTACCCATTTTTGATTCAAATCTTCAAAAAGCTTACTGACATTGGTTTTAGCATTTACTTTAAACTGAAAACTCTTGGTAAACTTCGTTGTTTTCGAATACAAATTCTGATACATCGACTTGAATTTGATATCTTCATTTTTTACTCCGTGGGTTTTCAGAGTTTCAAATAAAAGCTTTTCGTTGTCTGCCAATTGATTTTTGTTGTCTGCTTTTATTCCGATGTTGAAGATGATTTCATCCGGTTCTACTTCCATTTCGGCAACTCCAGTTACTTCAATTGCATTTTTTTTGATTTCCTGCGCATTCACCAAACTTCCTGCTGCAAAGATTCCTACTAATAAAAGGTGTTTCAGTTTCATAATGTAAATATTTATTGTTTTTATCGTATTATGCAATCGCTTCTTCGATTTCATAATTTCTTATTTTAAATTTCTACAGTAAAATTACCACGAATAGAAACTGAAATTTTGTAAACTTGGTAAAATGAGGTTTTCACTTGGTGAAAATGATTCTTCAGAAAATATTTGAGAAGAAACCTAACGGGTTTTCGAAACCCGTTAGGTTTGAGTTCCAACTAAATAAAGCTTAACGATTCTTTTTAAAATCATATTTAATACTCATGTTGATAATATATTGTATTCCGATTTCAGGATCTTCGTTGTTGATTGCTTTATCAAAACCATTATATGGAGTTCCTTCATAATAAAAGGTTTTTCCTTTTCTTTCCATTTTTTTAATCATCAGATCATTGTTATTATACCCTCGCAATAAATCGAAATCTGAACTTTCATAAGCAGTATATTGTTGATACTGTGAAGATGGAAAAACATATGTAAAACCGGAGCTCATCGTTGGAGTACCGATAATTTCCTTTCTGAATCTTTTAAAATAATCTTCTTTTTTCCGTTCGGCAATTTTGCTCGCTTCGGTCATTAAATCCTGATGAATTTTTTCAAGATCAGTGTTCATATAATCAATTTTAATAATGTCATAAATCTGATAATCTGAGGCTTCATAGATGATTTTCTCGATTTTAGAATGATCGTTGGTTTTAATGATGATGTTTTTTTTGATTTCAAAACCTTTAATTTTTTCACTGATCAGCTTTTTATCATCAGAAATGCTCACATCATACACTTTGGTTTGGGAAATAAAATCTACATAAAAATTGTCTTTATTTATACCTAAAACTCCAAGCCTTTTAATGAAATTCTGTATTCGTATGTTCATGTTTTCAATGGCTTTTTTAGGAGACTCTGCTTCCTCATTCAGTCCTAAAGTAATTTTAAACTGATCTGCTTTTTTATTCAACAATACATTGACGTTAATCAGCATTGTAGAATCTGTAGCATAAAACTGTTTTACATCAGAAAGTCCAGGGCGATTGTTCTCATAGGAATTTCGGTTTCTGTAAACATGATTTCCGGACATTTGCCCCCGAATAGAATAAAAGGAAATTAGAAGAAGCAGCAAAGTGAAGAATTTGATTTTGTTGTAGTAGAGATTGTTTTTCATAGTGATTAAATTTTAATTTATACTACAAACTTAATTGCCTTTTAAAAGTTGTTTGAAGCCAACTTGGTGAATGACTATTTTCACTTGGTGAATCATTTTCTGAACATCAATTATATGTATATCTTTGTTTTATGAATTTAATCAGGCTTTTTACAATTGTTTTTTTGTTGCTTTCTGTGAATAATTTGTATTCGCAAAGTAAAGGAACCAAAGAAATTGTAGCTGAAACGTCAAAGCTCAAAAAAGCATTGGATACCAAAGACGAATCTGCTGAAGCTGATTCTTATTACAATATTGGGGAAACCTACTTTAATAATGGAAATTTCCCAAAAAGTGAAGAGTATTTTATAAAATCAAAAGGTATTTATGAAAAACTGAATGACAAAAAAAATCTCGAAAAGGTAACCCGGAAATTAGCTCAATCGCAGGAAAATCAAAACAAACTGAAATCGGCGGTAAGTAATTATGAAAAAGCTTCAAATATTGGCTATTCTAAATCTAAAAGAGTGTTAAATGCCAATGACGCATCCAGACTTTCATCACCGGTTACAGAAAATAAAGCAGAAGCCATTCAGAATAATATCGATATCAGCAGAAAGGAAAATGAAAATTCTGACTTAGCCGCCAGCTACAGCCAAATGGCAGAAGTGAATATTGAACAAAAAAATATTCCCAAAGCAGAAGAAAATTTCACAAATGCGTATAAAATTTCCAAAGATAATGCACCCCAACAAGCCTTAGCAATCAATCAAAAACTGACAGATTTTTATGTTGAAAATAAAGACTTTGATAAAGCCATTAAAGCAAAAAAAGAGGTTTTAAAAGAAGATTTTGTAAAAGATAATTCTCATAAAAAAGTTGAGCAAATTCAGGAACTTGCTGATATTTACATCAAAAAGAACGATCCGAAAGAGGCGATTGTTTTATTGAAAAGTGCTTACGATATTGCATTGAATAAAGGCCACACTTTGGAAGCGCAAAAAAGTGTCAAAAGACTCGACAGTTTGTATGCGATTTCTCAAAATACCGATGCTTCTGTACAATTGTACCGAGATTTTCTAGGGAAATTACCAGATTTGGTTTCTAAAGACAGAAGTTTGGTAGATAATAAAATTCTCGAAGATACCGAACAAAGAATTTCACAGCTCGAGCAGGAAAAGAAGCTTAAAGATGAGCTGATTCGTAAAAAGAATATTTTCAATTACAGCTTAATTTGTGCTTTGATACTATTAATAGGCTTAATAATTTTCATTTTCAGAACCTTGAAAAAAGTTCAGATCAAAAACAAAAAAATTGCTTTGCAGTCGCTTCGTCGGGAGATGAATCCACATTTTATATTTAACAGTTTAAATTCTGTCAACCATTTTATCGCCACAAATAACGAATTGGAAGCCAATCAATATTTAACCAAATTTTCAAAACTCATGCGTGGCGTGATGGAAAATTCTACAGAAGATTTTATTCCGTTTCAGCAGGAATTAGATTTGCTCCAGAATTATTTGGCTTTAGAAAAAACACGTTTTGCAGATAAGTTTGATTACGAAATTGAGGTTGATGAAAGTTTAAATACCCAAAGCTTAAAAGTTCCCGGAATGTTGATACAGCCGTTTCTGGAAAATGCAATCTGGCACGGCTTAAGATACAGAGCAGAAAAAGGATTTTTAAGTTTAAAATTTGAAAAAAGCAACGATTCTCTGAACATTTTCATCGAAGACAACGGTATCGGAATCGAAGAAAGCAAAAAACAGAAAACCGAACATCAGAAAACCCGAAAAGGCCGCGGTATGAAAAATACTTTAGAAAGAATTTCGCTGTTGAATGATTTATATAAAAAAGATATTTCGTGTTGTGTGAAAGACTCTGAAAATGGGGTTTTTGTAAAAATTTCTTATAAATTAATAAATAGCTAAACCTCAACTTAAAAAAATGAAAATAAAATCGGTAATCGTAGACGACGAAAAAATGGCAAGAGAAGTTCTGAGGAACTATCTCACGAAATACTGTCCGCAAATTGAGATTTTGGGCGAGGCAGAAAATATCAAAGAAGCCGTTCCGTTGATTGCAGAAATGCGGCCTCAACTCGTTTTTTTGGATGTAGAAATGCCTTTCGGAAACGCATTTGATGTTTTGGAAGCGACCAAAGAATTTTCTTACGAAACGATTTTTATCACAGCATTTTCACAATATTCACTTCAGGCTTTAAACAAATCTGCGAGTTATTATATTTTAAAACCAATCGACATTCAGGAATTGATTTTGGCAGTGAATAAAGTCGCTGAAAGTTTAGAAAAAAAAGACGAACTCAACCGAAACAAAATTCTCCTCGAAAATTTAAAGTTAAAACCCGAAAAACAACAGTTGATTCTCCCGACTTTGCAGGGCTTTGACGTGGTAAAAACAGAAGATATCGTAAGACTTCAGGCCGACGGAAATTTTACGCAGGTTTATCTTACAGACGGCTCAAAGAAAATGGTTTGTCGGTTTTTGAAACATTTTGATGACTTGCTGGAGAATCCTTTTGTGAGAGTTCACCGTTCGCATATCATCAACACCGGTTTTGTAAAATCTTATCACAAAAGCGGAACGGCAACTTTGTCTGACAATACTGAAATCGAAGTTTCCGGAAGTTTTAAGGATCAGTTTCTGAAGGTTTTTTCATGATTTTTTTGGCAGCTATTCCGCCTTCCACTCCCGCTTTTTTGTTTCACAAAAAGAGCTCCGTTCAAGTCGGGCTGTAGCAATTCGACGTTGAAATTATATTGAAAGGCATCATTTTTGAAGTTTTGTGATCATAAAATATTTCAATATGAAAACTTTTCAGAAAATAGCCATTCCCGTTTCCTTAGGTATCATCGGATTATTACTATTTAATTCCTGTTCTGTAGGAATTCCAAAAGGCGCCACAGCAGTCAAAAATTTCAATTCAGAAAAATATCTCGGAAAATGGTACGAAATTGCCCGTTTCGATTATAAATTCGAGAAAAATATGGATAATGTCACCGCCAATTATTCACTCAATTCCGACGGCACAATTCAGGTTCAGAACAGAGGCTACGACTACGTTAAAAAAAAATGGAAAGAATCAGTTGGTGAAGCGAGATTCGTTAATGATAAAGCTGAAGCGAGGCTGAAAGTTTCATTTTTCAAACCGATTTGGGCAGGTTATAATGTGATTGATATTGATGATGATTATCAAAATGCCTTAGTCGTGGGAAACAGCACAAAATACATCTGGATTTTATCGAGAAATAAAGAAATTCCAAACAGTATAAGAGAACGATTTTTGGCAAAAGCACAAAAGTTAGGTTATAATACGAATGATTTAATCTGGGTGAAGCATAATTAGTCATTGCGAGGAGCGAAGCGACGAAGCAATCTCAAATCGACATAGGAAAATGGAGCAGTTAGAAAATTTAGAATTAATCCGTTAAAAAATCCCCACTGTTTGAAGTGCTACAAATCTTTTTGAATCGAAGATTTATTTTGAATTCGCACAAGTTTGAGGATTTTAGGATTGATTTTAAATTTTTAGCGGAAGTTTCCAAGTCTTGTCCCGAAACTTCGGGATTATCTCTTTTGTTTCAAGACAAAAGAGAATTATTTTAAGCTTCTATATTCTTTCCATTCTAAAAAACGATGATCAATAACTTGCTTCATCAAATCATAGTTCTCATAAGTATCTTCAATATGATAAAAAGTTTCATATTCAAAATCACTTTCTTCAGCCACAGAATCAAAAACATTAATGTAATCTGTCGCAAATGAACTGAATTTGTCCCCAAAATCTGTCTCATCAACATAATAATCTTTTGCAAAAGCATTTCCTAGATCATTAAGGTCATATTCAGAAAACTTACCATCCAGAGCATCAATGACAAAGTCTGCACCGGTGATTTCTCTTCTTTTTAATTTTTCGATTTCATCTTCGGAGTCTTCTTTTAATTCTTCGGAAATCATATCGTTGACAACGCACCAATTGAGGAACATTCCTGTGTGAGTTGCTCCATTTTTTTCGGGAAGTCCTTCGGGAAAATCTCCGCTATAATGCCATGAAGCATCATCATATTTAGTCATATTTTTTATTATAGTTGTAGACAGTTCAAATCAAAGATATAAAAAATCATTTTCTTTTGTCCACTAAAGAGATTTTCACGTCATTTGTAGAGAATTTATTCAAAATTAAACGCATGCAAAACGCAGTTCTTATCACCATTGGTGATGAAATTCTTTCAGGAAATACGGTAGATACCAATTCAAATTTTATCGCAACCGAACTCAAAAATATCGGAGTCAAAGTAGTACAGATTTTTACCATTTCAGACGAAATTGAAATTATTAAAAATACTCTGAAATCTGCTTTCGAATTGGGAGATTTAGTCATTACAACCGGAGGTTTGGGGCCAACAAGAGACGATAAAACCAAAAAAGCTTTGGCTGAATTTTTTGATGATGAAATTGCTTTGGATGAGGTTACTTTTGAACATTTGAAAGGATGCATGGAACGACGCGGCCGTATAGAAATTCTGGAAAGAAACCGTGAACAGGCATTTGTGCCAACTAAATCAACCGTTTTTCAAAATCATTACGGTACAGCACCTTGTATGATGATGGAACAAAACGGAAAACTGTCTTTTAGTCTGCCAGGCGTTCCTTACGAAGTAAAACCTTTGATTAAAGATCAGATTGTTCCTTATTTAAAAGATAAATTTAATTTAAATTATATTTCCACAAGAATCGTTTCTGTGGTAGGAATTCCCGAAAGTATTTTAGCTGACCAAATTGAAGACTGGGAATTGGCGTTACCCGAAAACCTTGCCTTATCTTATCTTCCTGTGGGAACGAGAGTAAAACTGAGACTAACAGCAACCGGAACTGATGAAGATCTTTTGCAAATTCAGTTGGAAAACGAAATTCAAAAATTATTTCCGATCATCGGAGAGAATATTATTGCGACTTCTGAAGATAAAATTGAAAAGATTTTAGGGGAGATTTTAAGCGAGAAGGAATTAACAATTTCTACAGCTGAAAGTTGTACAGGCGGACATTTAGCACAAATGCTTACTTCAAATCCGGGAAGTTCTAAATATTTCATCGGTGGAGTAGTCGCCTACGCAACACAAAAAAAGACAGATATTCTTCATGTTTCAAAAGGTACCATTGAAAGATTTACGGTGGTAAGCAGAGAAGTCGCTCGTGAAATGGCTGATGGTTGTCAGAATTTATTTAAATCAGATATTTCTCTTTCGACGACAGGAGTTGCCGGTCCGGGAAAAGGAGAGGATGGCAAAGATGTAGGCCTGGTCTATTACACCATAAATGTCAATAACGAATCTGAAACTTTCAAACTTCATCTTCCGCACTTAGACAGACAGGATTTTATTTATTTTGTCTCACAGAAAATTATTCAGGATCTGGTAGGGATTCTAATATCAAAATAAAGAATCAGACATCTGAAACTTAAAATAAATTAACTTTACCGTAACAAAAATTAAATTCAATATACTTATAGTGTAAATTATTATTACAATGAAATCGCTGTGATTTATTTTGATTGAAAAGTCACAAAATTATGGCGATTGCATAAGACCTTAAAAAAAAATAAAAGTTTTCTTATGAAAAAATTAACGCTTTCTTTGTTTTTATTGGCAGGAATTTGTTCGCAAAATACGCTGAACGCTCAGGCTAAATCTACCAAAACAGCAACTGCAGCAGATAAAGGTTTAGACATCAGTTTGATGGATAAATCTGTTCGTCCACAAGATGATTTCTACAACTACGTGAGTGGAACCTGGATGAAAACGGCTAAAATTCCTTCTGATAAACCAACTTGGGGAAGTTTCAACAAATTGGCTGATGATACAGACAACAATTCGATGACGATTTTAAACTCTCTTCTGAAAGATAAATTTGCAGACGGAAGTGAAGGTAAAAAGATTCAGGATTTGTATGCGACGTATATGAATATGGAGAAGAGAAATGCAGACGGAATCAAGCCTATTCAGGAAAACATCAATAAAATCGATGCGATCAAAAATCTTACAGATTTACAGAATTATCTGACGGCTGTAACTAAAGATGGCGACAACACTTTCTATGGTTGGGGCGTATATTCTGATTTAAAAGATTCTAATATGAATGCAGTTTACTTAGGTGACGCTTCATTAGGAATGGGTAGAGATTACTACCAGAAAGTTGATGTTAAAAATACTGAAGCTCTTGCAGAATATCAAAAGTATGTAGCTTCTATGTTGAAAGAGTTAGGCTACAAAAATGCTGATGCAGCTGCAAAAGGTGTTGTAGACTACGAAAAAAGTATCGCTAAGAATTTGCTGACAAATGAGCAAAGTCGTGACAATACGCTTCAGTACAACCCAAAAACGATTGCTGAGCTTTCGGCTTTGGTGAAAAATATTGACCTTGCTTCATATCTTAAAAAAGTGGGAGTAAATACCGACAGGGTAATCATCGGTGAGTTGGGTTACTACAAAAACTTTGACCAATTGGTGAATGCTAAAAATCTTCCTGTCATTAAGGATTATTTGAAGTTTCACATGATTAACGGTGGAGCTTCTTATTTGAGCGAAAAATTAGGGGATACTAAATTTGCTTTTTACGGTAAATATCTAAGAGGTCAGCAGGAGCAGAGAGCTTTAAACAAAAGAGGGTATGAGTTAATCAACGGTTCTTTGGGAGAGGCTTTCGGTAAATTGTATGTCGAAAAATATTTCCCGGCAGAAGCAAAAGCTCAGATGGTTGAATTGATTGATTACTTAAAGAAAAGTTTTGCAGTTCACATCAACAGTTTGGCTTGGATGTCTTCTACAACTAAAGAAAAAGCAATGGCTAAGCTGAATAAATTTACAGTAAAAGTTGCTTATCCGGATACCTGGAAAGATTATTCTAAATTAAACATCACTCCGGAATCTAAAGGCGGGAATTTATATTCAAACCTTCAGAATATTGCAGAATGGCAGTACAATAAAGATTTAGCAAAAATCGGAAAGCCGGTAGATAAAACAGAATGGGGAATGACTCCACAGACTGTAAATGCATATTACAATCCGGTATACAACGAAATCGTTTTCCCGGCTGCGATTCTTCAACCGCCTTTCTTCAATCCAAATGCTGATGCTGCGGTTAATTTTGGCGGAATCGGTGCGGTTATCGGTCACGAAATCAGCCACGGATTTGATGATTCTGGTGCTCAGTTTGACGCTGACGGAAACTTGGTGGACTGGTGGACGCCGGAAGATAAAGCTAATTTTGAAAAAGCAACAAAAGCTTTAGCTGCTCAATATGACAAGTATGAGCCGGTAAAAGGAACTTTCGTCAACGGAACGTTTACAAACGGTGAAAATATTGCCGATTTAGGCGGTGTAAATATCGCTTACGATGCATTGCAAATGTATTTGAAAGATAAAGGAAATCCAGGTGTCATCAGTGGTTACACGCAAGACCAAAGATTTTTCCTAAGCTGGGCAACCGTTTGGAGAACTTTATCAAGTGAAAAATATATGGTCAACCAAGTAAAAACAGATCCTCACTCTCCTGGATATTTCAGAAGTTTCGGTCCGTTGACCAACGTAGATGCTTTCTACAAAGCGTTTGACGTAAAACCTGGTGACAAATTATACAAAAAACCGGAAGACAGAATTAAAATCTGGTAATAATATTTAATACTATTCAAAACCGCTCAGCAATGAGCGGTTTTTTTATGGACTTAATAATTGAAACTAACAATATTAAACGATGAGCCTTAAACTTTAAAAGGAAAATCATCAATCGAAATTTAACATAAATTCCTATATTTGATCAAACTGATTACAATTCAAAATTAATTTAATGAAAAACGTAAATATTGCAGTACTTGCATTCTCAGGTATTGTGTTTTTGAACTCGTGTGGAACGAGAAAAACTGTTGAAGCACCGAAAGCAGAAACAACTGAAATGGTAGCTGTAGAGCCAGTGAAAGAAGAAGGCATCAATCTGTCATATATGGATAAAACGGTTCGTCCGCAGGATGATTTCTTCAGTTATGTCAACGGAAATTGGGTCAAAACTACTCAAATTCCTTCAGATAAAGCAAGTTGGGGATCGTTTAATGCATTGAGAGAAAATGTGGATGATGCTTCTTTGAGTATTTTAAATAAAATCTTAACTGAAAAATATGCTGAAGGTTCAGAAGGTCAGAAAATCCAGAATCTGTACGCATCTTTTATGGATGTCAGCAAGAGAAATGCGGACGGTTTAAATCCGATTAAATCTGATTTGGCAAAAATTGATGCAATAAAAAATGTAAATGATCTTCAGAAATATCTTTTAGAGGCTACAAAACTGGGTGACAATTCATTCTACGGATGGAGAGTTGGCGCAGATATGAAAAACTCTAAGATGAACGCCGTATATCTTGGCGGCCCGGATCTTGGTTTAGGAAGAGATTATTACCAAAAAGTAAATGAAGCCAACACAAAAACTTTAGCGGAATATCAAAAATATGTGGGGCAACTATTTGGAGTTTTAGGGTATAAAAATTCTGATGCTGCAGCTAAAAATGTGGTTGATTTCGAAAAGCAACTGGCTAATTATTTACTGACCTTAGAGCAAAACAGAGATGCCAATTTAAGATATAATCCTAAAAATGTTTCTGAACTTTCTGGTTTGGTAAAAAATGTAAATCTTGCAAAATATCTAAAAGAAGCAGGTGTAAATACGGACAAAGTAATCGTGGGTGAACTGAAATATTACCAGAATATGGATCAGTTTATCAATCAGAAAAATCTTCCGTTGCTGAAAGATTATTTGAAATATCATGTGATTAATGGCAATGCAAGTAATCTGGGCGATAGCTTAGATAATATTAGATTTGATTTTTACTCAAAATATCTTCAGGGTCAGAAAGAACAGCGTGCGATGGATAAGCGTGGTTTGGCTTTGGTAAACAGTGTTTTGGGGGAAGCTTTCGGGAAATTATATGTGGATGAATATTTCACTCCGGAATCTAAGCAGCAGATGGAAATGTATATTGATTACATTTTAAAATCATTCAAAACTCACATTGATGATATGGATTGGATGTCTCCTGCAACTAAAGTAAAAGCTCAGGAAAAATTATCTAAATTCACTGTGAAAATCGCCTATCCGGATCAGTGGAAAGATTATTCTCAATTAAAAGTGGAAGCTCCTGCTCAAGGCGCAACATTGTATTCAAACCTACAGAATGTTTCGGCTTGGCAATATCAGAAAAGCTTAGAAAAAGTAGGGAAACCTGTCGATAAAACAGAGTGGGGTATGTCTCCTCAGACGGTCAACGCATATTACAGCGGTTCAAATAACGAAATTGTTTTCCCAGCAGCAATTTTGCAACCTCCTTTTTACAATCCAAAAGCTGATGCAGCCGTTAACTTTGGAGGAATCGGTGCGGTTATCGGTCACGAAATTTCCCATGGTTTTGACGACAGCGGTTCAAGATTTGACGGTGACGGAAATTTAAATAATTGGTGGACGGAGCAAGACCGTAAGAATTTTGATGCAAAAGTAGGTCAGTTGGCAGCTCAGTACAATGCTTACGAACCTGTGAAAGGAAGTTTTGTTAACGGTAAATTCACAAGCGGAGAAAATATTGGGGATTTAGGTGGAGTAGCCGTGGCTTACGATGCACTTCAAATGTATCTGAAAGACAAAGGAAACCCGGGATTAATTTCAGGATTTAATCAGGATCAAAGATTCTTCATGAGCTGGGCAACAGTCTGGAGAACCAAATCTACCGATCAGTATATGATGAATCAGGTAAAAACGGATCCGCATTCACCGGGATATTTCCGTGCTTTTGGGCCTTTGGTTAATCAGGACGGCTTTATGAAAGCATTTGATATTAAGCCAGGAGATAAGCTTTATAAGGCACCTGCAGAAAGAATCAAAATCTGGTAAAAAATTATTGAAATCTTAATATGAGAAACGCATCTTTAGGTGCGTTTTTTTATTTATTTTTCATAGATTAGTGATAGCAAAAAGTATTAACAATCATTTCATTAGAAAAGGTAAATTGATTTATTTAAAGAAAAACCATCACAAAATTTTGTATGTTACAGTTTTTTTATAAATTTAAACAATGGATTGGTCATAAATTTGCTAATCCAAACCAAAATCAACAATCTCAAAATAATAATAATATGGCAATGTTTAATTATGGTGTTGGCGGAAACGAAGTCAAGGTCGACGCTAATGAAGCTATTCAGGAAATTCAGGAAAACAAATCCCTTATCGTAAGTCAGCTTACCACAGATGAAACTTATGTTCCCGAAATTGTAACAGGTCTAAAAACCGTAGATGATGTTTTCAGACATTTTCAGCCTTCAGTTGCTGTACAGCACGAGACAGAAGACGGAAATGTAGTAGAAGAAGAATTCCGTTTTCAGAATCTTGCAGACTTTACTCCCAAAAATCTTGTTCAGAAATCAGATTATCTTCAAAAGCTCAGCATGGAGCAGGAACAGTATAACAAAATTGTACGTCAGCTGAAAACCAATAAAATTCTTCGCAATATGCTGGAAAATGAGCAGACAAGAGCTGCCTTTATTGAAGCATTAAAGGATGTGGCACAAGAACTTGAAAAATAACCAAAAGAACCTACACAAATATTATGGATAGCAAATTGCAGGCTGCAGAAAGCCAACAGCATAATCAACAGCAACAACAAGGCGGTAAACCGAAAGGAAATCCTGTTGAAGAATTAAATAAAATTGGAGGTTTTGGGTTTATAGAATCTGTCGTAGACGGAATTGCCAATATGAACCCAACCAGAAAAGCAAGAAAAGAAATTTTCCTGAATGACTCCAACAAAACGGAGGAGAGAAAAGAACTGCTTCAAAAAATCAATCTTTGGGTTGAACTTTTAAGTACAAATGAGCCTGCAGAAAAAATGGCAGATACCTGCAAAGCAAAAGCACTGGCAGCAGATCAAAATTTAAAAACGAATTTAAAGAATACTCTTGATGAAGCTCGTCAGTTAGAAACTTCATACAGAACGGTTGCACAGTTCTATAAAAATACCGAATTAGATAAAGTCGATAATGTTAGTATTGTCAATGCGACTTTAGAGCAGATGTCAGATTTAGATAATCCTTTGTTTATTGATGCTGTTGCTGAAGAATTTAAGCAATATTACGATCGTTTAGATTTAAGAGATAACTATTCAATTCTTGCGATTCCGGGATATCTGGGATCAAATAAAGTGATTGAAAAGTGGGCGAAAATCTGTAATGAAAACAAAGTAATGATGGTTACCGATTTTGCTAATTTAGATAAGCCGGATGACGTTGTAGATTTATTCCATTCCGCAAATCTTACGGGTGGTGAATTGCACAGAAGTAACGTAATCATGACTTGTAACTGGCTTGTAGGCCGTGGAAGAGCTGAAGAAGTAGGTGAAGAGGAAAATGTAGAACTTCCGCCATCAACTTCATTGGCAGGAAAGATTCACAAAACTTTAATGTCTCAGGTTGCAGCAGGTAAAAAGCATGGTAACATTAATGAAGTAGACGCTGTAAAATTCGAATTGAAGAAAAGTGAAATTTCTCAGTTGGAAAAAATGGGTCTTGTACCAATGGTGAACGAATACGGTAAGATCATGGCATTCTCTGCAAAAACATTGTTTACGGGAGATAACATCGGTCTTCAGACCTACTCTGTAGTTCGTGTGTTCGATTACGTAACAAAAGTTTTATTGGATTTCCTAAACAGAAGAGCCTTCGAAAACTGGAATGCTAAAAACGAAGATGATTTAAGAAAACAAATTGTGACATTCTTAGACGGTATCAAGGGAGCCGATAAATTGATTGAAAAATTCAAAATTGTTCGTTTCGAACAAGATAAAGTGAATAAAGACAGAGTGTGGTTAGACATTCGTTTGACTCCTTATTTCCCAACTAAAAGTTTTGTAATTAAACTTGATGGTCACAAAGGAGATGACGGTAACGAGTGGGATGCTGAATATATCCAGGATTAATTTTCACTAAAATAATAATTAAACCGATGTTTCAAAAGCATCGGTTTTTTTGTGAAATTTTCAGAAGTTGAATGCTTAATTTGAATTTAATACTTTTCTTATTTTATTTAAGTATAAAGCTCCGTAGGAGCAAGATGTTTGTAAAAATATAGTTGAGGAGCAATTAGTTGCGTACGAGCAGAACATTTGTAGTAACCGAGCCAAAGCAAGCTCCGTAGGAGCGAAACGTTTGTAACAGAAAAGCGGTCAAAAAAAACGAGCTCCGTAGGAGCGACACCTTTTACATTTTAAAAACTGAATTTTTTTTCCAAAATTTCCCCAACCTTCTTTTAATTTCTGCAATTTAAAATCATAAAAACACGACAAATAATAAATTACCTTTGCAAAATATAAAACGAGACGGCTTTTTGGAAAAGAACAAAAAAACATCAGACTTTCTTCACATCGGAACCAAACTTTTGAAGTGGTATGATATCAATGCAAGAGATTTACCCTTCAGAAATACAAAAAATCCCTACAAAATATGGATTTGCGAGATTGTTTTCCAACAAACCAGAATTGCTCAGGGTTTAAATCATTACAATAATTTCATTAAAAGATTTCCAGATGTTCAGACTCTGGCAGAATCTCCTGAAGATGAGGTTCTGTTATATTGGAAAGGTCTCGGATATTATTCACGTGCTATTAATATTCACAAAGCTGCACAACAAATCATCAATGATTACAATGGAGTTTTTCCTTCTGAATACGATGATATTTTAAAACTAAAAGGGGTAGGTAAATATACAGCAGCAGCAGTCTCAAGCATTTGTTTTAATGGGAAAATGCCCGCCGTCGACGGTAATTTCTATAGAGTTTTAAGTAGAATTTTTGCGGATAGTTTTGATGTTTCAAGTTCAAGAGCTTTCAATTATTTTTCAGAGCTTTCACATTTAATTATGCCTGAAAATGTCGGGGATTTTAATCAGGCGATGATGGATTTAGGTTCAGAAATCTGCAAACCCCGAAATCCATTGTGTGGAGAATGTCCTGTAAATGATGACTGTCTTGCATTTTCATTAAATAAAATCTCAGAATTTCCTGTGAAAACTAAAAAAGTAAAAGCACAGGATTTAGGATTAAAATACTATTTCGTTCACAGAAACGGAGAATTTTTAATTCAGCAGAGAAAAGATGATTTTATCTGGAAAAAGCTGTTTGAATTTCCACTTGAAATTTCGGATGAATTAATTCCTTTTATTAAAAGTGTAAAAACCGTCAATCACAAATTGACTCATAAAAACTTAAGTATAGAAATAGTTAATGTCGAGGTAGATTCAGAAGATGTTTGGAGAAAGTTTGTTACTGGAAATGAATATATTATCACCAATGTTGAAAGCTCTCACGACAGATCGTTTCCAAAACCTTTAGAAAATTATATTCAAAATTATCATACAGCATACAGAATTCTTTAAAAATATGGATCTTGGAAATTTACATCATTGAAAATATAACTGTTCTGTTATTTCCGTTCTGTCAGAATTATAAAGTATAATTTCATTAGATCAAAAAGTAAACTTTATTTTCTTTGCTAAGCGGAACGGCTTTGCCAATCATTTTTATTTAATTTTAAAGGTATTGGCGAGTTCATTTGCGGACTTAAAAACAGTTAGTAGTGAAAAAAGCTTTCCGAACTTTGCGTTTAAATAAAATTCTTATCAAACCAAATTTCAAAACTCATTGAAATGGTGAAATTTGTGCCCTAAAATCTAAAATGTAATTTGTATTTTTGCAAAATGATTAGAAAAGTCATTTTTATTTTTGCTTCCATGCTTTTAATTTCTTGTGAGAAAGAGACTCAGCCGAAACCTTATGGCGAATTGAGATTAGAATATCCCACACCGAAATACCAGAAATTTGATAAAAATTGTTCTTATGCTTTTGAATATTCAGATTTTGCTAAGATTGTAGATGCCAAAAAACCTTGCTGGTATTACATGAATTACCCAAAGATGAAAGCAAAAGTATTTATCACTTATTTTCCTGTGAAAGGTGATTTTGCAGATCATGTAAGAGAGTCTGAGAAAATGGTGTATAAGCATACCATAAAGGCAAGTTCCATTGATACTAAATTTTTTCAGTATCCTGAAAGAAAGGTTTATGGAAATTTTTATGAACTAAAAGGGCAAACTGCTTCTAATCTTCAGTTTTATGCCACAGACAGTACAAAACATTTTGTAACGGCCTATTTGTATTTCGATACAAGACCCAAACCAGATTCTTTAGCACCGGCAGTAGATTATATCAAAAATGATATCATGCACATGCTGGATACTTTTGAATGGAAAAATTAATATAAAAAATAACTTTATAATCGTATGCCATCGTTAGATTGCATATGACCTTTAAAAAAATAGAAAAATACATATGAAATCAGAAGATTACATATGACAGTAAAAAAATAGAAAAATACATATGAAACTTTTAGTTGTAGGAAGTGTTGCGTTTGATGCAATAGAAACACCATTTGGTAAAACAGATAAGATTTTAGGAGGAGCTGCCACGTACATCGGGATTACTTCATCAGTAATGGGAGTGAAATCTGGAATTGTTTCTGTTGTAGGGGGAGATTTTCCGCAAGAGCATTTAGATATGTTCACAAAAAGAGATATCAACATCGAAGGATTAGAGATCGTAAAAGACGGAAAAACTTTCTTTTGGTCAGGAAAATATCATAATGATTTAAATACAAGAGACACATTAGCAACTGAAGTAAACGTTCTTGAAAACTTTGACCCCAAAATTCCTGAATCTATGCAGGATGCAGAGATTTTACTTTTAGGAAATCTTCATCCCGGAGTTCAGCTTTCAGTTCTTGAAAAAATGAATCAGCGTCCGAAATTGGTCATCTTAGATACCATGAATTTCTGGATGGATTCTGCTTTAGATATTTTGAAAGACATGATCGCTAAAACTGATGTGATCAGCATCAACGACGAAGAAGCAAGACAACTTTCAGGTGAATATTCTTTGGTGAAAGCTGCTAAGAAAATTCATACGATGGGACCAAAATTTGTCATCATCAAAAAAGGGGAACACGGAGCAATACTTTTCCATGATGGTAAAATATTTGCAATTCCTGCGCTTCCACTAGAAGAAGTTTTCGATCCTACGGGTGCCGGTGATACTTTTGCGGGAGGTTTTGCTGCATATTTAGCTAAAAAAGGAACGTTCGATTTTGAAACAATGAAGTCTGCATTGATCGTAGGTTCTGCGATGGCATCTTTCACCGTAGAAAAATTCGGAACAGAAAGAATTGAAGAAGTAAACGAGGCTGATATGCTGGAAAGAATCAATCAATTCAAAGAATTGACGACTTTTACTGTTGAGTTGTAATCAAACAACTCTTTTTAAGAAATATTTATAATAAAAAATTGAGTGTAATTCGTTAAGAATTATAAATTTGCAACTCGTTTAAAATAGTAAAATGATAAATAAATTAAAAATTGCTTTTCTTTTTGGGATTTTTACTTTGTTGTTTTCAACAAAAGTAAATGCTCAGCTAAAGCCGGGTCAATTAATCGACGGTATTGCGGCTGTGATAGGCAATGAAATTGTGCTTGAATCTGATGTGGAGGAGCAGATGAATTATGGAAAACAACAAGGTGCTGGTACCACTGATAAATGTGACTTTTTGGAGAATCTGATCAATAACAAGTTTCTTGTTTTTGAAGCTAAAAAAGACACGCTGATCGAAAACCGTTCTGCGGCAATCAAAGATCAGGCAAATGCTAAATACAACCAGTTGCTTTCTCAGTTTCCTGACGAAAAGGCGATGTTGACTGCTTATAAATTCAGAACCGGATATGAGATGAAGAATGCTATCGAAAAGATAGATACAGATACGTATTACGGTCAGGCAAAATATCAGAGAATTACAGAAAAGGCTGATGTTACTCCTAACGAAGTAACAGATTTTTATAATATGTTTAAGACTCAATTGCCTGAGATTAAAGATGAGGTTTCTCTTTCGCAAATCGTAATGAATCCTAAACTGACTGAAGCTCACAAGGATGAATTGATCAATAAGCTGAAGAAAATCAAAGCAGATATTGCAGGCGGTGAAAGTTTTGACAGCCAGGCAAGAATTTATTCTGAAGATCCAGGTTCTGCAGCGAATGGAGGTTTGATGAAAAATGTTTTCAAAGGTCAGATGGTAAAACCGTTCGAAGCAGCTGCTTTAAACTTACAGGAAGGTGAAATTTCTGATCCTATCGAATCTGAATTTGGATATCACATCATTCAGTTGGTTAAAAAATCTGGTAAAGTGTATGACGCAAGACATATTCTTTTAAAGTCTACGCCTACAGCTGAAGAAATTACAACCGCTAAAAAGAAATTAGACAGCATCAGAGGTTTGATTTTGGCTGAAAAAATTACTTTTAAGGATGCTTCATTTAAATTTTCTGACGATAAAAGAACTAAATTCAACGCAGGGGTAATTCCCGGAGGTGATGGTTCTAACAAAATTGAAAGAGAAAGTATTCCAGGAACAATCAGTTATGAATTGGCAGGTTTGAATAAAGGAGATATCACAACTGCTTTCGATGATAAGGATGACAGAGACAGAAGTGTGGTGAAGATTGTGAAAATCGAAGATGTTATTCCTTCTCACCAGATTACTTTAGAAACCGATTATGACAGAATCAAACAGATGGCTCTTCGAAAGAAGCAGGCTGAGATGGTTGAGAAATTTGTAAATTCAAAACTTTCAACAACCTTTATTTCTATCGACGGTCGTTATGACAATTGTAATTTTAAAGGAAACTGGAAGAAAGAAGCCATGAAAAAATAAAATCAAAACCTTCAGAATTATCTGGAGGTTTTTTTGTGCAAAGTATTTAGCCTTTGCTGAGTGAAATGCCTTTGCGAACTTAAAAGCATTTAGTAGTCAAAAAAAACTTTCCGGACTTTGCGTTTAAAATAAATTTGAGCATGAAATAGGCTTAAAAAGTAAAATCAAAATCTTCAGAATAATCTAGAGTTTTTTTAGGTAAAAATCTTTCGGAATGTATCGTAGAATCTGTGTTTTTAGTATTTTTACAATATGAGCAATTTTATAGATTTCAATTCAGCGAAAAAACTTCACGAGATGCAGGAAAGCAGAAATAGAATTACCGAACTCTTTAATATTCAATATCCTATCATTCAGGCCGGCATGATTTGGCATTCAGGCTGGAGATTGGCTTCGGCAGTTTCAAACTGTGGAGGATTGGGTTTAATTGGTTCTGCGAGCATGTATCCTGATATTTTGCGCAAAAATATTCAGAAATGTAAGATAGCTACCGATAAGCCTTTTGGAGTAAATATCGCTTTGCTTTACCCGAATTTAGAAGAAATTATCAATATTATTTTAGAGGAAGGTGTAAAAATAGTTTTTACTTCAGCCGGAAGTCCGAAAACATATACAGAAACATTACAAAAAGAAGGAGTGAAGGTTGCGCACGTCGTTTCATCAACTAAATTTGCAATGAAATGTGAAGATGCTGGCGTTGATGCAGTTGTTGCCGAAGGATTTGAAGCGGGCGGTCACAACGGAAGAGACGAAACAACCACTTTTTGCCTGATCCCGAACGTTAAAAAACATATCTCGAAACCATTAATTGCTGCTGGTGGAATTGCTCTCGGTTCTCAAATGAAAGCTGCCATGATTTTGGGTGCAGACGGAGTTCAGATTGGAAGCCGTTTCGCTGCAACAGTAGAAGCGAGCGCACACGATAATTGGAAAAAGAGAATCACCGAACTGAATGAAGGTGATACTCATCTTACTTTGAAAGAATTGGCACCTGTAAGAATGGTTAAAAACAAATTTTTCAACGAGCTGGAGGAAATATATAACATGGGAAGAAATTCTGAGTCATTAGTTGCTGCTTTAGGAAGAGCCAGAGCAAAGAAAGGAATGTTTGAAGGTGATATGGAAGAAGGCGAACTGGAAATCGGTCAGGTTTCAGCTTTGATTGATGAAGTTTTATCTGTGGAAACTGTTTTTGCGAATCTTTTGAAAGAGTTTGAGGAAGTGAAAATGCCTAAATTTTAATATACTCAAATTAATGTCTCCAAATTCCCCTTCTTTGGAGGGGTGGCGAAAATTCCAAAGAAATTTTTTACGGGTTGAAATATTTTCAGGCTAATTAAAAAATCATTAATAAGTGCGGACTTCAGTCCGCTTTAATGTCATGCAAAAAAAAGGCTTTAGCCAAAACCTACAAACCATTCAATTCAAATTTTATATTTTCTCTTGCTTGAACTTCATACTTCCCTTTAAAATATTCAGTTTTAAAAATACTTTCCAGCACCAAAAAATGCTGTAAAACTTTTCTTCTTCCCGGTTTGTAGAGAAAATCAGGATAAATAGAATATTCCTTTCTGATTTGTTGGGTATATTTTACATAGGATTCAATATCCTTTCCAAGAATCGATAAATCAACATCCAGCAAATAATTTGTGTCATTATTTCCCGATTTCTGATGAGATTTTGTTGCCAGAATCTGTTCAGAAAATTCTTCAATATCAATTTTATTTACACCTAATTTTTCAAGTCTGAACTTTGCAAATTCTGAACTTTTTTCTTCATTCAATTTTGAGCTTGCATCATAAATGACATCATGATAAAAACTGAAAACGAAATATTAGTAAAGCTTGTAACTCTATCATTTGCCAATTCCAATTCAGAAAACATATTTTCTAAATGGGTTAAGTTGTGATAATGTCTTCCTTTCTCAGTATATTTTTTCTCTATTTCAAGCCAGAATTGATCAATCAGCATTTTGTCTTGATTGAAATGTGAACAAAGTTGAAAAAAATAATCTCTTAAACTCATACTTATAGATAAAAAAAGGAACTTAAAAAGTTCCTTGATTTGCTTCTAAATGTGCTTTCAATTCAGCCCATCCGCCGCCGTTGTAACCATCTTTTAAACCTTGAGACTGTAAGAAGGCTAAAGCTTTTCCACTTCTGTTTCCGCTTCTGCAGAATAAAACAACCGGTTTTTCAATTGATAAAATTTCTTCTTTTCTGTCTTCTACTTCACCCAACGGGATATTTTGAGCACCTTCTATATTTCCGTCCATTTCCAATTCCATAGGTTCACGAACATCGATTAATGCATAATTTCCTGATTTTAACACTTCTGCTAATGACATAATATTGCTTTATTTTAAGTTAAATTTAAAAATTGAACGATGAACTTTTTCACGCATCCAAACTCCAACAAATTTATAAAATAATCTTAGTTTTGCAATGCGAAATCTATGAATTCAACAGCCGGAAAATATTCACAATTAATCAAGTCTAAAGCTAAAAGTTTTGGTTTTCAGAATTGTGGAATTTCCAAAGCAGATTTTCTGGAAGAAGATGCACGCCATCTTGAAAAATGGCTGAAAAATAATTACCATGGCGAAATGAAATACATGGAAAACCATTTCGACAAAAGGCTTGATCCTAGATTATTGGTAGAAGGATCAAAATCCGTAATTTCACTTTCTTACAATTATTTTCCTGAAGAGAAAATTTCAACGCTCGAGAATTTCAAGATCTCAAAATATGCGTATGCTGAAGATTATCATGAGGTGATAAAAGAAATTCTTCGGGATATGGTTGCTGAGCTTCAGCAGGAAATTGGTGATTTTGGGTTTCGGGTATTTGTAGATTCTGCGCCTGTTTTAGAAAGAAGCTGGGCAAAGAAATCAGGAATTGGCTGGGTAGGAAAGAATGCCAATCTTATTACCAAACAAAGTGGTTCGTTTTATTTTTTGGCCGAAATTATTTGCGATTTAGATTTAATTCCGGATCATGAAACAACTGATCATTGCGGAAGCTGTAGAAAATGTATCGATGCGTGTCCCACAGATGCAATTGTTTCAGAGAAAATTGTGGACGGAAGCAAATGTATTTCCTATGCAACGATTGAACTAAAAAATGAAATTCCTGATTCATTTAAAGGTAAAATGGAAGACTGGATGTTTGGCTGCGATATCTGCCAGGATGTTTGTCCGTGGAACCGTTTTTCTGCGCCGAATCTTCAGGAAAAATTTAAACCTAGCGAAGCTTTAAAGAATTTCAAAAAAGGTGAATGGAAAGAATTAACTCAGGAAATATTCTCCGAAATTTTCAGAAAATCACCTGTTAAGCGGACGAAATTTTCAGGTTTGAAAAGAAATATTGAGTTTTTGAATCAATCTTCAGAGAGATTAAAGTAAATTCTATTATCTGTCGTATTAAAAAAACTTTGTGTTTTTTATTGAGTGAAACGCCTTTGCGAGCCTTAAAAACAGTTAGTTAAAAAATCTTAGCACTCTTTGCGTTAAAAATCAAGTTAATGACATTTTATTCATGAAATCTAAAGGTGAAAATGTCTGTCTGGAAATTTTACTTTCCAAAAATAAAGTGGGTAATCCACCGTTCCTTAAAAGTTCAATTTTAAAGAATAGAAGATTTTAAAACGTAAAAATTTAAAAAGCCCTTTCAACAAAAGAAAAAATGACTTTCAAAAAGAAAATATCTTTAAGAAAATCAACGTTTTTTTTGGGTTCTTTTAGGAGCTGTTTTTACTCTTACTTTAAATCTTTTCTGGGATTTCATGTTTTTATTCATATTTCCAAGTGTTTGTTGTTTAAATTTACTGATATTTCGGAATAAAACAAATACTTTTACGAAAAATTCAAAATTAAATTTTATTAAAATTATCATCTAAAAACATGAGTGCGAAAATTATATTTATTTATATTTTAAAAACCATCGGAATTCTCATAGGAATTATTGTTGTTTACTGTCTTTTGGGATATTTGCTTCCCTTTATCGAAGTTTCTGCAAAAGATGACGGAGAGAAAAAGGAAATTCCCATTTATATTTATACCAACGGTGTTCATACGGATATTGTGATGCCTGTTAAAAACGATTTATACGATTGGAGTTCTAAAATACCTTTTGAAAATACAACATCCAAAAGAACTGACTATAATTACGTCGGAATCGGGTGGGGCGACAAAGGTTTTTATCTCGATACGCCAACTTGGGCAGATCTGAAATTTTCTACAGCAGTGAAAGCTGCATTTTGGATGAGTGAATCTGCGATGCATACGTCGTTTTACAAAACCATGACCGAAGCTTCCGACTGCAAAAAAATAATGATCAGCAAAAAGCAATATCTGGATTTAGTAAAATTCATCGATGCTAAATTTGATAAAGACGCCAACGGAAAATATCTTGTGATTCCGACAAAAGCCGTGTACAGCGATAACGATGCATTTTATGATGCAAAGGGAAGTTATAGCTTTCTAAACACCTGCAACACCTGGGCAAACGATGCATTAAAAGCTGCCGGACAAAAAGCTGCATGGTGGACGCCAACGGACTTTGGAATTTTCCAGCATTATAAATAAATCAGATGAAAATTTTTCTTTTAATTTTTTTGATCTTGCTTTTTTCGTCCTGTCAAAACGAATCGAAGAATGCTGCGGTCATCAATATTTTTCAAGAAAAAACTGAAAAAATCCGAAAACCAGAATTAGATTCCATAAAAACAAAAAAGAAAGCGCAGGAAGCTTTAGCATTTTGCAAAAACAGGAAAATGAATGAGGATTTCTGTATATTGATTGATATGAGTCTTCATTCCGGTGTCAAGCGTTTTGTGGTTTGGGATTTTAAAGAAAATAAAATTTCAGGAACGTACCTGGTCGGCCATGGTTGCGGAAACAATTCGTGGAGTAGCGATGAATCGAAAGACAATCCGAAATTCAGCAATGAAGACGGAAGTCACCTTTCATCTTTGGGGAAATATAAACTTTCAGGCAGAGGGCAAAGCGATTGGGGAATCAACGTTAAATATCTGATGCATGGCTTAGAGGAAACCAATAATAATGCTTTAAAACGGTTTATTGTTTTTCATTCCTGGAATCTGATGAGTGATAATGAAACGTACCCTGAAGGTTCGCCGGAAGGTTGGGGCTGCCCTACAATTTCAAATAATGCAATACGGAAATTAGATCCCATCATTCAGAAATCTCAAAAGCCGGTGTTGATGTGGATTTATAATGAATAATCTTTTATTTCTTTAAATCAAGTTCATAAATTGATGACGGAAGATTGAATGGTTCTGATGTTGATTTTTTGACAAACGTAAATTGTTGATCTTTAAAAAAATCAAGTTGAGCATCGTTATCATTAATATTCACCCAAATGCTATGCGTGAATTGAATAGCAGATTTTACCTTCTTCCAAAGAGCGTTTTTTATCTCTGGTAAATCATATTCCGGAAGGATGGCAAATTCTGTAATTGCTGTCATTTTTTGATCTTCTTTAGCATCCGGATAAGAGAAACCGCCTTGGAAAAAGCAATATCCGACGGGTTTCTGATCTGCAAAAACCATAATCAGTTGATTGGAAAAATCATTCAGTACATTGATCATTTTTCTTTGGTCAAAATTTGCTGCGATGTAGTTTTCGATTTCTTCTGATGTGATGATCTTTTTGTATGATTTTCTGATGAATGCTTTTTTAACATCAAAAAATTCATCCATTCCCTGGTCTGATCCGATTACAAATTTTGAAACAATCTCCATTTTATTTTTTTTCAAAGCTAAGCATTTGTGGATGTTTATTTCGGTACAGTGGAGTGTGAATGAATCGGTACAGATTTAAATTTCATAAATTTGTTCAGAACAGATGGCTTTCAAATGCAGAAATACAAATATCAGATTTTCACATCAGTAATCGAAGAGCAAATCAAAAACGGAACTTTCAGTTCAGGTGATCGGTTGCCTTCGGTGCGGGAAATTAAAGAAAAGTATAGGCTGAGTAACAGTTCGGTGCAAAGTGGATATGATAATCTTGTCATGAAAGGTTATGTAGAAAATCGTCCACGCTCCGGATTTTTTGTAAGTTTAAAACATGATGATACGGTTCCTGATCATTTATCTAAATTTTCTAAAGTTATAAGCGATTCAGATTTTAATAAGAAGTTAAAACTGACTTCAAAAGCGGGCAAACTTTCGGAACATACTTCATTCAATGTGGCTGCTCCAAACGATTTACTTATTCCTCAAAAATTGATTTTAAGAAAAATGCAGGAAGTAATTCGGGAAAAAGGTGCATCAATTCTCAGGTATTATCCGGCAAACGGTTTGGAGACTTTGAGGGAAAAAATTGCTGCGCGTGCTTCAAAGTATGGCTGCTCCATAAATGCTGAAGAACTCATCATTACCGACGGTGCATTGCAGGCACTTTACATTGCGCTGGCTTCCGTAGCAAAAGCAGGAGATCTGGTTGCAGTGGAAAGTCCCTGTGTTTTTTCTGTTTTGGAAGTAATTTCGAATTTAAAACTGAAAATAATTGAAATTCCTGTGCATTATAAAACAGGATTCGATCTTAATTATTTGAAGGATATTTTAAATAAAAATAATGTTCGTGCCGTCGTACTCACTCCAAATTTTCATAATCCGACCGGAATTTTGATGTCTGATGAAGCTAAGAAAGAACTTGCTTTGATGGCGAAAAATCATCAGATTCCGATTATTGAAAATGATATTTATGGAGATCTTTACTTTGAAGGGAATAGACCTTCTACGATTCATAATTTTGATACCGATGGTTGGATAATCACCTATTCGTCTTTTTCTAAAACTTTAGCACCAGGAATTCGTTTAGGCTGGTTGAATGCCGGGCGTTTTTTTGCGCAGGCGGAACGATTGAAATTTTCTTTGGGAAGATCAGTTGCTCCGATTTATCAGGAATTAATGATCAAAATTTTACACGGAAATATGTATGACCGTCATCTTCGCAGTTTGAGAAGGCAATTGGAAATTCAGTCTGTAGAAATATTGAATACTTTACGGGCTAAATTTCCAAAAGGCTCCTACTTTCATGAGCCCATGGGCGGTTACAGCATTTGGGGTAAACTTCCGGAGAATGTGGATATGGAAAAATTTACAGCTTACTGTGAACGTGAGCGAATTGCTTTTACTCCAGGATTTACATTTACCTGTACCGATGCCTACAGTTATCACTTCAGAATTGTATTTGCAGAAAGAATAACATCCGAAAGCTTTTTAGCACTGAAAAAAGCAGGTGAAAATATTAGTTTTTTACAGTGAGATCGTAATTCTTTTCTAAATTCAATGAAAATTTTGAAGGTGATTATTAATTAATGTTGAAATTTTTTAAAAAAAAGTAAAAGCAAATTGTACTTAATAAAATATTAATATTTATTGCATAGCATTGTTTTTTAATCATATAATCTTCTTAGAGTCAGATGTATTAACTTAAGGATGTACACTTTTCTTAAGGCCTATTTTTAGGTTTTTAGTTAAAATTATTTAACATAATTAATTTCTTGGCATACAAGTTGAAAGTAAGTAGGGACGTACGAAAAAAGTCCTGCAGCAGACACTTTTGGAATAGTTGATATTCCAATAACTTTAAAAGTAGCAATACTTTAATAATTAAATTTTAACGATTAAAAATAATATGAAACTAAGTTTAGCAATTTTTTCATTAGCGTTAGCTATGCCTGCTTCAATCATGGCGCAAGACAGCCTGAAAGTGTCAAACGGTGAATATCCTAATACATTTACATCCGGTTCTGCCAATGTAAGCCCCTTTACTCAGCAGTCTAAAAGATTCAATGACTGGGCGGTATCTTTCGGTGCAGGTGTACCTTTGATGCAGTCTGCAGATTTGACATCTATTAAAAACGGAAACGGTAAAAATCTATTTGGTTACTCTGCTTATGTAAGTATTGATAAGGCCATCACGCATGCTTTTGGAATTAATCTTCAATATGACAGAGGAGAAACAAGACAGGGCTGGTTCAATACGAAAGATGCAGCTCCTGCAAATGCTTCAGTGACCGGGCAGGTGGGTGCAAGAACACAGTATGATGCAATCTCAATTTTAGGAGATATTAATTTTTCTAATTTAATGAGACGTGTTGATAATAAATCTCCTTACAGATGGGCTTTACACGGTTATGCGGGTGTGGGGACTTTAGCTTACAGAGCGTACCAAAAAGATGAGTTCGGACAAAGATTAATGACTGAAATAAAGCCATTTAAGTTAAATTCTTTCTTCGGACAGGCTGGTGCAGGTTTAAAATATAAAATCAATAACAGATTAGATCTTGAGGGAAGAGTAATGTATGTGATAACCACAGATGACCAGTTTGATGGTGGTGGCCAGCAGTACAGTGCAATCAACAAGAGAGAAGATCAGGTTTCAGATAATTTCTTTAATGCAACTTTAGGATTGTCAGTGAAATTAGGAAAACACGATTCTCACCTGATGTGGCATGATCCTTTGCAGGAAATTTATTACAAGCTTGATGTTTTAGCAGCTAAAAATGAAGATGTAGAAGTTTGTAAAAGTGGTGATGGTGATAATGACGGAGTTTGTGATGATTGGGACAGACAGCTAGATACTCCTGCAGGAGCAAGAGTTGATGGTTCTGGTGTCGCCTTAGATGTTGATTTAGATGGAGTTATTGATTTAAATGACAAATGTGTAACGGTTCCTGGTCCTGTAGAAAACAACGGATGTCCTACAGCAACTTCAGGTGCTGTGACGGAGACAGAAACAAAATTAGACGGAATTGAATTTGATTTAAATTCGGACAGAATTTTACCGTCAAACACTCCAATTTTGAATAATGCGGTGAACTACATTAATTCTTCAAATGGTGCTTACACCGTAATCGGTACTACAGACACAAGAGGTTCTGAGAAATACAATCAGAATTTATCTGAAAAAAGAGCCAACAGTGTGAAAGATTATCTGATTAAAAATGGAGTAGAATCTACAAAACTGGATGCACAAGGAAGAGGAAAAAAAGATCTGAAATATCCTGAATGTGATCCTGCAACAAAGTGCCCTGAATGGAAAAACAGAGCCAACAGAAGAGTGTATTTTGAAGCTAAATAATTAGATTTTAAACTACAATAAGCGAAATAAGTCATGCATTTGCGTGACTTATTTCGTTTTATATCAAATCAGATTTTCATTTCAGTTCAATCCAGGTGGGAGCGTGGTCGCTGCTTTTTTCCCAACCCCGCACCTGTTTATCAACGCCCGCATCAATAAGGGCAGGGCTTAAATATGGACTGAGGAGGATATGATCCAATCTCATTCCTGCATTTCGGTCGTAAGAATGATAAAGATAATCCCAGAAAGTAAAAATCTGTTCATCAGGAAAAATTTTTCGTAGAGAATCTGTCCAGCCTTTTTGTTCTAAGTCTTTAAATGCTTTTCTCACTTCTGTGCGGAAGAGTGCATCATTTTCCCATTTTTCAGGTTTATATACATCAAAAGCGGTGGGAATGATATTAAAATCACCAATCAGAATTGCAGGCAGATCCATTTTAATGAGTTGATTGGTTCGTCTTTTAAAACGTTTGATCCATGCAAGTTTATAATCAAACTTAGGTCCCGGATAAGGATTGCCGTTGGGAAGATATAAACAGCAAATCACCTTTTGATCGATGATGGCTTCAATATATCGGCTTTGAAAATCATCTTGGTCACCCGGAAGCGTATTTTGTACTTCCTGTATCTCATGGTCTTTCGATAAAATGGCGACACCGTTCCAGCTTTTTTGTCCTTTCCATATCGCCTGATAACCTGCGGTATTAATTTCATCAATCGGAAATTTTTCCTGCGGACATTTTAATTCCTGCAAACATACAACATCCGGCTTCGATTCTTTCAGCCATTTGAGCAAAACGGGTAATCTGCCATTGACTCCATTTACATTATACGTTGCGATTTTCATAGCTGAAGTTTAATTAGTTTAATTTCTGAAATATCTCAAAGATTATTCCAACGACTTAAAAATCTACAGTTTGCTCAATTTGATAAACATATTTAATTAAAATTAAATATTTTACAATGTGAAAATGACAGGAAACTTTATTCCTAATTTCAGTTTAAAATACAGAAAGAGTTTTTAAATATACTTAAGGAAAATATTTTTACAAAGATTAAATTTTCCTTGTAAATAAGGATTGTATGGCACAAATTCTGTAATAGAAAAAGCACAACCAAAAAAAATAAGAATATGGAATCGATCAATATTAAGGTAGCTTTTTGTACAGAATGTAACGGATATTATGCAGCAACTCCGGCTAAAAAAGAAGACTGCAATCACCCAGAAATTATCGACCATTATTTTTATCACGGCGAGCCTTATTTTACTCTAAATCAGGGTTCATTCGAAGCAAACACGCAATTATCAAATACAGAAGTTCGTATTTTAGAATTATCTGATCATCAGGCAAATGATCATCAGCATTGTAATTGTGTTAAAGATATTGAACAAAGGAAAACTGTTGCTTTAAAAGCTGAACCTAAAGAACATAAATTAGTGATGAGCACTGAAAATTCTGAGATAGAAGCTGATGTTTATTTTACAGATTTATATTGTACTTACAATAATTTTCATGGAATAAATACACCGGTTGGACGCTCTGCTTCTGCATAATTCTTTAATTTTTAAATATAGTTTTATAGATAAGAATATTTTACTGATTTGAATGATATCAAAATAACGATATTAATAAATATAAAAAGCCTCTGGAAATTATTTTCAGAGTCTTCTTTACCTAGCACCGTGCCGACATACCCATATTGGATGAGCTTTTAAACAAAGTGAATTCAGACGTTTGAACAAAGCTAAACAATGACAATCACTCTACCTTTGTTTCAATAAAAACAATTAAAAAATGGAACAGAATAATTATCAGGGTGCATTGCAACAACCCCTAGGCTCAGGATTTAATGCAAAAACGACTACAGATGAAGTGATCAAAGACATAGATCTCAGCGGGAAAACCGCTATTGTTACCGGTGGAAATACCGGCATTGGGTTAGAAACCGTTAAAACTCTTTCTAAAGCTGGTGCAACGGTTATAGTACCTGCAAGAGATGTTGAAAAAGCCAAGAAAAATCTGCAAGGGCTTGCTAATGTTGAAATAGAAGAAATGGATTTGATGAACCCCAATTCTATTGATGATTTTGCCGAAAAATTTGTTGCTTCGGGCAGACCGCTACATTTACTGATTAATAATGCAGGGATTATGTGGGTACCTTTGCGCAGGGATAACCGTGGTTACGAATCACAGTTGGCAACCAATTATCTGGCGCAATTTCAGCTCACAGCAAGATTATGGACTGCTTTAAAAAGTGCTGATGGTGCAAGAGTAGTCAATGTATCTTCCGGAGGGCATAAGTTTTCAGACTTTAATTTTGAAGATCCAAATTTCCTGCATCGGGAATATGAAACATTGCAAGGATACGGGCAATCTAAAACTGCTGTCAATCTATTTTCAATGGAATTGGATCATCGGGCAAAAGCCTTTAATGTACGCAGTTATTCTTTATGTCCTGGTGCTGTAGGCGAAACAGAATTGGGAAGGGAAGCTCCAATAGAACTATTTCAAAAAATGGGTTTCAGCGATGCGGAAGGAAAAATAAAACCTGAAGTTGCGGCTTCATTAAAAACCATTCCCCAAGGTGCGGCTACAACGGCTTGGGTGGCAACTAGCCCTTTACTCAACCAAATCGGTGGTGTTTTCTGTGAAAATGTTGATGTGGCAGTTTTAGGTTCTGATGTACTAGATGTGGCTGGTGTTAAGCCGTATTCATTAAACGAAAAAAGCGCAAAACAACTATGGAAGCTCAGTGAAGAAATGACTGGAATTACATTCGACCTCAATTGATATTTGTAGATTTGTACCGTATGAGCAATATGGATTATCACGTAAATTACATCAACCCCGAAATTAAGCTTTCCTGCTATGAAGGCAGGTTGTTTAAAACGGAAGCGGCATTTGATGACCATTTGCTCGTATGGCTGCTTTCCGGTGAAACAAAAATGATACAGGCAGAGGAAAGTTTTGTGTTTGGTGCCGGCAGTACTTTTTTAATTCCTAGAAACCAACTCGCAACGATTTTCAATTACCCCAAAGACGGTTTGCCACACAAAGCAGTTGCGATGCATTTATCCATCAGCAGACTACGGAAATTTTATGCTGATCTGAATGTGAAACCCAAAGTTTCTGCTGCATCAAAAATTTATACTTTCCATCAGCATCCGCTGTTGGAAAGTTGTCTTACTTCGATGATACCCTATTTCGAAATGCAGGATAATTTTCCGGAAAATATTGCTTCTTTAAAAATTACTGAAGCTATTACCATTTTGAGAGCCATTGATGAAAATATTGATGCTGTTCTGAACAATTTTGAAGAGCCGGGAAAGATTGATTTAATGACTTTTATGGAAAGGAACTTCATGTTTAATATGCCATTGGAAAAATTCAGTTATTTAACGGGACGTAGTCTGACTACATTTAAAAGGGATTTTCAGAAAATTTATAACACCTCACCACAACGTTGGCTTACGCAGAAACGATTGGGATTGGCTCATTATGAACTTGCTGAGAAGAATAAAAAGCCAACAGAAGTTTATTTAGAAACCGGTTTTGAAAATTTATCTCATTTCTCTTTCGCTTTTAAAAAACAGTTCGGATATGCGCCAACAGAACTAGGCAAGTAATTTTACAGAAAATATACTCAAGGATGAGCTTCTCAAAAGAGTATTTTGTTTATCTAAGTTTTGGCATATTCGTTATTCAAAAAAATAATAAGCTTTTTTAAAATGCAGAAATAATATTAATATTGTTTGATAAGGATGAAAACGTACGAATTGGCTTTGTTAAAACTTTTTAAATCAATATTAAACACCGCCAATAGAATTTATTGGCGGTGTTATTTGTAACAATTTTTTAAAAAATCAGATTTTACTTACCTTTTTATAAAAGATTTAGAAAAAGAAGTTTTGTCACCTTTGATCTGAACAAAATAAACTCCGGCAGATAAAAATTCAGTATTTATTTTTTGATTGTACTGAGAATTTGAAGATGATAATTCCTTTACAGAAACAATACTTCCTTTTGCATCAATAATATGTAATGTCAGTTTTTTATAAGGTGAATTAAATCTTATATTGATTTCATTACTCGCCGGATTTGGGTAAATAACCAATTCATTTTGTTTTTTTTCAGCATCATTCACAGAAAGCACTGCTGTATCACACACAGGGATTCTGTTTATGCCATCAATTCCCCAAGAAGATTGCACCGGAATACACAACCAGTTGAGCACAGTAGGGAAGTGGTCGGTCTGTCTCGGTGTATTCAGGTAGTTTTGAATGGTAAATGTTTCTGAGGTCTGAAGATTTCTCGTCGGAGAACCGGTAATTGTTGCATTATTGCCTAATGGTCCTGAATCTGTCAAAGTATTTCCAGAGGCTTCAGTCATTTTATAATTTGCTAAAAGATTAGAGTAAAAAGGATGCGAGCTCGTCACGTCCTGATTTGCCCACTGAACTATAGCTTCATTTGATAATTTTGCATTCCAGATTCTTACATCCTTATAAGAAGCAGCCAAATTAACACCATACGTATTGGTTCCGTCCTGATTAATCGTTAGTGGTAAATTTGAAGTGATATCACCGATGGTACTCATTTTCCCAACAGTTACGGGAACTCCGTCGTCATACATTGTCGCAAGACCGTCTCTATCAAACGTTACAGCGATATGTTTCCATTGATTTGTTACCAATTTTCCTCCAGTTAAATCCAGTCTGTTGCTTCCGTCACCGATGTTCATTTTAAAGGTCTGTCCAGAATATCCTGAAATTACAAAACCTTTATTATTACCGCTATTCCAGTTTTTATTACCAATCAATACGGGATCGCTACTATAATTGGCATTAGGCTTCACCCAAAATTCAATGGTGAAATCTTGACTCGCACCGAAATTAAATCCGCTTTGAACTGAAGGCTTTGCATACGTTCCTGCAGGGAAATTCAGACGATTATAGGTTGGGTTGTTTTGGCTTTGAGTTTTGCTGATTTGCTGAGGAACGAAAGATGGATTGGAATAGATTGAAAAAATATCTCTTTCTGTAAGATTTCCTCCTCCATGTGAAGCACCTTCACCACCGTGATCGGTAGTGACTACCACCAACCAATTTTCGTTGTTGTACGTGCTTCTGTTTTTCATCGCTGTCAGGATTTCACCGATATAAGTATCTGTAAGCTGAATAGAATTCACATATTGTGATGAAGCTGAAGTAAAACCGTATGAATGTCCTGCACCATCCACATCATCAAAATCAACGAAAAGTACATCAGGATTGTCATTTTGAAGAGCATTAACTGCTGCATTTTTTACCGCAAGATCATTTGAAAAGTTTGTTTTTACATCCGCAGTATTGATGATATTGTTATTGATAGGTGCCCAGTGTACTAAAGACATGGTTCTCAAATTAGAATTGTACGTTTCGATTCGGGTTAAAAAATCACGATAATTAGCGTAGTTGGGATTGGTGAAATTGTTGTCCGGCACGTTGTGCTTATCTAGACCCACTCCTGTCAACATAGAACTCCAGCCGTTTCCGCTGATGGTTGGTGCTAATGTGATGGCATCTAAAGAATAAACTGCAGTTGGCAATAGTCCCTGGATGTTCGGAGTGTTGGATGACATCATCACATCAGGCCTGCAGCCATCTATTCCGATAAAAAGAACTTTCTTCGTTTGAGCATTAAAAAAAGCTCCGGCAAACAGTGCAATTGCAAATAGTTTTGTTTTCATAAATGATAAAGTTTACTAATAGTAATTAAATTAAAGTATAAAACAAAATTAGTTTACTATTTGTAAACTAATGTAAATTTAAAGTTAATTAAAAAAGAAAAAACTGCTTAGATAAATTCCCTAAACAGCTCTATTGAAAGTATTAAAAAAGTATATTTTCTACATCCGAAATACGTTCGAAAATGTAATCGGGTTTTGCTTTTTCCAATTCGCTTCTATTTTGGGCTCCACTGAGTACTCCAACAATCATTCCGCAGCCTGCATTTTTTCCTTCTTCAATATCGATGGCAGAATCTCCTGCTTTCAGTACTTTTTTAGCATCATCAATCCCAAATTTCTTCATTGCTAAAAAAATCATATCTGGGCTTGGTCGGCTTGCAGTAACGTCATCGGCAGTAATCAAAGCATCAAAATGCACATTTTCTTTCCAATTTAATTTTTGAATGAGTTGCTGAGCGATTTCTGAGGAGTAACCTGTATTTAAAACTACTTTTTTACCAGCAGCTCTCACTTTTAGTAAAAAATATTCAACACCGTTGATCGGTTTTACTTCTAAATTTTGATAAGCCAATTTTAGTTTTTCCGAAAAATCTTTAAATATATTTTCCGCATCTTCTTTTTTTCCGTCAATCTCTTTTAGCAAAGTTTCAATAGCGTCAAATTTTTCTTTTCCTGCACAGCTTGATAAGACTTTATTTAAACTTACATCATATCCGTAATCGTTGACGGCCTGCATTAAAGTTTTATAAACCACATTATCTTCATCTATCGTCGTTCCTGCCATATCAAGAACCAGTAATTCTATCGTATTCATTTTTTTTAAGAATAAATTGTATCAATATTAAATTTTGCGAAGCCGCCGCTTCCTGTCATTCCTTTTCCTCCGATGCCTGTCACAATATGAATGTTCGGAGAAACACTGTGCTCGAAAATATCTTTGGTTTTGCACTGAGAATAAATTCCGAACCATCTTCTCTGAATTTCGTAGGTTGGAAGATCGATGATCTTTTTTGCCTCCGCGATCATAAATTCATCAATATCCATATTTAAATCATAACCAAGATCGTCTGCATTTTTGGCATCTGCATATTCGTGAGAATCACCGATAATGACCGATCCGTCCAAAGCCTGTTTAAATAAAATGTGAATCCCGAATTTCTTTTCAAACGAGTTTCTGTCTTCACCTTCCTTAATTTTATCAAAAGATGCACATTCGGTAAATGACTCATATCTTCTGATGGAAAGTCCGGTCAGAATATTTCCAGGAAGTGAATAAATTCCTTGCGGTTTGGTCTGAAGCATCTGTAATTTACTGACTTCAAGATCACTTTCATTAAAAACTTCAGGATACAAAGTTTTAAATTCGTGTCCGCCACAAATGATAATTTTAGATGATGTAAATTTCGTTCTACCTGCTGTTGTAACGGTGCAAATGGAGTTATTTTCAAAAGCTTCTACGACTGTAGTATTGTAGAAAATATCCAGACCTTCCTGAGTTTTCAGATATTGATGAAGTTTGACAATCATTTCGCTGGAATCAACTGAAATTTCTTGCGGAAAAAACAGTCCGACCTTACAGTAATCAGATCTGAGACCGTCAAACTTCTGGATGCATTCACTTTTTGAAAGAATGACCGATTCGTAATCATTATTTTTATTGATCTGAGACAATTCTTCAATCAGCTGCAGTTCTTCATCATTAGAAGCGATATAGACCGAACCATTTTGTCTTACGGTAAGATCGGCTTTAGATTGAAGGTCTTTATAAATGTTTAAACTTTCCTTTCCGAAATTCTGCCATTTGATGTCCATTCCCGATGGAACAACCTGTCCGAAATTTCTTACGGTTGCGCCTTGTGGAACAGAATTTCTTTCCAGAATCGCCACTTTAAGGTTTTTTTGTAATGCGTGGTAAGCGTGGAATGTTCCTAAAATCCCACCACCTACAATGATTAAATCATATTGAGTATTCATAAATTTAATTTTAAATTTTAAAAGCGTCGAAACGAATCGTCTGTGATGTTTCTTCGTCATCAGCATTTGATTTTGACCCTGCTTTTTTCTGAAATGCTAAAAAAGCGATAATTGAAAAAATGAGAACGATAGCTGCTATGATATAATTGAGATGAATGTAAAATTGAAGCCAAGAGCGGTCTTGTGAGCCTAAATTTTTCAGAAACAGCACCGAAACGCTTCCCAAATATCCAAAGGCGTCTACGAAATAGATAAAGAATCCTACATTTCCTTTAATTTTGAAAGCGGCAATCATCCGGTCAAAATAAATTCCGTTAAATGGAATATAGCAGAGATACATTCCAAAACCTGAAATTGTCATCCATAAAAATGGAGAAATGATGTTGCCTTGAAATAAAATGGTGGATAAAGCAACCAAAATAATTCCTCCAAAAAGAATGTAATGATAGTAAGCAAAGGCTTTTCTGTTGTTTTTTACTTTGACCATAAATCCGAGAATCAGTAAAACCATAATTGAAATCGGTACTTCTGTCAAAGTGAAAACCGAACTGTCTGCATTACCGCTCATCTCATCCCAGATCTCACGGCTGAAATTGTCCCGAAAATCCCGTAAAACAGTCAGGCAAATGTAAAGAATCGTGATGCTAACCAAAGGAAGGAAAAACTTTTTGACCAAAGACATTCTTTCATCTTCACTCAACGGTTTTCTTTCTTTTTTCAGAGCGATATCTTCTTCATTCGGAGCCGGAATTTTATTCAATAAAACGGCAAAAATAACCAGTGGAATAATGAAAATCAAACCTGTTACAAAAGGCATCCAGAATTCCGAGATTCCAAAGCTGTCCATCAAAAATTTTCCGGCAGATTTTACTACACCTGAGGAAACTACAAAGCTTGAACAAAGAAATAATCCGATAATTTCGGTGGTTTTTCTTCCTTCAATGTACGAGAAAACAATTCCCCATATCATTCCCAAAGGAATTCCGTTGATGAACATGAACAAAATATTATATGGCGCAGGAACGACTGCAAAACCCAACAACGCAAGCTCCGCAACTCCGATAAAAATCAAAAGAAAAATAATTCTTTTCTGAGGTTTCAGTTCTGAAATGAATTTAATTCCGATAAATTTTGAGATAAAATAGCCGACTGCCTGTGCAATGATGATTAAAATTTTATAATCAAAACCAAAAAACTCAAGATTGCTGAACGAAGCCACTGCAAAAGGTTTTCTGAAAGCATACATGCAGAAGTAGACCCCGAAAGCAGCGATGGCCGCTTTCAGAGTTACATTCAGTGTATTATTTTTTGATGGAGTAATCATTATTTTAGAAATTAAGTTTTACCCCAATATTTCCTCTCACACCGTAATATTCCACCTGTTCAGGTCTTTGCTCATCTTTTCCGAAATGGTAGATCAATGGTTTATTCAGAATGTTGTTGACATCGGCAAAAACGGTGATGTGTTTATTGATTTGGTAAGATGTTCCGAAGTCAAGATTGCTGTATTTTCCGTAGTAAGAATCATAAAGGTCTTCTTCGGCATATTCTACTGCAAATTTTCCTTTATGATTATAAGCCAGCCTAGCATTGAATCCTTTTTTCTCGAAGAACAACTGGATATTGTACAGTTCTTTCGCCTGGTAAGGAAGTTTTACTATTCTTCCGCTTGGTTTTTCCATTTCAGAAGTCATGAAAGTGGCATTCAACTGTGTTCCGAAATATTGCAGGAAACCTGGCAAAAAGTCAAATCTTCTGTTGATTCCCAATTCGATTCCGCCTAACCAAGCTGCTTTTCCGTTGTTGGGAGCACTGAACTGCACACCATTAATTCCATTATAATTTCCAATAAAAGAGTCCTGGAAAATAGGGTCTGTTATTGATTTATAGAAAACGCCACCGCTTAAAATACCGACATTGGAGAAATAATATTCACCCATTAAATCAAGGTTGATAGAGTAGGTCGGGTTCAGGTTTGGATTTCCACCTTTAAACTCATTATCGGCTTCGCTGTAGGTTCCTCCCGGAGTTAAGTCTCCAAAATTTGGTCTTGAAAAAGTACGGGTTGCAGCAAAACGTAAATTGGTTTTGTCGTTGATCATATATTTCAAGTGCAACATTGGTAAGACAGCAAGATAGTTTTTGACATTTTCAACGGGTGTTAACACATCTTCAACAACATTATATCCTTTTACTTTGGTATGGGTATTTGATAACCTAACACCTCCTAAAATGGTTATCTGATCATTGATTTTATACGTTCCCATTCCGTAAGCATCGGCATGTTTTTCGAATACATCGAAATTTCTTCCTAAAGCTTTGTTGTATTCAAGCGCCTCGGAATCGGTTTTGTTGATCGCTAAATTTCCCTGATTCTGAAACCAGAACTGATCCATTCCACCTGTTGAAAGTACCGGACCGAAAGTGTTTCCGATATTTGCATTCATTTCGCTCAAATACTTCGTAGCACCAGGTTGAGTCGTGATATGCTGATTGAAATCTGACAATATTGGTGCAGTTCCGCTTGACCAGTTGTAGAAAATATCAGAGAAACGGGCGTTACGTTCTTTATCACGGTATTTTAAACCATACTTTAAAGTTAATTTGTCCGAAGCATTGATTTCGTGGTTGAAACCGGCTACAATTTTATCTTTTTCCTGAACGTACACTTTATAAAATTCCAGATCAGTGAATCTCATCTGAGTAGCATCCATTTTGAAATTCGGGTTGCTGTAAAACCCAAATAATGCATCTGGATCTTTAAAATCTAATTTTCCGCCATCTGCTTTCCAATAAGCTCTCGGGCCGTTTCCTTTATCTGAGATATAATCAGGATTGATTCCTACACCGCTTTGGGTGTATTTGATCACATAATAAGAATTGTTCTGCTTATCAGGAATGTTTCCGTATTTGAAAAGGTTGTTGTAATAAGAAAGATCCCAGTCGATTTTGCTTTTGTTCAACTGATGAACACCGCCCAAAGAAACCGAAGTCAGTTCTGTAATAAGTAAATTATGAATATTCTGAAGTTCAACCCGTGCTGTGTTATTGGCAGCACTGAATTTATCGAATCGCACTCTGTGTTTGTAATGAGTTTCGTCATCAGAAAGAGTTCCGTACATTCCTTTAAGGTACAAGGTACTTTTTGGTGACAGCACATATTCTAACGCAGCGTTGGCTCCGGTCGTTTTTCTTACTCCATTATAATCACGGAGTTCCATTCTGAAGACCCCTTCGTCACCGCTTCTTCTTGCTTCAAAATTATCTGTTGACCAGTTTCTGATGAAGTGCGAAAAATTAACAAGATATCCGAATTTTTTATCTTTTGTTCTTCCTCCGTAAAGCAATCCCAGATTATAAACACCTTTGTCTGATTTTGCATTGTAACCTGTTCCTAAAGTTCCTCTGAACTCAGTTTTCATCGGTGGAGTTTTGGTGATGAAATTGACACCACCGCCAATTCCGTCTGCTTCCATATCCGGAGTGAACGACTTATTCACGTGAACGTAAGAAATTAATTCTGTTGGGAAAAAATCAAAAGCTGTCGCTCTGGAAGTGGTTTCTTCTTCAGCGGTTGGAAGTCTGTTTCCATTGATGGTTGTGGAAGCCCAAAAAGGCGGAAGTCCTCTTAAAGAAACAAATCTTCCTTCGCCCTGATCACGCTCGATAGAAACACCCTGAACTCTCTGCACTGTTTCCGCTGCATTTCTGTCCGGTAACTTTCCGATACCGTCTGAAGCAATGACGTTTGAAATATTGATAGCATTTTTCTGCATATTCAAAGCACGAGCTTCGCTGTTTTTCAGAGATCCTGTTACTACAACTTCATCAATATTTTTCTGTTTCTGGAACATAGAAATAATTCCCAAATCAAGCGACTGATCTGATATCAAATCAACCGTCATATTTTGAGGTTCGTAACCAATGTATGTAAATTGTAAATCGTAATGACCGGGTTTAAGATCATTGACAGAAAACTTTCCTTCAATATCTGTGATTACAATTTTTGAACTGCCATTGATTTTAACGGTTGCGCCCGGAAGTGGCTGACTATTATCAGAAACAATTCCGGTGACGATCTGTTTCTGTGCCGACACGTATATAGCACAACACGCAAAAAGAGGAAATAATGATTTTTTAAGAATTGCTTCCATTTGTTTACTTATATTAAATTTCTATTGCAAAACAACTCAATAATTTTAATATATGTAAAATTTTAATATTAATTTATATTTAACAAATAATGGATGATTATTAACTCAATCTTACGGAATTAGGATTTAGATTATATTGAAATTCCAATGCTTAAACAGTTTAGAATACTGTAAATTAAGGAGTTATTTGAATAAATAAAAAATAAACTGCTGATAAGCAGTCCATTTTGTGTGATGTTATTTTGTGGAATTTATATTAACAATTTTAAATATAAAAAATCTAAATTTTACTATTTGTAAACTTTTACAATAAAAAGAAAGAAAAACTAACTCAATTTTCAGCTTTTATCAGAGTAAAAATAAAGCACCAACATCAGACAGTCTTCGTCTGAAATACTGACCGGAACGTGTGGTAATTTTCCATTGAAATAAAGCGAGTCGCCCTCCTGTAATTCAATTTCCTCATTATCGATGATGTATTTTACTTTACCTTTTAAGATATATTTAAATTCCCAGGCGTCTGTAATTACTTTATCTCTTTTGGAGTTGGGTTGCAAGGTAAGTAATACTGCTTCAAACCCTAATGAATGCAGGCTTTTACTAAAAATATGCATATATTTAAAACCTTCAGCTTCCACTTCTTTTTCTATAACCTGCTGATTTTCTTTCGGTACAAAAATGAATTTTGCATTGGACTTTTTCTCAACACCTTCAAAAAAATAACTGGCATCAATATCCAAAGACTGGATTAGTTCAAGCAAAACCGGCAATGAGGGAATCGTTCTGCCATTCTCAATTCTGGAAACCAAACCATTGCTCACGCTCGCTCTCGTAGCAAGGTCATTGATAGTAAGATTATTTTTTTTTCTTATATCCTTTAATCTTTTTCCGATACCTATTAAAAAGTCACTCATGTTATCTACTGTTTCAGGCTATTGTATTTATTTGAGTGTAAAAATAACAAATAAATAAAATGCTGTTATAAAAATTGTTACAAATAGTAAAAATTTAAATAATTATCTTCAGATAAAAATAAATACAACTTTATTATAATTTTGAATACAGTTATTGAACTCAATATTTTGCCGTTTTTTATTTGGGATCAATTTAACATCTTACAGAACGAAAGTTTAAGATTTCTAAAAAAAAATCCAAAAAAAATAAAATATTACCAAAGCCTAAGAGCATTTACTTCCATTTTTGGTTAAATTGAGATCATCCATAACAATTTATTCGAAAAATATTGTATCAATATTTTCTGCTTTAAATGATAAATAGGCTCGGCAATCGAATAAATTAATTTAATCACCTGCTACTGTAATATTAGCAATTTGGTAGATAAACTAATGGATTTGTGATTATATATGAGTGTGGAAAAATAAGTATAAAATCTTTTCTAAAATCCCAATCTATAAATCCAAAAAAAATCCCGATTTTTGCAACCCTTCAAAACTCCGATTGTTCATGAAACTTTGTATTGCCGAAAAACCCAGCGTTGCCAGAGATATTGCCAAAGTATTGGGCGCAACCATGCCTAAACAGGGCTATATGGAAGGGAATGGTTACTGCGTGACATGGACTTTCGGGCATCTCTGTACCCTTAAGGAACCCCACGATTACGGTCCGCAATACAAATCCTGGAATTTGTTTTTATTGCCGATTATTCCCACCAATTTCGGGATTAAATTAATTCCGAATCAAGGCGTTGAAAATCAGTTTAAAGTCATCGAAAGATTGGTCGCCGAATGTGATGAGGTCATCAATTGCGGCGATGCCGGGCAGGAGGGAGAACTCATTCAGCGTTGGGTTTTGCAGAAAGCAAAATGCGACAAACCTGTACAGCGTCTGTGGATTTCATCCTTGACGGAAGAAGCAATTAAAGAAGGTTTTCAGAAATTAAAACCTGCCGAAGATTACAAAAATCTCTACCTCGCAGGAAATGCAAGAGCGATCGGGGACTGGCTGTTAGGAATCAACGCAACGCGACTTTTTACTAAAAAATTTGGCGGAAACAAAGCGGTTTTATCGATCGGAAGAGTGCAGACTCCGACTTTGGCGATGCTTGTTCAGCGTCAGAAAGAAATTGATGCGTTCTCCACCGAAGAATATTGGGAACTGAAAACAAAATACCGTGACGTTATCTTCAATGCAGCAATCGACCGTTTAAAAACATTAGACCGTGCAGAAAAAGGGTTGGAATATCTAAAGGTCAATCCTTTTGAAATTGTTTCGTTTGAAATTAAAGAAGGAAAAGAAAAAAATCCAAGACTGTTTGATTTGACGGGACTTCAGGTGGAAGCCAATAAGAAATTTGGGTATTCTGCAGACAGCACTTTAAAATATATTCAGAGTCTTTACGAAAAAAAGCACGTTACATACCCACGTGTTGATACAACATATCTATCGGAAAGTTTGTATCCGAAAATCGGAGGAATTCTTCAAAGTATGGTTATTTACAAAGATTTGATTTCGCCTTTATTGGAACAGCCGATTCCAAAATCGAAAGCGGTGTTTGATGATGCGAAAGTGACGGATCACCATGCGATTATTCCGACTGAAATTACGCCAACACAGAATTTAAGCAGAGAAGAAAAACTCATTTATGATTTAATTGCGAAACGATTTATCGCTGTTTTTTATCCAGAATGTAGAATTTCAAATACCTTGGTAGAAGCTCAGGTAGGAACGATTCCGTTTAAAACAAGTGGAAGACAGATTCTCGAACCGGGTTGGAGAGCAGTTTATGCTAAAGATGTCAAAGAAGAACCGACCGATAAAGAAAAAGACAAGGACGAGGAACAGACGATTCCGGAATTTAAAGTTGGGGAAACCGGACCTCACGAACCAATGATTCATCAGGGAAAAACTTCGCCACCAAAAGCGTACACCGAAGCAACTTTACTTCGGGCGATGGAAACTGCCGGAAAGCAAGTTGACGACGAAGAACTTCGTGAAATGTTAAAGAACAACGGAATTGGAAGGCCTTCAACCCGTGCTAATATTATTGAAACACTTTTTAAAAGAAAATATATTGAAAGGAAAAAGAAAAATTTGGTTGCCACTTCTACAGGAATTCAGCTGATTGATACGATTGAAGATGAATTGTTGAAAAGCCCTGAATTGACAGGGGAGTGGGAATTGAAGCTTCGTAAAATTGAAAGTGGCGAGTATGAAGCCAATCAGTTCAAAGATGAGTTGATTCAGATGATCAGAGAGTTGACTAAAAAAGTGGTTGACGGAAAAGCAAAAGTCTTCACTTTACATGAAGAAAAAGAAGAGGTTAAAGAAAAGAAAAAACGTGAACCTGCCGTAAAAAAGGAATTACAGTCCTGGGAAGAAACAAAATGCCCAAAATGCAAAGCACACCACTTGATGAAAGGAAAAACCGCAGTTGGATGTTCCGATTTTAAAAACTGCGGCTTTAAAGTTTCATTTGATATTTTCGGGAAAAAGCTTTCCGATAAACAACTGATGGATTTAGTATTAAAGGGAAAGACTTCAAAATTAAAAGGCTTCACCACACATCCTGAAAATGTAGCAGAAGGAGTTATTACGCTTTCTCCAGAATTTTTGACAGTTTTATTATAAGTAAAAAGTAATTTTGCAACTATCAACTATCAACTATCAACTATCAACTATCAACTATCAACTATCAACTATCAACTATCAACTATCAACTATCAACTATCAACTATCAACTATTTCAAGTAAAGTCTCATTCTCACTTCATATTCAGGTTTTGTTTTAAGGAATTTCCAGATCTTCTTATCATCGGGGTTGCTGATTCTGTAATAAATAATTTTATCTGCAGAATATTTAAAATATGGATGATTTTTCAGCCATTCTTCGGGAGCGTCAACCAGGGAATATCGCTCTACTTTTGAGTTGTCTAGCTGTGCAATGCTTAATAATTTTTGAACCAGTTCTTTGTCAATATTATACGTTTCCAGGATTTGATCTTTCGTCATAAAACCGCCTAATTTCTTTCTGAAACCAATCATCGAGCCTGCACTTCTTTCATCTAAACCAAATTCTAAAAGCTGTTTAAAAGTAATAGAATTCATATCTGTTTTTGAAAAATCAGTTTTTTCCTGTTTAAATTCTGTCTTTTTATTATCAGAATTTTTTGCCATTGTTGAAGGATTCAATTGAATAAATGGTTTCAGTTCTTCAAACTTTTCTGCTGAAATGACAAAGCAGTTTTTAATGTCATCTAACGTTTTAAAACTTCCTTTTAAATTTCTATCACGGTAATTAACAATTACATTGGCCTGTTTTTCAGAAAAACCTAAAGCCATCCAACCGTTCACATCCAATGTATTCGGATCAAAAGAAGTTTGTGGAGTTTTAGATTTAAAAGATTTTGACTTTCCTGCATAAGTATTAAAATTGGACGGAGTTTTGGACGGTAAAGTAAGATACGGTTCAAGTTTAGCATAATTTTCTTCGTTGATGATAAAGCACTCTTTAAATTTTTCTTTGCTCACAAAACTTCCACCCAAGTAACTCTTGTATTTCAAAATAGCCGCAGATTGTTTCTCAGAAAATCCCATATTTTCCCAATCGTTTTGTGAAAGCTGATCAGGATTAAATTTTCTTGTAATGTTTAAAGTTTTCTTTTCATAATTTTTAAAATCTGAATTTCCCTTTGCTTTAGAATTGGTTTCGGGCAGTAAAATAAATGTTTCAAGCTGATTAAATTTGTCCTCAGAAATTGCATAGCATTTTTTGAATTGCTCTTTGGAAAGAAACTTTCCACCGACAATTTGCTTATACTTTAAAATCGTAGCAATCTGTTTTTCGGAGAATCCAAGCTTTTGCCACTGGTTTTTATCTAAATCATTCGGATCAAACTCCGAAAGTGATTCTATGGGTAAGCTTTCAGAAATAAAGGTAACTTCAGGAAATGGTTCGTCAGATTTTTCGGTATATTTTTGAAAGGCAAGTAGCGTGAGTAAGAGCATTCCAAGAAATGCCATTTGCTGGTAATAATTTTTTTTCATCCGTTTATTATGTTTTATTTGATGGAATGTTACTTTCGAGTACTTCTCATTAAATGAAAGGTTGGTAAAAGTGGGACATCACAGAATAAAGTTATGAATTTATTTAATTCACAGATCAATAAAATGGAGAAAATTATAAATTATCTAATTGTTTGCTAGTTAGTGTAGTGCAAACTTAATATTGGGACTCAATTGAATTTAGCTCTGTCAAAGAATCTTTCAGTTTAGCAATTAAGTTTTTGAAAATTCTAATCGGTCAATTAATACTATGACTTCAAGAAGTTTAGAATAGGTTATGAGTTAGTTATAAAAAATCTAAGACTTACTTTTATTATTAGTAATAATTTGTACAATTGAACCTACAAAAAGACCTGTCAACGCGCTTCTCAGAAACAGATTGACCTTAAAAATAAAAGTGATGATTATAAGCATAATAAAACTCCAGCCATTATCATTAAGTATTTTTGATTTTTTATTTTGACCATTCGGAATTATATTACTATTCAGAATCTTTTTCTACCAATGAATCTTTTAGCTTCAACAATTCAGCTTTTACAAATTCCAGTCGGTCGATTAAAGTAACCGTTTCAGAAATTTTTGAGTTGGTGGTCAGCGCAATTCTCGCTCCGTCAAGCGTGTAACCTTTTTCTTTCACCAAGTGATAGATGATTTTCAGGTTTTTGATGTCTTCCGGAGTGAAATATCGGTTTCCTTTTTTGTTTTTTTTAGGTTTGATGATGGGGAATTCCTGTTCCCAATATCTTATCAATGAAGCGTTTACGTCGAATGCTTTGGCAACTTCTCCTATCGAATAATACAGTTTGTCGGGTAAATTTGTCTTCATGTAAATGATCCTGAAAATTCAAAGATAAATATTTTTTAAGCTCGGGTACAAATACACATTGTAAAATGTTCAGGTAAAATGTATTTTTGTCTTCTTTCACACTTAATAAAATCAGGATGAATTATATCTCGGTATTGCATATCAATCTTTTTCAGTCAGAGAAAAACGCTCCGGATTTTTATTTTAATACCTTGAAAAATCACTTGGTTTCCAGTCACAAGCATATTGAGAAACCACATCGGCATGATTTCTATGTCACCGTTATTTTTACCAAAGGGCATGGAATTCATGAAATAGATTTTCAAAAGTATGATGTTTCTGAAGGGAGTTTATTTTTTCTTTCTCCGGGACAAGTGCACAGCTGGGAACTTTCTGCAGATACTGAAGGTTATATTTTCTTTTTTTCTCAGCCTTATTATGAGATGCATTATGTGAATCAAAAATTAAAAAGCTTTCCATTTTTCAATTCTCCAAGCTTTCCGAGGAAACTTCAGATTCAATCGGAAGAATTGAAGGGCATCGTTCATCTTTTTAAAGCAATTGAAAACGAGCATCTGTCTCAAAATGTGATGAAACAGAGCTTTATTCTTTCATTGATTAGCCAAATTTACATTCATTCGGTAAGAGGTTTTTCTAAAAATGATCATGAGATTTCTGCTGCCGGTATGTCTTATTTTAAACATTACCAAGATTTTGAAAATTTATTGGAAGATTTTTTCGTTTCACAAAAATCTATTTCTTATTATGCTTCAATGATGAGTATTTCTCCGAAACATCTCAATAGAATTACGCAGACCGTCATGCAAAAAACCGCTTCAGAGATTATTACTCAAAGAGTAATTTTAGAAGCCAAAAGAATGCTGATTTATCTTGATGAAAGTTTAGTGGAAATCGCTTTCAGATTAGGTTACGAAGAGTATTCTTATTTCGCAAGAGTGTTCCGCAAAAATGCAGGAATTACCCCTTCACAATTCGTTAAAAATCATAAAAATTAAGTTTTATAATAAAAGTTTAAACGGTCCTTCAAACGTCGTTTCGAAAGTGTCTAAAATCTCTCCTTTGTCATCTAAAACGGCGATAGTAATGTTTTGTTTAGAAAATTTGACGTCTTTTTCAGGGAAAGAAATACTGATGGATCCTTTCAGAATTTCATCACCTTTTAAAATAATTTTGCTTGAACCTGACGAAATAACTTCGGCATTATCGGGATAAAGTACTTTTATTGAAACTACTTTCTTTTCATTGGTTTTATTCAGAAAAGTATACGTAAAATTGTTGATGATTTTTCCATCACGTACAAAAAATGTTGATCCTGCAGGTTTAATAAATTTAGCTTCCATAGAACCTCGGTCGTAAATCAAAAATCCTAAAAGACCCATAAGTAATCCCAGAAAAACGGTTGTCACAACCATTCTGGAGGTTACCCCAGTTTTTTTTCCGCTTTCAATTTCTGCTTCTGTAGCATAACGAACCAATCCGGTGGGTAAACCTACTTTTGTCATGACTTCATCACAAGCATCGATGCAGGCTGTACAATTGATGCATTCTAATTGCTGGCCGTTTCTGATATCAATTCCTGTTGGGCAAACCACTACACATTGTCCGCAGTCGATACAGTCGCCTTTTGAAGAAGCCTTTCGATCTTCACCGTTTCGCCATTTTGCGCGGTTTTCTCCTCTTTTAGTATCGTAATAGACATTGATGGTCTGTTTATCGATCAGTACGCCCTGAAGCCTTCCGTACGGGCAAACCAATGTGCAGACCTGCTCACGGAGCCACGCAAAAACGAAATAGAAAACCAATGAGAACGACAGCATTGATATGAAATGTAAAGGATGTTCCACTGGTCCTTCTGCGATGATTCTGAATATATTTTCATATCCGATGATATACATAAACATGAAATGCGCAATGATGAGTGAAATCATAAAGAAAACAGACCATTTTAAAACTCTTTTTTGGATCTTTTCAGAATCCCAGTTCTGTCTGTCGAGCTTCATTTGTTTGTTTCGGTCACCTTCAATCAAATATTCAATTTTACGGAAAATCATTTCCATAAAAACAGTTTGCGGACACAGCCATCCACAAAATATTCTTCCGAAAACTACCGTGAAAATCATTACAAAAATCACCGAAATTACTGCTCCCAAAGCTAAAATAAAAAAGTCCTGAAGGTAAAAAGGCATACCGACAATGAAGAATTTTCTGTCAAGAAGATTCATGAGAAGAAACGGGTTGTTATTAATTTTTAAAAACGGTATTCCAAAAAATAATGCCAATAAAACATAACTTGTGTAATCTCTGTAATTGGTAAATTTTCCTTTTGGCTTTCTCGGGAAAACCCATTTTCTTTTTCCTGTATCGTCCATTGTTCCTACAGAATCTCTGAAAGCCTCGCCATCACTTCCCGGAATTTTTATGTTGCCCTGCTGAATACTCATCTTAATTTTATTTAATTAAAGGACTTTTTAGATATCATGAAATTATTTTCATGTTCAGTTTTCCTCAATAAAAGATGATGCAAAGCTCCTGATAATAAGTTTTGATAAATAATATTAAATACTTACAGAATAGGACAAAAAGGACATTCTAAATGTTTTGCTTAAACTAAATTATTGGTGATTTAAAATTGGCAGACCTTTTTACAAATCGTAAATTGTCAGCTTTAAATTTTAAAAGAATGAAAAATATATTGAATACAGGTCTTGTTGGTTTGGTTTTGGCATTTCTCAGTTGCAAATCACAAAATTACAATGCTATGTTGGAGAACACCGAGCCAAAATTAATTTCAGATCAATTCACATTTACAGAAGGTCCTGCAGCCGACAAGATGGGAAACGTATACTTCACAGACCAGCCGAATGATAAAATTTATGTCTGGGATTGGAAAACCGATAAAATATCTTTATTTTTAGACAAAACAGGTCGTGCCAACGGAACTTATTTCGATGATAATGACAATCTGATTACCTGCTCAGACAACGAAGGTGAAATCTGGAAAATAGGTAAAGATAAGTCAATTGAGGTTTTATCTAAAGGTTTTGAGGGGAAAAGACTCAACGGTCCAAACGATCTCTGGCTCGATGGAAATGGTGGAATTTATTTTACAGATCCTTTATACAAAAGAGATTATTGGCAAGATTTCAAAGTAGAAATTCCTGAGAAAAATTTATACTACCGAAATAAAGATGGAAAAATTTCAAAGCTTGAAACTTTTGTACAACCCAATGGAATCATCGGAAGTAGTAAATTGAAAAAACTATATGTTTCAGATATTGATGCCGGAAAAACGTATGTCTACGATATTTTAGGCGAAGGGAAATTGTCTGAAAAAAAGTTATTTTGTGAAATGGGCTCAGACGGAATGGCGCTTGATAAAGATGGGAATCTTTATTTAACAGGCGACGGCGTGACAGTTTTCAACAGCAAAGGTGAAAAAGTTCATCACATCAAAATTCCTGAAGACTGGACGGGAAATGTGACTTTTGGCGGTGAAAAAAATAATATCCTGTTTATTACCGCTTCAAAATCAGTCTATACTTTACCGACGAAAACATCTTCTTTAAAGTAGAATAATTTACCACAAAAGTTTAGAATCTTCCATGTTTAAAAATAGAATGTTAAAGATCAAAAAAGGATGTCGTTCGTAAAACAGCATCCTTTTTTGATCTTAATCACTAAATTAATTATAGCTTAAAAATTCTTTTGTGGCTAGAAACTCAATAAGCAACCTCCATTTTCACTTTTTTACCCTTCAACTTTTCAGTGCTCAGTTTTTTCAGTAAATCTCTCACTTTTGTTCTTGAGACAGCAACATAAGATGTAGTATCTTTTACTTCAATCAGACCCAAATCTTCTTTCTGCAATTCACCTTTTTTCAATAAATATCCAACGATATCGACTTTGTTGACTTTGTCTTTTTTTCCGGCGCTGATGTAAATTGTCTGAAATGGTGGATTCGCAGGAACGGTAGAAAATTCCTTCACCGATTCTTCAGGAGTATCTTTTTTGATGAACGGAAATTTTTCTTCCTCAGTCATCACCAAATAGGCAAAACCTTTGGCATTCATTCTCGCAGTACGGCCGTTTCTGTGAATAAAAGCATCTTCTGTGGTCGGCAGTTGATAATGAACAATCGATTCAACTTCCGGAACGTCTAATCCTCGTGCAGCCAAATCAGTTGTAATCAAAACTCTCGCTGTGTCATTTCTGAATTTCAGCAAAGCGCGTTCTCTTTCATCCTGTTCCATACCACCGTGGAAAGTTTCTCTTGCGATGCCTTTATCTAAAAGCAAATCAGCAATACGGTCGACGGTTTCTCTGTGATTACAGAAAATCAGGGTTCTTTTATTCCCGATTTTACAAATCAAATGAAATAAAGTATCTAGTTTTTCCTCAGAAATCGTCATTACTTTCCTTAGCTGAATATCAGGTTTATTTTCTCCTAATTTTAAGAAATCTACTATTTTTTCATCTTTCAAACCAGTAAACTTAGGGATTTCGTCCATAGAAGTTGCTGAAGTCAGGATTCTCTGAAAAAGATTGTACATATTTTCGATAATATATTCCATATCATCATGAAAGCCTAATTCCAAAGCCTTATCGAATTCATCCAGAACCAGATTTTTAATCGTTTTTACATCGAGATTTTTATTTCTCATGTGATAGGCAATTCTTCCCGGAGTTCCGATTAATACGGCTGGAGCTTCCTTGAGATTGTTTATCTCAATTTTTTTATCGTGGCCGCCGTAGCAAACGGTCACCTTAAAATCTGTTCCCATCGATTTGAATACCTGCTCAATTTGTAAAGCCAGTTCTCTTGCCGGAACCACAATCAATGCCTGAATTCCTGTGGATTCTTTCTGTAGATTTCTAAGAACCGGAAAAAGAAAAGCCAATGTTTTCCCTGAACCGGTAGGAGAAAGTAAAACAACATCTGTGTTGTTTTCCGTAGTTTTGTATGTAGATTTCTGCATCTGATTCATATCCTGAATCTGCAGTTTTTTATAAATAGATTCTAATTCCATTTTGCAAAGGTAAGGGAAAAGAATTTTTGTTGAAATTTTAAATTAATTTAAAGAACTTTACATCAAAATATTTAATCTAAAGAAATAATTTCAATCATCAATCATCAATCATGACTCCCGAGAAAAAACAACTCATGACCGACAGTTTCAACCGTTCAGAAACGTTGAAATTCTACAAAGCCGAACTTCTTGAAGTAGAAACCGATTTCGTCTCCATTAAAATTCCAAAGATGGAAATGATGACCCGCACTGCCGGAATGTTCAATGGTGCAATGATTGCTTCGTTGGTGGATGTTTCTTCAGGTTATGCCGCTGTCAGTCATTACGAACAAGACTGTTATGTGGTAACGGTTGAATTAAAAGTGAATTATCTCCGTCCTGCAATTGGCGATGCGTTAGTTTCAAAAGCGTATGTGGTGAAAGGAGGAGCTAAAATAAGCGTAATTCGTACAGAAATTTATACGGTGAATGAAAACCGTTCTTCAGAAAGCCATGTTGCAACTTCTCTCGTTACCATGATGAAAATTAAATAAATCCAAAATAATTATTGGAACAGCTTTTGTTAAAATCAATGCATTAAAAATATAAATTATGAATATACTTATCCGACTTTTTATCACCGCAATTGTCGCTTTCTTACTCACAAAAATCCTTCCGGGCGTTCATTTTGACGGATTCACCGGAGCTGTTATTTTCGCCATCGTTTTAGGTGTTTTAAATCTTATTTTGAAACCGATTTTAAGCCTTTTTGGGCTTCCGCTGACGATTATTACTTTAGGTTTTTTTGCTTTGGTGATTAATGCAATAATTATTTTGGTGGCAGATTATTTTATAGATTCCATGAAAGTTGATGGGTTTTGGTGGGCATTTATTTTCAGTATTGCTCTGTCGATTATTACTTCACTTGCCAACTCGATGTTTGCAGATAAGGATTAAATTATAATTGTTTTAATCAATTATAGTCGTCGGTTTTTCAACTGACGATTTTTTTGGGATATTTCCAATCAATTATTTTTTTTAATCTTATATAAGCGTTAGCGGCTTTGTGAAACAAAACACAATTTGTTTAAATACAACTTTGTGGCCTCTGTTTTCACAACTCCAAAGCATAACAAGATTAAATAAAAAATCACAACTCCTATTAAACTAAACTCATAATTTTCTCGCTCAATTTTATTTTAAATATTAACTTTGGCATTCTTTGAAATTAATATGAATGGATGAATCAAAATTCTGAAATTCTTTTAAAATGATCTCTTATGAAATCGCCATAATAAATTTGATAACCCAAACACCGGTGAAGATTTGGCGATAACATATGACCTTTAAAAAACAATAAATATCTACAGATGAAATTAAAACACAGTCTGCTCACTTTGGCAGCACCATTTTTAATGAATGCACAACAAGTAATGACTCCCGAAATTCTCTGGACTTTAAAGAAAGTCGGCGTTCAGGCAGTTTCACCTGATCAGTCTTCACTTATTTATAAAGTAGGACAAGTTGATTTAAAGACTGAAAAAACTAAAAACGAAAATTATTTTCTGAATGTTTTAAACAATCAATCTTCTAAAATTGATTTAGGTAAAAAAGCATTAATTCAGTGGGATAAAAACGGATTGTACACTCAGGAAGGCGATAAAATTTTCCTTTCAAAAGACAGCGGAAAAACCTGGACTGAATTTTACACAATCGGTGAGGCTGATAACATTGTAATTTCTCCGGACGGAAAGAAAATAGCGTTTAGCAAGCAGGTTTTGGTTGAGAAATTAATGGGGAAAGATAAATATGCTGATACTCCGAAAACCACTGCTCAGGTTTATACAGATTTGAATCACAGACATTGGGACTACTTCAATGAAGGGAAATATAATCATGTTTTTATAGTAGATACTTCTGCAAACGTAGATTCTGCAAAAGATTTATTGGAAGGAAAAACCTGGGATTCTCCGCAAAGACCATTCGGTGGAGCTGAAGATTTCGTTTTCAGCCCAGATTCTACGCAGCTTTTATATGTAACAAAACCAAAAAGCGGAAAAGAATATTCTACAAGCACCAACACCGATATTTTTGCGTACGATTTAGCTTCGGCAACAACAAAAAATTTAACTGATGGAATGATGGGTTATGATGTTAATCCGAAGTTTTCACCTGATGGAAAATGGCTGCTATGGCAAAGTATGGAGCGAGAGGGATATGAAGCCGATAAAAATGACATCGTTGTGATGGATTGGAAATCCGGTGCCAAAAGCAATATGACGGGCAACTGGGACGAAAGTGTAACCGGAACGACTTTCTGGAGCAAAGATTCTAAAAACATCTATTTTAATGCAGCGTTCAGAGGAACTGTTCAGTTATTTTCTGTAGATCTGAAGAATGCAAAAGTAAGTCAGATTACAAAAGGAGATTTTGATGTGACTGATATTTTTGCGGAAGGGAAAAAATCTCTTTTAGTTTCAAAAACAGATATCAATCATGCCTCAGAATTATTTTCGGTAAATCTTAAAAGCGGCGAACTGCAACAGGTTACTGAAGCTAATAAAGATACTTACGCAAAATTATCTCAGGGAAATTCTGAACTGAAAATGATAAAAACGACAGACGGAAAAGAGATGGGAGTGTGGTTTCATTATCCGCCTAACTTCGATCCGAATAAGAAATATCCGACTTTAGTATATTGTCAGGGCGGTCCGCAATCTGCATTAACCCAGTTTTTCAGCACAAGATGGAATTTTTCTTTAATGGCAGCCAACGGATACATAGTCGTAGCGCCAAACCGTCGAGGAATGCCGGGTTGGGGAACCAAATGGAACGAAGAAATCTCAAGAGATTGGGGCGGGCAGCCAATGAAAGATTATCTGGCAGCAACAGATTTTGCTAAAACTTTACCTTACGTTGATAGTGAAAGAGTAGCGGCTGTGGGAGCAAGTTACGGCGGGTACAGCGTTTTTATGTTAGCAGGAATTCACGAAAACAGATTCAAAACATTCATTGCTCACGATGGTTTATTTGATATGAAATCCTGGTATTTAACGACTGAAGAACTTTGGTTTGCGAATTGGGATTTGGGTTCTCCGTGGGAAAAACCTTTGCCAAAAGCATATACAGAATTCAACCCAAGCAATTTTGTTGACAAATGGAATAAACCGATTATGATTTTCCAGGGTGGAATTGATTACAGAGTTCCTTATGAGCAAGGTCAGGAAGCATTTCAAGCTGCGAAACTTCGAGGCTTAAAATCTAAATTAGTGTATTTCCCAAATGAAAATCACTGGGTTCTTCACCCGCAAAACGGTTTGGTTTGGCAAAGAGAATTTTTTGATTGGCTGAAGGAAACTTTGTAATTGCAACCACATGAAAATTCCCCTCCTTTGGAGGGGTGGCGAAAATTCGAAGAATTTTTGACGGGGTGGTTTAAGAAATAAAAATTAACAATCAAAACTTAATAAGAGCGGGCTTTAGCCCGCTTTTTGTTTTCAGTATTGTAAGGCTTTAGCCAAAATTTATATACTGGATCATGCAAAATCGTATCTCATCATTTCCGCCGATTATAGATAAAAACTCTGAAATTTTAATTTTAGGTTCAATTCCAGGCATAAAATCATTAGAAAAGCAGCAATATTACGGTCATCCTCAAAATAAATTCTGGAAAATTATTTTTGAGCTATTCAATGAAGAATTTACAGAAGATTATGAAAAACGAATTGCTGTTTTAAGGAAATACAAAATTGCACTTTGGGACGTCATCGACTCCTGTGAGAGAATAGGAAGTTTAGATTCAGAAATAAAAAATGAAGAAGCGAATCAGATTCCAGAACTTTTAGAAGAATATCCAAACATCAAAGCAATTTTCTGTAATGGAGGCAAATCTTATAAAAATCTACAGAAACTATTAGGCAAAAATTTCAGAATTCCAATTTACTTATTACCCTCAACCAGCCCACTTCACACGGTTTCTTTTGAAAGAAAATTGGAAGATTGGAAAAAGATTTTAGAATTTACAGCATAAAATAAAGAGCCAGCTTAATTGCTGGCTTCTTTCTTTACATTTGATTTGATTTTAAATCTATTTCGCCACAACATAAACCTCTTCATACGGCTGTATCAAAACCCATCCATTCCCAGAAAACTTCATCTGGAATTCTTCACCACTACCTCTTCCGATCAAACTTTTAAAAGAAACATTGGTTTTAAGTTCAGGGCTTAAATTTCCAGACCATGCAACCGTTGCATTTGGATCAGTAAAAACCGGAGCATCAGGAGTTACCATCAAGGTTAAAGGCTCACCATGAGTAGTAATGGCAATGTGCCCCGTTCCTGAAAGTTTTACCTGAAAGAGCCCTCCAGACATCATTCCGGCGATGCTTTTCAACATAGTAATATCACTTTTAACACTTTGCTCGTGTGCTAAAACATCATTTCCGTTTACGAAAAGAGTTTCATTGTTCAGATATAAGATTCTAACCTTTTTTCCTGAATCGGCAACGTATAATTTGCCTGTTCCTTCAGCTTTCATCAGTTTTGCACCTTCTCCGCTGATGGCTTTTTTTAAGAGATTTCCCAGTCCGCCGGAAAGCATCCCCTGTCTTTCAAAGTTGACATTTCCAACGTAGCCAACCATGCTCCCAGTTTTTGTCCAGACTGCCTGATTGTTAAGGTTGATTTCTAAAAGTGCAGGTTTTTCCAACTCAAAATAATCTCTTTCAAGAGGATTTTCTTTGGTTTCTTTTACGAATTCTTCTAAAGAATATTTGCTCATAGGTGTAATTTTAATTCCGTCTAAAATACTGTTTTTTCCTGTAATAATTAAACAAAATAAAAAAATGTAGTACTTTAAAATCCCTGCCAGTACCGATTGTGAAATAAAGACTTGACAAAGGGGTGTCGAATGTTGTATATTTGCAGTCCGAAAATTACTTCCGTAATTTTTTTATAATTTTTAAACCGTAATTTAAAAAATGAAGACATCCGATTTTAATTTTGATCTCCCTGAAGAATTATTGGCAGAGCACCCGTCTGAACATAGAGACGAGTCTAGGTTAATGGTTCTTGATAGAAAAACTCAGACTATAGAGCATAAAACATTTAAAGACGTTGTAGATTATTTTGATGAAAAAGATTTGTTCATCTTCAACAACACTAAAGTTTTCCCGGCACGTCTTTACGGAAATAAAGAAAAAACAGGAGCTAAAATCGAAGTTTTTCTTTTAAGAGAGCTTGATAAAGAAACCCGAGTTTGGGATGTTTTGGTAGATCCCGCAAGAAAAATCAGAATTGGTAACAAATTATTTTTCACTGAGGATGAATCTTTGGTTGCTGAGGTAATTGATAATACAACCTCTAGAGGTAGAACATTGAGATTTTTATTCGACGGTTCTTACGAAGAATTTCGTAAAAAATTGAACGAGCTAGGAGAAACTCCTCTTCCAAAATATATCAAAAGAGATGTGGAACCGGAAGATGCTGAAAGATACCAAACCATTTATGCTAAAGTGGAAGGAGCTGTAGCGGCGCCAACTGCAGGTCTGCATTTCTCAAGACATTTGATGAAAAGATTGGAAATTAAAGGAATTGATTTTGCTGAAGTAACCCTTCACGTAGGATTAGGAACTTTCAACCCGATTGAAGTAGAAGATCTTTCTAAGCACAAAATGGAATCTGAAGAAATCATCATTGATGAGAAAAATGCTGAAATCATCAATAAAGCCGTTCAGGAAAACAGAAGAGTATGTGCAGTAGGAACAACGACGATGAGAGCAATTGAAACTTCAGTGTCTTCAAACAGAAAAATCTCAGCGTTCAATGGCTGGACAAATAAGTTTATTTACCCACCTCACGATTTTGGAGTTGCTAACACAATGATCACTAATTTCCACACGCCAAAATCTACTCTAATGATGATGATTGCAGCGTTTGCAGGAAAAGATTTCTTAATGCAGGCGTACGAAGAAGCGGTAAGAGAAAAGTACAAATTCTACTCTTACGGTGACGCAATGCTTATTATTTAATTAGTTTTAAATTATAGATTATAAATTTTAGATTGAATCCCAACTATTGTGAGGGGTTTAAATCTAAAATTTATAATTTAAAATCTACAATATTTTGAAAGATATCAGAACCTTATCCCTCGACCAACTCAAAGATTACTTTGGTACTATTGGTGAAAAACCTTTTCGTGCTAAGCAGGTCTATGACTGGATCTGGAGTAAAAATCTTCATTCATTTGAAGAGATGACGAATCTTTCAAAAGATCTTAGAGAGCATCTTATCCGTGACTTTATCATGAATCCGGCAGCAGTAGATCAATTTCAGAAATCTACAGACGGAACGATAAAAAATGGGGTGAAACTTCATGACGGTCTTATGGTAGAATCTGTTCTTATTCCTACAGAAACAAGAACTACAGCTTGTGTTTCTTCACAGGTAGGCTGTTCGTTAAACTGTGAATTTTGTGCTACAGCCAAACTTAAAAGAATGAGGAATCTTGAAGTGGCAGAAATCGTAGATCAGGTTGCTTTAATAGACAGACAAAGTAAAGAATATTATAACCGTCCGCTGACCAACATTGTTTTTATGGGAATGGGTGAGCCGATGATGAATTATAAAAATGTAGTTGAAGCCATCAGAAAAATCACTCAACCTGAAGGTTTAGGAATGTCACCAAGAAGAATTACTGTTTCTACATCAGGAATTCCAAAAATGATTAAAATGCTGGCTGATGATGAGTTAAAAGTAAAGCTTGCTCTATCATTGCACTCTGCGGTTGAACAAACCCGTAATGAGATTATGCCGTTTTCAGATAAATTTCCTTTAACGGATATTATGGAGGCGCTTCAACATTGGTACAAAAAAACGGGCTCTGTAATTACGTTTGAGTATTGTGTCTGGAAAGGTATTAATGACAAAGATGAAGACATCAGAGCTTTAATTAAATATTGCCGACAGGTACCTTCTAAAGTTAATTTAATTCAGTACAACCCAATTGGTGAAGGTAAATTTGACCATCGAAGCATTGCTGCTGAAGAAAAGTACGTCCGTGAACTTGAAAAAGCAGGAATTACAGTGATGGTTAGAAAAAGTCGTGGCGGCGACATTGACGCTGCTTGTGGACAATTAGCCAATAAAAACGCTGAATAATTTTTTTTTCTTTTATTGAATAATTTCAGAACCACGAAGTGGTTCAACAATCATAGCCGTGGGTGAAACCCATGGAAAATAATCAACGAAGACAGGAGAACCACGAAGTGGTTCAACTAAAAATCATACTCAAATTCTTAACAATCAATTCATACCAAAATCCGTAATTTTGCGCTATGAAGAAGGTTTTTCTATTACTGATCATTATTACTTTTCAAACTGCTTTTTCTCAACAGGCAGAAATTTTAAAGCTTAAAAAATTCAGAGTTTCAGTTTTAAATGATTCGATTCAGGAAACTTCCGGACTGAATTTCTTTGATGGAAAACTCTACACGTTTAACGACAGCGGAAATCCTGCAGAATTGTATGAAATTGATAACTTAGGGAAGATTCTCAAAGTTTTAAAAACAAATACGGAAAATAAAGACTGGGAAGCATTAACAAACGATGGGAAAAATTTCTATATCGGAGATTTTGGTAATAATACAGGAATCCGAAAAGATTTAAAAATATATAAAATTCCTTTTCAGAATAATGAATTGCAGAATGATATAATGCAAACCATTTCGTTTTATTATCCTGAGCAAAACGATTTCACCTCAAAAAATATTTCAACAGATTACGATTTGGAATCGATGATCTATTTAAATGGAAAAATTCACATTTTTACTAAAGAATGGACTTCAAAATCAACAACGCATTATACACTTGATCCTGAAAATTTTCAAAATCAGGCAGCACAAAAAGTAGAATCTTACAAAACAGGTTTTGTAGTGACTGATACTTATTATTACGACAAAAAACTTTACGCTGTAGGTTATACCAAGAAAACTGAAGTTTTTCTAGATGTTTTTAATGAAACTGAACCGGGAATGTTTTTCAAAGAAAATCCAAGACATTTTTACTTAGGCAGTGCATTGACGATTGGGCAAATTGAAGGAATTGCGGTTAACGAAAAAGGAATTTATATTTCAGGGGAAAAATTCTATTCACCGATCAAGAAAACCAAGCCTTTTTTTTATTTTATTCCTAAAGAAAAACTCAAACTTTAATTTTTGTTAAAATTGGTTTAAAAAAATTATCTTTGTGAGAATTATAAATACTCAACAAATTATTCTCAGATAGTGCCCAATATTGTAGAAGAAATCAAACGACCGATCAATGAGGAAATGAAACTTTTCGAGCAGAAGTTTTATGAATCCATGCAGAGCAAAGTCGCTTTACTCGATAAAGTTACCCGTTTTATTGTTACCACAAAAGGGAAGCAGATGCGTCCGATGTTTGTATTTCTATGTGCAAAACTGATCGGAAATGTCAATGAAAAAACCTATCGTGGTGCTTCAATGATTGAGTTGATTCATACGGCAACTTTGGTACATGATGATGTTGTGGATGAAAGTTTTAAAAGGCGTAATTTTTTCTCTATTAATGCTTTATGGAAGAATAAAATTGCAGTTTTGGTAGGAGACTTCTTACTTTCGAAAGCAGTTTTGCTTTCTACAGACCATAAAGATTACGATTTACTTTCGGTAATTTCAAGAACCATTAGAGAAATGTCTGAAGGTGAACTTCTTCAGCTGGAAAAAGCCAGAAAACTGGATATTACCGAAGATGTTTATTATGAAATCATCCGTCAGAAAACAGCTACTTTGATTGCAGCTTGTTGCGAAATCGGAGCATTGTCTAATAATGCAGATGAAGATTTAGCGAAAAAAATGATGCAGTTCGGAACGTATACCGGAATGGCTTTTCAAATCAAAGATGATTTATTCGATTATTTAAGTTCAAACGTAATCGGAAAACCGGTTGGAATTGATATTAAAGAGCAAAAAATGACGCTGCCTTTAATTCATACTTTGAAAATTGCCAACGAAACCGACAGGAAATATTATTTCAATACCATAAAACGTTATAACAACGACCAGAAGCGTGTGAAAGAGCTGATTGCTTTTGTGAAAAGTTCAGGCGGTTTAGACTACGCCATTCAGGTGATGAAAGATTTTCAGCAGAAAGCAAAAGATATTCTTGATGAATTTCCTGATTCTGAGGTGAGAAAATCTTTGCACATGATGTTGGATTACGTGATTGAAAGAAAATTTTAATTGCAAATTCTTCATCGAAATTTCAATGTTAATTTAAAGACAATAAAAAAACTGGAATTTTAATCCATTATTGCTGTTGTTATAATAATCACAGACAGAATAATACAAAATAAGGCGATTAAAAATAAATAATCCGCAATACTCTCATATCTGTTCCCCAGACTTTCCTTCTTGGTTCTTATCGACATAAACGAAAACAAACTGCTGCACGCAAAAAGTACACATGCAATACCCGCAAACTCATCTAAAAATGTGTGATGGCTCGTTTTAGTGATTTTTAATGAAGTAATAATGATCATTGAAAACCCCAAAAGATTGGTCGATGCATTGAGGATGTGAGTGGACTTTTTTTCCATATTAAAGAGTTTTATTCAAAGTAAACACATTTTTTTTCATTATCAAATTTATAAAAAACATTCTTGAAAATTAAAATTAATATAAAAAGTGTATATTAGCAAAATACTTCAGAATTAAAAAATATTTAATATTTGGCTATGCAGACAACCTATATTGAAACTCAGCAGATTTCTTTTCAAGATTTTAAAAATCAGATACTTGAAGACTATAAATTAGGAAGAATCTCTCGTGAAATGTCTTATCTGGGCAGAAGAGAGGTGCTTACCGGAAAAGCGAAGTTCGGAATTTTTGGAGACGGAAAAGAGTTGCCGCAATTAGCAATGGCGAAAGTTTTCAGAAACGGAGATTTCCGTTCAGGATACTACAGAGATCAGACTTTTGCGTTGGCTATAGATGCTTTATCGGTTGAAAGTTTCTTTGCTCAGTTATATGCGGATACAAGTGTGGAAAGAGAACCAGCATCTGCCGGAAGACAAATGAACGGTCACTTTGCCACAAGAAGTTTAAATGAAGACGGAAGCTGGAAAGATTTGACGGCTCAGAAAAATATTTCTTCTGATATTTCACCTACTGCAGGGCAAATGCCAAGATTATTAGGTTTGGCGCAAGCTTCAAAAATATATAAAACCGTAAAATTTGACGGTTCTGAAAAGTTTTCCAACGAAGGGAATGAGATTGCTTTCGGAACGATTGGTGATGCTTCAACTGCAGAAGGTCATTTTTGGGAAACTTTAAATGCCGCTTGTGCATTGCAGGTTCCGATGATTGTTTCAATCTGGGATGATGGTTATGGAATTTCGGTTCCGACCATGAAGCAGAGAGCAAAAGCTGATATTGCTGAAATGTTGAGCGGTTTCCAGAGAAAAGAGGGAGAAAATCAGGGGTGTGAAATCATTCAGGTGAAAGCCTGGGATTATCCGGCTTTATTGGATGCTTATGCAAAAGCTGAACATTTTGCAAGAACAGAATCTGTTCCTGTGGTTGTTCACGTCATAGAAGTGACGCAGCCACAAGGTCACTCAACATCGGGATCGCATGAAAGATATAAAAACGAAGACCGTTTGTCATGGGAAACAGATTTTGACGGATTGGTGAAATTCAGAGAATGGATTTTAAATTATTCAATCGAAATTGAAGGAAATGAAGAGATCATTGCAAGTGTTGAAGAGTTGGATGCAATTGATGAGGAAGCGAAGAAAAAAGTAAAAGCCGGGCAAAAATCGGCTTGGGAAAACTATCAGAAAACGATTACAGAATTGGCGTTTTCAGTGCTGCCTTTAGTTGAAAATTTAAAAGGAAAACATTCAGAGATTGAGGAATACATCAATCAATACAATAAATTAGTTTCCAAAGCGAAGAAAGATGTTTTTCATTTGATCAGAAAATCTTTGTTGGCAACAAGAGGAACCAATTCTGCGGAAAGAACTCAGTTGATGAACAAATACAACGAAGTTTTTGAAGTTGAAAAAGATAATTATTCTTCACACTTATATTCTCAGTCTGAGTGGAAAGCTGAAAATGTAAAAGAAGTAAAACCGGTATTCACAGAAGCGTCTCAGGATGTTGACGGAAGAGTAGTGGTGAGAAATAATTTCGATAAAATATTCGAAAAATATCCTCAGACTTTGGTCTTTGGTGAAGATGCCGGAAATATCGGTGATGTAAACCAAGGGCTTGAAGGAATGCAGGAAAAATACGGTGACATTCGTGTTGCTGATACCGGAATTCGTGAAGCGACCATTCTTGGCCAAGGAATCGGAATGGCGATGAGAGGCTTAAGACCCATCGCTGAAATCCAGTATTTAGATTATATCTTGTACTGTTTACAGGGAATGAGCGATGATTTGGCGACAGTTCAGTACAGAACAAAAGGCGGTCAGAAAGCTCCTGTCATCATTAGGACGAGAGGGCACAGACTGGAAGGAGTTTGGCATTCAGGTTCGCCAATGGCGGGAATTTTAAATCTTTCTAAAGGTATTTTAGTATTAGTTCCAAGAAACTTAACGAAAGCTGCCGGATTCTATAACACCATGCTTCAAAGCGACGATCCTGCTGTGATTGTTGAATGTTTAAATGGTTACAGATTAAAAGAAAAACAACCGGATAACTTAGGTGAATTCACGGTTCCTGTCGGAAAAATTGAAGTGACCAAAGAAGGAAAAGATGTTACTTTGGTAACGTATGGTTCGACCTGGAGAATTGTGATGGAAGCAGCCGAAGAATTAGAGAAATTAGGAATTTCTGCAGAAGTTATTGATGTTCAGTCGTTAATTCCTTTCGATTTAACGCATGAAATTGCTGAATCTGTGAAGAAAACCAACAGATTGGTCGTAATCGACGAAGATGTAGAAGGTGGAACTTCAGCGTTTATTCTTCAACAGATTTTAGAGAAACAAAAAGCGTTCAGATACTTAGATTCTGATCCGTTGACGATCGCTGCAAACGACCACAGACCTGCATATGCAAGTGACGGCGATTATTTCTCTAAGCCATCTTCAGATGATATGGTTGAAAGAATCTACGCAATGTTTAATGAAACAAATCCTGAGAAATATCCTGCGATATTTTAATTGAGATTTTAGATAAATTTGAAACCGCTTTCTTTTTGGGAGCGGTTTTTTTGTTGATTAAAATTAGTATATTGTTATTTATTTTATAGTAAATACAGTTATTCATGAAAATCGTTTTTTCTATATTCTTTTTATTACTAATGATAGGTTGCAAGGATAAGAACCCTGAAACAAAAAGTGTAGATGAGGTAATCCCTAATCCACAAGAGTTTTTACGCGATTATGTTAAAAATCCAAATATTAATGATAGAATTTGCAAAGATGATATTGAAAGAGCGCAAAAAGATTTAGGAAAATATAAAAATATTTATGTTAGAACGTCTTGTTTTGGATGCAAATTCTTACCTTATGAAGATGAAGTTTTAGAATATACCGCAAAACAAAAGTTTAAAGTAATCAATTATAACTTCAGTTGTGTTATTATTGATGGTCAAACTCAAGGATGTTACAAAGCATTTATTGATTTAGAAATGGAAAATGTTCATGGGAAAAATTTTAGACAAAAGATTGAGCAAGAAGCGGAAAAACTAATGATTGAGAATATTAAGAATCATGATAAGGTTTTAAGTGTTTTTGACTTGGCAGAAAGTGATAAACCACATTTTACAAAGGAAGATAATTTAATTAAACAAGGCTATATACCAATAATTAAAACAGGATTACCGCTAAAAAATGCTAAAAGAAATTCTATCTTCATGGATATTAGTTTTATTGTTGAAAAAAATGGAAAGGTTAGTACTTTAAAAAATGAAAATTGGGTGAATGAAGTAAAAGAAAATGAAAAATATAAAAGTGAACTTGAAATTATTGCAGAAAATACAATTCTAACTAACTATAATAATTGGAAACCAGGTAAGTATAAAAATACAATTGCAAGAGTGAAAAACTATTTTAGAGTTAATTTTGAGTGAAAAAAATAATAGTAAAATTAAAAAAAGTGTAATAATTTGTTTTTTAACTTATCAAATGTGAAAAATAAAAAACCGCCTCAAGAAAAATCTCAAAGCGGTCTATTAACAAATTTAAAAATATCTAAAATTGTCAGATGAATGACAATAATGATTTTCTACAAACCAATACTTTTGTTTGGTTTCAATTGTTTTCTGATGTTCTTTGGAATTGCATTTTTGTGAACCAAAATTGCTGTTGACTTATACTCAACATAAGGTTTTGTCACATACAAGTACCCATCAAAATCATTGGTTACACCCCAGGAATTTTTCACCATATAATATTCTTTTCCGGTTTGATCTTTTGCCAAACCTACGATGTGCATTCCGTGATCATCGGTTGTGGTAAGGTTGTTTAAAGCCTTCTGACGCAGATCTTCAGTGATGGTTTTGTCTTTTTTAGGCTGGGTAAACAATTCTTTTTTTGCTTCCGGAGTAATCTGATCCAAATCTACATCAGGAACATACGCAACACCGTTTTTGTAAGAAAAATAAGGCTCAGAAACATCAGTTGCCCAACCTACAGAATAACCTTTTGTTACAGCATTATCGATAATAGCCGTCATTTCATTCATCGGAATATTCCAGTCAGAATCGTGGCTCCAGTTATCAGGAATAGGAACGACAAATTTCTGATAGTACGGATAATCTTTGTAAGAAGATAATTCCACATAATCTTCAGGGTTAATGCCTACAACCTCTTTAGCAAAGGTTTTTGGAGTGTAGTTTTTCCCTTCGTAGGTAAAGTTTTCCGGAACTTTCCCTAAATATTCATCTAAAATTACATCTACAGAATCCATCCAGTTATCCTGAAGTTTTCCTTTTGACGAAGTTTCAACCAAACCTTCTAAAACCGGTTTCAGTTTGCCTTGCATTTCATTGAAATTATTTAAAGTCTGTCCGGATTTCAATCCTGTATAAACATCTTGTGGAACCGCACCATATTTTTTGTACATATTCACTACATCATGCAATTCTCCGCCATCGCCCCAGCTGATTGCTCCGCCGTTTAAAACATATAATTTTGCCTTGTCGTGATAAGAATTTCTTGCGGTGAAAATTTCTGCCAAATCAACAGGTTTTTTACCCATTCTCTGCATTTCAGATTCTAGAAAAGAATTTCCGGAATAACTCCAGCAAGTTCCTGAAGAACCTTGGTTTTTTACCGAAGTTGCCCCGACATCTTTCAATGTAGTAAACTGGAAATTGGCATTTTGAGACTGATTGTTTTTCAACTTGTTGATCAGGTCATCCTGAGCAAACATCATACTTCCTGCGCATAAAACAAAAAGTAATGACGCAAATCTTTTATTTTTCATTACTGTAAAAATTATAACTGAATAGTCGGTCATGTTAAGCCAATGTTACAGATTTGAATGTTAAAAAAGGGTTAAAAGTTGTACAGCTTTTTTAGTTAAACAGTTTTTCAGTTAAATAGTTAAACAGTACTAACTAACTAACTAACTTTTTAACTTCATTAGTTTGAGTATTTCCTTATTTTTAGAAAAAGTTTATCATGTTTCCAACCTTTCTGAAATTTCCTGCATCTATAAGAGTATAAAACCTGACTATGGAAAAAGAATTACTGATAGAATGCCAACGGAATGACCGCAACGCCCAGCGGAAGGTGTACGAGAAAATGGCGGGCAAGCTATACTCAGTCTGCAAACGCTATCTGAAAAACGATGAAGATATACAAGAAGTATTGGCCGATACGTTCTATAAAATTTTCACAAAGCTGGATCAACTTCAGAATCATGATATTTTCGAAGCTTGGGCAAGAAAAATTGCGGTGAATGAGTGTCTGCAAAAATTAAGAAGTATGAAAGCACTTGACGTTGCTTTAGAAGAAGAGTTTGTGGAATCTACAGGTTCTCCAACGGACAGTATTTCTTTTGAAAAAGATATTCTGAAGCTACTCAATTTTCTTCCGGAAGGTTGTAGAGCGATTTTCAACCTCTTTGCGATTGAAGGATATCCACACAAAGAGATTGCAACAATGCTTTCCATCAGCGAAGGCACTTCAAAATCCCAACTCAATTTTGCGAGAAAAAAATTGCAGGAACTCTTGGTTAATCACAACATTTAAACTTTACACAATGGAAAACAATCACGATATAGATAAAAAATTTAATGAGGCTTCTCAATCTTTGGAAGAACCTGCAACTTTTCCGGGTTTTGATAAAGTTTGGGCAAAAGTTGAAGAAAAATTAGATAAAAAAGAAGATGACAAAAGAGTTAGTCCAATTTGGTTTCGTTACGGAATTGCTGCAAGTTTGATTATTGGTTTGGGAGCGTTTTATTTTATTAATAAAAATGATGTTTCTGAAATTAATAAACCTCAAATTGCTCAGAATACTGTTTCGCCCAAAGTTAATTCAGACATTCAAGCAATTGACAGTACGGTAAAATCTAATATTGAGAAAGAAATAAATGGCTTAAAAGAAAGCCGGAAATCAAAAATATTAGCTTATGAAGATGCTAAAGTTTTCGGTAATATTAATATCAAAATAGGTCTTGTTCTACAAGAAAAATCAATTATAAGCAGAAATGAAAGCAATAATTTCAGTCCAATTGAAATCAACAATATAGTTCCACAAGTTGCTGTAGACAGTGGTTACAAAGAAAAAAATATTGAGGAAGTAGTTGTTTTGGGATACAATAAAACTGAGACAAGAGCGAAAAATTCTTCCTCAACAAATGGGAATGCTCAAAAAATTGAAAATCGTCCAAACCAAGGTTTTTTAAATTCATTACAGGGAGAAGCTTCTGGTTTAGCAATTAATTCTGTTTCTGGAACTCCGGGTTCTTCAAAGATTAATTATAATAATATCAGAAATGAGTTTAAGCAGAATAATAATATTCAACAAACTTTAATTGGAACAGTTTCAGGTCTTCAAATAACATCAGGTCAGGCTCCCGGTTCTTCTAAACAAATTGTAATCAGAGGCATGAGTACATTAAACGGAAGTGATCAACCATTATATGTGATTAATGGAGTTCCGCAAAGTGCTGATAAATTTCGTAAAATTAATCCTAACACTATTGAAAGCGTAGATGTTTTAAAAGAAGCAGCATTAACCGCTCTTTATGGAAGCCGCGCAGCCAATGGAGTAATCGTTGTTACCACCAAAAAACTTTCCCGAAAAGAAAGAAAAGCGTTTGAAAGGCTTCATAAATTTCAGGACAGTATCAACCGTTCAAGACAGATTCAGCAACAGAATAATGAGGAATACGATGCATTCGTAGAAAATCCATTTGAACTGACAAAAAATCAATCCGTTTCTACTTTTTCGATTGATGTTGATAAAGCGGCATATTCCAACATCCGAAGAATGATTAACAACGGAGAAATTGTCAATAAAAATGCGGTGCGAATTGAGGAAATGATTAATTATTTTAAATATAATTATCCACAACCGAAAAATAACCAGCCATTTTCCATCAATACAGAATACAATGATTCTCCGTGGAATTCTAAGCATAAATTATTGAGAATAGGTTTGCAAGGAAAAGAAATTCCGACAGATAAATTACCAAGTTCAAATTTTGTTTTCCTGATTGACGTTTCAGGCTCGATGGATGCTGCGAATAAATTACCATTATTGAAATCATCTTTTAAAGTTTTGTTGGATCAATTAAGACCGCACGATAAAGTGGGAATCGTAGTCTACGCCGGAAGTGCGGGAATGGTTTTGCCACCTACTTCAGCTCAAGATAAAAGTAAAATCATTGAAGCTCTGGATCAACTTCAGGCAGGCGGAAGTACAGCTGGCGGACAGGGAATTGAATTAGCTTACAAACTCGCTCAGGAAAATTTCATTAAAGACGGAAATAACCGTGTGATCATTGCAACTGACGGAGATTTCAACGTGGGAACATCTTCTACGGGCGACCTTCAAACTTTAATTGAAGAAAAAAGAAAATCCGGCGTTTTTCTGACGTGTTTAGGTTTCGGAATGGGAAATTTCAAAGACAACCGCATGGAAACTTTAGCCAATAAAGGCAATGGGAATTATGCGTATATCGACAATATGCAGGAAGCTAATAAGTTTCTCGGAAAAGAATTTGCAGGAAGCATGTATGCGATTGCAAAAGATGTGAAAATTCAGATTGAATTCAATCCGAAATTTGTAAAGTCTTACCGTCTGATTGGTTATGAAAACCGTAAACTGAAGAATGAAGATTTTACCAACGATAAAATTGATGCAGGAGAATTGGGAAGCGGTCACACAGTTACGGCTTTATATGAAGTCATTCCAAATGATGTAAAGTCTGAATTTTTACCAAAAGAAAATGATTTAAAATATACAAATAACACAAATAACGAAAATTTTAATGACGAATTGGCAACGGTGAAATTCAGGTATAAGAAACCAGACGTAGATACCAGTTCGGAAATCGTTCAGGTGGTTAAAAACTCAAATGAAAACATCTCTTCCGCAAGTGATGATTTTAAATTTGCCTCTTCGGTTGCTTGGTTTGGCTTGGTTTTAAGAAATTCAAATTTAATTAAAAATAAAGATGTGAAAGAAGTTGAAAAACTCGCAAAAAAGGGCAGAGGTAATGATGAAGAAGGTTACAGAGCGGAGTTTGTGAGATTGGTGGAAACATACCAGTCAACTCTAAAAAATCAGTAGTGATGAAAATCTTAAAATATTTTATAATGTTTTTGTGTATTGATTCTTTAGTTTCTGCGCAGGAAAAAGATTCTGTGAAAATAACTAAAGTTTCAGATAATAAATTTTCTGGTCTTACTATTAAACCTTATCACCAATATTCTATGGATGATAAAAAACCAATAGTTGTTTTCCCTCACTCACAGGAAGTAATGGTGGAAATAGACGGACGAATAACTAATTCTAACTCTTTCAGACTTATTAATCCGGATAATATAGAATCGATAAATTACTATACAAGTAATGATGAGAAACGATTGAATTGTTACGTTATCAAAACAAAAGCTGATGTAAAGCAAAATATTATAACACTCGGTGAGCTAATTACTAAACATTATAAGAAAATATATGAAAGAATAATGTTTTCTATAGATGGCGAGATGATTAACGAAACTCCGGGAAATATTTTGGTTGATGAAAAATATGTCATGAAAATTGAAATTTCTTCATTAGGTAAAGTAAATAACGATGGAACAGTTTATTTTAAATTATTGACGAGAACAACAAAAAATGTACAGGAAGCCAACACGATTTACATTCGGTGAAAATGTGAAAAAATCTCCGCTTTCAAAAATAAATTTCTTCTGAGATTTGTTTAAATGAAACTTAAGTAAGGTTAGAAGTTTGAAAACTCAGTTCATTTGGATTGAGTTTTACTAGTTTTAAAAGGAGAGAATTAACAATAAATAAACTTTCAAATATTATTGAAAATTCAAAAACTATGATTATATTTGTAATAGAAATTTAAAGAAAAACAAAATGAAACTTTCAGAAGCTAAAGAAAAATACATTCAGACTTGGGGAACATTCGCAACGAGTTGGGGAATCAACCGGACGATGGCGCAGGTTCACGCTTTGCTCTTGGCCAACGGAAAAGCGCTTTCAACTGATGAAGTAATGGAACTTTTGGAAATTTCAAGAGGAAATGCCAACATGAATCTCCGTGCGTTGATGGATTGGGGAATTGTGAAAAAAGAATTCATCAAAGGCGACCGAAAAGAATACTTTACTGCTGAAAAAGATGTATGGTTTTTATTTAAGCAAATCACAAAAGAACGCAGAAAGCGAGAAATAGAGCCGGTGGTAGCATTTTTAGAAGAGCTAAAAAATATTGAAGACAATGATTCGGCTGAAGCAAAAGAATTCATCAAACTGATGGATGATTTCAGCAATGTCACCAATAAAATCAATAATATTATGGATCTCGCCATAAAAAGTGATGATCATTGGCTGGTCGGGAAGATCACCAACTTATTAAAATAGAAAGGAATTAAAATCCTTTTTTATTTCAAATTTACTTTCAAAAATTATTGAAAATATAATAATTATAAAATGTTTAATATTATTTCATATATCATTTTCCTGGCCATTACTTCGTACATCACGGTCGATGTGGGAAGAAGGTGCTTCAATTCAGGGAAATTGTATCTGGAATATTTGCTGAAAGACAAAGATTTTTGTCTCACCGTCAACAGAATCCTACTTGGAAGTTATTACCTCGTCAATCTGGGTTACATCTCCATCAGTTTGGGTTTCTGGGGCAAAATTTCAAGCATTGATGAACTCATTTATACCGTTTCCAACCGCATCGGAGCCATCATTTTAATTCTTTGTGTATTACATTTTATCAATTTAGTTACGCTTTATATTTTAAGAAAAAAATTAACAATAAAATAAATTATCATGACTGCAACCATTCTTACCCAAACGTACAACTTTTCAGCGTACATGATCTATTTACCAATCGTCATCACGCTCACTGTGCTGGTTTCACAATTTCTGTTTAAAAATTCAAAAACATTTATGATTGATATTTTTCATCAGAAAGAAGATATTGCAATGGCAACCAATTCACTTTTTAAGATCGGTTTCTATCTTCTCAACATCGGTTTTGCTCTTTGTATCATTGAATCTTTTCAAATCGAAACTGTTGAAAGACTGGTCGTTGCTTTAAGCAAAAAAATTGGAGGATTTTCAATTTATTTAGGAGTGATGATGCTTTTAAATCTATTGCTTTTCCTGAAAGGCCGCAAACATGCAATGAATAAAAACAAAATTCAGACTGAAGAAACTGTTTAATTGTAATTTTTAAATTAAATATTATGAAAGACTTAATCATTCACCTGTTTCTCATTTTCTATTTCGGTGGAAAAACAAAAAAAGTCAACTTTTAAAATTAATTGCCATGAAAACTTTTCTAAGAATTGATTACAAGATTCAAATTTTTGGATTTATAATTTTACTTTTTGCTTTCTCTGTGTACAGTATAATAACAAAAGAATTCTTTGTTTTTATTCGAGTTTTTGTATGGATATCGATTTTACAGTTAGTTAGTATGCTAATAAAGTTGATGCTGAATTATAAAAAAGAAGTTTTCTTTTACGTGTATTTACTATTTTCTGTGCTTTTTTGGATATATGTTCTATATGAAAAGTCAAAATTCAAATTTTCTTATTCCATTGAAGCTATTTGGATTTTATTGAGCTTTTATAGCGGATTCATATACTACTTTCTTTCAATATTCTATCTTTTGTATTCCTACAAAACTTCTAAACATCTATCATGAAAACACTTAAAAACCATACCCTCATTTACGACAACGATTGCCCAATGTGTAATATCTATTCAAAAGGTTTTCTGAAAGCAGGAATGCTGGATGAAAACGGAAGAGAAGCCTTTACAGACCTTTCATTGAAAAATAAAAATCTGATAAATTTCAAGCGAGCAAAAAACGAAATTGCTTTGGTTAATCACAACAAAAACGAAGTAATTTACGGTTTAGACAGTTTACTTTTAATTATCGGAACCTCATTTCCATTATTAGAGAAAATAGCTAGAATAAAACCATTATACTGGTTTTTCAAAAAGTTATATTCTTTCGTTTCTTATAACAGAAAACAGATTATTCCATCAAAAATAGATTACACAGATCAATCTTGTGTTCCGGATTTTAATCTAAAATATAGATTCGCTTATATGAGCTTTGTTGTAATTTTTTCAGGTTATATTTTAAGTGTATTTTCAACAAAATTAGGATTAAATTTAATGGAGAATTTTTGGAGAGAATTTGTAATTTGTTTAGGTCAGATTGCTTGGCAGATTTTATTTTTAAGAGTATATTTAAAAGGAAAACTTTGGGATTATCTGGGAAATATGATGACGGTTTCTTTGATTGGAACATTACTTTTAATTCCAGGTTTATTTTTAAATCTCAATTCAATTTCATCAATAATTTATTTCGGAATTGTCGTTTTTATCATGTTTTTAGAACATTTAAGAAGATGTAAAATCTTAAAATTAAATCTCCTTCCGACAATCTCATGGATGATTTTCAGATTAACTGTTTTGGTAATTTTAATTTACTTAAATTTCTAAAATAAAGTCCCGACGGGACGCCTTAAAAAAGGATATGATGTAATCCTGTCAAATCACATTATAATTTTCTTTTTCTCCTAAAAAAATAATCAATGTCCAAAATCCATTTAACCACGATCATCAACGCCGACATACAAATGGTTTTCGATCTGTCAAGAGACATCGGTCTCCACGAAAAATCTACTTACAAAACAGGCGAAAAAGCAATTGCCGGCCGAACTTCAGGCTTGATTGAATTGGGAGAAACGGTGACATGGAAAGCAAAACATTTAGGATTTGTGCAGACCCACACCTCAAAAATAACTTCGATGGTAAAGCCATATCATTTTACAGATATCATGATGAAAGGAACTTTTAAATCCTTTAAGCATCAGCATCTTTTCAAACAAGAAGGCAAAAAGACGGTGATGACAGATGTTTTAGAATTCGAATCTCCGTTTGGAATCATCGGAAAAATTTTCAATACATTATTTCTGAAAAACTATATGCAGGACTTTTTGCTCGCAAGAAACAGTCTGATCAAGTCGACTGCTGAGCGATATAGAGTTTAAAACAAATAAATACTACCCAAATGAAAATAATCATCGCCGCCGGAACCGGATTTCTCGGAAAAAATCTTGAAAAATATTTTACCGATAATGGAAATGAAGTTTATATTTTAACTAGAAATCCGAAACGTAAAAACGAAATTCATTGGGATGCCAAAACTTTGGGTGAATGGAAAAATTCGGTCGAAAGTTCTGATGTTTTAATAAATCTTACAGGAAAATCAGTCGATTGCAGATATACCGAGAAAAACAAAAAGGAAATTTATTCTTCAAGAATCGATAGTACAAAAGTTCTTCAACAAGCTGTTGATCAATGTATCAATAAACCCAAAGTTTGGTTAAATTCAAGTTCAGCAACAATTTACACTCACTCAGAAATACAATTGAACACAGAAGAAAACGGAATTATAGGCGACGATTTTTCAATGAATATCTGTAAAAGCTGGGAGAAAGAATTTTTTGCTGTTAAAAATGAAAATTTGCGAAAAGTGGCATTACGGACTTCAATCGTTTTGGGAAATAACGGCGGTGCTTTTCCAAAGTTAAAATTGATTACAAAACTAGGTCTTGGAGGAAAACAGGGAAGAGGAATCAAAATGTAAGCTGGATTCACATTGATGATTTTTGTAAAGCAATCGAACATATTATTGATAATGAAAATATGTCAGGCGCAATTAATGTAACCGCTCCAAATCCTTTGTCTAACGAAGAATTTACGAGAAAATTAAGAACAGAAATGAAGATTTCTTTTGGTCTTAATGCTCCGGTCTGGCAATTGGAAATCGCATCTATATTTTTAAAAACCGAAACAGAATTATTATTAAAAGCAGAAATGTCTATCCCGAAATACTGATTCAAAGTGGATTTCAGTTTTCGTATCCTACAGTTGAAAAAGCCTTTGAGGATTTACTTTAGCGTCTTACTGCAAATTTTAAAACTGCTTTTAATTGTAATAAGCATATTATAATTCATTTAAAAAATCGCCGTTTGTTCAAAATCAATTGACTTTAAGTCCAAACAGTGGTGTTTGTATTAAAAATCAATCGACATTAAGCCCAAACAGGTATGTTTGTACTCAAAATTATTTCAAGATAAAAAACATCTCAATATTCCCCATAGAAAATCTCAGATTGTCAATCTGATGTGCTCTCAATATTCTCCATCTTCTAAACTTTAAACTGATAACTAATGTGTCAGGAAAACTTTTTTGCCTTTCGTGGTATAAAATTTCCGTTTAAATATTATTTTAGCAAAAACTAAACTTAATGTTTACTAAACTGCAAACGAAAACTCTTTTTCTCTCGTCTTTACTGATTTCCACTATTTTTTTCTCACAGGCTCACAACGTTTCCGAAGGCTACCAAAAGCCAACCGATCCGCTTGTTGTTCAGAATCTTGAAAACTGGCAGGATTTAAAATTCGGACTGTTTATGCATTGGGGAACCTACAGTCAATGGGGAATTGTCGAAAGCTGGAGTCTTTGCCCGGAAGACGAATCGTGGACTCAACGCAAACCGGAGCACGGAAAATCGTACAATGAATATGTAGAAAACTACGAAAATCTGCAGAAAACGTTCAATCCGACACAGTTTAATCCTCAAAAATGGGCAGATGCGACAAAGAAAGCCGGAATGAAATATGTTGTTTTTACGACTAAGCATCACGATGGTTTTGCGATGTTTGATACCCAAGAATCAGACTATAAAATTACTTCTCTAAAAACCCCTTTTTCTCAAAATCCGAAAGCGGATTTGACGAAAGAGATTTTCAATACATTCAGAAAAGATGGTTTTAAAGTCGGAGCCTATTTTTCAAAACCCGATTGGCATTCTGACGATTATTGGTGGCCGTATTTTCCACCGAAAGACCGAAATGTAAATTATGATCCAAAAAAATATCCCGAAAAATGGGAAAACTTTAAAAATTTTACATCTAATCAGCTTAACGAAATCACTTCAAATTACGGTAAAATCGATATTCTTTGGCTGGATGGAGGTTGGGTTCGTCCGTTTCACACTATCGACCAAAATGTAGAATGGCAACGGACAATCAAGGTTGAACAAGATATTGACATGGACAAAATCGGAACAATGGCCCGAAAAAATCAACCCGGAATTATCATCGTAGACCGCACCGTTCCTGGAAAATGGGAAAATTATGTAACGCCCGAACAGGCTGTTCCTGAACACGCACTTTCAATTCCATGGGAGAGTTGCATCACGATGGGAGATTCGTTTTCGTATGTTCCGAATGACAATTATAAATCTTCTCAGAAAATCATTGAAACTTTAGTGAAAATCATTTCCAGAGGCGGAAATTACCTGATGAATATTGCTCCCGGACCGAATGGCGATTACGATGCCGTCGTTTATGAAAGATTGAAAGAAATCTCAGGCTGGATGGATCATAATCAATCTGCGGTTTTTACAACAAGAGCTGTGGGACCTTATCACGACGGAAATTTTTATTATACCCAAAGCAAAGACGGTAAAACGCTGAATGTTTTTCATCTGGATGAAAAAGCAAAATATCAGTCTCCGGCAACATTAAGCTTTGTACTTCCTGAAAAATTCACACCAAAATCATTAAAAGTTTTAGGTTTAAAAAATAAAATTCATTGGAAAAAAACAGGCAATTCAATTGAAATTCAATTGCCCGAAGACCGTGAAAAATTGAACTATGCAACTGTAATTCAAATTAGTGAATAGTTGTGAATCATTTCTTCTTAAAATGACTTAGGAAATCGAAGCGTTAAGAAATTTCTACTGTTTGAGTGTCGGCAAAAATTATTGTTTATGTGTTAAAACGTTGTTTCCGGCCGAGTTTAGAAATTTTAGGAAGTTTTTCAAAATTTTAGCGGAGAGTTCCAAGTCTTGTCCCGAAATTTCGGGATTGGTTCTTTTGTTTCAAGACAAAAGAACAGTAATTAAATTAAATTATTTATGTGCTTTAAATTTCGTTTTAAAATCATAGCAATTTCATTATTGAGTTCTGTATTCATTTCAGCTCAAAAACCTTTATACAAAGATCCGAAACAAGCAATCGAAGCCAGAGTTCAGGATCTGCTGAAACGCATGACACCCGAAGAAAAATTCTGGCAGTGTTTTATGATTCCCGGTGATTTGGACAATGTTCCGAAAGGTCAATATTCGCACGGAATTTTCGGTTTGCAGGTGAGCGCAGGAAATCAGGGCGGTGGAGTTGCCGGACAGTTGTTGAAGTACAATGCGAATGAAGGTGCAGAAAGATTAGCAAAAAAGATCAACGCCATTCAAAAATATTTTGTTGAAGAATCAAGACTGGGAATTCCGATTATCCCTTTTGATGAGGCTTTACACGGATTGATGCGGGAAGGAGCAACGGCTTTTCCACAGGCGATTGGTTTGTCGGCAACCTTCAATCCTGAACAGATGAAAGAAGTTTCGACGGCTATTGCAATGGAATCAAGATTAAGAGGAATCCGTCAGATTTTGACGCCGGTTGTTAATTTGGCGAGTGACGTCCGATGGGGAAGGACAGAGGAAACGTACGGCGAAGATCCGTTTTTGACTTCTATGATGGGGGTGAATTTTGTCAGTTCATTTGAAAATCAAGGAATCATTACGACGCCAAAACATTTTTTAGCTAATGTTGGTGAGGGTGGAAGAGATTCATATCCCATTCACTGGAGCAAAAGATATTTGGAGGAAACGCATTTGATTCCTTTTCAAAAAGTTTTCACACAGGGCAAAAGCAGATCAGTAATGACTTCATATAATTTGTTGGATGGACGACCTTCAACCGCAAATCATTGGTTATTGACCGAAAAATTAAAAAAAGACTGGAATTTTAAAGGTTTTGTCATCAGTGATGCAAGTGCGGTTGGTGGCGCAAATGTTCTCCATTTTACAGCAAAAGATTATGACGATGCTTCTGCACAAGCAATCAATGCAGGGCTTGATGTGATTTTCCAGACAGAATATCAACATTATAAACTGTTTATTCCTCCATTTTTGGATGGAAGAATTTCGCAGGAAAGAATTGATGATGCGGTTTCGAGAGTTTTAAGAGCAAAATTTGAACTGGGTTTGTTTGAAAATCCTTACGTTTCCGACGCAGCTATTTCGGAATTAAAGAAATTAAATCACAAGCCTTTGGCTGAAAAAACAGCCATTGAATCTTTTGTTTTGCTTCAGAATAAAGATCAAACGCTCCCGATTTCCAATAATGTGAAAAGGATTTTAGTGGTTGGAACTGATGCAGTTGATGCAAGATTGGGTGGTTATTCAGGGCCGGGAAATAAGAAGATGAGTATTTTGGCCGGAATAAAAAATTTCACTAAAAATAAAAATATTGAGATTACTTATTCTAAAGGAATTGACTGGAATTTGAAGAATTTTACGACGGTTCCAACCGAATTTTTGTCTTCAGAAAATCAGAAAGGTTTGAAAGGATTTTACTTTTCCAATTCAGATTTGATAGGAAATCCCGCGTTTGAAAAACAGGATGAGCAGGTCAATTTCAAATGGACTTTATATTCTCCAAATCCTGAAAAACTGCAACCCGACAATTACAGCGTTCGCTGGACGGGAAAGTTAGAAGCTCCGAATTCCGGTAAATATCAGCTAGGTTTGAGAGGAAACGACGGTTTCAGATTGTATTTAAATGGAAAATTAATGATCGACAATTGGGAAAAGTTGAGTTATTCAACCAAAACTGTTGAAGTAGATTTTGTGAAAGGTCAAAAGTCTGATATCGTTGTTGAATTCCATGAAAACAGAGGTGAGGCGAATATCGAACTGATCTGGAATTATGGTTTAAATAATTATCAAAAAGATTTTAATGAAGCTTTAAAACTAGCTCAAAACGCAGATTACATCATCGTTACAGCAGGAATTCATGAAGGTGAATTTCAGGACCGCTCGTCATTAAGTTTGCCAGGAAATCAGGAAGAATTTATTCAGGAAGTATCAAAATTAAATAAATCGACAACCGTTGTTTTGGTCGGCGGTTCTGCGATAAAAACGACCGATTGGAAAGATAAAGTCGGAGCTATTTTAGATGTTTGGTATCCCGGCGAAGAAGGTGGAAATGCGTTGGCAAAAGTGCTTTTCGGAGTAGAAAATCCTTCAGGAAAACTGCCGGTTACTTTCCCGGTTGAGGAAGGTCAGTTGCCTTTGACGTACAATCATCATCCGACAGGACGAGGAAATGATTATTATGATTTGAGTGGTGAGCCATTGTATCCGTTTGGTTTTGGATTGAGTTACACGACTTTTCAAATCTCTGATTTACAGTTAAATAAAGCTAAATATTCTGAAAACGAAACAATTATTGTAAAAGTTCAGGTTAAAAATACAGGTTCAAAAACCGGAAGCGAAGTCGTTCAGCTGTATGTAAAAGATCTGCTGGCTTCGGTTTCAAGACCGATTATTGAGTTAAAAGGTTTTAAGAAGGTATATTTGAAACCCAATGAATTAAAGCAAGTTACGATTGAAATTCCTGTGAAAGAATTACAGTTTTTGGATGAGGAAATGAACTGGATCGTGGAAAAAGGAACGTACAGAATTATGGTTGGGAATTCATCGAAAAACCTGCCTTTGAAACAGAATATCGAGGTGGAATAATGTTTTAGATTAAATCTGGATGATTATACTTAAAAGGGGACGATACGAAAAAATAGTATTCCTAAATAAGTCTACGCCTTTGTATGACTTAAAAATGACTGATATTTAAAATTCTTTATTTGACTTTGCGTTAAATTAAAAATATTTAAGATTCTGAACCAACAATGTGGAACGTTTTCTTTTAGGGAACGGTTTTTGCAATTTTTGAGGCAAAATATTTCTAACATACCACATCTTATTTTATGAAAAAATATCTTCTACCGGCAGTTGCTGTGCTGTTTTTCAGTTGTAAAGAAAATAAAAATCAAAATACTTCAGACACCGAAGTGTTGACCAAAACAGACACTTTAAAACTTCCGGCACCCGATGAGAAAGGTGCAAAAAACAAATTCAGCAATGTCTTGGGTTGGCCTGCAGGAAAGACTCCGACGGCTCCTGAAGGATTTACGGTGACCCGTTTTGCGGAGAATATTAAGAGTCCGAGAAACATGATTCAGGCTCCAAACGGTGATATCTTTGTAGTGCTTTCCAATTCTGAAAGAACAAAAACCGAGAAAATTAAGAACGATATCAGCGGAAAAAGCGATGCGGAAGTCGGCGGTAAATCTGCCAACCGAATTATTCTGTACAGAGATGCAAACAAAGATGGCGTGGCAGAATCATCATCTGTTTTTCTAGATAATTTAAATCAGCCGTACGGAATGCTGATCATCAAAGATAAATTTTATGTTGCCAACACGGATGGACTCTGGGTTTACCCTTACAAAGAAGGTGATACGAAAATTATTCAGGCCGGAAAGAAAATCGTCAATCTTCCTGCCGGAGGTTACAACAATCACTGGACGAGAAATTTAATTGCCAATAAAGATCAGTCGAAAATCTACATTTCTGTAGGTTCCGGAAGTAATGTCGGTGAAAATGGAATGGAAAATGAAGTGAGAAGAGCCAATATTCTGGAAGTCAATCCCGACGGAAGCGGAGAGAAAATATATGCAGCAGGTCTTAGAAATCCTGTCGGCATGAGTTGGAATCCTGCTACGGGAGAACTTTGGACGGTTGTGAATGAAAGAGACGAATTGGGCGACGAACTCGTTCCGGATTATCTGACAAGCGTTAAACAAAACCAGTTTTATGGCTGGCCTTACGCTTATTTTGGGAAAAATGAAGACCCGAGAAGAAAAGGTGAAAAGCCTGAATTGGTAGCGAAAACAATTGTTCCAGATGTTCCGTTGGGATCTCATACAGCTTCTTTAGGTCTTACTTTTTACACAGGAAATCAGTTTCCTGAAAAATATAAAAACGGAGCTTTCATTGGGCAGCATGGTTCGTGGAACCGTTCATCGCTGGTTGGTTATCAAGTGGCTTTTGTTCCATTTAAAAACGGAAAATCTTCAGGATCATACCAACCATTTTTAACTGGATTTATAGCGAATGAAGAAAAAGGTGATGTCTACGGAAGGCCTGTTGGCGTTCTACAAATTGCCGACGGCTCGCTTTTGGTTGCTGATGATGTAAGCGGAATTGTATGGCGAGTTGCGTATAAAAGGAAATAAGTTCTACGATGCTTTATATTTAGCGATAATGTAAACAATTAAAATGTGGTATGAAATATGTAATACTCGTTTTAATCTGATTGATTTTGTTTAAAATAAATTCAATTATTAAAATTTAATGTCATGAAAAAGTATTTAATATCAGCAGTTTTAGTCGCAGGATTATCAACGACAGCTTTAGCACAGAGACATCCACCACGTCCTACGCCACCGCCTCATCCTTCAAGAACGCAGTTGGCAAGTAGCAAGGCAAGCGAACTGGATAAGCGTTACAGAAATGAAAAGAGAATGATTATGAATCATCCGGTGGCAACAAAAAAGATGAAGGCAGAGCAATTAAAAGCTTTGAATCTGAGATATCAGAATGAGAAAAAATTGCTAAGAGCGGCAAGATAATTTTAATTAAACTCGAAAATAGAAAAAGAGAATACCAATGTGTTCTCTTTTTCATTTAAATTAATTGAAATCGTAATAATAAAGCATTGTAAGAACTGTTTTCAGAAACTTAAAAATTCAATATATTTTCCGTAAATTCGCATAAAAATTTTAAGCTAATGAATTACGATATTATTGTCATCGGTAGTGGTCCTGGTGGATATGTTACAGCAATCAGAGCAGCGCAATTGGGTTTTAAAACTGCAATTGTAGAGAAAGAAAGTTTAGGAGGGATCTGTCTTAACTGGGGTTGTATTCCAACGAAAGCTTTATTGAAGTCTGCTCAGGTGTTTCATTATATCAATCACGCTGAAGATTATGGTTTAAATAAAGTGGAAGGAAGTTTTGAATTTCCAAATGTGATCCAGAGAAGCCGTGGTGTTGCCAACAAAATGAGCAAAGGCATTGAGTTCTTGATGAAAAAGAACAAAATCGACGTAATTCTTGGTACCGCTAAAGTTCAGAAAGGTAAAAAAGTTTCTGTTACAGATAAAGAAGGTAAAATAACTGAATATACAGGTACAAATATCATCTTAGCTACAGGAGCTCGTTCCAGAGAATTGCCCAACTTGCCGCAAGACGGTAAAAAAGTAATCGGATACAGACAGGCTTTGTCTCTTCCTGAGCAGCCAAAATCTATGATTGTCGTAGGTTCGGGGGCTATCGGAGTAGAATTTGCTGATTTCTATAACACAATGGGTACAAAGGTAACTGTTGTTGAATTTTTACCAAATATCGTTCCTGTGGAAGATGAGGAAATCTCAAAACATTTGGAGAAATCTTTGAAAAAAACAGGGATTGAAATTATGACCAACGCATCTGTTGAAAGCGTAGATACAAGCGGAAACGGTGTAGTTGCAACTGTGAAAACAGCAAAAGGAAATATCACTCTTGAAGCTGACATCTTACTATCTGCTGTCGGAATCGCTGCAAACATCGAGAACATAGGTCTTGAAGAAGTGGGAATCCAGACAGATAAAGGAAGAGTTTTGGTAAACGAATGGTACGAAACGTCAGTTCCTGGTTACTACGCAATCGGAGATATCATCCCAACTCAGGCTTTGGCACATGTTGCTTCGGCTGAAGGAATTACCTGTGTAGAAAAAATCAAAGGATTGCATGTTGAGAAAATCGACTATGGCAATATTCCTGGATGTACTTACTGTCATCCTGAGGTTGCTTCTGTTGGTCTTACAGAGAAACAGGCTAAAGAGAAAGGATACGAAATCAAAGTTGGTAAATTCCCTCTTTCTGCAAGTGGAAAAGCTACGGCAAACGGAAATACAGATGGTTTCATCAAAGTAATTTTCGATGCTAAATATGGTGAATGGTTAGGTTGTCACATGATTGGTGAAGGCGTTACCGATATGGTTGCTGAAGCTGTTGTTGCAAGAAAACTAGAAACTACAGGTCACGAGATCATTAAATCTATTCACCCGCATCCAACGGTTTCTGAAGCCATTATGGAAGCTGCTGCAGCTGCTTACGGTGAAGTGATTCACATCTAATATTTTGCTTTGAAAAAGGTGTAAATCTTTGACAAAGTTCAACAATATCAAAACCACAGATTTTTCTGTGGTTTTTTGTTTTTTATCTCACTTATTTTATTAATTTTATTTACTAAATAAACTATAAATTAAAATAAAATTATGTTTAAAAAATTAGCTGCAGAAGCTTTGGGACTTGGTGATATCGGTAAAATTATTCCTTCTCAGGATTATGATAAAGTAGACTCTGACGATTATATTTTATCTGAAGATAACGAGAAGATTTTCTTTTTGATTAAATCTAAAAGAGATGAATATTGCTTTACCAACAGAGCGCTGATTCATATTGACGGAGCAAGTGCTTTGGACAGAAAAAGAGTGCTTAAAAGATACGAATATTATCAGTTCCCTTTTTCAAATATTGCCTTGCAGACTGCGGGAACAATAGATTTGGATGTCGAAATTTCCTTTAATGTAGGAAATATACCGTTGTTAATAAGTGTGGCAAAAGGCCAGATCGATCAGTTGAAAGATTTGTACAAAGCACTTTTGGCGATACAGCAGGAAGTTCACCACAATCATTCTTTGTTGAATTTTTCTAACGACAGCATCCAGAAAGCGATTGGAAGTGTTGCTTCCGGAAGGCAGGAAAATGTTTCAAAAAGTCAGGAATTAAAGGCTATCAATGAATATATTTTCGCATGGAATACCAATAGTTTCGACAGATATAATCAAAAAGATTTCTCGAAAATTTTTGAAAAGTATATTAATAATTAGGACTTCAAATTATAAAATTAAACCACAGATTTTGTCTGTGGTTTTTTCTTTTACATGCGATAAAAATTATTAGTATTGCATAATATTTAATACCATTATTTCTGTTTTTCCAGAGAGTTTTCATTAAATTTATTCAATGAATTTTGAAAAAACAGGCTTGGTTTTATCGGGTGGCGGTACCAAAGGTATTGCGCATGCGGGAGTTTTGAAATTTTTAAGCGAAAAAAATATTGATGTAGATATTCTCTCATGTTGTAGTGCGGGCTCAATTGTGGGCTGTCTTTACGCCATTGGAAAAAAGCCAGAAGAGATTTTAGATTTCTTTCAGTCGATCTATTTTTTCAACTGGAAACATTTTACTTTTAACCAACCGGGATTAGTTTCGTCGATTATTTTTGCCAATTATCTCAAACCTATTTTTCAGGATATGAAAATCGGTGATCTGGATAAAGAAGTACGAATTGTTGCAACCGAATTGGTTTCCGGAACCGAAAAAATATTCGATAAAGATTTCAAAGTCATAGACGCAATGATTGCTTCCTGCTCAATTCCCGGAATTACAACACCTTATATTTTGGGTGATGAAATGTATTGCGATGGGGGAGTTCTCAATAATTTCCCTGCTGATATCATCAGAAATGACTGTGATAAATTGATCGGTGTATTTGTTTCGCCACCGCATGATATTAAAATCAGTGATCTGAAAACCATTAAATCAATTGTTTCACGTTCGTTCGATTTGTTTTCATACAGAGTTGAGAAAGTAAAATTTGAATACTGTGACTGGTTGATTTCTTCAAAAGATCTTTCCGCTTTCGGTAATTTTGAACGGAAAAAAGACCGTCTTGAACAGATTTATCATATCGGTTATGAAGCGGCCAAAAACAGTTTTGTTGAAAGCAATTTCTTTAGCAAAATAAAAAATTAGAAAAAATTCTATTTATCTTTCACAAAAACATCCGTAAACTCGAAGCTTTTACCATTAAATAAACCTTTGTCGCTCAATTTTAGCTCAGGAATGACCAAAAGTGCCATGAAAGACAAACTCATGTAAGGTGCTCGTAATTTACTTCCAAGCTCTTTCGCACGTTGATCTAATTTAATATATAATTCTGCAACTTTTTCGGCCGGAAGATTAGTCATAATTCCAGCAATGGGTAGTTCTAAAACCAATTCTTCGGTTTCTGTGGCTAAAGAGATACCGCCTTTTGCTTTGATTATGGCGTTCACGGCATTACAAATATCACCGTCATTGGTACCAACGACAACGATATTGTGACAATCATGCGCAACACAGGATGCGATGGCTCCGTTTTTTAAACCAATGTTTTTAATAAAAGCTGTGACAACGGGAGCATCGTTATATCGGTTGACTACAGCAATTTTTAGAATATCTTCTTCGGTATTTGATTCTGCAAAACCATTAATTGTCAAAGTTTTTGATTGTATTTCATTCGTGATTAATTGTCCGTCAAGAGCTTCAATCACACGAATGGTATCGCTTTCACTTTTAATTTTAAAATCAGAAGGTTGTTTTAGATTACAGTTAAAATTATTGACAATCGGAGATTCAAGAGACTGAATAAACGATCTTCCGTTCTCTGCAACCAATTCGCCATTGATAAAGGTTTTTAAAATATTGAAGTTTTCAATAGTATCAATTTCAATAAAATCTGCATTGTCGCCAGTTTGTAATAAACCAATGGGTAAGTTATAATGCTTTATGACATTAAAAGAAGCGGCACGAAGAACATCATATAAATCATGGCCGGCTTTCAAAGCGCGTTTTACATGGTCATTGATGTGCGATTCAATCAAATTATCAGGATGTTTGTCATCACAACAGAACATGATCTGTTCCGGAAAATCTTTCAACAAAGGAATTAATGTTTCGAAATTTTTCGCAGCACTTCCTTCTCTGATCATTATTTTCACCCCGTGTTTCAGCTTTTCAAGAGCTTCAGTGTGGCCAAAACATTCGTGATCAGTGGTAATTCCGGCATCGAAATAGGTTTTCATTCCTTCTCCCATTAATCCCGGAGCATGACCATCGATGGGCTTTCCATGTTTTTTAGCAAAAGCTATTTTCTTTAGAACCTCTTCATCATTATAAATAACGCCTGGGAAATTCATCATTTCAGCTAAATAGACAATTTCTTTTCTGCTTAATAGCTGGTCAATATCATCAGAATCAATTACAGCTCCTGCAGTTTCAAACTGAGTCGCCGGCACGCAAGACGGAGCACCAAAATAAAAGTGAAAAGGTACCTGCTGAGCATTTTCAATCATATAATCTATCCCTTCAACGCCCAAGACGTTGGCAATTTCGTGCGGATCAGAAATCGCACCTACTGTTCCGTGTTTTACGGCAATTCGGGCAAATTCTGAGGGTACGAGCATGCTGCTTTCGATATGAACATGCGCATCGATAAAGCCGGGTAAAATATAAGTATCAAGTTTTTCTCCGATTCTCTTTATTGATCCAATTTTCTTATTTAAAATAGATACTTCTGCGGGATAAGTTTCTCTTGAGATGATATCAATTAAATTTGCTTTGATCGTAAACTCCATTCTGTTTTTCTTAAAATAAAAAATTCCTAATCGTGAAAATTAGGAATTATAATTGGATTTTTTATTTAAATTAATTTTTAACAACCTGCGCATCTTGTCTTACTAAAGTTTCGCCGTTTCCGTCGATGACCACTAATGTGTAAGGCGCTTTTTTAGAAGAATTCGTTAAATAATTTCTCCAAACCTGATAAAGTGTTCCGTTGTTATTAAATTCAAAATAATAATTGCCACCTGATCCATCTGGAATGACGTCGCCGTCGGAGATGATCATACTTGGTTTGGCTGAGATTTTTGTATTTGCTTCCCAGGATTGATAAAGATAGTTTCCATTGGGTTGCTTGTCGATTTTTATTTTAAACTTTTTAGTTTTAATAATAACCGTTTTGGGAATTCTCTCCTGAGAATCTTTAGCTCTGTTATTGGTGATTTTTTCCTTTGGATTGATTTCATTATTATCTTTAATATTCGCAAAAGATAAAACAGGCAGTAAACATGCGCCTAGTATAATTTTCTTAATCATTGTATTGGTTTTATTTAAGTTTATTCACAAAAGTGTTATCAAATTTAAAGCCAATAAATGATCTCAATTTTTTATTTAAACATTTCTTTAAATTCATTAATGTAAGAAAACTTTTCATAACCTAAATGATTGAAATTATTTTGAATATAATCTTTGAGTTTCAAATAATTTCGATGGTATGATTGAGATACATTAATTACTTTATTTTTTTTGTTATATAAAAAAATAACTTCATAAGTCCCGCCATTATCACTTTGATGACTGTATTTCCAGCCTTCAATTTCTGAATGTGAATATTTTTTAATTATAAGTCCGAAGAATTGCTTGACAATAATTTCTTTAGTATTAAATATTACAATTATACATTTTGTCTTGAACTCCAGAAAAAATAATAACAAAAATGAAGAAATCATTATTGTAGGCACAAAAATTTTGACAAAAATTTTATCATTGTAATCTGGAGAAATAAAGAAATCGGGAAGAATAAAAATGATTAAACATAAAATTGCAATTAATACTATAGGCAGTAGAAAAGCTTTAAAAGTAAACTTTGTTTTCATACGTACAAAATAATACTCTTTATTAATCATCAACCTCAACTTCAAAATCTTGAGTATAACTCGCAAAAGCCTCCTCCAAACTGTCAAATTTCCCTTTGAATTCTTCAATTGCACAATCCTGCAGAATATTTCCTTTATGAATTAAAATCACTCTAGAGCAAAGTGCTTCAACTTCCTGCATGATATGGGTAGAAAGCAAAACTGTTTTAGCTTTCCAGATTTCCTTTACTACATTTCTGATCTCGATAATCTGATTAGGATCAAGACCGTTCGTAGGTTCATCCAGAATCAACAAATCAGGTTGGTGAATAATCGCCTGAGCCAAACCCACTCTCTGTTTATAGCCTTTAGAAAGCTGACCGATTTTCTTTGATTTTTCGGGAGTAATTCCTACTAATTCAATGACCTCATCTACTCTCGCTTCAGAAATTTTATGAATATTGGCAACAAATTGCAGATATTCTTTCACATACATCTCCAAATACAGCGGATTGTTTTCCGGAAGAAAACCGATGTTTTTCTTGCTTTCGATTTCGTTTTCAGAAATATTTTTTCCGTTAAAAATAATTTCGCCTTCATCAATTTTCAAAGCCCCCACAATAGATTTCATCAGTGTAGATTTTCCCGCCCCGTTTGGACCGAGAAGACCGATGATTTCGCTTTTTTCAATTGAAATATTAATATTGTTGAGTGCAGTTTGCTCAGCAAACTTTTTGGTTAAATTGATTACTTGAAGAGACATAATTGTTAATCTTTTTACAAAAATAAAATAAAAAAACTCATCCGTAAAGAATGAGTTCAGTATTATTAAAAATAAATATTTATTTTCTTGATTTCTTTTTCTTTGCCGTAGTAGGATTAGCGCCGGCAGCTGTTTCTGGCACATAAGTGTTTGTACTTGATGCATTAGAAACTGTGTTTGCTTTACTGACTACAGATCTTTTGTATAAGGCAGCTTTTGACGAACCAATTCCGAAAATTTTGTCGATCTGTTTCTTATTCAAAAACTGAGATTTCCCGACATATTTTTTGTTCTTATTGATATACTGAATAAATTGTACAGTAGGCTGACCATAGTTCTTTTCGTAATGAAGTTCGATGATATCATTTGGAAGTTCCAGGGTAACATTGCCTGCAGGTTGATCGATAAAACCGTCAGTGATCAACTTGTAAAGATCAGTAACGTCGCTGTTAACGTCTAAAAAAGAAAATGACCTGAATGTGTTAAGATTACTTGTGTTAATATCCTGGTAATTGAAAGTGAACCTGTTTTCTTTTTTGTACAAGCCTACCGAATTTTCTTTACCAATTTCCACCAAGGTCTCATTTTTCAGCACCTTAATCTGGGAAAAAGCAGATATGCCAAACACGCAGGCGAATAGTAGAAGTATTTTTCTCATGTGATGTATTTAAATAATGTGATATGGTAGTGCTAAATTACTTATTCTACAATGAACCACAATTTTTTCTTGAACAAAAATAATGTTTTTTTTTGACTTCGGTTTTTTCAATATTGAGATTAAAGTAAATTTAACTTGCCGTTTTTTTTTGAATTGCGGTGCACGCAATTAGGTGTTTTTTTTGAGCCCTGCGTATTGTTTTACTTTAGTTATTGAATTTAATCAACTTTGCGGGTATTCCTTTTTTAATTTTTTATCTAATATAAAAGGTACGAAAGGTAAAACAGAGCCTACAGTATAAATAATAATCCTAACAAGACTCCATCTGTATTTTATTGCGGTTGCGATGAGAATGACCATAAAAACAAGAAATAAAACTCCATGTATCCATCCAAAATATTTCACAGCTTCCGAAATATTGAAAATATATTTTAATGGCATCGCAATAAAAAGTAAAATCAAATAGGAGATACCTTCAATAAGAGCTGTTTTACGATAGATGTTGATCATACAAATAAAATTTTCGGCAGGTGAATGTTGCCGCAATAATAGTTTATTCAGATGGAACTTACAAATATATGTTTCCGTAAAATTATAAATCACTTCTTATTAAAGGATCAGAATAATTTATTTTTATTTAAAATAAATCAAATTTTTAATTTTTGTTTGATTGTTTTTAATTTTTGGTTGACAAATTGCATAGTAAAACTCAAATGTTAAATAAAGTTTAATCATAAAAAACAATATTATGGATATTTCTTACTACGATTTTACGAATTTACCAGATAAAACTCAATTTGATATGGTGCTGAGCCAGGGAAAAATAATCAGTGAAAACACGGTGAGCAACACAAAGTATATGCTGTATGAATTTTCCAGTTTTACGGTTGAAATTATTTACAGTTTGTCAAAAAATTCAATTTCAGGGAAAAATGTTTATCTCAACAGAGCCGCATATTCGGCCTGATTTTGAGCTGTATTTGAATTGTTTAAATTAAGTTACCAATTTCTTTAAGGTCAGAATTTTTGTATTCTGTGTATAAATGGCTATGAAATTCATTTAATTTTTTTAAAATAGTAAGAAACTCAGTTTTTTCATCATCTTTTAATCTTCCGGACAGAACTCTTGAGGTTCGATTGACATCTGCAACAGATTCGTGAAAGATTTCTTCACCTGTCTGCGTAAGATTCAAACGTTTGCTGCGCTTATCTTCTGTGTCATTCTTTTCCTCCAAAAACCCGGCTTCCAAGAGTCTTTTAATGATTTGTGTCCCGGTTTGTTTCTCGTGTCCGTTTTTCTCAATCAACTGAATTTTAGATAGAAAAGGCTCGTCTTTCAGACGGTAGATATAAGTGAATTCTTCATTGGCTAATTCCGGAAAATCTGATAGGCCTTTCCTGATTAGCAGTTTTGAATATCTTGCGAGCAAAAGAACCTGCTTGCAAATCTCATTTTCAGTGAATGAAACCTGATGATTTTCATTTTTAAAAAGCATGGTAGGGCTTTCATCAGAGTATTTTTTATCATTCATCCACACCCGAAAATCTTCCACAGTAGAATTGGGTTTGTAGGCTCCAGAATTTTCAAATTCTTTCACGTGATGGAGCAGATCTATGAAAAAGTCGGTTTGCATAATTAATTTTGGTAAAGATATTGGTTTTTGTTTTTCTGATGCAAATTATAATTTTACATTGCCCATTCCACCGTCGATTCCGATAATTTGTCCCGTCATCCAGGCTGAATTTTCTGATAATAAAAACTCAACCATTTTCCCGATTTCTTCTGCACTCCCAATTCTTTGTAATGGATGTCTTTTTCCCGACGCATCACGTTTTTCAGGAGTAGAAAGAAGTTGAGATGCAAGATGCGTATCTGTCAGAGAAGGTGCAATCGCATTCACTCTGATCTTGTGAGAAGATAATTCCGCAGCAAGACTTTTCGTTAAGCCTTCAACGGCACTTTTGCTTGCAGAAATTGAAGCGTGGAAAGGCATTCCCAATTTCGCAGCTACAGAACTGAATAAAATGACTGAAGCTGTTTCAGATTTTTTCAAATTGGGTAATAGTTTCTGAATAGTTTTCACCGCACCCAAAACGTTGACTTCAAAATCATTCTTAAAATCGTCCGCAGAAAGTCGGTTAAATGGTTTCAGATTAATGCTACCCGGCGCATACACCAATCCGTCAATTACGTCAGGAAAGTTGATATCATCCATATTTCCGGTGAGAATATCCATTTCATGAAATTCAATATTCAATTGTGTAACTTCAGGATTTGCAGTTCTCGATATTCCGATAACATTATTATTTTCTGATAAAATTTTTGCTGTCGCCAATCCTATTCCCTGTCCACAGCCTATGATCAGTATATTTTTCATCTTTTAGAAATTTTATTATTGCTTATTGTTCTTTGTCTGCTGCATCGGAATCGCTCAATTTCAGAATTTCTTTTCATCAGATGCTTCTGACTCGCTCCCGAATTCACTCTTTTTCTCCAAAGTCGAAAGCTTGACGGTTTCAGTTCGTTTCTCATCAATTCAATTACTTTAGCTTCATTAATGCTAAATTGAAATTCAATTGCTTCAAACGGTGTTCTGTCTTCCCAAGCCATTTCAATAATCCTGTCTTTCTGTTCTAAATTAAATTCTTTCAGCATTTTTATTCTGATTTTTATTTGTTCGGCATTTTTCGCTGCAGTATTTCACTTCATCCCAATTTTTCTTCCACTTTTTTCTCCAGTTGAAAAACAGACCGCAGACTGCACAGATTTTGGAAGGTAAGCTGGCGGGCATTTAGCGGATAAAATTTTTATATTGATTGATAACGATATTTTTGGCTTTCAAATCGTGCATCATATTGTACAAACCAAAAAATGTGCGGTTCAGATAGATAAAATGCTTTGAACCTCGGTTGGTATTCATCCCTTTCATATCGCTCAGTTTTGCGTATCTCTGACCTAGATCTGCAATCTCCTGAAAGAATGTTTCATCAGAAAAATCAAAAATTTCTGCATTGAAAGGTCTTGTGAATAATTCGAGCAGTTCATAAAAAAGTTTGGTGAAAAATGTTTGTTCTTCCGGCAAATCATCAGCTTTCAAAATCTCAAGTTGATACAGTTTTTCCCTGAAAATATCAGGATTGTTCAGATTTTCCTTTTTTGCCAATTCGAAATAAGGCTTATAAAAATCATCCGGAATTTCTTTGATGCATCCAAAGTCTATCACAAGCAATCTTTTATCATCCGAAATCAGGAAATTTCCTGGGTGAGGATCTGCGTGAACCTGCTTCAGAACGTGCATTTGATACATATAAAAATCCCAAAGCGTCTGTCCGATTTCGTTAAGATCTTCCTGAGTATTATCCTGTTTTGTGAATTCAGAGAAATGTTTTCCTTTCATCCAATCCATTGTGATGATTCTTTCACACGAAAATTCCGGATAATATTTGGGGAAACTCAGATTCGGAAGATGACTGCAATTTTCAGAAATCTCCTGACTTCTTTTTAATTCAAGTGTGTAATCCGTTTCCTCGAACAGCTTATTTTCAACTTCTTCAAAATAAGATTCCGAGCCTTCTTTTTTGATGTTAAACATTTTCATCGCAATCGGTTTTACCATTTTCAGATCGCTAGAAATGCTTTCTCTCACGCCGGGATACTGAATTTTGACCGCAAAATTGTGACCGTCTTTCTTCGCTTTATGTACCTGTCCTATACTTGCAGCATTCACCGATTCTGTAGTGAATTCATCAAAAATATCTTCAGGATTTTTACCGAAATATTTCCTGAAAGTCTTCTTTACCAAAGCACCGGAAAGTGGCGGAACCGAAAACTGAGACAGAGAAAACTTCTCCACATAAGCCTGAGGCAAGATGTTTTTCTCCATACTTAGCATTTGTGCAACTTTCAGGGCAGATCCTTTAAGTTCTTTGAGAGAATCATAAATGTCGGATGCATTATCTTCATTTAAAGTCTTCCGCGCCTCTTCTTCATTTTTATCTTTCGTTATTTTGTTTCCGTAATATTTGATATAGTTGACGCCAACTTTTGCGCCCGCTTTTAGCAGACTGCCTGTCCTTTCCAGCTTACCAGTCGGTATTGTATTGAGTGTTTTCATCCTTAACTTTTTCTGAATTTTTCTTTAAATAAAAATCGTCCCAGATCAACTGCTTTTCTCAAAGGTTCATTATCCATCAGTTCAAATCCGGTATCCACTGTTTTTTCAATAAAAATATCTGTCTTTTCAAATGACGGCGAACTGTCTTTTTTCCAAAATTCAATTGCAGAAACCAGATGCAGCCACAGAGCTTCTTCACGTGCCTTCTCGTGGAAATTCTTAACATCTTCCTTGGAATTTTTCGTTAATTCCCAATCGTTGAAATCTAATGTTTTAATGAAGTTGCGATGCGCTTCTTTAAGCTGTGCCGAAATTTTCGCAGAATGTAACTTGTCATTTCCGAGAATCATTAAAACCAAAGACCTGTTCATCGTCATATTTTCGAAAAAGATGAAGTAAACGTTCAGTAATTTTTCTTTCGAGGTGATCTTATCCGAACTGTTAACTTCCCAGGCCAATTCAACAGATTTATTGAAAAGATTAACCAGCATTGATTTTTCAATCTGTTCAAAACCTGAAAAGTAATCGTAAAAATCCTTTTCTTCAAACTCATTATCTTTCGCAAACCGGTATACATTTTTTGGTCTTTCACCGTGATTCAAAATGTAGTCGCCATACAATTCAAATATTTTATCTTCTGTGATTTGATTTTCCTTTTCCATTATAGATTTTATTTATGATAAATTTAGTAATTTATTTTACTAATTAAATAAATAAAGTATAAATTTGTACTATAGTAATGATTCAAATTATAACTAATGTTGAAAATACAGGCGCAATCTAATATACCTACAGACTTTGGAATGTTCAAAGTTTATGCTTTTTCAGAAAGTGAAAATGACTGGAATCCTCATCTGGTCTGGGTTGCAGAGAAAACAGATTTTAATGACATTGTCAATGTGCGGTTTCATTCAGAATGCATAACGGGAGAAGTTTTTCATTCCAGAAAATGCGAATGCGGACAACAGCTGGATGCGGCAATGAGTTTTGTTTCAGAAAACGGAGGATTAATTATTTATCTCAGACAAGAAGGAAGAAATATAGGAATTATTAATAAACTTAAAGCTTATGCACTGCAGGAGCAAGGCTTTGATACTGTAGAAGCCAATCTTAAATTAGGTTTGCCGGCGGACGGGAGAGATTTTGGCGTAGCTATTGAAATGCTTAAAATACTTAGTATCGCAAAAGTAAATTTACTAACCAATAATCCCGAAAAGTTAAAATCTTTTGACAATAGCGGAATTTTACTCAATAAAAGAATTCCGTTAGAGATAGATTCCAATATTACCAATGAATCTTATCTTATTAAAAAGAAAAGCTACTTTGGACATCTTTTGGAAAAAATATAAAATACATTAACCATTTCAGGATAATTTCTGAGATCCGTCACAAATCTATCATTTATGAAAAAAATCTTACTCACAGGCGCAACAGGATATATCGGGAAAAGAATGATCAGCGTGATTACGGAGCAAGGCTACAAGGCTGTCTGCTGCAGTCGTGATGTCAGTCGTTTTTCGAAGCCAGTAGGAATTAAAGAAGACTTAATTGAAGTGATAGAAGTAGATTTTCTGAAAGAGGAAACTCTGAAGAATATTCCTGATGATATTTCTGGCGCCTACTACCTGATGCACTCAATGAGTTCAGGTGATGATTACGAGGAATCTGAAAAAATATGTGCGCAGAATTTTGTTTCTGCGATTGAAAAGACGAAATGTGAACATATCATTTATTTGTCGGGATTAGTAAATCAGAAAGAACTGTCAAAGCATTTGAATTCAAGATTTAATGTAGAGAAAATACTGATTGAGAGCAAAGTTCCTACGACCGTTCTCCGAGCAGGAATCATCATTGGTTCAGGAAGTGCGTCATTCGAAATTGTCCGTGATCTCGTGGAAAAGCTTCCAGTGATGATCACTCCAAAATGGCTTGAAACAAAATGTCAGCCTATTGGTATTGCAAATGTTCTGGATTTTCTGATTTTTACCTTATTTAAAAAAGAAACCTATCACAAAAGTTTTGATATCGGCTGTGATGATGTTTTAACATACAAAGAGATTTTGCTGGGTTACTCCAAAGTACGTGGTTTAAAGCGAAGTATTTTTATTTTGCCTGTGATGACACCAAAATTATCTTCCTACTGGTTGTATTTTATTACTTCAACAACTTACAGTTTAGCAAGTTCGCTCGTCGGAAGTATGAAGATTGAAGTGGTCTGCAAAAAAGAAAGTTTAGAGGAGATTAAAAAGATAACCGGTGTAAAACCTTTTTCCTACAAGGAAGCTTTGCAGAGAACAATGGCAAAGATTCAGGCTAATGAAATACGCTCCAGCTGGAAAGACAGTTTTGTCAGCAGCAGAAGTGATTCCTCACTTAAAGAATATATTGAAGTGCCTCATTTTGGATGTTTTAAAGATATACGAAGTTACCAATATGACGACCGTGAAAAATGCCTCGACCGTGTTTTCGGTTTGGGTGGAAAAAATGGCTGGTACGGACAAGGTCTTTGGAAAATAAGAGGCTACATGGATGTTTTAGTGGGTGGCCCCGGTTTAAGAAGAGGCAGAACACACCCAACAATTCTTCACGAAGGCGATGCTCTGGATTTTTGGCGCGTATTGTATGCTAACAGGGAAGAGGGGAAACTGATTCTTTTTGCAGAGATGAAACTTCCCGGAGAAGCCTGGCTGATGTTCAAATTATATAAAGGAAAACTCTGGCAGAAAGCGGTTTTTCGTCCGAAAGGAATCTGGGGAAGGTTGTACTGGTATTCGGTTTTGCCTTTTCACGGGGTGATTTTTAAAGGTATGGTCAAAAAGCTGGCAACGGCGTAAAAACAAAAAATGGTGAACAAAAGCTCACCATTTTTTTATTTAAATAATATTTAATTATGCTTCAATAAACTCCAAAAGATCTTTGTTAATCGTCGGAGCTTCCGTAGTCGGCATTCCGTGAGGGAAACCAGGGTATGTTTTCAGCGTTCCGTTTTTCAGTAATTTGATTGATTTCAAAGCTGCATTTTGGTAAGGCACAATCTGGTCATCTTCACCGTGAAGAACCAAAACCGGAATGTCGGTGTTTTTCAAATCTTCAGTCTGATCGGTTTCAGAAAACGCTTTTATTCCGTCGTAATGAGCAACGATTCCGCCCATCATTCCCTGTCTCCACCAGTTTCTCTGCACGCCTTCTTTTACATCCGCGCCTTCTCTGTTGTAGCCGTAGAAAGGGAAAGTTAAGTCAATATAAAACTGATTTCTGTTGTTCAGAGTCTGGTCTCTGATACCGTCAAAAACCGACATCGGAACCCCATCAGGATTGCTGTCACTTGCCACCATAATCGGCGGAACTGCGCTGATTAAAACTGCTTTTTTAGCTCTTCCGTTCGCATATTTCGCTACATAGCGGATCACTTCGCCACCACCTGTTGAGTGACCGATGTGAACCACATCTTTCAGGTCTAAGAATTCTACCAATTCCGCGGCATCAGAAGCATATTGATCAATTGTGTGATTGTAAATATCCTGGCTGGAACGGCCGTGACCTCTTCTGTCGTGCGTCACCACTCTGTAACCTCTTTGCAAAAAGAAAATCACCTGCGCATCCCAATCGTCTGATGATAAAGGCCATCCGTGGTGAAACATCAACGTTGGTCCTTCGCCTTGGTCTTTGTAAAAAATCTCTGTTCCGTCTTTTAATTTTAGTGTGCTCATAATTTAATTTTTTAAGTGTTGTGATTAATTTATTTTAATATTTTGTTGTCTTAATTCTTTAGCAAATGTAGGATGCTTCAATTCTTTTCCAGTTAATCTAGTTTAACATCGTACATTTTTTGATAATTTTTATTTGGGCAGCTACTTCCGCCTTCCACTCCCGCTGTTTTTTTCAAGCTAAATCCCCTGCAAAAAATGAGCTCCGTTCAAACCTAACGCAGTGGTTCATCGATTCAAATAAAAAAATAGAAAAGATGAGATAAGTCGGGCTGCAGATTCGGTCTAAATTCACGTTTGCCGTTTCTCTGTCTTAACTGATGTAAAACTACAACGGATTATAAAGTTTTGATTCCTCTTTCGACGAACGGGCAAAAATTGTCGTTGAGTTCAGCAAAAAATTAGTTGCAACTGTTTTTTGCAGATTCCCTGAGAAAATGTTAAATATTAATGGGAAACTTCCAACGTTATTTCACGTTTTCCCTTACCAGTTCTAAAAGATTTTCCGCACCACCATCGAATTTCTTTCCATTCACAAAGAAAGAAGGTGTTCCGTTCACGCCGCTCATAATTCCGCTTTCAAAATCTGAATCTACTTTGTCAGCCAGTTCTGTACTTTCCAAATCCTTTTCAAATTGAGGAATATTCAGATTTAACTGTTCCGCCAGTTTCGTCAGTAAGTTTTCATTCAGATCTCTTTGGTTTTCGTAGATCGCATCGTGCATTTCCCAGAATTTCCCCTGAAGATTGGCTGCTTCCGCTGCGATGGCCGCTGCTCTTGCGTATTGATGCATTTCAGATAAAGGAAAGTTTCTGAAAACAAATTTGATCTGGCTTCCAAATTCCTTCATCAATTCCTTCAGAACCGGATAAGCGGCACCACAATATGGACATTGATAATCTCCGTATTCTACGATAACGAGGTCGGCGTCTAAGTTACCTTGTGCGTGGTCAGTCTGGCTGACATTTGGTTTTAGTGACATAATTTATTTGGTGTTAAGGGTTTCTAAAGCTTCTAAAATTCCGTCTGCGCCAGGATTAATGGCTGTTGGCGACAGATAACTCCACTCGATGATGCCATCTTTGTTGATAACGAAAAGTGCGCGTTTGCATTCTCCTTCTTCCTCATCGTAAACGCCATATTGTTTTGCGATTTCTCCTTTCGCCTCAAAATCTGCGAGTAATGGAAAGTGTAAATTTCTTGATTGTGAAAATGCGAGATGACACCATTTGCTGTCTACGGAAATTCCGAAAAGTTCTGCATCATATTTCTTGAAAAACTTCAAAGTTTCATTATACAAAGCCATTTGGTCGCTGCAAACCGGACTCCAGTCGGCAGGATAAAAAGCGAGGATCACATTTTTTCCTTTGAATTCGGAAAGCTTAATCTTCTGGTCTGGCGTCGCGTACAGGGTAAAATCCGGGGCAACATCGTTTTTCTGTAACATAATTTTAGTTTTTAAAGTTTAATATGTAAAACTGAAAGCAGTGATCCGCAAAATATTAACAACAGTGCCGGAAAAACCAAAGTCCAGTCTTTTAAATAATCGAGTAGGAAAGGAGCTGCAAAAGCACCTGCTAAAAAGCCAAACCATAAGAGCAAAAGATGAATGGCATTCGATTTCGATTCTTCTTTTTCTGCTTTATCAGTGGTCATCGTCATTGTTGCAGTATTTCTGGCCAGGCTGTTCAAAGTTCCGGTTACGAAGTCTGTATTTACTTTTTGTTTGCCTACAGAAGTCAAAATCGTGTTCATTATTCCCATTGAAAATCCAACCGTTGCAACAGATACCACATTATTGATAATATAAAAATAAGCAATTATTGTATAGAAAATAAGAATTCCTGCAACGATGTAAAATGTTAATATTTGGTTCTTAATTCTCTTCCATAACGAAAGACAGGTTCCGGCATAAATTCCTAACAGAAAACAAATTATAACAGTAAATGAAGTGATAATGATTCCCGGTTTACCGGTTGAAACTGCCGTTCCAAGTGAAGTCGTATTCCCACTCATAAAAGAGACGTAGGTTTTCCACTGTATCAATCCTGTTGCATCCACGTAGCCTGCAATCAATGCGAGGAATATGGCTAATCTTTCCTGCATTTTTACTGACCCGGACAGAGCAGTCATCTTCGGTGAGGAAATGATAGGCTGTTCCATTGTTTTACATTTTAAACAATTCGTTTTTATTTGTTTAATTCTCCAATGGCTTTCGTAATTCCTTCTCCGGCAGTGGTGAAAAACGCTGGTCCCGCAAGCAGAGTGATTTTCTCAATCGGCTTGAATGAAGACATTTTTTTATCTTTCAAATAAACCTGAGTTCGGTACGCATTGATGGCTCCGGTCACGCCGTATCCTGCAACTTCAGCGGTTGGCGAATCTATTCCCGCATCTTTTAAATCGGTTGCAAAACCATATCTGGTGACACCCAGGCGCAATGCTTCTTCCATCCCGACACTGGCAACCTGCTGCATAAGTTCTGGAGTGAATTTATTCCGGTCGCCCAAACCGATGAGTAACAGTTTCTTTGTTCCGATAGTTCCGGAAGGTGGCGTAATCAACAGTGTTTCCAGAGAATGTCCGGCAAATTTCCCGGATTTTCTAAGGTCGGTGATAAGGCCTTTCAGACTTTCGTCGAGGTGAACCATTCCGTTTACAGCAGCCGGAAGAGCCGGTGGCGAATTGAAAATATCACCTTCTGTATATTCAAAAACACAGGCGATCTGTAACGGTGCAATTTCTGTGGAAGGCCCCTGTACCATTCCTTCGATGGCGATTCCGTCCACTTTACCCCAGATTTTTGATGTGTTTGCAGGCGTTGTCTGAACCGTTGTCTGGGCAGAATATATTTGCGGAGTGGAAATAAAAATTGATGCAAATAAAAATATTTTTAGCGTGTTTTTAAGATTTGTAGTTTTCATAATATTAAATTTTTAGGATGATTAAAGTAATGATATGTGTTTTTAATTAAGGTTTAATGAAAATTTTCTCTTTCGGAAATTTCTCTATTTCGCCCTCTTTCAGACCAAAGTTGGTTACAACAACATCTTTCGGATTTCCGGATAACCATTGGCTCAAATCAATTGATTCATAATGACCGCTGTTGAAACCAATCAGAATTCTGCAAACTGTATTGCCTGTATTTTTGATGTAATGTCCGGCTCCCATTGGAACGTAACCCACATCACCGGCACTGAACTGCTCTGTAACGCAGGTAGATTCTGCCAGGAAAACCGACATTTCTGCCTGTCCGGAAATAAAATACTGCCATTCGTCCGCATTCGGATGCCAGTGCATTTCTCTCAAAGCTCCGGGTTGCAATTCCAAAACAGACCCCGACATTGTACTGCTGATTGGAAGTTCTTTACTCGTCACCAATCTCTGCAAACCTCCTCCGGGAACAATTCTCGGCTGTTGAGAATGCAAAGGATAACGGTGAAAACTTGTGAGTTCGATATCAGATTCACTCGGACGGGCTTCAGCAGTAAATGACATTTCATCCGGAACAATTCCCGCTGCGAAATAGGCTTCCTTCTGAGGTAAAGCCGCCACTTCCTCCAATGTTAATCCTAAATTCTGAGCAACAATCTCAGGTGGAACTGACGAAACAAAATCTGTCACGCTGAACGTATGGTCTTCAGAAAAATTACCGTTATCGAAAATTAAAATGAAATGACATTCTTCCGTTCCCGTCGCCTGAATCGAGTGACCATAACCTTTTGGAAAATACCAAACATCGCCCGGCTCAAAATTATCTGTGTAGCTGTGTCCATCAGGATGAATAATGGTGGTACGAACGGTTCCTGAAATCACGTAAGCCCATTCGGCGGCGTTTGCGTGCCAGTGAAGTTCTCGCATACTTCCCGGCTGCAGTCTCATAGAAACTCCGGCAATGCCAATAGAAGCTGGGAAATCTTTTACAGAAGCTCCTCTTGTAGTTCCGCCATCGTTGGTTCTTGGTTCTTTTTTTTCCAGTTCGTATCTGAAACTTAATGATTCGTTTTTCATAATATTAATTTTTATAGTTGATGATAGTTTGTCATTATTTCTACTGTAAAGCTACCCCGGAATGACTGTTTTTTGAAGTGCTTTTCGGTGAATGGGCAAAATGAGTCGGTGGGAATTTGAAAGTGGTAGATGGTTGAGGAGATGATATAAAAAAGAGTAAAGAATAAAGACTTTCGATTTGATTTTAGTAATTACAGGAATCATAAGCAAGTCAATATTAGTAACAAAAAATCCTTCCCAATTATATTTGAGAAGGATTTAAGCTTAATTTAAATTAAATAAAAAACCGCAGAAGTTTTTATATTACCAAAATAATTTTTCCTGTATGTGAACCGTCTTCAAGCAACCGGTGCGCTTCTGCAGCTTCCGAAAAAGGAAATGTTTTGTAAATCACAGTTCTGAATTTTCCTGATTCTATCAAAGGCCAGACATTCTTCTGGACGTCTTTTGCTAATTGTTTTTTGAACTTATATTCCCGGCTTCTCAAAGTGCTTCCGGTGACGGTCAGGCGCTTGGTCATCACTTTCCAGATATCCAAGTCTACACGGCTGCCACTTACCGCATTGATGTGAACCAGTCTGCCTTCAGGATTTAAAATATTGATGTTTTTGGCTAAATAATCACCGCCAATCATATCGAGAATAACGTCGACACCTTCGTCCTGCAGTTCAGTTTCAAAATTTTGGGTTTTGTAATTGATGTAAGAATCGGCACCCAGCTCCAGACAATTCTTTCCTTTTTCATCAGAACCAACGGTGACAATTACTTTTGAACCCAAAGCGTGTGCAATCTGAATTCCCGTAATGCCGATTCCGCTGTTTCCGCCGTGAATCAATAAAGTTTCACCGGATTTTAAACTTCCTCTCTCGAAAACATTCGACCAGACAGTGAAAACAGTTTCAGGCAAACTTGCCGCTTCCGCAAAACTCAAATCTCCCGGAATGGGTAAACATTGACCTTCTCTTACACCAACATATTCAGCATAACCTCCGCCTGCCAACAGCGCACAGACTCTGTCACCGACTTTAAAATCTTTCACATCAGGTCCGCATTTTACAATGGTTCCGGCAACTTCCAACCCCGGAATTTCTGCGGAAGCTCCTTTTGGTGCAGGATAATTGCCTTCCCGCTGAAAAACATCGGAACGGTTGAGCCCGGCTGCTTTTACTTCAATCAATACTTCGTCTCCGGAAATGTCGGGAGTCGGCAAATCCTTTACTTTCAAGACATTTGGACCACCGTATTCTGTAATGACAATTGCTTTCATTTTATGATTTTTAAATTTATTTTAAGCCCTTCTCCAGGTCAGTCGATGTTTTACCATACGTGAATTACGGAGGAATGGTTTCTCAGTTTCGAGGAACAGAAATCCATCTTCAAAGCGGATATTTCTCTTCTGTGTTTCTCCTGTCCAGTTTGGGAAAAGTGAAACAAACATTGTGTGGCTTAACGTCTGTTTCTCATCATCCGTTTCAAAAGGTCCCGAATAGGCAAGATAATCCGAAGTTTCTTCTGTGTTTTGCTCAGAATGATCTTTCCGGTCAGTATTTTTTCGGTTAAGATTCATAATCTGTGCCGACATAAAACCATCAGCACTGTACATAATCAGTCCTTTTGGATTTTCGCCCATCGGATGGGAATTTTCGCCACCATTTAAAGGAATTTCGATGAGCTCTACCAAAGTCCAGGTTCCGATCAGTTTTTGAAAAAGTGTTTCCATACCATTTACAATGAAATGAGCGTACCGAAATACGCACATTAAGTTTTTAATTTAGAAAGGCTGATTATATTTCCCTGTCAGAGCCTTGTTTTCGATGCTTTTTGCAAAGTTGGGCGTTTCTTCGTGGTTGTGAGCGTCGGAAGCGGCCTGTCTGGAAGCGGCTGCATCAGCAAGATTCACGTTGTGTTTTTTCAGATATTCAAACATTTCCGGCGTTGCTGTCGCATGAATTTCGTTGGTGTACAATGTTGTATGGTCGTCGATTTTTGTCGCTTTCAGTTCCCATAAAACCTGAACTTTTGTTCTTCCGTTTTGAGTAATCGAATCTGAAATAGATAACATTCTGCAGTAATCCGGACGGTGAATAACTGCGACATAATGCTGAACCATCAATGCATCTCCGATGGTTTCAACATTCAGAGAAACCGGTTCGCCATCGTAAGTGGAAGAGATTGCCGCACCGATATGCTGCGTAGAACATCTTTGATATTCCGCATCAGGAAGGTTGAGCAGCCAGTCTGCGATATTTACTTTTTCAATTGGTGCATTGATAATCGCTGTAACGGTAGAGTGGGACAATGCGTTTTCGGGTGTTTGCAGGATTTCCATAATTTTTGATTTAAGTTGTTAGGATTAATTTGTTGATGTAAAGCTACCATCAGAGAAATTCAAAATCAATGGAGACTCGGTGAATGGGCAGAAAGTGTCGGTGAGTAGTGGAAACAAAAGCTTGTTTTAGGCTAAAAAGGTTTAGTTCTAAAAAATTTGTTTTTAAATAAAAATAAAACGCATTTGGTCTCAAACAGGTTGCGGGAAACCAACTGCAATGTTGTTTTGTTCCAAACAGGGTTGTTTATAATAAATGTAGAATGCATTTGGTCTCAAACAAGTTGCGGGAAACCAACTGCAATGTTATTTTGTTCCAAACAAGGTTGTTTTAAATAAAAGTCGAATGCATTTAGTCTCAAACAGTTTGTTTTGAAGAAATGCAAAGTATGTTTTGGTTTAAACAGTTTGTTTGGAGCAAATACAAGTTGTGTTTTAGCTTAGACAAGTTATTGTGAAGAAAAATTTTAAACAAAAATCCGTCCCAATTTTATTTGAGACGGATGATATTTAAGGTGAATTTTATTTATAAAGCCATTTCCTAAGCAGTTTCGTATAATTAGGCATCACAACGAAAACCATCAGAAAAACAATAATTCCGGAATTGAGTAACGCATCTGAATAGTGAAAGGCAGGAATTTTCAGGAACCTCAACAATGGAATCGAAACCAGCGGAACCAGAATCGACAGTGGATAGATCGCCGACCAGGTTACCAGAAACTGCTTCCAGCGGACGGGAACTTTGGTTTCACTTTCAGACTCGAAAAGGAAATCGAGACCGGATTTTATTTTGTAATTGTCGTTTTTCCTGAATAGCGGATTTGCTTTCTCAATCATCCTTTTCCGACTGTCAGATTCCATCCAGTTTCGCAGATTTTCTATGGTATCAAAACGGATGATCACCGTGTAAACGTAGGTCAAATCGGGAATTGGACGTACAATCTGCAAGTCGATAAACCCTGCAGAATGTTTGGTGATGGGTACGATTTCGTTCAACCATTTTTCATATTCAGCCTGCTTGTCATTCAAAATATGATGCGTGATGACCACAGATGCGCCTGGATTTTCCATTTTGGAGGATTTAAATCAAATTAAAAAGCTCTTTTATACTGCCAGGGAATGTCGGTTTCTATTTCCAGTTCTTTAGCCGAATGAATGGCAAAATAAGGGTCACGAAGATGCTTGCGGGCGATGACCACCAAATCTGCATCACTGTTGACAATGATTTCATTGGCCTGTTTTGCCTCCGTAATCATTCCCACAGCGCCGGTGAGAATTCCGGTCTGTTCTTTAATCGCTTTCGAAAATGGAATCTGATAGCCTGGATAAACCAAGTCTTTGCTCACATTGGTAAATCCGCCGCCGGAAGCTGTGATAAAATCGACACCGTTTTCTTTCAGAATTTCGGCAAGCGCAATGCTGTTTTCGAGAGTCCAGCCTTCTTCGGATTCTATATAATCTACCGCTGAAATTCTTACAAGCAGAGGCATAGATTCCGGAAGTGCTTTTCTGACATCCTGAACGGTTTCGATAAGAAAACGGATTCTATTGTGGAAACTTCCGCCGTACTCATCATTTCTTTTGTTGATGACGGCAGAATAAAACTGATGAAAAAGATAACCGTGACCGGCGTGCAGTTCTACGGTATCAAAACCTGCATCAACTGCGCGCAAAGCTGCCCCAACAAATTTTACTTTTAATTCCTGGATTTCTGCGACAGTAAGTTCTTCGGCCAAAACACCGTTGAAATCGTGTGCAGAAGATGATTTTACGGTCCACGCTCCTTCCTCTTTGGTCAGCGGTTTCATTCTTTCGTTGGGATGTTTCAGGCTTCCTTTTCCGCCGGAATGCCAGAGCTGCATTCCGATTTTGGCATCCTGTTCGTGAACGAAATCTACAATGTTTTTCCACGCATTTTTCTGCTCGTCATTCCAGATTCCGACATCGCTGAGTGTTGCAAGACCTTCCTGAGAAACAGCTGTACATTCGGTAAGAATCAATGCGGCTCCGCCAATGGCGCGGCTTCCCAGATGTACAAGATGCCAGTTGCCCGGAACGCCATTTTTTGCGCTGTATTGCTGCATCGGAGACAGAACGATTCTGTTTTTCAACTCCATTTCGCGGAGTTTTATGGGTGTGAAAAGATTCATTTTGGTTTAAGTTTTAAAGTGATTTTAAAAATATTTCAGCTTCAGACAGAGATTGTGCGATGATTTTTTTTATTTCGTCGATATTTTTTTCTGAAGTCTGATTCTGTTCTGTTGTCGTTTCCAAAACATTTAATTTTTCCTCTAACAATGGCAGTAATCCCATTATTGCTACACTAGATTTGAGGTCGTGGGCTCTGAGCTTTACCGTCGTGAAATCTTGATTTTCATAACCGGATTCCAGTTCTGCCAAATGTGGAGGAATATTGTCTAAAAACTGTTGGGTAACCGTTTTCTCAAAAGATGTATCGCCACCGCTTATCGACTGCATATAGGTTAAATCAATGTATCGAAAATCGACTTTAGTATTATCTGAATTTAATTCTTTTTCGGGATTTTCCTGCAATCCGAAGGTCGAAATCAATTTAAACAGTTCCTCTTCTTTGATGGGTTTTGAAATGTATTCGTTCATTCCCCGGCTCAGGCATTTTTCCCTTTCACCAGCCAAAGCGTGCGCCGTCATTGCGATAATCGGAATATCCAGATTCAGAACTTCACGTATTTGCTGGGTTGCAGCATAGCCATCCATTTTTGGCATCTGAATATCCATTAAAACCAAATCGTAGGTTTGATTAATCAGTTGTTCTACAGCTTCCAGACCGTTGGAAACAATATCAAAATCGATATTCCACTGCAAGAGCAGATGTTTCATAAGGCTTTGGTTGATTGCATTGTCATCTACCACGAGAACACGGAGCGGCACATTTGTTTTGTCTTTATAATAATCTGAACTGACTGTTGAAATCGTATTCAGCTGCTCCTCTGAAATTTCGTACGGGATATTGAAAATAAAGCTTGTTCCTTTTCCCTGTTCGCTTTTCACCTCAATATTTCCGTTTTGAAGGACAATCAAATTCTTGACAATCGACAGACCTAAACCTGTTCCGCCAAAATTGCGGGTGATAGAATCTTCGCCCTGGTTGAAACGTTCAAAAACTTCGCCCAGTTTTTCTTTGTCGATACCAATTCCGGTATCTGAAATTTTAAATCCGAGGGTGATATTTTTTTCGGTTTGAGACTGTTTAAAAACTTCAATATCAATTTTTCCCTGATGGGTAAATTTAATCGCATTTCCGATGAGGTTCACTAAAATTTGTGTGAGTCTTGTCGCATCTCCTACCAACGTATCAGGAATCGAAGCATCTACTTTGCTGGAAATCGTTAAACCTTTTTCTTTGGCACGCTCCAGGAATAATGTTTCCACAGAATTGATTAATCCATTGATGCTGAAAGTTCCGGGCGTGATTCTCATCATTCCCGCTTCAATTTTTGATAAATCTAAAATATCATTGATAATCGCCATCAGATTTTCTCCCGACCGCTGAATGGAGGAAACAAATTCTTTTGAAGTTTCATCTAAAGGTCTTTTTTGCAGAAGATTGGTGAATCCTAAAATTCCACTCAAAGGCGTACGGATTTCGTGGCTCATATTGGCGAGGAAATTCTCTTTAGTCTGTGCGGCAACCGATGCTTTTTTCTCGGAAACGTCTAATTCTTTAATTAATAAATGCTGTCTTCTGAACTGTCGGATAATGTGATAACCAATGATAGAACCACTGAGCACCAATAATGCAAGGAGTGAAATGTCGTACATTTTTGCTTTGTTCCCCATTTCCGCATTTTTTCTGCTGAGGTCAGCCATTTGAAGTCTACGGCTTTTGTAGATTTTTGCGGTGATGTCTGTGATTTCGTTCGATATTTTTCTCGCTCGTGGATTGGCGATAGAAGTCTGGTCGTCCATGTCACCGATGGAGTGGTAGCGATGCAAGAGTTTTTCCTTGACGATTTTTTTGTCCATTGCCAGTTTGCCGAGCCTTTTAATCAGCTTGTCTTCCTCGGCATCTGCGTTGTCTTTTGAAAGGGAATCGAGGAAGTTTTCTACTTCGTCAATTTTCTGGTCGACACCGTTCAGATGGGTGGTGTCGTTGGTAGCGATGGACGCCCGGATTCTGCTTTCCACCCCAAGAATATCGCGGTCGATTTCGCGTAAATGATTGCTGGAACTCAGCTCGTGGAGCAGGATATTGTTGTTTTTAATGAGTTCCTTAGTATTCCTTGCCGAATTAATCTGCACTGCAATCAACAATATGGAGTCTGCAATGAATGTCAAAACAATCAAGTAAGCAAAACGTTTGTTACCCATTACTGAGGATGTGTTTATCATAATTTACTTTGTGTTTTTATAACAAATAGTTTGTCATTCTGTACGAATCTAAATTTATTCTTTAGAGATTCAATTTTTCATAATTGCTTAAATTCCTACGGAATGACAAAATATAGTTTTAATGGTGATGCGTGATTTTGACGGCGAATCTGCAGCCCGGCTTGAACGGAAATCCTTTTTTGCTTTTACTTAATTTCTATTTAAACTGAAATGGTCTGCAAAAAAGATTGAGAGTGGAAGACGGATTTTGCTGCCCAAAAAATCAGTTAAAAAACGTTCATTCTCGTGTTGAGTGACTTTCTGTAAGCGTCTGCCACGGGAATGAATTTTCCGTTGATCATAATTCCGCCATCCTGAAGGGTGTCAATTTTGTCGACCGCAATGATGAAAGACCTATGAACTCTGATAAAATTGTCTTTCGGCAAACGCTCTTCGGCAGATTTCATTGTTCCGTGGATGGCGAACATTTTTTCTCTGGTGTAAAATTTCACATAATCGCCCATCGCTTCTGCATAAAAAATATCATCGAGCTTCAAACGCCTTGTGATATTGGAATCGCGGACGAAAAGGAATTCATCTTTGGTCACTTCTACCTCATCTTTTCTGCTTTCCAGAATCGACTGTGCCTTGCTCACCGCCTGTAAAAATCTCGCAGGCATCACGGGTTTCAGGATGTAATCTGCAATATTGAGTTCGAAAGCTTCGAGCGCATAATCTTTGTTGGATGAGGTGAAAATAATGATGGTTTCTTTCCCTGAAAGCGCTTTTGTAAGCTCGATTCCTGTCATTTCCGGCATTTCTATGTCGAGAAATATCAGGTCAACTTGGTTATTCTGAAGATGATGGTAAGCTTCTATTGCGTTGGAATATTCATTGACAATCGTGAGATTGGGAACCTGTTTTGCCAAATGTGATAAAGTGGTTCTGGCAATATCGTTGTCATCAACAATTAGGGCTTTCATAGAAATAGTTATTTATGGTTGACACAAATATAATTATTCCTTTCCGTATTTTTTCCGATTATCTGAAATAAGAACGAATCATCCACGCCATTTCTTCGTGCGTTTCTATCAGGCCTGTAATGAAGTCACTTGAGCCATAATCTTTGTATTTATCGGCAAAAGGAGTAACATTTCCTCTTAAGAAATCGATGATGCTTTCGTGGTCTTTCAGCAAATCTTTCATATAGCCCAAACCGTCATTGGTTCTGTCGCTGTATTCGGTAAGATGTGTTAATTCCAGATACATTTTCATTGTTGCAGGCGCGTAATGTCCGATTTTACGAAGACGTTCTGCGACGCTGTCAATCACTTCATCCAGCTGTTTGTACTGCTCTTCAAAGAAAATATGGTTGGCGTGAAAATTATCGCCAGTCACGTTCCAGTGTGCATTTCTGGTTTTGATGTAGAGTACAGTTTCGTCTGCCAAAAGTTTTGCCAATTGCTCTGCTACAGCTTCTGTGTTTTTTTCTGTAAGTCCGATGTTTGTTTTCATAATATTGAGATTTTAAGTTTAAAGCGTTATTGCTCTAATTCTTGTGTAAAGGTCTGCAGGAATCTCAGGGAAATGATGGGTTTTTCGGTGAACGGGCAAAATGAGTCGGTGGAATTGGTGAAAAGTGATTTTATATGTTTGTAACAGTTACAAACAAATTGGTTATTGCCATTTGGCTGTTGGTTACTAAGACGGGATTATCTTCAAACATTTTTATAGATAATTTGGTTTGTTTAAGCCAATTAAATAGAATTACAGAACTCATTTGTTATCATTTTAATCGAAGCTGATATAGTTGACCTTTAGTTTGCTCTGATTGTCTTTTACCTTCACACAAAGATTGTACGAAGAATATAATAGAACTTTTGGAGTTGCTCAATGGTTTTTCTTTTAAGATGAAAGAAAAACCATTTACCTATATTTGCCCTGCAAAGCAAATCTAAATGTTCAAAAAAGCAATTACTGTATTTATTCTTGGCCTCTTTACGGTTTTTTGTCCGGCCCAGCAGGTTCGGCCCTCAAAATCATCTGAAATTTACCGCGATCTCAAAACCCTCAAAAATATACCGAAAGTTTTATATCTCGCCGCTCATCCCGATGATGAAAATACGGGATTACTCTCCTGGTTAATCAATGATCAGAATGTGGAAACGGGCTATCTGTCTTTAACGAGAGGTGATGGCGGACAGAATTTATTAGGAACAGAACAAGGTGCAGCTTTGGGTTTGATCAGAACACACGAACTTTTGGAGGCAAGAAAATTAGACGGTGCGCAACAGTTTTTTACCCGCGCGATTGATTTTGGTTTCTCAAAAAATACAACCGACACTTTTAAACAATGGGATGTGGATATCATTACGGCCGATGTCGTTTGGGTTATCCGAAAATTCCGTCCTGATGTGATCATTTGCCGTTTTCCTCCTACTGCGGCGGCAGGACACGGGCAACACGCTGCTTCGGCTGTACTTGCGGAAAAAGCTTTTAAACTGGCAGGCGATAAAACTGCTTTTCCTGATCAACTGAAATATGTGAATGTTTGGCAACCCAAACGTTTGTTGTGGAATACTTTCCGCTTTGGTTCTGTCAATACAACTGCCGAAAATCAAATGAAAATAACCGTTGGGCAATATGACGCGCAACTCGGAATGGGATATGGTGAATTGGCAGGATTGAGCAGAAGCTTACATAAAAGCCAGGGCGCAGGAACACAATCTGTTGCGGGAATCAAAACTGAATATTTTTCACACGTCGACGGCGAACCTGCAAAATTAACACTTTTTGATGGCGTAGCTAAAATCTGGACGGCGAAAGGAAATACTGACATTGACCAGGCATTGGATAAGATTATTTCTGCTTTTAATTTTAATCAACCTGACCTCAGTTTGCCTGCTTTGCTGGTTTTAAGAAAAAAAGTGATGGCACTGAAAGATTCAGATTTAAAAAAGGATAAAATAAAATCTCTTGATCATATTATTTTAAGCTGTGTCGGTTTTATGGGCGAGGTCGTGACCAGTCAGGCTGAAGCGGTTGCCGGAGACCAGTATAATTTTAAATTAAATCTAATTTCAAGAGCTGAAAATCCTGTCGTTTTAGAAAATGTAAAATGGCTGAATCAGTCAGAAAATATCAACAGAAAACTGTCTAAAGATTCTTTAATTACCATTCAGCACGAGATTCAGATTCCTACTGATGCAACCCTGACAGAACCGTACTGGTTGGCAAAACCGGCTACAGATGCTTCAACTTTCTCTGTTCCAAATGATACTTTAATCGGTTTGCCCGAAGCAGAATCACCACTGAATGTTTTGCTTGATTTAAAAATCGGTTTAGAAAAATTTCAGGTTAAACTGCCTTTATCTTTCAAGAAATTAGACCCGGTGCGTGGCGATGTGGTTGAAGCCCTGCGTATCGTTCCTGCGGTAGAACTGAAATTTAACCAACCACTTTATTTAGTTAAAGAAAATGAAGACTTGAATTTAAGTTTAAATTTTAAAGTTAATTCAAATAAACAGTTCAGTAACGGTAAAGTCAACCTGATGTTCAACGGAGAAAGACTGGGCGGCGGTGATTTAAAATCCATCAATGGAAAAGATTTTACTATCGATTATATCATTCCAAAAACTAAACTGGCCTCAAAACAATCCAACCCTTTGCAAGTGGATGCAAATTACGTGGTTGATGGCACAACTTATAACAAAAAACAGGTATTGATTCAGTATCCGCATCTGCCTTCTTTACAGTATTTTACGCCTGCAACGGTAACTGTTATGAAAGGTGATATTCAGTCAAAGGTTAAAAAAGTGGCTTATATAGAAGGTGCGGGAGATTTTATTCCGGAGTTTCTGCGCATTGCAGGTATTCAGGTAGATGTTCTGAAAGACACAGATTTTTATGGCAATCCGGATGGAATTGGCGAAAAAAGCAGTCAGAACAAACTTTCAGGATATGACGCCATCATATTGGGAGTTCGTGCAAACAATACAGAGAAAAAACTGGGTCGCTGGATGCCTTTTTTATGGTCTTACGTAAAAGCGGGAGGTAATCTGGTGATGCAGTACAACACCAATCAGGATACAACCGTTGACCAATTGGGAATTTACAGCTTCAGCATTGCCAACAAGCGTGTTACCGAAGAAAATGCTGCGGTTAAATTTTTAAATCCAAATCATAAATTATTGAATTATCCGAACAAAATTACTGCGGATGATTTTAATGGTTGGGTGCAGGAGCGTGGCGCCTATTTCCCGGACAAATGGGATGCAGCCTACGAACCGCTTTTTGAAATGCACGATACGGGTGAAGAGCCTCTGCAGGGTTCAACTTTGTATGCAAAATACGGAAAAGGTAATTTTATTTACACCCCGTTGGCGTTTTTCAGACAGTTACCTGCAGGAAATGTGGGTGCCGCACGCTTATTTTTAAACTTTTTATCTGCACAGAAAAACTAATGAGCAATCAACTTAAAAACTGGAATCTCTGGTACATATTACTTGCCGTAGCTTTGATACTGCAGATTGTATTTTATTATCTTTTTACTAATTTCTGGCAATGAGTACGATAGACTGGACTGTTCTTATTTTTACTCTGGTTGGCGTTGTTATTTATGGCGTATGGATCGGCCGTGGCCAGAAAAGCAACGAATCTTACCTGAAAGCAGACAATAAAATGCCCTGGTACATTGTGCTGATCGGTATTATGGCGACTCAGGCAAGCGCAATTACTTTTATATCGGCACCAGGTCAGGCTTATACAGACGGAATGCGTTTCGTGCAGTATTATTTTGGTCTGCCTCTGGCGATGATTGTCATCTGTATCACCTTCATCCCGATTTTTCAGCGCTTAAATGTTTATACGGCTTATGAATATTTGGAAAACCGTTTTGATAAAAAAACAAGAGTACTCACTTCACTGCTTTTCCTTTTTTCAAGAGGTTTATCGACGGGAATCAGTATCTACGCGCCGAGCATCATTTTGTCAAGTGTTTTAAACTGGGATATTTATCTGACTAATGTTTTGACGGGCGGAATTCTGTTGATTTACACCTACATTGGCGGTGCAAAAGCAATTGCTCACACCCAAAAATTACAGTTTCTGATTATTCTCGGAACAATGGCTTTTGCAGGTTATCTGCTGATCCAGAATATGCCGAATGGAATCGGATTTAAAGATGCGCTTTATCTGGCAGGAAAATCCGGAAAGCTGAATGTCATCACCACAGAATTCGACTGGAAGGATAAATACAACATCTGGAGCGGACTGATCGGTGGTTTTTTCCTGGCACTTTCTTACTTCGGAACCGACCAGAGTCAGGTCGGGAGATATATTACGGCAAAAGACAATACGAATGCTAAAATGGGCTTGCTGCTGAATGGTTTGGTTAAAATTCCGATGCAGTTTGCTATTCTTTTGATTGGTGCTTTACTTTTTGCTTTCTTTTCTCTAAAGCCTGCGCCGGTTTATTTTAATGAACGTTCTTATCAGCATTTAAAGGAAACAAAACCTGAACAGGCCGCGGTTTTTGAAAAAGAACATCAGGATCTGCAGGCCAAATTTAATTCAGAATCGAAAGAAATTTTAAAGTTAAAAGAAGCTCAGTCTCCGCAACTTAATAATAAAATTGAGGATTTTAAAAATACACAAACTCAGGTGAAAGCCCTTCACGGAAGGGTAGAAGAAGCTATCAACAATTCAAAATACAATGCGGAAAAAACGGACACCAATTACATTTTCCTGTATTTTGTAAAAAATACTTTGCCTGTCGGGATGATCGGTTTACTGTTTGCCGTCATTTTTCTGGCGAGTTGGGGTTCAATTTCTGCAGCTTTAAATTCCCTTGCAGCCTGTTCACTGAAAGATGTTCATTTAATATTCAAAAAGGAAATTCCGGATAATTCAACCGAACTGAAATACAGCCGTCTTCATACTTTAGCGTGGGGAATTTTCTCCATCGGTGTTGCGATGTTTGCCACTCAGATGGGTTCCCTTATTGAAGCGGTGAATGTATTGGGTTCTCTTTTCTATGGCCCGATACTGGGGATTTTTCTTGTTGCTTTTTACTTCAAGAAAGTTAAGGGAGCGAATGTATTTATCTCGGCAATTTTATCAGAAATTACAGTCATTGCCATTTACAATTTTGATATTGTTTCTTTCCTCTGGCTCAACGTGATTGGTGCTGCGGCAGTCATTATATTTTCTGCAGTGGGAGTGATTTTTTATAAGCCGAAAGCAGTATCTTCGTAAAAGAAAAATAATAAAATTTATGAGAGCAATAATTAAATCTGCTGCAATGGTTGTAGCCGCAATGACAATTTCTGTCAATGCATTCGGACAGGAAGCTAAAAAACCGGCGAGCCCTGCAATGACTGCGACCGGAAAAATTAAAGATGCAAATATTACGATTGCCTACAGCAGTCCATCTGTAAAAGAGCGTAAAGTTTGGGGCGAATTAGTTCCTTACAACAAAGTTTGGCGTGCAGGCGCAAATGAAGCAACTACCTTCGAAACCAGTAAGGATATTACCGTTCAGGGCAAAAAACTTCCTGCAGGTAAATACAGTTTTTTCTTAATTCCGAAAGAATCCGGAATCTGGACTGCGGTTTTTAATAAAGAACCAAAACAGTGGGGCGCTTATAAATATGAGGAATCGAAAGATGCTTTAAGAGTTGATGTGAAAACAAAAGCTTTACCAACCACACAGGAAACTTTAGTTTACAAAGTGAACAGCAATGGTTTCACAATGGATTGGGATAAAATCTCAGTTCCTGTAGAGATCAAATAAATATTGACAGAAGAAATTAAAATCCCGTTTTTGCGGGATTTTTTTGTTTGAAATTATACTGCCGCATCTGCAACAAATAACCTGTGGATGCGGATGACATTGAGCAGCAGCACAACAAATGTTACAGCACAAACGGGATTTAATTTTTTACTCAATAGATTTATTTCTGGTTGGCTATCGCTTGCTGTTACAGATGCTGGCTTGGGGTACGGCTACATGACAGGCTTTTTACCCATCGAGGTAACGGATTCGTCAGCAACACTTCACCTTTGGTTTGAAAACTGCGATCCTACAACGGGAGATCCACCTTCAGCTATTGTTACGGATAATGGAGAAAATTACATTTTTGCTGTACCTGCATACTAATCTATGGCCATCTATGGCCAATTTTAAAACATTCATATAGGATCTTTAATTAACCAGAGAGTTACAGAGAGCGGGATAGAAATGTCCAGAATCTGTAACTTATTAAAATGTTAGCCGCAAAAAGCAAATCAAATCTTTTTGAAGGATAATATCGAAACAGATACATTGTTAAAACTATGTAAACTATTGAAATATGGTTTTTTCAGGATTTACTCACAGCACTTGATCTTGTACGCTCCGATTTTAATGGGCCACAATTAGACTATAATATCTTGATTATTTTTTCGGGTGATCACTCCAACGGTAAAAACCTCGAAGATTTGTTGCTAAAAAAACTGAATTTCCTACTATAATTGCAATACTTTCAAGCATAAGAATGCTTACAGCGATCATAATTATATTGGCAACAATAAAAAGTAGAAACCCCCATTTGATTTTGTTGCCCAGCATTAACATAGCACACAGACTGAAGATCATAGAGAGCCAGTCAAATCCGTAGTATTTGAATAAGATTTCCATTGTTGATTAAATTTTAGAGTTAAAAAAAATGCAGCTATTAGGGATTGGTCGCCCAAACGTTTGCCTCAGGGATGAATGCAATATCATTTAAAGTAAGCAGTGAAAAAATAACCTGTGCGATTTCCAGTCCCTTTAACTTGTTTTCGGGGTCGGTGGAAATATGACCGATCTTTTCGGCAAATGGTGTAATAACTTCGCTGGGATTGATCTGCATTACCCGGATATTATTTTTTCTCAATTCTGCCTGCCAGCACATGGTAAGACCCGAGACCGCTGATTTGCTGGATACGTAGGCTGATCCGTTAGCAAAACCTTTTACGGCACCCATAGATGAAATATTGATAATGTTTCCTGAATTCTGTTTAACAAAATATTTTGCTGCAGCTTTTCCGCAAAGGAACGTGCTTTTGGTATTGGTTTCCCAGATCCGGATAAAATCTTCGGTGCTGGTTTCCATCAAAGAACCCATAAAGCCTAAGCCTGCATTGTTGATAAGCACGTCGAGGCCGCCTAGTTTTTCAAATGCAAAATCAAATAAATGATCTACATCTTCTTCCAGGCTTACATCAGCCCTGGTTCCGAATACCTCAAGTTCAGCTGCCACTTCTTTTACTGTCTGCTCATTTCTGCCACAAATTACAACTTGTGCACCTTGAGAACGCAACAGTTTCGCTGTTTCATAGCCAATTCCTGTGGTACCGCCGGTTATTAAAATTTTTGAATTTTTGATTTCCATATTAATTTGAATTAAAAGATTTCCTAAATGCTGTAGGGGAAAGCATTGTTTTATTTTTAAACAGTTTATTCATCGACTGCGGATACTCAAACCCCAGTTTATAAGCAATTTCATTAATGCTCAAATTTGTTGTTGTCAACAATATTTTTATTTCACCTATCAATGCATTGTGAATATGTTGCTGAGCACTTTGTCCGGTAAGCTGACGCAGCATATCGCTAAGATAATGCGGTGAAATATGAAGCCGGTCTCCCAGATATTTGACAGTCGGTTGACCAACGAGCTGAATCTTGTCGCTTTCAAAATATTCTTTTAGCATAGATTCTACTCTTGACAGCAGATCATTGTTGATGCTCTTTCGGGTAATGAACTGTCTGTTGTAAAACCTGTCGCAATATTTCAACAAAAGGTCAATCTGTGAGATCATCACATCCTGACTAAATTTGTCGATTCTTGCGCTGTACTCTTTTTGTAAATTTTTCATCAAATCATTAACCACACTCTCTTCCTCATCAGACAGATGCAAGGCTTCGTTGACCGAATAGGAGAAAAATCCATACTTTCCAATATTGCCGGATAGAGGATAACCATTAAAAAAATCGGGATGTACAACAAGCCACCAGCCAGACAGCTTCAAATCTTCGATTATTTCGGTTGAGATAACCTGACCGGGAGAAAAAAATGTCATGACACCTTCATCAAAATCATAACTGTTCTGACCGTATTTCATTTTTCCTTCAAAGCCTTTCTTTAAGGCAATACAGTAGAAATTATAGGTTACGCTCTCAAGTTGGCTGTCATCAAAGCATTTTATCTTGCTAAAATCAATGACACTGACCAGTGGATGAAGCGGTTTTGGAAGCTCCAATATACTGTGCAACTTCGAGATGGTTTCAAAACGGTAAGGTTTTTTTCTTTCGTTTTTCATTATAATTGTAATTAGAGCAGAGCATTTTTTGACCGCTCTGCTCATTTCCTTATTTTTTTAAAGTAGCCATATCAATTACGAAACGGTAACGTACATCTCCTTTTTCCATTCTTTCAAAAGCGTGATGAATGTCCTTAATATCAATAACTTCCACATCAGAAACAATATTGTGCTCTGCGCAGTAATCCAGCATCTCCTGTGTTTGTGCCAGTCCGCCGGCTCCGGAACCGGCTAATGCTTTGTTTCCTGCAACAAGGGCGAAAGGCGATACTTCGAATGTTTGCAGAGGAATTCCCACGCAGATATGTACACCATTGGTTCTCAATAAGGAAAGGTACTGATTTATATCGTGCTTTGCAGAAACCGTATCCAGTATGAAATCAAACGATGCCTTTACAGATTCCAGCTGCTGCTCATCTCTGGTTACAATAAAGTGGTGCGCCCCAAGCAATTTTGCATCTTCTCTTTTGGATTCTGAAGTACTAAGTACCGTTACTTCGGCACCGAACGCCACACCGAATTTGACCGCCATATGACCAAGACCTCCCAAACCAACAACCGCAAGTTGATGACCTTTTCCGACTTTCCAGTTTTTTAGCGGTGAGTAAGTGGTAATTCCCGCACACAGCAACGGAGCTACAGCTTCGGGAGCCAGTTTTTCTGAAACCGACAAAACAAATTCTTCTCTTACGACAATATTATCTGCATAACCGCCATAAACAGGAAGTCCATCTTTCCCGAAATTGTTATAAGTCTGTACGCCGTCGGGGCAGAACTGCTCCTGGTGATTGTGGCAATTTTCGCACTCCATACAAGAATCCACTATTACGCCTACACCCACCAGATCCCCGGTCTTGAATTTAGTAACTTCGCTTCCGACCTCAGCAACTCTCCCTACAATCTCGTGCCCCGGCACCATAGGAAACATTCCCGGAAACCAGTCATCTCTTATCGAGTGTAGGTCTGAGTGACATACTCCGCAGTACATAATATCTATTAAAACATCGTTTTGAGCAACCGCTCTTCTTTGGAATGTCCAGGGAGCTAAATCACTCGAAGGACTTTGGGTTGCATATCCATTTGATTGTATCATTTTTCAAATTTTATCTTGTACAAATGTCTTTAATATACTACACTACAAGTTATCCAAAATGCGGCAATCTGTATTCATTTTGCGGGTGCTTTGACTTATAGTGTAGTATAGATAATTTAACATCTCACGACTACTGATTTAATCTGTGTATAGGCATCCACTGATTCTTCGCCTAGTTCTCTTCCAAGACCGGATTGTTTGTAACCTCCGAATGGCATGATGGGATCAAGTTCAAATAAAGTATTGATCCAGACCGTACCCGCCTTCATTGCGGCGGCAACTTTATGCGCGCGGTTGATATCTTTTGTCCAGACCATCGCAGCCAGACCAAACTCGGTATCATTCGCTTGAAAAATAACATCGTTTTCATCTTTAAATGAGATTAAAGCGACTACAGGCCCGAAGATTTCCTCCTGTGCCAGGCGCATCCCGTTTTTTACATTGGTAAAAACTGTTGGTTTCAGAAAGAAGCCTTTGCCAGATAACCGTTGCCCTCCGGTCGCCAATATTGCGCCTTCTTCCACACCTATTTTAAAGTAGGTCTGAATTTTCTCGAATTGACCTTGTGTCGTTATAGGTCCCATCTCATTTATTGGATCTGTACCGGGCCCGACGACAACCTTACCGGCAATTTCTACGATTTTAGCAGATACTTCTTCATAGATACTTTCGTGGATGAAAACCCGTGATCCCGCAACACAGCCCTGTCCTGCGCCTGCCGTAAACCCCGTTAATGCACCGGCGATTGCTTTGTCCATATCAGCATCAGGAAATATGATGTTGGCACTTTTACCTCCTAATTCCAAGGTCACTTTCTTCATTGTATCTGCGGTGGATTTTAGAATGCCTTTACCTACCGGCGTAGAGCCTGTGAAAGCTATTTTAGCGATACCCGAATGTTCGACCAATGCAGCACCTGCGACAGAGCCCTGTCCAGTAACGATATTGACGACGCCGTCCGGAAGACCCGATTCTACTATTAATTCTCCCAGCCTGATGCACGTAAGGGAAGTAAAAGATGATGGCTTCACCACAATGGTATTGCCAAAAGCTATTGCAGGTGCTATCTTCCAGGCCACTGACTGTATTGGCCCGTTCCAGGGGACGATTGCGCCGCATACTCCCAAAGGTTCCCTTAAGGTATAACTGAAACTGTTTCCATCGGTGGGATTTGTCTTTCCATATATTTTCGTAGGCCACCCGGCATAGTAGCGGAATGCATCTATTGCACCTTGAACCAGCCAGGAGCTCGTCGATAAGGACATCCCGTTGTCAAGTGTTTCAAGTAAAGCAAGCTCTTCAGAATGCTGCTCGATCAGATCAGCAATTTTATGAAGATATTGTTCTCTTTTGTGAGCTGAAATATTAGACCAGTTTTCTCGTTCAAAAGCTCTTTGCGCTGCCGAAACAGCCAAATCAATTTCTTCCTTTCCGCCTTCAAAAACAGTAGCGATAACTTCTTCAGTTGCCGGGTTGATGGTTTCAAAGGTTTTTCCTGACTTTGAGGGTATCCACTGTCCGTCAATTAACAGTTTTTTGGTTCCGCTATTCAAATAATGAGAGACTTTTTGCTCTGCATTACTTACTTCTGATTGTTTTGCCATAATAATATTTTATTAAAAATTTCTTAAGCAAATGTCACTAGAAGTCATTCATTTTAATTATCCAAAAGGCGGAGATATCTATCCAAAAGGAAAATACTGATCAATTGCAAACCGTTGGAATTTGTAAATAAGATTTTAAAGATTCATATTTGATATCCGGCCCTCATCATATATGATATTAAAAATTAAATCATACTATAGCTGTCTATAAAGTCCAGGTCGCCTTGCTTGATGTAACGACTTCCACCATAATAAAAGCATAAGGATGATGCAGTGTCAGTGTTATAGTAACCCAATTTTATACCGCTAATTCCCTTATTTCTGAAGGGCTTTTACCAGTATGTTTTTTAACGAAGTTGCTGAAGTTTCCTTCATCACTGAAACCAAGGTCATAAGCAATTTCAGACATTGTAAAGCTTGACGATTTTATTGCCTTTTCGCATTCAGTTTTTACCTTGTCAATAATAAGCTGTTTAGCAGATTTTCCGTAAGCACGTTCTGTAATTTCAGTAAGTCTTCTAACAGAAATATTAAGTTCATCTGCGTAATGTAAAACTTTTTTATTAGAACGGAAGTCTCGTTGCAGTAAAACTCTAAATCTATTTGCGAAAGATATGTAATCTAAGCGGTCATCTTTTTCAGACTCTTGATTATCTAAATGTAAATAGGCGTCTAATATTAATCCTTCAATAGCGTTGTGAGCTGCTGAGATGTAAAGGCTTTCATTCTTTGACTGAAACTTCATCAATCTTTCAATCAAAATGACCTGATTGTATTTATTAGTGCCAAAATAGGGTGCAATAAAAATTTCAGAATGACTGTTGAAAAATATTTGAGAATTTAAAAAAATACTGTCTTTGGATGTCTTATCATAAAAAGCAGCAGAGAAAGCAATTACATAAATATGTTTTCCGTATGCATCAAAAATTTCAATATCTTTCTGCGGGCCAATGTAGATTGAATTGCCTCCTTTCACATTATGCAATACTCCTGAAACATATAAATCAAAATCGTTTTCTGCAATCAAAATGCAGAAATATTCGAAGGTGCTGAATTGATTTTTATAATCATTGCGTCTGATAATATCACCAATCAAGTTAATGCTAAATCCTGTTTTCTTAAGTTGATCTGTGATTTTATACATCGAAGTGGGAGATATTATTTTAATTTTCAAAAATAATATTTAATTTCACAATTTGCTATTATAATATTAATTATTTGACGAATTTAATAATTTGAGGATGAAATCGAAGCAAATCCTCTATTGTAGGTGCTTTCATTATAAAACAAATCTGCCTTCTATTTTTGCCTGAATCATTTGTTTGGTAAATGAAGAGTAGAATTATTTAGCATGATAGATGTGATATTCTCCTGATATTCGTTATTGCAAAGCTTTCCTTATTCATAGAATAATAGCAGGTAAATTATCTTCTGTAAATTAAATTTAAGCAAATTATTAACTTACATCATTGTTTTTTTAATTTCAGCTTTATTATTTTGGCAATAATAAACTATTATCATTTAAAAATATGATAAGTGAGGTAAATGTTGTCGAATTTTTTTTTAATGGCTAAAAAAGCGAGGTTATTAATAACAAGTGTTGTTTCTCTTGTTTATTTTTAGATGTTTTTACAGCCGGATTAATGGTGAGAATGAGAATTCTTGATATCTGAAAATTGTTTTGAAAGGTGATACCAGGATATTTATCTTCTAGAATATATCATTGTAGAGCTCTTATGTAATTTGTCTGTATTACACGAGTTGCCAGATAACATTCATTAGCTGAATTTTATATGTAGTGTTTCATTTAATTTCCAAATTTCGTTGAATGTATTTTTTTCTCTTTTACTTTTATCACAAACTCAGGAAGCGTGTAAAGTTCACCTGCTTTTACTGAAAAATCTGTGCGCTCTGTTTCGCTATATGTATTCTGAGGAAGCGATTTTGCATTGAGTAAAATCGTATAATTTCCGATAGGTAAGAAAGAGATAAATTCCCCATTGTCATCTGTACTTAAGGTTTCAATTAAGATATTATCACGGAAAATATTAAAGGTAATTCCATTTGCTCTTGGGTTAAAGTCAACAGCCGTTTTATTGTCAAATTGATAGTTGATGTGTCCTGCAACGGTTCCGTTCTGATGTAGTGGAATAGCAATTTCAAGTGTGTATTGGCTGACATCCAACATTTGATCATCATAATACCATCCTTCCTGAATCGACTGTTTTAAAAGGTATTTTCCAAAAGGGACATTCTTGTATAAAATTTTTCCTTCAGGATCAGTTTTGAAGGCGATATTATTAATGTTGACTAGATAATTTGAAGCAGTTTCTTCATCTGTATCAAATACGTTATTGTTGTTTTTGTCATAGAAAGCAAAAGCATAAACGTCTGATTTTTTCTTTGTGCTTAAAGTGGCTTTCTGTAGGTTTAGGGTAACTCCCGCTTCAATGGTGAAAATATTATTTCTCATGTTTGCTGAAGAATAATTGTATAAAGATGAATTCACAAAAAAATCATACAATCTTGTATGCCACTTCAGGTTACAAAAAGCTGAAGGTGATTTTCCGTAAATATTATCGTCTGTATAAGAAAGTCCGGATGTAATGCTTAGTTTTTCTTTAAATGCATTACTGCTATAATAAATAGAGGTGTTGAGTTTTTTATATTTTTCGTTTTTATCTGTGAGTTGTGAGAAAGCGTATTCAGATAAATAATAGCTTCCGGTTTGATACTGAGAAGTGAAATTTATTCTCCTGTAGTTGTAATTGAGATTTATTTTCCCTTGAAATTCCTGGCTTTCTTCAGCAGGATATTGTGCGAGACCAAGATCCAAAGCCAAAACGGCAGAATGTTTTTTATTTTCACTTGTCCAATTGGTGCTTTCTACAATTCTCTGCGCTTGAATTGATAAATTATTTTTTTGAAATTGCGGCAGAAAATTGTTGTAAGAATTTGACTTTTCAAATTGATACTGATAGGCAAAAGAATACCCGAATGATCCTGTTTTGGCAAAATTAAAGCCAGCCTCTATTTTTGCATTGTCTGATGAAAGCTGAGTCTGATAAAAATAATATTTAGGAGAATAATTAGAATAAAAAACATTTGCAAAAGCGTAGTGCTTTTTAAATACCATCAAGTTAACGTTTTGCTGTATCTGTAAACTTCCTCTTCTGTTTCCGGGATAATAATCTGAACTGTAGAAAATATTTCCGTTGATATTCAGTTTTTTTATCATTCCCGAGTATTGGGATTCGAATGCCAGAGAGGGTTTTGTAATTCCATTTTGATCATAAATGCTGATTCCTCCGTATAATTTTGATGAGGTCTGCCAAAGATTGTTGAAGTTGTGGGTGAATTCCGTGCCTATTAAATGATGTTTTGCTTTCTCATATGGGTCATTTTTAAATATATAAATTGATGACAGATTATGAGAAAAATTGTAAGGATTAAGAATTCCTTTCACATAAAAGCCGTATCCGTTTTTCAAAAAAGAATTTCTTTCCAATAAGCTGAAACTCTGCTCGATAAAACCAACTTCAATTTTTTTGTCTTTTGCGGCATTCAGAAAACTGTATTCTATTCCTCTTCCGAAAAGCGAAAGCTCCAGAAGTTTACTGATGTTTCCGAGTGTAAATTCGCTTTTTTCCCGACGGTAAGAAATGTATGTATTGTTGACGATAGGATCGGTCTGAGAATTCATCATAAACATATTGCCGTTGATAAAAATATATCCTGAAGCAACATTAAAACCGCCACTTCCTAAAATCTGATACATATCCAGATCATTCCCGACTCTTCTGTAACTTGCGGTGATCGAATTTCTTGTTGTACTTGCAAAGCCATTTTGCTGCTCGTCCTGAAACTTTTGTATATGAGAAATGCTTTGTACAGAAATTTTTGTGTTGCCGAATATTTCCTTATCCGGATCTTTAAATCCGGTAACGTTGATGGTGAAATTGTTTTGTTTAAGCAGTTCTTTTGAAGGCAGAAAACTGAAAGTAAACGTAGAATCCTGCTGTGGGCGCAGTTTTCCGTGTTGTTCGATAAAATGATTGCTGTCGCTGTAATCGGGAATTTTAAAAACCAATGTCGTTTGCTGCGTTCTGTTTCCTTTATTGGAAACTTTGATTCTGATCTTTAAAGAATCAAGGTTGTTGTCTCTGAAAATCTGTGGATTTTCGGCAGTCATCTGTAAAATACTACTTTCCTGCACTTGGTGAATGACTGCTTTTTCACTAATTTTCTGATCAGATTCATCGGTTAAAATAAGATTGATCTGAGCGTCTCCTGCATCTGCATTGTTCCCGACAAAGAATTTAAGTGAGATAAACCTTTTTTCATTTTTCTGTAGATCAACAAAAATTTCCTGTCCTAAAATGGATCTTAATCCTGTCGGAGTAGATATTTTTATTTTCCCTTTAAAATTTTCATCCCTGTTGTTATCTGTAACAATCACCAGGTCAAGAATTTTAGATTCCGCATTGTATGATTTTTCGTGAATGTCAAACAGGATATTTGCCGTTTTGTTTTGAGCTGACAAAAAGAGCGAAAATATCAATAACAGACAATTCGCAAAGTTTTTTATAAAATTTTGACTAAAAACCGATAACATTATTGGGGAGTTATCTCATATTGTAAGGTTGCAGAATATTCATCGGGTTTTGCATTGATGAAATATTCGTCATTGGGTTTCGTGAAATATTTGATGGTATAATCAAGATTTGTTCCCTGTGTTGAAGAGCCTTTGGCAATAATCTGTGAAGCTGTATTCAGGTAAACGGTATTGAAAGATGAACCTGTATTTTGTGTTGTAGGTAATAAATTCATCTGAACATTGCTGACGGGAATTGTTTTTCCGCTTGCTGATGTAAAATTATTTTGGATGGCTTTTACCGTTATCTGAAAATTTGTATTCGATTTTACAGTAAGTGCATTTGGATAAGTGACGCTTTTACCGTCTTTATAATCCTGCATACTGTTGAATTCCAAAAGACCATTACTCGCATTTCCATTAACTTTTAAGGAAAGTTCTGTGCTGGTGGGTGGTGTTCCTGTAAGTGTGCCGATTTGAAATTGAAACTGATGATCCATTTTTCCGATGATCATATTGTTTTGGTCATAAGCGGTAAATTCGATCGGAGCTGTAAAAGTTATCCATGCGGGATAATTTCCAAGATAAGCTCCACCGGCAACAATTATGCTGAATTTTATCTGTAAATTGTAATATCCGTTGGGCTGACTTGGCTGGTTGTATAATGGTGCATTGGATTGTGGGATTAATAAGAAATCTGCACCTTCCGTTACAATGGTGTTGGGAGGAATTCCTATTTCGGCTATCGTAGGAACAGCATTGGGGTAAGCCTGACCTGTTGAAGAAACAGGTTGAAAAGATATTTTATTGGCAGGGAAAATATACGATCCGCTATTTGCTGTGATGGGACTTTTCAGACGTGCAGACAATCTCCAATGGGGAATGTTGAAGTTTCCATTTCCGGCAAACGTCATGGTGTATGCATCAGGATTTGTGTTTCCCTGATAAGAATTAATTTGTGTGTAACTATTTGTCCACGATGAATATGATACTTGAGAAGATATTTGTCCGCCAAGAAAAAACAGCATCATTAAAAAGATGAACTTTCTATTCATAACTAAAATTTAATTCACCCATTTCTAGATTTTCTGCATCTCCATAATCTATAAGTACAGACGCTGTGTATTTGCCTTTCTCCAGAGGGGCAGGAAGCGATATTTCCATTTCTCTTTTGTTTCCCGGCATTGTGTAAAATATGATAGGATCTAAAGTTGTTTTCTTACCATTACCAGCATTTAGAATGTCGGTGGTTACTTTACCATCGACCCATATTTCCGCCTGATTTTCAAAATTCAAGGTCAGCGTTTTTTTTGCTGCATTAAATTTTAAATCTGTTATTTCGATTTTTTTCTTTTTTGCTTCCGGTTTTTTATGGAAAATTTTAATTCCTGAACGGATGCTTACTTTTATATTCGCTCCTTTACTGTCAATATCATCAACGGGATTCATTTGGCTCACATATAACAGAGCGGTATGAGCTGATAAGTTTTCTTTTGGAAGAGTAGGTGAGGTGATCGTCATTTCAATGTCACGTCTTTCCCCAGGTGCTAGTGAAAAATAAGTATCTTCTTTTTTAATAGTAATCCATCCGGCGCAAGAAGTTGGAAGCGAGTTGGCTGGGTGTATTTGGTTTTCTCCCTTCACATCATATTCCCAGTCGCCGAGACTTACCGCAAGATCAAGACTGTTTTTTGCGCTTACATTGGTCACGGTTATTTTTTCGGTATTACTGATGCCGGCTCCTGATTCAAAATAAAGTCTCGGTGGAGAGACTGATATTCCGGTTTGTGCTTTTGCATTGAAGATGAATACAAAAAAGAAAAGACAGAATAGCTGAAATATGTTTTTCATGAAGAAGTATGTAATGAAAGAGAAGTGCTGCAAAAAACTGCAACACTTCTTTTATTGATCAAGATTTCCCGGAATCTTATTGAGATACGATAGTGTAAGTCAGTTCGGTAGTGTATACTGTAGGATCTTGTCCTGCAATATAGTTATCCAGATAAGTATTTGCACCTGCACCTTTATATTCGATGCTGATTTTCTTATCAACCCCTCCGTTTGAAGAAGATACTAAAGTTGTTTCATTAGCAGATAACTGTACGTTTTGAGAGTATTGAGCACCGTTTACAGCATCAGAACCAGCTGTTGCTTTGATCTGAATTGTATTTGCCTGAATGTTTTTTCCACCGTTTTGCAAAGCAGAATTAGCACTTTTCACTTTTACCTGAAAACCACCAGTACTGAAGATGTTTAGGTGATCTACATTCATAGAGCTTACTCCGTTTGCATAATCGTCTTTGGTAACGTAATTTAAGTCTATGTTTTTTTGTGCGTTGTTCACGACTAATGTCTGAATCGGTTTCAATCTTACGTTAAGTGTAACGTTTTGTGCACTGAAAGTTCCTACACCTAATATTGCTATTGATGTAATAATGAATTTTTTCATTAAAGCTATTGTTATATTGTTTCTAAGTTTCGAGTGCAAAAGTAAGATGACTTAGAGAAATACAGATTGTGAAAAATGACTTATTTTTTGTAAAAATTGACAAATGAATAGTAAAATTTGTTTTTCATTACATTTTTGCTAATTTAAACATAATATTATATGATTAGATATAATTGATATTTTGGTTTGGTTAAACGTAAAATAAAGTAATGTTTTTAATATTATGTAATTAAATTAATAATTTTTAAATTAAATTATTGTTATTTATTGCATAGCGGAAATTAATGTATTTTTAATTTGCTATTGTGTAATGATCAGATAAACAAGCATTCTGTTGGTGTCAGAAATTAAGCATTTGTTAAGAACTTCTCTCTGACTATAGGGCAGATGTGATGTGGGGATTTTCTGATCTATTGTAGAAGAGGTTTTTGAATAGATAAGTTTTGATTTAAATGAGCAATCATCTTTATTTTCAGGATTTTTAATATCGGCGGTGTTTGTTTGTGATGATTGTTTTGCGTTAATCAATTTGATCTGATATCCGTATAGGTTAGATGCTGTTAATTCATTTCTGTAATTTACACTGTTAGAAGGCTGGGGGTAATCACTGCTTTTTGAATCTTTTGCAGTTGTAATCGACAGAACCTGAGAAGGAAAAATCCTGATGTTGATTCTATTTTGATCTGCGGCCTGAGCCGATATAAGTGCTGAAAGTCCCAAAAGACATAAAAGCAAGATGCACTTGGTGTACATATTAATGAATGAATTGGTTGGTAGTTTAAATATAAGAATTTATATCAATACTTTTTCCATTATATCCAGGATTTACTAAATAAATTGTAAAAAAAGTATTAAAATTAATGTTGATCCTTGAAAAAAGGTCAAAATCAATTTTATTCCCTGTATTTCAATAAAATATTGAATCCATTTTAAAAAAAAATATTGACCAAAACTCTGCTTTTAATGACTGAAGTGGGTGGAAATACGGTATTGAAATTGTTTATTTCTAAAAGCTTATTGAATGACTATGGATAATCAACCGAAATTATATGCAAGTTTACTTATTTGATAAGTTTGACAATCATATCTGTGAGTTAAATAGGGTAGGTTCAAAAAATTAAATCCCCAGTTTAAAATAAAACTATGGGGATTTTATTAATATAATGATGATTGGTGTGTTAGTTATTTGAAAAGTTTACCAGTGAAGGTAGCTTTTTTCAATTCAATTACTGCGGTTAAAATTATTCTGAGATACAATAGAAATCAATGATGACGATATGCTTTGATGCTGAGCTTGGGTGAATCCAAAAAGTTTGGTCTTCACTGTGTATTTTTTATTTCTTGATTTCACCTTTAATGCCAATGATCCTGAAACAATATGATTGTTAACATTATAATCCAAGATATAGTTTTGTGGAAATTCGATCTCAGGAGAAATGAATTTTTTGAAGGTAAATGGATGTGCTTTTCGAATAGTTATACATCCGCCAGAAAATTCATAAGTAACAATTTTGATTTTTGTCAATATTGCGATCACTAAAATAATTGAGGTGAAAAGCAGGATGTCTAATATGATTTGATGATTCAAAAAGATACATAGTATCATGACTGTCGTCATAATTACAAGGCTGTATGCTGTAATTTTTGCAATGTTGCAATTAGAAACTTTCATTTTTTTGAATAGTATTTGTTATAGCTTAATTTTTTTGAAATAGAATGTAAACGATCTTTTCTTAAATGATTTTAACTACTCTTGCTTTTTCAAAGATAAATAATATTCCGATAGTTTGTGCTATAAATTTAAAAATATTCAATTATAATTTTTATATATGTAAATTATTGCAATTATTAAAGTGAAGATTGTATTGATAATTAGTTATGTGTATGAATAGTTACAAATGAGAATTTTAATGAATTAACATTATCGGATTGTGCTGATTCTGTTGCTATATAATCGGTAGATCTTTATCCGGGGATCGAAGAAGAGGATTTTTACTTCGGGAATGTGAAAGAAAATTTTCCGGATGGATGTGATTTCGTTATTGCGAGGAAATTCGTTAGCCGGATGATCTTTGTTTACTTGTGATTCATCGATGTGCTTCTTTTCTGATGTAAAGGATCGTGTCTTCCTGTAATTGATGGATTAAGCAGTATGAAAAGGTGTCTGTTGTAAAAGGTTTTCACTTATTAGGGCTGTCATTTTCTTTTCAATTTTTATAAAAGATAATTGAGCATGATATTTTGCTTTTTTAAAATCTGTTTGCCAGCCAGTTAGCAGGCGAAAATCCTGTTTCCTCTGCTGTAACTGATCTTAGTATTTTGATACTTTGGAAATTTTTCGGATTTCTTAATGATGTAATTGATTATCAGCCATTGATATAGCTGCTGAAATTTTTTTTCTTTCCGGTTGTATATAGCTTGAATATTAGGTGCTTCTGTAGTTGGTATTGATCGGAAAGCGGTGGTTATTTGATTAGTTTTTCAAGTTCAGTGAAATAAGAGACCTCAATAATTTACACAAAAAAATCATGTGACGTTGAAATAAAAAATAATTTCAAAGGATATATTAATAATAATTATTTATCTTTGTTTAAAATTGATAAGAAATCTATTATTGCATAAAATAATGTATTAATAAGTCTTTTGTAGTATGGAGAATGTATTTAGAATCAAGAAGTTAGGGTATGTACCGAGATGGCTGGTTTTTTTTATCGATGTTTCAATCGCTTCTTTTTCAATCTTAGCCTCGCATCTGTTTTTGGAAAACCTTGGCGCAGCAATGAATTTTAATGAATATCAGAATCAAAAGATGTTTCTGATAATTACTGTCAATATTTTATTTATGCTGGTGTTTAGAACATATGCGGGCATTATAAGATATTCTACTTTTTTTGACTTTTTTAAAATTGTCTGGTCGTCCATCTGTACAATCATTGTAATGTTAGCAATAGATTATGCTTCAAAATTGATTTTGGGTACTTCTCTGGACTTGCATCACGAGCTTTTTTTATATTTTTTTATATCCGTTTTTTTGATGTTTTTCTTTAGAATGATGGTCAAGCGAATATTTAAGTTATTTATGGCTTCTAAAGAGACTTCGACCAAAATAAGGATTGTCGTCGTAGGCATTGAGGGTGAATCTGTGTCTTTAGGAAATGCTATTATTCACAATCCCACTCATCCTTATCAATTAAAAGGATTTATTAATACAGAATCTACTTCTAAGAAAGCGATCTTACTGGGGTGTAAGATTTATAATAAAAAAGAGTTTCTTAAAACTAATAATCTAAACAAACGGTTTGATGCAGTACTTCTGAAAGGAGTTATGTTAAATTCTGAAATGGAAGAATGGACCAATTTTGCATTAAGTAAAGGGCTGAAAGTGTTAAAGGCACCTGTAATCAATAACATTCATCAAGGTGGTATCATAGGAGATATTCGCCCCATTCAGATTGAAGATTTACTTGAACGTACACCCATCACAATAGAAAGAGAATATGTCACTAGCCGTCATTTAAATAAAAGTGTTTTAGTAACGGGTGGTGCTGGATCAATAGGAAGCGAAATTGTAAGACAGGTTGCTTTGTTGAGCGCATCAATTATTGTTGTTGTTGATCAGGCTGAATCTCCTTTGCATGAGCTGAAGCTTGAGTTGTTGGAGAAATTCCCAAACCAAAGATTCAAATTTATACTGGCTGATATTTCAAATGTTTACAGGCTTGAGAAACTATTCGAAGAGTATGGCTTTTCAATAGTTTATCATGCAGCTGCATATAAACACGTTCCTTTAATAGAAGATAATCCGCATGAAGCTATTTTTGTAAATGTTGCAGGAACAAGAAATTTAGCATTATTATCAAAGAAATATTCCGTTAACCGTTTTGTAATGGTTTCTACGGATAAAGCTGTGAATCCTACCAATGTAATGGGGGCTTCAAAAAGAGCTGCGGAACTTTTTGTGCAGTCTTTACAGAATTCATACGGCAATAAAACAAAATTTATTACAACTCGTTTTGGAAATGTGCTGGGCTCTAATGGTTCGGTGATACCACATTTCAGAAAACAGATTGCTAAAGGAGGCCCTGTTACCATTACTCATCCCGATATCATCCGTTATTTTATGACTATACCGGAAGCTTGTGAGCTGGTTCTTCAGGCCGGAACGATGGGAGAGGGAGGTGAGATCTATGTTTTTGATATGGGTAAACCAATTAAAATTTTGGATTTAGCAAAAAGAATGATAAAATTATCAGGGTATACTCCGGATGTTGATATAAAAATTGATTTCATTGGCCTGAGACCTGGCGAAAAGCTTTACGAGGAACTTTTAACCAATCATTCGACAACTATTCCCACCCATCATGAGAAAATTATGATCTCAAAAGATCCGGTGATGGAATTTGATGATATAGAATTCTTATGCAAACAAATTATAAGATCAACTATAAAAAAAGACGGATTGCAGGTCGTTAAGTTATTAAAGACCATTGTACCTGAATTTATAAGTAATAACTCAGAATTTGAAATTTTAGATAAAATCCCTGAACATGAAGTCTAGCATAAGAATACCGGTTTAAATACACCAATCATCAAAATATATAAGAAATTAGCATTAATGTCCCTAATTGGAATGAAAATTGCTTGGAAAAACAATTGCTTTTAAATTTGAGCGTTACAATTTTGCTAGAATAATTATCATATGAAAAGAACTATTATTACATATATAGTACTGTTATTTACTTTATTATCCTGTAAACCCAAACAGAATATGGTTTACATGTCATCACAACATGATATGGAACAGGAAGTTGCGCAGGCAAAATTTCTGGGTCTGCAAATACAACAAGGAGACGTACTTTTGATCCTTGTTTCGGCATTAGATGAAAATGCTGTTAAGCCTTTTAATCTTAATACTGCCAATAAAGTAGGAAGTGAATCTCAAACGGGAATTAATCAATATGTACAGCCCAGCGAATATATGGTCAATGACGACGGATATATCAATTTTCCTGTTTTAGGAAACATCTATGCGAAAGGAATGACCCAAATACAGCTCAAAGATGATATTGAAATGCGTCTCAAAAAATACCTGTTGGATCCTTTGGTGACGGTAACCTTGAAAAACTTCAATGTCAGCATTATCGGGGAAGTTAAAATACCAGGACAGAAACAGAGTGCATCACAAAAGCTTAATGTGTTTCAGGCATTAAGTCTTGCGGGCGATATGACGGATTTTGGAGACCGAAAAAATGTAAAAATTATCCGAACGGGTGATGACGGATCAGAACAGGTAATCAATTTAGATATGTCAAGAGAAGATATAGTAAGTTCACCCTATTACTATATGAAGCAGAACGATGTGCTTTATGTACAGCCAGACAAAAATAAACAGGTGCAGGCAAATTCAAATCCGAACAGAGCGCTTACTTTTCAAATTATTGCTGCAGCAATCGGAGCAGCGTCACTTATTATTGGCTTAACCAGATAATCACTTATGCAACAGAAAGAATTTCATGATTTAGAGGAAGAATCTATGGATTTAAGAAAAGTCATTGGTAAATACTTACAAAAATGGCCTTGGTTCATTTTATCAATTATACTTATCACAACCACAGCCTATCTGTATTTACGATATGCCGTTCCGCAATACCAATCCATTACCAATCTTAAATTCGAAAAAAAGCAATCAGATATTACTTCAGCATTATCAGATCTTGATAATTTGGGTATAGGTCTTGGCAATGCAGATGAGCTCAAAAGCGAAGTTGCAGTAATTACTTCAAGACCAATCCTTATGGAAGTCGTGAAAAATCTGAACCTGAATGTACAGTATTTTAGCGGTGGTGAGATCAAAGATTCTGAATTGTTTACCAATTTACCGGTCACGGCTAAAATTATTGCTTACAATGAAAAGTCGGATAAAAAATTTGTATCTTCAGAATATCTGATCAAAAAGAGTGACAATACATCATTTGTTCTTTGGAATGAAAAATATGGAACTGTTAAAGGTTCTTATAACGTTCCTGTAAAATTGGATTTCGGAACCGTTATTTTCAGTAAAAATAATGCAATCCCTTTTAAATCAAAATATATTATTGTGTTTTGGAATCAGATTGAAAGGGTTAAAAAATTAGAACAGAAAATCAATGTTGAGCTTCCTGATCCAAAAGCAATGCTTATCAATATCAGTCTTGTAGGAGCAGTTCCTGAAAAGTCAGAAGCGATTCTTAATGAGGTAACCAAACAGTATAATCTGGATGGTCTCCGCGATAAAAATATGCAGTCAAAGAACACTCAGGATTTTATTGATAAAAGACTGGAGGTGATTACCCGCGACCTTTCCGGTGTTGAAAATCAGAAAGAGAATTTTCAGAACAGCAACCGAATTTTTGATCTTCAGGCACAGGCACAGTTAGCCCTACAAAATACAAGTGAAAACACGAAGGCGCTGTTACAGCAGCAAACGCAGCTGGATCTGCTCAATTCGCTGACGGCAGAAGCGTCTGGAAACAGAAACAATCAGCTGATGCCATCCAACCTAGGACTCAACCCCTCACTGGAAGGTGCTATTGCGAAGTACAACGATCTTTTGATCATGAGGAATAAAACACTTAAGCAGGCAACAAATGAAAATCCTGCTGTAGTGGAAATGAACAGGGAAATTGCATCCCTTAAAGAAATTGTACAGGATAATATCCGTGAGCAGAAACAATCTGTCCAGACATCTATCGCAAAATTAAATGGTGAAATTTCTTCGAGCAATGGGTTGATGAATAAAGTTCCCGGTCAGACCAAAATTTACAGGGGGATAGAACGTCAGCAAAATCTGAAAGAGCAGCTTTTTCTTTTTCTTTTGCAGAAACGAGAAGAAAACGCAATTAATTTATCAATCAATGTTCCAATAGCAAAAATTGTAAATCCGGCATATACGCAGGATGTGCCTGTATTTCCTAAACCAATTATAGTTTTAGGAGGTGCTATAATTTTAGGATTATTATTGCCTTTTGCAGTACTATATTTACTTTTTATTTGGGATGATAAAATTTATAACCGAGATGATATTAAAGCTAGATCATCACTGGGAATTTTAGCCGATATTCCTTCACTTAAAGCGAATGTTAATCATTTGGTACAGCAGAATGATTTCTCAGAATTAGCCGAGTCTTTCAGGATCCTCGTGTCTAATCTGAAATTTGTACTTCCTAAAAAAAATTCTGCAAAAATTATCATGGTTACGTCTTCTGTAAAAGGTGAAGGTAAAACACTCGTTTCAGTAAATCTGGCTTTGACACTGGGAAACAAAAACGGAAGAAGTTTATTGATTGGTTCTGATGTCAGAAATCCGCAGATTCAGCGATATGACAGCGAACCTGTTAAGAGAAAAGGATTAACAGAATATCTTTATGATGATAGCGTAGATGTAGATAATCTTATCCATACGTCAGACACTAATCCATATTGTGATGTTATTTATGCGGGTACCATTCCTCCTAATCCACAGGAGCTTCTTTCTAATGGTAGATATCAAAATCTGATTGGAAAATTAGCTTCTCAATATGAATATATTATCATTGATTCTGCACCGTTGATGCTAGTTTCTGATACTCTGAGTATTGCAGATGTTGCAGATGCTACATTGTATGTTGTGAGATCTGGTGTTTCAAGAAATGTGCTTGTAGATTTTGCAAATAACCTGGTGAAAGAATCCAAAATTAGAAATGTCTCTTTTGTGATCAACGATGTTTCTAGAAATGCGGGAGGTTACGGTTATGGATATGGTTACAACTATGGTTACGGATATGGTTATGGTATTGATCAAGAAAAAAAATGGTGGAACAAAATTTTAAAAAGATAATTAATGTGAGGCTTACAATGTATGTAATTGCATAATGAGCAAAATATTGTATACTAAAATGGATAAAGAAATGAAAATCAGCATCGTTGGCTTAGGGTACGTAGGTTTACCTTTGGCGCATTTGTTTGCTACAAAATATGCTGTTGTAGGGTTTGATATCAATCAACACCGAATTAAAGAGGTTAATGCAAGAAAGGATTCTACATTTGAAGTAGAAGATGATGTACTCCAAGCTGTTTTGGTAAGCAATAATCCGTTCGGTTCTTCTGAAAATGCGGAAAGTTCATCAAATGTTTTTACACATATTATTGGAAATAAGAAAAGAATATTAGAGAAAACTGATAATCGACTTTAGAATTATGAATAAAAATATTAAAATTGCCATAGTAGGTACTGGTTACGTAGGCTTATCGAATGCTGTTTTACTTGCACAACACAATGAAGTTGTCGCATTAGATATCGTATCTGAAAAAATTGATATGCTTAATGCAAAAATATCACCTATTGACGATAGTGAAATAATAGATTTTTTAACTAACAAAGATCTTAATTTCAGAGCAACTTTAGATGGTCAAGATGCTTTTGAAAATGCAGATTTTGTGATCATTGCAACGCCAACTGATTATGATCCTAAAACTAACTATTTTAATACCAATAGTGTAGAGTCTGTCGTACAAGATGTTAAACAACATAATCCTAATGCTGTAATCATCATTAAATCTACAGTACCCGTTGGTTTCACGGAAGATTTAAAAAAGAGACTGGAATTTGATAATATTATTTTCTCTCCCGAATTTTTAAGAGAAGGTAAAGCGTTGTATGATAATTTATACCCTTCCCGAATTATTATTGGTGAGCAAAGTGAGAGAGCTAAAGTGTTTGTTGATTTGTTGAAAGAAGGAGCAATAAAAGAAGATATTTCGATTTTATTTACCAATCCTACTGAAGCAGAAGCAATTAAACTATTTTCAAATACTTATTTAGCTTTACGTGTAGCCTATTTTAACGAATTAGACAGTTATGCACAGATTCATCATTTAGACAGCAGACAAATTATCGAAGGCGTAGGACTAGATCCACGTATCGGATCTCATTATAATAATCCATCTTTTGGATATGGTGGCTATTGTCTGCCAAAAGATACCAAACAATTATTGGCTAATTATGATGCTGTACCCAATAATATTATTCAGGCCATTGTAGATGCCAACCGTACCCGTAAAGATTTTATAGCGGATTCTATTTTAGAAAGGAAACCTAATAAAGTTGGTGTTTATCGTCTTATTATGAAGTCTGGTTCGGATAACTTCAGAGCATCAGCAATACAAGGCGTAATGAAGCGTATTAAAGCAAAAGGCATTGAGGTAGAAGTGTTTGAACCGGTTTTAAAAGACGAGTATTTCTTTGGATCTAAAGTCGTAACTGATTTTGAAAGATTTAAAAGGGAGTGTGACGTTATCATTTCTAATCGAAATGAGCCTGAGCTAAGTGATGTGCAAAGTAAAGTGTATACAAGAGACCTATTTGGAAATAATTAATGATTAAAATATTAGTTACAGGAGCGGCCGGTTTTATTGGTTTTCATTTGTGCAAAATACTTTTGAATTTAGGCTATTCAGTAGTAGGTTTGGATAATATAAATGATTATTATGATATTAATCTAAAATTTAATCGTTTAAAGGAATTAGGCATCGGAATAATTGATGCTAATGAAGAGAATAGGTTAGCTAACTCGACATTGTTTTCCAATTTTCACTTTATTCGATTAAACTTAGAGGACAAAGAAAATCTGCCTATCCTTTTTAAAGAGCAAAAATTTGATTATGTTATTAATTTAGCCGCACAGGCTGGTGTCCGTTATAGTATAGAGAATCCGATGGCGTACGTTGATAGTAATCTGGTAGGATTTGTCAATATCTTGGAATGTTGCCGTCACTATGATATCAAACATTTAGTATATGCATCAAGTTCATCTGTATATGGTGAGAATGGTAAAATACCATTTTCGGAGCAAGATCAGGTAGATAATCCAATAAGTTTGTATGCTGCAACAAAAAAAGCTAATGAACTGATGGCATATACCTACAGTAATTTGTATAAAATCCCAACTTCTGGGTTGCGATTTTTTACTGTGTATGGACCTTGGGGAAGGCCAGATATGGCACCTATGCTGTTTGCTGAGGCAATGTGTAATAATAGAGAAATAAAAGTGTTTAATAATGGAGAAATGAGTCGTGATTTCACATATATTGATGATATTATCCAAGGTATAATTATCACTCTTAATCATCCGTCTAATAAAGAAAACCTTTATCAAATATTTAATATCGGAAATGGTTCTCCTGTTTCTCTATTACATTTTATAAAGTGTATGGAAAAATCTCTTGGAATAAAAGCAAAGAAGAATATGATGGCAATGCAGCCGGGAGATGTTGCCAAGACTTGGGCAGATACAAATAAACTAAATGTATTAGGTTACCAAAGTACGATGTCAATTGAGGAAGGAGTGGCAAAATTTATTGAATGGTTTAACGGATATAAGAATGAATAAAATATTATCTATAATTAGAAATAATGAAAAATTAATTAAAAATTTTTCTTATTTGTCTATTATTAAAATGGTAACAATATTCTTACCTCTTTTCACATACCCTTATTTATTAAGAACTTTAGGGCAGAGTAATTATGGCTTACTAATATATTCTCAGGCTATAATTGGCTATTTTGTTATTTTTGTAAACTTTGGATTTAGTATTACAACAACAAGGGAAATTTCAAAAAATAGAAATGATTTATTAAAAATATCGGAGATCATATCGGCGACTTATTTAGCTAAAATTTCTTTTTTCATTCTATCATTATTAATTCTTTATGGATTAAGTGTTTTTATTCCAGACATACACCAGAATTTATATTTATTCATTTGCACTTTAATGTGGCTTGGTTTGTTTGAAGTTTTTTTTCCTATCTATTATTTTCAAGGTGTTGAGAAAATGAAGTACATCACTATAGTAACTCTGGTAAGTAGGTTAATTTTCTTTGTTAGTATTTTTATATTTATAAAAACTAAGAATGATTACATTCTTTTTCCTATAATAAATTTAGGCGGTTCGCTAATAGCAATTATTTGTTCATTCTACATTTTGTATAAAGATGGTATCAGAATTTTGGTGCCTTCTTACAAAGAAATTATTTATCATATAAAAAGTTCTTACATTATGGGGTTAGCTGTAGGTTCTAATTCTTTAAAGTCTAACCTAAATTTGATTTTAATAAAAAATGTACTTAGCTTTAATGAAGTTGCACTATTTGATTTGGTGTCAAAATTAATAAATGTTGCAAATACTGTAATAGATTTAATAAGCCAAGCGGTATTTCCCAAATTAGCTCTTGAAAAGAACAAGAGGTTTTTTTTTAAACTTTTAAAATTCATAACAATAATTTCATTTGGTATGATGGGGATTTATCTAATCTTTGGAAACTTAGCGATTGATATTCTTTCCAATAATCAGATTAAGAATGCATACCCAGTTTTAGTTATTATGAGCTTAATGGTGCCGCTATATTCTATCGGAACTATGCTCGGAAGAAATTGCTTAAATGTATACGGATATGATAAACATGTGCTGTATAGTATGATTATTTCAAGCTTGATTTATGTTCTGGTTTTTTTCATGTTAAAAACTATCTTTAGAATTGATTTTGATATTTATGTTTTTGTAATTATTTACTTACTATCTTTTTTTATCGATACACTGTATAGATTTATTATTTGTAAAACGAAAAACTTGATTTAAAAGATGAAAGACTTATACAGAAAACTACATAAAGCATACTATTTTATATATAATTTATTCTACAGTATATTTTGTCTTCACAATATTAGAATTTTTTTGAATAATCATATAACAGTTGGGTTAAAATATGTAAAAAAAAGAAAAACAAAATTTCCTCATCCTATTGGTATTGTTATTGGGCAGAAAGTTGTTTTGGGAGATAATTGTATTATATATCAGAATGTTACGATAGGCTCTAAGAATACAGCTAATTATAAGAATAGTAAATATCCGGTTCTTGGTGATAATGTGACAATATATCCTAATAGTATAATTATTGGTGATGTAAAAATAGGTAATAATGCTATTATCGGAGCAGGATCGTTGGTTTTGGATGATGTTGAAGAAGATTCAATTGTAGCAGGAACACCTGCAAAAAAAATTGAAAAAAAATAATTATGATTACAGCAAGTGTAATAATGTCTGTTTATAATGAGCAGCTCGACTGGGTTAAGGCTTCGATAGAGTCTATAGTCAATCAAAGTTTCAAAGATTTTGAATTTATTATAATATTAGATATGCCTGATAATAGTGAATTAAAAGATTATATCCAGTCTGTATCTGAAGTTGATAAAAGAATTTTTTTTTATATTAATGATTTTAATATTGGTTTAACCAAGTCGTTAAATAAAGCAATCAGCAGATCAAGGGGAAAATTTATCATAAGAATGGACGCAGACGATGTTTCCCTTCTTGATAGATTTGAAAAGCAAATTCGCTTTATGAATAACAATACAGATATTCTAGCTTCAGGAGGAAGTATAGAAAAATTTGGAAACTCTACAGGCATTTTAAATTTTCAAACAGATCCTGTTACAATACTCGAAAAATTTGTTATTCCGAGTCCTTTATATCCGCCTTTGGCTCATCCAACAGCTATTATTAGACGAGAAGTTTTTTTTGAAAAAGGAATTCGGTATAATGAAGATTTTTTAGTAACCCAAGATTATGAATTATGGAGTACAATTATTAAAGTTGGAAAAATAGCTAATATAAATGATATTCTTTTAAAATATAGGATAACAGATAATCAAATTACTAGTAATAAAAAAAATCTACAGAGATCAAACAGGAGCAAAATCATAATAGATCATATTGAATTTTTTATTCACAAAAATACAGGAAGCATTTATAAAGTACCGCACAATATAACCATTAAAGAAATTAAAAAGCTAAAATCATTAGACTATCAAGAAGATATTGTATTTAAAAATCAAATAAAAAACTTTGTATCATGTTATTACCTTTCTCTAAGTCAATATAATTTTTCAAGTTTTATTTATTTTATTACACATGATTTTTTTAATACAAGAATATCCAATAATTTAAAGAAAACTATTGCTTTAAAACATGTTAGGAAAATTCCATCAATTATATTTAGAGATTAAATGAAATACAAAATATTCTTATATATAATCTTATATTATATATCCAATATATATAAAGTTTATCCGATCCCTACAAATCGGATAATTCAATTATTAACACCTTATTGAAATTAAGCCTCCAATAATATTCTGCTTGAGTATAAAAGAAACTAAACATCTATATAAAATTTGTTTTTATGATACAGGTGAACAGATTGATATTTTAATTTTGGGAAAATATTACCTACGCCTGTGATTTATAGATATTATATAGTTTTGAAATGAAATCATTGATTCACTATAGCAAATAAGTAGATAAGTTTAATTTTAAAATTAGTAGTAATAAGTCTAATATTTTTGTCTCTAATGTTCAAAAAACTAAAAAATAGTATTTATTCATTGAAAGAACAAATCTATTAATTTTTACTAAAAGTTACTCTTAACATCATGAAAATTAAAAATTACATACCTTTAATACTAATATTATCACAAATTTTTGGTCTATTTGGAGGGATGCTCCAAGTACCAAGAATTTTGGCAATCTTATTTTTACCTGTTTTATTTAATAATTTTCATAAAGAAATTTTCAAACATAAGATTATTATAATATTTTTCTTTGCGTACTTTTGTCATTGTGCTTTTTCGATGATTTTTTTAACGGAAAATTCAGTAAATGGATTCAAAGATTTCTGTTACGGTGTAATAAATTGTTTAATATTTATCGAAATTATTAATTTTAGTTTTAAGCAAAGTAGTTCTTTTTTAATAAAGTCCTGGACAATATATTTAGCCTTAACAATACCAATCGCATTTATAGAGTTGTTTTATAATATACATTTTTCAAACTCAAAATTTGGAAATGATACTTTGATAGGTGTTCTGGGTACTCAAAAAGTTTATGCTGCAATAACATATGGTAATTACAATTTATATAATTACATTATTTCAATTTCTTTTCCTTTTCTTTTAGCGGGCTTACACATTTTTAAAAGAAAAACTCTGTTTCTGTTAATTATTATATCTCTTTTTTATATTGTTATGATGAATGGTAGCAGAGGAGCATTGCTTTGTTTAGTTATATCATCTTTAACGTATATTATTTTCTATTCTTCAAATTCAATTAATAAAAAAATTATAATAATTACAATCAGTTCGATGATATTGACAGGAGCTGTATATTATATTTATCAAAGTGATGAATTTATTTACTTACAGACGAGACTATTATCTAAGGGTTTAGAAGATGAAACTAGGAAAGAGATGATAAATATTGGGTTAGATATGTTTGTTGATTCAAATTTTTTGGGGGTTGGTGCAGGTAATTTTAGTGAAAGTGCTAAATTATATACATATAGTAATGTAATTGCACCACATAATATATTTATTGAATTAATTTCTCAGTTTGGTATAATTATTTTTATCTCTTTTATTGTATTATTATTTAAAGCTTTTTCAATTAAATATTTGTATGTCAGTAAAAAGAGTAATATTCTACATTATATTTTAGTATCATCATTAATCATCTTTGCTATTGCACATACTATTAACAGCATATATTTAAGTAATCCATATTTCTGGATATTCTTAGCTACTATCTATACTTTCTCAATTCAATTTAAATCATTTACAATAAAATATGATAATAAATAAAATAGATAATATTTATTCATCTTTAAAAATTAGAGATAGTAAATATCAGTCCTTAATAAGATATTTTATTAGGAAATTTAGTAATGTTTATTTACCTTATTACTTAAAATATACTAGAAAAGACATATCGTTACCTAAGAATCATATTCTCGTCTCGCTAACTACTTTTCCAGAAAGAATATCCAAAATATGGATGGTAATAGAATGTATATTGAGACAAACAATATTACCAAATAAAATTATTCTTTGGTTATCCATAGAACAATTTCCTAATCAGTTAAAGGATATCCCCAATAGTTTAATGTGGTATGTCAATAATAATATATTAAGCATTGAATTTGTTGAGGATGATCTTAGGTCACATAAAAAATATTATTATGCTTTTCAGCAATATCAGGATGATCTCATAATAACTTTAGATGATGATATATTTTATCCTTCCAACATAATTGAAGATTTAGTTTCTCTACACAAAAAATATCCTGAAGCAATTTGTTGTCATAGAGCGCATAAAGTAATAAGAGAAGATGACGGAAAAATAAGTAGTTATTCAAAATGGAAAAAAGTTTTTAAAAGTTCCGAACCAGCTTTAGATCTTTTCCACACAAGTGGCGGTGGAACATTATACAAAACAAGTTTTTTTTCTCAAGAAGTATTCAATACGGAAATGATCAAGGAGAAGTGCTTTATGGCAGATGATGTTTGGTTAAATTTAATGGCACAGCTAAATAAAACTAAAACTGTGAAATCAAATTATTTTTCAAACTTGATCCCCATTGAAAATAAAAGTTCATATTTCAAATTGAGTGAACAAAATGTTCAGCAAGGGGGTAATGATCTTCAAATCAATAGTTTAATTAAAAATTACAAATTAAATATTTATGAGATTTTTAAATGAATTTCTAAAGTTAAGTATTGTTGTTTTTTTTTGTAGTTCATCTTATGCGCAACAAAATAGAATTTCTAAATACAATGGTGACTTAAGCGCCTCAAAAAACTTTGGGCTGCAAAAGATGGTTGTTTTATCACGAAGTAAGAATAGTTATAATTTTATGGCATTAGGATATTTTATCAATGCCAATAACAATATGTTTCTTAAAACAAAAGATAGAAAATATATTGAAAATAATATTTCTATCATAAAACCAATCATAATCGATGCAAATTCCGATACGGCATATAGAAAAAATGTTTGGTTAATGAATGCCGCAAAAGGAAACCAAAATACCGTCGTTAATGGGCAGGAGCATCTTATTTCTGAAGGATATTTTTTTAAATACGTCGGGGAATTTCTAGATATTATTTCTAAATATAATTTATATGAAAATTATCAGAATTCAATATTGGAGGGACTCAAATATTCTTTCAATAAATGGAAAGATAAAAGCTTCAGCAAATACGGTGATTACTCAATGTTATTTCACCAGAGATTACATACTGGTGCAAATTGGGCAGTCGTTGCCTTATATTTAATGAAGTATGACACAGCCAATAAAAATACGTATTCTGTATTTGTTACTTTATTTGATAAAGAACTTAAAAAAGCCTTGATTGTTAATCGTAGCAAAAGTGGTGTTTTATATTACACTTGGAACAGTACATATCCGGATAAATTCTGTAAAGCATTACAGCAAATAAAGAATTATAAATCTGTTGTTCAGGATGTTTCACATGGTAATCATGTTGTGTTATATTTAATAAAAGCTAAAGAATTAAACAATGTCAATTGGAAAAATTTTAATTTTAGTTATTTGTCAAATACTTTAAAGCTTAAAATTTTAAAAACGGACAGTATTGCAGATAATGTAGATGGATCTACGGATCCGAGTGTAAAAAATACAGGCTGGAAGATATCAGACGGTTGGATGAAACTTATTTATTATGATAAAAGTTTATATCCTTTATTTGAAAAAAGTTTAAAAAATTATCAGAGTAAAATAAATAATTCATTTTTAGAAACTCAATTTAATTCAATTTACCCTTAATGATTCTACATATCACGAATGATTATTCAGGATCGACGGTTTATAAAAATCTGACAGGTGCGTTAGATAGCCTCAATATTGAACAAATCATTTATAACCCGATTAGAGAAGCCAATAGAATAGGAAAAAATAAAATTGAATTCAAAAATGAGAATTCAAAAATCATTTACGCACATATTCTAAATAAAACGGACCGAATTTTTTACCGCAGAAAAATTAATAAGATAGTAGATGATGTGGAAAAGAATGTAGATATGTCAAAGATCAGTTTCATTCATGCCCACACCTGGTATAGTGATGGAGGAGTTGCTTACCTTCTTTCAGAAAAATATAATATTCCTTACATAGTTGCAGTAAGAAGTACAGATATTAATTTTTTTTATAAACTACTGATCCATGAGAGAGCTTTCGGTAAAAAAATTCTTCATAGAAGTGAGAAAATTATTCTTATTAATAAAATATTTAAAAACTTAGTTAATAATATAGATTCATCGTTATACAGTAAATTACAGATTATTCCCAATGGTGTTGATCAGTTTTGGATAGAGAATAGTATTGAAAAAAAATCCAGTTGGGGTAATTCTCTAAACATTTTATATGTAGGCACATTTATTAAAAGAAAAAATTTACTGAATGTTTTAAAAGCTGTTATAGCAATAAATAGAGATGAGAAATATGGTATTGTAAAATGTAATGTAGTAGGATATGGAGATGGAAATTATGCAGATGCTATAAAAAAGATAGTAGAGGAAAATACTGAAATTATACATAACTACGGCAAAATAACAGATAAAGAAAAGTTATTAGAGATTTACAGGCAAAATGCTGTTTTTGCCATGCCGTCTAAGAACGAAACTTTCGGCTTGGTATATATTGAGGCATTGCTTCAGGGGTTACCTGTCTTATATACAGAAAATGATGGTATTGATGGTTTTTATGAAGAGAAGATTGGGGAAAAAGTAAGAAGTGGAGATATTGAGGATATAAAAAGTAAATTAATATTATTATTAGAAAATTATAATAATTATAACATTCCCACTAATATACTAAAGCATAATCATGATTGGAAAAGAATAGCTGAAGTTTACCAACAACTATATATGCAACAATAAAATGAACATCTTATACATTCATCAATATTTTCTTACACCACAGGAGCCTGGTGGAACCAGATCGTACTGGCTTGCCCAGGAACTGATAAAAAATGGGCATCAAGTAACGATGCTTACTTCATCAACTAAATTTGCAGAAGAAATCAAAGAAATCAATGTAGATGGAATTGAAGTAATTTATCTTAAGGAAGAATATGACCAGAACATGAGCATTACGAGAAGGCTGAAAGCTTTCGTGAAATTCATGTATAAGTCTTCGAAAATCGGCCTTATGCAAAAGAATATAGACTTAGTGATTGCAACCTCTACGCCGCTGACTATTGGTGTTCCTGCACTTGTCTTAAAGTGGTTAAAGAAAAAACCTTTTGTTTTTGAAGTAAGAGATCTCTGGCCGGAAGTTCCCATTCAGATGGGCGCCATTAAAAATAGATGGATCATTAAAGCGACCCGTTCGCTTGAAAAGCTGATCTATAAAAATGCATCCCATGTCATTGCTTTGTCACCGGGAATGCAGGATGGAGTTCTTCAATATCTTCCGGTCGATAAGACATCTATGATTCCCAATATGGCAAAGATGGATGAATTTTGGCCCAGAGAGAAAGATAATCTGCTCATGAAGAAACTGGGGCTTCAAAAAGATTCTTTTAAAGTAGTACATTTTGGTTCGTTGGGCTTAGCTAACGGTGCTTACACTATTATTGAATCAGCACAGTTATTACGAGAAAATAAGGATATAGAGTTTTTATTTGTTGGCGGAGGTTCTACAGAACAAGAACTTATTGAGGAGGTACAAAAACATAATTTAGAGAACGTCAAATTTTTAGGAAAGTTCCCCATGAAGGAGGTCTCAGAAATTGTTAATTTTTCTGATGTTTCTCTGATCTCTTTCTTAGATCTTCCGATCCTTTATACCAATTCACCAAATAAACTTTTCGATTCGCTTTCGGCAGGTAAACCTATTATCGTTAATTCAGCAGGATGGACGAAAGCAATTGCTGAAGACTATCGTTGCGGATATTATGTAAATCCGAAAAATCCACAGGAACTTGCCGACAAAGTATTGTTTTTAAAGAGCAATCCAGATATTTCAGCGGAAATGAGTATCAATTCAAGAAGACTTGCAGAGACAGTATATGATAAATCTATTTTATGCAAACAATTTGTACAAGTGATTGAAAGTGTTTCAGATACTATTCGTAAAAATTGATTATAAAGACATGCTCTACAGAAATACTGCTGAATAGCTTTTGATCTTTTTTGTCGCCTTCTGGGGTTAGTCACATATTGTCGCCAGTATTGATTAATGTAGTAAGAGGCACGGCAATTATAGTTCCACGACCTTTGTTTCCGCATTATTTTTCTTTAGATGAATCTCAAAACAAAGCCACAACTATGCAATTTAATTTTGGTCTATGGTATTGATATTAGATATTTATCATCTTCAAAAGATTCCAAAGTGATGTTTCTATTAAAAAAGTAATAAAAAAGAAGTCACCAGGCTTCACCCGATACAGTGCTGCCTGATGTGAAAAAAAGATGAAGAAATGGAAGTGTCAGCGATTGAGTGATCTTGTAAAAATAATGCCGATATAAGGTGATATTTCACTATGGAATGTCAATAAGTCATTAAAAAGAGAGAAACCGGAAATTGTTTATACTCATGATAATCGATAAATAATTAAATGAGATCATCAATGAAATTGGAAAATACTAACGGAATTGCAATTTTTTTCATGGAAATTATATAAAATAATCAATGATTAATTCTAATTTATAATTTATTTATTTTAAAGTATTTATATGTATAATGTAATTATGTTGATAAATAAATGTTTTTTACCTCTAAATTTTGATAATGGTAAGATTTTTGATATAACATATGCAGAGGTGATAATTGATGGATCAGAAAAAACATTATTCACTTTCATGTAAATTATAAAGTACAATAAAAGTATTTGTAAGATTTTAAAAATGAATATTTAAGAATTATAAATCACTGATTATTCAAAGAATTATGATTTATGAACTAAGGTGCTGATTACTAACACAACACATACACAAAGAAAGAACAAAAATTATTGACTATTGAAGCAGGATTAACTCAGAACCAAATTCTATATGAATCGGGTGATACTTTAAAACTGACTGATAGCATCTGACATAATGTCTTAAAAATTCCCAAATTAAGAATTATCGATGCTGTTATTTCAATAATTAAAACTTTGTCATTAAAAAATAAAAACACTACACAAAAGATCTAAAGGAATTTATTAATTGGTTTCAGGTATAATAGAAATGATAATAAATACTTACAGAGTTTGAAAGCTAAATTAAAGCGTATAACAACAGTACCTCTTTCTTTAATAATTTTATTGAAAGAGTGCCGTCGGTTTCTATCAGGACATTTTGAGATAGTTGGTCTTGGAAGGCCATATTGAGTGAATATTATAAGCTAATTAAAGAAAAGACTTTCGTGTATAAATTTTTTTTGAAAAGAGTGATAGATTTTTTGATTGCATTAATCGCATTGATTGTATTGTCACCTGTTTTTATTGTGGTCACCATCTTACTGTATTTCGCAAACCAGGGCAAACCATTTTTTTTGCAGGCAAGACCAGGCTTGAATGAGAAGATATTCAATATCATCAAGTTTAAGACAATGAATGACAAAAAAGACAATCAGGGTAATTATCTGCCTGATTCGGAACGTTTGACACCAATAGGAAGTTTTATACGTCAGACTTCTTTGGATGAGCTTCCACAATTGATTAATGTACTGAAGGGAGACATGGCGCTTATAGGCCCGAGACCTCTGTTGCCACAATATCTTTCTTTATATAATGATTCTCAAAAACAAAGACACAATATACGTCCCGGAATTACAGGCTGGGCGCAGGTGAATGGTAGAAATGCCATTTCCTGGACGACGAAATTTGAATTAGATATCTGGTACATAGATCATGTATCGTTTGCAACAGATTGCAAAGTGATGTTCCTTACTTTTAAAAAGGTAATAAAAAAAGAAGGCATAAACCAGGCGCAGCAAGCTACGGTAGAGGCTTTTAACGGAGATAATTAATTTAAATTAAATAGTAAATAATGTTTTTATACGGAGCAGGCGGGCACGGAAAAGTGATTGCAGAGATTGCAGAGGATGTCAATGTAAGGATCGATGCTTTTATTGACATGGATATATCTAAGCGACGGCTTTTGGATTATGAGATTTTACACGAAATCCCGAACAAAAGCATTGAATTAATCATTTCTATCGGTAACAATACAATTAGAAAAAAAATTGTTGCCCATTACAAGAATTTCAGTTTTAAAAAATTAATTCATTCTCGAGCATTTATTTCTAAAAGAGTTGAGATCGAAGAGGGTACGGTTGTAATGGCTGGGGCAACTATAAACTCTGAAGTGAAAATTGGTAAGCATTGTATTATTAATACGAATGCGTCAATTGACCACGATTGTGTTTTGGAAGACTTTACACATATTTCGCCGAATGCAGCTTTGGCAGGGGATGTTTTTGTGGGACAGGGCTCAAATATCGGTATGGGAGCTTCTGTAATTCAGGGAATTACCATTGGGAAATGGTGTACGGTAGGTGCAGGTTCGGTAGTTATAAAAGATATTCCTGATGGTGCTACAGTGGTCGGGAACCCAGGAAAAATAATAAAAATCACATCATTTAATAATATAGTAGTATGAATTCAAAAATATGGCTGTCTTCACCACACATGGGAGGAAACGAAACAAAATACGTAAAAGAAGCCTTTGATGATAATTGGATTGCCCCATTAGGCCCCAATGTAAACGGATTTGAAAAAGACTTAGAAAGCTTCTTAAATGATGATGTAAATGTGGCTGCTCTTTCTTCGGGTACTGCAGCTTTACATTTAGCATTGATTGCATGTGGAGTGGAATCTGGTGCTGAAGTGATTTGTCAGTCTATGACATTTTCAGCTTCCGCAAATCCAATTGCGTACTGTGGGGCTTCACCTATTTTCATAGATTCAGAAAAAGATACCTGGAATATGTGCCCGATTGCTTTGGAAATAGCAATTGAAGACAGAATATCTAAAGGTAAAAAGCCAAAAGCAATTATTGTTGTTCATTTGTATGGTATGCCTGCAAAAATGGACGAAATTATTGCAATTGCAAAAAAATACAGTATTTGTGTAATTGAAGATGCTGCTGAAGCACTGGGCTCAACATATAAGGGAAAAGCATGCGGAACATTAGGGCGTTTTGGTGTTCTGTCTTTTAATGGGAATAAGATTATCACCACTTCTGGTGGTGGTGCATTGGTTTGTCATACTCAGGAAGACAAAGATCAGGCAATTTTTTTATCTACCCAGGCAAGAGATGATGCACCTCACTATCAGCATTCCCAAATCGGTTATAATTACCGAATGAGTAATGTTATTGCCGGAATAGGTCGCGGACAAATGGAAGTTCTGAAAGATAGGGTAGAAGCCCGCAGAGATATGCATGATTTCTATATAAGAATTTTTAAGGATATTGATGGTGTCGAAGTTTTCTCTGAACCTAGCGGAGATTTTCGTTCTAATCACTGGTTAACAGCAATTTTGATTGACAAAAGTATCACCGGAAAAGACCGTGAAGATTTAAGACTTGCTTTTTTAAACGGCAATATTGAGTCTAGGCCTTTATGGAAGCCAATGCATTTACAGCCAGTGTTTGCTGATGCTCCCTATTATGGAACTGATGTCGCTGAAAAATTATTTGATGATGGTTTGTGTTTGCCATCAGGATCTAATCTTTCTGATAACCATAAACTTCGTATCGAAAAGATTATTAAGGAATTTTTTAGCAAATAAAGCAATGTACCATCTGCGGTGAGTGAATATTGGAAGTTTATTCTGATGAGCATTTCAATTTTATAAAAACGAGATTAAAATAAAAAAGGAGACAGCTATTCATGTAGCATCTCCTTTTTTATTAAGCTTAAACAAATGTTCTGCTCATGTGTAAACGACTTTATGGAGCTGCTGATTTTCTCCAGATAAAGGTAGTAACTCACACCCTTTATACTATTGGAAATAATGAATTACCATTAACTGTAAAATAATTTGTAATTTTGAATTTTGTTTACATAATCAATTATGAGTTAAAATAATTGAATTTTTAAGCCCTAAAAAAACTAATATCATTTCTAAAAGACGACGCAACTATATGGATAAATACCCTGTTCCTGATAATGAAGATGGACGAATTAATAAGCTTAAGTTTTTTGACCTTTTACAGTTGGAGAAAGATCCACAGTTAGATATTTTTGCAGAAACAGCTGCACTTATTGCTGATTGTCCGGCTGCACTTATCGCTATGATGGAAAGTGAATCACAGGTAATCCAAAGTTGCATAGGCCTTGATTTTGATTCGGTAGACAGAAAAAGTACTTTATGTCAATATACGATTGCAAGTGGTGATGTTGTAGTAATTAACGATACTTTAGCAGACGAAAGATCATTTGAAAACCCACTGATATTGGCCGGAGGCATTCGGTTTTATGCAGGAATTCCTCTTATAGATGATGAAGGATTTGCATTGGGAACTCTATGTGTAATTGACTATAAACCGAAAACAATTACAGAAAAGCAGATCACTGCTTTGAAAAAAATAGGAAATGCTGTTACCGCTCTGTTGACAGGGAAAAGAAACAATATTCAAGCTGAATATTTTCAGCAGACTTTCAATATTTCCAATAACTTAATTTGTGTCCTTGATAAAAACTTTATGCTTAAGGATGCTAATCCCGCTTTCAAGGATATTTTCAAGTTTGGTAAAGATAATGTTACTGATCAGAATTTTTTAGAAATACTGGGCGAAGATAATAGTGAATTGCAGCACCTCATAAAAAAACTTCCTGATATTCAGGAAGAAGTTACATTTTCTACTTCTACAGATATCAGCGATGGCGCAGCGATTATAGTAGAATGGTCTTTAAAACAGAACCAAAGTAATTCTGAGATTTTTTGCTTTGGGATCAATATTACCCAACAGATTGAAGAAAAGCAAAAACTTGAAAGTTCAGAGCGTAGGTTCAGAAGTTTTTTTGAAAACGCAATCGGATTAATGAGTATGCATGACATGCAGGGAAATATACTTTCTGTTAATGAAAAAGGAAGAAAAATACTTCAATATTCGGCAGAAGAAGTCAAAAAATTAAATTTAAAAGATCTCGTTCCTGAAAAAAACTGGCATTTACTTGCTCAGTATCTCGAAAGGATCAATAGCAGTCAGGAAGATCTTGGCACCATGATCCTAAAATCGAAGGAAGGAGAAGAAATGGTCTGGATGTATCATAATCTGGTAGAAACAGACACCGAAGGAATGCCATATGTGGTAAGTACAGCTTTGAATGTTACAGAAAGAATGTCTCTTGAAAAAGATCTGCTGTACACCAAAAAAATGCTTGAACAGACAAGTAAGGTAGCTCAGGTAGGAGGCTGGGAAGTCAACCTTAAAACCAATACTGTCTTCTGGTCGCAATCTACCAGAGATATCCACAAAATAGATAATACATTTGAGCCTAATTTTGAAAATGCACTGGGCTTTTATAGTGAAGAAAGCAGAGAAAAAGTAGAATCATTATTTGAGCGAGCTGTACAAAAAGGTTTGCCCTACGATGAAGAACTGCAGCTCATACGCAATGACGGAGTAATGATATGGGTAAGAGTGAAAGGAATACCCGAATTTGAGGACGGAGTATGTACGAAAGTGTTCGGGATTATTCAGAATATTGATACCTTTAAAAAAATATATATCGAGCTGGCTACAAAAGAGGCTATGCTACAGTCATTTGTAACTTACGTTCCTACTGCGGTGGCAATGTTCGATAAAGATCTTAATTATCTTTCGGTAAGCAGCAGCTGGAAAAATGAATTCCAGATGCATGATAAAGACCTTATCGGAAAAAATATGTTTACGGTTTCACCTGATGTACCGGAAGATAGGAAAAAGATATATAGAGATGCGCTGGCAGGTAAAACTTACATCAATAAGGATATGGCCCTGGAAGTTCCTTATAAGGAAGGGATACAACATTATAACATTGTGGTCAACCCGTGGTATTTATCAGCTGAAGTAGTGGGCGGAGTTATTGTTTCTGCACAAAATATTACGGATTCTGTAAAAACTAATGAAGAGTTGAAAAATGCAAAACAGATGGCAGATATTGCCAACAAAACCAAGTCTGAATTTTTAGCCAATATGAGCCATGAGATACGAACGCCGCTCAACGGCGTCATCGGGTTTTCGGATCTCTTGCTTCAAACACCATTAAATGAAATACAAACGCAGTATCTCAATTACATTAATGAGTCGGGTGAAAACCTGCTGAATATAATTAATGACATCCTTGATTTCTCTAAAATTGAATCAGGAAAAATGGAACTTTTGATAGAGAAAGCCAATGTTTATGATATGGTGAGTCAGGTCATTAATGTGGTTCTTTATCAGTCTCAGAAAAAAAATATTGAACTTCTTTTAAATATTGAACCGGGATTGCCTAAAACCATCTGGCTTGATGAAACACGATTGAAGCAGATCCTGATCAATCTTCTTGGCAATGCTGTGAAATTTACAGAACAAGGTGAGATTGAGCTCAAAGTTGAAAAACTGAATCTAGACGATAAAAATATAAAATTGCGATTCTCAGTAAGAGATACAGGAATTGGTATTCCTCTGGAAAAACAGCAGCATATCTTTAATGCTTTCACTCAGGAAAACAGTTCTATCAGCAAACTTTATGGTGGAACAGGGCTCGGGCTTACCATTTCAAACAACATTTTGAAATATATGGGAAGTAATCTTTCTTTGGTAAGTGAACTTGAGAAAGGTTCTGTTTTCTATTTTGATATTGAGATCCCTTTCGAAATTTCTGATCAAAGCGAAGATGAAATACTGAAAATCAACAGGGTCTTAATTGTCGACGATAACGAAGCAAACAGGATGATTCTTCAGCACATGCTTGCTTACAAAAATATAGATTCTAAACTGGCTGCCAACGGAATGGAAGCACTTCAGATGCTTTTAGCCGGCGAGCGCTTTGATATTATTCTCGTAGATTACCACATGCCTATTATATCAGGTTTAGAAACAATTGAAAAAATAAAGCAGCTATTCAATGAACGAAATGAGGCATCGCCTCTTGTTATTCTTCACACATCTTCTGAAGAGCATGACGTAATCAATTCATTCAGAAAGGAAGAAGACTCCTATTTTCTACTAAAACCTATTAAATCTGAAGAATTATACAAAACATTACAACGGGCAGTAAAAAGTTCAGAAAAAGAATTGGCTGCCTCTAAACCAGTGCATACAGAAGAGCATTTCCCATTAATGACTTCTCCCAACGTTTTGCTTGTCGATGATAATCCGGTTAACATGGTTCTGAATAACAGAATGATTAAATCACTGATTCCGGATGCAAAACTAACCGAAGCAACCGATGGTTTGCAGGCTTTAGAAAAATGCCGCGATCAGTTTTTTGATATCGTTTTAATGGATGTGCAGATGCCGGTAATGGACGGGATTGAAGCTACTAAACAGATTCGTCTGTTGCCGGAATATTCTGCAGTTCCGATCATTGGTGTTACCGCAGGAAACGTTTTGGGTGAAAAAGAAAAGTGTCTGATTTCGGGAATGAATGATTTCCTGCCAAAACCACTTAGACAAAACGATCTTTTAGAAATACTGAAAAAGCATATTGGCACTGGCGTTGAGGAATTGTCTGAAATCTTACCACGTCCTGAGATATACTTAGATATGAATCTTTTGAGCGAGCAGATGGGTAATGATGATGATTTTAAAGCAATATTTTTAAACTTAGTGATTCAGGAGCTTGAGCAGGCTGAAGAAAATGTAAAATCAGCGGTAAAAGAAAAAGATATCGAAGAGCTAAAGAAAATTCTTCATAAGCTCAGAGGAACTGCCGGAACTGCCGGCTTGATTAAGTTGGCGGAACAAACTTCAAATTGGGAGAACCGCATTGAAGAAAACATGGATTATACTGTTATGGAGCAAGAAATAGCACATGAAATAACCGTAGGATTACAATTGATAAAAGATTTAGTATAAATAAATAATACGCGTATGGTAATTCTAGTTGCTGAAGACGACGAACTTATTTTAAGAACGATAGAGCATAAATTACTGAAAGAAGGGCACAAGGTAATTTTGAGCCGTAACGGCAAAGAAGCTATCGAAACCTTGAAAAACGAGCAGATAGATCTTGCGATTACAGATATTATGATGCCTTTCGCATCAGGAATTGAAATTCTCTCTGCTATACAATTGATGGGAAAAAAGATACCTGTTATTATACTTTCAAGTATGGGACAGGAAGAGGTTGTTCTGAACGCCTTTGATTTAGGAGCTTCCGATTTTATTGTAAAGCCTTTTAGCCCTAATGAATTGATGTTAAGGATAAAGAGATTTTCTACAAAATAAGAGTTAGATGCTAGATTCTGTACATTTCATTTTTCTGGTTTTTCTGGGGATGCTTTCGCTGGTACTTGTGATGATTATGATAGTCATCATTTACAGTATTTATCAGTATAGGTTATCTATACGAGTTTCGGGATGGTCTGAAATAATCAATAAAAAAATCACAAAAGTGATTGTGTATGAAGATGATGATGAGTCGGCCGATCATGATTTTGTAGAGGCAAACAAAAATTCTCTCTTTAGGAATCTTTTTTTGCAAAAACTAGTCGCTTCTGAAAAAAAAATTTCCGGAGCTGCAAAAGATAAGATCAAGCATCTTTTTGAACAATATAAACTTCAGGATGATGCTTTAAAAAAATTAAGCCAGAAAAAAAACCATCTTATTGCAGGCGGAATACAGGAGCTTACTGCCATGAATGTACAAGCCAGCCTGCCGGAAATTTCCAAATTTCTTACCCATCCTTCGCCACAGGTTTATCAGGAAGCCCAATATGCTTTGGTAAGTTTTAGAGGTTTTGAAGGATTACATTATTTAGATACGATTCAGTCCGTAATTTCAGAATGGCAGCAGTTGCGCCTGCTTAGTTCCATAACTCACATTCCAGAAAATTCTGATGGGCTAATAAATGGCTGGCTAAAAAGTTCAAACGATTCTGTGGTTATTTTTATGCTTAAATTAATCAGGAAATTCCGGATACTTTCAGTTTACTCCATGGTGACCGATCTCATGGCACATGCTTCCACAGAAGTACGGGTAGAAACAGTGCAGACCTTATTATCTCTGGAAAATTTCTCAACGATTACTTATTTTATTGAAGCTTATCCTAATCAGCCTATCGAAGTTCAGTTCGAAATTCTTAAAGCAATTAAAAGTTCGGGAGATAAAAGATCTTTAATTTTCCTTAAAAATCAGCTGCTTAACAGCACAGAATCAGCTGTAAAAGTCTATACTGCTGAAGTGCTTTTTTCATTGGGGCAACAAGAATTTTTAGAACTCATTATTCAGGATGAAGCTTCTTCCGAAGAATTAATAAAAATAATAAAACACGCACTGCAGGAAAAAATATGATAGAATTTTCACATATCATTTACGAAATTGTTATATGGCTTTTTCTGCTTTACGGTGTAGCTGTGGCAATTATTTACGGATGGATAGGAATATATGCATTGGGCGCTGTATTAAGATATAAAAAAGAAAATACATTTACAGATTACAGCATTATCGCAGCCAATCCCAATGCGCCTACTTTTAGTATTATCGCTCCTGCATACAACGAAGGAATGACCATTGTAGAAAATGTGCGTTCTCTTCTATCTCTTTATTACCACAACCTGGAAATTATTATTGTAAATGACGGCAGTAAAGATGATTCCATACAAAAACTGATTGAAGCGTATGATCTGGAAGCGATCACCTATTTTATACAGGGAAAAATAGACACCAACAAAGTAAGAGGGGTTTATAAAAGTAAAAATCAGGCTTTCAAAAAGCTTATTGTTGTAGATAAAGAAAATGGTGGTAAGGCTGATGCACTGAATGTTGGCGTTAATATTTCTTCCGGTCAATATCTTGTCTGTATAGATGTAGACTGTATTTTGGAGCAGGATGCCATTCTTAAACTGGCAAAGCCATTTTTGGAACAAAAAGATAAAAAGTTTATCGCATGTGGTGGAGTGATTCGTCTGGCGAACAACTGCGTCATTGAAAACGGTAAGGTAATCAGCGTCAATATGCCGAGAACTCTGCTGGGAAGAACTCAGGCATTAGAATATATAAGAGCCTTTGTACTGGGAAGGATGGCCTGGTCACGTGCTTCGGGATTGATTTTAATTTCAGGCGCATTTGGAGTTTTTGACAGGAAAATTGTGCTGGCTTGCGGTGGATATGACAAGAAAACCGTGGGAGAGGATATGGAGCTGGTTGTACGTATGCGAAAGTATATGGAAGAAAGGAATGAGCCTTATGAAGTTCTTACCATTCCCGACCCTTTATGCTGGACAGAAGCTCCGGAAACAAAAGACATCCTCAAAAAACAGAGGAACAGATGGATGCGCGGAACAATAGAAACACTCTGGAAGCACAGGAAGATGATGTTTAACCCAAAATATGGAAAACTCGGAATGATCAGCCTGCCTTACTGGTTCTTTTTCGAACTTTTGGGTCCATTGGTAGAATTTTCGGGATACATTATTTTTATTATATTTCTATCATTGGGCATTATAAGCTGGCCATTTTTCACGGTTCTGTTTGCGTTGGTAATTTCGATGGGGTTTTTGTATTCTATCTATGCCATATTGGTTGATCTTGTGAGTTATCAGGTTTATACCAAGAGAAAAGATTTTTTTGCGCTCATTGCAACTGCTTTTTCCGAACCTTTTTATTTTCATCCTATTGTAGTAAAAGCTGGAGTTAACGGGTTTATCGACTATTTCCGGAATTCTCACGGTTGGGGAGAAATGACGAGACAGGGTTTTAATCAAAGTACAAAAAATTTACCTTTAAAAGAAAGAATTTTATTTATACTTAAAACAGGACTTAAGCAGTGGGGAATGCTGGCTGTGGTATTCTTGATTCTTTTTTTTGTTGGAATTGCCTCAGAGTCGCTTTGGTACTGGTATTCTTTTACCTCAATAGATACCTCACAAATAATTGGTCACCTTTTCTTAGAAAATATTTTGTTTGCCTTAAAGCTGATATCTGTTATGGGCATTATTTATCTGATTTTATCGTTCATCAAAAAAAGCTGGGCAAAAACACTTACCACGGCAGTATTTCTCACGGTAGCCGTTACACAGTATATTTTGTTCCTCTATTTTTCTGAAACTCATAATCTACTGGGGGCTGAGGTTTTCTATTACAGCACAGACGAAATAAAACAGATTTTACAGGCAAGCGGGATGCTTAATTACAAAAACTTTGCCTTAATGGGCATTTTGATTGTATTGGTATTTATCCCTTTATGGCTGATGGGGAAAAGAGCATTAAAATCAATTTATGCAGGACTTACATTATTGTTGGTCGGAGTGCTTGCTTTCTTTTTTCCTTCGTTTCTTTTAGACACGAGTGTGTTGAGCAATGCCAATGAATTTAATAAAGACGCTGCGAAAAGCAAGTGGGTCTATTTTTTTAATTCTAATGAAGATAATTTCATCAGCGATCATCCGGAAATCGTTAAACTTTGGAATGGCAATGACAAGTTTCAGAGCAATTCTGAAATGTTAGATGAAAATTTTCCTTTTTGGAGAAAAGAAACTACGCCCGACTTTTTAGGTCAATATCTTACCAAATCTGAAAAAGCACCTAACTTGGTTTTTGTTGTCATGGAAGGCTTTGGGCACGCCTACACTTCTCCGAAAGGATATGTCGGTAGCTTTACTCCTTTTCTGGATTCTTTATCCAATAAGAGTCTCTATTGGGAAAACAGTTTAAGTTCAGCAGGAAGAACTTTTGGTGCGTTGCCTTCATTGACGGGTTCACTTCCTTTTGGTAAGAATGGGTTTTTAGAAATCGAAAAAACTCCGCATCATTTTAATTTGTATAATGTTCTTAAAGCAAATGGTTTTGAAACCGGTTTTTATTACGGTGGCGTCATACAGTTTGACCGTTATCGTGAGTTTTTGAAATACAGCAAAGTAGATCATATTGTAGATGAAGAATTATTCAGCAAACCTTACCGTAAGCTTCCGGCGGATGATGGAGAAAGCTGGGGATATGAAGATCAGGCAGTATTTAGTAAAATGCTTGAAGTGCAAACTCCGGGTGAAAGGCCCTATTTTAACATGATCCTTACATTATCAACTCACAATCCGTTCTTGATAAATAATAAAAATTATTATGAAAAGCTATACCACAAAAGGTTGCAAGCCAATATTCTAAATCCTGAGCAGAAAAAGTGGGCGACGACCCATAAAAAGGAATTAATTTCTGTTTTGAATGCTGATGATGCTCTAAAGAAATTCTTTGAAAATTACAGCAGACGTCCGGATTTCGCCAACACTATTTTTGTAATTACCGGCGATCATAGCATGCCGGAGATCATCTTACAATCTAAAATTGACAGATTTCATGTGCCTATGATGGTTTATTCGCCATTAATTAAAACGCCTACAAAATTTAATAAAATTGTCAGTCATTTTGATCTTGCACCGTCTTTGCTGTCTTATTACAGAAATAATTACAGCTTGCACACACCTTCTACGGTTGCGTGGCTGGGAAGAGGTCTTTCTGTTGGTACAGAGACTTTAACTTCCGGTATTCCCATGATGCAAAGCAAAAACCTTCTGACTGATTTCGTTTTTAAAAATTATTACCTTCATGACGGACAACTGTTTATTACAAAAAATTTAGAAGAAGATGTTTATCATGATGATGCAGAACTACAAAAACTTACCGCAAGATTTAATCAATTTAAAACAATGAATTCCCGCTTTTATGCCTCAAAAAAATTAATGCCCGACTCGGTAGTTGTTAATTTTATGAAAAAAGTAAAGTAATGTCTTTCTAAGATAAAGTCTCTAAAATCGTATTTCCTTATGAAATTGATTCAATAAACTCTTATTGGTATAGTATCAGTAAAAATAGGTGTTCAAAGAATTTTAGCTGTTTTTTACTGTTAAGTATTTAAAATTTTCTTGTGTATCCTAATGTGACATCAAACTGATTGCCTTTTACATTCGGAAGATATTCCTGATGATAATACATTGTTCCCACGGAAAAGAAATTTCTGAAGACAGAAAAATTATATTCTGCCCCTATTTTGAAAGTTTTTAGTTTAAAGGTTTCATTCTCCAGAAGATTATTACGGTTTTCTTCCGGGCTAATTCCTGTTCCTATCTGAAAGGCAAAATAATCATGGCTACTTTTCATATAGTAACGTACAGTACCGGTGTAAGAATGTGAAATGTTTTTGTTATCTGGAGTAATATATGTACGCAGATTAAACCAAAAATTCTTGTAATATTTACCTACTGAAGCGGTATATAACCAAATATTATTTGTGAAATAAAGTTGTCTGTAGCCAATCTCAGCTTCAAAGCTATGCGGCAAATTGGCATTCAAAGAAACTCCTGTTCGGTATTTCGGGAAAATGCCAACATCTTCAGAATAACCAGCGCCTACATACAGATAAAATGTTTTAGACAGTCTTGGGTAAGCTTCCAGTTCTATCTGTGTGCCGTTTTGCGCAAATTTGTTGGCATAATTTCCTCTTAAAATTACTGATCCCAGCGAAGTCATTCTTTTATAACTTACCCCTATAATATGCCAATCATCACCGAATTGCTTATCAAAATGCGAATAATTATAAGTGATACCTACTTCATTTTTAGAAGAAAACTCATTTATTCTCACAGCAAGAGCTCTTGCCTCCGTATTCTTTGGATTGATTACTAAAAGATTCGTGACAGCTTTTTCAGCATCAGAATACTCATTCATTCCGAAATGAACTTTTGCTTTTAACAGCCATAACGCTTCAGACGAAGGATGATCCATCAATCCCTCATTAATCACCTTAATGGCATTGGTATTTTCATCATTCCAATACTCGAGCGAAGCATATGCGATAAAATAGTCTTCATCCTTTACTCCTTTTTTTTGCAGCTCTTCGAATATTGCTCTGGCAGAAATAATATCTTTATTCCAAGTATAGAGTCTTCCTAAAAAAATAGAAATATCAGTGTAGTTGGGTGCTTTTTCCAATGCTTCTTTTGCAAGAGCAATAGATGCTGTATAATCTTTCTGTTCAAAAGCAGTAGTACGGGCTTTAAGAAACAGCTCATCAGCGGTAGAATTTTGCTGTGCTGACATGGTGATGGGTATTATCAGCATTAATAAAAAGAATTGGCATTTTTTCATTGAAAAAAAATATAAATTATAAAGCTTTTCCACAAATATATTGAACTTTTTCGCAGTAAACCAAACTAATATTTATTGTCATAAACCTTTTTCTGTCCTTTTTTTGATCCAGCATTACTAAAGACAAGATCTCTGAAATCCTTTATAAAATGAGCCTGATCATAGTATTCGTTTTTATAGGCAAGGGAAGTGAATTCCCATATCAACAACATCTTAAGTGTAGCCTGAAGACGGATGGTCTTTGAAAATTGTTCGGGATTTAAGTATTAATTCTCTTTTAACCTAATGTTGAAGAAAGAAATAGGTAAGTACTGTGGGATTTTTAACTGTTTGTAGATGACTGTTTAACCGGTTTTTCTTAATAATGAAGAATGGGAAATGATTTACAGTTTTAAAAAGATATTTGAAAATCTGACTACAACAATGACCAATCCGACTACTTTTAATACAACGGCAATTCAGAATTTTGTACCTGAGATTAAAATCATTTTTAGAAACAATTAAAAAAGAATTATGCAAAAAAGAAAATTAGGAAACAGCGGACTGGAAGTTTCCGCATTGGGCTTTGGCTGTATGGGTTTAAACTTTCTGGATGGCAAAGGTCTTCATAAGAAAGATGCCATAACGCTGCTACAACAGGCGGTTGAAAGAGGAGTCACATTTTTTGATACCGCAGAGGCTTACGGACCTTATACCAATGAAGAATTGGTTGGCGAAGGATTACAGCCTTATAGAAAAGACGTCGTGATCGCCACAAAATTTGGCTGTAAAGATGCCAGCCCCGCAGTAGGCTTGGACAGCAGACCTGAAACAATAAGGGCAGTCACAGAAGCATCACTGAAAAGATTAAAGACAGATTACATTGATCTGCTGTACCAACACAGAGTTGACCCGAATATTCCAATCGAAGATGTTGCAGGAACGGTAAAAGACCTGATACAAGAGGGCAAAGTAAAATATTTCGGTTTGTCGGAAGCAAGTGCTAAAACAATTCGGAAAGCTCATGCAATACAACCAGTATCAGCGTTACAAAGCGAATACTCTTTGTTTTGGCGTGAACCTGAAAATGAGATTATCCCCACTTTGGAAGAGCTGGGAATTGGTTTCGTGCCGTTCAGTCCGTTGGGAAAAGGTTTCCTAACCGGTATCATTAATAAAAAATTAGAAGCTGTAGACCGCAGAAACGTTATTCCACGTTTTACCGAAGAAAATATCAAGGCCAATCTGGTTTTAGTGGAAGCACTATCTGAGATTGCCCAACAAAAAAATATTTCAACCGGACAATTGGCATTGGCCTGGCTCTTAGCCCAAAAGCCCTGGATTGCACCCATCCCGGGGACTACCAAACTGCACCGCTTGGAAGAAAACATCGCCAGTACAAATATTGTATTGACAACCGATGAACTGGCAAAAATTAACGAAACGGTCAATGGAATTACACTGGTGGGCGACCGTTATCCCGAATTTTTAGAAAAACAAATAGACAGATAAAAACAAACAGCAATGCAGAATATTAAAGGAAAAGTAGTAGCCATTACAGGCGCAAGCAGTGGAATGGGGAAGGTTATCGCCATAGAATTAGCCAAAAACGGTGCAAAGGTAGTTTTGGGTGCAAGACGAACAGAACAATTACAACAGATTGTTGAAGAAATTAAAAGCCAAGGTGGTGACGCCGCCTGTGCTCAAATTGATGTGAAAAATAAATCCGATCTTATAAGACTGGTCAATACAGCAGTTGAGCAATACGGAAAATTAGATGTCATTGTGAACAATGCAGGTGTCAGTCAATTAAGCCGCATTGACGAGCTGGATGTTGACGGCTGGGAAGAAATGATTGACATTAACCTCAAAGGTGTTTTGTATGGAATGGCGGCAGCAATTCCCGTTTTCAAGCAACAGCAATCGGGTCATATCATCAATATCATTTCAACTTCAGGAATAAAGATTGTGCCCATGCAGGGCGTTTACGCAGGAACCAAAAATGCGGTAAGAACTATCGCTGAAGCATTTAGACAGGAATCAGACGGAACAATCAGGATTACCGGAATTTCTCCAGGTGTTGTAAAAACCGACTTTGCTGAAAATATAAAAAATCAAGCTATGAAAAATATCATCAAGGATAATATGGAAAATTTGGCTATTAGCCCGGATGCCATTGCTAATGCTGTTATTTACGCCATAAGCCAACCTGTAGATGTTGAAGTTGGTGATATTGTAATTCGTCCGTCAAAACAAAATTGATTAAATTCGTCAATGAAATGCAACAACAATCTGACATCAATCAAATTAAAAGTATATCGCAACTGGTGCGCGTATTGGGATTTCCTGCGCCCTTGCATCCATTAATTGCATTGGTTGATTACAATACTGTTTCAATTGAAATGTTTCCGAAAGGGCAAAAAGTAAGTCTTGATTTCTACAAAATTTCCTTTAAACCAACATTTACAGGACACATAAAGTACGGACAGGGCTATTATGATTTTGAAGAAGGCGGACTGGCATTTCTGAAGCCGAAACAAATTGTTATTTCACCCGAAGAAACGGAAAGCTATGAAGGGATTGCCTTGTATTTCCACCCGGACTTTATCCGCAACTATCCGCTGGGAAAAGCGATTAATCAGTATGGTTTTTTCTCCTACGATGTCTCTGAAGCCTTATTTTTATCAGCAAAAGAAAAAGAAATTATCGCTAATTTATTTGCTACAATAGCTAATGAATTGGACAACAATATTGATGGCTTCAGTCAGGATGTTCTGGTGTCGCAGATAGAATTGTTGTTAAATTACAGCAACCGTTTTTACAACAGACAATTCATCACGAGGAAAGCAGTCAATCACGACATCATCACTTCTTTGGACAAACTTTTGAACAGCTATTTTGAAGAAGAAAAAAGTCTGAAAAACGGTTTGCCGTCCGTGAAATACATCAGCACGGAACTAAAGTTATCGCAACGCTATCTGAGTGATATGCTGAGTTCATTGACAGGACTAAATACACAACAGTACATTCAGAACGCAATCATAGAAAAAGCGAAAGAAAAATTATCAACAACGGATTTATCCGTTTCGGAGATTGCTTATGAACTGGGCTTTGAGCATTCTCAATCTTTCAGTAAATTGTTTAAGACAAAGACCAACGTTTCGCCGTTGGAGTTCAGAAAATCGTTTAATTAGAAAGGCATAAATTATTTTCTTTTTTGATATTTTCTCAGATTCTTGATTGAAATGATTACCTGAACTAGAGTCCGATCTTTTAAACCCATTTTTGTTGATTGTTTTGGATGTTTCTGCAATTACTTGATTTATTTAATCTTCCCAAAAGGATTATAAGATATCCCGACGTTGAAATAGAATGATGATTTAGCATTGGCTTCAAACATAAAGTTATTGAAAGATTGCTGCTTCTCAAAGATTCTTGATGAAGGCGCTGCACGAATTCCTGTTTTCAGAGTTCCTATTATATTAGCTCCCAATGTATATTCATACGTTGCTCCGGAATTGATCTCCACCTGTCTGTATTCATAGCGCTTAGTATTAGAATAGAGATAGAAACTTGTGCCACCCAGCTCCGTTCCCAAGGATAATCTTCCGTTTTGGAAAACGTTTTTTCTCATCAGGATCTTCCTTGGTAAGATGATGTCGGCAACCCAGCCATTAGTAAAGGTGTGTTCATAAGTGAAAACAGGTAATACGGGGATCTGAATACTGGGATCAGCCATTACAGCAATACCGGCAGTCATTTTTGTACTGGCATTACTTTTTAATACTACACTTGCGGTCAGTATTCCCCGAAGTCTTTCGAAATGTTCTTCACTTCCGTCTACCGAAGCCGTTACGGAATACACGGCAAGTTTATTGAATAATTTTGAAAAGTGAGTGAGGCTTAATGATTCCGAATGATAGTTAAAATGCTGTTTGTTGTAATCTTCTCCGGAAAATATTGATATTTTATTTTCTGAATTGAGGTGTGTGAATTTGTAATTTAAATTACTGCTCAACATCCATTTTTGACCTTTGATGAAATAAATATTCGCACTCGCATTGATCTGCTGAAAGCTTCTGATCTTGTTTTCCGGAAGGTCTGAGCCGTTTAGTTCTGGAGAAAACTGATATGGCGAGAGTTGAGTGAATTCAACATTCAGGTCTCTTGTCTGCGGAAATTTATCAGTGATAAAAGCGACCACATTTTTGGGAATACGGTCATTTTTTTGCGCTAAAAGCAAATTGTTTAATGGGAAAACTGCCAAAGGAATAAAAATGTTTTGTAAGAATTTCATAGTTTATTTTAAGTGGTGAATAACGGATTGGAAAAAATTGAAAATGAAAATTTTGTTGTAAGAATGCGCAATATTATTCTCCAATAAAAAACCAGTATGTTGGCTGAAATCTGACACGGAATTTTCTTCAACAAAAACGAACCAGAGCTCCTGTAAATGATAGTGTTTCTTCAAAGTTTCTGTATCTGGAAAATTAATTGTTGGAGGGTGATTTAAATCATAAAATAGTATTCCTTTCTTGATGCTTTTGTCTTCAATAATATTGATAGGATGGCAGATGTAATCAATAATCTTAATATCAGGATTGTAACAGTCTATAAAATGATGCAGGTCTATCAGCTGGATAACTTTTTCTTCTTGTTGTAATGGCGTTAGGTGGAAGTATTCTAAATCAATTTGCTCCACCAGCTCCTGAAAAACTTTTAGTTCCATATCTTAATATTTTTCTGAGTGAATAGAAAGCTTAGATGCATTTGTTAATCAATCTTTATTTAATGAACATTTGCTTGTAACTCTTTTTTGATAGCATTCTTAGTAGCATGATCAAGCAGCCTTTCCGGAAGCAGGGAGATAAAGTAAGTCTGAATGGCTTGCGGCCAGTATGGCATAATACTCTTGCGTCCGCAGCCAACGATGTTTAAAACTGACTTTGCATACTTTTCAGCGCTTGGTCGCATCAATGTGACGGGTTTCCTGTTGGTCCCGGTATTGACGCTTCCGGTTATCAGTGAAATCACTTCTATTCCTTCAAGCTCCCGGGCAAGAGAAATGGAAAAGGCATTATTGTACGCTTTGGTGCCGGCGTAAACTGCTAAGTAAGGTGGCGGAAACAATCCCGCATAAGATGACACATTTAAGATGAGTGATTGTTTGTTTAATTGAGGCAGTAGATTTCGGGTAAGTTGTGAAGGGAATATGGTATTGAGCCTGATGGTTTCCTCAATTTCTTTATTGGTGAAACTGGTAAGTTCGTCGATTGGCCCAACCCCTACATTATTGACCAAGACAGATATGGGCAAATCTTTTATGGAGGAAAGGTCAAGCGGGTTATTTCTGCTCCCGTCGTGTAAAAGACTAATTATCTTACAATGGATATTTATTGTTTTAATCTCATTTTCAATCACTCTTAATTTGTCACTATTTCGACCATGAAGTATAATATTAAATCCTCTACGGGAAAGTTCTAAGGCAATGGCTTTGCCAATACCATCGGTGGACCCTGTTATGAGTGCATAGCTATCGGGATGTAAATATTTTTGAAGACCTGAGGGTTTAACGTATGGATAAATAAAATTGATTACCCGGTACAAAACCCATAAGCAAAAACAAAACCCTATGATAAAGACAATTTGATGTAGCATTTCTTTTTTTTACAAAAGTATGCCGCATATGTTATGGAGAAAATGGATAACCTGAGACAGGTATTGGACTATTTGCGGTATTGCGTCCTAAATTGTAATGGAGCCTTACCTTCAGCCTTAGAAAAATAGCGGTTGAAATAAGCGTGGTCTTCAAAACCTAAATGATGAGCAATTTCCTTCACTGTGCTGTCGGTAGCATAAAGAAGTCTTTTTGCTTCTGTGGTTATGGTTTGCTGTATCCAAAAACTTACAGTAAAACCAGTCGTAGATTTAATGGCTTCATTGAGGTAGGCCGGAGTTATATTTAAAACTTTGGCGAAAGCGGCTGAGCTTTTATGGGTCTTTATATTTTGTAAAAGCAGACGTTTAAATTGTTTGGTGATGATCAGTTTCCGTGATAGAGTAGAGTCACTGTTTTCAATATGCTGGTAGGTTGAGGCAAAAATTCCTATACAGGCATCAATTAAGGAATTTGAAACATTGGGAATGAAATTTAATTCCAGATGATTTTCCTGTGTTGATAGTATTAACTGAATACACTGATCGAGGACAGTGCTTTCTAATATCTGTAATTTCAGCGGTTCGTAAGAAAAGTAATTATCCTCGAAAATTGTCCGGTATTCATCATTTATCACACTCGTATCAATTGTTATCAGCCAGGCTTCAGTTTTATCATCAATAGCTGAAGCGAAATGAACCTGACCAGGAGAAATGCATAATATGACATTGCCGATCAATTCAATTTCTTTAAAATCGACGATAATTTTACTCCGCCCGTTTTTTTGAAAAATAAATAAATAGTGGTCATCTCTGCGATGTGCGGGTTTTTTATACAAACCCTCATTATCGGCACTGCTAATAATCCTGTAAATATTTATATTTTTATCGGTGATATCTTTTAAAGAATGGGTTGAAATATTATGAATTGACATAGATCGTATTTGTTAGGTCATCTGATTTATTATTTTAAAAAAATTAAATATCAACCCGTTGTGCATTTTAAAATACTTTCGTCACTTCGAGTAAGTTTTTGAAGAAAACCGTATCGAGAAGTTTGTAATTTTGAAGATAAATCTATTCTCGATACATTTTTTCTCCACTTTGTTACGAAAAAACACTCGATTGCCGAATCCTATATTGAAATTTTTCAAAATGCACAACGGGTAAATATAAATATTTTCAAAGAAAAAAACGAGATTGAAAGTATTACTTTTAAGCAGTTCAGCCAAATAGTGTTTTGATGACCAAATGTAATGTCTCGTTAACCTCGTTATTATCAGTACAAAAATAGTACGCTTTTTTGCGTTGTAATGTTGCAGTTAAGGCATTTTGGTTAAGCATTGCCACGATTCTGTTCATTCTATGAGTACTGGTTAGTGCAACTTTGTACTCATAAATCAAGACAATGAAAATAGTACTAACAGGTTCTTTAGGGAACATCGGAAAACCACTCACTACATTATTAGTAACTGCCGGACATCAGGTTACGGTGATCAGCAGCAAAAAAGAAAGGATACCTGAAATAGAAAATCTTGGTGCTGTCGCAGCCATAGGAAGCATTCAGGATGCCGAATTTTTAACGGAAACATTCAGAGGTGCTGATGCGGTTTATTTAATGGAAGCCTGGGAAGGCATTGGTAGCCTTTTCGACAAGGAAATTGATTTCTTGTCTGAATTTAAAAAAATAGCCGGAAACTATGTAAAAGCCGTTCAACAGTCAGGGGTCAAAAAGATCATCCATTTGAGCAGTATCGGGGCACATTCCGATCAAGGTACCGGAAGTCTTTTGGTTCATTACAATGTTGAGCAAATTTTACAAACGCTTCCTGAAGATGTATCCATAAAGTTTATGCGTCCCGTCGGATTCTTCAGCAATATCTACCGCTGGCTTCCGACAATACAATCGCAGGGTAAAATTATTCAAAGCTACGGCGGTGGAGAGAAGGAACCCTGGGTTTCACCTTATGATATCGCAGCGACCATTGCAGACGAGATGGAAAGATCCTTCAATGGAAGAACGGTTCATTATATCGCCAGCGATGAGGTTTCTCCTGATGAAATTGCCGCTGCATTAGGACAATCGATTGGCCATCCGGATTTGGAATGGAAAGTAATTCCGGGTGAAGAATTATTAAATCAAATGCTTTCTGCCGGCATCAATGAATGGGTCGCCAAAGGAATGGTTGCCATGCAAAAGGCACAGAGAGACGGCAGCTTATATGAAGATTTTTATGCCAACAAACCAGCATTCGGAAAAGTAAAATTAGAAGATTTCGCAAAAGAATTTGCCCAAATCTATAACAAAAAAAATAATTAAAATGAAAACAGCATTAATAACAGGAGCCAACAAAGGAATAGGATTTGAAACGGCTCAACAACTTTTAGAAAACGGTTATTTTGTCTTTATAGGAAGCAGAAATATCGACAACGGAGAATCTGCAGTGCAGAAACTTAAAGACGCAGGTTTTGAAAATACCAGGGCCATACGGTTAGATGTCTCCGACATGGCTTCCGTAGAAAACGCAAGAAAAGAGATTGGAAACCATACGGATATACTGGATGTGCTCATCAACAACGCAGGAATTAACGGTGGAATGCCCCAAGCTGCCCTCGAAGCGCCGGTGGAATTTTTTCAAAATGTAATGGATATCAATTTGTACGGTGTCATCAGAGTGACACAAACGTTTATGGATCTTCTCAAAAGATCTGAACAACCTAGAATCGTCAATGTCTCTTCCAGCGGCTGCTCGCTTACGTTGCATTCTAATCCTGACTGGATCTATTACAGTCATAAAGCAGCCGTCTACACCGCTTCAAAAGCTGCTATGAATATGTATACGATTAATCTCGCTTACGAACTTCGTGACACTTCATTCAAAGTTAATGCAGTCTGCCCTGGATTCGTTGCTACAGATTTTAATAATCACAGGGGTACCGGAACCGTGGAAGAAGGCGGAAAAAGAATTGCTAAATACGCAATGATTACGCAGAATGGCCCCACTGGAAAGTTCATCAGTGAAGAATATAATCCTGAATCCGGTGAAACACCTTGGTAATTAATTCACTATTTTTACACTACCAACACCTGAAATAAATTTTTCAGGTGTTGATCATTAAGAAATAAGAAATGAAAAGCAGCCGACATCATCCCCATAAATTTTTGTCGTTATCTGAATTCCATAAGATGTTCGGATTGCCTAAACCTGAACATCCATTGGTCAGTTTCATCCGTCTGGAAGATATGACGCTACCTGAAGAATTATCAGAAAATATGGTATTGGATTTTTATAAAATCGCCTACAAGGATACGATTGGCAGCGCTAAGTATGGTCAACATCATTATGATTTTGGGGAAGGCGGTCTGGTATTTACAGCCCTGGGACAGCTTTTTGAAAAGCCGAAGAATAACAAAAGTAAAGGCTTTCTTATCCTGCTTCATCCTGATTTTCTACTTTCCTATCCATTGGCAAAGAAAATTAAGCAATATGGATTTTTTTCCTATTCGACGGATGAAGCGCTGCAAGTATCAGAAAAAGAAAAGGAGACTTTATTTTCAGTGTTTAAGATTATTGATGAGGAGCTGAAAAGCAGAACAGATGACTTCAGTCAGGATGTTGTCATATCGCAGATCGAGCTTCTTCTCAATTACAGCAGCCGATATTACAAACGTCAATTTATTACGTATAAAGCAGTCAATAATCATCTTATTGAGAAGTTTGAGAAAGTTTTGGACTCTTATTTTAACGATGATGAGGAACTGCAGAACAGAATGCCAACGGTACAGAACCTGGCCGATCGGTTAAATGTCTCGGCAAGCTACCTGAGTGATATGCTGCGTTCTTTAACAGGGCTCAACACACAGCAGCACATTCACAACAGATTGATTGAAACGGCAAAGGAAATATTATCCACCACTGATCTTCCAGTGTCCGAAATTGCCTATCAGATGGGATTTGAATATCCTCAGTCTTTTACCCGTTTGTTCAAGAGCAAAACCAATCAGACCCCCTTGGAATTCAGACAGTCATTCAATTAGATCGTTCATAACTAATTACAAAGGGGAAAAATTGCTTTTTTGTCTTGACGTTCGAGATCTAACGGTTAAAGATATGTTATCTGTCTGAATACCAGATGTTTTATTATTCGTGGACTGAAGGACTGCCAGTAAATTCATTCTATTAAAGTATAAAACTAAAATAACAAGCCTGTTATAAAAAAATAAGATTGTTATCTCTGAAATTTATAACAGTTCATTATTATAAATACATGTTAATGAAGTTATTGTCATGATGATTTATCAGTCATTTTTGCAGTGTTTGTCAATTATCTAAACCATTAAGTTAAAAACACTACAAGTAAAATTACATTAGGACTTATCACCTGGCGCTTTTTACAGGAAAAAAATTACTTTGCAATATCCAGACCTTTGCACATCAGAGATCATCTATGTCTTGAATTTTAGTTTGTTAGCTATTTGATGAAATCTTAAAAAAGAAACAAGTGTAATTTCAAAAGATTAAATTTCTGATTCCATATTTGAAAGGACTTTTTATTCCGATTTTGATAAGGCATTTGAAAGAACGAATTAATGCAAAAGTCAAATCAAAATTCTAGAGAACGTAATTAAAAATCTTAATTATGACCGAGTCGCAAATATCTACGGAAAGGTCGTGGGTGAAAGGGTGCTCAGTTACCGGTATTTTTAAAAAATAGTACTATTGCCGAACTATCGTGTCTGCCATAATACCGATCTCACACAGATATAGCAAAACATAATAGTGGACTGTTGCAAAAATCTAAAATCTGCATGAAGTACTGTAATTTTAAAATTGATCTTTCACCATGATTAGGGAAGAGCTATTTTCAACAATTTTGTTAGCTAAATTTATAAGCAATCAATAATGAATATCATTAGGATTGTATAATGGAGTAACAACTTTTGGTTTCAAATAAATACTCATCGTTAAAACGTTTCAATATTGCCTACTTTTGTATCACAATAGTTAGTACTCATTATCAGAACTTTGTCCTTATAAATATTTAAAATTAAATAATGGCAAAAACAATTTTCATAACAGGAGCATCCCGCGGATTTGGGAGAATTTGGGCAGAAGCATTCTTACAGCGTGGCGATAATGTCATTACAGCTGTTCGCAGTCCGGAAACATTAGCCGCTCTTTCAAAAGAATTTCCAGCAAATCTGTTGGTGCTGAAGCTTGATGTTACTGACAGAAACGAAAGTTTCAAAGCAGTTGAAACGGCTAAAAAACACTTCGGCAAGATTGATGTGTTGATAAACAACGCTGGTTTTGGACACATTGGTGCAGTTGAGGAGCTGAATGAACAAGATGTCAGATCGCAATTCGAAACCAATGTACTGGGTTCTCTTTGGCTGATTCAAGCTATTTTACCCATTATGCGTGAACAAAATTCGGGGCATATCATCCAACTTTCCAGTGCGTTGGGACTTAATACCGTTCCCTTAATGGGACTTTACAGCGCAACGAAGTTTGCTGTTGAAGGACTCACTGAAACTTTGGCTGGTGAAGTTGCGGGGTTTGGCATTAAGACTACTATCTTGGAGCCAGGTGGTTTTTCGACAGACTTTTTTGGACCGACATCTCTCGCATCCAGCGAACCAATGACAGCTTACGAAAGTATCAGAAAAGATTTTTTTGAAAATGCAAATGAGCAGGATTCAGGTAATCCTGAGGCAACTGCAAAAGCTATTTTCAGCTTGGTTGATTCAGAAAATCCACCTTTAAGGTTGATATTGGGTAAAACTGCATTGCCCTGGACAAAACACACGTACGAAGAAAGGCTCAAAACCTGGGAATCATGGCAGGATGTTTCTGTAGCAGCACACGGTTAATAAAAGTTTAAAGTTGAAATAATCCGAATTCAAACCAATGAAACATTTTAAAAAAATCAGCGATCTTCACGAAGCACTTGGACTGGCACCTCCGGAAAACCCACTTTTCAGTGCGGCTTATGGGGAGGCTAAAGCATGCGACAGTAAAATTATTGTTGAATTCACGTCTGATTTTTACATCATCGGATTTAAAAAATTGAGATCCGGCAGCATGCATTACGGAAAAACAAAATACGATCACGACCGTGGTTCAATGTCTTTTGTAAAGCCTCAACAGAAAGTGGTTTTTGAAAATGTTCAGTTGGAAGAAAAGGGATTCCTGCTTATTATTCACGAAGATTTTTTACCGGGAACAGTACTTTATAACGAAGTCAGGAAATACGGTTATTTTGATTATGAAATTAATGAGGCACTGCATCTTTCGCCATCGGAAGAGGATATCATCTGGAATTTGTATTTCAGCATTGAAAAAGAATACCATAACAATACCGACGAACTGAGCAAATCCATTATCATCAGCCATCTGGATTCGATGCTTAAATATGCGCAGCGCTTTTACAAAAGACAGTTTATAAACAGAAAAGAACTGACCGGTTCTACCGTTACAAAGTTTAATGCGCTCCTGACTGCTCATTTTGAAGAAAGAAAAACGACAAACATTGGATTGCCAACCGTGTCACTGATGGCTGAGAAGTTACACATCTCTTCGCGCTATTTATCCGATTTGCTGAAGCAGGAAACAGGAAAGACGGCTTTGGAACTCATTCATCTTTTTTTGATTGCTGAGGCAAAAAATCTGTTGACAGAAGGCGAACTGAATGTAACTCAAATTTCACATTCGCTTGGCTTTGAAAATGTAACCTACTTTTCGCGCCTGTTCAGGAAGGAAGTGGGCATTACGCCAAACCAATTCAAAGGCAACAGCAACAGCTTAAATTAATAAATATACTTTTTAAAAAATACGGAAGCCATTCTGTAATTTTTATCATAAACGCTGGACGAAATGAACAGTGGACTGTATCGTTGTGAAATTATATCAAAATAACAATTAAACAAAATTTAAATTTAAATTAAAATGGAAATAGGAATTATCGGATCCGGTTACGTTGGAAGTACGCTTGCCGGACATTTGACCGCCTTGGGGCATAAAGTAATCATTGCAAATTCACGAGGACCGGAATCATTAGCAGAAGTCGCTGAAAAAACCGGGGCAACGGCTGCCGCAGTAGAGCAGGCGGCATCCGCTAAAGATATCGTAATAGTTGCTGTACCTCCCACGGCGATGGAAAAGCTTCCGGTTCAAATCTTGTCAGCATCCCAGGCAATCATTATAGATACAGGTAATTATTATCCATCCCTTGATGGAGAAAATCCTGAACTTGAAGGCGGATTGACAGATAGTGAATGGACTGCAAAAGTACTGGGTCACCCTGTTATCAAAGCTTTCAACAATATTCTTTCTACAAGTTTGGCTTCAAAATCAATGCCTGAAGGAAGCCCTGACCGAGTCGCTGTATCTGTTGCAGGTGATCAGGAAGAGCATAAACAGATTGTGCAGGCACTTATTAACGAAATGGGTTTTGACGCTATTGATGGCGGATCGCTTTCCGAGTCCTGGAGACAGCAGCCCGGTACTCCCGCCTATTGTCGTGATCTTGGTAAAGAAGCCTTAGCAGCGGCATTAGAGGAAGCTGATCCGGGCAAACGTACTCAATATCTTGAAATGGCTGACGAGGCAATTCGTCCGTTTTTATAGAAAGCAAACAACCGATACGTACACACTTTATATGATACTCGTATGCGATAAATAACACAGTTTATAACAAAAATTAAAATTAAAAAAAATGAATATAGGAATTATTGGAACAGGGTCTATTGGCAGCACACTGGCAGAAAAATTGTCGAATGCAGGACACCAGATAAAAGTAAACAACACACAGGATTTCGCGGAGCTGAGCAACATTGCAGAACAGCTTGGAGCAAAAGCTGCCACTATCGAAGACGTTGTTAAAGATGTGGAAGCAATCATACTGTCCATACCTTTCAGTGCATATAAAGATCTGCCTAAAGATTTATTCCGGGATGTCCCGCAGGAAGTTGTCATTATGGATACTTCTAATTATTCTCCTTTACGTGACGGCGAGCTTGCTGGCTTGGAAGGCAAAACGGAAAGTGAATATATTTCCGAAACATTGGGAAGACCAGTAGTAAAAGTTTTTAGTATGGCCTGGGCGTACACGCTCAAGCATCATGGTAAAGCTGCCGGGGAAAAAGGAAGAATAGCGATATCGATCGCTTCCGATAATGATGAGCATAAAAGATTAGCCGCTGAACTGGTTGATCAAATAGGCTTTGATAGTGTAGATGGCGGCAGTCTCAGTTTATCGTGGAGACAGGAACCGGGAACTCCAGCTTTTTGTACAGAGCTAAATGTGGAGGAACTTAAAAAGGCTTTGAACGAAGCTGACAAAGGAACGGCTCCCGCCATAAGGGATTATACGATAGACCAACTGATGAAAGCCGATCCACCGCTTTCTCACGAACAAGCAGTTGCTCTAATGCGCTCTGGATCATCAAAAATCTAAAATAGATAATGTGTAAAAGCATTTAAATAACTGAAGGGAAATGCCGAAATCGTTACGCAGGATCTTAGATTAATTGAATGGCTCTTTTAGATAAGAGAGTTGCTAGATTATCAATAAGTTAATACCCGTTGGGCATTATGAATAAAAGAAAATAAGTTGTTCATTGTAAATGTTTTATAGCTAATTCAATTTACTGATTTTCACTCAAATGAACAACTTTTTCATTCTTATGTCAAAATGCACAACGGGTTTAAGGTTAATTTTTTAGAGTTTCTGATGCTAAAAGAAGTAGTTTTATGCAGGACGGAGGTAACGCAGGATTTTTAAGTACACAAGATGATTTAGCAGGATCAACAACAGCAAGTCATGAAAACGGTCATGGGTTAGTTTATCGCAATGAAAGTAACACAGTTGATACAGCGCATACCATTTCGGGCCAAGATGAGAAAACTGCTCCAAGTATTATGACAGCACGTGGAGCAAAAGTTAATTCTAAATGGTCTGATAAAAGTGGAAAAATGAATCCAAATACAAGAAGAGTCAATAATGCAGATGTCAACAATATGTTAAGAAATGTTAGATTTACCAAAAGTGGAAAAGGACAAATCGGAAGAACTACGAATACAATTTATACTGAAAATGGAGCAAAGAAAACAAATTAGATTATTACAGTTTTTTTTATTTTTTTTAATAATTCTGCAGAGTTGTGAGACAAAAGAAAAAAAAGAAACTAAGAAACTAGAAATAAATCAAAATTGGATAAGCGATTCTTTGGGATGCCTAAATAAAAGAAACGAGAACTTAGCAAAAAAGATGATTCTTAAGTATAAATTAAAACGCTCTTCAAAAGAAAAATTTATTAATTTTTTTGGAAAACCCAATGACGTAGAAAAAGATGGAAACGTTTTAATTTTAGTATACTATTTACAGACAATCTGTACTAATAATTCTATCAATGAAAGTTCGGATAAATGCTATGCACGATTTTATTTCGGTAAAAATAGACTAATTGATCAAGATTATATATGTGAATAATTTATACTGGAACTTATAAAGCAAATACTCCAATCTTTCATATTCATTCTATGAAAAAATAATATAGTAATGGTGAAAGTATACTTGAGTGCACCAAATATTATTTTGTATAAAGCCTTTATCAGATATTTTTAATTATATACTGACATAAAAGCAAATATTCTAAGTAAATAAAAAATGGCGCTAACTGTCTTCAGTTGGCGCCATTTGGCTGTTGTGAACTTGACAGGACTCTATTCAAACCATTTATTAGCGGATATATACAATGTTTTGAAGGTGTTAAGTAGTATGTAAATTACACTATTTAATATTATTTAACTTGAGATATTGTTAAAGATTGTTTTTTGGTAGGTTTATACAATCTAAAAATAATCAAGTATTTATTTTAAACTGATCAGTTTATTATTTACCTTTGCAACATTATGGGAAGGAACAAAGAATTTGATTACGAGCAGAAATTGGACGTTGCACTAGAACTTTTCTGGAAACAGGGATTTCATTCCACATCTATCACAGACCTTGAGAATGGTATGGGAATAAACCGAAGCAGTATTTATCCAACTTATGGTGATAAGAAAGCATTACTCATTAAATGCCTGACCAAGTACATGAAGTCTAAAGTTTCAGAATATGAAAGTGTATCAGATGATCCTAAATCCCATGCCATTGAAACATTAAGAAAGACCTTACGGCTGGCAATTGACCAGAGCATCAACGAAGAACGAACGTGCCTCGCTGTTAAAATAGCATTTGAAATAGCCTTGAATGATGAAGATATCAGAACGTTGTTGGCTGGCAATGAGAAGAAAATCGAAAAGATTTATTTTGAAATTGTAGAGAGAGGGCAAGAGCAAGGTTGTATAAAAGGTGATCTCGATCCAAAATTAACTGCTGCTTTCCTTGCTGGTTCTTCCAGCGCACTTTTCAAAAATTATGCTTTGAATAAAAACCGGAAAACCATCTATGATATGATTGAAACTTTAATCCAAATGATCAAAGTCTAATTATTATAACATTTTCATGTAACTAATAACAAACAATATTTTTTTAACCTTTTCTAAACCGATCAGTTTAATATGAATTTAAGTCTCAACAAAAAGATAGCGTATATGGGATGTCTCGGCGTTATCGGAATTATCAGTACAGAATTTGGTGTGATCGGCATCTTGCCTCAGATCGCTGACTATTATAAAATCAATATTGCAACAGCAGGCTATTTACTGAGCGCATTTGCATTAACGATTGCGCTTACAGGACCTTTTATGGTTTTGTATCTGTCAAAATTTGACAAAAAGAAAGTGATGATCTGTGCTCTTGGATTGTTCTTGATCTCGAATGTCTTCTCCAGTTTCAGCCCGCCGTTCTGGTTGCTTATGGTATTGCGGATCTTGCCGACATTTCTGCATCCGGCTTTCTTTTCAATGGTCATTGCAGCTGCGACTAAAGATGCTTCTCCTCAAATGCAGATGCGATTGACCAGTATTATTATCGGTGGAATTGCACTTGCTCAGGTAACATTGATTCCTTTCACCACATTTGTTGCAAGTATCTATTCTTGGCAGTGGAGCTATGTTATTCAAGGGTTATTAATTTTGATAACACTGATCACCATCTATAAATATATGCCTTCAATGCCTAACAACGAAGTGAAGTCTTTTAAAAATCAATTGAGCATCCTTACGAGACCCAAGTTTATCGCTGGAACAGCTGTAAATCTATTTCTCATCACTGCGTGGTTCTGCTCCTACAGTTATTTTGCAGACTATTTGTCGAAAGAGAAAGGATTAAGTACGCAGGAAATCAGTTACACGCTTTTACTATTTGGTGTGATGGGTGTGATCTCCAACTTTTTGGCAGGTCGCTTATTAGGGAAATATATGATCCGGACTACTTTGTTTTTCCTTGCCGGTACGTTTCTTCTTCCATTTGCATTTCAATATACCGATGGCTCAATTCTTAGCATAGCAGTCGTGGTCGGGTTTTGGGGAATTATGTACGGACCTTGTTTCCTGATAGGTGTCGGGCATATGGTCTCAGCAGCGTCAGATGCAAAGGAATTTGCTAATAGTTTGCAGACCTCATTTGGAAATTTAGGTGTTTCATTAGGTACTGCTATCGGAGGTTGGTTTATTAGTCAATATGGAATATCCGTTACACCTTGGGTGGGTGTTGGATTTGGTCTACTGGCGCTTATTGTAATTTTTTGGAGAGCCTGGCTTGATAGAGACATAAGTGAGAATAGTAAGAAACAGCTATAATAATCGTAAAAACATCAACTCAGCTTAATAAAATATTTGATTGTTAGTTTCCCTGTTTCGGTTTATGAATACCTTGATTCTGTTAATTATGTCATTGAATGTTGGCGCAACTTTGCAGTAATAAATATCAGGATATGAAAATTGTAATGATAGGTTCCTTAGGGAACATCGGCAAACCGCTTGTAAAATTATTGGTTGCAAATGGACATCAGGTAAAAGTGATCAGCAGTAATGCGAAAAGAAAAAATGCTATAGAATCTTTAGGAGGAATTCCCGAAGGCAACTATATACTCTAATTTACTGAGAGAATATTTATAATTGCTAATAGGTATCATTTACTAAAATTTATTTTTTTTGGTGTTTGGAACCTAAATTTATTAAAGCAAGCAATAAAAAATGCTAATTGGCTTATTCTGGAATAAAAAACAAAAAAATGGCTCCAATTGGAGCCATCTGGGCGTTTGTGAACATTACAGGATTCTATTCCAACAAATTATTTGAAGATGTTTATAGTATTTTAAATGTACTTTATTTAAAGAAACGATGCAAATTTTATTTAAGTTGAATAGGAAGTTTTTTAAAATTCTATATATACTCATGCGTATTATTTTCAGGAGTAATATCTTCTGCGACTAATCTGTCTTCTTCCATTCTTTCTTCTTTAAATAGTATTGATCCGAATTTTATATACAAATGGTTATAAGATTATCCTGCGTTTCTTGTTGCCAACGAGATCCACAAAGTTCATAAATAATGCCGCTATTTTAAAAGCTGTATATTTGAGAGTACTCTAATAATTTTTTCTTGTATGAATTTATCCAAACCTACATCAAAAATCAGATTTACATTTGATAAAGGGGTCACCATTCCCAGCTTAATTTTTATAGTGGGAATATGTATTTTCTCAGTATTGTTTCCTGTTGAGATTAAGGCTGTTTTAGATGCGATAAAGAATTTTATTTTTGTAAATCTCAACTGGGTCTATGTATGGTGCGTAACAATATTTGTGATTTTTCTAGTATTTCTGATGTTTAGCAAGTACGGAAAAATCAGATTGGGCAGCAATGACAGCAAACCTGAACATTCTTTCTTTTCCTGGATCTCCATGCTTTTTGCGGCTGGGATGGGAATAGGACTGATGTACTTCAGCGTTGCAGAACCTATGCAGCATTATTCTACAGATGCTTTTTCTGAAAGTCATATTATCAGTAGGGCAAAAAATGCACAACTTTATACCTTCTTCCATTGGGGAATTCATGCATGGGCAATTTATGGTCTTGTAGGTCTATGTTTAGCGTATTTTACCTATCGTTATCGGCTTCCTCTTTCTCTCCGCAGTTGCCTATATCCGTTATTAAAGGACAGAATTAAAGGCAAATGGGGAGATGTGATTGATATATTTGCTTTATGCAGTACCTTTTTCGGTATTACAACAACGCTGGGATTTGGGGTTGTGCAAATTAATTCCGGATTGGAGACGATGAAAATTTTGCCGTCTACGGGATTTATCTATCAGATATTAATTGTCATAGTTTTAGTATCTATTGCCGTTTTCTCCGCAACATCAGGAGTTAATAAGGGAGTTAAGATCTTAAGTAATATCAACGTTGTTATTGTTATTATACTGCTTTTATTTGTGCTCTTTTTAGGACCGACTGTTTATCTGATTGGAAGTTTCACCTATGGCCTGGGAAATTATATCAATAACTTTTTTGACCTGACTTTCAACACCCATGTTTATGAGCAGAAAACACTCCCTTGGTTTTATAACTGGACTATTCTTTATTGGGCATGGTGGATTTCCTGGTCACCTTTTGTAGGGCTGTTTATAGCAAAAATTTCAAAAGGAAGAAGTATCCGTGAATTTATTGCCGCTGTTCTGATTATTCCCACATTATTCAATTTTATCTGGATGTCGGTTTTTGGAAACAGTGCGATTTGGTTTGACTTCAACGTGGCGAATGGCGCACTAAGTGCCTTGGTTTCTGATCCTGATGCTTTGATGTTCAGGTTTTTAGAATATCTTCCACTTTCCAAAGTTTTAAGTTTTATTGTTCTGGCAATAATAATCATCTTTTTCGTGACTTCGGCAGATTCTGGAATGCTGGTAATGGATAGTATATCCTCTAAAAATTCAAGTAAATCACCTAAAATCCAAATGGTATTCTGGGGAATACTTCTGGCAACATTAGCCCTTATGTTACTTAATGCAGGCGGGCTTGAAGCATTGCAGACGATGACACTTATCACTGCGCTGCCGTTTGCAGTCATTATGATTTTATTTGTTGTCTCATTGATGAAAGCACTCGTGATAGATTACCGGTATTACGAAAAAGGACTTTCGGTTTCTACAGTACCATGGTCAGGCGAATTCTGGAAAGAAAGGCTTAAAAAAATTGTTTCTTTTAAAACGAAAGACTCCGTGACAACGTTTATAAACGACCAGGTCTTGCCTGCTTTCACAGAATTGAAGGAAGAATTTTTATTAAATGGAATTGCTGTTGAGATCAATCACATACCTGAAGATTTAAAGATCAATTTAGAAATCCATCACGATGTGGTCAATAATTTCATCTATGGCGTGATGGGACAGAAAAGAATTGTTTCTGAGTATATGGTGGCCGATGACAACTTACCTGATCTGGACAGTAACGTGACTTATTTTCCTAAAACCTATTTTGGTGATTCACGGGAAGGATACGATGTCCAGTACTTTACCAAAAATGAATTGATCAGCGATGTTCTAAAACACTATGACCGTTTCCTTAAGATAGTTGCCGAAGAGTCCAACGAAATGTTTATTAGCAGCGATAATAATTCTCAATAGACTTAATAATTTAATCGAGGTTTCAACCAACTGGATTTCGGTACACTTAAAAAACAAATATTTTCGAAACTATTCAATATAATTCAGGATTTTGGAGAGGTTATCATAAATAAATGATGATGAGATTTTTTGACTGTATGGTATTTTCTATTTATGATATCTTCTATTTATGATATCTTATATCTTCAATAAAACATTTAGATGTTATGACCATATCTCAAACATCTCCTGTTATAACCAGCCTATTATTTTTTTATATTATAATAAAGCTATTTCTGAAATTTATGGTTATGTTGATAAACTGATTTAGAAAAGCAATTTATCAGTGTTCATTATGGCTGCCTAATTATTTACCTCGTGAAAAATAGAATTTTTACGCAGTACTTTTTACAAAATACTGATCTTGTTTTTTTTTGATGTTCGGTTTTGGTGTTAATCCAGGGAGTGTTAGCTCCCTCTGTTTTTAAAAATTTTGACTTTTAGTTGGAATAGTATTCTAAATCAAAGTCTTTTAATGGAGGAATAAGGTGATGTTTTTATTTTAATAATGATGCAAATATAGCTTCCGTAAAAATGTGCTACAAGTCAATACTTTTGTATCCATATTGTACCATTTAAAGTTCGAAATTTGTAAAATAAATAATTGTTAATTATGAAGCATTATAACGACATCACTACTTTTAGCAGAGATATCGGGGTTGAGAGTCCCGAGCATCCTTTATTCAGCATTACCTTTGGACATAAAAGCGATGGAAGTATTGAGGATATTGTTTTTACTGCTGGCTTTTATATCATTTCATTTCAAAAGTTTGTTTCGGGAAGTATCATTTATGGTAAAAAAGAATTTGATCACGAACGGGGTAAAATGATTTTCTTTAAGCCAAATCAAATTGTTACATTTAAAAATGTAAAATCTGAGGATGATTGTTTTTTAATTTTAATCAAAGAGGATTTTTTAGCGGGTACCAATCTGCATAAAGAAATAAACAGTTACAGTTATTTTGATTATGAGACTAATGAAGCCTTGTATCTTTCACCCAGTGAAGAAGATACGATTTGGAATCTGGTAAACATTATGCATAAGGAGGCACACAACAACACGGATCATTACAGCAAATCAATTCTTCTTTCTCACCTGGGAACATTACTTACTTATGCTCAACGTTTTTATAAAAGACAATTTATCAATCGTATAGACACCAGTGATGCTTACGCCAGTAAGTTTCAGCAAATGATTGATGCCTATTATAATGAAAATCAGGTTCGCCATATTGGTCTTCCTACTGTAGCTTACATGGCAGACAAATTAAATATATCTCCACGCTATTTAAGTGACCTTCTTAAACAGGAAACAGGTAAAACGGCTATTGAACTGATCCATATCCATTTGATAAAAGAAGCTAAAAATCTTTTGACAGAGGGCAAAATGAATATATCGGAAATTTCTTTTTCTCTCGGATTCGAAAATCCCAATTATTTTGCAAGATTATTTAAAAAAGAGGTTGGGGTTCCCCCTAATGTTTTTAGAAACAGTCATTTAAACTAATTTTCCCGGTCAGCATTAGACTTACAGATAAATATGCTTTAGGTACGCCTGTGCTTAAAATTAATTACTATAATACTTAACAATATATTATCAATTATAATGAATAAAGAAATAAAACAATTATTCGAACCCTTTACATTTAAAAACGGAATCGAGACTAAAAACAGAATTGCAATGGCACCAATGACAACTTGGGCAAGTAACGATGACTATACTGTAGCAGATGACGAAATCAGACACTATGAGGCACGTAGCAAGAATGTTGGTCTGGTGATCACAGGCTGTACACGTGTTATGGCAAACGGAATTGGATTCCCTAATGAATATGCTTCTTATGATGATTCTTTTCTGAACGGCCTGGAAAAACTCGCAGCTGCTACAAAAATGGGCGGAGCACCTTCAATCCTTCAGATCTATCACGCAGGAAACAAAGCGGTTTTGGATCTTATACCAGATGGCATTCCGGTCAGTGCAAGTAAAGTGGCATTAGCTCCATCAGCATTCTATGCAGGGGGCACGGTATCTCACGAACTTACACACGAAGAAATTCTGGAAATAGTAGAAGCTTTCGGAAAAACAGTTCACAGAGCAATTAAAGCAGGATTTGACGGTGTAGAGTTGCATGGTGCTCACGGATTTCTTCTGCAGAATTTCTTTTCGCCATACTATAACAACAGAACTGACCATTGGGGGGGCTCTCCGGAAAAACGAATGAACTTTGCTGTTGCAGTTATTACAGAGATTCAGGATGTGATTAGGAGGTATGCAGAAAAACCATTTCTTGTAGGATTTAGACTTTCCCCGGAAGAGCCTGAAAGTTACAGAGTTAGAGATACTTTTCCATTTATCGATAAATTAATAGAATTAGGGATTGATTATTTACATATTTCATTGACTGACCTACTTTCACAGAAGCCGATCGGTGATGAGCTTGGAAAAGACACAATTTTGAAATTAATACTAGATCATGTCGATCAAAGAATCCCAGTGATATCAGCGGGAGGCATAAAACAAGCAGATGATGCTGTTGAAGCCATCAATTTGGGGTTGTCTCTGGTTGCTGTTGGACACGGTCTTATTATTAATCCTAATTGGGTAGAACTTATTTCTAGAGGAGAAAAAGCTGATGAGGTTCTAAGTATGTCTAAAGCTGATGTGCTTGCTGTTCCTCAAAAACTTCAGGCATTTATTAAAGTAGCGACAGGATTTTTTCAGGTTACCGACTAAGTGCTTTTTCTAAGAAATAATTTTTTGTTTGACTAATAGGGCAAGGAGTCCAATTTTATATTTCATAAAATATGATGGTCAATTAAAAACAATGTCAAAAGTTTGATTAACAGTACTTTTTTAAGTACTGTTTTTTATTTATCTCAGTTTAAGACAAATATAAAGATGAAAGAATTTTAATTGTGTTGTTACAATCATAGTAATCAAGTCCGTATCGCAGATCTCCATAAAAAGTCTTTGAGAAAAATTTATAAAATGCCATAATTTATCTTTACTGTTCTGTCAGCGTTATATTTTCTTGGCGTGCATTTCGACAGATTGACAATACTTAAAAAAAAAAAGGATGTAAGGTCTCTACTTCACAAGCAGTATTGTAATCAAGTACCAAGTTGAGATATATAATCTCATTCATTATCAAATCATTTAAGGAGTATAAATCTATAGAATCTAAAGTTCTACTCACCATTTGCTTACGTCAGTTATTACTAATGGTAAAATAATCAGTAATGTGTATACTGGCTAAAATATACATCTGGTTTTACCTTTGATTTTGTCCACTTCACCAAATATTTTGCATATTGTGGGTGATCAAGATTTTATTTTTACCGTATAAATTAATAAAAATGCTTTTGAATCAAGATTTTTTAAAACTGCGGTTGTTGTCGTTAAATTTAATATTAGTTGCAACTTTTTATTCTGCTCAGGAGAAGGATAGTATTAACTCTCCTAAAAATAATTTGCCTGAAAAAGTTACTGCTGTTGTTGCAGATAAGTTTCCAATGGCGAGATTGGGCAATGTAGAATATGATCACACGATGCCCTACAGATTGACTTCAAAATATCTAGATTCAGAACTGCCTGAAGGAAAAGTTAACAGTATTTCTCAGGTAAAAGTATCCAATAACAGGCACTGCCGCAGAATGTTCCAAATACTTAATTACCTTCTCCCAAGTTAACGTTAAATGGTTTATTAGATCTCTAAATTAATAAATATCTACTAAAGTAACCATCCCCACATGAAAATTGATAGAGAAATAATCGTTTTTTGAGATTTTATAACTTTAAAAAGATATAAAAGGGCTTAATAAACTTACTGAATGTTTGATGTGATGTATTAATCAGATTTAAATGTCCAAAAGCATAGATACCTTACAGCTGATAAATACTTATTCCTGGATTTTGAATTTTCTCTATTTCGGTATCAATACAAACAAAATCAAAGGCCTCCTGTAGGAAGCCTTCGAACACCAAATCACAAAATATTAATATGAAAAAAATTTACTTATAAAGCAGTTGCAGTATAAGTTACTGTTTGCGTGTAAGTTCCTGCTGGTTTACCTAAAATATCGGCAGAAGATGATTTCGCTGCAGGAATTGTGTAATCCAGATTCAGTGTTAATGCACTTCCAAGCGGAGCATTTGTAACTAAATTTTGATCAGTAGCAGATAAAACGACAGCGTTTTTTGTTCCGCCCATTGTTCCGGCAGCTGCAGCCGCTTTGATGGTCAAGACATTTACAGGAATTAGGTTAACTCCATTCATGAAATTAGCACCGCCTGCTTTTACTTTAACGTTAAAGTTCTTGGTTGAAGTAACCTTTAAAGAGTTGGCTTTAGTAACCGTTTGATCAGAGTTATAGTCTGCTGCAGTCGCATAGTTGAAGTCAACTGTATTACCGATTGCCGTACTTCCGGCATCGATAGAGATGACATCGTTCAGGGTAATGTTTACGGTTGTTGTTGCGGTAGTGTTTTGAGCTTTAATATTATTAGTTCCTAATATGATGGCTCCGAAAGTTAAGGCTGCGATTACGATTTGTTTTTTCATGACAGTAATATTAATTTTTTATTTAATTGTTCTCTTTTTGTATACTGCAAATTTACAGCGGCGATAAAATCTTCTTTGTAGTGGAAAATGGAAGTTCATGTAGTAAAATCACTACAGGATTATTCATGTGGCTTATCAAAAGGTTCTGTGTTTACGTTAGATGAAGTATTATGTCCTAATGTTGTAAATAAAGCATATTCAAATACTTTACCCTGAACTCAATATATTTACACTCACAATTTTATCTCAAATACCCACCTTTGAAAAACTTCTTAAGACTATTTTAGTGAAAAACTTTTCTATTGTTACTAATGGTTTTGAAGATGAAAGGAAATCTATATCCGGAAAGGTCTCAAAGATTGAACAAAAAATTGCAAAAGCAAGAGATTTGTATCTCGAAGATAAATTGGATGAAGACGATTTTAGAGAAGTTAAGAGCAAAAACAAGGTTGAACTTGACGAGCTTATATTCAAACTCAATGCACTTAAAGAAACCAAGAAAGATAATAACGTTGAACATAAGCTGGAAGAGGCTTTACGAGCTGTTACCAATATTTCAGAAAGATACAAAAATGCAGATTCATTAGACAGAGAGCTATAATTGGTTTGATATATCCTGAAAAGTTAACCTTCGGAGAATATTTTCAAACCACTAAAATCAACAGTTTTGCAGAGACTACCTTATTGATTAAAAAGGAGATAGGAAAAAAACCGACAAAGAAGTGAAAAAACTTCAAATGTCGGTTTTGTGACCAAGACGAGCGTATCTTCAAACACTTTTATCGATGATTTAGTTCGATTGAGCCACATTAAGCAAGAATTGTAAAGCTCATTTTAATTAATAATTTCCATTAAATATGGTAATCTTTACCAATTTAATTTCTAAAATTCAAAACAAGTAAAATTGTCATTTTTCGTCATTATGTCTTGACTTGTCTTACCCCATAACCGAGTGAATATACTATTCAAAAGAATAGAATGGAAAATGTTATTTGATTCTATATAGTTTTTTATACGGTAGTTCTACATATAATTTTTCTAGAATTATATTTTTTTATAATATTCATAACATTTAAGGAGGTTTTTGATAGATTTTATTTATTTAAATTAACAATTAAAAATATTTTAATAAATTTTAAGATTATTTATGAATTTTAATTTTTTTTTAATAGTTTTGGTTTACCAAATAAAACAAAACCAAAAAACTTAATATGAGAACACAAATGACTTCCCGACTTAATGATTTAATTCATTTGTCAATTTTCTAAATCTTGAAAATTGTATAATCCTTTTTTATAATTTCTATTCCACATAATTGATCTGTTATGTCAAAATCTCTATACCGTAAATCGGTAATGGTCATGGTATTTCTATACTCAGCCAACTCCTATTCTCAACTGATTGGATCTGATGTCCAAATCTGGGAGAAATCTACTTTAACCCCTCGTGAAATTGCTAATTCCAAAGATGAGAACCTTCTCAACTTTCATTATGGAATTAAAGACAGGCTACTAAAAAAATATATTAAACACAGTAAAAACAAGAGCCATACATTGAGTCTTGTGCATACTTCCAAGGATGATGAAAAGATTTGGGAGAATGATGATCAAAAAATATCCTTGAGTAATGATAAATACGAAAGCAAGGAGTCTAAAAAGACCGTAAAGATTCAAAAGAGACCTAGCATATTTTCTTTTACAGGGAATGCTGAAAAACCGGACGGAAAATCAGACAGCTTGAAAATCAGGTTTGAAGATCAGAATCTTTACGAAATGATTTTTATTCCAAGAAAGGCAAAACCGATGGATCTTAATAAGATTCACTCTTATCTGTCTATTAAGTATGGAATTTCTTTGCAGAGAGGAAAATATTATAGTAGTGAAGCAAAAGCGATTTGGGATCCAGAGAAACATAAGGAGTTCAAACACAGACCTACCGGCTTGGGAAGAGATGACGGAAATGAGTTGTATCAAAAACAATCATCTAATGTCGAAGATCAGTTTTTAGCCATTGGAAAAACAGACATTAAGAAAACGAATACTGAAAACACAAGTCTTTTTGATCACAATAATTTCGTGATCTGGTCTGATGATGACAAAGGTATGAGTACAAAGGCTGACGGAAATTTTAATGTTCTCGAAAGAAACTGGGAAATTAATTTTATAGGCTCTACGATTCCTAAAAATGACTATAAGGTAAGAATAGACAAAAAAACAATCAACCCTGATTCACTGCCTATTGTGTACTGGATGTTTTTAAAAAATTCAGCAGGGGAGATTAAGAAATTTCAAGGTGTTGAAAATGAAAATTATGTAGATTTCAGTAAGGTTGATTTTAGTAAGGATAAGGAAAGTGAAATTTACCAATACTTTACGTTTGCTGTAAGTCCTCTGAGGGAAGAGACTAAAGAAAATGAGTCAAACTCTGGATCGTCCTCAGCTGATCAAAATTTACTTTCATTAGATCTCAGTCAGATCGTTCTGTATCCAAATCCGGTTAAGAAAGGTCAAAACTTTACCGTAAAATTCCCTGAAATGGAAAACTTATCAATTGCGATCTATGACGGCGGAGGAAGACTGGTCAAATTGGAAAAAATAGATCACCGTTCAAGATCATACAGCAGTTCATTAATCGTCCAAAGTTCTTATCTGATCACTTTAACGCAGAACGGAAAAGTAATCAAAACATTCAAATTAATCGTTGACTAAAAACCAAATCATGAAAATAAAATCCTTAAAACTTCCTTTTACAAAGAAGTCAGTTCTTTTGGTGTGCTTTTTTGCTATCATGTTTCTTTTCGCAAGTTTTACGAAAGAAGACCGATATAAAGTAAGAGCATTCAAACTGAAGATGATGGAAAAATACATCAGCCATCACGTGATTGCAGATGAACCTTCTACTGATGAGATAAATAAAAATAAATCAGTTACTGATTCTGCTGTTAATACGACTTCTGCTTTGACATCAAGCGTTAACAAGAACGTTGGAAATGGTGAATTCAGAACGATCATCCCGGAGTTAATAGTAAACAAAAATATCGATCAGATTTTTGAATCTGAAGAAAAACAAGGGATGATAGGAGAGTTTTCTGACGACGAGTCAGACAATCCATCGGATAATTTTTTCACGATCAATATTCCTGAAGTAAAAAATCAAAATGTAAAAGCTTATTTAGTATATGATTTGTTTGGCTTGGAATCGTATCATTCTGTTTCAAGATCCATTAATAAAAATATATCGTTTGGAGGGAATATCATCTTGCCAAGCAGTAATTGGAGCGCACAAAAAGAAGAGATTAGCTTTAGTTCCTTAAAAGGAGGTAAGAACAGTGTTTTGTTTACATCCTCTATTAACGGAATAAAATATAAAGTTAAGAATGTGAAAATCGTTTTTGAAAAAGGATTTAATCAAGCGGGAAATATTTCATCATTGCGTTCTGGTAACCAGCTTTACATTAAAGGTATTCAAAATGCAAATGTCTCAGATCTGGTTTCAGTAGACAATAAATCTTTACTGACAACCAATGGTGAATTTGAAAGCTTAATCGAATTAACGGAAGAAAATAAAGCTAAAGGCAGTATTTCTATCAAGAATTCAAATGGTGTCCAGGAATATAAAATTCCTGTAAGCAAATCTTCATTTAAAACATTGAATGAAAGTAGCTATATACCATTAGTTATCAATGTTTCAAAAGACAACGAGTATAATGAAACTTATGAAAATGCCACAGTGACTGTTGAGAAAAACTCTGTGGAATCATCTGCTCAGGTACAGGTTTTAAAACTGAGAAAAAAAGATTATCCTGCTGTTTCAAGAGAAATCAGGAATATGACGATAAATTCGTCGGCTTATCGTCTGTCAACTAAAGTCGGTATCTTAACAAAAAAAGTCAAACTTGCTATACCTTATGATGATAAAAAACTTGGTGCAAGATCATCAAAAGAAGTCAAAGCTTTCTACTTCGATTATACTTCAAAGAAATGGAAAGTTGATCCTACCAGTAAGGTTGATGCAGTAAAAAAAGTAGTTACTGTAGAAGGAGATGGTGATACAGATTATATTAATGGTGTAATATCAGTTCCAGAATCTTCACAGTTAGAATCTTTCGCTCCAACAAGCATCAGCGGTTTAAAGGCAGCAGATCCAACGGCAGGATTACAGTTGATGGGTGTTCCTTCTGCAAATCAAAAAGGTGATGCCAATGCAAATTATCCGATACGTGTTCCAAGTGGTCTTGGCGGATTACAACCATCACTATCAATAGGATACAGCAGTGGTGGTGGAAACGGTTGGATGGGAGATGGCTGGAACATTAATGGTCTGTCCTCAATTACGGTTGATACAAGATGGGGAGTTCCTGAATTCGATGCAGCAGGTGAAACGGAACTTTACTCGCTGGATGGCGAAATGCTGGTATATCCGAATCAATATTTACCTCACAGACATAATGATCTTAGTGAATATAATACGGCTATTACAACTGCAAAACAGCTGAGAACAGATCATACTGATCCTAGCAGCAGCTTGGTGAAAAAATTCTATCTTAGAAAAAATCATGATTTTTCTTTAATTGAAAGAATAGGGAATTCGCCGGGAAGTTACACGTGGAAGGTTACTTCTACTGACGGAACCAAAAAATATTATGGTGGTTCACCGGATTCAATGCTTTCAGGTTCCGGAGGCATCTCACATTGGGGCTTAAGAATGATTGAGGATGTACATGGAAATACCATGGAGTTTACCTATTTCAATGAAGGAGGTGGCGGCGGTCAGTTTTATCAGATCAAAAAAATAGCATACGGTAGGAATAAAGATTATACAGTCAATTTCATTAAGGAAACAAGTATAACAAGAAAAGATATCAGTATCAATGCTAAGCAGGGTTTTGCCAGATCTGAGCCTTATTTACTAAAAGAAATTCAGGTTAAGTATAAAACTGAGCTTGTCAGAACCTATAAAATGGATTATATTGATGGTGAGTTTTATAAAACATTATTAAAGCGTATTTATATTGTTCCTCATAATCCATGTTCTACAACATTGGCGAGTAAAGGAGAAATACGCGATATTGATGACGGAAGTGGAGGCGGTGGCGGTACAAGTGGCGGGATTGATCCTACTTGTAATGAAATTACTGACAGCTATACTTTCGACTATTACAACGATGTTCGTGACGGACAAGGAAATGTGAGAATGTACGGTCCAGATACTCATGTAGGATTACAAAATGACAAACAGCCTTATCCCGGAATAGTAAATAGCTTGCTTACTCCATCCAAAATCAACGGGAATATCAGTTCTGAGAAAGGCTTGAATTTCAGAATTGCTGCAGGCTTAAACTTCTACTATCCTTCGAATGATGCGTATGGCCATTTGATGTTTGGATTTCCTTTCGGTTACTCAAATGCGGAAGCAAGAAATGCTCAACAACTTGCAGACTTCAATGGCGATGGTATTCAGGATATGATCTACAGAGTACCTGATGAAGGGCTGTTTTTAAGAACCGGAACTTTAGATGGCTCTGGTAATTTGGCTTTTAATTCCTCACAACCTATTGGAAACTATAGTGGTGACTTCTCATTTACTGAAACAAAAACCAGCAACTATGGCTGGGATATGGGAGCTATTATTTACAGTAAATCTCAAATAAGCTCTTCTTCGACGAGTACTACCAAAACATATCTTATTGATGCCAATTCAGATGGTCTTACAGATATTGTTCATAACGGTGAAGTATGGTTCAATAGATTTGACCGGACTACAGGAAAGTCTGAAATGACTAAACATTCTGAGCACACCGAAAATATGATTGTGAAGGCAAAAGCAGTACAAACACCTATTCCTTGTTCTGGAAAAGATTGTCTGCAGGATCCTGTGCTGCCTCCAACACCAATAACTGATGTTGTAAAAGTATGGGTAGCTCCAAAGGATGGGTATGTGAAGTTTACGGATAATGTATCTGTTCCTACAAGCCTTAGTGCTCCGGGAACTAGTTCACTGCCAATAAAAATGTACTATTCGGTAGAGATACTTAATCCCACACCAAGTGGTAGTAATCCCGTAACGTATACTAATGGCAGGATATATTTAACAGAGTTACAGGCAGGAGCGTTTTCACAGGATATTCTCATTAACAGATACAATGATTATCTACCCGCTATACAGAGCAGTGTCCCTCAAAATGGAATAAACAGCCATTGGGGTATTAATAACTCTAATAGATTATTTGTAAAAAGCGGTGATAAAATTTATGTGAGGTTGCATAAAAACACAACTGAGAACTATCTAGTAACTTCTAACCCCACAGTTGCATATGTTGATCCAACTTTAGGAACTGAAATTCCAAATAGCTTTGCCTTGTCTCAAGATCATTTTCAGTTAAATAATGGTTCTTATAGTGATAATATGTTTCTGAATAATATTTCAGCACCTATCTATCTTGATACACAGGGGACATCGCCAGCTACGGCCACTATTACAGTACCGAGTATCACTTTTCCATATCTCACCGATAAAGTAACATTCAGAATCGTGACAGAAAATGCTGCAGGCACAATTACCGAGTTGATTACTCCGGAAACCTATGATCAGCAAAATTTAACGACCACTGCACATTCAATTACTTTGAATGTAACTGAATCAGAACCTGTTCATTTGAGATTCATTGTGGAATCTGATTCACATACCAACTTTTATAATGCTAATTGGAATGGTTTAATTTCTGTAGATTATCAAGCTTCTACCAGCTTTAATCCAACGGTATATTTAAATTATGATCCGGTTCCTGAATATCCTTCATTTGTTGTTAATCAGTTGACAACGCAATTATTGGTTAATCAATTAGCTAATCCTGGTATCTCGGGAAGTCATGATTTTGGAATTCAGATTAATAAAAATGTTTCGAATTTCTCGGGTCTTGGAACAGGATCATTCTATTATATCATAAAAAAAGGAAACAACATTCTTGCTAAACGCAAAATAACGATTGCGGCCGGTAATAGCCTAATTGAAGAACAGGATATGTCCAACGGGCAGGCGGTAAGCGGTGTATCTCCAATTAATTTTTATACAGGTGATCCAGCAATCGGAAATAGCAGTGATCTGGTGACGGTTGAGGTATACACAAAAACGGGTGGTGACTATGCGTTATTTAATAATTATGCCGCTCATTTTCAAGGTAAACCGTTTGTTGTTTACTACGACTCATATAATGTTTATTCAACGACTTCAGCAACAGCGGTTAATACCGCAATGTATAACACGAAATCGGTATTTTACAATAACTGGGGACAATTTTTGTACAAGCCGGGAAGTTTAAGTGATTATACTTATGGTCCTCCTATTGAACTATCGGCTTTTACATCCACTGTTGCTACACAGAATACATATCCACAATGTCAGCCATTTACAAATAATGCTGATTTAGCACAATGCATTTTAAATGCAACAAGTAATCCCAATGCAGGTAATAATACTGTAAGTAGTACAGTTGCTCTTATGAAGCCAAGGATAGCACGAGGTCGGGGTGGTATTACAACAATTTACTACGTAGGTGTAGGAAATGGACAGTATACTTCAAAAAGAGGATTTTATAATAATGAAACTGTTACTTATTTCAACAATCCTATTGCAAATCTACCACCAGTAACTCCTGTAACTTATACTTCTGGTCAGTTATCAGTAGATACAACCATGAAAGGGATCAACAGAGTCAACAAGAGCAGTTCTAATAATACTACAAACGGATTAAGTTTTGGTATGGGAAGTGCAGGTAACTCAGTAACCACATTAGCAGGGATTGGAAGTGTTGAGACTCAGACATTTTCTGATTTGAATGGTGATGGATACCCAGATATTGTATATCCTCAATCGGTTCAGTTCACCAATTCAACAGGTAGTCTAGACAATGTTCAACTTTTAAATTCTGGGGATTTTCCAACAAGTTCTTCAAGTTACCAAAAAATGAATTCACTTGGATTTTCTTATAATGCATTTTCAGTGACAGGAAGAATCGGAGCACAAGGAAGTAACGGTACAACTACTCGAGCAGATAGTGGTTTGCCATGGTCAGGGGGAGCGTCTGTAAGCGCAGGAGTAAACGATTACTACGACTCGTATGATCAAGGGAAAACCTTTTGGATGGATATTAATGGCGATGGTTTGCCGGACAGAATTAAAGATGGGGGTACCACTTACATGAAGTATGCTTTAAACATGGGGAGAAGTCTAGGAGGATACTCATCTTATGAAAATTTAATTACATACCGATCCCGACCTAAAGGAAGTTTCAGTCTTGGCATAGTGGCATCATTGGGAGGTTCTGCTAACTTGAGCGCATTAAGCAGTTTTGGATTTGGAATCAGCGCAAGCGCTGGAGCATCGGCGTCTACTGGAACTGCCGAAACAGTGTACGAAGATATAAACGGTGATGGGCTGATTGATATTCTGGAAGTGAATAATTCCAACAATTCATCCACAGTAAGATATAATCTCGGAAATAAATTTGATAACCCAACACCACTCCTTAAATCTGCCGGAGCAATTGACTTTACTGATGAGACGAGATCATTCAACGGTTCGTTTTCATTTGGAGGAAATTATATGTTCAATATAGGACCTATCACACTTGTACCACCTTTTATAGTTTTAATACTTTGGATTAAAGCTGGTGGAGGAGCTACAGCTAACATAGGATTAAATGTTTCTGAAACCAGAAAAGCATTTAAAGATATGAACGGTGACGGATATGCTGATTTGGTGGTTGATAACAACAGTGGCTTTACGGTGAATTATTCGCAGGTAGGTAGAACGAATAAACTGAAAGCAATAACCAATACCATCTCAAAAGGTAGATATAATTTAGATTATCAATTCGCAAGAGCAAATTATGACAACCCTCATGCTAAATTAGTAGTTAATAAAATTACCGTTACAGAACCGGATGTATTTTCTCCAAATTATACGACTGATCAAGGGAACAAAATGGAAACACTTTACTCTTTCAGTAATAGAAAATATGACAGAAGAGAAAGAGAGGATTTTGGTTTTAAAGTAGTAAGGACATCTCAGATGAATGGAGGATCAGCAGAAAGAGTTTCCGAGGACCATTACTATAACAACAGTTATCTGATGAGCGGTTTGCCAGATAAAAACATCGTAATGAACGGGAGTGGTGGTATTGTTTCAGATACAAATTACACATATAAGCTTCAACGATTTATAAACAATACAACGCAGATTGATCTAAATTCCAATTTGGGAACTGATTATGATACTGGGGGTAGAGAAGGAAGAAAGATGGCTATTGCTTTGTTGAGTGAGAAAACCAATATAGTTCACGAATCAGGTGGAGATATAACAACTACCGAGCAGTTTTCCTACACCGCAAAGGGTATGATATCAATTTATCAATACACCAGTCCTTCAAATTCATATAATACCAGAATGTATTACATGAATTTGAACAATAACATAGTTCTTCCCTCAATAGTAGATGTTTTTGAAGGAACTGGAACTAGTATAGGAAATCTGCTCAGACACAGAAGAATAGAAGCAGTGAACCAATATAATGGTGATATTGGTGCATACATAACTTATGACGGTACTGATGATATTACAACGAATATTGAATATCATCCTTCAGGAAATATTAAAAAAGTAACCTATCCTCCAAATCATAATAATGACCGGTATTGGATTGAATATGAATATGATGATACAGTAACCGGAAAATATGTCACTCAAGTTAAAGATATTCACAATATCAAATCTACGTCTACATACAACCCTCTGTTTGATGTGGTAACAAGAAAAGTTGACACCGGAGGAAACGCTATGGTATTTTATTATGATGGTTTCGGAAGACCCTCATCGATTATGGGGCCTAATGAGATTGCAAGCAACTCAACAGTTCCTACCGTAAAATATAAATATTGGACGGATCATGCAGGTATTGTTAATAATAATAGTGCAATAAAAATATACCGTGCATCAACCTCAAACTATGATCCGGAATATGCAAGTATCAATAATACGATTATGACCGATACATATGCTGACTTTTTGGGAAGAATAGTGCAGGTGAAAAAAGATGTAGAACTGAGTGGTACTGAAAGACGATCCGTATCAGGACGTACAGTTTTTGATATTTTAGGAAGAACAATACAGCAATATCATCCTAAATATGAGAATTTAGGGAATGCAAATCTAAACCTCAATGGTGCAAATGGACCTAGTACCTCTCAATCGTATGACAATCAAGGTAGGGTTGTTTCTGCAACTGATGAAGATGGAAACACAAAAGTGACCCAATACGCCATCACCAATAACTTGTTTAAAACGACTGAAGAGTTCTTGAATCAGAAATCGGAATCTTACGCGAATGCCGAAGGGAAAATAGTTCAGAAAGACGATTATCTATATTCACAGCCACTCTCCACTGTATTTAATTATAATACAATTGGTGAACTAATGGAAGTAACAGATCCGGAAGGAATGACTACAAGTTACTCTTACAATCTTGCGGGAAAACGAACGCAGGAGAGACATCCCGATAAAGGAATGACGAGTTATGAATATGATCAGGCCGGACATCTTAGAAGATTAACTACCGATAATTTATTGAATGATTCCAGTATCAATACCCACTATATTGAGTATAAATATGATTATAACAGACTTTTAGGAATATTCTTACCGGATCTTCCTTCAGGAGATCCCAACCCAAGCAACGTGCAGTATCAGTATGGACTTTCAACCGCAGGTAATAATGCTGGTAAAATTGTTACGAAAGCAGACGGTTCCGGAGATACCGTATATAAATATGGAAGAATGGGAGAAGTGATATCTGAGCTGAGAATTATACGCGGAGCCCATATTCCTGAAATGTATTTCAAAACATACTTCAACTATGACAGCTGGAACCGTTTGACTAAGATTAAATATCCGGATGAAGAACTTGTCTCTTATCATTATGATCTAGGGGGTAATCTGAAGTCGGTTGATAATAATTACGGGGAAAAATTGATTGATAACATTAATTACGATTACTATGAACAACGTTTAAAAATCGAGTATGGAAATGGTACTAAACAACAGTATTCTTATAACGCACAAAACAGAAGGTTAGATAGGTATTACCTAATGAATAATACCAATCAGATGATGTTGTATAATACGTATAAATATGATCAGTTTTCAAACATCAGTAGAATTCAGAATCAGGCAGATCCGTTGGCAAACGGCATGGGTGGGGCATTTCAGTTTAATCTGAATTACGATACCCTTAACAGGCTGATTGGTACAGAAACAGGACAGGTAATCATTCGTGAGAAGGAAGGTCAAATCCCTATAACTTCTTTTACCCCATCAACTTATAATCTTGTAATGGAGTATAATAATGTTGGAGGAATTACACGGAAACACCAGCATCATGAAAGAGATCAGAATGTTGTACACGAGAATACGTATGAAAATAGATATGACTATGTTCAGAATACCCATAAAGTGGAAAGAGTTGTAGATCAATCATCTGGTAACGCTGAATATTTTGACTATGATTTTAACGGGAATGCCGTGAATCATAGTGACAGTAACGGTGTCAAGAGAATGTTTTGGGACGAGCACGACCGTTTAAGAGCTTTTTATAATGATAATACAGGTACTTATCAATACTATACATACGACGATAAAGGAGAAAGAGTCATAAAATACGGGCTTGAAATCCCTACGCAACTCTATCAGAATGGAGTACCGGTTGAAATTAATGAATTAAAGTTATTTGAATATAAAATATATCCGAATCCGTACGTTACAGTCAGCTCAACAGGTCAGTATACGAAGCACTATTTTGAAGGATCGAAAAGGTTTGCGAGCAGACTCATGGACGGTGCAGACAGGTTTAAAGACCCTGCTGTCTTGTACACCAATAAAACGGCTGAAGAGCAACCATCAACTAAACCTGCAGACGTACAATCAGATTTTGAGAAGTATCTTGAGAAATCTGGTGTAGGTAAAAGTCTCTCTTTGGAGCTCAGAGAAAGAACCTGGAGTCCTGACTTATACTATTTGCACGGCGATCATTTGGGAACCGCAACATTTGTAACCAATTCTCAATCACAGGCAACACAATTTTTCCTAAATTTACCTTTCGGAGAAACAATGATTGAACAGATGGATGGCTCTTATGACAATCCGTTTAAGTTTAATGCGAAAGAGTTGGATGAAGATACCGGACTTTATTATTATGGTGCAAGGTATTATAATCCGAGGTTGAGTATTTGGTATGGGGTGGATCCTTTAAAAGAGAAGTTCCCGAACTGGAGTCCATATGTATATACGTTTGACAACCCAATAAAATATACAGATCCTGACGGTAGGAGTCCAGTAGATATTATTTTGAATCTTTATGACGTGTCTTCTGGAAGATATAGAGAATATGCCAGAATCAAATCTGAAAAATATAATATGAGTGTGAATATTTCTGCACCTTATCCTTTTCATGGAATATCATTATCTCCTGATACATCTCAAAAAAGAACCTATGGCGATTTTAGAGGAATTTCTGGAAAATATAAATTTGATGAAATGGCATCGGCACATGGTGATCCAGATGCAATATCATTAGGACTGGGAGGAAATATTTCAGGAGGAGCTGGATTTGGTTTAAGTGCTTCAGTTGCTTTAATGCTTAAGGGTCCAGATGCTGGTAAAGCGGGGCTTTATGCTACTGCTAATAATGTGGAAGGCTTTGAAGCATCGATTGGTGTACAGGCAAATTTTATGTTCTCTGATATTGGTCTAAGTAAATTTAACTTAGGAACTTTAGAAGGTTATGCTGAGGGAGTTCAAGGAGGAGGAGGTCCGGTAGGTGTTTCTCTATTCAAAAGTTACGATGGCGAATATAAGAGCAAAGGTGGTTGGTTCTCTGGTAAGACATTTCAGAAAAAGTCTTTACTTTATCATGGGTATAGCTATGGACTAGGAGTTGGCCCAGAAGATGTTTCAGCATCAGCATCAGCTTTTGCTGGTGATACTAAATATCTAGGAGAAGTTACAAATATTATAAAACCTAAGTAATGAAAGGAAAAAATAGTTTTTTATTAATATTTTTCATTCTCAATATTTTTAATGGTTGTATAAATACGCCAGTTGAATGTAAAAATGCTCAAATTGAAATAGAGAATAGATGGTTTAGTGAAAATGGAGGTGTTGATCGTTTAGAAATAAAGGATAAAAGGGATATTTCTTTTATATGTACAAAGATCAATAACTTCCCACGAGGAAAAGACGTACGCATCAGTTATAACTATGGATATTTAACAATTTTTCTCAATAATAGAAAAACCGATATGATTTTTACAGTCAGAAATGGTGTAGTGTACCGTGTAGGAGTTGGAAAGTATGTATATGATGAAGCTTTAACTAAACGTATAATGAAACTGCTAAATATAACCAAGCGATGTTGGGGGGAAGGCTGTCAGTGATTTCTAAAAATAAAAAAAATTGAGGTACATTCATTTAATTAACATCATTGTATTATTTGCCCCCAAGAAGCTAGCGCGAGCGTCACGCTCGTGACCAGATAAACAACCCCGTCGCATTTTGCGAGGGGTTTGTTTTATTAACTTCATGAGGATCATTTAGGAGCCGCAACATTTGTTACAAATTCTCAGGCAGAAGCAACTCAATTTTTCTTAAATTTACCTTTCGGTGAAACAATGATCGAGCAGATGGATGGCTCTTATGATAATCCTTTTAAATTCAATGCGAAGGAATTAGATGAAGATAGTGGTTTGTATTATTATGGTGCGAGATATTATAATCCAAGGCTGAGTATTTGGTATGGCGTAGATCCATTAGCAGTATACAATCCTGTAATGGAAAAAGAGTTTTATGGAGATGGACAACACAATGGAGGTGTTTATTTCTGGGGTAACCTGAATCCTTATATTTATACTTATCAGAATCCAATTCGATATATAGATCCTAATGGGAAGCAGGTTGAATGGAACAAACATTGGAATAGAACTAAAGAGTTCTTAAACGATGCTGGAGATGTTCTTCATAAAACTGCTGAAAACTTATCTCCGATGACGGTTCATTTCAAGACCCCACAAGAGATAGCTGCGAGTAAAGCAAAATATGGAGAGGGCCCAATAGCAAGTCTTACAGAATTATGGGACAATGCTAAAAGTGTTCCTGGAAATTTAGCAGATCAATTAGATGCATTGGGAGATGTCGATTTTGAAGATATTCAGGAACGTTTCAATAATGCTTCCGGAAAAGAAAAAGCTGAAATGGCAACTACATTAGGAACGATGTTGCTATCCTTGAGAAAAGGTAAAATAGATACGAAAGGATTGGCTTTGTTGGGTGCAGGAGGGAGTAACTTTAAAATTTTAACTGCAGGTTTACTAAAAAAGGCAGGCATTGATGCACATAAATTAAAGTATGAATTTTTAGGTAAAAAGGCAAAAATATCCGAATATGATTTATATAAACATACAGATACAAATGAAGTCCTAATAATGAAAAAGGGAGGAACAGGAGATCCTATACATACAGGAGAATATATAAAAAAGTAGTAAATATGCAATACAAGACTAATATTAATATTATTTTTTCCGTATTTGGAAGTCCTTTTGACCCATATGATTTTACAAAATCAATTGATATAGCGCCAACAAATTTATGGATAGAAGGAGAGTTTATTCCAAATAATAAAATGAACAAAAAAAGAGAGGAATCGGCTTGGGAATATTCAATACATTCTCACACGATGTTTTTTGAAGATGTGTCTGAAAAAATTATAGCTATTTTTAAAAATAAGATTGAGAATATAAATGATTATATAAATAAAGCAGATAATCTTATGATAAAATTTGATGTTGTATTGGAAATAGAAGAGGCGCAAGGTGTAGCATTATATTTTAATAGAAATTTTTTGAATATAGTAAACAAATTAAATGCTGAAGTTGATGTGGATACGTATATTTTAAGGAATGAATAAATTAATTAATTTTTTTCTTTCACTAATAAAAAAAATCCCCTTCTACCAAACGAATCCTTTCGTTTGGTAGTTTGTTTTTATTATCTGAATTGCAACATTTGTAACCAATTCTCAATCAGAAGCAACACTATATTATGGAGCACGGTATTATAATCCGAGTTTAAGTATTTGGTATGGCGTAGATCCATTAGCAGTATACAATCCTGTAATGGAAACAGAGTTTTATGGAGATGGTCAGCATAATGGCGGAGTGTTTTATTTGGGAAATCTTAATCCTTATATCTATACATATCAAAATCCAATTAAATATATTGATCCTAATGGAAAATAGGTAGAAGGTTATCAAAATAGTGGTTATAGACCTGGTATACCAATTATAATATTTAAGAAGGGAAATGTTTATTCTCCTTTCCCTATCGTTGATGTTGACCAAAAAAAAGTAATTCGAGGTTTTAATAGAATTACTGAACCTAGTAGGGATTTTCGTACTGGAGTGTATGTAACCGCTTCATTATTAGACATATAAGGTTTTGATATTGTTAAAAATTTAACTAATAGAGTCTTAAATTCTAATGATTCAGAAAAAATAATCTTTGAGCCTAGTCCTAAACATAGGGCAACTAATAATGGTAGAGCGAATAAAGAACCTACAAATCCATAAAAATCTTTAGAGAATTCACATAAGCTTTCCCCTAATACGGAGAGAAGGATTGGATATGATCCAGAAGCTAATGAGTTTAATGTTTTTGATCAAACACATCCTGGAAAAAATGTATATCATGGTCATTCCCGAGAATGGAATGAACTTTCACAAGATATGAAAAATGTACTAATTAAAAATAAAGATGTCAACCATAAAGGTAAACCCTTACCTCCTAAGAAAAATTAATGTAATATGGAATACAAAAATTATAACTATAAAAATAAATCGGAGGTGATTAAGATGTTGGAGAATAATCAAAATGTTATTGAAGTTATTATTGGGTCTATTAATGGAATAGACGACCAAAAATGGCTGGAAGAAATATGTATAGAGTACATACTCGATGAAGACTTTGGAATTGCTAGGACTGCAATTTATGGGATAGGAGATATTGCGAGAATTTATAATAACTTAATGAATAAAAAAATAATACAAGATCGATTTAACCAAGTTAAAAATGAAAAATTAAAATTTGTAATTCAAGAGGTAAATGAAGATTTGGATATATTTTTGAAATAATTTTTTCCCGCTTCCGCAAGATTTTCGTGTGGGAGTTTTTTTATAAAATTTATTTTAGAGAATAAAAAAAATTGCCATTAAACTGTGTTACCAAAACATTATTACTAATTGTAATCTCACCCACTTTAGGCACACTCAAAAGTAGAGTTTTTGGTTAATAATTTACTGTTGTCATTGTTTAAATTTTGTTGGAATGGGGAAAACTCGTTGGCCTTAGCTTGGGCAAGTTTTCCATATTTCAACAAAAAATCCCTTGGTGTGAGATATTGCAATGATTTGTGAGGACGCTCATTATTATACATCCACATCCAAATTTCTGAATAATGTCTCATCTGCCTGATGGTCTCAAAAAGATAAACATCTAAAAATTCTGTCCGAAAAGTCCTGTTGAATCTTTCTACCAGAGAGTTTTGCGTTGGTTTTCCAGGCTGAATGTAATGAAGGGCAATCTCATTTTTGCTGCACCAGTCTTTTAATTTTTCAGCAATGAACTCAGGACCGTTGTCAACTCTTATTTTTTCCGGTTTCCCACGCCAGTCGATCAGTTGTTCCAACTCGGAAACTACTCTTGCTGACGGCAAACTGGTATCGATGGTAATATTCAAGATTTCTCTATTAAAATCATCAATAATATTCAAGCTTCTGACGCTTTTACCATTTTCCAAAGTATCATACATAAAATCCATACTCCACGTTACATTGGGATAAATAGGTCGAAGTAAGGGCTCTTTCACCCTTGCCGGAAGTCGTTTCTTTCGTTTGCTTCTTAGGTTCAGTTTCATGGATTTGTAAATCCTGTAAACCCGCTTGTGATTCCACCCAAATCCCAAATTCCTCAAGCGGTGATGCATTGTCCAAAATCCCCAAGTCTGATGCTGTTCTGCGAGCAAAACCAGCTCCTCTCGAATCTTATCATCTTCATTGTTTTTCTTCTTCTTGTAATAAAATACCGAACTGTTTATGATAAAAAGTCTACACGCATTCCGAGTGCTTATTCCGTATTCTGATCCGGAATAAACAACCAGTTCCCGCTTCTCGAAAGGTGTTAAAGCTTTTTTGCAATCACATCTTTCATCACGACATTTTCCAGAGTAAGTTCTGCCACAATTTTTTTGTATTGCGAAAGTTCTTTCTCTAGTTCTTTCATTTTTGAAAGTTGTTGCACATCCAAACCACCATATTTACTCTTCCATTTGTAAAATGTTGGCTGGCTGATGCCGTGTTCACGACAAATCTCATTCACTGTTTTGCCTTGATTTTGTTCAGATAAAATCTTGATGATCTGAACTTCTGAAAATTTACTGTTTTTCATAGTCTTCCAAATTTAAAAACTATATTTTTAAATGTTCCGGTTTTTGGGGAATATTACAATATCAATTGAGCCTTATTACTTTTTTATACTTATCATCAAAATCGCAGATTTGCTATAAAATATTATCATTAAAAATTGCCTGTCTGCAACATCTTTATTAATATTGTGTTAATATGTTACCAATAAAATTTTTCGGTTTTCTTAAGGCTTATAGAATGTTATTCCTTCTGTTTTTCCTTGTTTTTTTTTCCTGTAAAAAATCTCAGAAAACTTCAGACAAAATTACTATCGGATTTTCGCAGGGGCTGGGAAATCATCCGTGGAGGCTGGCAATGAACCATTCTATGGAGATACAGGCATCACTTCATTCTGAAGTAGAGCTCAATATCCAGAAAGCAGAAAGTTCTGTTAATAAGCAGGTTCAGGATATACAAAAAATGATTGATGGTAATGTGGATGTGATTATCATTTCACCAATTGATCCCAAATCCTTGGTTCCTGTAGTGGAAAAAGCGGCTGCCAAAAATATTCCGGTTATTTTGCTCGACAGGAAGATCAATTCAGAAAAATATACAACTTATATTGGCGCAGATAACGTTGAGATTGGTAAGGTAGCGGCCAATTATATTCTTTCAGATTCTAAAAATTATAAAAAAGTAATCGAAATAAGAGGCGATGACCAATCTTCCCCGACCATAGAAAGAAGTCTCGGCTTTCATGAAATCATCAGAAATAATCCCAATACAGATTTAATAAAAACATTTAGAGGCCTTCCGGCAGACGCTTTCGGGAAAACGCTGGACTCCTTGGGAAATCAAAGTCTGTATATTTTTGCCTTTAATGATGAGCTTGCCACCAATGCGTGGCAGGTTGCACGAAATACAGGTTTGGAAAATCAAATCAAATTTATCGGTGTTGACGGACTGAATACAAAAGACGGCGGAATCCAGATGGTTCTGGACGGAAAGCTGAACGCCACTTTACTCTATCCAACTGGCGGAGCAGAAGCCATAGAGACTGCGATTAAAATTTATAATGGTGTTGCCGTTCCCAAACGAATCAAACTTAGCACAACGATCATCGACCGTATGAATGCGGAAATTATGCGCAATCAGTTTGATAAAATCATTGAACAGCAGGGCGTTATAGAAAATCAGGTACAGGCGGTTAAAAAACAGATCGAGCTTTACTCTTCGCAAAAAGAATTGTTCCGTTGGTCTGTCATATTGCTGGTATTGATGTTTTGCCTGGTTGCCTATGCTATTTACCTTATTTATGCGATCAAAATAAAAAATAAGCAGCTTACCCTTACCAATGAGAGAATTACCATTCAACGAAACCAGATTGAAACCATTGCCAATGAGTTGAAAGACAGCAATGAAGCAAGAGTTAATTTTTTTACGGGAATATCTCATGAATTTAAAACTCCCATTACGCTTATTCTCAGTTCATTGGAATCTTTGATGGATGCCGGCAAAACTAAAGGTACAAAACCATCATACGAGTTGGAGCTGATTAATAAAAATTCCAACAGATTATTAAGATTGGTGGATAATTTATTAGATTTTAGGAAAATAGAAAATCAAACTTTTAATCTGAGAGTTTCCAAGACGAATATTTACGATTTTACGTATGCCATTTTTCGTGATTTTGAAAATGAAGCTAAGAAAAGAAATATCAAATTTGAAATTCATTCACAGTATAAAAACCTTGAGCTCTACATCGACAGAAACCTAATGGATAAAGTTTATTTCAACCTTTTGTCGAATGCTTTCAAATTTACGCCGGACAATGGAAAGATTGAAATCACGATTCAGGAAAAAGGAAATCAGGCAGTGATCAGCTTCACAGATAACGGAATCGGAATCCCCGAAAAAGAGATAACCAATGTCTTTGAAGCTTATTTCAAAGGCTCCAACAACAGAAAAAACAGTTCAGGAATCGGGCTTCATCTTAGCAGACAGTTCATTGAGCTTCATCTTGGGAAGATAGAAGTGAACTCTTTTCAGGGAACGGAGTTTACCATCAGTCTTTATAAGGGAAACAAGCATTTCAACGAAGACCAAATGGTAAAAGAAACCAGTCTCGCAGATGCTGAAAGCCTGGCAAAAGAAGCTGTTTTTACAGGATTGGAAGACGAGACGATTACCCAAAATCAGGAATCTCAGGGCGAACGTTATTCGCTTCTTTTGGTAGAAGATAATTCGGATTTATCCTTCTTTTTAAGCAAAAAGCTTCAGAATGAGTTTGAGGTGATGGCTTCTGACGGTACGGATGCGATTGATAAGGCTTTGAATGAAATTCCGGATATTATCGTCTGTGATGTCAATCTTCCAGACAAAAATGGTTTTGAAATCTGTGAAATTTTAAAAAACGACCTTCGTACATCACATATTCCGGTCATTCTCCTGACTGCTCTGGACAATAAAGAATCTTATCTTCAAGGCTTGAAATCCGGCGTTGACCTTTATCTCACAAAACCTTTCAATTACCTAATTCTCATACAGTCACTGCGTGCGCTGCTTTACAACCGTGAAAAACTACGTTATTACTATACAAATAATATTGGCAGAATTGTGGACAGCAAGTCGTTCGGAAGCATAGAACAGACGTTTGTTAACAATCTTAATAACTTGATCAAAACCAATATCGACAATGCCGATTTTTCGGTAGAAAATCTTGCAGACCTGCTTAATATCTCGAGAATTCAGCTGTATAGAAAGATAAAAGCGATGTTCGATGTAAATGTAAGCGATTATATCAACAATTTCCGTCTTGAACAGGCCAAATCGATGCTGCAAAATCCTGAACTTATGATTTCAGAGATTGCCTACAAAACCGGTTTTTCTTCCCCGAATTATTTCTCCACTGTTTTTAAAAATAAGTTTGGTATATCTCCGAACGTTTATAGAAAGTCCGCAGGGAAGGAGTGATAAAAAAGTACGAAATCAAATAATCATACACTTGAATACAAAATAGTAAGTGCAAAATCTGAGGATCTAATTTATAATTAAAATCAATTTTCACATCTGATATTTTTACAATATTGAGCAGCAGTAAATCAAACTGCTGCTTTTTTATTATATTTTCTCAACAACGCTCCTTCATCTAAACTAATAAACAGCATTCTTAACGGATTTATAATTCCTAAAAGTTCCTGACCTAAAAACCATACACCTTGACCATTTTTTTGGTTAAAAGTTTCATAACATCAATTGTTCTTCAACCATAAAAACATCAAAACACACGTAACATTTTTATAAAACAATGTAACATTTTTGAAACCTGATGAAAAATTAATGAAATTATTTTAAATTAAATAATTGATTTTCAAATTATTGTGTTTAATTAACAAATAATTAACCTTGCCGAAATATTTAGTTACATAATTAAACCCTCGGATTGCCACCTCGGGATATATTAGCCACAAACAAATAAATATTTATAACAGATGAATAAAATTCTTATGTGGTCGATCACAGCAGCTTTGGCAGGATTCCTTTTCGGGTTTGATGTTGTAGTGATTTCCGGCGCAGACAAAAAATTGCAGACACTCTGGAACAGCTCAGATGCATTTCATGGAGCAGTCGTAATGGGAATGGCATTGTGGGGTACAGTGATAGGAGCCATTTTTGGCGGAATTCCGACTAATAAATTAGGACGCAAAAAAACGCTTTTAATCATTGGTGTTTTATATGCATTTTCAGCAATAGGAACTGCACTTTCCAATGATCCTTATCTGTTTGCATTTTTCAGGTTTATAGGTGGTTTGGGTGTTGGTGCTTCTACAATTGCTGCACCGGCTTATATTTCAGAGATTGCGCCTGCAAAAGACCGTGGCAGAATGGTTTCCCTGTATCAGTTTAATATTGTTCTGGGGATTCTGATTGCATTTTTATCAAATTATTTATTAAGCGGTATTGGTGACAACGACTGGAGATGGATGCTTGGTGTGCAGGCAATTCCTGCGGCTATTTATACATTATGTGTATTTACCATTCCTGAAAGTCCGAGATGGTTGGTTTCCAAATCCAGAATAGATGAAGCGAAAAAAGTGATGAAAATCTTGAGTCCGGATCAGGATTCTGACACCTTGATCACCCAGATGGAAGATGACCACGCAGATTCGCCAAAGGAAAATATCTTTATGAAAAAATACCGTTTTCCGCTGATGCTGGCTTTTCTTGTAGCCTTTTTTAATCAGATGTCGGGAATCAACGCATTCTTGTATTATGCACCAAGAATCTTTGGTGAAGCAGGTTTGGGTGAGAAAACAGCACTTCTCAGCAGTATAGGGATTGGTGTTGTGAATATGGTTTTCACTTTGGTAGGGGTCAACCTCATTGATAAAGTCGGGAGGAGAACATTGATGTATTTGGGTTCTGTAGGTTATATCATTTCTTTAGGATTGGTTTCTATGGCTTTTTATTTCCATTGGTCAGGATTGGCGATTCCTATTTTCCTGTTCCTTTTTATTGCTTCACACGCTATCGGTCAGGGAACGGTGATCTGGGTGTTCATTTCAGAGATTTTTCCTAATCATCTTCGCGCATCCGGACAGGCTTTCGGAAGTTCCACACACTGGCTCTTGGCAGCGATCATTCCATCCTTAATTCCTACATTATTTTCCACGATTGGAGCAGGAACCGTGTTTTTAGTCTTTACCGTTGCCATGGTATTCCAATTATTATTCGTGATGTTTATGATGCCGGAGACCAAAGGGATATCACTTGAAAAATTAAGCAAAACACTGACGAAATAGATTTAAAAACCAAAATAATCATTGGGAATTACATCTATATCAATCGAATTAATTGTTTTTAAATAATTCAGAAACTTTCTATTAAATAATCATAATGAAGAAAATCATATCAACTTTAATCATCTCTGCAACGTTTTATTCAGGTCTCAATGCACAGTCGGATTTGAAAACGCCTGAAGAGCAGCTTTACAGACCCAGCTATCATTTCACTCCTCAAAAAGGCTGGATGAATGACCCAAATGGGATGTTTTATCTCAACGGAACCTATCACTTATTTTACCAGTATACACCGTTTCAAAACACCCCGGATTTCAGTAAGATGCATTGGGGACATGCCATCAGTAAAGATCTTATACAATGGCAAGAATTGTCTCCTGCAATTGCTTATGATGAGAAAGGCGCAATTTTTTCCGGAAGTGCAGTGGTAGACAAGAATAATACATCTGGTTTTGGTGACGGAAAAAACATTCCCGTGGTCGCAATTTTCACCTATCACGATATGAAAAAAGAGCAAGCCGGAGAAATTGATGCACAGTCTCAGGCGATCGCCTATTCTTTAGATAATGGGAAAACCTGGACGAAATACAGCAATAATCCTGTACTGAAAAATCCGGGAATAAAAGATTTTCGAGATCCGAAAGTTTTCTGGGATGCGAAAAGAAGTCAATGGGTAATGGGAGTGGCGGCTCAGGACCGACAGCATTTTTATGGCTCAAAAAATTTGAAAGACTGGACTTTCCTTTCAGAATTTGGTAAAGATTTAGGCGGTCACGGCGGCGTTTGGGAATGTCCGGATCTTTTTCCGATAAAGGTAGAAGGCACCAATGAAGAGAAATGGGTGCTTATCGTTAACATCAATCCGGGTGGGCCCAACGGCGGTTCTGCTGCACAGTATTTTGTAGGAGATTTTGACGGAAAAACCTTCAAAATGGATGATGTTTTTACAAAGCAGCTCGAAAAAGAAAAAGTACTCTGGTTGGATTGGGGACGCGATAATTATGCGAGTGTTTCTTTTGATAATGTTCCGGATAATAAAAGAGTAATTATCGGATGGATGTCAAATTGGGATTATTCACCGAATGTGCCTACAGAAAAATGGAGAGGAAGTTCTACTATTCCTCGTGAAGTGATTTTCAAAAGATCAAAAGAAGGTTACACTCTGAAAAATATTCCTGTTTCTCAACTTAAAAATTATGAAGGAAAAGCAGTTAAAAAAGAAATTAACCTTGTTTCGGATAAAAAGCTTATCAGTAAAGGAGAAATAGATCTTTCCAAAGCAGTTATCGATGTTGATCTCAAAAAAATGACCAAAGGGGTTTACACTTTTGCTTTGAAAAATTCATTGGGAGAACGTGTGATTTTCGGAATTGATAATACTAAACAGGAACTTTTTATTGACCGTACCAAATCCGGGAAAACCGATTTTAAGAACAATTTTGCGAACAGGATTTCAAAAGCGCCATTAGCAAAAAACTACCAAAACGCAACGTTCAAAATTGTATTGGATAAAACTTCCATCGAAATTTTCTTCAATAACGGTGAAAAGGTAATGACCGAAATCTTCTTCCCTAATGAAAACTTTTCGGAACTGAGCTTATCCACAGATACCAAAGGAAGTAAAGTAAACTTTAATGCTCATCAGATTAATATCAAATAAAAAACTATTCTATGAAGAAATACAAAATAGCCATCGCCTTTTGCCTTCTGCCTTTTTCGTATGTATTTGCGCAAGAAGTCATTAAAGGTAAGGTAGTTTCCTCAAATCAGAAACCGTTGAGCGGGGTTATCGTAACCGTTTCGGAAACAGGAGCCAATACCACCACAGACAGTAGCGGTGCATTTCAGATCAATGACCTGCAAAAAGGAAACACTTTAATTTTCACGTATCCGGATTATTCCACCCGCGAAGTTGTGGTGGATGAAAAGACTGTCCTTAACATCATATTAGCTGCAGAGAAAATAAAAAGCATAGATGAGGTGATTGTAACCGGATACACCAAGCAGAAAAAAGCAGACATTACCGGTGCGGTTTCCGTGGTGGATATGAAAGACCTGAACAAGCAGACCGAACCCAATCCGATCAAATCTTTGCAGGGAAGAGTAGCAGGTGTTAACATTACAGCCGACGGATCTCCTTCAGGTGGTAATACAAAAGTACTGATTCGTGGGGTTGGAACCTTGAATAATACAGATCCGTTATATGTAATAGACGGTGTTCCTACAAAATCCGGAATGCACGAGCTCAATCCAAGCGATATCGAATCGATGCAGGTGCTGAAAGATGCATCTTCTGCAAGTATCTACGGTTCCAGAGCTGCCAATGGTGTTATCATTATCACCACCAAAAAAGGAAAAAAAGGGAAGATGAGAATCGACCTCAATTATTATACGGCGTATTCACAATATGCAAAGAAAACAGAGGTTCTTAATGCAAAACAATTCGGACAGGTGCTATGGCAGGCCAACATTAATGACGGACTGAACCCGAATAGCAATAATTTGAGCTACAGTTTTGACTGGGGTGTTCAGAATGGTGTTCCAACCTTATTTAACAGCAACGTTCCAGAATATCTGGATGCCGGAAAAACGATGAAATCAGCCAATACCAATTGGTACGATGAGGTTTCGCAGACCGGTGTTGCCAATTCGCTGGATGTTTCTGCTTCGAGTTCTTCAGACAAGGGTTCTTACTACTTCTCTATGGGATATTATGACAATGATGGAATCGTGAAACTGACCAATTTCAAAAGACTGTCTGCCCGTGTCAATACCTCATATAACTTTTTCGACGGAAAACTAAAAATCGGAGAAAATTTCACCTTCAATAAAACCAATGAACTAATGGATCCCGGCGTTTTGGATCCTGCTTTACGTGCTTTGCCCATCATTCCGGTTCATACTGTTGACGGACTCGGGTGGGGAGGACCAGTTGGCGGAATGAATGACAGGCAAAACCCTGTACGACTTTTGGAATACAATAAAGACAACGGCTACCAATACCAAAGATTCTTCGGAAATGTTTATGCAGAATTGCAACCTGTGAAAAATTTGACCTTAAAATCCAGCTTCGGAATAGATCTTTCCAATTATTACAAAAGAATGCTACAGAGAAGCTATGTTTCAGGTTACCTGCAAAACAAAACCAATGCAGTAAACATTGATCAGTCAGACACCGAAAAATGGACTTGGTCAAATACCGCACAATACACCGCAAAAGCAGGAAAACACCATTTTGATGTTTTGGGCGGAATGGAAATGTACAAGGATACATTTAAAAATACCTGGCTGAGAAAAGAAGGATTCCTGATAGAAACACCAGATTATATGTATCCCGATGCGGGAACAGGAGATGCTTTCAACGGAGGAAGCTCCACGTATTACAGTCTGCTGTCCTACTTCGGAAAATTCTCTTACGATTATGACAACCGCTATCTTTTCTCTGCAACAATGCGTTATGACGGCTCTTCAAGGTTCGGTAAAAATAACCGTTTCGGAACTTTCCCTGCATTTTCAGCTGGATGGAGAATCAATAAAGAACATTTTGCAGAAAATCTGATTCCGTTCTTTTCAGATTTGAGATTAAGAGCAGGTTGGGGACAGACCGGAAACCAGGAGATCAGCAATTCGGCGGTGTATTCGCTGTATATAGCAAATTATGCAGGAGGAAATCCAACGTGGGCAACATCTTATGGTACGGCTTACGATATTTCCGGTGTCGGAAGCGGATTACTACCATCAGGATTTATTGCAACGCAGACAAAAAATGACGACCTGAGATGGGAAACGACCACACAGACGAATCTCGGTTTAGATTTCGGATTCTTTAATCAAAAACTGACGGGTAGTGTTGATGTCTATAAAAAAGCAACAAAAGACATTCTGGTACTGCCGCCTTATCTTGGTGTGATCGGAGAAGGAGGGGATCGATGGATCAATGGTGCATCTATGGAGAATAAAGGGATTGAAGTTGCATTGTCTTATCAGAATGAAACCGCAGGTGGTTTCCGCTACGAAGTTTCAGGAAACATCTCGATGAACCGCAACAAAATTACCGAACTTCCTCAATCCGTTATCAACAATTACGGCGGAAACGGAACAACAGACAATATTCTTGGACGCCCGGTCAACTCAATGTACGGCTATGTTGCCGACGGACTTTTCAGAACTCAGGCAGAGGTGGATAATTCTGCAACTCAGTCAGGCAAAGGTCTGGGAAGAATTCGCTACGCGGATTTAAATGGTGACGGAATCATTAATGACAAAGACAGAACATGGATTGGCAATCCGAATCCGGGATTTATGTACGGGATCAATCTCAACTTTTCATATAAAAACTTTGATCTTTCAACATTCTGGCAGGGCATCGGCGATGTAGATGTCATTAATTCAAAAAAATACCAGACTGATTTCTGGAGCGTGGATGATGTAGGTTCCAATAAAGGTACAAGGCTTCTGAATGCGTGGTCGCCACAGAATCCAAATTCGGATATTCCTGCGCTTACTACAGTGGACAGCAATGCAGAATCCAGATTCTCATCGTATTATGTAGAAAGCGGAAGTTACCTGAAGCTGAGAGTTTTACAGTTGGGATACACGTTTCCGAAATCTTTAATGGAACAGTATCATATCGCTAATTTCAGGATGTATGCAAGTGTTCAGAATCTTTGGACGATAAAATCGAAAAGCTTTACAGGAATAGATCCTGAAACACCGGCATTCGGTTATCCGTTACCGTTGACGTTCAATTTTGGAGTTAATTTTTCCCTATAATTTTTAAATAATAAAAAAATGAAAAAGAATATACTTTTAACAATAGCTTTTACCTTTTTGCTTGGGGCTACTTCCTGCAATGATTTTCTGGACAATGAACCGAGAGGTGTCCTTTCGGAAGCCGATGTGGTAACGCCTCAGAATGTGGATGGTTTTGTGGTTGCAGCCTATGCATCTCTTGGAAATGATCATTATGATACGCCTTTCAGTCTTTGGCCGTATGGAAACGTTCGTTCTGATGATGCCTACAAGGGAGGAAGCGGAACCAATGATATACAGACCTTTCACTTTTTTGAAATTTCAAACAATATCCGTCCCGATTTTGGTGAATTAGACAGATTATGGTATCTCAATTATGTAGGGATTTCCCGATGTAACAAAGCTATTGCCGCACTGATGCAGCTTTCAGATTCAGAATACCCGAACAGGCAAAAGCGGATTGCCGAGATGAATTTCGTAAGAGGACATTACTACTTTTTACTGAAAACGTTATTCAAATATGTGCCTTATGTAGATGAAAATACACCGATTGATGATTATCCGAAAATCTCCAACAAAGCGAAGACTGATCAACAGCTATGGGAAGCTATAGCCTCTAATTTTGAATTCGCAGCCGCTAATCTGCCTGCAACACAGTCAGAAGTCGGAAGACCAAAGAAAAGCGCGGCTTATGCTTATCTTGCTAAAGTAAGGCTGTATCAGGCCTATGAGCAGGATGATAACTATACGGTAACGCAGGTAAACCCTGTTACCCTTCAGAAATCTATTGATGCTACCAATCAGGTGATCGGAAATTACACTTTGGAACCGGATTTCGGGTATAATTTTATGCCTGGAACACACGAAAACGGTCCGGAGGCGGTTTTTTCCATTCAATATTCTGACAATGACGGAACGCTTTTCGGAAGGCTCAATTACGGTGATGTGCTTTCTCTGCCACAAGGTTTGGGATGCTGCGATTTTCATAAGCCGAGCCAGAATCTGGTGAACGCATTCAAAACGACACCGCAGGGATTACCGATGTTTGATACTTTTAACGATGCAGATCTGAATTACAATCAGCTGAACAGTTACAAAGTAGATCCGAGATTATATCACACCGTTGCTTTGCCCGGATTGCCTTGGAAATATGAAGAAAACAAAATCTTTCAGGAAAGCTGGAGCAGAAGTCCGGGAACTTATGGATATTATTCTTCATTAAAAGAAAATGTACCTGTAGGATGCGGCTGTACCGTGAATGTAGACCCTTTCTATGGAAATTCCAAAAACAGAATCATCATAAGATATTCCGATGTTTTGCTGATGAAAGCCGAAGCCTTAATTGAACTCGGACATATCAACGAAGCATTGCCGTTAATTAATCAGGTGAGACAGAGAGCTGCCAATAGTACGGTTCTTACAGGAAGTTACACCTCCAACAATTTGATCAGCAAATATGAACCAGGCGTGAATTGTACTTGGAACCAGGATTTTGCAAGAAAAGCGTTACGATGGGAGAGAAGAATGGAGTTTGCAATGGAAGGAAGCCGTTTCTTCGACCTTGTGAGATGGGGAACTACGGCAGGAACAATGAATACTTATTATTCTGGTGAAAAAACAAAACGGTCTTACTATTCTCAGGCAGGATTTGACCACGGAATTGAGGAATACTGCCCGATTCCTTTGTCACAGATTAATTTCAGCCAAGGACTGTACAAACAAAATAACGGATATTAAAACAAGATACAAATGAAAACGATATTCAAAAAAACTCATATGATCATCATTTTGATGATCTCTGCGGCTTTTATCTGGTCTTGCGACAGTCAGATGGAAGATGGACTTGTTACGGATATTTCGGTCAATATTTCTTCTTTCAGGGTGAGTGGTGTTTCAGGGGAAATTGATCATAAAAATGATAAAATCACCCTCACGCTTCCTTATGGCACAAGTGTTAAGACATTGTCTCCGGTCATTGAAATTCAGCAGGGTGCTGTAGTTTCGCCAGCATCAGGAGCAACGGTTGATTTTTCACAGCCGGTTAAATTCAAAGTAAAAAATGGCAATATCTACAAAGATTATCTGGTGACTGTAAAAGCTCAGGATCCAATCATCAGCTTTAAGATCAACGGATTATCGGCTACCATCAATAATTCGGGCAAAACCATTTCCCTTACAATGCCGGAAGGAACAAATCTTACCGCATTGCACCCGATCATAGAAACAGGAAATGGTGTCAGCATCAATCCTGCATCGGGAACGACTCTAAACTTTACCAATCCGGTTTCGTTTACTGTTTCTAATGGCAATCTTACGGAAATATATACGGCTAAAGTAACAACACCTGTTTCCGGCCCGTCAGTTGCATTCCTTGGAACGGCTGCTACAAGAACAGGATTGACAAATACGGATGAGATTGCAGCTTCTGACTGGCTTTTCGGAAAATATTCAGGAGCAGTCTATGTTTCGCTGGCAGATGTCGCAAGTGGTGCAGTCAATCTTACGGGAATCAATGTGATCTGGTGGCATTTTGACTCGGCTACCGCTCTACCGGGCGATGGGCTGAATACGAATGTGACTTCCAAAATCAAAACCTATTTGAATGGCGGAGGAAATATTTTGCTAACAAGCTTTGCTGCACAATATGTTGATGCATTGGGAATAGTTCCTGCAGGAAAAGGACCGAATAATGTTTTCGGAGATTTTCTTCCAAACGGATTTGTAGATACAGGAAGTGATTGGGGAATCTCTTTCAAAGGATATGAGAATCATCCGGTTTTCGATGGTCTGCAGACGTACGAGTCAGGGAAAGCCAATCTACTGGAGAAAGGGACATTCCGTCTGAATCATACAGCGTGGTGGTTTCTTCCTGACTGGGGTGGATACGTCAATGGTGCCGGGTGGAGAAGCCAGACAGGTGGTAATAATATTGCCAGTGAGGTTTGGGATAATACTTTGGACGGACGTGTTGCTATCGCTGAATTTCCCGGCGGAACTGCCAGCAAAAAATGTATGGTTATCTGTACGGGTGCTTACGACTGGTACAATGAAACAGTAAACGGAAATCCGAGCCAGCCCAACTCGTTTCAGGATAACATCAAAAAGATGACGGAGAACAGTCTCAATTATCTTGTAAACCATTAATATCAGAACCCATGTCAATTAAAAAAATATATGTAGCAGCCGTACTTTCGCTGGCAACATTCTCCTGTCAGAATCACGATTCGGATACGGAGGTTAATCCAGAAGATATTTACAGCAAAACCAATATCTTTCCTCAGCCGCCCAA
>Ga0308164_10000110_pt1 | contig 232300 bp, 192 predicted proteins | sample PhyTR2_FD_201031 | JGI IMG/M metagenome (GOLD analysis project Ga0308164, IMG submission 201031) | Phyllosphere microbial communities from UC Gill Tract Community Farm, Albany, California, United States - DLSLT.R2 | ecosystem: Host-associated > Plants > Phyllosphere > Unclassified | place... | reverse complement strand
GATGATGGTGCAGCGCCGGGGAAAATTTACGAGATGGAGTCCTATCACGGCATGCTGGCCTGCGTCATTGCAGGTGGCGGACTGGCGCTGATGCCACGCAGTATGCTGGAAAGTATGCCGGGCAGCAGTACGGTGAGTATCTGGCCGATGGCTGACAATTATCGTTATCTGACGACCTGGCTGGTGTGGCGGCGGGGGATCCTGACCAGAAACTTGTCTGAGTTTGCGAAGATGGCCAGGGAACTGGCAATCAGCCTTCAGCTACCTGCAAAATGATCTGCCAGTCCAGCGCAAGTTTCAGCGCTACACAACCAGCACAAACGACAAAAATGGTTTTGAACATAACGGTCAGGGGTCTTATTTTGTGATTTAAGTCTCATTTTACCGTCGCAGTTGTTTAATCGCTTCTAAAAAATGGTGCAGAAGATGCTTTTTCTAACCCGTTTTACCGAAATGATTATTCAGAAAAGAGTAATGCTTCGCACGGAATGACCAGACTTTGACAAATTTGTACATAATAACAACATAGTTTATTCACGTACTGACACTATTATCAAAGTGTGCAAATTGTGGTTAATAATATTTTTCTGGCGTTTTTTTAGGTGTTTAAAGTGATTTCTTCGTAAAAGTTTTAATTACTCAGCGACAACAAGTTGTTATGAGAGGGGGGTATTAACAATTAAAGAAAAAGAGTGGCAACTGCCGCCGTTGTGTCACGCTGAATAATATTATGCTGGCGCAATTGATATCATTATTTCTTTGTGTAGAATCAGGGGCACTAATTTAATGATACCCCTCTAAAGTGAGCACATCATGGACAACGCGTTAAACGTTTTGAATAATATCCGTACACTTCGGGCACAGGCTCGTGAAATGCCACTGAGCACTCTGGAAGAAATTCTCGAGAAGCTGACCGCAATTGTTGAAGAATCACGCGAAAATGTGAAAGCGCGCAGTGCGCAGCAGCAGGAACGTGACGAAAAATTACTGAAATACCGTGAAATGCTGGCAAACGACGGCATCGCTATTGATGACCTGCTGGGTCACCAGACAACCAAAGAATCCGGTAAAGCTAAGCGTAAACCCCGCCCGGCAATCTATGAGTACACCGATACCGACGGTTCTAAAAAAACCTGGACCGGCCAGGGCCGGACTCCTTCTGCCATTAAAGCGGCACTGGATGGCGGTGCAACATTAGAGAGTTTCCTGATCGCGCGTTAATCAGGCTACCGATGTGTTCAGTGTTTTCTGCCTTGCAAACAGCAGGGCAGATAACACACTTATTTGTCTTTTTCCCATTCCGCAATTCCCTTTTTTAACATCGTAATACCCCTGCGTCCGATCATTTCTCACTGGTGCTCATTCCTCTTAATGTAAGCTTAAGTCTCAGCAAGTATGGTTAACGTCTCTTCGTTTACCGGAAATGCTATGCGTACCCGATATTCTTCCGTTCAAATTTTGCTCCACTGGCTGGTGTTTGTTTTAGTAGTATTGACCTATGCCACGATGGATATAAAAGGATGGTATGCAAAAGGCACGCCCTTGCGGGAGTTATTAGCCCTGACGCATTACAGTCTGGGATTTTGCGTATTATTTCTGATGTGTATACGGCTGTTTGTTCGCGGGATGTATGTTACGCCACCGGTCAAACCAGCGTTGCCGCGCTGGCAGCATTATTTTTCAGGTGGCGCGCAGATTCTTATATATCTGATGTTTCTCAGCTTACCGGTGATGGGTATTTTGTCACAATATTATGGCGGGCATGAGTGGACGATGTTTAACATCCTTATGCCGAGAAGCGTGTTTCCGAATTTACCGTTACAGAAATTATTAAAAACGCTGCATGAATGGCTCGCTAACGCGGGGTATTACCTCATCGGATTACATACTTTGGCGGTTCTCTGGCATCACTATCGCCGGCGCGATAACACGCTGATCAGGATGTTACCGGGAAAAAAATAGCCCGCGGATGCGTGCCAGAGAGAAAAGACCGCAGCCGTCTATAATCGGCGGCTGCTTGGCGCTTTTTTTAGGCTTCGATTGGGGTACGCCAGTCATCGGCACCAGAGGTGCCTGCCGTCGTGTGTTCCCAGTTGATTTTGCGGTAAGCCAGAGAAACACGAACCAACTGTGTAAATTCCGCTTTCGTCAAATCCTGGCAGTGTGGCATTTTACAGTCGATGTCGATAATCGTGGCGTCTTCCAGTTTCGTCGTGAAGAAGTGTTCTTGTTTCCCTTCAACTGATGTGCGGTACCACTTCAACTCAACTTCCGGCAACATTTCGCCTGAAGCCAGTGCGTTATAAAGTAACGGAACGGCTTTATTGTAGGCTACGGTAAAACGGAATGGTTTATGGGCACGTTGGCCGGAAGGCTGCCCTGATTGTGGGTCAGTGGGTACTGTGACGATGTGTTCAAATTCCTGAACCAGCATCTGGTCTTCATGACCCTGAACATAAATATTCCCGACTGATTCCGCGGTGAAAGCACCTGCGGTAATATTACCCTGTGTTTTCCCAGTGATAGCAATATAAGCTGGAGTAGGCATCTTTAATTTCCTTGATAGTTAAAACACATTGTTAGTGATATTGGAAAATTAAGGGGGTCGCTTTACGCGAGCCTTAATACAACGAAAATTGACACAGCAATTTACGGTGTGCACTATAAATCGGAAATAACTAATAACCAAGGTGAGGCAGAAAACATTAAAATTCCCTTAGCAGGTACGGTTATAATTTTTGCAAAATCAGCATTTAATGCTGGGGAAATCCTCCGGTTAGAGTTGATAGATAATAAAACAAGGATGTATTCATGGGGTCTATGATTTAATTATTTGATTTGTAACTGTATTTTGATTTTTTTATAATTTTTTCATGATCGCTAATAATATTTAAAAACTGTTTTAAGAAGTATAAGTAAGTTGTTTCTTAAAAAACAGGTGAGGTTTTTTATATTTTGTTTAAAGTATTGCATGTAGTTCACAATAATATATGACATTGAGGTACTGTTGTTTATGGCAAGGCTTGTTATACGTGGGTCATATGTTTTTGAAATAAAACATTCCTGTAATTTATGGATTTGGGGATTCCTAAGGTTTAAGCAAAAGTCTTGTTTTCAATATCCCACCGATTTCTGACGCAGGAAAATATAAAGTATTTAGCGGCTCTATCTCAGTAACTAAGAGGACATGTTATGAGTAAAAGTAATCAAAGCAGTGTGGCTCCCAAGGAAAGAATAAACATCAAGTACGTTCCCAACACCGGAGATCAGGTTGCTGAAATCGAATTGCCACTCAATTTGTTGGTCGTCGGGGATCTGAAGGGGGTTCGCGAAGAGACTCCGATCGAAGAGCGGCAGATTGTTTCAATCAATAAAAATAACTTCAACGCAGTAATGAGTGAAGCCAGCATTGATCTGACCTTTAGCGTACCCAACCGTCTGGAAGGAGAGGGGAAAGAGGATATGGCGGTCACGATAGGTATCAATTCACTGGATGATTTTTCGCCTGACAATGTCGCCAGAAAAGTCCCTGAACTCAAAAAACTTCTCGAATTGCGCGAAGCCCTGGTGGCATTAAAGGGGCCATTAGGAAATATACCCGCCTTCCGCTCTCGCTTACAGGAGTTGCTGAGTAACGAAGAAATGCGTGAGCAACTGCTCAAAGAATTGGATGTTCTTAATCAGAAGTAATTGAGCTGAAAAGAGGGAATTTTAAGAATGGCTTTATATGAAGAAAATGCAGCTGCAGCCACTGTGGCTGGCGGTGCGACTTTTTTACTCGATGAAATTATGTCGCAAACACGCATGTTGCCCGGCAATGATGGCTACGATGTTGCAAAGCAAGGCGTAGCGGCTTTTATTAGCAGCATTTTGGATACGGGTACCAACGAAGAACCGATTAACAAATTGTTAGTCGACAAAATGATCATTGAACTGGATAAAAAACTCAGCGTTCAGATGGATGAAATTCTCCACGCTGAGAAATTTCGTGAAATTGAATCATCATGGCGCTCCCTGAAGCTGCTGGTTGACCGCACTGATTTTCGCGAAAATATTAAAATCAATATCATCCATGCGACAAAAGCCGAGTTGCTTGAGGACTTCGAGTTCTCTCCAGAGATAATCCAGTCCGGCTTCTATAAGCATGTTTACTCAGCAGGTTATGGCCAGTTTGGTGGTGAGCCAACTGCCGCTATCATTGGCAATTACGCATTCAGTAACAACACGCCAGACATCAAGTTGCTGCAGTACGTCAGTGCTGTGGGTGCGATGGCTCATTCTCCATTCCTTTCCAGCGTGGCACCCGATTTCTTTGGCATCAGCAGCTTTACTGAGTTGCCCGCGATAAAAGATTTGAAATCTGTGTTCGAAGGTCCTGCACATACTAAATGGCGGGCATTACGTGAATCTGAAGACTCCCGTTATCTTGGTTTGACGACCCCGCGTTTCCTGCTGCGCTTACCGTATTCGACGGTTGAGAACCCTATAAAAAATTTCAACTATTACGAGGATGTCAGCAAAAATCATGAGCATTTCTTATGGGGTAATACCGCCTATCTGCTGGCGTCATGTCTGACTGACAGCTTTGCTAAATACCGCTGGTGTCCGAACATTATCGGTCCGCAAAGCGGTGGCGCGGTCCATGACCTTCCGGTTCATCTTTATGAAGCGATGGGGCAAATCCAGGCAAAAATTCCTACAGAGGTTCTTATTACAGACCGTCGGGAATTTGAGCTTGCGGAAGAAGGCTTTATCACCCTCACAATGCGCAAAGGCAGCGACAATGCTGCTTTCTTCTCCGCGAATTCAGTTCAGAAACCAAAGGTCTTCCCTAATACCCGTGAAGGAAAGATGGCAGAAACCAACTACAAGTTGGGTACTCAGCTTCCCTACATGTTCATCATCAACCGCTTAGCCCACTACATCAAAGTATTACAGCGTGAACAAATTGGCTCCTGGAAAGAACGTCAGGACCTTGAACGTGAACTGAATATGTGGCTGAAACAATATATTGCCGATCAGGAAAACCCACCGACAGATGTACGCAGCCGTCGTCCGCTTCGCTCGGCTCAAATTCAGGTACTGGATGTCGAAGGGGATCCGGGTTGGTATCAGGTTGCGATGCAAGTGCGTCCCCACTTCAAATATATGGGTGCCAGTTTCGAATTGTCATTGGTTGGCCGTTTGGATAAGGAGTAGCAGGGCATGGCAGCACTTCTCAATTGGGAGCGTGGAAGTTCGGCCAGCTTGTTTGAGCGTATCCAGAAGGAGGGCCCCGGCCCTTCTTCACAAAGTCGTGTCCGCGAACTTTTGGGGTCGATCAAAAAGCATTTAAATGCCGTGCTTAATTCTCGTCCGGGAGGTTGTCAGAGCGCAGTGGAATTAGGGGTGATAGACCTCAATGATGCCACGGCAACCACTTCTGATTTCAGGAAGAGCATTGAGTTGGCAATCAAAAATTGCATTGAACGTTATGAACCACGAATTTCAAATGTGGTTGTTCAGTCTCTGCTTGATCAGGGTGATCCGCTGCTATTGAGCTTCCATATCAGTGCCCGGGTTAATTTTGACAATATCGGTGATGCCATCGAGTTCAATATTCAGTTAGACAGTAACCGTCGTTACTGTCTGAACAGGGAAGCATAATGTCATTTGAGAAATATTTCAGGGATGAGCTCGACTACCTTCGGCAATTGGGGCGGGATGCTGCAATTGAGCGACCCCATCTGGCCTCGTTTTTGTCCGAACAGGGCTCGGATCCTGACGTAGAGCGCTTGCTTGAAGGCTTTGCTTTTCTTACCGGTAATCTGCGCGAAAAAATTGACGATCAATTCCCAGAGTTAACGCATGGCTTGCTGAATATGCTCTGGCCAAATTACTTGCGGCCTATACCCAGCATGACAATTATTGAATATAAGCCGGATGAGGTAAGTGTTACACAGGCAACTCTGATCAAAAGAGGTAGCCAGGTGCTCAGCCTGCCCGTAGCACAAAAATCTGAACATTCCACGTATAGCAGCGACGAACCTTCGGCCGGGCCACAATGTGTTTTCACCTTATGTCGGGATATCTGGCTTTTCCCTATGCCAATACAAGACATTTCGGTTAATAACAGTAATGAAAAGGGAATACTTAGCGTTCATTTCGCTGCAAAAAACGAACTTAATATGCGGGAAATGCAACTGGGTAAACTACGTTTTTATCTGGGCGAGGACAATTACACCAGTACACAGCTCTATTTCTGGATAAGCCATTATTTTGAACGGGCAGAGCTGGTGGTTAATGGCATGACAATCCCTATGCCTGATTTTGATTTTCATCCTGTGGGATTTGAGCGTGAAGATGCGCTATTGCCTTATCCAAAAAATGCGTACATGGGATACCGAATCTTGCAGGAATACTTTTGTTTTTCTGAAGGTTTTCTCTTTTTCGATGTATCCGGTTTTATTGATTTGCCGCCTCAACTGCACGCCAGTGAGTTCACGCTGAATTTACATTTTTCTCATGCATTGCCACCTGACGCGAAGATCAGGTCGACAAGTTTACGTCTTAATTGCACCCCGGCGGTGAATCTGTTTCCGCACGAAAGTGAAGCCATCGAGCTTGATGGCACTCAGGCAGAATATCCTTTATGCGCCAGTTATCATCATCCCGAACGCTATGACATTTTTTCCGTAGACCACGTCGAAAGCTGGCTTAATGAGAAGCACGCTGTTTCAGGCCGTTCTCGCGGTCATGGTCGTCAATATGATTCTTTCGAGAGTTTTCATCATCAGATTGAAAATGCGCAAGAGCATGACACGCTTTATTACCGTCTGCGCGTAAGGGAGTCTTTCTTCAGGAAAGGCTTTGAACATTATATTTCTTTTGTGCGAAGCGATGAGTCAGAGGTGATTTTGTCGGAAGAAACGGTAGCTGTTGGGCTAACCTGCACTAACCGCGAGCTACCACTCACATTGCGGGTTGGTGATATCAACCAGCCAACAAAAGGAAGTCCGTCGTTTGCTTCTTTCCGCAATATTACCCGGCCTTCAGTTCCCTTATACCCAGTATTAGATGGCAGCCTGCATTGGTCACTGCTCTCCAATATGTCTCTGAATTATTTATCTTTACTCGATAAAGATGCGCTGAAGCAAATTTTACACACCTATGATTTTCCAAGCTTGCACGATCGTCAGGCAGCCCGTTCATCCCAAAAGAAACTCGATGCCATTCAGCGTATCGAAACACAACCAGTCGACAGATTATTCCGTGGATTACCTGTAAGAGGGCTCCAGAGCACGCTGTGGCTGGAACAAAGTGCTTTCAGCTCGGAAGGTGAGTTGTATCTCTTCAGTACCGTACTCGCAAATTTCTTTTCACTGTATGCCAGCGTTAATGCGTTTCATCTTTTGAGAGTGATCAATCTTGATAACCAGGAATGTTACGAATGGCCGGTACAAATGGGTCAACACGCGTTGATGTAAAGACTATAGCAGGATCACTGGAAGTGCCGGTGCCGGATGTTACACGTTATAACTTTTTCCAATTGGTTGAGCTGATCAATCAATGGGCGGTAGCGTGGCAAAAGCCGAAACAGGGCAATGAACTCGCCAGTGAAATCATACGTTTCAAATCTACAGCCAGTCTGGCTTTCCCTACAAGGGACGTGGTTGGCCTGAAGCGTATCGGAGAGTGCAAATTTGAACTCGAAGTCTCTTTTCTGGGTTTACATGGCAGCCAGTCGCCGCTGCCGGGTTATTACCTCGATTCTTTGGCCTGGGAAGATGCGCAAAATGAAAACCGGTTGACTGATTTTCTCAATGTTTTCAATCACAGACTGCTCACCCTTTTGCATCAAATCTGGCGAAAGTACCGCTATTACGTGTCTTTCGATAATGGAGGTATGGATCCATTTTCACAACGGATGTATGCGCTGGTGGGGCTAGGAAGCGACGTTATACGTGAAAAGTTGCAAATTAATCATGGAAAAATGCTGGCTTATGCCGGGTTATTAGCGAGTCCGGGACGGGCTTCAGAAGTGATATGCAGCCTCGTATCACATTGTTTTAATCTGGCCGATGTCACGCTAAATAGCTGGCAATTGAGAAAGGTCGCTATCCCCGTTAACCAGCAAAACCGCTTAGGTGAACGTACCAAAGAACGTGGCAAGAAGTCTCTCGAAAAATCTGTTCTCGGCGTTAACTTTTCTCTCGGTGCGAAGGTCGCTGATCGAAGCGGTAAGTTTTTGCTCAGTATTAACCAGCTCACTCGTGAACAGTTCTTATCTTTCTTACCAAACGGCCCTAATTATTCACCACTCGTTATGTTTGTTGCTTTCGTTATGCGTGACCAGTTTGCCTGGGATTTAAGATTGGGACTGGCTGAGCATCAGGTTGACGGCATGATCCTTGGAACGGAGCAAAACAACCTACTGGGCTGGACAAGTTTTCTCGGGCAGCCGGAAGAAAGACCCTACGTAACCATCAGCGTTATGGAATAACAACCAATATTTAGGGATTAAAAAGATGGATAAACAACAACCAACGCTTTTACTCCGGGTCGTTAATAGCGACAAGCTTGAAAGTGGTAAACAGGCTAATTGTACGTTTACCATGCCAGGTGGGAATGTGGGGAGTGACACCAGTCATCATTGGTCCGTTCAGGATCAACATGGCAATATTAAAGGTTCACAGTTTGCCATTGAATGGCGTGATGGCGCTTTCTGCCTGCGTGTGCTGAATGACTCCGTCACCATAAATCAGTCTGTACTGACAGCCAATTCGGGCTTTGTTCGCCTCCAGCAGGCTGATGAACTCAATGTGGGAAATTTGCTGATAAAAGTGCGAATCGCCCTTTCTGCATCCGAGGTGGCAGACCCGTTAATGGTATCACCTGAGTCGTTGGTCTCGAGCCACAGCAATCCTATGGATGCGATGTTAGAGGGGATGTCATCGCAGAGAGCCGGGGGCTACTCGCAGGAAAGTCACCTGGCCACAACTGTTGCCAACAGATTCAGCCATGACCCTTTACGTGTTTTAGAAACAGAAAGCCTGACAACCCATGATTTGCTGACTCATAAGTCTGCGGCCGAACATTCTCTTCAGCAAGATCGCTATCGTGATCCTCTTTTCACTTCCCCACTTTCAGATATAGACCGGGGCAATTCCATGGACCGGGACTTTCTCGATTTGCCAAAAATAACCGCTTTTCATACTGACGTTTCGGACGATAAGAACAAACACAACATGGAACTCCAACATGTTGCGATTACTCCTTTAATGCGTGGTTTCGAGGCACAGCTGCCTATCCATAATAGTCAGGAGGCGAATGATTTTCTTGAAGAAGCGGGTAAAACCCTTAAGGCCACCATTGATGGTTTGCTGGCGTTACAACGCAGCCAGCACGGACTGCGCGATAAACATTTACGGCCGATTGAAGATAACCCTTTGCGTCTGGGGATGGATTACAACACCACACTAAGCCTGATGTTTGCCGATCAAAAAAGCCCGGTGCATCTTTCTGCCCCCGCAGCAGTAGCTGAGAGTCTGCATAATTTACGCCTTCACCATCAGGCTAACCAACAGGCTATCACTCAAGCGCTGGATACGATGCTGGAAGCATTCTCACCGGAACGTTTGTGGATGCGTTTTACACAGTATCAGCGCAGTAATGAACGTCAGGAAAAAGACTCCGCCTGGGCATGGGAAATGTATAAAAACTATTATGAGGAATTGTCTTCCAGCCGACAGCAAGGCTTCGAAAAGTTGTTTGGTGAAGTCTATGAACAGGCCTATGACCATGCACTCCGTCAGGGGATGAAGGACAGTGAACAATGAAATTCAGCAGAGGAAGGTATCTGTTTTTGATACTGGGTCTGATGTGGATTTTATCTGGATGCCAGACCACCAAAAAAATCGGCAAGGTCATCCTGGATCCTGACACCCCTGTCGGAGAAGCCAACGATCAGTCTTCAACAATTCAAATGATCTTGCTGGCAGACCCTGATACGAATCCGAACATACAGGGCGAGGCGGCACCTGTTGCTATTTCCGTGGTGTATCTCAGTGAAGATTCCAAAATGCTGGCGGCAGATTACGACCAGCTCGCCGGCGACCTGTTAGATAAAACCTTAGGCAAGAATTATATCGACCATCAGGACTATACGTTGCTACCCGCTCAGTTTAAACCCTTACCAGTCATCAAACTGGAGGAAAAAAACAGCTATATCGGTGTGGTGGCCTACTACTCAGATGACAATCGGAGTGAATGGAAAAAAATAATCAAGATCAAAGGGATAGGGCATAACTATCACGTTCTGATCCACTTGCGATCGAACGAGGTTGACTTAAAGGAAGAGGAAGAATAGCCATGCCAAGTAAAAATCGAGTGATTTGGCGCGAAGGCCTATTTATCAAGCCGCAGCACTTTCAACAACAGCAAAGACATAATGATTATCAACTGCAGCATCGCATCACAAATGTGCAGGCTTATAGTTTCGGATTCAGCACACTGGCGATTAATCAGGAGCTGTTAAAACTGGGACGTATTGGCCTGAGCACTGCCAGCGGGAATATGGCCGACGGCACAGTTTTTGATATTCCCTATCAGGATAACGTGCCAAAACCACTGGATGTTCTGAGCTGCAACGACGCCGCCAGTCGTGATATTTATCTGGCGTTGCCGATGCAAAGCGACACACTGAACGAAATCACCAGTGAACAAAGCCAGATGCCCGGTGAGGTGCGGTACTGTGAAAAAATTGATGACATTCGGGATCTGCATACGGACGGCGGAGATGTCAGCCAGCTATTACTGGCCCAGTTATATCCGCGACTGATGCAGGGCTCCGAGGATCTCAGCGCCTGGTCTGTATTACCCCTGTGCCGAATTAAAGAAAAGCGGCAGGACGGTTCATTAATTCTGGATGACGAATTCATCACTACCTGTACCAACCTTAACGTTGCCAATCCGTTGAAAAGTTTCATGAATGAGATTGAAGGAATGCTGGTGGAAAGGGCAAGGTTGTTGGCGAAACGTATTGGTTCTCCGGGGCAGCAGGGCATCGCCGATGTGGCTGAATTTATGATGCTGCAAGTTTTTAACCGGATACAGCCTGTTTTTACCCACCTGTCTAATCAGTCAGTCATGCATCCGCAGGATTTCTATACCTTACTGGTACAAAGCTGCGGTGAATTGCGCACGTTTACTGATGAGTCCCGACTGGCAGGGGTGTTTCCAGTCTATAACCATCACAATCTGACCGGCAGTTTTCAACCGATATTTTCTGCCATGCGCGAAGCCCTGTGTACAGTGCTGACTCCACGCGCCATTTCTATTCAGTTGCAGATGCAGGCGCATGGGATCCGCGTTGCCACTATTAATGAACGTGATTTGTTACGAAACGCTGATTTTATACTGGCGGTTCACGCCCAGATCCCTCAGGAGCAATTGCGGCGTCAGTTCGTTCAGCAAACCAAAATAACGTCACTGGAAAAAATTCGCGATCTTGTCAGTGTGCAGTTGCCCGGGGTGCCTTTGCTGGCCCTTGCAGCTGCGCCACGTCAGTTGCCATACCACTCTGGTTATACCTATTTCATGTTGGATCAACAAAGTGCGGCATGGAAGGAAATCCAGCAAAGCAATGCCATCGCTTTCCACGTTGCCGGCGAGTTCCCTGAGTTGGATATGCAGTTCTGGGCCATCAGGAGTAACTAATGAAAAACGATATCGTTACGGAAAGCGCGCTCTTCACAACTCATGAAGCAACCTCCGCCTATCGGCAATATCAGCTCTCACTACGTGGAGAAAGTCTGAACCCCATGGTCGATGCGGCGACGCCCTTACTCGGAATGGTTCTGCGACTGAAAGACATGGAAAACCAGCCTTTGCCCACGCAACTATATCAGCAGGTTGTGGCGGATGTTCGGGCTATTGAGCAGCTTTTGCAGACGAAAGGATATGAGCCCGGCGCTATTGTCTCGTTCCGCTACATGTTATGCACTTTTATTGATGAAACTGCATTAGGTCACGGCTGGAATACGCAAAACGATTGGCTACAACAGTCTTTGTTAGTGCATTTCCATAATGAAACCTGGGGGGGTGAAAAAGTCTATGTGCTTTTGGAGCGGCTGATGGGGGAGCCAAAACGTTATCAGGATCTTCTGGAATTCATTTACCTCTGCTTTTGCCTGGGATATCGAGGGCGATATAAAGTCACTACCCAGCATGGGGATGATTTTGAGCGACTATTCCGGCGATTACATCAGCAGCTTACTCAATTACGTGGCGAAATATTATCGACGGTATTGCATCACAATAAAACTAGCTTCAGTAGCCGCTACTTATTGACTAAGCGATTGACAATTAAACATATTTTATGGGGTGGTTTGGTCCTGCTGATGGCGATATATCTGTTTTACGCTATCAATTTGCACAGCCAAACCCAGGATATTTTGCAGCAGCTAAACAACCTATTGAGCCAGGAAGGCACAAATGATTTACGTTGATTTGCCCACTTTGGTAAAACGCCTTAACCCTATTGCCCGTCATGCTCTGGAAGCCGCGGCTGCACATTGTGTCAGCCAGGGCAATGCTGAGATCACTGTTTCTCAGGTGTTATGGCAGATGATTTCGACGCCACTTAGCGATGTCCGGGTTATCCTGAATCGTGCGGGTGTTGAGAGCGAGCAGTTGCGGGAATCGCTCGATCACCCTGTTACGAATTATCAATCACTGAATCCGACGTACCCTAGCTTTTCCCCCCTTCTGGTTGAATGGCTTCAGGACAGTTGGTTACTGGCATCAACAGAGATGGACCATAACCAATTGCGTAGCGGAGTGATGTTATTAACGCTGTTGCTCAGCGCGTCGCGTTATTTGAATCCGGCTGCCAGCCAATTGTTGTTGCCAGTGAACCGTGAATTACTTCGCCAAAATTTTGCCGACTGGACTGCCGATTCTTCTGAAACACCGGTTGTGGAGAAAAGCACAGGGCACACTTTCCCGACCCATTCAGAAAGCTTACTTACCCGTTATGCCTCCAATATGACCGAACAGGCACGTAATGGCGCACTCGACCCTGTGTTATGTCGCGATGAAGAGATTGACCTGATGATCGATATTCTCTGCCGTCGCCGTAAAAATAATCCCATTGTAGTGGGAGAGGCTGGGGTGGGGAAAAGTGCGCTGATCGAAGGTTTAGCCTTACGCATCATTGATAATCAGGTACCAGAAAAATTGCGTAACACCGACCTGATGACGCTTGATCTCGGAGCACTTCAGGCCGGGGCCGCAGTGAAAGGGGAATTCGAAAAGCGTTTCAAAGGCATTATGACTGAAATTGCCCAGTCAGCGACGCCAGTGATTCTGTTCATTGATGAAGCACACACATTGATTGGCGCCGGCAACCAGCAGGGGGGGTTGGATATTTCCAATCTGCTTAAACCCGCGTTGGCTCGGGGTGAGCTCAAAACAATCGCGGCCACAACATGGAGCGAATACAAAAAATACTTTGAAAAAGACGCGGCTTTGTCGCGCCGTTTCCAGCTGGTCAAAGTCTCAGAACCGAGTGCAGAGGAAGCCACTGTGATAATGCGTGGTCTGCGCACTGTCTATGAGCAAGCACATGGTGTTCTCATTGATGATGAGGCATTACAGGCTGCAGCGATCATGAGCGATCGCTATATTTCAGGCCGACAATTGCCGGACAAAGCCATCGATGTGTTGGACACGGCTGCTGCGCGGGTGGCTATTAACTTAACATCTGCTCCGCGGCGTGTATCTGCGCTGAAAACGCAATTACATCAGCAAGCAATGGAAATTGAGATGCTTGTACGTGAACAGCGCCTCAGCCTGAGCGATCCGGATAAGCGCCTGCTCGCGTTAAAAAATAAAAGTGAAGAAATTCAATCACAACTGACAGATTTAACAAGCGGATGGGAAAAACAACAGCATCTTGTACGCCAAATAATAGATCTACGTACGGCGTTGCTGGCAAAAGAAGATGACAGTTCCCCTGAAGATTCAGAAGCACTTAAGGTTCTGGGTAACGAACTGGAGGAACTTCAACGCCATCAGTCTTTAGTTTCTCCGCATGTAGATAAGAAACAGATCGTCGCAGTTATCGCTGAATGGACGGGGGTGCCATTAAACCGCCTTTCACAGAGTGAGCTGTCTGTCGTGACAGAATTACCTGTTTACCTGAGTAAAGAGATCAAAGGTCAGGAGGCAGCAATTTATTGCCTGCACCAACATTTACTGACTGCCCGTGCGGATTTACGTCGTCCTGGTCGGCCGATGGGGGCCTTTTTGCTTGTCGGGCCAAGCGGGGTCGGTAAAACAGAAACTGTTCTTCAGATTGCCGAACTCCTTTATGGCGGACGTCAGTATCTGACGACAATCAACATGTCAGAATTTCAGGAGAAACATACGGTTTCCCGCCTGATTGGCTCACCTCCCGGCTATGTAGGTTATGGCGAAGGTGGCGTGTTAACGGAAGCCATTCGTCAGAAGCCTTATTCTGTTGTGCTATTGGATGAAGTTGAAAAGGCACACCCTGATGTTCTGAATTTGTTCTATCAGGTTTTTGACAAAGGGGAAATGGCAGATGGTGAAGGTCGCGTAATTGATTGTAAAAATGTCGTTTTCTTCATGACCTCGAATCTTGGCTATCAGACGATCGTCGATAATACCGCTCAACCGGAGTTGCTGAATGAGTTGCTTTATCCTGAACTCGCCGGATTCTTTAAGCCTGCTCTTTTAGCGCGAATGGAAGTCGTGCCTTATCTGCCTCTGGATAAAGATACCCTCAGCACAATTATTCATAGCAAGTTAACGCGTCTCAATAATTTACTACGTCAGCGTTTTAATGCGGATGTTGTCATTGAACCTGAGGTCGTGGATGAAATTCTGCTCCGGGCTACCCGTGCTGAAAATGGTGCCCGTATGCTTGAGTCCATCATCGATGGTGCCCTTTTGCCGCCTGTCTCATTGCTGCTGCTGCAAAAAATGGCGACGGGCCGGGCGATCAGCAAAATCACTATTGCAGCAGAGGAGAATGTATTTAGTGCGCAAGTTGAGGAGGCTGTATGAGAGAGCGTCTGAAGAGCTTACTTGCACTTCTGGAATCCGACTCTGTTGAACAATTGATTCACCGTTTTTTGACAGTACATCATCATCGGCAGCGTTATAACTCTTTGATTATCGGAAAATTTAACGCGGGAGAAGGGCGTCTCGATTGCAGTTGTATGCCTGCGCTAAACCAGAGTGTTGAACTGAAAATGGATGTGGATCTTGAAGACACCAACCATCCCTTAGTGCAGGTTCTGCGCAACGGAACTCCTGGGATATGGGATTCATTACATCAGGGTGTGCGGATAGAAAATAAGGATTTCCGTCTCTTTGTGCAGGAACTGCCGGTTAGTTGCGGACTGTATGCGTTGCCACTTTTTAATGTTCACGCTCAGGTTTGTGGTGTCATTGCCGTATTTGCCGTGGGGATTAGGCGCTTTGCCGATCCACTTGGCATGTTTGGTATTTATTGTCAGGTTTTTCAGCACCGATTCAATAAATTACAGGAAATGGACACCCTCAGAACGCAATTACGACAAATCCGCACCGTGTTCAAACAACGCGAAAAACAAATGGATGATTTGTTGGTAACAATGAGTAATGCCGATACGCAAACCCTTCCAGGCATGGCGCAGGACTACAGCAAAATTGATGATTTGAATGAAGCTGTTGAAAATTTTGAATGTGCAGTGATCACTCAGCGACTGCGATTATTGGATTACGATAAAAAACGTATTGCGAAAAGTCTGCGGATCGCCCCCCGGACGCTGTCATATAAAATGTCGAAATACGGATGCCAGCCATGAGCGTGTTTCTGTTAATAAGTGCATTGCTGTTGTCTGCTAGCCACTCCACTGCTGGTTTCCTCACTATAACCCCCCGCCAGTACGCTGAAGGAGAGGATGCCCGTACGTTGCTATCGATGAAGCGTTGCAGAAATGAAGCTTCTCCCTTGGTGCGGTTGGATTGTTATGACAACGCGTTAGAAGTTCAGGGAAGTGAAACCCATCGCCAGGACAACGCAGGGCCTGCATGGCATCGCGCGATGGAGCAGGAGAAAACGCGACCCGACCATGCGACAACCTTTTTGGTGAATGCGGGAACGGGAGATAATCCTTCCGTGATTATTACCACCCCTGCAATAGGCGTCCCACCTCCGAGACCGGTTTTGATGCTGAGTTGCATCGACAATATTACCCGGCTTCAAATTGCGTCAGTTAACCGTGTTAAAGACGGCAATATCACACTTAACGTCGATCAGATGCGTTTTGATGTGCAATGGTTTCTGCGGGAAGACGGCTACTTGCTGGAGTCCAGTCGGGGGCTTGCGGGTATTGATGAAATCAAACGCCTGATGCCTTCAGATACTCTCACCATTGAGGGTAGGAACAACGCTGAACCGCATCTCACTTTCAATATTTCACAGCTTACACAGGTAATTAAACCCCTGCGTAATGCTTGCCATTGGTAACACTTATGGACACCCCCCTTTCACAACACTCCTGGCAGGCATTGTTGCTCACTCCGCTGACGACGGAACAAACAGAGCAACAGCTGGCTGATAATGATCCTGAGTGGGAACGGATTGATGGACAGATGGTCAGGGTCGGCTCGCTGACGCATAACACGTTAGATATCCCGGCATTGCAACAAGTCGCACTGTCGCTTCTGGCTAAGAAAAGCAAAGATTTTCGCTTACTGGTGCATTTGTTGCGGACGTTGCAACATGCGGGGCAACCGGACGAACTGATGCTGGCAATTTCATTGCTGACAGATTATGTGCAGCATTTCTGGAATGCTGCATGGCCTCAAAATGCGTTGCATAAACGCCGCTTTGCCCAGCAGATCCTTAAACGATTTGACGCTGCCAGTGGAAGTTTTTGTCAAAAAGCCACCGAGGCACAACGTGAGAACGCTCAGGGCCTGCTGGCCCATCTGGCACAAGTCTGGCATAGCGATGAACCTGGTCTGGCGAAAGAAGTGGACAGCTTACGTATTTGCTACGCACGCCAGCCCTCCCGTATCACCGAATATGCCGTTGCCAGCGAGCTGCCGGCATCACCGGCGGGAATGCCCCCAGTTGTGGCGACGGGGCCTGCATCACCAGCTCTGTCGATTGATGATTCAAGCGAAAAAGCCTGGCGGCAAACATTGCTGAAAATGGCGGACTTGCTTTGTGAGAACCATCCGCAACTTGATATAGGTTTTCGTCTTCGTCGGCACGCCATCTGGCATACCTTAACGGTGGCACCTGTGGCGCAAAGTGACGGCAAAACCCCATTGGCAGCTGTCTCTGCAGACATGGTCGCCGATTACCAGGGAAAGATTGCGAATGCTGACCCGGTCGTGTGGAGACAGGTGGAACAAAGCCTGACGCTAGCACCTTACTGGTTTGAGGGGCATGTGATTTCTGGCCAGATTGCAACCCGTCTGGGTTATGAGACCGTCACCCGCGCAATACGTGATGAACTTAATACTTTCCTGACGAGGCTCCCGGCTTTAAAGACACTCTTATTCACCGATAAAACCCCATTTCTGTCACGAGAGTCCGCACAGTGGTTGCTAGAGGGCTCAGGTTCACAACAGGAAAGGGACGCCACTCTTGAACAGGAAGGAATCTGGCAATGCTATCAACAACAAGGACTGGAGGCGGCGTTATTGATGATGGACAAACAATCGCAGCCAGCCGAACCAAGGGGACGTTTCTACCATCAGTTGCTGAGTGCGCAATTATTGGAAAAAGCAGGATTAACGGTACTCGCTCAGCAGCAATATCACAGTTTATTGCAGATGGGATTGCAATTGCAGCTCCGGGAATGGGAACCCGCGCTGATGGATCTTTTGTCCGAAAAACAGCGGCAATTCAACTCATAATCACCAGGGAAAGGAACAGGGGTAAACACGCATGAAATTGCCGTCCTTTATTCGAATCGTAAAACCTGCAATTCCTCGCTTTAAAGCTTCAATCCCCGTCGTATTGGTGTTGATGGCTTGTATTGCGCTTATTTGGCTCTGGATTTATGGGCCACAGTGGAAGCTAAAAGATAGCCACCCGTTTGAATCCTTATTGAGCCGCTGGCTGGTAACGGCAATTATGGTGCTCATGGGCGTTTGCTGGTTGGCCATAAAAGTTTTCAATCGCCTGCAACACTTAGAAAAGCTTCAGTTGCAAGTCAGAAAGCAAAGTGATGACCCTGTCTTCGCCGATATTGAGCAACAGAATCTTTATCTGAACAGATGGAAACAGCGTTTGCAGAACCACTTCGGGGTTTCAAATTATGTGTATCGTTTGCCGTGGTATATGGTCATTGGAACGCAAAAGAGTGGAAAAACGACCCTTATAAAAGAGGGATACAAACTCATGGAGATAGCAGGGCTTGAGAACAGTCATGTAGAAGATGCAGAGGAATTACGCGTTCACTGTTGGCTGGGAGAACAAGCCGTCATTATCGATCCGGCAGGTGAGCTCATTGAACAACCTCCTGTGTCTGTTGCGGGCAAGTCATCTCTCAATCCCCGGCTATGGGAAAGCTTATTGTCCTGGCTGGTCGAGCAGCGTAAGCGCCAGCCTGTCAACGGGCTGATACTCGTTGTCGATCTTCATCAGTTACTGACAGCCAATAAATCGCAACGTGAAACCTATATTTCAACTATGCAACAACGTATGCAGGACGTGCGTCTGAGCTTGAACTGCCAACTGCCTCTGTATGTCGTGTTAACGAAAATGGATCTGCTCTACGGGTTCGAAGCAATGTATCAGACTTTGGATAAAGTAACCCGCGAGGCGGTTCTCGGTGTTACTTTCACATTGACCTCTGAACCCGATGTATGGCGTCAGGAATTACAAAAATTCTGGCAGCAATGGATGACGCAACTTAATGGTGCCATGCCTGAAATGATGCTGAATAACGTGGATGCTGGACAGCGAAGCCGGTTATTTAGTTTTACCCGCCAAATTCAGGGGCTGCAGGAATATATTTTGCAGATGCTGGAAGGAATTCTGCATAGCGGAGATCAAATACAACCCACACTCCGCGGCGTATACCTCACTTCAGCCCAACAACGCGGTCAGATGGATGATGTTTTCACCCAGTCAGCCGCTGTGCAATATCATCTGGCACCCCAGGCATTTCCAACCTGGCCTGTTACTGACACTGTGCCTTATTTTACAAAAGAACTTTTTGGTGCGGTGCTGCTCGCAGAACCTAATCTGGCCGGTGAAAACAGCATTTGGCTGAGAAGTGCCAGAAAGCGGATGATTATTTGCTGCTGCGCAGGTGCCGCCATTGCAGCAACGTTGTGGGGCTATTGGCATTATTACTATAAGGTCAATTATCGTGCCGGAGAGGAAGTGCTGGCGCAGGCAAAAAAATTCCTTTCAATTCCGGCACCCGAAGGCAATGACCTTTACGGTAATCTTGAGTTGCCACTTCTCAACCCGATCCGTGATGCCACACTGGCTTACGGAGATTATCACGATAAGAACACCTTCTTTGCTGATATGGGGTTATATCAGGGGGATGATATTGGTCCCTACGTCGAAAGTACTTATCTGCAACTGCTGCAGCGACGATTTATTCCCTCTTTAATGAGCGGCTTGCTGCAACAGATGAATGCCGCACCGAAGGAAAGTGAACAGAAACTCGAAATCTTAAGGGTAATGCGAATGCTGGACGATGGCAGTGGCCGCAATATTCCATTGGTTGAGCAGTATATGGCGAAAATCTGGAGCCGGCAGTTTAATGGTCAGCGCGAGCTACAACAGCAACTGATGAACCATCTTGATTATGCCCTCAGGCATACTGACTGGCATGCTGCGCGTGAAAAGAACGATCAGTATGCAATCAGAAGTTTCGCTCCTTATCTGAAGCCGATCAGTTCGGCACAACAGGAGTTGAGTAAACTCTCCATTTATCAGCGTGTTTATCAAAATTTATTGGTCAAGGCCAGAGACACATTGCCTTCTGCACTTAATCTTCGCGACCAAATCGGAACCAGTTTCGACGATGTATTTGTTTCCGCGAATGATAATTTTCTGGAGATCCCACAGGTACTCACACGTAACGGATTACAAAATTATTTTGTTAAACAAAATGATCAGTTAATCGATCTGACTGTCATGGATAGCTGGGTGCTTAATCTCAGTAAGAATGTGGAATACAGCGAAGCTGATCGTAAAGAGATCCAGCGACAGGTCACCGAGCAGTATTTTGGTGATTACAATGCCACGTGGCATGCGGCGTTAAGCAATTTGTCGGTTACTGAATTTGATGATATGTCGCAGGCAATCAAGGCTATAGAGCAGGTCATCAGTGGTGATCAGCCTTTCCGTCGGGCGTTACAAACCCTCAATGATAACACCCGCTTGCCTGCAATTCAGGATGCGATTGTCGGCAAAGAACGTCAGAATTTACTGCAAAAACCTGATTACCTGTTATTGGCGCGTATCAATCGTGAATTTGCACCTGAGACATCGGTGTTGATCGAACAGGGCGATAAAGGGAGCGAACTGCAGAGCGTTTATCAGAAACTCACTGAATTGCATCGCTACCTGCTGGTGATCCACAACTCACCTTCTCCTGGTAAAGCGGCGCTGAAAGCAGTGCAGATGCGACTGGAGAAAAATAGCAGTGACCCCATTTTTGAAGTTCAACAGCAGGCCAAAAATTTGCCCGAACCTCTGAATCGTTGGGTGGGGGCTTTGGCAGAACAGGCATGGCGTGTTGTGATGATGGAAGCGATAAAGTCACTTGAAGTCGAATGGGGAGAGACAGTTGTTAAGCAGTATCAAACCTATTTGGAAGGACGTTATCCTTTTGATCCGCAATCAAAAGAAGATGTCCCATTAAGTGAATTTGAACGCTTCTTTGGCCCTAAAGGAACCCTTGATACTTTCTATCAGGAAAACCTTAAACCATTTATTGAGAACAGTTTAACAAGTGGCAGCGACGGACAATTATTGATACGCCCTGATGTTCTAGAACAACTTGAACAGGCTCAGAAAATCCGCGATACCTTCTTCTCCGCACAGACGGGGCTGGGCGCGCAATTTGCAGTCGAGCCTGTGCAACTGAGTGGCAACAAACGCCGCAGTGTGTTGAATATGGATGGGCAGTTGCTTGATTATTCGCATGGACGCAATAACACGGTACATCTTGTGTGGCCAAATTCGATGAGGTCAGGCATCGAAAGTTCGGTCACGCTGGTGCCTGACGAAACCGGGAGATCACCGCGTACTCTTAGTTTCAGCGGCCCGTGGGGGCAACTTCGTTTGATAAACTCAGGGGAGTTGACCAATGTAGGAGCCAACTCTTTCGATGTTCGGTTCAAAGTTGATGGTGGTGAAATGATTTATCGTATTTCTGTTGATGAATCTGATAATCCATTCGCAGGTGGGCTATTCAGCGAATTTACCCTGCCAGAAACTTTATATTGATTGTTGTTTCTCAACCCTGCCCATTTGGTCAGGGTTGTCTTAAGGATGAGATATTATGAGTGATATTTCCCTAAATACCTTTATCAAAACAGGGAGCGACCCACGCTCCCTCCCTGAGTTTAATGCCATCCGGGATGAAATTAATAAAGTCAATCGCCCGTCGCTGCCGGAGATAAACTGGCGACTGATCGAATCACTGGCGCTCACCTTATTCCGTAATAACGGCGTTGACCTTCAAACCGCTATTTACTACACATTTGCACGTACGCAGCTTAATGGGCTAGCCGGTTTCACGGAAGGAACTGAACTGCTTGCAGGCATTGTTGTGAGCCAATGGGAACATCTGTGGCCCGAAACACCTCAGGCGCGTTGTGAGATCCTCGAGTGGTATAACGCACGAGTGGGGGGACTGTTGCGACAGTATGAAATAGGTAATGATGATTTACGTATGGTGTACCGTGCAGAGCGCGCATTGCAACTACTTGCTGATAAATTGCAACAGGTGGAGTTAAAGCGCGTTCCGCGAATTGAAAATTTGTTGTATCTGATGCAGAACACAGTGAAAAGGCTGGATGCTTCCGGCAAAACGATCAAATCCTCCTCCCCAACAAATTTAAAAATGTCTCCGATGGTGTATTTATCAATTCCTGAACCGGAGACTGATCCTCGAATTGCGGGCTCTTCCCCTCCTAACAAGGAAGAAGAATTATCTGAGCCAAAAATTGAAGTGAGGTTCGCGCCATCCGCGTTGCCTGTAAAACGGTTATCGGTAATCTGGGGATTTATGAGTGGTGTCAGTCTGTGTCTGCTGACTATGGCCGCTGTATATTTTTTTTATTTCAGACCAATACAACAGCAACTGATTGCCTTGCAAGATAAACCCGCAGGAAGTGTTTTGTTATGGTTAGCCCGACCCGACATTACGACTTATGGCCTACAAATGAAACAACTGGCTGCTCTTCCTCCCTTGGAAAATCTGCATAATGCACATCTTTCTGTTTTGATGGCTCGCCAACTTTGGCCTGCTGACCCCCGCCAGATTGCTGAAAGTTCTCGCTGGGAACAGTCATTACAGGCGCAGGCAACAGGTATTACTGCCGACAGTTACTTCATGTTGCAGGGGCAGCTGCAGGCACTCTCGGATAAATTGCTTCAGCAGGAAAAAATACGGGGTGGTGTCTCTATTTCTTATCTAAAAACAGCTATATACGATATGCAGACAGAGTTGACCCGCCAGACGCCGCTGGAAGAATTATTGCGCCAACTCAATGCTGTGGTTGGGCAACACCAACAACCTTCACCCGCACTGATCAGACAGATCGATGAGCAACTGAATTCATATTTTATCCAGTATTATCAGTTAACGATGCAGGCAGGGTCTGCATATTAAGCACATAAAAAGGACTTATCGCTATGCGTGGAAACTCTTATGACCCCTTTGATGAAAACCGCTACTATCTATATGGAGAATCTGACAGTCTTAAAATTCAGGCGTTATTTAATAAAGAAAATGAGCTTTTCACCCTTGCTACGCAAATAGGTAATAAATTCATGCCACTGAGTGCGGCGAAAGATTATTTTTCTCAGGAAATAGTCAGATTCGATATGAATTTAACCAGTAGGTTAAATGCAGGGGAAATAACTGTCGATGAGGCGATGCAAACTATCGATAATGAAATAACCTCTTTGAAAAGACAGGATGAAGAGATAAGTCGTAAAAATGCGAGGCAGGCGATCATAGTGAAGCCTCAGAACCCAGACGAAATGATGAATCGTGCAGAAGTAATTGACCTTGTCATCGCTGGAATTGGCTTTGTCAGTGGTGGGCTTCAATTTATAGGTGGCGTTATGTTAATCGACACCGGAATTGGCGCGCCTCTCGGTGCTTTAATGATAGCGCATGGTGTAAATAACGTTGTAGAAAATGGTTACTATGTACTTTATCGGGAAAGTTACACGGGCCCGACACGATTTGTATATGAAGGAGTTGGCGACTTATTTGGGATTAGCAAGAAAGATTCTGATGTTATTTATACTGCTACGGATATAGGCATGTCAGCTAATGCCCTGCTGGGAGTTAAATTAGAAGAGGATATTGCAAGGTTATACAGGTACGTAAATGCAGATTTACTTATTGGGCTTAAACAGCAAGGACTTAAGTCTATGACTATATATGATAAGACTGCAGAATTGATGGGTGACGCAAACACTGCTTATGGTCAATACAGAGCGTATTAGAGATGATATTCACGACATCTTTTGTACTCTATTGCATAGTCTCACTGCTTTCAGTTCCTGTACTGTACTATATACTCAGCCATTTACTTTACTCACAAAATTTGTTGTTAAATGTTTTATCTTATTTACTTTTGATAGGTGCCTCTAAGATACATATTGACATCGGAAGGAGCGGGGTTTTACCTTTCACTGATTATCTTATCCATGAATGTCACTCCGTGATGTATGCGGTTTTTCCTCTTGTCTTTTGGTTTTTATATGTATTAACCTTTGGCATGGCTTATAGTAAATACTTCAGGAAGGAAAATTGACATTATTTTTTCACATTGATGATGGTTTTATACATGAGGGATGATGGAGAACCGTTATCTCTAAGTTGAATAGTAGAGGCTGGACTATGGAATATACAACTCCGTTATTATTTTACTGTATTTTTTCAATATCTACAGTATTTGTGCTTTACTATGTATTTTGTCATTTTCTGTATTCAGATAAGGTATCTCTGAATTTGGTGGCTTTTTTGCTTTTAATATGCAGTTCAAAATTACAAATAGATATTGGCAGAAGTGGAGTCTTCCCTTTCTCAAATATGATTGTCCTCGGTGAATCAGCTATCTATGCCATATTTCCTCTGGTCTTCTGGTTTTTATATACATTTGCATTTGGTCGTGCTTATGGTAAGTACTACAGGAAAAAAGGATAGCAGCGAATAATATACAATGGAGGTTGCAACGCATTATATTATTTGTTGTATTAAACCTCGCTGGCAGTAGTGCATAAAAAATACTATTTATGCGAGAGGCTGGCATTTAATATAACATCCATCAGCCGAATATCTGCCGATGGATATTGATTTATCAATAAACGCGTTCATCCCAGATGCTGTAACCACTGGTTCCTGCAATTTTATGTTCCCAGGTGATGCTCTGATATTTGAATGAGATTGTTTCTTCTGGTTGTGAACCCGTATGCGTAATACTATGTGGATGTACTGATGCCAGATCAGATATCGTCGCGCCAGTGACTTTTACAGTAAAGTATAAATCTTCCGCACCTGATTGATTAGTTCTGTAACATGAGAAGAGAAGTTCCAACATCTCATTTTGTGAAACGGATACAGCCAATAATGGTGATGCTTTATCTATCGGTTTTTTTATTGTAATTGGGTGATGATTAACATTTTGCTCTCGTGTCATTGAGTGAGATAAGCTGTATACAAATATCTGATCAATATGCCCAGTTTGACCCTTATTTCCAATGGAGTCTATTGAGCCACACCCCCCCGATATGAGTCCTTGCTTTTTCCCGTTTACAGTTAAATAGATCATGTTAGCCATTTCAGTATGCGTCCTTGTATTTAATTGGAAGTTCTATTATATGCCTTGAAAGAACTAATAATGCTACTGCTATTTATCGCAGGGTTTTATTCAGAAAATAATGCTGAATTTGCAAAGATTATAACGGTAATCACTACCATTTTAACGGAATTTCTTCAGATTTTTTTCTGTAGGATTCACCCTGAATATATGGATGTGCCCATCGGGCCAGGAAGATAATATATGCTCTCTTCATTAACCGGACTTAACTTTTCCCTGACTGCAGGCGGTTTGCCGCCCGCCACCTTCGCCGTCGCGAGTTTTACGCTGACGGAATCATTTTCTACACCTTTTAGCCTGCAGGTCAGCGTGGTGAGTACCGATCCTGCGGTGGATTTCGCCGCTGTCCTGGATACCACGGCAAAGCTCACCGTGATGGATACTGGCATTTTGCAACGTTGCATCAGCGGCGTTGTGTCTTCATTTGAGCAGGGTGATACCGGTAAAGGTCAGACCCAGTACGATATGGTGATACGCCCCGCGCTGTGGCGGGCCACATTGCGACATAACTCGCGGATTTTTCAACTCCAGGATATCCAGACCATTCTCAGCATACTGATGAAAGAGAATGGCATCAGCAAAGTCGCCTACGCCTTTAAAAATCCCCATCCGCAGCGTGAATTCTGTGTTCAGTTCGCCGAATCGGATTTGAATTTCATTCAGAGACTCACGGCCGAAGAAGGGATTTTTTACTTCTTCGAATTTGAGGAAGGCGGTCATACGTTGGTATTCGCTGACGACGTGGCCGCTCTGGGGGCGGGGCCGGCATTGCCGTACAACGCAACGGATGCCTCCGCCTCTCCTGTCACCTGTATCAGTTCATTCCGCTGCGGCAGTCGCGTCCGCACGGCGTCGGTGACACTCAAGGATTACACCTTCAAAACACCCGCATGGGACGCCAGATTTAACCAGATGGGTAAAGACCTGCAGAACCAGCAGGAAACGTATGAACATTATGACTACCCGGGGCGTTACAAGGATAACAGCGGTAAAAACTTTACTCAGTACCGTCTTGAGGGACTGCGTAATGATGCCCAGCAAGGGCAGGGGCAGAGCAACGCATTTGCGCTGCAGCCCGGTGTCCGCTTTACGCTGATGGCGCATCCGCGCCCTGATTTGAACACCCGCTGGCAGCCGGTGAGTACGGTTCATACCGGTTCTCAGCCCCAGGCCCGGCTGACTTCTTCAGGGGGGCAGGGCACCACACTCACCTGTCAGTTCAATTTTGTGCCGGGAAGACAAACCTGGCGCCCGTCGCCGCGCAATAAACCGGTCATGGACGGCCCGCAGATAGCCAAAGTCGTCGGCCCTGCCGGGGAAGAAATTTATACCGACAAATACGGAAGGGTACGTTTGCAATTTCCGTGGGACCGTGAGGCCCAGGGGGATGACACCAGCTCCTGCTGGGTACGTGTCTCACAGGCCTGGGCCGGGCAGGGATGGGGCGCAATTGCTATCCCCCGTATCGGTCAGGAAGTCATCGTGGATTTTCTGGGCGGCGACCCCGATCAGCCGATAGTGACCGGTCGTACCTATCACGCCAGTAATACCGTGCCTAACGGCCTGCCGGGTAAAAAAACCCAGATGTCGATCAAATCGAAGTCCTATAAAAGCCAGGGGTTTAACGAGCTGCGGTTTGAAGATGCGACCGGCGCGGAAGAGCTGTACATGCACGCGCAGAAGGATATGCGTACTGAGGTGCTGAATAACAGGAATACGGAGGTCAAGGTCAATCATACAGAAACGGTAGGAGGGGATCAGACGGTTGCTGTGAAGAAAAATCAGGTCACGACGGTTACTGAGAATCAAAGCAATACGGTATTGCAGAATCAAAGTAATACCGTAGTTCAGAACAAATTTGAATCCGTTACGTTAACCAGCACCGAGATGGTTGGCGGGATCCGTTCGCTGGGTGTTGTGGGGATGTATGACATCACGGTAGGCGCAGAAATGTTAACGACAGTGGCTTTTGACCAGACGGAGATAGTCGGCATGAGTAAAAGCGTTGATGTAACCAATTCGCTGACTGTGAATGCAGGGGATGCGATAGCGCTGACTTGTGGAGCCAGCTCAATAACTATGGACAAAAGTGGGAAAGTGACGATCAAAGGAACTGAGTTCGTCTTTGAGGCCAGCGGGCCGGTACAAATCACCGGCAAAGATGTTGATCTGAACTAAGGAGAAACAGAAATGGAATTTCGTAATCTAACGCCTTTTGCTGCGATGCAATACGCCATGCTTGATACCAACGATATAGAAAAAAACGTCGTGGTCATGAAGGTCGGTTATCGCTTAGAGCCTGCGGATGAAGGAACTTATCTTGTCAGGGTTCGGGATGAGGATGCGGTACCCTTATGCCTTGAGGATGAATTTTCTGGCGAAATGAATTTTTCATCTGTATCGCAGGAAAGCGATCTCGCGCCATTTAAACCTGCATGCGACGTTATTATTAATGCTACGGCCCAGACTACTGACGGACAAGCCTGTACTCACTTACCTGTCAGCGCCGTGATCAAGGATCCCACAGGTGCTTTGCTATTCTCCAAAGAAGTGATGGTCACCGGCGAATGTTTCTTTCAACAGAATGCTGTGACACGGCAGTGGTCGTTAAGCGAACCCGAACCCGAACCCTTTACTTCCTTACCTTTACGTTGGGAGAGCGCGTTCGGCGGGGAGTGCCGGATCGACGTGCACGAACAAACACCCAATTTCCTGCCTGACAAAAGCAAATTAACCCAACAACAGCAGGCACAACATCCGCAGGCTCCGAATGCGCCTCTGGCACATGCTGTCGATGAAAATAACCCGCTGGGTATCGGTTTTATCACGCCATGGTATGCCAGAGCGAAGCAGCCTGAGCGTTATCCTGCCCCCCGTATCATCGACCCAAAATATCCCTTCACTGCAGATGATTTTGCCGCGCTCATCGCAGGTGATGCGAAAATGGCAGCGCCACAGTTTCGACCTGCCGGATTAGGTTGTATAGGCAGAACCTGGCTTCCACGTCGCGCCCTCGCGGGTACTTATGATGAAGCATGGCTGGTGAAACGCCATCCGTATCTTCCCGCTGACTTTGATTTCAGTTACTGGAATTGCGCGCCGGACGATCAGCAAATCGCCTATCCGAAACTTCCCCTCTCCGTGACCTTGCAGGGGCTTTCTCCGCAAGGTTTGCTGAGTTTCACCCTCCCTGACCATGTCGCCTTCATTCTGCTACGGATGGAAAATGGCATGTTACTGCCACAGGGAATGCATCTGGATACTTTGCATATAGATGTGGACCACCTTGAAGTCACCGTCTGCTGGCGCTCTCTGATTGCGACGTCAGCCCCTGTCCGGGTCATTGAGGCGCGCTACGAAACGGAACCTGCGCGTCTGCCTGAGAAGATTTACCCCATGATTTCCCCTAAAACCTCTCCTGCAGTAAAGGCGATATGACATGGCTGAGAACTACATGGCACGAAAACAAAGCGACTGGATTGTCGTTGGCCTGGTTCCTGATGTATGCAAAACCCCGATAGGCCCGTCAATAGTGCCGGTACCTTATCCGGTCACGGCAAAACTTGGGAATGCAGTACAGGAAGTTCCCAATGTAAAAGCGAACAGTTGCCCTGTCGTGGTGCTGACGCAAAGTTTTATCCCTACAACAATCGGCGATAAACCGGGTGTGGCCAAAGGTGTCGGCAGCGCCACGGTTGAGGGAAATTGTTATCCGCTGGAACACAGTAATTCGGTACGCGCAGGTAAGCGCGCCGTATTGCGCCATGGCGATAAATTCTGGATGAACGGTAAATAAGACAAGGAGCGGTTATGTCAGAGGGAAGTGTAGAAATCATCGATGAGTCCGGCGACGGTGGCGGGGGGGCTGAACCCGCCACGCCCGCGACAACGGGCACCGGCAATACGATAGGCAAAATCACCCATGCCCCGAAGCCCGTGAATATTCCGGCCGCTGAGGCCAATCCCCCCGCCGTACCCGAAACGCCGGCCGAGCAGGGGATGTGGGAAGAGTTTACGGACTGGCTCAGTGAGGGTAAAGACGGTATTCCCGACGCCATTGACCATCCGGAGATGGCGGCGCTGGGGGCGGGAAAAAGCCTGTGGAATACCGCCGTAGATTTAGGCGGGCTGATGGCGAAGGGCGCCTCTTATCAGGCGGCCGGGCAGATGATGCAAAATGCCGCCATCATGGGAGCCACGGGAAGTGCGGCGCAGGCGGAAGGGATGATGCAGGCGGCGCAGGATCTCAGTGACAGCGCCGCAGGCGTGAATTTCGATGCCGCGAAGGCTACCCTGAACACCCCCGCCGAGCATACCGGGGACGTTGCGGTCCAGCTGGCGATGACGGCAGCCGACGGTGTCGGCCTCGCCAGAGGGGCGGCCGCCTTGTTTGGCAGGCTTGCGGCGAAAAGGGCGGCCACTGTGGCGGTAAAGGGGGCGGAAAAAGAGGTCGCCCGTGTTGTGACGGAGCCCGGCGCCACGGTGACCACGCGAAAGGTTGAGGGCAAGACGGCGGCGGATAAGGATGCAACCCCGTCGACCTCGGACAAGAAAGACGGCGATAACGCCGTGGAGAGCAGCACCTGCAAAGGCGACCCGGTTGACGTCGCCACCGGGGATCTATTGCAGATTCTTCCGGTGACTGACCTGCCGGGCACGCTGCCGCTGACGCTGACCCGTGTGTACCGTTCGCGCTCGGAGGGAGGTGGCCTTTTTGGTGCCAAATGGCGTGATAACTGGTCACAGTCGCTGCGCCTTGATGACGGTGAAATTCACTTCACCAACCATGAGGGCACGGTGCTGAGTTATTACGCGGCCGGGGATAAGGTGGACGCGCTCAATTTGCATCAGGCGCACTGCCGGTTATACGGCAGCCGTCAGGGCACGCTGTATATCCACGACCGCCATAGCGGGCAGACGCTGTGCTTTGAGCCGCAGTCGCAGGCCCACCGTCCTCTCTCAGCCATGCAGGACGCGGCCGGCAACCGCGTTGTGTTTCACTACCGGGATGAGCGGCTGGTGAGACTTGAGCACAGCGACGGCTATGACCTTATGCTGGAGTATCAGGATAATCGCCTGCGCCATCTCCACCGGGTCGAAGGCGCGCAGCGGCAGTGGCTGGCGCACTGCGTTTACGATAACGCGGGGATGCTGGCGGAGTGCGAGACCTTCCAGTTCAGTCATCTGTGGCACGAATATGATGCGCAGGGGCACATGACCCGCTGGCACGACACCGATAAAACCGATGTGCAATACCGCTATGACACCCGCGGGCGGGTCACGCAAACCCTGGGCGAAGGCGGCTATTTCTGCGACCGGTTTATCTATGACGACCTGCGCCGCACAACCACCTACCTTGACGGCGAGGGCGGACGCGCCGTATTTGAATACAATACGGCGGGGCGCGTCACCCGGGCGACCGACGCGCTGGGGCGCGTGACGCAGACCCTGTGGGACCACGGCAACAGGGTGCGTGAGACCGACCCGCTGGGGCGTGAAACCTGCTACCGCTACAACGTTTTTGGCCAGGTGACGGAGGTGACGGGGGCAGCGGGGGATACGGTGCGCTATGACTACAACGACGTCGGTCAGGTTATCGCCCTCACGCAGCCCGACGGCAAACGCTGGCAGTTTGTATGGAATGAACAGGGCCGGCTGCTGAGCCGGATCGACCCACAGGGGCGGGTGCACCGCAGCGAATATGACGCCAGCGGGCAGTGCGTGAGCGAGCACCTGCCTGATGGCGCAACGTGGCGCTATGGTTACAACGCCCGGCATCAGCTGACCACGCTTATCTCCCCCGACGACGCGACCACGCGCCTGGAGCTGGACCCGTTCGGCCGCGTGCAGAGCGTCACCGACCCACTGGGCCATCTGACGCGGTATACGCACTCACAGGCACACGCCGGGGCGGCGGGCAGCGTGACGGCCATCGACCTGCCGGACGGCGTGAGGCAGGAAGTTCGCTACGACGGTGAAAAGCGGCGGGCGACGACGACGGACGGCGGGGGCAAAACCACCCGTTATGTGTACGGGGAGTTTGACCTGCTGCTGGGTCTGACCCGTCCGGACGGTCAGACGCTGGGCTTTCAGTATGACTCCCTCACGCGGCTGAAACAGGTCACCCGCGCGGGCGGTGAAACCTATAGCCTTGAGCGGGACGCCGCGGGGCAGGTCATCCGCGAGACGGATTTTACCGGGCGCAGCGTGCAGTATGAGTACGATGCCGCGGGGCGGCGAACGGGGGCGCGGCATGCGGACGACCGGATTGTCCGCTGGCACTATTCCCTGCGCAACGAGCTGATACGTCAGGAGGTGTGGCAGGGCGGCGACGCGCAGTCGGCGCTGCTCGCCGTCACGCATTACGGTTATGACCGTCAGGGGCGGATGATACGGGCGCAGAACGATGACGCGCGGGTGGAGTTTGAGTTTGACGACGCGGGTCGTCTGGTGTGTGAGCGGCTGAACGGGGAGGCGGTGACGCACAGGTGGGATACGCGCAGCGGCCGGCCGCTGTCCCGTGCGTTCCGGGGCCTGACGTTTGCCTTTGAATACGACATTGCCGGACGGATTGCGCGGATGCAGGCCGGTGACATGAGCCCGCTGGAGATAGAGTATGACGCGGGCGGGCGCGAACGCCTGCGCCGCAGCGGCATGGGTTTTGTGCAGTCGCAGGGGTATTCGGCGACGGGGATGCTTCTGCACCAGGCGGCGGGTCGGGATTCAGAACAGTTCCGGCACCTGTTGGGCGGCGACGGGGCACAGATGACCGGCAGCGCGGTGAACCGGCGCTGGGTCTATGACGGTGCATACAATGTGCTGAGCCTGGGTGATGACCGCTGGGGCACGTCGCAGTTTGATTATGACAGTAACGACCAGATAACGCGGTCGGCGTTTGGCGGCATGATAGCGGTGGAGGAGCGGTTCGGTTACGACGCGAACCTGAACATCCGCGAGCAGAGCCGCCTGCCGCGGGGGGCGATGTCAGCGCCGGTGCAGCAGCGGCAGGCTCAGGGTCGGGTGGTGAGCCGGGGAGAAGATGACTACCGGTACGATGCGGCGGGGAGGCTGACGGAGAAGTGCCGTTACCGCGACGGTTACAGGCCGCAGAGGTGGCGCTACCGGTGGGACGGGTATGAACGCCTGAGTGAGCTGATGACGCCGTCGGGCGAACGCTGGCGTTATAGCTACGACCCGTTCGGTCGTCGCATCCGCAAACAGAAGGTGAGTGCTGAAAACGGGGCTGACACGCGGCCCGCCGGGACAGAATACCGGTGGAGCGGGGACCAGATGATAGCGGAAACGCCGGTGTACGCTGACGGTACGGTGGCGTATGACGAAGGCATCCAGTGGCTGTACGCCGCGGGGTCGCTGACGCCGGCGGCGCGGTATCAAAAGGGTCAGCTTCACTACGTGGTGAGTGACCAAATGGGGACGCCGCGCGAGCTGCTGACGGAGCAGGGCAAAGTGGCGTGGGCCGGCCGGCTGAGCACCTGGGGTGAGGTGACGGAGTGGCCGGTGGCGGCAAACGACGCGGACAAGCTGAGCTGCAACCTGCGCTTTGCGGGGCAGTACGCCGATGAAGAATCGGGGTTGCACTACAACCGGTTCCGTTACTATGATAACGGGACGGGGCAGTACCTGAGCCCGGACCCGATAGGATTGCTGGGTGGAGTGAATCCATACGGGTATGTGTCGAATCCGCTGTCATTTATCGATCCACTGGGGCTGAGTATTTTACCAGTGACCTACTGGCCGCCAAATGATGGAGCCCATGGTTCAACAACAGTTTCAGTATTAGAACCGGGAGATATTATTGATCGTTACGGCTATCCTGGTGGAAAGTATACATCGCCTTATGGCACGCCATATTCTATGCGTGCTTTACCATCAGGGACGGATTCAGGACCTTATTCAGTTTATAAAGTTGTTAAACCGATCCCGAATGTAATGGAAAGTAAGATAGCCCCCTGGTTTGGAGAAGCGGGAATGGGTACTCAATACAAATTTGATAAGAGTATCCAATCTTACTTAGACTCCAAGCATCTACTCGATATATCCGAAGGAGTTAAGTGCTGTGTTAAAAAATGAGTTAATAAGGGAGTTGAGTGAAATGAGAATTCCTCATGACAGCTACTCAATTGATTTTGAAAAAAACGAATCTATCTGCTTAATGAATGATGGGATGCTATGGGTTGTATTTTATAGTGAAAGAGGCCAAAAAACTGAACCTAAATATTTTGTAGACGAAGAGGAAGCATGTGACAACTTCTTTAGTAGGTTAAAAGTAATGCTGGGAATATAGTAATATTTACCCCTACCTCAAGTGAATGGCTGACGGAAATCGGAGAGGTTGCGTGGGCAAATAAGCTCAGTAACCGGGGATGTTGAGTGTGACCGATTCATAGGCCCGGAAACGGTGAAAGATGAACCGCGCGTCCCAGACTGTCGGTGGCATTTTGTCGGGCCGTATGTGAATGAAGAGTCCAGATTGCACTATAACCGCTTCCAGTACTATGATGGTGAAACTGGGCAGTATATTCGCCGGACCCGATAGGATTGCTGGGTGGGGTGAATCCATACGGGTATGTGCATAATCCGTTGAGTTGGGTTGATCCGCTGGGGCTGGCGTGTTGTCCTCCTAAAGTACCAAACTATCATAAGGCTAATTTTACTGATGGGCTAGTTACTAGTCGGCATATTAGCGGTGATGAGATTTTCTATAAGTATCATGGAGAAACTAACCGCCTAGGTAGAGATTTTAATTATGTAACCAAAAAGAAATACTCTTCAGAAAACGCTCTGAGAGAAGAATTGGCTATTCTCAATGAGTGGGGGGGCAATATAGATCGAGTTACAACATTCAAACCTGCAAAAGGCACAAGGATTACAGAAGGAACCGCGGCTCCACAGCTAAGTAGTGAAGGTTTTGAATCTTTGGCAGGAGGTGGTTATCAGGGAATAATAAATATTAAAGAATTATCAAATCCAACTATCATTAACACAAAGAAAGTCAATTTTTGAGGGTTCAATGAATATCAATAAAGCACTAAGAAAACTATCCACTCTTATAACAAAAACAGAAGTGGAGGGAAAAACACAAGGTTTGGAATTTTACAAATCATCAATGATAATTTTACAAAATGGAAAGGCAGACGACGCTAATATAGAAAGTATATACAGGAGTTTTTGTGGATATCTAGCACATGGGGAGTTTTCAAATTCTGAGTATGAAGACATTAAAGAATTAATAAGTTTAATAAAAAAGACTTAAATACATTGTTAAAATAACCAATAGCGCTTCATAACCCAATACTTTTTACTGAAAATACTGGTTGAGCATATCGCACTTTGGTTATGACCAGATGATAGCGGAAACGCCGGTGTACGCGGACGGCACGGTGGCGTATGACGAAGGCATTCAGTGGCTGTACGCACCGGGGGGGGGGCTGACGCCGGTGGCGCGGTATCAAAAGGGTCAGCTTCACTACGTGGTGAGCGACCACATGGGGACGCCGCGCGAGCTGCTGACGGAGCAGGGCAAAGTGGCGTGGGCCGGCCGGCTGAGCACCTGGGGTGAGGTGACGGAGTGGCCGGTGGCGGCAAACGACGCGGACAAGCTGAGCTGCAACCTGCGCTTTGCGGGGCAATACGCTGATGAAGAATCAGGGTTGCACTACAACCGTTTCCGTTACTATGATAACGAAACGGGGCAGTACCTGAGTCCGGACCCGATAGGGCTGGCTGGGGGAGTGAATCCTTACGGGTATGTGCATAATCCGCTGGGGCTGGCTTGCGTTTGTCCAACAGAGAAAATACCAGTAATACGGAATTCAGCAAGGCAATTATTAAAAAATCGTGGTTTAAACAAACAAATTCAGCAAGATACAATTAATAGTTTCGATGGCCAAATATATGCTTCCAGAGGGGAGATGGGAGATATATTTACTATTACAGAGCATATGCCGGGTAGCGCTTCGCAAGTATATGTTACCAGGGGGAGTGCAGGGGCAACTGCTGCTGAAAGACGTGCGAATTTAGCTTTGCCCCCAAGAAATTCAGCTAGTTATGAAGGAACTGTTTCTTTAACTAGACCTCAAATACTTCTTGAGGGTAAGGTGGCTCCTCAGTTGCAATGGGGGGAGGATAAAGTTGGAGGTGGCTGGCAGATAGTAACAGATGGCGGAAAATACTCGGGAGCGACACAATAATTATGAACTTAAAAGAGTCTAGTGAAAAAATATGTAACATTCTCACATCATCATCTTATATTGATGAAGCCATGGAGATTAACATACTAACAGATAAGGTTTTAACATTGGGTAAGGATGATAATGAAAGAGCGTTATCTATAGAGGGTTTAATATCACGATGCCACCCCAAATGGCTTGGGGATTACTATATCAACAATATAACATATAAAGAATGGACTGATATCATCACTGATTTCAAAAAAAAATTAATTGAAAAGAGATAGGCAGAGAAGAATTCCGCATGTATATGTTTTGCTGAATAAAACAGCCGGAGAAATTCATTATTTATTCCAGGCTGTTTATTGAATCATCCCACACGGTGCGGATTTAATATTCCGGTTAACAACGCGGGCCAAACTGTCCGAAGCGCTTAGGCGGGCAGTGTTTGACCCCGGACCCGATAGGGCTGGCTGGGGGAATTAATCCGTACGGGTATGTGTCGAATCCGCTAAAATATACTGATCCTTTTGGATTATGTAAGGTAGACGGATCAAGGGCGCGACAAGCTCAAATGTTAGAAGACAATTTAGGATACAATATAAGTCCGCAAAGCTGGGATGAATATTCACTCCTTGGGAAAAAGGAACTTTCATAACGGATAAAAATGGCGTATTTAAATATTTCGATAATATAGCGAGCGGTGATATTACCATTTCTAAATCTCTAGTGGAAATGATCGAAAGTGATATGGGATTAAAACCTGGCTCACTAGGTGAAGGTTTTAACACTCGAAAAATCGAAGGGATATCAGGCATGAGTCCACGAAGCCCACTAGAAGGAAACACTTATTTTTTAGGTCCGGGACAACATTTACCCGGAGGAGCACCTGAAATAGTTATAGACTCCATCCCAAGCACTTCCCCCATAAATTTAAAGGTTAATGTGAAATGAATAAAATCCCTAAAGACTCAGTTATTGTGCTTGATATTTCACCCAAGACCATTGAGATATTAGCCTCTAATCAAGAATTAAAAGCCATAATGGAGTCAATAGGATTTACTCAATCAAAAAACTGCATGACATACTTTGTTATGGATGAGGGAGACAGGAGGAAAATAATCCAATCATTAGTAAATTACGGGGCCTTGTTTTCATTTGGTTATGGATGTTACCCCTCTGAAATCTTAGCCAACTATAAAGATAACGGGGTCTATTTTGGAGAATACAGAGTTATATCATGGTCCGATCCTAATACTTATCGCATAGAAGAGTTATAATAGAACTTAATGATAAATAGCTGCAATGAATAATATATACGTTAAGATAACTCAGCCCGGATAGTACGGTCTGATCAATCGCTAAACCAACCATAATCAACAACTGGACTGAGCAATGCCGATCTCATAGCCCCATTCCTCGTGTGAACTGCTGGCAGACACCAGGAAAGTGGCATGGGCACAGAAATTGAGCATCTGGGGACAGGCAGAGCTTGACCGGGGCAGTGACCTGAAGGCAGCGAACGATGATGCTGAAGTTCTGAATCCGGACTGCCCGTGGCGCTTTGCAGGGCAGTATGCGGATGACGAGTCAGGGTTGTTTTACAACCGCTTTCGGTACCATGATTGTGATACCGGACAGTATATTTCGCCGGACCCGATAGGGCTAAGAGGCGGGTTAAACTTATATTCATACGTACCGAATCCGCTGAAATATATTGATCCGCTTGGGTTGTGTAAGAGTGATATCACAGATAAGGCGGCGAAATGGCAAGGTAAAGGTGATTATCCAGGAATTGATGATTGGAAAATAGGTGGATTAAAGGAAGGGGATATAGTGTATGGGGGAGTTCCAGGACAGACGGAGTTCTATTTATCTCAATCTACCTTAGATGCAGCTAACGGTTCAAAAGCTGCTCTATGGGAAAGTGCTCAAGTTAAAGCACATGATATTTATGGATATCGTTCACAAGTCCAAGCATATATAGTCACACAAGATACTAAAGTAGCAACTTCATTAGTGACAGCTAACCCTCATTTGGGTGAAGGTGGTGCTACTCAATATTTTATAGAAAACTACTCAGATGTTTTGCGCCCAACTGGGAATCCCCTAGGATTAGACTAAATATGAAAATAGATAACATCGAAGTTTGTCATCCAATAGTTGAACTAGTGAAATTACTAGAAGCTTCTGATTATACAATTATTGAAGAAAAGGTTAGCGATTATCATTTTCATGAGGTTTTAATAAAAATGAAAAGCAACGCCTCAAAAAACCTTCTCAGTATTAACATAGCCAACATTACACAGCCAGAACAAGGTGTGTTTTGCTGTAGTTGCCATTGGTCTTGTGTGAAAATAAAATAATTAGCTAATGAACAGGGAAGTATCGCCAGCGATCTTCCCTGTTGATATTTCCCCGCTGCTTTCAGCACACTAAACCAGCACGTCCTGCATTCCCTTCATCACCGGCCGCGCCTGATAAACCTGCTCGTGTAATTCCTGCATCTCATTATTATCCGCCATCAGTACAATACACCCCTCCGTGATTTTCACCGTCACGCCCGCCCCGGCAGCCAGTCGCCCTTCAGGTGCAGGCTGGGTCTGACCCGTCCGGACGGTCAGACGCTGGGCTTTCAGTACGACTCCCTCACGCGGCTGAAACAGGTCACCCGTGCGGGCGGTGAAACCTATAGCCTTGAGCGGGACGCCGCGGGCAGGTTATCCGCGAGACGGATTTTACCGGGCGCAGCGTGCAGTATGAGTACGATGCCGCCGGGCGGCGCACGGGGGCGCGGCATGCGGACGACCGGATTGTCCGCTGGCACTATTCCCTGCGCAACGAGCTGATACGTCAGGAGGTGTGGCAGGGCGGCGACGCGCAGTCGGCGCTGCTCGCCGTCACGCATTACGGTTATGACCGTCAGGGGCGGATGATACGGGCGCAGAACGATGACGCGCGGGTGGAGTTTGAGTTTGACGACGCGGGTCGTCTGGTGTGTGAGCGGCTGAACGGGGAGGCGGTGACGCACAGGTGGGATACGCGCAGCGGCCGGCCGCTGTCCCGTGCGTTCCGGGGCCTGACGTTTGCCTTTGAATACGACATTGCCGGACGGATTGCGCGGATGCAGGCCGGTGACATGAGCCCGCTGGAGATAGAGTATGACGCGGGCGGGCGCGAACGCCTGCGCCGCAGCGGCATGGGTTTTGTGCAGTCGCAGGGGTATTCGGCGACGGGGATGCTTCTGCACCAGGCGGCGGGTCGGGATTCAGAACAGTTCCGGCACCTGTTGGGCGGCGACGGGGCACAGATGACCGGCAGCGCGGTGAACCGGCGCTGGGTCTATGACGGTGCATACAATGTGCTGAGCCTGGGTGATGACCGCTGGGGCACGTCGCAGTTTGATTATGACAGTAACGACCAGATAACGCGGTCGGCGTCTGGCGGCATGATAGCGGTGGAGGAGCGGTTCGGTTACGACGCGAACCTGAACATCCGCGAACAGAGCCGCCTGCCGCGCGGAGCGATGTCGTCGTTTGAGCAGGTACAGCAGCGACAGGCGCAGGGTCGGGTGGTGAGCCGGGGGGAGGATGACTACCGCTACGACGCGGCGGGGAGGCTGACGGAGAAGTGCCGTTACCGCGACGGTTACAGGCCGCAGAGGTGGCGCTACCGGTGGGACGGGTATGACCGCCTGAGTGAACTGATGACGCCTTCGAAATCGTCCCTATGACCCGATAGGGCTGACGTGTGACGCGGTTCCTGTGGAATCGTGGTAACAAGAAACGTAAGAGCAATTTCTGGAGATGTTGTATTTCCTCTTTAAAACGCAGACAGGCGTCTAACAGACGGGCGGCTTCGCAACTCAATATCCAGAGAAATCGTAGATCCGGCGCGTGAACGCCGGAAAGAATTCACAGAACGCATTATCCGCCTGTAAAGAGAAATTTATCCCTGCCTTAAGTTTTTCTGGTACACGCACAAATGTGTATAAGCGGCCTGCAGATGCGGCACGCTGATGCCCACACGCGTGGCGCGCTCGACCAGATCACCAATAATCTGATCGGCTTCAATCGGATATCCCTGCATCATATCGCGGTACATGGACGAGGTTTGTGGCGAGTTTTTATCCGTCACCGCTTCCCTGACTTTTGCCACCGCCGCCGCGCGTTCCGCGTAGCCAAAGGCTTTCATGGTGGTCAGCGCCTCGGTGACAATAGCCTGCGCGAACTCTGTTCCGCCCGGTGCAGAAGCCACCTGGCCGATGTTTCCGCGCATGGTGCAGGTGATGGCGCCGAGGCTTGAAAGCAGCAACCACTTCTCCCACAAATCCGTGATAATCGTTTCAGAAAGGATGGCTTCAACGCCTGCGCTCTGAAACGCCTGATCGACTTTCAGAATGCGTTCGGTTTTTTCGCCGGAGAGTTCGCCATAAATAATCTGGTGCAATGGCGTCATCTGATGGATATGGCCGTCGGCATCCAGCGTTGCGTTGATTTTGCATAATCCGCCGATCAGTGCGTGCTCGCCGAAACGCTGACTCAGCGTCTCCATGTGTTTCATGCCGTTGAGAACCGGCATCACCATGGTATTTTCACCGACAACAGGCGCGATATCTTTCATCGCCGCTTCCAGCCCGAAGCTTTTAACGGTCAGTAAAATCAGGTCATAGGGACCGGTGAGCTGCGAGGCCTGTAAGACATTAGGCTGGAAATGGAAATCACCGTGCGGACTGTGAACAGTCAGCCCGTTTTGCTCAACCGCAAGCGCGCGTTTTTCACGTAAAAGAAACGTCACATCCTGCCCGGCCTGCGCCAGACGTGCGCCGAAATACCCGCCGGTCGCACCAGCACCCACAACTAAAATCCGCATATATTTTCCCCTGTTACAAGTCATTCAGAAACCCTGTGTCTGATTAAACTACGGGAGGAGGGCTGCACGGATCAAGGGGCTGTGATGAAAGAAGGTTTTTTGAAGATTTTACCGCGTGATACTATGCGCAATCACTATTTCAAAAGGAGCACTGAATGGCAGGTTATCAGCCTCCGTACAGTATCACACCGCAGATCCTCAGCCGGGTTGTGGACGTCGGGGAATTGCTGGGGCGCTGGGCTGCACATGCTGAACACTCATCTGTGCTTCTGCGCAAAGAAAACCGTATCCGTACTATTCAGGCTTCACTCGCTATCGAACATAACAGCCTGTCCACGCAGCAGGTCACGGCCATTATGGAAGGCAAGCGCGTGCTTGCGCCGCAAAAGGATATTCAGGAAGTGCGTAACGCCATCCTGACTTACGAACAATTACCGGCGTGGAAAAGTCATCGTCTTGACGATGTCCTGAAAGCCCACCAGACGCTCATGCTCGGACTGGTGGATGCGCCGGGACACCTTCGCACTGGCAATGTGGGCGTGTATCGCGACAACCAGCTGATTCATATGGCACCGCCTGCGGGGCAACTTTCCCGTCTGATGTCTGATTTGCTGAACTGGCTGAAGGAAACGGATATCCACCCGCTCATCGCCAGTTCGATTTTCCATTATGAGTTTGAATTTATTCACCCGTTTGCCGACGGCAATGGCAGGATGGGACGCTTATGGCAGACGCTTATACTCAGTCAGTGGCGACCTGAACTGGCCTGGCTTCCGGTTGAAACGCTGATCCACAATCAGCAGCAGGACTATTACCGCATATTGGGCGAATGTGATCGCGCCAGTGACTGCACGGCGTTTATCAGTTTTATGCTCGATAAATTGGCTGAAGCGCTGAGTGAAGGTATTGACACACAACTCTCCAGCCATAATCCCCGCCCGCAGGCAGAGTGATCGCTATTTCCCCCGCGCCCGCACCTTGCGATACAGCACCGGCAATGAAATCACGACGATCAGCATCGCGCCGACAATCACCGACATCACAATCCCCGGCACATTCAGCAGGCTGAGGCCAAAGGTCAGCAAGCCCATCAGGAACGCGGCGATGATCACGCCGGTCATGCTGCCGGATCCGCCGAGCACGCTGACGCCGCCGAGTACTGCCATGGTGATCACGCTCAGTTCCCAGCCGAGTGCCAGCGTCGGACGCGTGCTGCCAAGCCGCGACGTCAGCAGCACTGCCGCCAGTCCGGACATCACGCCGACCAGCACAAACAGTGTCAGGTTGTGGCGTTTCACATTAATCCCGGAATACCACGCGGCAACCGGATTGTTGCCGATGGCATAGGTGCGGCGGCCAAAATTGGTTTTATGCAGCAGGAAATAAAACATTGCGCCGAGCACCAGGAACAGGGCGAACTCAAACGACAGCGGCCCCCAGACATACCCCTGACCGAACCATGCAAAACTGGCGGGATATTTATTCAGCGACTGATCGCCGAGCAGCACATACGTGATACCACGGAACAGGCTCATTGTGCCGATGGTAATCACGATTGACGACAGATTCAGCCGCGTCACCAGCAGTCCGTTGATCAGCCCGCACAATAATCCCACGCTCAGCCCGACGCCGACCAGCGCGGGTGTTGGCAAACCGGCTTGCGCGCAGAATCCCATGATGGTGGAACTCAGCGCCATGGTTGAGGCGACCGACAGGTCGATTTCACGGGCGATAATCAGCATCGCCATCGGCAGCACGATGATGGCTTTTTCGGTGAAATTAAACGTCGCGTCCGACAGATTCCAGATGTTGAGGAAATACGGCGACGCGAGCGCATTCACCACAAAAACCAGCAGCGTCACCAGCAGCAAAAATCCTTCCCAGCACATCAGTCGGCGGAAAAATGGCGTGACAGACATGGTGGATTTTTCTCCGGTAGCGGAATGCGGCGTGTTGCGCGAAGTTAAGGTCTTACTCATGATCTTGCTCCGGTTTCAGTTCGCACAGGCTGGACGGCAGGAGAAAGGCGCAGGATCAACCGTCCCTTACGTTTATTAGCGCGTTCGTTTAGGATGACGGCTATAACAATCACGCCACCGGAAATCGCCATCTGCCAGAACGGCGACACTTCAATCACCGGCAGGGCATTGTTGATGACGCCGAGGAACAACGCGCCGAGCAGGCAGCCAACCACCGAGCCGATGCCGCCCATGGTGCTGATCCCGCCGATGACGCACGCCGCGACAATCTGTAATTCAAAGCCGTTAGCAACATCGACGTAAGCCACGGCGAAGCGTGAAATCCACAGATAGCCGCAGAATCCGGCCAGCGCACCGGAAAGACAGAAGCTGACAAACTGCATTTTACCGGCGTTGATGCCGGTGTAATACGCTGCCGTGGCGTTGCCGCCTGCGGTATACAAAGCGCGTCCGGTCCGGCTGTAACGCAGGAAATAGGCCACCAGAATCAGTGCTGCAATCGCACACCAGCCGAGCAGCGGCAGGCCGATAAAAGTGGCACGTGGCAGGCTGAGGAATTCCGGGCTCATCTGATGGGCATTGATCCAGCCGCCGTTGGAAAGCAGAAAGATAATGCCGCGATAAATGCTCATGGTGCCAAGCGTGACTACAATCGGCGGAATGCCGACTTTCCACACCAGCAGGCCGTTAATCGCGCCCATCGCCAGCCCGAGAAACGTCGCCAGTAACACCAGCGACCACACCGGAATGTCCGGATGATGGAAGTTAATCAGCGCGACGATCATGCCGGTCAGCGCCAGATTGGCGGCCATGGATAAGTCGATCCCTTTGGTAAGCAGCACCATCATCTGTCCGAGCGCCAGGATGATCAGAATCGAGGTATCGTTAAACATTTCAAGCAGGTTTCCGGCACCGACAAATTCCGGCGAACGCGCGCCGACGCCAAGCACCATCAGCACTATCACCACCGCCAGCAACAACTCGCGATATTTGAGCAGGTTCTTGATCATGCTGCCTCCTTGCCTGCGCCGCTGGCGGCACTGACAATCATTTCTGCGCTGGCTTCACCGGCGTTAAATTCCGCCACCATCAGCCCTTCATGCATCACAATGATGCGATCTGCCATGCCCATCACTTCTGGTAATTCGGATGACACCATAATCACCGCCAGCCCGCGCCCGACCAGTTCAGACATAAACTGATGTACCGCCGCTTTGGAGCCGATATCTATACCTTTAGTCGGCTCATCGAGAATGATGATGTCCGGTTTGGTCGCCAGCCATTTGGCTATCACCACTTTCTGCTGGTTACCGCCGGAAAGCGTACCTACTGCCTGTTTCCAGCTGGATGCTTTTACCTGCAAACGTCGGGCGTAATCATCCGCCAGCGCCCACTCTTTTTTGTCATTGAGCACGCCATGCGGATTCAGCTGACTGAGCTGCGGCAGACTGATGTTCTGGCTGATGGGCAAATCAATAATCGCGCCTTGTTTCTGGCGCTCTTCCGGCACGTACACAATCCCTGCGCGGATAGCCTGGGAAGGGCGGGAGAAATGTTGTTCTTTGCCATTGATCAGAATTTTTCCGCCGCCGGGTTGTGTGACGCCAAACAGCGCCTGCATCAGCTCGGTTCTGCCAGCTCCGACCAGCCCGTAAAAACCAAGGATCTCCCCTTTACGCAGTGAAAAGTTAATGCCTGCAAATTCGGTCGGATGGCTGAGGTTTTGCACCTCGAGCACGGTGTCACCCGGCTCGCAGTTCACTTTCGGGTAAGCCTGACTGACTTCGCGGCCGACCATCATGGTCACCATCTGCTGTTCGCTGATGTCGCTGATTTTGCCGGAACCGACATAACTGCCATCACGCAAAACCGTGTAGTAATCGGAAATGGAGAAAATCTCGTCGAACTTGTGCGAGATAAACAGGATGGCTTTACCCTCACTTTTCAGGCGTTCAACAATCTGATAAAACTCAACAATTTCGTGCTGCGACAGCGCGGCGGTCGGTTCATCGAGAATAACCACCTGCGCATCAAACGACAGCGCACGGGCAATCGCCACCATATGACGCTGCGCGATACTCAGGTCTTTCAGGATGGCGTGCGGGTCAATGTTCACTTCCAGACGCGTCAGAATATCGCGTGCCTGCTGATGCATCGCCGGCCAGTTCAGGCGTTTAAACAGCCCGCGATAGATGTAATGGCCGACAAAAATATTCTCGGTGACGGAAAGCTCGTCGAACAGCACGGTTTCCTGATGAATGGCGGTAATGCCAACTTTGTGCGCGGATTCGGGATTCGGCAGTTTGATTGGAATCGCTTTATAACGCAGTTCGCCTTCTTCCGGCTGATAAATGCCGGTCATGACTTTCACCAGCGTCGATTTTCCCGCGCCGTTTTCGCCAATCAGGGCGGTTACTTTTCCCGGATACAAATCCACGTGAACGTTGTTTAACGCCCTGACACCCGGAAAGACTTTGCTGATGCCTTTTAATGATAAAAGCGGCGTCGTTGAGTCTGTCATTTCAGTTCCCCTGTCTGGCTAAGCACAACAAAACGGCTCACCGCATCACGATGAGCCGCATTCAGGATCAGAAGATTTTGGAGAATTTGTCGATGTTACTGGCGTCGTAGACAAACGGTTCTGCCATCGCGCCGCTGCCGTCAGCATCCAGTTTCACTTTGCCTAAACGGCCCATGCTGGCTTCGGTTTTGGTGGCGGTGCCTTTGACTAAATCGTCCGCCAGATAAGTCGCGGCGTAACCCAGATCGATCGGGTTCCAGATGGCGAAACTTTTCGTTGCCCCGGATTTCACCGCACCCGCCATTTCAGACGGCAACCCCAGGCCGGTTACGTAAACCTTGCCGATTTTGCCCTGATCTTTCACCGCCTGCGCCGCCGCCACGATACCGACGGAAGACGGAGAAATAATCACTTTCAGATCCGGGTAGGATTTCAGCAGGCCGATGGTTTCACGGTAGCTTTTATCTGACAGATCATCGCCGTAAGCGACAGTCACCAGATTCACCGAAGGGTATTTCGGCAGCACCTTTTTCATCTCGGCAATCCACAGATTCTGGTTAGTGGAGGTAGGCGTGGCGCTGAGGATTGCCACATCGCCTTTTTCCACGTTCAGGGCTTTCAGCGCATCGGCGGCCAGTTTGACGTTAGTTTCGCCGATCAGCGCGTTATTGGAAGGATTGAGGTGGATCTGGCGGCCATCTTTGGCGACGCCGGAATCCCACGACACCACTTTAATCCCGCGCTGCATGGCTTTTTTCAGTACCGGCACCAGCGCATCAGGGTCGTTTGCGGAGACGGCAATGGCATCGACGCCTTGCGCGATCAGGCCGTTCAGCACTTCAATCTGCGCTTCGGCGGTGGTGGTGGTCGGGCCGGTATAAATTACCTTAACGTCCCCCAGTTCTTTGGCTGCCTGCTGCGCACCGACGTTAGCCGCCTCAAAAAAACCGTTGCCCAGCGATTTCGCTACCAGCGCAATTTTCACTTCTGCCGATGCCGCGCCCGCCAGCAGGATGCTGCTCGCCATCAGGGTAAGGCTCAGTACGTGTTTTAATTTCATTGTTGGTACTCCGCATGCTATTCGCATAAATCTGCAAAAAGTTTAACGACGAAAAGTTGCCGACGCGCCAGGCGCATGATCACGACTCTAGGAGGTTGCCGTCAGACTGACCTTTCCGCGAGTGCCAGTTCAGCGCTAACTATGGCAAAGACGCAAAGGTTTAAGCGAACAACCTCACAATTTGATAACAATTTTGTTTCGGTCATGCCAAACGGTCAGAAAACCACACATTACCGGTCTCTGAAGTCCGCACTTAAATAAGGTGTAAAGCCACGCGGTACGGCGGATGGCGCAGGATTTCGTAAGGAGGGAAATGTTTTGTTCAAAAGCGGCTGACGGATCACAGTTTCAGCCTTATGGCCGCGCCGGTGACGACTAAGATATTACGATAATGTTAATAAGGAGTCGGAAATGACCGTGCTACGCAGTAGTGAGTATTTTTCCTCAGGAGATTTTCCGGTCGCCATTGAACCCCGTTATCCGCAGGAAACGTTTCCCGAACATCATCATCAGGATTTCAATGAAATTGTGCTGGTCGAGCAGGGTACCGGCACGCACGTTTTCAACGACCAGCCGCTGATCCTCAGTGCCGGCAGTGTCTGTTTTGTCCGCCACAGCGACCACCATCTTTATGAAGATACCGACAATCTTCATCTGACCAACGTGCTGTACCGCAGCCCAAATGCGTTTCGTTTCCTGAATGGCGTCAGCGATTTGTTACCGCAGGAAGTGGACGGAATTTATCCGGCGCACTGGCGCATCAGTCCGAATCAGATAACTCAGGCCAAAACCCTGATTGACCTGCTCGCGCGTAAGCCCTTCAGCCTGTCACCGGAAAATCAGGCGCAGCAGGAGCTGTACTTTATGCAACTCCTGCTATTGCTGCGTAAAGGCAGCCGCGACGTGGGTTATCGCGGGCAGGGCGGTGACCTGAATAATTTGCTGGACTGGATGAACGAACATTACGACGAAGAAATCGACTGGCCGCAACTGGCTGCGCAGTTCTCGATGTCGCTGCGCACCTTGCACCGGCAGATGAAACAGCAAACCGGCTGCACGCCGCTCAATTATCTCAACCGTCTGCGCCTGCTTAATGCGCGCAATATGCTGCGTTTCAGCGACAGCCCGATTACCGAGATCGCCCACAACTGCGGTTTTTGCGACAGCAATTACTTCTCCACATTGTTCAAACGCGAGTTCGGCTATGCGCCAAGAAGTGTTCGTCAGTAGATATCACCATAATTTGCAGAAATGTTATGTCGGGCAACACGACTATGACATTTTTGCCATTTCTCAAAATTAAATGGCAATCACGGAAAGGTAAAAACCAGACGGATAGAACAGGCTGTTAAAACTTCACAAAAAAGAGCTTTTTTATTAACAACTCGTTCATCACCTCTATCCGTATCTTGGAGACTCCCTACATGAGCACAGTTCAGAAACGTATGTACATCAACGGCGAATTCGTTGAAAACACCGGCGGTAAGTGGATTGACGTTGTGAATCCGGCAACAGAACAGGTAATTTCGCAGATCCCTGAAGGCTCGGGAGAAGATGCCAGAAGAGCCATTGATGCGGCAGAAGCGGCGCAACCGGGCTGGGAAGCATTGCCTGCGGTTGAACGCGGCGTATGGCTGCATAAAATCGCCGCCGGTATCCGCGAGCGCGAAGCCGAACTGACTGACACCATTATTGCTGAAGGTGGCAAGACTTATGGCCTGGCGCAAACCGAAGTGCTGTTCACCGCGGATTATCTCGATTACATGGCTGAATGGGCGCGCCGTTACGAAGGCGAAATCATTCAGAGCGACCGTCCCAACGAAAACATCTTTGTGTTCCGCAAAGCCATCGGTGTGACCACCGGTATTTTGCCGTGGAACTTCCCGTTCTTCCTTATTGCCCGTAAGGCGGCACCGGCGCTGATCACCGGTAATACTATCGTGATCAAACCGAGTGAAATCACGCCGAACAACGCGGTGATCTTTGCTGAAATCATCCACAAAATCGGTCTGCCAAAGGGCGTGCTGAATATCGTGACCGGTTACGGTCCGACCGTCGGGCAGGAACTGGCAGCCAACCCGAAAGTCGGCATGGTCAGCCTGACCGGCAGCGTGGCGGCGGGTATCGCCACCATGACCGCCGCAGCGCAGAACGTCACGAAAGTCTCGCTGGAACTGGGCGGTAAAGCCCCGGCCATCGTGATGAATGACGCCGATTTGGATCTGGCGGTAAAAGCCATAGTCAGCTCCCGCGTCATCAATACCGGGCAGGTGTGTAACTGCGCCGAACGTGTTTACGTCCAGGAAGGCGTCTACGACGAATTCATTTCGCGCATCGGCGAAGCGATGAAAAAAGTCACGTTTGGCAATACTGCCGAACAAAAAGAGCTGGATATGGGCCCGCTGATCAGTGGTGCGGCGTTGCAGCGCGTGGAAGACAAAGTGGCGAAAGCCGTTTCTCAGGGCGCGAAAGTGCTGCTTGGCGGTAAACGCCATGGCGACAAAGGATTTTTCTATCAGCCAACGGTGCTGGTGGATGTGACGCAAGATATGCCGATCATGCACGAAGAAGTGTTTGGTCCGGTGTTGCCGGTCGCGACATTTAAAACGCTGGATGAAGCCATCGCGATGGCCAATGACAGCGAATACGGCCTGACGTCGTCGATTTACACCAGCAACATCAACACCGCGATGAAAGCGCTGAAACAGCTGAAATTCGGTGAAACTTACATCAACCGTGAAAACTTTGAAGCGATGCAGGGCTTCCACGCGGGCTGGCGTAAATCAGGCGTCGGTGGCGCAGACGGTAAACACGGCTTGCAGGAATATCTGCAAACGCACGTCGCGTATTTGCAATTCCACTAATCAGCAGTAACGGCCGGAGCGGGGCAACCTGACTCCGGCTTATAAGGACATATCATGAGCCGCAACGATTTCCTCACCGGTATTCGTCAGCATAAAATCATGCAAACGCTGTTTCCGCCACAGACTGAAATTCCCAATCTGCCTGAAGAATTTGGCCGCGCGCTGACCCTGATGGGCGGCATCTGGGACGATACTTTTCTGCGTACGCCGCAGAATGGCTACACCACGCTGAACGCCTATCTGCGCGGGTTGTATCCGGCTGATTCCCTGTTTTGTTCCGCCACGCCGGAGATTATCGCGGAAGTGGATTTCAGCGCCCGCACTCAGGCGGCAGCACTTAAAGATGTGGATGTCGGCGTGGTTCGCGCCTGCTTTGGTGTGGCTGAAACCGGCGCAGTATTTCTCAGCGATCCGCAGCTTTGTGTGAATTCCCTCAGCGCGATGGCGAAACATCTGGTGGTGCTGCTCGACGTGAAGCACATCATCGAACATCTGCACCTTGCTCATCGCCAGCCGCAACCCTTCAATGCCCGTTATACGGTGATGGTAACGGGGGCCGCCGCGATGGCCGACAGCGAAAGTGCGCTGATGCTCGGCGCAAAAGGGGTGCAGAGTCTGCGGGTGATCGCGATTTAAGTCCTAAAATCCACGGATCCTGCTGTACTCACTTCGCTTAAAATAACTCCTGTAAATAAAATAAATCCTATCTGATACAATAAGTAAACGGGGTCACAACGGGAGTGTCCTGACTTTTACTGCAAGTGAGCGCGACAACCATGAGCGTGATACAGAGCCTTATCAAACAAGCCTTTGGCACCGGTAACAGCAATGAAGCGGCCACTTTTCTGGCCAGCGCGTGCAACCGGATGAAGGCAATGGATAAAACGTCTATCGCCCGCGAAGTGGAAAGCGCGCTCAGAGGCGTCAGTTTCAGCCGTGCCGAAGGCGATAAAGCCAAAGTCAAAACCGTTTTTAAAGACACCGCCATCACGCTGGAAAAACTGGCGTCACTGGAAAAACAGGTGCGCAGCCTGACTCAAGAACTGGCTGTGGCGCGTCATCAAACCGGCAGCGGGAACAAAGAAGATGTTCAGCGACTTGAAGGCGAGCTATACCGCCTGAACACGCGGGTCAGCGAACTGCTGCGTCAGTCTGAAATACAGAAAAAGCAGCACGCCGACGAACTGGCGCTGATGCGATCCCGTCAGCAAACTGCCGGAAACTCTGCCTCCGCCGGGCTGGAAGAGTCCAGAAATCTTGTCGCTTACATGGGCAGTCAGATGGCGGCGATGGCCGCCGCCCGCGACAAGCTACAGGGCCAGATCGTTGAGGAAGAAGACAAACGTCACGCTGCCAACCGCCGTGCGGACGGTAATTACGCGCTGCTCGGACAGCAGAAAGAACTGACGGCTGAGGCGAACCGTAAAGTCACGCAACTGCGTGCCAGCCTGAAACTGGAAGAGTACGAAGGGCAAAACGCGAAGAGCGAAAGGACGAAACTGAAAAAGCAGCTCGCTGAACTTCAGGATGAAAACAGCCGTCTGGCAGAACGTTTTCGCGATAACGAAGAAGATTGCGAACGGCTTAGCCAGGCGCTGGAGCGCACGAATCAGGAGTTCGCTGCCTACAAAGCGCAAAAGCAACGCTTAACCCGCTGGATCCATATTCCCGGCGCAATGATGGGAATTTCCGTTGTCGGGCTGGTGCTGTACTCAGATGCCCAGCCGGGGCATCTTTTCGATAACCTCGCCCCCGCTGCTTTTCTCGGCAGCGTCGTCTACGCACTTTCCCTGATGATTGTCTGGAGCCGGAACACTTAGCCGTTATGACCGGAGCCGTTCTTAAATACTGCCTGATTTTGACTAACTCTTTACGCGCTGGGGAAGTGTTGCTGAAAACTCAGCGATGGAATGATCGACCAAAAGTTCGACTGCGTCACTGCGTGTGCTGCCCGCAAGCATGGCCAGCTGATCAATCTTGCGTAACACGGACCCTCGCAGGGATAACGACACGGCTTTTTTCTTTTCCTTATCGAGATAAACCTTGCTCACACTTTCGCCAGGTTTAAATTCGATACTGGCGCTGAGGGTTTCATTCATGCGACGAATCATTTTTTTCTCAAGAAGCCCGGACTTTACAAGTTGATATGTGCGAGTAGCTTTGCTGTACCTGATTTCAGCAGAATAGGTTTCCCGCAGTGCCTTGAGCGCACGCGTCAACGTTGGCTCGGAACAGGCAAGTTGATTAATAATTTTTGGGGCCGATACCGGTAAGCCGGTACCTAACAGGATCGCCAGCTGGAAAATACGTGCTTGTCGTGTACTGAGTTGCATAGTGAGTCAGTGCCTGCTGCCGATTCTGGATTATGTTGAACGATTTTCGAAATCTGAATCCCGCCGATCACCCTCTTACTGTTGGTGTGTCATTGTCAGCAACCTTACCCCTTCCTGTACATTTTCATGAGCAATCCCATAAACCTGAGCTTGTTCAAGAACCCTTGCGGCCCAGCGTCTGTGTGTTGCGGGTTCACACATTGCGCCCTGTGACTTGAACACTGCCTGGCTGGAGTTTAGGATCCGTAGAGCATCCGTATAGTCGGCAGGGGTCACCATCAGAGCCCGCTCAATTTTGGCAATCTGGTTGGGATGAATGGCGGTTTTTCCAATCAGCCCGTGTGCCATATCGAGCGCCAGTTCCCTTTCTATGACGTTTTGATCATCAATGTGTTCGCAGACCGGCGAAGTGAGGGCAAAATCGCGCGATCCAAAAACAGCCACCAGCATCTTGATGACGTAACCCATCGGGCTGTCATACAACGTGAGATTGCGAGGGCGACGAAGGGAAATGACATTCATAAGGTCATTGCCGCCAATACGCAGCGCAATAATGCGATCATGACAAGGATGACCGACTAATGTCGTAGCGAGCTTCCGCATCTGTATAACATCGAAGACATCTTCAGTTTCCAGCGTCGGCATCATGCACAAATGTGTGTCTTTCATAATCTCCCACCATTTTGGCAGGGAGGCGAGGGTGAATTTGGGTAACACAAGCCCGTCGACGGGTGACAGATCCAAAGAGGTCGTAAGATATTGCCCCATCTCTGTATGGCGGGGACGAATAAAGACCAGAGGCCATTCGGCACCTTGTCCCTCAGCCTTAGCTGAACTTAACACGGTCACTACCTGCTTTAAATTCTCCAGGGCCGCAGGAATATCTGCCTCGCTGACCGCATCTTCAAGGCAAATTACAATCGAGCGCAGCCCTTTAATTTTATTACTCAGCACGCTTTTGGCAACATCACAACGCGTTGCTGGCATGTAGAGCGTGGCACCCAGCCTGTATGGCGAGAGTCTCTTTGTCATCCGTGAACCTTTTTAATAATGGTGATGGCACGATACTGTCCGATGCGATCACCGACCTCAGTGATGGCGATACTTTTCTCACGAGCCAGATACACCAACAGGGCGACGTCAGGATCCGTCACCGAACGGACAAGAACGTGCTCAGGCACCCGGCGCAAAACGGCACGTGTAGCCTCGGCAATGCCCGGCTTAATGCGATTAATGTTGGAAACATTGTACTCAGCGGCCAGTAATTCGATGACATGCTCACTTTGTAATTTCAGCTGCGCAAAGCGCTCGGGATCCCACTGGCTGGCAGGAATTGTGTCCAAATCGAGTGAATTGCGGCACCTCTCCACCGTATCGACCAGCTGGCGGCTGCATTCAAACTGGCGCAGATGTTCGCACTGAACACAACCGTGTAATCCCTCAGATGACCAGATGGAGCGGGAGATAAGTCCGGAGACGGGCGCTCCCATAATGCCGAAAGGAATTAACCAGTCATCGTCGCTGGCGGCCAGCCAGGATACACCGCAGGGATCGGCCAGCACCACGAGGCGGGGATCTTGCGGATAGCCTGTACGCGCTGCCAGCGCGCGTCTAAGTTCGCCAGTTATGGCTCCTTTGCCTGTCCAGCCATCGATAAACACCACACCTTCAGTGCCGTGTCGATTCTCGATCCAACCCATGGCCGTTTCATCAATACCCCGGTCTCTAATAATGCTGACACCATAATGATGAGACTGTTTGCCCATGACCCGGAGTGTCTGATGCAACATAACGCCAAGGGGTACACCCGCCCGCACCAGACTGACCAAAACAATGGGCGTATCGCCAAAACGCTCGGAAAGGGCTTTCGCCAGCATCACAACTTCTCTCGCCAGACGGATGGCCCCCTGATCTAATGCACGGGCAAACAAATCCAGATGCCAGCTTGTGGGCTCAGGTTCCTGACTTAGCATCTCGGAGTAATGCTTTGCTCCCGACTGAATAAGTTGTTCTTTTTGGTCTACGGGTGTCATCTCCATTTCAACTGGCTTAAGCAGAAAGTGGACGTCATCAGGCAGATAAGAACCGGAAAACGGGATAAATGGCTGCATATTATTTCTCTTCGAAAACACGACGGCTTATTTCCTCGGCAAACTGGCTTTGACGGGGCAGACCGAACCAATGACACAGTTTCATAAAGCGATGGTCACTCAGGCTGTCTCCCAGACCAATGACAGGGAAAACTCCGCGCTCGGCGCGCAGTTTATTCAGCAGATACTGTGTCGCGAGGCCCTTTTCTACCGGAGTGGGTAGCCATGCAATATTGTTGCTGTTGCGATGAATATAAAAACCGGCAGTCGGGAATGTGGCTTCGATTTCATCACCTAGGGCATAAAGTTCTTCCAGCCGCGTGCTGTCTGTGTGCTTCATTACCAGATACACCGGCGTATCGTCATATTCGTAATTGATACGGGCCCAGCCTTGGATCCCGCGAGCTTCCATCAGCAAGGTGATGTGATGCTGAAGAGCAAGCAACGGCCCCCGATAGGCTGACAGGCTCACCAGCATCTGTGCTTTCCATTCTTCGTCATGTTTGCCTTCCGGCGTGAGGATCACTGCCCCATGAGTCACGATGGCCCATGAGTGAAAGGGGATAGTTACGCGGCTAATTTCTTCCGTACCCCGTGCAGTGACCGGGATAAAGTCTGCATACTCAAGCAGCCAGTCCACCAGCATGGACTGTTCTTCGGTCATAAAACTGCGGGCTTTCATTGAGCGGTCTAAGGCTCCCGCTCGGTAGGGCTCAAGCGCCAGCTCATCCACCATTTTCCGGCGGGTCTGGAAAAGCGTGTCATCGAGATCAGAAAGAACCACCGGCTTATTCATAAACGATTACCTCTACGTTGGGAGCCACGGCCTTTAAGGCAGCAAGCAGTGTCGGATCGACACTTTCAGCCGGTGTTTCGATACACAAGAGAATGCGGTCAAAATGCTGATGAGCGACGTTATAGACATAATTCGGAATACCCAGACCGTAATTATCCGTAAAGGTAATCGCTGACTTGATGGCGAATCCTGTCGAAATCGGGGAGCGTGTTGTACAACTGAACCTGACATCTGCCCCCTGGACTTCCAGCCGTTCTGCCAGCAGCAGTGGTTCCCAGACAAATTCTCCTGAGCCCAGCACCAGGATCTTCTCTCCGTCCGAGGCGGTAATGCTTGTGCCCAAATCTCTGGCCGGTACCGACATGCCAAGACGCCCCCAGCTCTGTTTGCCGGTAATTGGCACGCTACCTGTTGCGGTGACGTTCACATATGGCATTACCGGCACCGGGGCATCAGCTTTCTTCTCCCAGTGCCAGTCCCCCTGAACGAGAGAAACGGGAGTGACGGGCAGCGGACATTGTTCAGTGATGGCGCTGCCGCTCCAGTCCGTGAGTGTCACGGTAACGACGCGCTCTACGGCGGTCAGGCCTGCCTGAGTGCGCAATGCCTGCAACAGGTTTATAAAGGTCTTACCCGTGGTGGCTTCATCATCAATAAGCACCAGAGAGCGGGCGTTGTGGACATGAGCCCGAAGAACGGGATCAGCAGGGTGATAGAGCAGATGGTCTGTCGCGTGGGAGTGGTCTTCTTTAAATTCACACATCAGCTCGCCGTCTACAGGATGACGGGTTGACGTCAGGTAGACAACGTCATTGAAAAGCGTGAGGGCTTCATCAAAAACCCCGGCACCCAATCCGACAGCCGTTTCAGCCATGCCGATAAACAACACAGGCTGAGGCAAATCGACCGGAAGCTGTTGCGCGAGTTGCTGGTAAGCAGAACGCATAATGGCTGGAGAAATCGGGATATGCCGTCCCAGTATTTTGCTGACAAAGAGAAAGGCCCGCTTGGGATTACGGCGTTCGGCGATATCGAAAAGTGAATCTAATGAGAAGGTGCCACCCGTCGGAGTTACCGTGAGGATCCCGCTGGTCAGCTCTTTACGGTAGACAGGTTTTCCATTGAGCATGATTATGCGCTCTCTTCGCGGACTGACAGGTTATCAAGGATGGGGTTGTACCGGATGACATCGGTCATAGAACGTACCACCGCCGGAGAGAAGCTCGTCGTGGCCAGCAATTTCGCCTGTGCGGTATCCATAAGTCCGAGTTGACGCAAGGCAAACAGCGCTGGCAAGTTGACACCGCTGTGACGCGTATACCCTATGCCGCCTGAAGGCCGCATATTAATTTCAAGCAGGAGAGGGGCGCCCTGATCGTCATTGCGGGTTTGTACGTTCACCAGGCCATCGGCTTGCATAATCTGTGCGCACTTTTTCCCCAATTCATAGGCGGGGCCTGATTGTTCAAGATATTGCAGCGCACCCTCTTTACGGCGAGCGACGGCCGCAATGACGTCGCCTTTTTCAACCAGCATATCGATGGAATACTCGGGGCCCGGCAGATAAGGCATGAGAACCAGCGGTTCGAAATCCTCCAGCTGTTCCAGCGCATGTAAATATATCTCAGGGTGCACTTTGCGACTTTCAGGATGAGTAAATGATGACATCGGGGATGCATTGTTATCAAAGCGCCAGAATCCAGAGCCATAAATACCGGTGACAGGCTTCACGCAGAGCAACTTTTTATCGTCTTTTTTGTGGGCATTTGGGTCTATCTGATGGCGAAGAACTCCCGCACTTTCAATGCGCAGCGAAGGGACAACCGGTAGCCCTTGCGCTTTCATGGTATGCGCAAATTCGACTTTGTCGTCAGCCAGCATAAGCATCGCGGTACTGATGGCCCCGGTCGTCAGTGAAACGCCAAGAGCTTCGATTTCCTGACGATGGGCCTCAAACCACATGCCGTTTCGGCCGGTAAGAAGGGCCTTAACACCATAATGTTTTACGGTGTCAGCAATAAAGTCTAAACGAGCTTCATCTTCATCGGGTTCAATCAGTGCAATATTGGCCAGAGAAAGTATTTCATTTCGATTGTGCCGATGAGAGGCAATAACAGTGATCGTTTTATTCGAATTTTTAAAAAATTCGTTAATGCCGGAAATAACATCTCGCTGCGACGATAAGCCTTCCATTAGCCATATTGCCTGGTCCATTGTATTTATTTTCCCAGAATGAGAGAAAGCGAAAATTTAGAGTGAGTCTAGGGAGGCTTCATGCGCATGTCAATCATAGTATGATTGCTATTGATGCTAGTGATATTTCCGGTTAACGTATGAATAATATGAATCAATTGCTTTTTTGTTCTTAATTTTTAATTAAATAGCCTTTTAAATCATGTGATTGTTTTTAATTTATAGTGTTCGGGGGTAAATATGAGTTGTGGTGCAACTTCGTCATGATATGATTTTTATGTGAAAGGAATTCTGATTAAAAATAAATAATTCGACCTACTCATGAAGGAGAAAATAATGGTTTCATTAAGCAAAAATCAAACTATTTCACTCAGCAAAGAAGCATCATTGTTAAATCAGCTGCGATTCGGTTTAGGCTGGGATCCTTTGAAAAAGAAAAAAGGATTTTTAGGCGGTCTTATGGGCGGTGGCAGTGATTCAATTGATTTAGATGCAGGCTGCGTGCTGTTAGACAACTCTGGCAAAACTATTGATACCATCTGGTTTAGCAGGCTGAAATCAAGCTGTGGCTCCGTGGTTCATCAGGGAGACAACCTGACCGGCGAAGGCGACGGTGATGATGAAGTGATCACCGTGGACCTGACCCGCTTGCCTTCGCAGGTTGAATATCTCGCTTTCACGGTTAACAGCTTTCGTGGCCAAACTTTTAATGATGTCGATAATGCTTTTTGCCGCGTTGTCGATCAGTCCCGCAAAGAGCTGGCCCGCTATCAGTTGACCGAACAGGGTTCCCACACTGGCATTATCATTGCTTCCTTAGCTCGTATGGGCGGCAACTGGGACTTCACAGCTCACGGTAAAGCCTCAACTGGCCGCACCATTGATGATATGCACGCTGATATTGTTGCCACGGTGGTGCGGTAATGACGATGACGCCGGGGGGCAATGCCCCCGTCCCTTCACAGGTACTGACGGTACGTGTTCTCTCTGGTGTCCCGGTCGACGCTTCTTCGTTCCGTCTTTATGCCTCCGGTAAAGTACAGGGCGATCCGGATATGGTGTTTTACGGGCAACCAGTCAACGACGATGCTTCAGTAAAACTCTCCGGTGCCGGTACAGACACAACCTTTACGGTCGATACCTGCCGCCTTCGTCCTGAAGTACAAAAACTGGCTTTCACTGCGACGTGTGATGGCAACATGACGCTCTCTGCACTCAGACATCTTTCCATTCAGGTCGAACTCAACGGCAACGTTTTACTGACCGGTAATGTCGATGTCTCTGGTCGCCAGGAAGCTGCGTTTATCCTGGGCGAAATTTATCGCCGCGATGCTGAGTGGAAATTCCGATTTATTGCGCAAGGCTTCAACGGCGGCCTGAAACCGCTGGCTGAGCATTTCGGAGTAAACATTTCGGATGCTCAGGTACCTGCCAGCACCCCGGATCCAGCTCCAAAACCGACACCTTCGCCTGCCAAAATCAGCTTAAACAAAGTTTCACTCACCAAAGAAAAACCGTCCATCAGCCTTGCCAAACGAGATGATTTTGGCGAAATCAAAATTAACCTCAACTGGAATCAGGGCAGCGGAACCTCAGGCGGAATGTTCGGCGGGATGTTCGGTAAATCCAAAGGTGTGGATTTGGATTTGGGTGCGTTTGTTGAACTTCAGGACGGCTCCAAAGGGGTTGTTCAAGCGCTCGGGAACACTTTTGGCCGGTTAAACGCGGAACCTTTCGTGCAACTGCAGGGTGATGACCGCACGGGGCAGGTGACTGACGGTGAGTGGTTGCATGTTAACGGTCGCGAATGGAAGAAAATCCGGCAGGTGCTGATCTATGCCTTCATTTATGAAGGGGTCGCGAGCTGGGATAAAACTGACGGCGTCGTCACGCTACAAATCCCTGAGCAACCGCCAATTGAAACACGTTTAACAGAAGGGTCTAACCGCCACAATATGTGCGCGATCGCCCGTCTGGTAAATGAAAATGGGGCCATTAAGGTTGAAAGAATCAACCAGTACTTCAGTGGTCACAAAGACATGGACAAAGCGTTGGGCTGGGGTTTTCGCTGGTCTGCCGGTTCAAAATAATTTCAAATTCTGAGGGTGAAATAATGAGTTTCTTCGACAAAATGAAAGGTGCGTTAAATACCGGTCGCAATGAACTGACCAAACAGGTCGGACGCTTTAAAAACAAAAAATTCATGCAGGGCACTGTGGCTGTTTGCGCGCGAATTGCAGTTACCAGCGACGGTGTCAGCTCCGAAGAAAAGCAAAAGATGATTGGCTTTCTCCAGACTTCTCCTGAACTGAAAGTATTCGAGACTAAGGAAGTGATCGCGTTCTTTAATGAACTGGTGACCAGCTTCGGTTTTGATTACGAAATCGGTAAAGGTGAAACCATGAAATATATTTTGGCGCTGAAAGATCAGCCGGAAGCCGCTCAACTGGCTTTACGTGTAGGGATCGCCGTTGCGAAAAGCGATGGCAATTTCGATCAGGCCGAACAGATGGCCGTACAAGAAATTGCACTGGCTCTGGGTTTTGCTCCGGCTGAATTTGGCCTTTAATATTTACACCTTGTCATAAGGGCACAATATGGTCTCCACGCACATCGGTTTTCCGGCAGAAACGGTCATTGTTTTCGTCCTTCTTGCCGCAGGGGCCATCTTTATCGACCTGTTTATGCACCGTCATGACAAACCGATTTCTTTAAAGAGTGCAGCGCTCTGGACAGTTTTCTGGATCGTTGTGGCAATGGTCTTCGCCGGTTTCCTTTATGTTCACCACGGCGCAGAAGTTGCCAGCCTGTTTGTGACCGGTTATGCGCTAGAGAAAGTCCTTTCTGTAGATAACCTCTTTGTGATGATGGCGATTTTCTCATGGTTCGCCGTGCCGGATAATCTTCGCCATCGCGTGCTTTACTGGGGAGTCATTGGCGCGATCGTCTTCCGTGGGATCTTCGTCGCCATCGGGGCAAGCCTTTTGACGTTAGGGCCATGGGTCGAAATTGTCTTTGCCTTAGTCGTTTTATGGACAGCGGTCATGATGCTTAAAAGTGGCGGCGATGATGACGCAATTGAAGATTACTCTCAGCATATAGCTTACAGGATGGTGAAACGTTTCTTCCCGATCTGGCCGAAGTTAAAAGGGCACGCTTTCCTTTTAAATCAGAAGGAAGTTAATGCTGAGCTGGCAAAGGCAGAAAACAAAGACATTAAAGTAGGCCGTGTAGGTAAAGCCACATTGTATGCGACCCCGCTGATGCTCTGTCTTGCAGTGGTTGAGCTGTCGGATGTGATGTTTGCTTTCGACTCCGTCCCAGCCGTTATCGCTGTAAGCCGCGAACCTCTGATCGTTTACAGCGCCATGATGTTCGCCATCCTTGGCCTCCGAACGATGTACTTTGTGCTGGAAGCGCTTAAACAGTACCTTGCGCACCTTGAAAAAGCCGTCATCGTCCTGCTTTTCTTCATCGGTGTGAAACTGGGTCTTAATGCAACCAATCATCTGTGGGATCACGGCTACAACATTTCAGCCAATGCGAGTCTTTTCATTGTTTTGGGTGTGCTTGCTGTGGGAATTATTGTCAGCGTGTTATTCCCCGGAAAACCTCATGCTGAGAAAGGCCAGGAGGGATAACTCCCCAGGACTTTCACTGTGATTATGAACGTTAACAATTAAGGATAGAACTATGGGCGTTTCTCTTTCTAAAGGCGGGAATATTTCTTTAAGTAAAGAAGCACCAACGATGAAAAACGTACTGGTCGGTCTGGGGTGGGATACCCGTTCTACCGACGGTCAGGACTTCGACCTTGATGCTTCTTCGTTCCTGCTGAACAGCGCAGGTAAAGTACGCGGCGACGCGGATTTCATTTTCTACAACAACCTGAAATCCACTGACGGTTCCGTGCTGCACACTGGCGACAACCGTACCGGTGAAGGTGACGGCGATGACGAAGCACTGAAGATCAAACTCGACCAGATCCCTGCAGATGTGGATAAGATCGTGTTTGTGGTGACCATCCATGATGCGACTTCTCGTCGTCAGAGCTTCGGTCAGGTTTCGGGTGCATTCATTCGTTTGGTGAATGACGAGAATCGGCAGGAAGTGGCCCGCTATGACCTGACGGAAGACGCATCGACAGAAACCGCCATGCTATTTGGTGAGTTGTATCGCCACAATGCCGAATGGAAATTCCGTGCTGTTGGCCAAGGTTATGCCGGCGGTCTGGCATCTGTTTGTGCACAGTATGGTATCAACGCGTCTTAATTACAGCCAGTGGCTTTTGTCAGGACTCAACAGGCGGTATTCCCTGCCTGCTTTTTATGAAAATGTATTAATTACAGGAGTTTAAAAAATGGCAGTATCTCTTATTAAAGGCGGTAACGTTTCCTTAACAAAGGAAGCACCGACTATGAATATCGCGATGGCCGGACTGGGATGGGATGCTCGTGTGACCGATGGCGCAAGTTTTGACCTCGATGCCTCCGTCTTCATGGTCGGGGATGACGGTAAAGTCATCTCGGATACATCTTTCATCTTCTTCAATAACAAGACCAGCACCTGTGGCTCCGTAACTCATATGGGGGATAACCGTACCGGTGAAGGCCAGGGTGATGATGAGCAGGTCCAAATCGATCTGGCCAAAATCCCTGCTGAAGTGAAAAAAATGGTGTTTGCTGTGACCATTTATGATGCAGAAGCGCGTAAACAAAATTTTGGTATGGTCAGCAATAGCTATATGCGCGTATTCAACAACGACAACGGCACTGAAATTGCCCGTTTCGATTTGTCAGAAGATGCATCTACTGAAACTGCAATGGTATTTGGCGAACTGTACCGCCATAACACGGAGTGGAAATTCAAAGCCGTAGGTCAGGGCTTTGCCGGCGGTTTATCCGCACTGGCTTCACAGCACGGCGTGAACATTTAACGTTGACGTAAGCCTGACTGCCCCGCAGGTAAAATAGCGGGGCTTTTTTATAGAAAAAATAAATGACGCCTATAGCAAAGCAAAAAAAACGATGCACGGGAGGCTATTTTCTTCGGCTATGACCAGATAAATAAAACGTCGACAGGTTAAACCTTAGCAATGCCAGAAATCCTCACCCCACGCAGTAATTTGCCGTCAATAATTTTACTTCACCGCCCCCGTTGCCGCCTGCTCAATCAGTTGCGCCACTTCTTTTGGATGGGATTCATACACCGAATGACTGGCACCGGCGATTTCGACGGTGTGGCTGCGCGCGCGTTTGGCGTACATACGTTCCAGATCCGGGTTAATGATTTTGTCGGACTTCGCCACCATGTACCAGCTGGGTTTCACTTTCCACGCCGGATGCGGAATGTTGGCGGTGAACACGCTGGCGGAGGTCAGCATTTGTGCCTGCGCTTCAAATTCCGCCTGTTTGATTGGCAGATCGGCAGCAAAATCTGCCGGGAAGTCAGCCGGATTGATATAGAGGAATCCGTCCGGCGTTTTCACAAACGGATGCGCGGAGTTCGGGAATTTGTTACCGTTAATCGCTTCGGTTTCACCATTATCCAGCGCATGAGCCGCGATATACACCAGCCCCGCCACGTGCGGATCGTTCCCCGCTTCAGTAATAATCGCACCGCCATAACTGTGACCGACCAAAATGGCCGGACCGTTTTGCATATCCAGAATACGTTTGGTGGCCGCGACGTCATCGGTAAATGAGGTCAGCGGCTCCTGCACCAGCGTCACTTTATAACCGTCGTGCGTCAGAATGTCGTATACCGGACGCCAGCCTGAGCCGCCTACAAAGGCACCGTGCACCAGCACGACATTTTTCACTGGCGCCGCAATGGCTGTCTGTGAACCGAACGCCGCCGCGGCGGCCAACAATGTTGAAGCTAAACGTAAACGCATGGCACTTCCTCTCTTCGTTTTAAACCGGAATGAACATCTGTCTGCGGGGCCACTGTGAGCCTGACGGTCTGACAGAGAAGTGACGCGATCATGACAAAAACGTCATCAGGGCGGGGCGGCTAAGGTCGTGGAAGCGTTTTCCCTGAGCGGATTGTGGATATTTTAAACAGCGGAATGGATTTTGATTTTATATCTTATGTAAAGAAGGGAAGGTTTCATTACCCGGAACCAATTGGGTGAAAAAACGTCAGAGAATATTCTCTTCTCTTAAAATAGTGGTCTATATTTATTCTGACTCAGATTCAGTTTGTGCGGTTTCGAAAGATGAAAGTCAAATTACCTAACCGTAAGTAGCGCATGATTAATAGTCGTAATGGGCATTTCGTGATTATGATTTATATGTTTTATATCAGTGAATTATCTATAATGTAACCGTTACCATTCACAGGCTTATTATACGCGTCGATTTATCCGGTGAATTTTCAAATGAAAGCGGTGTTTTATTTTGCCCGGCCTTCAAAACGGTATCAGGCCAATTAATCCACGAAGTTTACGCGGGGATTTAATTGAAAAATCGCATCATGATGCACACTGCGTGCGGTATTTTGTTAAAAAGTTATATTTGTAAAGTTGCGTATGTACTAACAGGAAGAAAAAATCTATAGTGAGCCCCCTTACGGCTCTCAATCAGAACGGTCAATTTATGTCTACTTCTAATGTCTAAAATTGAGAGATGTGTCTTGTTTTTGACCCAGCCTTTTAACACAAAACAAAAGAACTCATAAAGTGAACGCCAAAACCTCTGCTTTTATCATCACGTTCTTGTCATTTTTGAACCCGGTTTCAGTCAGTTACGCGCAGTCAGCGACCGACGCCTCTAAGGGCGATACTGACGATTCATCAGACTCTTCTTCCCTGATGATCATTAAACGCGAAATCAGCGGGGGTCTGTCAGAACTGGACACACCCGCAGCGGTCAGCGTGGTGGATGGCGACGATTTCAGAAACAGCAAAGCGCAGGTCAACCTGTCAGAAAGCCTCGGCAGTGTTCCGGGTTTACAGGTGCAGAACCGCCAGAATTACGCGCAGGATCTCCAACTTTCCGTGCGTGGCTTCGGCAGCCGTTCGATGTACGGCGTGCGCGGTGTGCGTATTTACGTTGATGGTATTCCGGCCACGATGCCTGACGGGCAGGGCCAGACCTCCAATATCGATCTGAACTCGGTAGAACGCGTGGAAGTGCTGCGCGGTCCTTTCTCGGCGCTGTACGGCAATGCTTCCGGCGGCGTGGTGAACGTGGATACCCAGACCGGTTCTCAGCCTGCAAAACTGGAAGCAGGCACTTATTTTGGCAGTTACGGCTCGTTTCGTAACAGCGTAAAAGCCAGCGGTGCGACCGGCGACGGCACACACGCGGGTGATGTGAATTACCTGATTTCCGGCTCACGTTTCACCACCGACGGCTATCGCGACCACAGCGGTACGCAGAAAAACCTCGGTAACGGCAAACTGGGCGTGCGCATTGATGATGCCAGCACCCTGACGCTGATGTTTAACAGCGTCTCTGTCGATGCGAACGATCCGGGCGGTCTGACTGAATCCGAATGGCACGATGACCCGACGCAGGCGAAACGCGCCGATCAATACAATGCGCGCAAATCGCTGGATCAGACTCAGGTTGGCCTGCGTTATCAGCGTCAGATGGGCGAGAACGATGAGTTCAGCCTGATGACCTATCACGGCGAGCGCCACACCACGCAATACCAGACCATTCCGGCAGCATCGCAGAAGAATCCGCTGAACGCAGGCGGGGTGATCGTTCTGGAACGTAAATACTCCGGCGTGGATACCCGCTGGAAACATGACGATCAGATTGGTTCTGTGCCGTTCTCCGTTACCGGCGGTCTGGATTATGAAACCATGACCGAACGCCGCTTTGGTTATGAAAACTTCAATGATGAAGGTGATTTGGGCGTGAAAGGCGACGAACGTCGCAATGAAAAGAACGTGATGTGGAACCTTGATCCATATCTGCAAACCACGTGGAACCTGACACCGCGCTGGACGCTGGATGCCGGTGCGCGCTACAGCACCGTGAGTTTTGACTCGCAGGATTACTACATTACCGGCAGTAATCCGGATGACAGCGGTTCGCGCCGTTATCACAAGCTGCTGCCAATGGCTTCACTGAATTATGCAGTGACGCCGGCGCTGAACACCTATATCTCTGCCGGTCGCGGTTTCGAAACGCCAACCATTAATGAGCTTTCTTACCGCACTGACGGCAAGTCTGGCCTGAACCTGGGGCTGGAACCTTCGACCAGCAATACGGTTGAACTGGGCAGTAAATGGCGCGTCGGCAATGGCTTAGTTACCGCTGCGGTCTTCCAGACTGATACTGACGACGAGTTAATTGTTGCAGAAAGTGTCGGCGGACGTTCGAGTTACACCAACGCCGGTAAGACACGCCGTCGCGGACTGGAACTGTCGTTAGATCAGCAGATTGAAGAAAACTGGCACGTTAAAATGGCCTGGACTTTACTCGATGCCACCTTCCGCAATGAGACCTGCGGCGCCGGGGATTGCACGCCAGCAGGCAACCGTCTGCCGGGTATCGCACGCAACATGGGCTACGCTTCTCTGGAGTGGGCACCGGTTGATGGCTGGCATGCTGGCGCTGATGTGCGCTACATGAGTGACATCGAAGTGAATGACGAAAACAGTGAACAGGCACCGGCTTATACCGTCGCCAGCGTGAATGCGGGTTATCGCTTCAACTGGAACAAAGTGACGCTCGACCTGTTTACCCGCGTCGACAATCTGTTCGACAGAAATTACGTCGGTTCTGTCATCGTCAATGAAGGCAACGGTCGCTATTTCGAACCGGCACCTGGCAGAAACTACGGTGGCGGCGCTACGCTTTCTTATAGTTTCGAATAGATTTCATAAAGTAAGCGTTTTAGTCAGTAAGAACAATGAACCACGCGGTGCTGCCCGGTGCCTGCACTGAGAAAGCAGGGCGGCACATGCAAGGAATGACACCCGGTGAGAACCGGATGTTCTTGAAGATTCGGGTCACCCTGAATCGACGATTATAAAAATCAGTAAGGTCATCAACTATGGAAACGAAAGCCTCGTTATCACGCATCGTCGTCATAATTACCGCTTTGTTCGCCGCGTTAAGCGGGATTTATCTTCTTGTCGGCGGTATCTGGCTGGCAAAATTAGGTGGTTCTCTTTATTACATTATTGCCGGTGTCATTTCGCTGGTTACCGCGTGGCTGCTGTATCGCCGTCGCTCTTCTGCATTGTTGCTGTACGCCATCTTCCTGTTCGGCACCACGGTGTGGGCTGTGTGGGAAGTGGGCACAGACTTCTGGGCACTGACGCCGCGTTTAGACGTCACCTTCTTCCTGGGCCTGTGGATCCTGCTGCCAGTCGTTTATAACCAGATGCTGGCGAAAAATGCCTTCGCCCGTGGCGCACTGGCCGTTTCCCTGCTGTTCACCGTGATTGTGCTGGCGTACTCCGTCTTCAACGATCCGCAGGAAATCAACGGCACCATCAAAGCTGCCGATGCTGCACCTGCAGCGACCGATTCCGGCGTTCCTGCCAGTGACTGGCCGGCCTATGGCCGTACTCAGGGCGGTACCCGTTACTCGCCACTGAACCAGATCAACGATAAAAACGTCAGCAAACTCGACGTGGCATGGACTTTCCGTACCGGTGATCTGAAAACTCCGAACGATCCGGGTGAAATTACTGATGAAGTGACGCCAATTAAGATCGGCGACATGCTTTACCTGTGTACGCCACACCAGAAGCTGTTTGCTCTGGATGCCGCGACCGGTAAAGAGAAGTGGAAATTCGATCCACAGCTCAATTCTAACCCGACCTTCCAGCACGTGACCTGTCGCGGTGTGTCTTATCATGAGACGACGCCTGCGGCACAAGGTGATGCTGCTAAGGGCGCGGCACCTGCTGTCTGTTCACGTCGTATCATTCTGCCTGTTAATGATGGCCGTCTGTTCGCACTGGACGCTGAAACCGGCGCACGTTGCCCGGCATTCGGTAACAACGGTGAGCTGAACCTGCAAGGCAACATGCCTTACGCAACGCCGGGTCACTACGAGCCAACGTCACCGCCAATCATCACTAAATCTGTGATCATCGTGGCGGGTGCGGTTACTGATAACTACTCAAACCGCGAGCCTTCCGGCGTTATCCGTGGCTTTGATGTTGAAACCGGCAAACTGCTGTGGGCATTCGATCCGGGTGCTGCTGAACCAAACAAAATCCCTGCGGATGGTCAGCATTTCACACCGAACTCCCCGAACTCATGGGCACCAGCGGCTTATGATGACAAGCTGGATCTGGTTTACCTGCCAATCGGCGTAGCGACACCAGACATCTGGGGTGGCAACCGTACTCCGGAAATGGAACGTTACGCGAGCGGCTTGCTGGCGCTTAACGCAACCACCGGCAAACTGGCATGGTTCTACCAGACTGTTCACCATGACCTGTGGGATATGGACGTTCCGGCGCAGCCAACCTTAGCTGATATCACTGACAAGAGCGGCAACAAAGTTCCTGCGATTTATGTTCCGACTAAAACCGGTAACATCTTCGTGCTGGATCGCCGTGACGGTAAGCTGATTGTTGATGCACCTGAAAAACCTGTTCCGCAAGGCGCAGCGAAAGGCGACCACGTTTCTCCGACTCAGCCATTCTCCGAACTGACTTTCCGTCCGGAAGCCAAACTGACCGGTAAAGACATGTGGGGCGCAACGATCTATGACCAGCTGATGTGTCGTGTGATCTTCCACAAACTGCGTTATGAAGGCACCTTCACACCGCCATCCGAGCAGGGCACTCTGGTGTTCCCGGGTAACCTCGGCATGTTCGAGTGGGGTGGTATTTCTGTTGATACCGATCGTCAGGTGGCTATCGCTAACCCGATTGCTCTGCCATTCGTGTCTAAACTGATCCCACGTGGTCCTGGCAACCCTATGGAGCCAGATGAAAACGATAAAGGCGGTTCCGGTACTGAGACGGGCATTCAGCCACAGTACGGCGTGCCATTCGGCGTGACGCTGAACCCGTTCCTGTCTCCGCTGGGCTTCCCTTGTAAACAGCCTTCATGGGGTTACATCTCCGGCGTTGACCTGAAAACCAACGATATCGTGTGGAAAAAACGTATCGGTACCGTGCGCGACAGCTCACCATTACCGCTGCCGTTCAAAATGGGTATGCCAATGCTTGGCGCACCGATTTCTACCGCCGGTAACGTGTTCTTCATCGCAGCGACCGCAGATAACTACCTGCGCGCATTCGATATGAGCAACGGTGACAAACTGTGGGAAGCACGTCTGCCAGCAGGCGGCCAGGCGACGCCGATGACTTATTCTGTGAACGGTAAACAATACGTTGTTATCGCAGCAGGCGGTCACGGTTCGTTCGGCACCAAACTGGGCGATTACATCATCGCTTATGCGCTGCCAGACGCTGACGCTAAATAATTAGCCGTCATAAGCTCTGAAATCTGAAAGGCCGCGCAAGCGGCCTTTTTTGTGGAACTTTTTCAGCAGTGGCAGCTATTTCCCACAGCCTGTCACTTGCGGATAGTTGCGGCAAACCAGCATGAGTTTATGTTTCGGTTCAAAGCCTTTATCCAGCATACATTGCTGAACTTTGGCGGCTTTCAGGACGGTTGGAACGAAAGGAACCGAGCCCAGCGGTTTCGGATATCCGCATTCATACATCACCTGTAACGCGAGCTTGTCATTCTCAGCTGCGTGCGAAAAATGCCGTGAGGCACCCGCTTTACGCCAGCTGATGAGTTGGTATTCATTCCGGCCTGAATCCGGTTTGATCGGATGAAAACCCTCATCAGCGACAAAAGGCAGTGCTTCGAGCTGTCGCTGACTGAGCGGGTGACCCTGTTGTTTCTCGATGCAGGCAGGGGTGTTTTTGTAGTAATCGCAAATGTGAAACCCCCCCTTATAGGTAAATCCTTTCCCCTCCATGCACTGGTAATACAGCACCGATTCATTATCGGTAAAAGAAGGTTCCGGCCCCGGCAGCGGGACGCCGCATTGCCCCATCGCAACACGCGCATCATCTATGCTGCTATTGGGGCGCTGCCACTGCGTTAAATCAGGCGGAGGCGGACATCCGGTGAGCAGAAAAACCGAACCAATCAGTGCAGATGAAGAAACCAGAGAAAAATAGCGGGGCATAAAAATCCTTTATTTATAATGATGATCCAGATTTCATTCAGCCATTACTAAGAAGCACAGCCCTGTGGCTTAAAGACCCGCGTGGTGGAGGCCGGATTGTTCGCCAGTTTATTTGCCGGTCTGCGCGGGCGTGCGACAAGTTCTCCGCCGCAATTGGTGCATATCCCGCTCAGTTTATCTTCGGCACAAGGGACACAGAATGTGCATTCAAATGAACAAATTCTGGCGTCAGCAGCCGGGGGCAGATCGGTGTTGCAGCACTCGCAATTGGGTCTCAGTTCCAGCATAGGATTTATCCTTGATCAGCATGTGTAAGTTTTAGCCATTTTGCAGGTGAGTGGCAGGGTTTCGCAAGCGGCTCAGACTGATCAGCATCGCCAGCACCGTGGCAATCACCGCCACCCACAAACTGACCTTCACCGCCTGCGCTTCCTGTAACACAGTGCTGGCCGAATAAATGGTCAGGATAATGCCGACACACGCCGTTCCCAGACACTGACCGAAGGTACGCATGATCGCCAGCACACCGGAGGCATAACCGCTGTTTTCCCGTGAAGCGCTGGAGAGCATTTCACGGTTGTTCGGGCTCTGGAAGCAGCCGAAGCCCAGGCCGCAGATAAAGCTTCGCAGACCGATATCCCACATCTGCGGGTGTGGCGGCAGTTGTGCCAGCAGCAATAAACCCAGCGCGAAAACGCACAATCCTGCGGTCGAAATGATCGCTGCCGGATAGCGGTCAGCAAGGCGTCCGGCATGCGGCGCGGCGAGAATAATCCCCAGCGGCCACGGCGTGAAAAGCAGTGCTGAAACAAACGCGCTGTAACCGTAAACACTCTGGAAGAGAAAAGGCAGCGCGACAAAAGTGATCCCCTGACTGACAAAAGAGGCCAGCGAAGTGAACGCCGCCAGCGTGAACCGGCTGGATGCAAACATACCAGGCGGCAGCAACGGTTTTGGTGCACGACGCTGACGCCAGACAAAAGCTGCGCCTGCGATCACTGCTGTCAGGCCATACGTTAAGGCTGTCGCCAGTTCGTCACTGCCCGGATGTGCGAAGGATTCGGCGGCCATAATCAGCGCGCCCAGCGCCACCGCCGACAGAACTGCACCCGCCGTATCAAATGGCTGACGCGTGCCAGCCGGATTGGAGGGCACCACGCGCAGCGTAATCACCACGGCAATAATGCCGAGCGGAATATTAATGGCGAACAGCCACTGCCAGCTCATCGCCGAAAGTATTGTCCCGCCCAGAACCGGCGCGACGGCGGTGCTGGTGGCGATCATCAGGGCGTTCAGCCCCAGTATTCGCCCGAGTAAACGATTGGGAAACACCGAGCGCAAAATCGCCGGGCCGATACTAAGCGTAGCCGCCGCACCGATACCCTGAAGCACACGCATGATAATCAGCATGTCGAGGGATGACGACAGCGCACAACCCAAAGAGGCGAGGGTAAAGACCGTCAATCCGGCGGCAAACAGCCGACGAAAGCCGATGTGGCTGGCGAGCGCGGCAAATATCGCCAGCGTCATGGAGGCTGAAAGCAGATACCCGTTCGACACCCATACCGCGGCGCCCGCAGAAATGTCCAGTGCCTGCGCGATTTGCGGCAGGGCAATGTTAACCATCGAGCCGTCGAACACTGCCATCGTCGCCATGATCATCACGGCGGCCATTGCCAGTCCCCGTTCATGGCCGGGTAATCCTTCATCGCCTGGTTTGTCGGAAAATAATTCCATAACGCATTCGCCTTATTGATATTGAGTCAGGTAACTATACCGGCAGGTAATATAGTGCGGAAGGCGCAGCATCTGCACTTAATACCTGCACCAAACGCCTTCTCTCATTATTGCTGTTGCGTTACTCTGTGCAGATGACTGAACCCGATCTGAACTTACTTATTGCACTTGATGTGCTGCTGGCTGAAGCAAGTGTAGCCGCTGCTGCCCGACGTCTGGGATTAAGCGCCTCTGCCATGAGCCGTACGCTGGGTCGCCTGCGCGAAAGTACCGGCGATCCGCTGCTGGTGCGTGCCGGACGAAATATGGTGCTGACGCCTTACGCCGAAGAAATCCGCCAGCGTGCCCGTAATGCCAGTTTTGAAGCCCGCGCGCTGTTGCGGCCTTCATCGGCAGATTTCAATGTCGCCAGACTTGAGCGCACTTTCCTGATCCGATCTAATGATGGTTTTGTGGTGGCCTTCGGCGCAGCGATGATTGCCGCTGCTGCGCAGGTCGCTCCTTCCGTGTGTTTGAGATTTATGCCAAAACCGGAAAAAACCTCAAATGCATTGCGGGAAGGGCGGGTCGATCTTGAGATTGGTGTTTTAGGCGAAATGGGGCCGGAAATTCGTTTACAGTCGTTGTTCCGCGACAGGTTTATGGGTGTGGTAAGAAAAGGGCATCCGCTGGCGGGTGAGAAAATGATTACCGCGAACGAGTATGTGTCTTTCGGGCATGTTGTCGTTTCGCGCCGCAACAGCACCTACGGGCCTGTCGATGACGCGCTGGCCGAAGTCGGATTGAAACGGAAAATCGCCGCCGTCGTGCCGGGATTTTCTGCCGCGCTGGCGATTGCACAAAACTCCGATCTGGTGGCATTGATCCCCGCTTCATTTCTCATTGCTGAGCCAGACCGGTTACATGCGTTTGAACTGCCGGTGATCACCCGCGAAATCACTATCTCTCAGATGTGGCATCCGCGTTCAGAAGTCGATCCGGCGCATCGCTGGTTGCGACAACTGGTGCTGAGTGTGTGCAGGAATAAAATCCCGGACTGACTCACATTCAGTCCCTTACTCGGCGTCGAGATAATGTCTGAGCGTCATCCGCAAATCCGGCGTTAATTCTTTGATGTTTTTAAGCATCCAGCGCAAATATCCCGGATCATCCTCGGCGATTTCTGCAATTTTCCGGCCGCGATATTTTCCGAACATCATGGTGCTGACCAGGGCCGGGCGTCCGGTAATGGTCACCATTTCTTCGGGCGTCCAGCCGGATTCATCCATGATGCGGATCAGCAGCGCGGCAGTAATATAGCAGTCAAACAGCGCACGGTGATGATGCAAGTCCGCAGGCGTGGCAACTTGCAGCTTGAGAGATTTGTAGAGTGCCATATTGCTGTACTTAATCCCCGGCCATAAACGCCGCGCCAGTTTCACGGTACAAATCCATTCGCCCGACATATCAGGCAGCATGCGCTGATCAAAACTGGCATTGTGAGCAACATAATACTGACTGCCGTGGTAGCGCGGGATGATCTCCTCAATCCACGGTTTGTCGGCCACCATCGCTTCGGTGATTTTGTGGATGGCCATCGCCTGATGGCTGATCGGACGGTCCGGGCGCACCAGATCACTCATCGGGTTAACAATTTTCCCGTTCTCGATATCGACGGAGGCCACTTCCACCACGCCACCCTGCAATCCGCAGGTTTCCGTATCAATAACACGCAACATTTTCTACTCCGGCTGATCACCAAATACTTTCCAGTACCGCTAGCCTAACGGAATGGCTTTCCTGTGCCCACTTTTCTGATCACAACTTTTTTCATCACAAACATAGACTGAATATCTCCCCACACTCACTCCGTCTATTTCCTGTACAGATCACACTTCCCCCTGCTTTCGTGAAAATGCTCACATTCGTCCGTGCAGATGCCCAAACAAACACGGAAATTTTCGGCTTTTAGCCGTGGAAATGCTTCAGGAAACTGTCTAAGTTCAATATTGAAACGCTATTTTATAATTGTTGGATTGCGGTTTTAAGGAAGTGTGAGTGCGCTCACATTGCTGAATGAACACGCAATTGCGGCGCGCCCTGAAGGGCGTTAACTCACTCAGTAATGGCAGGTATCGCTGTGAAAATAAGTTCTGTTGAAGTCTCTGTTTTTACTTATCCGACCCGTCGTGTTTCAGACAGCGCGGGTCATTCGCATCCGGGTGAAGAAAGTCAGGCAAAAATGGCGATGTTAACCATCACCACCGATGAAGGCGATTGCGGATATTCGTTCGCGCCGCCGGAAGTTGTGCGTCCGCACGTCGTGAACGCATTTTTCAGAAAGGTACTGATTGGTCAGAATCCGTTCGACCGTGAACGTCTCTGGCAGGATCTGGTGCACTGGCAACGCGGCAGTGCACATCAGCTGACCGAACGGGCGCTGTCGTTTGTCGAGCAGGCGCTGTGGGATCTGATCGGCCGCAAACTGAACATGCCGGTACACAAACTGCTGGGCGGATTCCGCGAGAAAGTACAGGCCTACGGAAGCACCATGTGCGGCGATGAATTGAAAGGCGGATTATCGACACCGGATGAATTCGGTCAGTTTGCCGAAAAACTGGTCGCGCGCGGTTATCAGGCCATCAAGCTGCACACCTGGATGCCGCCGGTGGCATTCGCCCCGGATCCGAAAATGGACATCAAAGCCTGCGCCGCCGTGCGTGAAGCCGTCGGGCCGGACATCGAACTGATGCTTGACGGCTATCACTGGTACAGCCGCAGTCAGGCGCTGACCATTGGTAAAGCGCTGGAAAAACTCAACTTTGCCTGGTTCGAAGAACCGATGGAAGAAGAGAGCATGGCGTCCTACGCATGGCTGGCGGAAAACCTGTCCATCGACGTGATCGGGCCGGAAAGTCTCGGCGGTAAACATCACAGCCGTGCGGACTGGGTCAAAGCCGGTGCCTGCGACATTTTACGTGCCGGTGCTAACGGCGTCGGCGGCATCTCGCCGTGTATGAAAGTTGCCAGTCTGGCAGAAGCCTTTGGCATGGATTGCGAAGTACACGGCAACGGCGCAGCGAGTCTGGCGGTGGTCGGTGCTATCCGCAACTGCCGCTGGTACGAGCGCGGTCTGCTGCATCCGTTCCTCGAATACGACGAACCCGCTGCGTATCTGAACAGCATCGTTGACCCGATGGATGAGCATGGTTTTGTGCATCTTTCTGACCGCCCTGGCCTGGGTGAGGACATCAATTTTGATTACATAGAAACCCATACCGTCAGTCGCGACTGACCTGCGGGCAGAAAAAAATAATAAACCTCTGACTCTACCCGGAAGGTACATCATGAACTCTGGCAAAACGTGGGGCGCGTGGATTTTCGCGCTCCTGCTGATGACCGGTGGCTGGACGGCGCAGGCAAAAACGCCGCCCGACCAGCTGATCATCGGCATGAACATGAATAACCTGTTAACGCTCGATCCGGCAGCGATGACCGGCAATGATATTGTCGGCATCGTGGTCAATCTTTATGACCCGCTGATTGAGCTTGATCCGCAACAACTCACCAACGTGCGCCCGGCGCTGGCGACCTCGTGGGAGGTCAACGACGCCCGTAATCTCATCACGTTTCATCTGCGCGACGGCGTGAAATTCCACTCCGGCAATCCGGTGACCGCTGACGATGTGGTGTGGTCCATGCGCCGCATTCTGCACCTCAATCTGGCACAGGCCTCGGTGTGGAAATCCTACGGTTTCAGCAAAAAGAATGTCGATGAGATGGTACGTTCGCCGTCTCCCGGTGTCGTCGAAATTCAGTTACCGAAACCCAATGACCCGAAACTGGTGATTTACTCACTGGCGGCGCTCGGCAGCGTGGTAGCGCTGGACAGCAAAACTGTGCAGGCGCATGAAGTGAACGGCGACTGGGGTAACCGCTGGCTGACCACCAACGAAGCCGGTTCCGGGCCGTTTCGCCTCGATAACTGGCAGGCGAAAGACGTGCTGAACATGAGCCGTAATCCGCAGTACTGGCGCGGTGAACCTAAGCTTTCGCGCGTAGTCTTCCGTCATTTTCAGGAGTCGCAGACGTTGCGCCTGATGATTGAAAAAGGCGATCTGGATATTGCCAATAACATGGCCGTATCGGATGTTACCGCGCTCAGTCACGACCCGGCGATGCAGGTGGATCAGGTAAAAAAAGGCACCATTTATTACGTGGCGATGAGCATGAAAGAGCCGCATTTTGCTAACCCGAAAGTACGCGAAGCGGTGCGCTATCTGATTGATTATCAGGGCATCGGCAAGGCGCTGATGAACGGCTACGGCATTGTGCATCAGCGGCCGATTCAGGTCGGGATGCCTGCCACGTTGCCGGATCCAGGTTACCAGCTGGATATTCCGCGGGCGAAAACTTTGCTGGCAGAAGCCGGATATCCCGACGGTTTTGATACCACGCTGCGGGTACTGGCCGATCAGCCATTCCTCAATATCGCCATTGCTGTGCAGTCAACGCTGATGCAGGCAGGCATTCGCGCCAAAATCGTTACCGGCACCGGCAACCAGATTTACGGCGCAATGCGCGAACGTAAGTTCGACATGCTGGTCGGGCGCGGCGGCAGCGGCGTGGAACCGCATCCGCATTCCAGCCTGCGTGCGCTGGTTTATAATCCGGATAACAATGACGCGGCGCGGCTGACTAACTTTCAGGGCTGGCGCACCGGTTTTTACGACAAACAGCTGAACACGGATATCGATCAGGCGCTGCTCGAACGTGATCCGGAGAAACAAAAACAGGATTACTTCGCCATTCAGGAACGCTATGACGCGCTGATCCCGGCGCTGGTGCCGCTCTCGCAAATGGTTGATTCCATCGTGGTGCGCAGGGACGTCAAAAACTATCTGCCGCATCCCTCTGCGACCACGTTCCTGCGCGACGTCTGGAAAGACGAACCTGCTGACGTGCAGCCAACCGGAGGTAAAGGATTATGACCATGCAAATCCCGGCTCCCGCTTCAAAGCAAACGGCGCGGATGTCATTCCCCGCCGGACGTATCGGCAAACGGCTGGTGCAGGTGGCGGTCACACTGTTTGGCTTGCTGTTGCTGACTTTTTTTATTGGCCGCGTGATGCCGGTGGATCCTGTGCTGGCGATTGTCGGACCGGACGCCGACCACAGCACCTATGAACAGGTTTACCACCAGCTCGGTTTTGATAAACCGTTGTGGACGCAGTTCGGCATCTACCTTTCCGGGCTGGCGCACGGCGATTTAGGCAACGCGCTGCTGACCGGCAAACCGGTGACGCAGGACATTCTGCGCGTGTTCCCGGCTACCATGGAACTGGCGACGCTGGCGATCATTCTCGGCGCAGGCGTCGGTATACCGTTAGGTGTGCTGGCGGCGGCAAAACGCAACAGTATTGCGGATTACGTAGTGCGCATCATCAGTCTGGCCGGTTATTCCACGCCGATATTCTGGGTCGGCATGATGGGTTTACTGGTGTTTTATGCCTGGCTCGGCTGGGTAGGCGGTGCCGGTCGGGTAGATTTCAGCCTCGACGGGCAGGTCACCCGCCACAGCGGATTTATGCTGATTGACGCGCTGATCGCCGGAAACTGGGAAGTGTTCCGCAACGCGCTTAATCACCTGATCCTGCCTGCGTCGCTACTCGGCTTTCATTCGCTGGCCTACATCAGCCGCATGACCCGCAGCTTTATGCTGGCGCAACTTTCACAGGAATTCATTATCACTGCCCGCGTCAAAGGGCTGAGTGAATGGCATGTGCTGTGGAATCACGCCTTCCGCAACATTCTGGTTCAGTTGCTGACCGTGGTGGCGCTGGCGTACGGCTCGCTGCTCGAAGGCGCGGTGCTGATTGAAACCGTGTTTTCCTGGCCTGGCTTTGGTTCGTATCTCACCAGCAGCCTGATGCTGGGTGACATGAACGCGGTGATGGGCTGCGTGCTGGTGGTCGGCATGATTTTCGTGGTGCTGAATTTGCTCTCTGACCTGCTCTATCAGGTCTTTGACCCGAGGACAAAAGTATGACGATTTCCCTCGATTCCGTCACGCTCAGCGCAGGCGACGAAAAACGTCAGCGCGTGAAAAGGGTGTTTGGCCGCGTGGGCCATTTTCTGTGGCAGATGGCCTGTAATCCGCTGACGGCCATCGGCGGCGCGATAGTTCTGGTGCTGATGATTGTGGCGATTTTCGCGCCGTGGATCGCGCCGTTTCATCCGCTGGTGCAGGATTTAAACAACGCGCTCAGCCCGCCGTCGGCGGCGCACTGGTTCGGCACCGACGAGTTTGGCCGCGATATTTTCAGCCGTCTGGTGTATGGCTCGCGCATCACTTTGTACATCGTGCTGCTGGTATCGGTCACCGTCGGGCCGCTCGGATTACTGCTCGGCGTCACCGCCGGGTATTTCGGCGGCAAAACCGACATGGTGCTGATGCGCGTCACCGATATTTTCATCTCTTTCCCGAGTCTGGTGCTGGCGCTGGCGTTTGTCGCCGCGCTTGGGCCGGGGCTGGAACATGTAGTGATCGCCATTACGCTCACCGCGTGGCCGCCAATTGCGCGTCTGGCGCGTGCTGAAACGCTCTCGCTGCGACAGGCTGACTTTATCTCAGCGGTGCGTTTGCAGGGCGCGAGTCCGCTGCGGGTTTTGTGGCGTCACATTGTGCCGCTGTGCCTGCCGTCGGTGATCATCCGTATCACCATGAATATGGCCGGTATCATTCTGACTGCCGCCGGTCTGGGCTTTCTCGGGCTTGGCGCACAGCCACCGGATCCGGAGTGGGGTGCGATGATATCCAGCGGGCGTACGTACATGATGGAGTGCTGGTGGGTGGCGACTATTCCCGGTCTGGCGATCCTGATTAACAGTCTGGCGTTCAACTTTTTAGGAGATGGCCTTCGTGACATTCTCGATCCCAGAAATGACTGACGCTCAGGCGTTACTCGATGTGCAGGATTTGCACGTCAGTTTTGTGAATGGTCGTCAGGTGACGCAGGCGGTACGCGGCGTGTCTTTCCAGCTCGGACGCGAAAAACTGGCGATTGTCGGCGAATCCGGCTCGGGTAAATCCACCGTCGGTCGTGCGCTGTTGCATCTGCATCCCTCAAAAGCGCAGATCACAGCCAGCAAAATGCAGTTCGCCGATGTCGATTTGCTGCACGCCAGCCCGAAGCAGATGCGTCAGGTTCGCGGCAAACGGATTTCGATGATTATGCAGGACCCGAAATACTCACTGAATCCGGTGCTGTGTGTCGGCGATCAGATTGCCGAAGCGTGGCGGTCGCACCACAAATGTTCGTATCAGGATGCCAAACGCAAAGTGCTGAACATGCTCGACGTGGTGCGCATCCGGGATCCGGAACGCGTTTACGGTCTGTACCCGCATGAGATATCCGGCGGGCAGGGACAGCGCATCATGATTGCAATGATGCTGATCACCGACCCCGAAATGGTGATCGCCGATGAACCGACCTCGGCGCTGGATGTGTCCGTGCGTTTACAGGTGCTGGCGCTGCTCGACGACCTGGTGAAAACGCGCGGTCTGGGACTGATATTTATCAGTCACGACATCAATCTGGTGCGCAGTTTCTGCGACCGTGTGCTGGTGATGTACGCCGGACGCATCGTCGAATCCATCGCTGCCACCGACCTGGATAACGCGCAGCATCCGTACACTCGCGGCCTGCTGAACGCGCTGCCGGACATGGATAACCGCCGTTATCCGCTGCCGGTAATGCAGCGGCAGGCCAGCTGGCTGACAGATTAAGGAACCGACATGACAGCTAAAACCATGATTGACGTGCATAACCTGAACCTGACGTTTGGCGAAGGCGCGAAAACCACTCAGGTGCTGACGGATGTGAATATCGCCGTGCGTGAAGGCGAGATTTTCGGGCTGGTGGGCGAATCCGGTTCCGGTAAAACCACCGTGCTGAAATGTCTGGCGGGGTTGTTTACTCACTGGAAGGGCGAGCTGGAAATCGATGGCCAGCAGCTCGAACACCGCATTGGTCGCGACCGCTGCCGTCTGGTGCAGATGGTGTTTCAGGATCCGTACGGCTCCTTGCATCCGCGCCATACTATCGGCGACATTCTGGAAGAACCGCTGCAAATTCACCGTATCGACCAGCGTGATCAGCGCATTAATACCATTCTGGAGAAAGTCGGCCTGAACCGTGCGTTCCGCAGCCGTTATCCGCATCAGCTTTCCGGCGGACAGCGCCAGCGCGTGGCAATTGCGCGGGCGCTGATCCTCAAACCGCGCGTGTTACTTCTCGACGAACCGACTTCTGCGCTGGATGTGTCGGTACAGGCAGAAATCCTCAATTTGCTGTTCGATCTTCAAAAAGAGGAAGGCCTGACTTATCTGATGGTCACGCACGATTTGGGTGTGATCGCCCATCTCTGCCAGCGCGTCGCGGTGATGAAATACGGCAAAATCCTCGAAACACTGGAAACCGATGCCCTGCTGCGCGGCGATATTACGGACGATTACACCCGCGTGCTGGTCGACGCCAGCCGCGACTACAGCCGTGAAATGGCGGCGAAAGTGATGTTATGAGACTGGGCTAGCAAGTAATTTACTGCCGCTGCATCGGGCATGATGCAGCGGTCAAGATTCTTTTTCAATGGCTCACAAACCCTTCCTGATATTTCTATGCGGCATCTGTGTTTAATTCTATAATATTGTGTATTAAGTCTGATATTTAAGGTTTAAACACAATATGATGGATTTAAGTCTCAGCAGACCCGATGAAATTGTTAAAATGCTTTGTGACCGTCTGCGTAACGAACGGCTGTCACGGCAAATGACACAGGCTGATGTGGCAGCAAGGGCTGGCGTCGGCGTTAATACGGTTTCCAATCTCGAATCGGGAAAAAATGTGGGCTTTGAGAATGTGATCAGAGTAGCGATGGTACTTGGACGCCTGAGCGAACTCGAAGAACTTTTTAGGCCGAAAGTTGACAGTCTGGACGACATTCTCCGCTATGAAAGTAGCCTGAAACGCCAGCGCATCAGAAAGAAGACTGACGATGCCAGATAAAATAGAAGTGTATTACGAAGGATGGAGCGAACACTGGCTGTGGGGAACTTTAGTGTCTTCCACTGCGCTTACCGGTCGTCCGGTCATCTTGTTCGAATACAGTGATGAAGCCTTACGCAAAGGGCTGGAATTGTCTTCATATACGCTGCCGTTGCGCGGGTCCAAACTACGCAGAGAATTTCCCTTACATCAGCTGGGTTTGCCTGCGCCTGTCTATGACTCCTTACCCGACGGTTGGGGGATGCTCCTGATGGACAGATTGTTCAGACAACGTGGTCTCAACGCAGCGCGGATTGGGCCGCTGGAGCGACTCACCTATATCGGAAGTAATGCGATGGGGGCGATGTCATTCCGGCCTGCGCAACCGGAAGCATCCCCTCCTGAAGAAGACATTCCGCTCGTTCAATTAGCGTCTGAAGTTCAGGAAGTACTCGATGGTGAAGGTGGCGAGTTTTTGCAAAGATTGATGCAAATGGGTGGATCTCCTCAAGGTGCGAGACCCAAAGCGTTGCTTTGCCGTGATCCTGTGACGGGGATATTTACGACTAAGTCTGCCCCAGACCTGGAAAACTGGCTGATTAAATTTCCTGCCCGGCAGGAACATCCTGAAGTCTGTGCCATTGAGGCGGTCTATGCGCAAAGTCTGCGCAACTGCAATATTGTCACACCGGATTCTCAGTATTTCAGTCTGCCGGGTGGGCAAGCTGCATTCGCCAGTAAACGTTTTGACCGCCAAAAAGGGGTGAGAGTACCCATGCAAAGTCTCGCCGCATTCACCGGCGCAAACTACCAGTCTCCCGGGGCGCTCGATTACACCCATTTTTTACGCGCCACGCAGATGTGTACGAATGATGTTCGTGAAAAAGCTCGCGCGTTTGAGCGAGCGGTATTCAATATTGTGTTCAATAACCGCGACGATCATCCAAAAAATTTCTCTTACCTGATGGCATCTTCGGGTCAATGGACACTGGCACCGGCTTACGATGTCACTTATTGCGACGGGCCAGGCGGTTATCATCAGATGGATGTGATGGGTGAGGCACTCGACATCGAAAGGAAACATGTCATGGCGCTGGGCATGCAGGAAGCTGAATTAACCTCTCAGGAAACAGAACTTATTATTGAGAAAATATGTGAAGCTGCTGCCAGCTTTGCCGCGTTGTGTCAGGAGATGTTCCACCATCAAATCACGTTCGAAACGCGCAATACGATCCAGGCAACCATCAATGCCAATATAAAGCGGCTTTCAAACTAGCGTCTTGACAGAATAATGGAGACCCTTTAATTTCATTGATACTATCAACAATCAGGGTTAATCATGTCGACCATTCACACGATCCGTACCGAGCTCCGCTATCTTGTCAGGGAGCTCGGGCTGCTGGATAAGAACTGTTTTCGCTCGGGTTTATCCCTGACACAGGCGCATCTGCTGACCTATCTGTCGAAGAATGGCGTGACGTCTTTTGCTGAATTATGTGTGCAGCTGAGTATGGATAAGGCGTCCTTGAGCCGGACGCTGAACGTGCTGGCCGGGAAAAATTATGTTGAACCGGTGGCGGGTGTCAAAGACAAACGGCAGAAAAGTTTTCAGCTGACGGCGGCGGGTGCGCGGATTTTAGCGACGGCGGATGATGCGGCGGATAATGAATTATCATTTATCGATAATGCAATGACGTTACAGGATGCGCAGGAAATAATAAACGGGTTACGTGCGCTGAGAATTAACACCTTCCGGCGTAACGCTGCACGTCATCCGCAAAGAATACAAATTGAAATTATGCGCAGTAATTACCTGCCGGAAGTGACAAAACTATTAACTGAGACCTTTGCGCAGGAGCAGAATATTCCGGCGGAACTGATTTCATTACCGCCGCAGTTGAAAAGTCAGTGCTGGATAGTCCGCTCGGGGGAATATGTTCTGGGCACCGTTTCCTGCTGGTATGAAAATAATCACTGGCACTGGGGACGGTTTGCGGTGAATCCGTGCTATCGCGGAATGGGGATCGGTAAACAACTGGCGCGTGTTTCATTGCAGGAGATGCTGGAGCAAACGGATAAAGTGCTGCTGGATGCGCGGGATTCCACGGTGAAAATCATCAGTGATCTGGGCGGTGTAATCACCGGCCCGACCACCGATTTTTACGGTATGCCGATTACACCGATGCGCCTTAAAAAAGAAGATTTTCAAAACGCGACCGCCTGACCGGTCGCGTTCCTGTTGCCTCAGCCTGCGTTGCCCCATCTGCGTTTCAGGTAGCTGACGGCTTCCTGCGTCTGCGGCTGGTTGAGGTAGTTTTCCCTGAACAGAATCGTGCCCTGAATTTGCGGGTTGGATTCATTCATATCGAGCTGTTTTTTCAGCTCAGGCACGCCGCCGCTAATCATCCAGTCGGGTTCACTCTTCGAAGGTTCACCCACTTTATACAGTGCGACACCAATGTAGAGGCGCGTATGGGTGGGTTTCACCACTTCCGCCCACCATTGCGCCAGCACATCATAACGGGCGGCTTTGCGGGCAAAAGGCCAGTAAAGTTGCGGCGCGATGTAATCAAGCAAACCCTGCTGCACCCAGAGACGGGTATCGGCATACGCCTCATCATAGGCCGCCGCGCCAGAGGTGTGGGAACCTGCCGGATCGTGCGATACATTCCGCCAAACGCCTGCCGGACTGACGCCAAATTCCACGCCGGGTTTCAGCTGTTTAATGGTGCGTGAAACCTGCTCAATTAGCAGCTGGGTATTATGGCGTCGCCAGTCGGCTTTCGAGGCAAATCCGTGTCCGTAGCGCCGGAACGTCAGAGTATCGTCAAGCGTCGAACCCGGCGCTTCAGTATAGAAATAGTCATCAAACTGCACGCCATCTACCGGATAACGCGACACCACTTCGGCCACGATGCTGGTTATCCAGTCGCGCGCTTCGGGAATACCGGGGTCGAGCACAAAGCGGTCGCTGGCGGTGCGGATCCAGTCGCGGTGCAGGACAAATACGCTGGCAGGATGCAGTGGCAGCGTGTTGTTCAGCTCAGCCACAGTAGAAGGTTTGGTGTTGACCGACACGCGGTAAGGGTTAAACCAGGCGTGGACCTTCATTCCGCGCTTATGCGCTTCATCGAGCATAAACTGCAACGGATCATAGCCCGGATCCTGGCCGATTTTGCCGGTCAGCGTATCCGACCACGGCAGGATTTTAGAGGCCCACAGCGCCGTGCCATCCGGTTTCACCTGGAAGAATACGGTGTTTATTCCGAGACTTTGCAGCTTGTCGAGTTTGTCAGTCAGAGCCTTTTTCTGCTGGCTGATGCGTGCAGCCGGACTGCTGGCCGTCACCGAAGACACCGGCGGCCAGTCGAGACGGGAAACCGTCGCCAGCCATACACCGCGCACCGGTTCATGCGACTGCGCAGATTTACCCGGCAGTGGCTGTTTGGACACCGGTGGCAGCGGCGTGACCAGTGATTTCGGCGGCTTCGAAGAGCAACTGGCCAGTAACAGCGCCAGCCCTATCAGGGTCGCTGATGTTTTGACGATCTTGATCGCTGAAGTGTCTTGTGATCGGGCGATGATAAACTCCATTTTTCTTGTAATCGCGGGGACAGGCAGCAGATTAGCTGCTTCGTGTCGCGTGCTTAATGATCAGGATTAATTTTCACTGTAATCAGGCATTAACGCAATTTCCCCAGACGCCTTTTTGCTATCCACTGGCGCAACATTCCTTCAGCGCTCACGGTCAGGATCCCCAGCATGATAAGCAGCGCACCGGCTATAAAGTTGATTTTCAGCGGTTCATGCAGAAAAACCACGCCCGCAATAATGCCGAAAACCGGCGTCATAAACGAGAGGATCCCCAGACGCGAAGCCTGATAACGGCGCATCAGGCTGAACCACGCCAGATAACTGCCGAACGTCACGATCAAGGTCTGAAATACCATGCTGCTGACAGAAACCGGCGTCAGGCGAAACTGCGTCTGACCGGTCAGTAACGCCATGGCACCGAGCAAAACGAACGCACCAGCCAGCTGATAAAACAGCGTCATGGTGGCGCTGCCGGAAGATAACGCGCTGCGACGCACCACGACAGTGGTCATGCCCCAAAAGGCACCGGCCAGCAGGCCGAAGAAATCGCCGAGCAGCATATTGCTGGCCTGCGGTGCCGTAGAATTATTGCCGCCAAACAGGAAAGCGACAACTACGCCGAGAAAGGTGATGCCGACGCCGGACCATTGCAGGCGGCTCAGGCGTTCTTCCGGCACCAGAAAATGCAGACCGAGCGCAGCGAAAATCGGTGCGGTATACAGGAAAACCGCCATGTGAGCGGCAGTCGTGAACCGCAGCCCTTCAGCGACAAACATAAATTCAACGGAGAACAGCAAACCGACCAGCAATCCGGGGCGCAGCGTCTGTGCGCTGAACGGAATTTTTCGCTGGCGGATGAGCATCAGGACCATCACCGCCAGCCCCGCCATGCCCGAGCGCAGCGCCACCTGCAACAACGGCGTGATATCCGCTGCGGCGCTTTTGATCGCCACCTGCTGCACACCCCAGATAATACAAAGCCCAACCATCACGCTGCTGGCAAATCCGTCCAGCGGTTTACGCGAGTCCATTTTCTGTCTTCCTGTTCTGTCTTCTTGTCATAAATCAGTCCAACAGATTAGCGCGAAACTATAAATTCAGATAATGGTTCAGCGAGCACGGGCCGGATTTTTCCAGCGTACATTGCTCAGGGTTACGGCCATCACTGACAGTAACGCCAGCGCGCCTGCCGGGGCGAAAACCGTCCAGCCCGCACGCTCGATATAAGGCATGCCTTCGGCCAGCACGCGTCCCCATTCAGGCACCGGCGGCGGTGCGCCAAGCCCGAGAAAACCCAGAGACGCCAGCGCCAGCGCGATGCCGGGTAAACGCAGTAATGCGTGGCGCAGAAGCGGACCGGCAAGGGCGGGAAACACATAAAACACATGACGACGAATAGCCCCGACGCCGGAAAGGGGCAGCATCTGCATATAAGGACGCGCGCGGATTTCCGCCACCCGCGCGGCGGTGTGAGCTGCCAGCGGCGCCCAGCTGACGGCGGTGACGGCAATGATGGCGCCTCCTGCCGTCGGGCCGTTAAGGGCAGCGACCACTAATCCGGCGATCACCGGCGGTAGCGCATTGGCGACTTCAACAGGGCCGGTCATTGCGCGGGGAAACGCACCGGCAATCGCCCCGGCGACCAGACAAATCAGCGAAACAATCAGCGCCTGAAAACAGGTATTGAGTGTGCCGTGCGCCACACGGGCGAGAAGGTCGCGCCCCATCGCGTCCGCGCCAAAAGGCAGGGCGAAAGACGGCGGCTGTAACCGTAAATAGTCCGATGCCAGCGGGTCGCGTGGCAAACCGGCGCAGACCATTACAACAAGAATCAACAGGCAGAACAGCGGGATCCACGGCCGCGATTTTTGCGTGTGGTCAGAAGATGCCGGAACCGGCACCGCGTTCAGCCTGACGGCGCGCCCCAGGAGTAAGATCCTCACGCCGCCGGTTAACATGCCAAAAAAAGACGCCAGCAACAGCAGGATCAGAATTCCGGTCTGTAGGGCCGGTAAATCACCTGCAGCTGCTGCGCCCAGCGTGGCGCGCCCCAGACCCGGAATGGCGAACACCTTTTCAACCGCCACTGCGCCGCCGGTCAGGGAAACCAGCACCAGCCCGGTCAGTGGCATTACCCCGGGCAGCGTCCGGCAGACAACGGCCAGCGCGGTATGACGGCGTTTAATACCCAGCACGCTCCAGGTCGTCAGCCAGTTTTCTTTAAAGGTTTCGCAGAGCGCATCAGAGTAAATTCGTCCGAGATACCCGCCAGCCGGAATACCCAGTGCCAGCGAAGGCAGCACTGCGTAATGCCAGCCTTGCCAGCCATAAGGCGGAAAAAGGGAAAGCCAGACCGCACCGACGATCAGCAGAACTGACGCCAGTAAAAACTCCGGCAGGGCGGTGAAAAGCGCTGCGGTAAAACCCGCCGGGCGGGGCGTTCTGCCCTGTAATCCGCGCAACATTGTGCCGGCGCACAACAACAGCGCGAGAGTAAAGGCCACGCCCGCGGAGGATGCCATCAGCGTTATTGAAACGCCGGTTGCCTGCAACATACCGGGCAGAACCGGCAATCCCGAAACCCATGACACACCGGCGTCGCCGTGCAGCAAACCGCTCAACCAGTGCGTCAGCGCGAACCAGGGTCCGTTATCCAGCCCGAGCGACTGGCGGATTGCCGACAGAGTTTCTGCCGTGGCTTCCTGCTCGCCGGAACGCGCGCGCAGTAATGACAGCGCCGGATCACCGCCGGACAGCCACGGCAGCAGACCGGTCAGCACCACTATCGCCGCCAGGGTCAGCAGGCGTGAAATCAGTGGCATCAGTGCTCCGGCGGACTGGCTCATGCGCAGACGGCTGACACCCGCGCAGGTGCGGCAATACAGAGATTCACTCATCAGCCAGCCTGACTCACACGCTGTGTAGCGGCGTTGATCAGCGTGCGTTCACGCGGGTCGCGCACGGCGTCACGAATATCAGCCGCTTCACCCTGAATCACGCGTTCATGCAGTATCGGAATGGCGGCATCAGTTGAGAGGATCAGGTTTTCAGCCTGCATAATGGCCTCACGGCGCGCATTGCCTGCCGGAATGGCAGCGGCTTTTTGCAACGCCTGGTCGATTTCAGGGCGACAAAGTTGCGCGATGTTAAACGAACCTTTGCAGGCGAAATCGCTGTACATGTAGGCCACCGGATCGCCGGAATCAAGTACTGTCGCACGCGATAAAATAAACGCATCGAACTTACCTGCCAGCGCATCAGATTCGATTTGTGAATACTCGCGAACCACCTGATTGACGGTAAAACCGGCCGCCGTCAGCTGCTGCGCCAGATACACCGCCACTTCCGGCAGTTCGGCGCGGTCACTGAATGTCGCTAATGTGATGGTTTCACCGGCAGGTTTAGCAGCAGTAACAGGATCGCTCACCGGCTGGCGCAATTCTGCCGCCCACGGCAGCGCCGGGCCGAGCAAACCCTGCGCCACGTCGGCACGTTTTTCGTAGACGTTATCCACCAGTTGCTGACGGTTAATCGCGTCGCGCACGGCGGCACGCAATGCCGCATCCTGCATCACGCCGGATTTCGTATTGAGATACAGCGTGTTGGTGCGCGGCATGGGCACTTCGTGGATTAAACGCTGGTCGAGCAACGGTGCCTGTGAAACCGGAATAGCTTCCACAATATCCGCTGAACCGGTACGTAACGCTGCTCCCCGCGCGGTGCCATCCGGCACAAAACTGACGTCGATGCCGCTGGCTTTAGCCTGTTCCCCCCAGTAACCGGCGAAACGCTCGAGTCTGGCGCTGCTGGTGCCGTTGACCTGCACCAGTTCAAAGGGGCCGGAACCGGTATGACGCGGGTTAACCGAGCCATCCGCGCTGTAGGCTTTTTTTGAAAGGATGGCCAGCTGCGGGCTGGAAAGTCGCTGTGGCAACAACGGATCGGGTTGCGCGGTGGTGACGATAACAGCCAGCTGACCGTCCGCTTCAGCGGTCAGTTGCACGCCATCCAGAATGCGTGGTTTTGGCGCAGCTTGTGCGGCGACGGTCAGCGCATTTACCACCGTGGCGGCATCAAGCGCGCTGCCATCATGGAATTCTACCTCCGGGCGTAACTCAAACCGCCAGCGGTTATCGCCGGTTTGTTGCCATTTTGTCGCCAGCGCCGGTTGCGCTTCGCCCATTTTATCCAGCACCACCAGCGTTTCTGCTGTGCTCCAGCGCGAGAGTTTAAACGCATCGTCGCTGAGCGGCGTCAGGCCGGAACGTGGCGGTTGTAACATCGCCAGACGCAGGCGCTGATCGACACTTTGTTGAGGAGTTTTATCGGCTTCATTGAAGCAACCGGTCAGTAATAGCGCAGCAGAAAGCAGCCCGGCCAGCGGGCTTACACGTAACAGAGACATCAAAAAATCCTTGTCAGATTGCGGGAGGAGGCAGGCGGCGGCAGATTCGCCACATCGCCAGCGCACTTAAAAAGGGAACCGCCGCCAGCGCCAGCCACGGAATGACCGCGGCGGGTGATGGGGTTAGCGCGTTATCAAGCAGGCCGCCGAGCAGGAAATTGCCCGTCAGCACCGCAATGCCGCCCATCGAAGAGAGCGCACCGTAATGTGCGCCGAGATTATGTTGCCCGGCAAAGCGAGGAATGAGATCCATCCCGACCGGCACAATCAGCATCTGGCCGACAGTCAGCAGGGTGATCAGCAATACAGATGGCAGCAGCCGCAGCCAGCCTTGTGGCGGGATCGTCCAGGCGAACAGCGCGACAGCGACAAACGCGGCAGAGAGCAATCCGAAGCCCGCAGGTAAAATCCGTGCGGCACCCATCCGGCGGGCAAAACGCGCCAGCGGCATTTGCAGTACGATCACCAGAACCGAAGCCAGGACGAACAATGGCCCGAGATCTTGCTCACTGCCGCCAGAACGGCGCAGTTCAACCGGCAGTGCCAGATAGAGCTGGTTGTAGCTGAACAGGTACGCGCTATAGGCGATGATAAAAGCCACAAAACGCGGCTGACGGAACGTCTCCCACCACGGCACAATTTTCAATTCTGTGGCGCGTTTTGGCGTGGCGGGCAGGGTGAAAAACAGCACCAGCAGCGCAATCAAAAACAGTCCGGAACCGGCCAGCGCTACCGGCTGAAAACCGTATCCGGAAAGCAGGGAGCCGAGCAGCGGCCCAAGCACTGCACCCAGTTCGGCACATACTGCTGACAGAGCAAACCATTCGGCGCGGCTGCGTTTTCCGGCTTTTTCGCTGTGGGTTCCGGCCTGCGCCAGCAGGGCTTCAATGGAAGGGGAAAACAGTGCGCCACCGACACCGGTCAGGCAGGCACCCAGGATCACGGGTGCCAGCGTGTCGGAAAGTCCGAGCAGCAGGAAACCGGCGATGCGCACCACGCAACCGAGCAGAATAATGAGACGTGCGCCGTAGCGATCTGATAACGCGCCGCCGAGTAAAAACATCCCTTGTTGTGAGAACGTCCGCAGACCCAGCACCAGCCCGATCGCCCAGCCGGAAAGCAGTAAATCATCGCGAAGAAAAATCGCCAGAAATGGCACGACAGCATAAAAGCCAATATTAAACACCAGACTGCTGGCAAGCAGCAGCGGCGGTTTGGGCGCAGAAGGGCGCGCAATAAAACGGGTCAGCATCCGGTTATCCGTTAACGATCAAAGGTAAATGAGGTATGGCGTTGAGTAACTGCCGCGTATGAGTATGGTCCGGAGAACGCAAAACGTCCTGCGTGGCGCGATCTTCTACAATCTCACCGCCGTGCATCACCAGCAGACGGTCGCATAAACCGGCGACCATCGAAATATCATGTGTGACCATCAGCAGGCCCATGCCATTTTGCTGCGTCACCTGTTGCAGCAACTGTTTGACCTGCGCACGCAGCGGCAGATCCAGACCGCTGACCGGCTCATCAGCCACCAGAAATTGCGGGCGGATCGCCAGCGCACGGGCAATCGCCACACGCTGTGCCTGTCCGCCGGAAAGCTCGCCTGCCGTCCGGGAGGTGAGAGTGTCGCTGAGACTCACCTGCGCCATCACATCGCTGACCCGCAAACGAATATCGCCTTCAAAACCCAGACGTTTCAGCGGTTCGGCAATAATCTGACCGACCGTCTGCGCAGAGGGCAATGAGCCTGCAGGATCCTGCGGAATATATTGCACGCACCGCCGGTATTCCCGCAAAGAACGTGCTGAGCCCGGGCGGATTTCTGTGCCCGCGCAATACACCTTCCCGCTGTCGGGTGCTTCGAGCGCCAGAAGAATTTTCAGCAGGGAAGACTTACCGCAGCCGGAAGCACCCACCAGTCCGAGAGTTTCGTGGCGGCTTATGCGCAGCGACAAGTTCTCAAACAGCGTCGTGTGTTGTCTGCGCCAGAAGGCACGCGGTAGCGCATGATGACGGCTGACGTTATGCAGATGCAAAAAGGGTTCGCTGACCAGATGCAGTGAAGTTTCCATCAGACTGCAACCCCGCAAAGTGACGCAGCATTCTGATGCAGCATGGCGGCCTGTCTGGCGGCGTGAACCAGTTGTCTGGAATACGGATGTTGCGGGCGGCTGAGCAACTGCGACATCGCGGCAGATTCCACCAGCACACCGTTTTCCATCACCAGTGCGCGCTCGCATAATTGCGCGGCGACGGCGATATCGTGGGTAATAAACAGCAGCGCACGTGAAGGGCGGGCAAAACAGGCTGTACGTATGGCCTGCAAAACCTGATGTTGAGTTAACACATCCAGCGCGGTAGTCGGCTCATCCGCCACCAGCAACGCTGCGCGAGATTGCATCGCCAGCGCAAGGCACAAACGCTGGCGCTGACCACCGGAAAGTTCAGCCGGATAACGTGAAGAGAGTCGCGCAATATCGCCCAACCCCACGGCGTCCAGCATGGCGTGAATCTCATCCGCGCTCGCAGCGGCCAGGGCGAGGCGCAGCTGTTTTCCAAGTGTCATCAGCGGGTTGAGTGCAGCGGAAGAATCCTGAAAAACCGTGGCGACACGGCTATACGCGCAACGTGATACCGGCGGTTTGCCGCAAACTTCTGCGCCATTCACCCGGATACTACCACTGAGATCCGCGCCTGCGGGCGCTGTGCCAGTGATCGCCCTGGCGGTCAGAGATTTGCCTGAGCCGGAAGCGCCGAGCAGACAAACGCGCTCGCCTGCGTTGATGCTGAAGGTCAAACCGGAAATACGGTTTTCACCGGCGAGCCGCAGTGTCAGTCCTTCAACCACCAGAACCGGCTCATTGTTTTGTGTTTTGTCTAGCGTCATCCCTGAACCCGTCCACTCAGGCGTTTTGTGATATGTGATAACATAACAAATTGTGTCAATTTGATGCAAAAGGTTTTGTGTTTTTTTCTCTGTCATCTTCTTGCGTCCTGCATTTTTTTGCCCGTTGCAAAAACAACAGGGCAAAAAAGTCCTCCACCTGCACAACCCTGAGCAACAGCCTTTCAGAAGCAGAATGTTAGGTTAAATGCATCTTTTTTCGGCCGCCTTCCGTAAGCCGGCATCCTGAGTAAAGGTGTTGAAATAATGGCGAGTTATTTTTTCTCCAGCCCGCGCGTGTACTTTGGCGACGGCGCCCTCATGGCATTAAACAGCCTGATTAATATGAAAGTGGCGATTGTCACCGATGAATTTATGGTGACGTCAGGTAAGGTCGCGTATCTGACGGAACAGATGCCGCAGGCCACGATATCGGTGTATGGCAAGGTCAGGCCAGATCCGTGCACGGACATTTTGCAGGAAGGTGCGGCACAGTTTAAAGCCTTCCGGCCACAGGTGATTATTGCACTGGGCGGCGGGTCTTCGCTGGATGCTGCCAAAGGCATCAAAGTGACGCTGGAAGACCACTATCAGCAGACCGATTCTCAGCAATATGACATCGAACTGATCGCCATTCCGACGACCAGCGGTTCCGGTTCGGAAGTGACGTCCTATGCGATTATTTCTGACCCGCAGAATGGCCGCAAATACCCGCTGGTTTCGCAGGCACTGGTGCCGGATACCGCCATTCTTGATCCGCAACTGGTGCTGAGTGTACCGCGACATATCGCAGTGGATACCGGAATGGACGTGCTGACTCATGCCATCGAAGCACTGGTTTCAACCGGCGCTAATGATTTCAGTGATGCACTGGCCGAAAAAGCCATCGCCCTGACGTGGCAGCATTTGCCGCAGATTTATGAGAATGATAAAGACGTCGCGGCGCGGACTCATATGCATAACGCTTCCTGCATGGCGGGCATGGCATTTAACTCGGCCGGCCTTGGGCTGGTGCATGGCATGGCACACGCCATCGGCGGGATGTTGCACATTCCTCATGGTAAAATTAATGCCATGTTGTTGCCTTTAGTCACCGAATTTAACGCCGCGCATGCCTCGCCTGAAACGACCCGCCGTTACTGTCTGTGCGCCCAAATTATGGGTATCGCAACTGCTGATCCACAAGACATGATTTCACAACTGGTGGAGTGCCTCCGACAGCTAAACCGGCAATTTGGTATCCCCTGCAGCTTAAAAGAACTCGGTACGGATCTGGCCGCATATGAAACGATGCGCCCCTTGCTGACACAGGCCGTGCTGGCCGATGGTTGCACCGCTTCCAATCCCTATACACCTTGTGCGCAGAGTATTGACCAGCTGCTTTCCTGCATCGCTGAAACCGGCGAATACCGCGCACCGAAGTTTGCTGTGCCAGTCGGTATTTCTAACCGCCACGTGCATTTGTGCCGTGAAGATATGGATGTGTTGTTCGGATATGGCACGACGCTGACGCGCCTGAAAGCGGTTAAACAACCCGGTCAGTTTGCTGCGGAAGAGACCGTTACCTTGCGTACGCCCAAGGGTGATATTGCCAATGTGCGGGTACTCGGGCCGCTGCGCAGCGTCACGCAGATTGAAATTTCAGTGGCCGACAGTTTTGCGCTGGGCGTCAAAGCGCCGGTGAGAATGTCAGGTGATCTGGAAAATTCGCCAGGTATCGAGCTGGTCGGGCCGAAAGGACAAGTCAGCAAACCGCACGGGACCATTGTGGCCTGGCGACACATTCATATCTCCCCGCAGGAAGCAGAACGCCACGGTTTGCGCGATGGCATGGAAATCGATTTGCAGGCACAGGGCCAGCGGGCGGGCATTCTGAGCCATGTGCTGGTGCGGGTCAGTGCGGATGCAGTGCCGGAATTGCATATCGATGTGGAAGAAGCCAACGGCCTGGGGCTGCGCAACGGCGACCTGCTGTTTCGGACCGGCAAGGTAACGCACCCATGAATATGCCGGAGCTTCAGCGTTTGTCACGGCTGATTGATAAGTCGATTGCCGAGCTGCTGGTGCGCAAACGTGCGGCACGCAATGCAGGATGCAAAACCGTGCGCGTGGTGATCACCGGCAGCGATCTGAATACCTTGCCACAGACTCTGAAAAGCCTGCGGGCGCTTGAATCTGCCGGTTATGATCTCCGGGTGATGTTTTCACACAGCGCCGGACAATCCGGCCTGAAACCTGCGTTACTCTCTGAAATTCAATCGGTTAGCGGTGCCGATGAGTTTTCAATGCTGACCGACGACAGCCTGTATTTGCCGGCGCTTTCCACCAACAGCCTGAGCAAAATTGCGCTGGGGTTACGCGATAACCTCGCGACTACGCAGGTTTTTCACGCGCTCAGCTTAAACACGCCGGTGATTGTCACACTCAATTCCGAACTGCTGCATCTCATTGACAGTGCGTTTGCGCCGCCGCTGCAGGCCCGGCTGAATGATTATGTTGATTCGCTCAGGCAATACGGCATTGCAATAAAAGGCCTTGAAGACACTGCCTGCCAAAAGCGACTGATCACACTGAACGATATCCGTCTTCATCACACCAGCGGCTTGCTGCGCATTGGCCGTAACACGCTGATTACGCCCGCTGCGCAAGATGAAATTCGCCGACAGAACATCACCGTGATCCGGTGAACCGGAGGAATTATGTATCTGGCAAAAGTGACCGGCGCGCTGGTCTCGACCACCAAACACGTCTCGTTAAACGGGGCCAAATTACTGATGGTTGCGCGGCTGGATGAGCATTACCAGCCCACCGGCAGCGCCCAGGTGGCGGTGGATTTCGTCGGGGCAGGCAATGGCGAAATCGTCATTATCTCCACCGGCAGTTCGGCGCGCATGAGCAACAGCAAAGAGCATTCTGTGATTGATGCAGCCGTGGTTGGCATCGTCGATCCGCAAGATCTGTCTTAAGGAAACGCCATGTCTGAACAACTCGATGGCTGGATCAGCGCGGCGATTACCGTGCAGGGAACGGGTTCGCAGCACACGTTTAGCCTGGATGACGGCGCCTTGCTGGCGCAGTTTGCCGCTGAAGAAGCGCTGAGTATTGGCGTGCCGATGGTGTTCAGCCTGGCGGATGCCAGCGGCCATCAGCGCTATTTCTTCAGCATGGAGAATGCATTGCTGATCAGCCACCAGCTTGCGCCGGAAAAAGCCCGCACCGCCGTGGCGCTCAAAATGCCCACTCACAAACTTGCTGCGCTGATCCAACCTGGCGCAGCGCTTTACAGCCTGCAACATCAGAACGGCATTTGCTGCATTGGTGGCGGACTACCGTGCTGGTCGAAGGGGATTTTACTTGGCGGGATTGGCATCAGCGGCGGCACGGTTGAACAAGATCTGACTGTCGCGCGCAACACGCTCACACGCTTCAGCGTCGCCCGCTTCGTACTCACAACAGGAAATGATTAACAGGGGTCAACATGTCCTTCGGTTCACTGGTTTTAGTTATTAACTGCGGGTCATCCTCGCTGAAATTTTCGCTGATCCCGTCTGATTCAGGCGCGCCGGTGTTGTCGGGTCTGGCTGAAAGGCTGGGGCTGGATAACGCCAGCATGACGCTGAAAAACAGCCACGGACAGAAGACCACGGTGGCGCTGAGCGAAGCCAGCCACGTTTGCGCGCTGAAAGTGTTGTTCAGGGAACTGGCAGAACGCCAGTGGTTGCCTGCGGTAAAGGCTATCGGACATCGTGTCGCCCATGGCGGCAATGAATTCAAACAATCGGTTCGGCTCACGCCGGAGGTCATCGAAAAAATTCGTGCGCTGTCGGCGCTGGCGCCTCTGCATAACCCGGCGAATCTGACCGGCATCGAAGCGGCCATCGCACTGCTGCCTCAGGTGCCACAGGTCGCGGTGTTTGATACCGCGTTTCATCAGACACTGCCTGCGGCGGCCTACACCTACGCCATTCCGCTGGAATATCAGCAACGCTATCAGGTCCGCCGTTACGGATTTCATGGCACCTCGCATCGTTATATTGCGGGCGAAGCGCTGACAATGCTGGATCTCGACCCGGCCGATCATGGCATTCTGATTGCCCATCTTGGTAACGGTTCTTCGGTATGTGCTGTGCAAAACGGGCGCAGCGTGGATACCTCAATGGGCATGACGCCGCTGGAAGGGCTGGTGATGGGGACACGCTGTGGCGATCTGGATTTTGGTGCTGCGGCGCATATTGCGACCTGTACCGGTCAGAGTATCGATGCGTTGTACAAAATGGTGAATAACCAGTCAGGATTACTGGGATTATCCGGGTTATCCAGTGATTGCCGCACCTTACTGGAAGCTCGCGGGCAGGGTGATGCCCGGGCAACGCTGGCAATAGATGTGATGGTTCACCGGCTGGCGCGCCATCTGGGGGCGCATCTGACCTCACTGAAACGACTCGATGCGCTGATTTTTACGGGTGGCATTGGCGAGAATTCAGCGCTGGTCCGCGAACTGACGCTTGCGCGCCTTGGTGTGCTGGGGCTGAAACTGGACGTGCAGAAAAATCAGCACACCTGCGGCGGTCGCACGGGCGTTATCTCATTGCCTGGCTCCCCTCGCATAGTCGTGATCCCGACTAATGAAGAAAAAATGATAGCGCTGGATGCGGTAGCGATTTGCGCCGAGCAGACGGTGAATTAATTCAAAAGAAAACAAAGAGATTTTATTGTCCGGTTGCCGGATGAAATAACAAGAAAGTCCGGCTGGCGGGCAAAACATTTTGTCGTGCAGTCCTTATTATCATTGTGCGTGAATAGTTTACCTGCAGGATATAAGTGCGCGGATTTTTGGCCGACATTAATAACCCTGCATTAATTAATTTCCCAACTCAATATCAGAGGTCGTTATGCAACAAGAAGCGTTAGGTATGGTTGAAACAAAAGGTCTGGTTTCTGCAATTGAAGCCGCAGATACCATGGTTAAATCCGCCAATGTCACTCTGGTTGGTTATGAAAAAATCGGCTCAGGGCTGGTTACTGTCATGGTGCGCGGCGACGTTGGTGCAGTGAAAGCGGCGACGGATGCCGGTTCTGCTGCGGCGCTCAAAGTTGGCGAGCTGGTATCTGTACATGTTATTCCTCGCCCGCATATTGAAGTTGAAAAAATTCTTCCAAAAGCCGTCGGCTAATAAAGGTCGGTTAACAGTTGTCGGTTAATAACCCCAGAGGATACTGACCATGAGAGATAATCTTGTTGAGCAGATTATATCTGAAGTAGTGAATAAACAGACCAGCGACAATGCCAGGGATAAAAAAGCCGCCAGTATTGCTGGTTGCGGGTTAACGGAATTTGTCGGTACCGCGCTCGGACATACTATTGGTCTGGTTATTGCCAATGTCGATCATCAGTTGCATGACGTCATGAATATCGACAAGAAATATCGCTCTATTGGTATTCTTGGGGCGCGAACCGGTGCGGGTCCGCATATATTTGCGGCAGATGAAGCAGTGAAAGCCACCAACAGCGAAATATTATCGGTGGAACTGGCGCGTGATACTGAAGGCGGCGGCGGGCACGGATGTTTAATTATTTTTGGTGCTACTGATGTGTCCGATGTCCGCCGTGCTATTGAAGTGGCGCTGTCAGAGATTGAACGCACGATGGGCGATGTTTACGGCTCTCCGGCCGGTCATCTTGAATTCCAGTACACAGCACGTGCCAGTTTTGCGCTGAATAAAGCTTTCGGTGCGCCGGTCGGTAAAGCTTTCGGCATGACTTGTGCGTCACCTGCGGCCATCGGCGTGGTCATTGCAGATGTGGCGGCCAAATCGGCAGTGATCGAGCCGGTGGGTTACGCCAGTCCGTCGAAAGGTACCAGTTTTAGCAACGAAGTCATTTTCACCTTTGCCGGTGATTCTGGTGCAGTGCGACAGGCCGTAATTGCAGCACGTGAAGTCGGGCTGCAACTGCTTGCCACGCTGGATCCGACGCCTATCAGCTCTACCACCAAGCCCTATATTTAAGGGTTAACCTGGCGAAGCGACGTGAAGTAAGGAATTAACAGCATGAATGATATTGAAATTGCTCAGGCGGTCTCCAACGTGCTGAGCAGGTTTACCAAAACAACGTCAGATACTGCGCCTGAGGCAGTGTCTGAAATCGCTCAGGCAACGGGCGGTGACACGCTCGACGCCATTGTTGCCAGAGCGCTGGCGCAGGCACCTTCTAAAGCTCCTGCAACGGCGGTGCAGTCACCGGCATGTGAGGCAGGCAACGGTGCGTTTGCTTCCATGGATGAAGCGATTGCCGCGGCAGTGCTGGCGCAGGTTCAGTATCGCCACTGTTCAATGCAGGATCGGGCGACGTTTGTTCAGGGCATCCGCGATGTTTTCCTGCAGGACGCCGTTTTGCAGGGTATTTCCCGCATGGCGGTAGAAGAAACCGGCATGGGCAATTACGCCGACAAGCTGACCAAAAACCGCGTGGCGGCACAGAAAACCCCCGGGCTGGAAGATCTCGTTACCGGCGCGCTGAGTGGTGACAGCGGCCTGACCCTGACGGAGTTTTCTGCTTACGGGGTTATCGGTTCGATCACGCCGACCACCAATCCGACAGAAACCATCATCAACAACAGTATCGGTATGCTGGCGGCAGGCAATTCCGTGGTATTCAGCCCGCATCCGCGCTCCCGCAACGTTTCTTTATACTGTGTTGAACTGATTAACCAGAAACTCGCCGCCCTGGGCGCGCCGGCCAATCTGGTGGTGACGGTAACACAGCCTTCCATCGACAACACCCGCTCGCTGATCAACGACCCTCGCATCAATATGCTGGTGGCGACCGGCGGTCCGGCAATTGTGAAAACCGTAATGTCATCCGGTAAAAAAGCGATTGGTGCCGGTGCAGGCAATCCGCCCGCAGTAGTGGATGAAACCGCCGATATCGAAAAGGCGGCCCGCGACATCATTCGCGGATGTAGCTTCGATAATAATTTGCCGTGCGTGGCTGAAAAAGAAGTGATTGTCGTCAATCAGGTAGCGGATTATCTGATCCATTGCATGAAAAAAAGCGGTGGCTATTTACTGTGTGACAAACAACTTATTCGCCAGCTGGAATCTCTGGTGCTGAACGAAAAAGGCTCCGGTCCTGACACCGCTTTTGTTGGCAAAGATGCTCGCTATATTCTGCAACAATTGGGCGTCAGTGCGCCGGAAGACACTAAAGTGATTCTGATTGAAACCGAGAAAAATCATCCGTTTGTGGTGCATGAACTGATGATGCCGGTGTTACCGGTGGTGCGGGTCGATAATGTGGATGAGGCCATTGAATTGGCGGTGCAGGTCGAACATGGCAACCGTCATACCGCCATCATGCATTCAACCAACGTCGAAAAGCTGACCAAAATGGCCCGGCAGATCCAGACCACGATTTTCGTCAAAAACGGGCCTTCTTATGCCGGGTTGGGTGTCGGCGGCGAAGGGCATGCCACCTTTACCATTGCCGGACCTACCGGAGAAGGGCTGACGTCAGCGCGTTCATTTGCCAGAACCCGTCGCTGCGTGATGGTCGAGGCCCTTAACGTCAGATAAGGGGCGTCGATGAAAAAACGCATTATTAATGCCCCGACCCCGGACATCGTGGCGATGATAAAACGCAGAATGCCCGGGGAATTTCGTTCAAGGCTTGATCTTATCCGTATCGATGCGATTGGCATGATTATGTTGCCGGTGCCGGATCTGTATTTTTACGCCGATGCTGCCAGTAAAAGCGCCAATGTTGTGGTCTCGGAAATATTCGGCAGTTGTCCACAGCATATTACGACGCTTGCTATTTTTGGCGAAGTCGCCGCGGTAAATGAAGCCATGCGAATAATAGAAGACGATAACAATAATAGCGCTTTCTGATTATCCGCTAATAAAAACTATTACTGCCGCAAGGTTAAATCACTCATTTCGGGAGTTACACTATGTTAGAGAAAGGTTTTTCTAATCCGACCGAACGTGTTGTCAGACTCAAAAATATGATCCTACATGCGAAACCTTATGTTGAATCGGAACGCGCAGTATTAGCGACGCAGGCGTATAAAGAAAATGAACAACTGCCCGCTATTATGCGCCGGGCACGCGTGGTCGAAAAAATATTTAATGAGCTGCCGGTAACTATTCGTCCTGACGAACTGATTGTTGGCGCGGTGACGATTAATCCTCGCTCCACTGAAATCTGTCCTGAATTCTCTTACGACTGGGTAGAAAAAGAGTTTAATACCATGGAACACCGGGTCGCCGACCCGTTTATTATCCCGAAAAAAACGGCTGATGATTTGCATGAGGCATTTAAATACTGGCCGGGAAAAACCACCAGTTCACTGGCGGCATCTTATATGTCAGAAGGCACCAAAGAAAGTATGGCCAGCGGCGTATTTACCGTCGGCAACTATTTCTATGGTGGTGTCGGCCATGTCAGTGTGGATTACGGCAAAATACTGAAAATCGGCTTCCGAGGTATTATTAACCTGGTGACCCGTCAGCTGGAAGCTCTGGACCGTTCCGAACCTGGATATATTAAAAAAGAACAATTCTACAATGCCGTGATTATCAGCTATCAGGCGGCAATCAATTTTGCGCATCGCTATGCGCAGGAAGCGACACGTCTTGCGCAGCTGGAAAGTAATCCAACGCGTAAGCGCGAACTGGAACAAATTGCCCAAAACTGTACGCGTGTGCCGGAAAACGGTGCCAGCAATTTCTGGGAAGCCTGTCAGACCTTCTGGTTCCTGCAAAGCATGTTGCAGATAGAATCCAGCGGTCACTCCATTTCCCCGGGGCGTTTCGATCAGTACATGTACCCGTATCTCGCCGCTGATACTTCCATCTCGAAAGAATTCGCGCAGGAGCTGGTGGATTGCTGCTGGATAAAGCTTAACGACATCAACAAAACCCGCGATGAAATTTCCGCACAGGCATTTGCCGGTTACGCCGTGTTCCAGAACTTGTGCGTCGGTGGTCAGACTGAAGATGGCCGCGATGCCACAAACCCCCTGACTTACATGTGCATGGAAGCCACTGCGCATGTGCGCCTGCCCCAGCCGTCTTTCTCCATTCGCGTCTGGCAGGGTACGCCGGACGAATTCCTCTACCGCGCCTGTGAACTGGTGCGCATGGGGTTGGGCGTTCCGGCAATGTATAACGATGAAGTGATCATTCCGGCGCTGCAAAACCGTGGCGTTTCTCTGCACGATGCCCGTGACTATTGCATTATCGGTTGCGTCGAACCGCAGGCACCTCACCGTACCGAAGGCTGGCATGATGCGGCATTCTTCAACGTGGCGAAGGTGCTGGAAATCACACTGAACAATGGCCGTGTGGGCAGTAAACAATTAGGACCAATGACCGGCGAAATGACCGGATATGCCAGCATTGATGACTTTTTCACTGCCTTCAAAAAACAGATGGCACACTTCGTTCATCAGCTGGTCGAGGCCTGTAACAGTGTCGATATCGCTCACGGCGAGCGCTGCCCGTTACCGTTCCTTTCCGCGCTGGTGGATGATTGCATTGGTCGTGGTAAATCATTACAGGATGGCGGAGCAATCTACAACTTTACCGGCCCGCAGGCCTTTGGTATCGCTGACACCGGGGATTCTGTTTACGCCATCCAGAAGCAAGTTTTTGAAGACCGCAAACTGTCAATGACTGAGCTGAAAAGCGCGCTGGACGCTAATTTCGGTCATGCCATCGGCAGCGCTCCTCATGAAGCAGGCGGTAAGTCATCCCTCGGCGAGCAGGAAATTCATGAGATGGTGAAACGTATCATCAATCAGCATGGTTCTCTCGATCCGGCGGCGATTAAAAATGAAGTTTACCGTCAGCTTGCCAGCACTACTTCTGCGGCTCCGGCTGGCAATAACCCGCGCTTTGAAGAGATTCGCCACATTCTGGAAAACTCACCGTGCTTTGGTAACGACATCGACGAAGTGGATTTGGTGGCGCGCAACTGTGCGCTGATTTACTGTCAGGAAGTCGAAAAATATACCAACCCGCGTGGCGGCCAGTTCCAGGCTGGGATCTATCCGGTTTCCGCTAACGTTTTGTTTGGCAAAGATGTAGCTGCGCTGCCTGACGGACGCATGGCGAAAGAACCTATGGCCGACGGCGTATCACCGCGTCAGGGCAAGGATACACAGGGGCCAACGGCAGCGGCTAACTCAGTGGCTAAACTCGATCATTTCATTGCCTCCAATGGCACGTTGTACAACCAGAAATTCCTGCCGTCTGCTCTGGCCGGTGAACAGGGGCTACGTCATTTCAGCGGACTGGTGCGTAACTACTTTGATAAGAAAGGTATGCATGTCCAGTTCAACGTCATTGACCGTAACACTCTGATAGAAGCGCAGAACAATCCACAACAACATCAGGATCTTGTTGTACGGGTCGCCGGATACAGTGCGCAGTTTGTGGTGCTGGCGAAAGAAGTGCAGGACGACATTATCAGCCGTACAGAACAGCAATTCTGATCAGCTACCTTCACGGGCTATGTAGCAATACATAGCCCGTTTTTTAAATAACCTGTGGCGCTGATGGCGGGTCAAGTTATGAATAAAGTCGATTATGAGATGGAAGGGGTGCTGTTTAATATTCAGCGCTATTCTTTGCATGACGGGCCGGGGATCCGCACTATTCCTTTTTTTAAAGGTTGTCCGCTGTCATGCAAATGGTGCAGTAATCCGGAATCACAACGTCCTCAGCCGGAATTAATTTTTAAGAAGAGCGATTGTATTCGCTGTGGTAAATGCATTGAGGCATGCAAGCAGCAGGCATTATCGGTCAGTAATGCTTTCTTTATTGATCGCGAACGTTGTATTCAGTGCGGCAAATGTACGCAGGTTTGTCCGACACAGGCTCTGGAAATGAAAGGTAAACGCATGACGGTCGCTGACGTTATGCGGGAACTACAAAAGGAAGAAAATCTCTACCGTCGTTCTGGCGGCGGCATCACGCTTTCCGGCGGTGAACCGCTGGCGCAGCCTGATTTTGCCCGGGAACTGCTGAAAGCCTGTAAGGAAAAGGGCTGGCACACGGCCATCGAAACGACCGGTTTTACCACGCCGGAGGTGATTGCCGATGTATTCCCTTACGTTGATCTGGCACTTACCGACATTAAAGCGATCAATCCGGCCGTTCATCTGGCGAATACCGGGATTGAAAATAGTCAGATCCTGGAGAATTTACTGCGTATTTCATTCCTGACCAAAACCATTGTGCGTATTCCGGTGATCCCTGGCGTGAATGATAATCCCGAAGAAATACATAATATTGCGGAATTTGCGCGGCTGATGTCTAACGTAGATACCTTGCATTTATTGCCTTATCACTCTTTTGGTGAAAATAAGTATGGCCTGCTGGGGCGTATTTATCCGATGGGCGAAGCAGATAGTATTGCCGAATCGAAAATGGAATTATTAAAAAGAGAAGTTGAGTCGTCTGGTTTTCATTGCCATATCGGCGGCTGAGTTTCTGTTAAGGAAATCCAGCCTTATAAAACAATTATCGGGAAGGGTCGTTGTATGAATGATTCAGTGAAGACGCAATGTATTGCGGAATTTCTTGGTACCGGCTTATTTTTGTTTTTTGGCATCAGCTGTCTTGCAGCAGTAAAAGTTGCAGGAGCCAGTTTTGGCTTGTGGGAAATCTGCATTGTGTGGGGGCTGGGGATTTCGCTGGCTGTCTATCTCACCGCAGGCATTTCCGGCGCACACCTGAATCCCGCGATCACCATCGCTCTGTGGCTGTTTGCGTGTTTTCCCGCCCGTAAAGTGGTGCCATATATTATCGCCCAGGTAGCCCGGGCTTTCGGTGGCGCGCTGCTGGCATACATGTTCTACCATAATCTGTTTATCAATTTTGAAACCGCCAGCCATATGGTACGCGGCAGTGTGGAAAGCCTTCAACTGGCCAGCATTTTCAGTACTTATCCTTCGGCGGCCATCAGCGTGTGGCAGGCCGCGTTTATCGAAATAGTCATAACCTCGATTCTGATGGGACTGATCATGGCGCTGACCGACGACGGCAACGGCGTGCCGCGTGGCCCCCTAGGTCCGTTGCTGATTGGCATTCTTGTCGCAGTTCTCGGCGCTTCCACCGGTCCGCTGACTGGTTTTGCCATGAATCCGGCGCGTGATTTTGGCCCGAAATTATTCACTTTCTTTGCCGGCTGGGGTGACATCGCCATGACCGGAGGTCGTGACATTCCTTATTTCCTGATCCCGATTATTGCGCCTGTTATCGGTGCTTGCCTGGGTGCTGCGGTGTATCGCCTGTGTATAGGTAAAAACCTGCCGGGTAATGTGCCGGTGGCGGAAGTTGCAAAACCTTAGATTTCATTTAGCCCATAAAAACATCCCATAAAAAAGGCGGTGCTGATGCATCGCCGTTTTTTTATCTGCAAATTACGTTTATTTTTTTACGTTTATTTTCTACGGCCAGCGCCACGAGGCTTTTGGCTGTTGTTTACAGTGACCGTTGATTGTTCCTTCTTCGGTGCCTCTTCTGAAAAATCCATACAAGTGGATTGATCCGGCGTTTCTTCCACATTCAGTTCTTCCACATTACGCACCGGAATAGTGAGTGGGTTTTCAAACGGCACGGGTTCAGCTTCAGGCTCGGCAGCGGTTATGCCGAGGGTATCTGCAGAATAAATCATGCATTCAATGTGTTGCGCTGTGCGGGCAATTACTTTGTGCGCATAAACGGTGCCAACTTTGCTGGCCGCCATCACACCCGCTGCGACCCCCGCGTTAATCGCGCCGATTTCGCCTTCGAGTTTGACGGTGACCATACCGCCACCTTGGGTCAGTTCATAGCCGATAAGCGTGACGTGCGCGGATTTTATCGCGGCATCCGCGGCTTCTATTGCCGCGGCCAGACCGACGGTTTCAATTAATCCCAAACTTTGTCCGGGCATAAGTCGCTCCTGTTAACAGATTCAAGGTGAAGTGCGTCGCGCACTATATTCAGGCGTTATCGCGCAGTGCCTGTGCTTTATCGGTTTTTTCCCAGGGGAAAATGTCGCGACCAAAATGGCCGTAGCAGGCGGTCTGACGGTAACGCGGGACAAGCAAATCCAGTGTCGCGATGATGCCGCTGACGCTGAGGTCAAAATGTCGGTTCACCCGCTGAACCAGCTGTTGCTCCGTCAGCGGGCTGCTGCCAAAAGTGTCGATGCGGATGGCGACCGGGCGGGGCAGGCCGATGGCCCAGGCGAACTGGACTTCGCAGCGTTCTGCCAGCCCCGCCGCGACAATATTTTTTGCCACATAGCGTGCAGCATAAGCGGCCGAGCGATCGACTTTCGACGGATCTTTACCCGAAAACGCACCGCCGCCATGACGTGCTACGCCGCCGTAGGTATCTACGATGATTTTCCTGCCAGTCAGACCACAATCGGCTGCCGGACCGCCGGTGACAAATTGTCCGGCGGGGTTGATCAAAATACGGGTTTGCGGCGTTAGCCAGCGGGCAGGAATAACCGGTTTGATGATCTCTTCCAGCACCGCTTCGCGAAGTTGTGTAAGAGAAATCTCCGGGCAATGCTGCGTTGAAATCACCAGCGTATCGGCGGATACCACCTGATGCTGGCGATAGCGCAACGTCACCTGACTTTTAGCGTCTGGGCGCAGAAAGGGCAGGCGCCCAGACTGGCGTGACGCCGCATGACGCGCCATCAGCCGGTGCGCATACACCAGCGTCGCCGGCATATATTCCGGCGTTTCATTGCAGGCATATCCGAAAGTGATGCCCTGATCGCCCGCGCCCAGTGAGTCAGGGGTTGTGCCGCCGATGCCTTGTGCGATATCGGCAGACTGCTTACCCAGCATATTCAGTACGGCGCAGGTTGAGCCATCGAAACCCAGGCTGGAATGGTTGTAGCCAATTTCTTTAATGGTGTGACGGATAACTGATTCGATATCAACATGGGCGGTTGAGCTGATTTCCCCGGCCACAATGGCTACGCCGGTTTTGACCAGGCATTCACATGCCACTCTGGCCTGTGGATCCTGTAAAAGAAAGGCGTCCAGAATGGCATCAGCTATCTGGTCGGCCATTTTATCAGGGTGCCCGGCGGCAACCGATTCAGAGGTAAAAAGAGAGTCTTCCAAAGTCGCGCCACGTTGTTCAAAGGTTTCCCCATGGTAGGGGGCGGTGGCTGAAAGCAACGTAAATTATCTTGCGGGCAGGGTGGACTTTTTTGCCCTTACGGCGAGCCCGCCCACAAAATTAGCCCGCTTGTGAATTGACGGGTTCTGGTGCGACGATTTTACGGAAATCTGACGGTGACATGCCGGTCTCTTTTTTAAATATCCGGCAGAAGTAGTTTGCGTCCTGATATGACAGTTCCAGCGCGATGGTGTTGATTCTGAGATCGCTGAACTGCAAAAGTGATTTGGCTACGCTTAACTTGCGGGCAGCGATGTAATTTGAAAAACCGTAGCCTGTCATTTTCTTGAAGGCCCGGCTCAGATAGCAGGAACTGACGAAGGAGCGTGCGGCAATATCGTCGAGCGTCAGATTATTAAGAATGTTTTTCTCAATGTGGAATCTGGCGCGATCGATAAAACTCATGGTGCCTGAAAAGTGCTTTAGTGCATGATCGAATACGTCTTCACCAATGCTTAGCAGGCCGGTCATGATGCGGAAATAGGCTCCCGGCGTAATGCCTGACTGGCTGATTTCCTGGATCATTGCCGTCACTTTCTTCCCAGCGGGCAGTCCTTTATCTCCCAGTGAAGAAAGATGCTGATGCAGTAATTCGAGTATATCCGTTAGTAATTTGCGTTGACTGATGCCGGAAGGCGTACCCGCGCAGGCGTCATCGAGCGCATTCAACAGAAACTGATGCCACCGATGATAATCGCATTGTTCGATCATCTCGCCGACAGATTGTTTGAGTGCCCGTGACGCCGCAATGTCCACGTCACTGACTTCGAGGGTTTTGCTGATGGCGTCAGTCAGTGTGCTTTTCTTCACCGGTTTCAGCAGATAATCATCCACTTTCAGGTTCAGCATGCTGCGTACAATATCAAAGTCGTCATTAGCGGTAGTGACAATGACTTTGGTGCTGGCACTTTTGGTGCGCAGATATTCAATCACCTGATTGCCGTTAGGCAGCGGAATATTGATATCGACCAACATCATATCGATTTGATCGAGCTGGTCGATCAGCTGGATGGCTTTTTTGCCGGTATTGGCTTCATGCACCACGGAATTATCGACGTACTGAGACACAATGCGTCGCAAAGATTCAGATTCAATCAGTTCATCTTCTACAATCACAATATTGTACATAGTCTTTTCTCCCTGTTTCAGGCTTGCAGCATGGGGAATTTAAGAGTGATGGTGGTTCCCATTCTTGGCTGATGCGCGCTGGAAATCACCAGACCATAGCTTTCGCCAAATAACAGCTGAAGCCGGTTTTTTATATTATTAATGCCGATACCGCCTTTCTGACGGTTTTCGTCACCGGATAAAATGTTGGCAATATCAGCACGTGACATACCGTCGCCATTGTCGGTTACCTCAAGAATGACATCGTGCCCGTCGTCAGTCGCGCTGATGCGCAGCATACTGGGAGTGTCTCTCGGCTCGACAACGTAATTGAAAAAGTTCTCGACCAGGGGTTGCAAAATCAGAAACGGGCAGACGACATCAAGATATTTTTCCGGAATATCACACTCATAATCGAAACGGTCATTCATACGGACTTTCTGAATTGACATATAGCAGGTGACATAATTAATTTCATGGCTTAGCGTAATCAGGCCATGATTATTTTTGCGCAGCAAATAGCGCATCATGTCGGAAAAATCATGCACCATGGTTTCTGTGCGCTGTGCATCTTCCAGATATGCCAGACGGCCAATGGTATTTAATACGTTAAATAGAAAGTGCGGGTTAATCTGATAAGACAGGGCTTTGAATTCCGCTTCGTGCAATGAACGTTCTATTTCCACTCTTTTACGCAACTCATCGGTGAGTTCGAGATCTTTGCGGTGCAGTTCCCGCTGAATATTGTTGGTATGTGCCTGTTCTACCAGATATGACGAAACATGTAATAATGTGGAGGCGGTCGATTCGAAACGATCGTAAGGCATGCGTTTAGCATCATGATGTAAGTCGATCAGCCATTCATTTTCTTTCCATATTTCGTTGTTATCGAGAATATACGGAATGGTGCGCTCTTTCTCTTCCTCGACTTTTACCTGGCCGGAAATAAACGCGCCAAGATAATGATCGTTAATCATGATCGGCACAGCGAACTCAACAAAGCCGCAGTAACAGCGGTACACCACCGGTTTTCCGGACTCCATAGCGGCACGTCCACCGGCGTTATCACTTTCGTAGCAGTGGTTCGCCAGCGATTCATTAAGACGTGACCGGGCGCAGAAATCTGAAAACCCGCTGGCCTGTGTCACCGGAACGCCATCCTGATCGACTACCACTAAGGCAATCATCATCGATTTACTAAAATTATCCTGGAGAGTCTGAAGTCTTTTTACATCAAGAAATTCATGCAATTTATATTTGTTATTCATTATGATTACCTGCACTGGTAATTAAATACATTCACCGTATAAATATACAGGAAGGCATCTTTATGTATTTTGAAATCCGTCACAGCGGGGGAAATTTAATTAGCCTGGAATATTAATTTATATGCACTAATGTTAATTATAAGTGTGAAAATCAGTCAGGTATTTATCGTTCACACGCAAAATGATCAGGGTGCTCTCCCGCATGGATGACCACAAAGGACAACGCAGGCGGAATAAATCAGATGATGCGAAATGAATTATCACATCATCTTGTTGCGAGAGTATTTACTATTTATTTGATCTGCGAGAAGTGCCGGGAACGCCAGTGCAATTTAGGGGTCAGGAAGCATTGGGTTTGTGCGATGGGTTGTTCATTCATCAGGTCACTGATCATGCTGAAGCAGTGCATAGCCAGTTCCCCGCAATCCTGCGCGACCGTGTCAATTTTCACGGACAGGGAATCGTACAGATAGTGGTCGTCAAAACTGCACAGATGAATATCGCTCTCGAGCAGCTGATGCTGGCTCATATAGCGCAGAACGCCTTCCATCAGGCCGCAGGAAGCCACGAAAAGCGCTTTGGGCGGACGTCCGAGTCGGGCGCATAATTGTGCAAACATTTCATAGCCAGAGCTTGGGTGGTAATTGCCGTACACAATCCAGTCCGGATCCAGGCTGACACCCGCCCGCTGCAGGCCAAGCTGATAACCCGCGAGGCGGTCACGGGTAGGGGAAATTCGCGGCTGTCCGCCAAGAAAATAAAATTCATCACGCTGGGTTTGCGCTATACGTGAGACCAGTTCTGCTGAGGATTCGATGGCTTCACAAACCACAATCGGCAACTGCGTGTCTTGCATATGACGGTCGAATAATACGACAGGTAACTGCTGGCTGATTTTGACGTATTCTGCATCGCTGAGCATGCTGGACGCGACAATCAGTCCGTCGACCTGACGCTGAATGAGATTATTGACCACCATGGTTTCCTGGCTGGTATTTTCATCCGTGCAGGCAATCAGCAGCTGCATGCCGTTCTCGCGACACAGCGTCTCAAGTTCGTTGGAGCAGGCAGCAAAACCATAGTTGGTCATTTCCGGGACGACCAACCCAAGCGTGAAACTGCGCGTGACATTGAGCGAACGGGCGTGAATGCTCGGCTGATAATGATGTTCAGCCGCCACAGCGAGTACCCGATCCCGGGTGGGATCGGAGATTCGAAACTTCTTGCTGTGTCCGTTGAGTACCTGGCTGGCAGTCGATTTTGAGACGCCAGCCAGTTCGGCTATGCCACTGATAGTGATGCGTTTGGTCTTTTTCACTGCGCCATATTCTGTTGTCCGGAAAGACATTTATTCTATCACGCATTCCGCCAACGACCAGTGGTGCAGCGTAATCTGATGTGACCCCTGCAAGTTCAATTGTGCCGGTAAAACAGGGAAATAGCGTGAGGACATCACTGCTTCTCCGCCATTAATGAAAATCTCAAGGCTCGACGCATCGCTTAACACCGTTAGTTTGTGCAGCGCGCCGCGCCAGATACGCTGTTCGGGCAAGCCAGTGCGCCGGTTTTTTCGCGTTAAATGCAGCCATTCTCCGTCGAAGCTGAGCGTCATGTCGCCACCTAAATCTGCGCTGAAAGCGTGTTCTGTGACGATTTCTGTTTCGGCTTTTGTGATGTTCAGAGGAGGGCAATCGTCGGCAATCCCCTGCCATGCCTGCTCATCACGACGGAGTTGTTGCAGCTCGCGCGCCGGTTTTTGCATGATTTTACCCGCCACCAGCGTCACTTCGCGCGGGCAGGTCATCGTATGCAGCCAGCCATTTTGTATTGTCGGCTGGAAAAATTCATCGCCATCCGGTATTCCCATCCATCCAATCAGCAGGCGTCGCCCGTCATCCGTTTGCGTGGTCTGCGGCGCATAAAATTCGAACCCCAAATCCAGCTCAGTGAATTCGCCGTGCTCAAGGGTCGCATTGTCGTAATCCAGTTGCCCGACAAAATAACCCGACTGGAACGTATTCAGATAACGGTCAGATTCCGCCGCTAAACCTTGCGGACAGCAAATCAGAATGTCGTTATCTGCCAGCCGGAATAAATCCGGACATTCCCACATGTAGCCGAATTCGCCCAGCCCGTGTAAACCTGAACCGGCAATTTCGCCCAGAAGATCCCAGGCTGATAAATCGTCAGATCGCAGCAATAACACTTTACCTTTGAGGCTGAGATCCTGAGCGCCCAGCACCATGTACCAGTGGTTTTCATGCCGCCAGACTTTCGGATCACGCACATGTCCGGTATAGCCTTCCGGCAGATTAAATACTGGCCCGGTTTTATCAAATTCGCCGTCTGCATTTTCGCGCGCCAGACACTGAAATGCGGTACGGCTGCCATCGGGATACTTCACGTTACCGGTATAAATCAGCGTCAGCTGGCCGTTATCTGTCACGGCTGAGCCCGAATAACAGCCGTGGGATTCGTAGGCTTCTGAAGGTGCCAGCGCCAGTGGTTCATGCTGCCAGTGCAGTAAATCTGCCGAACTCCAGTGCCCCCAGAATTTAGCACCGTGCGCGCAGGCCAGCGGGTTCCATTGATAGAACAAATGGAAACGACCATTATGCTGAATAAATCCGTTCGGGTCATTGAGCAGCCCGACCGGCGGCGCGAGATGCCAGCCGGGGCGATAAGGGTCTGCCGCCGCTTTAACCTGACCGGCGACCACGCTGCGCAGTGCTTTTTTCAGCAAACTGGTTTCCGTCATTTCTCACTCTCCGTGTTGTATTTCAGCAGCAATGACAGCAGGAATGCACTGCCGAAGGCAATCACCAGACCGATCAGGTAGCTGAGAATAGAGCTGGCCTGCACGATAGCCAGCCCCGGAATACCGGTCAGACCGACTGCCGTCATATTGACGTGCATCGCCACCACCCAGGCACCGCCGAGCGCACCGCCCGCCAGCGCCGCCAGAAAAGGCTTCATAAAGCGCAGGTTGATCCCGAAGATTGCTGCCTCCGTAATACCCAGCATGGCGGAAAACGCCGAAGGCACTGCGATGGCTTTAATTTTCGCATCACGCGTTTTGAAGTAAACCGCCAGACAGGCACCGCCCTGCGCAACGTTAGCCATCGACCAGATCGGCAGCAGGAAATTCACGCCGATATTTGGATTACCCAGCAAACCGGCTTCGATCGCATGGAAGCTGTGGTGAATACCGGTGATGACGATGACCGAATACAGCCCGCCAAATATCAGCCCCGCGAACCAGCCTGCATGAGTGATCAATGTACTGAGAATAAAGGAGATGCCGTCACCCAGGGCACGACCCGCCGGGCCGATAATCAGGAAAGCGATAAAGCCGGAAATGATCACTGTCAGGAAAGGCGTCAGGATCAGATCCAGCGCATCCGGAATGATTTTGCGCAGGCGTTTTTCGATGAAACTCATGAACCACACCGCCAGCAGTACCGGGAAAACTGTGCCCTGATAGCCGATCATCGCAATCTCAATACCAAAGAAATTCATGGTATGGAAACCGCTGGCGACGCCCCAGGCGTTAGTCAGCGCCGGATGGGTCAGAATGCCGCCCAGCGTAGCGCCGAGGAACGGGTTGCCGCCAAATTCCCGCGCGGCGGTAAAACCAATCAGAATTGGCAGAATGATAAACGCCGCTGAGCTGAACATATCGAGCATGATAAAAATCGCGCTCTCCGGGTTGGCCCAGCCGTAGGTTTTCACCATGCCGAGCAGCCCCATCAGCAGGCCGGATGCCACAATCGCCGGAATGATCGGCACGAAAATATTCGACAGCACGCGGGCGATGCGCTGAAACGGATTCAGCTTTTGCGCCGCAATATCCGCGGCTTCAGATTTACTGGATTCGCTGATACCGGCTACTTTAATAAATTCGGCGTAGACCTTGTTCACCAGCCCCGTACCAAAAATGATCTGAATCTGTCCGGCATTGCTGAAACAGCCTTTAACGCCTTCGACCTGTTCGATAGCACTTTTGTTGATCAGGTTGTCGTCCGCCAGCACCAGGCGCAGACGGGTGGCACAGTGTGCCGCGCTGGCAATATTCTCCTTGCCACCCAACAGCGGAAGCAATTCAGTCGCGATTGCATTGATATTCATAGAATCCCTTAGTTTTTCATTATCATTTACGCCCGGTCTGGCCGGGCGTTTTTTTTAAATCAGACCCTGCGGTTTAGAACCAGGTTTCCATCTGGATGCCAAAGTTCCACTGTCCGCCCGCTGTGAATCCGTCGGTACCAAATGAGTCCGCGGAGGAATAACTGTCGAGCTCTTTGCTCCAGTCCATATACGTGGCGAAGAAGCGGATTTCCGGACGACTCAGCATGTCGCTGATATCGCCTACCTTGAAGGTCGGAGCGAAGGTCAGTTTGTAGAAACCGCCTTTCACTTTGTTGTAATCGCTGTAACCCTGTGGATTGAGATCCATATACTGATAGCTGCCTTCATATGCCAGTTCGAAGCTCTCGGTAATTTGCTGGATCAGGCGCGTGTTAAAGGTCAGCCATTTGTAATCATCGCCAGAGACATAACGGTCTTTGCTCTGCTGCGCCAGAACCGCCGGGGCGATACTCCAGTTTTTGCTGAGCGGCGTGATGCCATATGTTGCCAGACGCAGCGTACTGGCATCGTCAGTCAGACGTCCGTCAGAGCCCAGCGCTTTCACTTCTGCTCCCAGTCCGTGCCCGTAAAGCAAGGCTGTTTTCGATGTCCCTTCGCGCAGGCCGTAGAAACTGTCACCGTGATACGCCAGCATCGTGTGGAAGCCGGTGTCCGCCGCGGTGCTGATCCCCCGGTTGCCGGTATTTTCACGATCCTGATTATTTTTGGCACGCAGGCCGCTCAGCATCCACTGGAATGGACCGGCATAGTTGTTGGCCGTGACAATGTAGTTTTCGATGCGGGTGTCGTCGTTATTGTCATCTTTCAGATCGTCAAAGTTTCTTCCGTAAAGCGAGAAGTTACTTTTCAGGTTATCGCCCCATTTGACGTCGTAGATCCCGCCGCCGGTACCCGCCAGGAAGATGATGTCGGAATCCAGCCAGTGAATGTCGAAATTATCCCTGTCAAAGCGTTTACCCGCCCAAAGCGTGGAATCTTTCCAGACCCCGGTGAATGTCGGCAGTGAACCCAGCTCGACAAACGCCTGACGGATATTTAAGTCGCTGGTCGCGCCGGTCCAGTCGTTGTAGCTGCGCTGACCATCAGCCAGCATGACTTTATAGCGGGAGGTCGCACCGCTGGCCATCGTCTGGTTGTGCTCCAGATTGAGTTCGACGTAGGTGTTATTTTCGTTACCCAGACGCCCGACTGCACCGCCTGTTTGTCCGGCCGGGGTGACGTACGGGCCACTTTCCGTTGAGGTGCCAGAATCGTTCATGATCACGCCGGAACGGGCATAACCACTGAATTTAAACCCGCTGTTATCACTGCTGTTGCTTTTGGCATTGCCGGCTAACGTTTCGGTGCGTTTAGCCACATCGGCAGTTTGCTGCTGGGTGATTTCAGCCGTCTTCGCCACCTGACGGGTTTGCTGTTCGTTACTGGCGGTGCGTGTCTCGAGTTGTTTAACCTGCTGTTCTGCCTGCGTAGCACGGGCTTCGGCCTTAGCGGCTCGGCTTTCGGCGAGTTGTAGTCGTTTTTCCATCGCCGCAAAGCGGGCTTCAATAGCACTGGAAGAAAGATCGGCCCCCTGAGCCGCAGAAGAAAGAATAAGTCCAATAGCAACAGCAAGATAGCGAGGTTTCATCATCATTTTTATCCCTTCAGAGGAAGTTTAATTATTATGGGAAAACCATTTTGCTAAATTGCTAAACTGGTTTTCCTGAGCACAATAAACACCCGCTATGTATTTACGCAACGAAGTTCGGCAGCCTTGTGCCGGATTTGTGATCTTGCTGGCAATTCCCAATGTCGTCCTGAAAATTCATTTGCTCTTGATTAGCTAAACCGGTTCTTCTATTTTATCGACAGACGATTTATCAGGATTATGAAAAGGGAATGAAGATGAATAACCGGGTTTGGGTACTTGGCGATGCCGTGGTGGATTTGATCCCTGAGCAGGATGGCCGCTTATTAAAATGTCCGGGCGGAGCACCGGCAAACGTTGCCGTCGGCATCTGTCGTCTCGGCGGCGACAGCGCTTTTATCGGACGCGTGGGTGATGACCCGTTCGGGACGTTTCTGATGAAAACCCTGGATGATGAGGGCGTCAATACAGAGTGCATGACGCCTGATCCGCATCACCGCACTTCCACGGTGGTGGTGGAAAACGACGCTGACGGCGAGCGTTCCTTCACATTTATGGTGCGTCCGGGCGCGGATTTATTCCTCCAGGCCACCGACATTCCGGCGTTTAGCGCAGGACAGTTTTTACACTTGTGTTCGATTGCCTTATCCGCAGAACCTTCCCGGGCTTCAGCTTTTCTGGCAATGGCGCAGATGAAAGCGGCGGGCGGATATGTCTGTTTTGATCCCAATATCCGGCATGACTTGTGGCCTGATGATGAACAGCTGCGTGACAATCTTGACCGCGCCTTGTCGCTGGCGGATGTGATTAAAATATCGGAGGACGAGCTGGAATTTCTGACCGGAGAAGCGCTGTTGTCCGAGGGAATGCTGCGCCTGTGTGATCGTTATAACCCCGAAATGTTGCTGGTCACGCAGGGGAAACAAGGTGTGTCGGTCTACCGGAAGAAAAATGCCAGCCTGAAGCATTACCCGGCACCCGAAGTGCGGGCGGTGGATACTACCGGTGCAGGAGATGCCTTTGTCGCCGGGCTGCTGGCCGGACTGGCGCAACACTGGCCACTGACCTCAGACAGCGCATGGCAGCAAACCATTCATCAGGCGCTGGCGTGCGGGGCGCTTGCCACCACCGCGAGAGGCGCAATGACCGCTTTGCCCGACAGCGCGACCTTAAAGGCGTTTTCCTCTCAGATCTGATCTGAATAGATTTACTCCCAGACCCTTTTTTTGTGTAGGATCAGGGGAGTCAATTTTGCCGGACCGGAGAGTTATGGCTTCGCTGAAAGAAGTAGCACAACTGGCCGCGGTGTCGCTGATGACAGTGTCCCGCGCCATTAACGAACCGCAACGGCTAAAGCCCGAGACACTGGCGCGTGTTCAGACGGCGATCAGCGCCCTGAATTATGTGCCTGATTTTTCCGCACGCAAAATGCGTGGCCGCAGTACCAAAGTCTCGACTCTGGGTGTACTGGCGCTTGATACTGCCACCACGCCATTTTCCGTTGAACTCCTTCTCTCGATTGAACTGACGGCGCGTGAATTTGGCTGGAGCAGTTTTCTGGTCAATATCACGTCGCAGGAAGACAGTAAGCGGGCGGTAAGTCAGCTGCTTTCTCAGCGCCCGGACGGTATTATCTTTACGACCATGGGGTTGCGTGAAGTAGAAATCCCGGAACGTCTGCTGGATAAAAACCTGGTGCTGGCAAACTGCCTGAGCCGCGAACACACGCTGCCGGGTTACATTCCTGATGACTTTGAAGGGCAATATCAGGCGATGAAAGCCCTGATCAAGAAAGGTTACCAGCGTCCGCTATGCTTTTATTTACCCGATTCAATACCTGCCGGGATTTGCAGAAGGGCGGGCGCGGAAGCGGCATGGCAGGAAGCCGGATTGCCTGCACAACAACTGCGCCAGTTTCATATGGCGTCGGGTGACGAGCATTATCGCGATGTGGTGGCTTTACTTAATGAATTTACCCCGCACGATAAGCCGGATTTTGATGTGCTGGTGTGCGGCAACGATCGTATTGCGTTTCTGGCCTATCAGGTATTGCTGGCGAAAGGCATCGCCATCCCGCAGCAGGTGGCGGTTCTGGGTTATGACAACATGGTCGGTATCGGTGATCTGTTCCAGCCGCCGCTGACCACGGTGCAGTTGCCGCACCGCGAGATAGGCCGTGAAGCGGTATTGCATCTGATCGAACAGCGGCCGAACAGCGGAGTGATACAGATTTCCTCCCCGCTGCTTGAACGTGCTTCTTTGTGACGTTATTCGGTGCTCAGTGTCCAGCTATCTCCCTGACTTAACATGGCCTGTCCTTTTTCTGCAAAGAGAGAAAGGGCGCGCTTGTCCGGCTGCGGATAAATTCTGCTGCTGAGCGTTTTCTCCCCCTGATTAACAAAAACTTCCACCGATGAGCGGTCGATAAAGACACGCAACTCCAGAAGATTGCCTTCCGGCAGCGCGACACTGCGGCTGTCCTGAATTCCGTATGCGGAATAATCCCGGTTCAGAAAGAGTCTTTGTGTCTGTTTGTCCACGAACAGGCAAAGACCGTCGCCGAGCGTGATGCCAAAGCGTTCCGCGTCCGAATGACTGAGATCCCATTGCAGGATAATTTCAGTTGCCTGAGCATTTTCAGAAAGTTGCTGCACGCTGCTTTTTAGCACACAGGGCGTCAGCGGGCGATGTTCCCGGCGAAGTGTGCAGACTTCCTCTGCCGGTAACATGCGGACTTTTCCTGCACCTAACGTCAGCTCGCGGGGCAGGGTAAGGCAGCCCGCCCAGCCTTCTTCTTTGGACGGCATTACCGATTCCCACATATCCATCCAGGCGATAATGATCCGGCGTCCGTCGGCCGCAGTGAATGACTGCGGCGCATAGAAATCGTGCCCGTGGTCGAGTTCCATAAAGCCTTGCGTAATCTCAAAGTGGTGACCCGGCTGCCAGTGCCCGCGCAGATAACCGCTCTGGAACAAGTTCTGATAATCATGGCCCTGCGTGCGGATCCCTTGCGGCGAGCACATCAGAATATTTTCGTCGCCCAGCGGGAAGAAATCCGGGCATTCCCACATATAACCTTCACCGGCGTCGGCTTTGGCGAGAACGCGATCAAACGTCCAGTCGCGCAAGCTGGTGCCTTTATAAAGCAGTACCTGTCCACAATCGCTGGCGTCACGGGCACCGACGACCATCCACCAGTGACCGTCTTCCTGCCACACTTTCGGATCGCGAAAGTGCATGATATTTTCCGGCGGCGTCAGCACCACACCCTGTTTGGTAAAATGAATACCGTCCTGACTGGTTGCCAGACATTGTACTTCGCGGATGGCGCTGTCATTGCCTTCACCATTGAGCCAGACGTGGCCGGTGTATATCAGGCTCAGCGTGCCGTTGTCATCAACGGCACTGCCGGAGAAACAACCGTCGCGGTCGAATTCTTCCCCCGGCGCCAGCGCTACCGGCTGATGCTGCCATCTCACCATATCCTTGCTGGTGGCGTGCCCCCAGTGCATCGGCCCCCAGTTTTCACTGAACGGGTGGTGCTGATAAAACGCGTGATATACCCCCTGATGATAAATCAGGCCATTCGGATCATTCATCCAGCCCGCCGGAGGGGCGAGGTGAAAGTTGGGATAAAAGGCGTTACCGCGCTGGTTTGTTGCCTGATTAAGCGCCAGTTGCGCGCGTTCAAGTTTTGTATTCATACCATCTCACTTTTATTCAGAAGCACGTTTTTGGATGCCGGGTTTGATGTCGGGGAAGGTGGAGCCTGGCTTTTTTCGCCGGTCAGCAGGAAAACGGAAACGAGAGTGAGCACCAGAACCAGCGTCCCCATGATCATGTAAGTGTCAGCAAAGCCCAGCAGGTCATAGCCGTGACCGGCCAGTGGCGACAACACACTGGCGCAGACTTGCGTAATGAACTGGAATCCCACCAGATAAAGTGTGGCGGAAAGGCGCGGGTCAAAGCGGGTGGTAATGTATTTAAACATCGCAATCAGCAGGATGGGCAGCTCAACGGCGTGCAGCAATTTCATGCAGGAAATGGTGACCGCATCCGCTGCGAGGCCTGATCCAAACACACGCAGTGCCATGATCGTCCCGCTGAGTAACAGTCCGTTTTTCGCCCCAATTTTGTTGACAACAAAAGGCGCCAGGAACATGCCGCCCGCTTCCAGAAACACCTGGAAAGAGTTAAGGAAACCGTACATCTCGTTGCCGTGGCGGACATCAGAAAACAGTGACGCGAAATACACCGGAAATTGCTGGTCGTAGACGTTGTAAACGCTGACGCCGGTAACAAAAACAATCAGCGCCCAGAATCGCGGGAGGCGAAACAGCGTCATGGCATCGCTGAGCGTCAGGGTGCTGGACTTGCCGTATTCGAGCTGGCTCAGGGCATCCGTTTTCACTTCACGAAGTTGCCACAACAGCAGCAGAAAAATGGCAGCCGAACAGGAAGCCATCCAGAAGTTAAGGTTGGGATTGATATTAAACAGCATCCCGGCAAAGAATGTCGCCACCGCCCAGCCCAGTGAACCCCACATTCTGGCTTTACCGAACTCAAATCCAAGAATACGACTGACGCGCTCGGTGTAAGACTCCAGCGCACCGATCCCGGCAAAAAAAGTCGCACCGACATACAAACCGCCCGCCACAGCGCCTGACAAAATACTGATCTTCAGCAGCGGCGCAAAAACGAAAATAAAGAAAGGCCCGCTGATGAGTAACAGAAAACCCAGAAACCAGAGCAGGTTTTTACGCAACCCCAGTTTGTCCTGAATGAAACCGTACAGAGGCTGTGCACAAAGCGCGGTCAACGCGACGGCGGAAAAAAACAAGCCTGTTTCAGTGCCTTTCAGCCCGACCTTTTGGCTCAGCCACAGTGAGATAAGCGAAAAGGCGGAAGACCAGGTGTAGAAAAAGGAAAAAAGTAAACCACTCAGCAATGCGTAATGACTTCGTTGACTGTTTTTCATGGCATGTCCGGGTTTGAATCGTCACAAGGAGTCATATTGTTAACGTTAACATCTCAGATTTCAAAGATTCATAAAGCCAGAATTATGATGTTAATCACGAATGTTAACGTTAACATTTTTGGAGTGTGATCAAAGTATCATTTTTCTTGAAGGGCATCTCTTTATTGGGTGAGGCGAGCGGGTCAGCGAAAACAAAACGAGAAGGAGCAGGGGAGCAAAAGGGCAGGTTAAGCAGCTTACGGGACTGAATAAAAAAGGAGGAGATATCGCTATCTCCTCCCGTGTTTTACATCAGGACATTTATGAGGCTGTCATTACAACGGGCGCTGATGGGTATAAACAGCACGGGGTTGAGTACGGCGCCCCAGCATGCCCATAAAGCCCGCCAGAATGGCTTCAATCACTAACATCACAAAGGTAAACCAGCTGGCTTTCGCCGTTGCAGCAGCTGCTTTTTCAGCGGCTTCGCGGGCTTTCTGCTCTGCCTGCTGTTTCAGTTCTTCATATTTTGCACGGGCCTGCTGATAGGTTTTTTCAGCCTGGCTGACAATCTGATCGACTTCCTGATCGCTTTTTCCGGTACGGGCTTTAATGATATTTTTCAACGCGTCACGGTCAGCTGCCTGGAATGTATCTGCATTACGACTAATTAAACCTTTAATAAAATTAGTGAGATCCGTATCGGCGGTTTGTGGATGATTACTGGTATCAGCCGCCTGATTTTGGGCATTGTTTACTTCACCCTCGGCTTTATTTTGCAGGTTCTCTGGTTGCAACTCTGGTTTCCCGGTCTGGCGCAGAGTGGTTTCAAGTTCATTCTGCAGACTGTCGAGATTAATATTATTTTCTCCCAGCTTGTCTTTTACCATTTGACCTACCGGTGGCGCAGCGGCAGATATTCCACTGCCTAACGTTTGTAACCCGGATCCCACAACACTGGCTGCACCGCTGACCGCATTGTTGACGACCACAATCAGGAACCAGGTGCAGATTAAGGTGTTTACCCCAAACATCAATACGCCATGCAAAGCTCCCTCACGCTGAGCCAGTCGTCCGCTGGCATAGGCACCGGCCGCAATGGAAATCAACATGCTGATGCCTGTCCAGATGGCCGCTCCCTTCCCTAATCCATCGAGCGGGTTTTGCTCTTTCAGGGGATCAATGGTACTGGCTCCGATGGCTGTCCCTAATATTGCCAGTAACAAATAAACCACCATTGAAATAATGACGCCGGCAAAAATAGCACTCCACGAAATACGTTTAAGTGGCACTCCGTTCGCAGGCTCAATCAACGTTTCGTTATAAACTTCAGTGGCAGGCCTTTGATGATCACTCATTTGGACATCTCCATATATCGCCATATTTTTGATAGTAAGAAGGGAGTTTATCCCCTCATAATCACTGCTTATCCTGGCTAATGTCAGCGAATAATCGCACGATTACATTAGCTGCCTTAATGTTAGTAAGAGAATGACGATTACACCAAAAAATAATTATTTCGCAAAATAATCAGGACGTTATTTACGACATGTTGCGCGCGTAAGTAATATCCCTGTGCACTGAGGGGAGAGGATCTCAGGAATAAAAAATTTAACCCGCTGTGTAATTACGCAGACCGGTTACATTATTTTCATTTAGAACGGGGAGCATTCAAGGCTTTGTTCAGATCCTGGATCCGCTTCATCGTTTTCATGGTTCGCGATGCAGATGCGGAAGCGACGGATAAAATCAGCATCTCAAGACACACCAGGACAGTGCCATGAAGTGGCATTCTGCCATTCTCACCACCCCGCGGCACATTGATAACGACTGTGGCTTCCCTGGTGAAAAAGGATTCCGCGGCATTTGTCAGTAATATTATCGGAATACCCAGACGTTTTGCTTCATGTACCGTCGTTTTCCCCTCACGGTGCGCGCTCTTCTGCGCCATCATGATCAGCACATCTCCACGCTGCAGGCCGATCAGTTGTTCGGCCAGCGCAATTCCCGAACGGTTAAGGCAGATAGCGGGGATCCCAATGCGGGTGAACAGTCTCGCACTGTACTCGGCCAGTATGCCGGACGCATTGATGCCAAACAGCGCCACCTGACGGGCACCGGCCAGTAAGGCAATGGCTTCAGAAATAGCCTGTCGGTTTGCGGGCTCTGCCAGGGCATCACAAGCGCGCTTATGGCCGTCGAGTACAAAGTCCATTCCTGACGTCATATCACACGAGAGTTCGCTGACTGTGGTGATCATCTTTTCTTCAGAATTGACCGATGTCCCAAACCACGCCTCCAGCGTTTTTTTCATATCCCGCAACCCGGCAAAACCTAATGCCTGGACAGCACGTATTACAGTCGCATCGGAAACTTCTGTGGCGGCAGCAATCTCCATGGCCGTTGCGTCCAGCGCTGCTTCACGATTGTTCTGGATATAAGACGCAACGGTTTGCAACCCTGGCGGGAGCGTATGAGCTCGTGCGCGATATCGTTCTCCGAAAACATCGATCCTTTTTTTAATTCGCACATCAGCCATGGAGTTTTACTTATCCTCTTAATTTTTAATCACTTAAAAATGACATCGGGTTAACGGGCACTTTTACCATCTTAGCAATGTAGTGTTTTTAGGGGGAAGAATATTTTTAATCCGGAGCAGTAAAGTCTTGGAATTTTCATTCTGGGGAGGGGGTTTTGTTATTATATTGAATTAAATCAATATCTTAATGTTGACCCTGCTTTGTCGGTAAAGGCACGGCCTGACGTATCTTCATGTAGCAGAAAAATGAAAAAGACAATTTACTACTACATCAGTGCGTGGTTGAATGATAATCAATTGCATTGACGGGGCTATTTGTTGCCCTATCAAAATAAAAATAAAAGACAGTGAACAGCCAGAAGATATAACCCATTTCTTTATGTGGATGTTGTTTTAACGCTATCTGGCAATTTTTTACGGAAAAGGCGTCATTTTCATACCAGGTCGAATTAAATGAATAATAAAGCGTTATTTAATTTTAAAAGAAAACACCATCCTGCACTAATTGCCGCTCTTTATGGCGTCGCGATGATAACCCCAAATACCGGTTATTCAGCAGACGATGGCGATACCCTGACGATTAGCGGTCAGGAGCAAAATAATCAGGGGTACAGCGCAGGCTCAAGTTCTGTTGCCAGCAAAACGCCGACACCTCGTCTTGACGAAGCGCAGTCGGTCAGTGTGGTGACCCGGCAACAGCTGGATGACTATCAGGCTGAGAGCCTTTCTGACGCGATGCGTTTTGTTGCGGGTGTGAGCGAGGGCAATACGCTGGCGGGCACGGAGGATGGCTTTGTCCGCCGTGGCTTCGGTTCCAACTCTGATGGTTCTGTTTATCGTGACGGCGTACGCAGCAGCCAGGGCCTCAATTTTGATGCCACCACTGAAAGGGTTGAAGTGCTGAAAGGCTCTGCTTCTTTACTGTATGGGATCCAAAATCCGGGTGGCGTGATTAATCTTGTGAGCAAAAAGCCGCAATACGACTGGCATACGAAAATCAGCGGGCGTTATGCCAGTGAGGGCGGCGGCGCAGGGACAGTGGATGTTACCGGCCCGCTGGGTAACGGGTTTGCATTTCGCATGATCGCTGAAAAACAAGATCAGGATTACTGGCGTAATTTTGGCAGTGACAAGCACACGTTACTCTCTCCCTCTCTGCAATGGTATGGCGAAAAGGCCAGTTTCCTGATCAGCTATTCCGATTATCGCTACGACATTCCTTACGATCGCGGTACCGCTTTTATTAACGGTAAACCGATCGATATCGGCTATAAAGACCGGCTGGACGATAAGTCAAACCGGGCCTGGGGACATAATAAAACCCTGAACGCCCATTATGACTGGCAGTTCAGCGACGACTGGAGTACCCGTCTCACGCTTGGCTGGAACCAGCGCCGCTACGACAATGACGAAGTCAGGGTAACCGCAGTGAACACAACAACCGGTGCGGTGACGCGCAGGGCGGATGCCAACCGCGGCTTTAATCACAAGACCAAATATGTTTCCTGGGATTTGCTGGGCTCGCAGGACATTCTGGGCATGAATCACAATATCGTGCTGGGCACGGATTATGAGATGAACCAGACCTATCGTGCGCATCAATATCAGGGCAAGGCGAACAGCAGCTTTAACTATAATGATCCGCAATACGACATCCTCTCACCGGTCGTCGACAGCACAACAGAGAATACCGCGAACGGAAATAACCTGAACCGTATCCACAGCCGTTCAGTGTATGCAAAAGACAGTATTTCGCTGACTCCCGACTGGATTGCCGTCGTCGGCGGTCGTTATCAGCATTATGAACAGCGTGCTTCAAAGGGATTTGATCCGGTTGTTCAGACACTGGATTCCGAAGGCAATAAGTTCCTGCCACAGGCCGGTCTGATTTATAAAGTCACGCCTGATGTGTCCCTGTACAGCAGCGTCAGCAAGTCCTTTACCCCGTCCACGGATGTTGATGATGACGGCAACGTCGGCAAGCCGGAGCAGGGCACGACCTGGGAAGTGGGCAGCAAATGGCAGATGACTCCGCGCCTGTTTGCCAGTGTGGCGCTGTATCGTATTGATGAGCGGGATATGTCGCTCAGCATCAACGGAAACACCCGCGCCATTGATAAAGCGCGCTCACGCGGTGCTGAATTTGAGCTCAACGGTGAAATTCTGCCTGACTGGGATATCAGCGCGAATTACAGCTATGACAAAGCGGAAATTGTCGATGATGGCGTGAATTCCGCCAATAATGGCAACCGCCTGCAAAACGCGCCACGCCATTCAGGGGCACTTTATCTGAGTCATAACCTGACCATTAACGGCCTGCCGGGGGATTTCCGCATCGGCGGGGGAGCACGTTATGTCGGCACGCGGGCGGGGGATCCGGAAAACAGTTTCACTCTGCCTGATTATGTCGTCGCTGACAGTTTCGTGGCCTGGAATAACCGGCTGTTCGGTGAGAAAACCCAGCTGAAACTGAACCTGAATAATCTGTTTAATAAACATTATTACACTTCCAGTGGCGGTAATCTTCGCGTGCGTGAAGGTGAAACCCGTAATTTAATGGTGCAGGCAAGTGTTGAATTCTAATCTGAATATGGCTTCTGTTCGCGGCCAGAAGCGTATGCTGCATGTGCTGGTTAGCCTGCTGCTTATGCTGTTACTGGCGCTGATAAGTCTGAAAACCCAGGCGCGAACTGTCATCGATATCGACGGCAATCATGTTGAAATTCCGGATAATCCGCAGCGTATTGTGCTGGGAGAAAGTCGCATGCTCTATACGCTGGCGATGCTGGAACCCGGCGATCCGGTCACACGCATCGTCGGCTGGCCCCTTGATTTGAAGAAATATGACAGTCAGATCTGGCAGATATTTGCGCAGAAGTTTCCCGATATGCTGGCTATTCCGTCGCTGGGGCTGGGCGGGACTAATGACATGAATCCTGAAAAGGTGCTGGCACTCAAACCGGATCTGGTCATTTTGCCGAGTCTGGCGCGCTATGACGATGCAGATTTACGGCTAAAAGCCATGCTCGACGCAGCGCATATTCCGGTTGTTAAAATAGATCTCCGTGTGCGTCTGCTTAAAAATACTACGCGCAGTGTGGCTATCCTGGGCGAAGTGCTTAATCAGAGCGCAAGAGCGCAGGCTTTCAATCGCTTCTACGATGCGCATATGCAGGTCATTCATGACCGCCTGGCTTCTTACCACGGGAAAAAGCCGACCGTGCTGCTTCAGCTACATCTTGGACGCCGGAATGAATGTTGCGTAACGGCGGTAAAGGGAAGTCTTGGTGAACTGCTGTCCTTTGCCGGGGGAGATAACATCGCCAGCAAAACGGTACAGGGCGTCTTTGGACGATTAAATGAGGAAATGGTGATCATGGCGCAACCCGAAGTTTACATCGCTACCGGCGCGGGTGCTGCTGAAGATCAGAATGATTTGAAACTCGGTCCGGCGATCACCCCCGGCATGGCGCAGCAAAGCCTGCGTGAATTAACGGCCAGACAGAATGGATTACGTGAACTGAAAGCCCTGCATAATGGCCGAACGGGCATAATTTGGCAGAATTTCTACTTAAGTCCATGGCACGTTGCCGCCACGGAATTTATGGCGAAGACACTATATCCGGAACTGTTTGCGGATATCCAACCGGAACAAACGTTGAAGCAGATTTTCCATGATTATCTGCCGATACCTTACAGCGGCACATTCTTTGCGACTGGCGGTCAGTAAACACGTCAGACCCTGGCATGAGGTTTACTGAGTCCCTCCCGGATAAAACATCACGCCATGATGATATTGTTGGCGTTTCCTTATAAGGGCTGCTCCTGAGCGGCCCTTTTTCACATCGTTTCCTGCTTATTCCGCTTTGTGATAATTACCTTGCTCGTCTGCGCTTTCAAAAACCATTGAAACGGAGTTCACACAGTGACGCAGATTCTTCTCGGTTAAATATTCTCCCTCAAAGACATGCCCCAGATGCGCCTTGCAGTTGGCACAGACAATTTCGGTTCTGCGGCCATCGGCATCAGGCACGCGCTCAACCGCACCCGGAATTTCATCATCAAAAGCGGGCCAGCCGCAGTGAGATTCAAACTTATGTTCTGACGAATACAGCGGCGCAGAACATCTTTTGCAGACATAACGGCCCGGTGAAAAGTGCTCATTATATTCACCGGTATAAGGGCGCTCCGTCCCTTTATTTTCAATAACAAAACGTTCGAATTCGTTGAGTTCTTTATTCATTCTGATGACTCCTCAGATTACAGACATTGCAGGTGCTGGCTTTCAGTTTACACGATAAACCTGACCGCGTGGCGTACACGACCGGACCTGAGCACCTGCTGCTAAGCGCCGGTCAGCGGGAGTTCATCGACTCAGTCATCATCACACTGACTTTTTCCATCACCGGCGCGGCCAGTGTGTTGCCTTGCGCTTCTTGCTCTTTTACCCACTGAGCCTGAGCGTCCTGATAGCGGGTAACCTGTTTCCAGTGGGCCACTTCGCTGTGTTGCAGCTCGCGGACATTTGCGCCCTCTTTGCGCAGGGCATCGAGCTGTGGTTCATAATTGCTGTCCATCACTGAACCGGCAGTTTTGTAGGCGATGCCGGCAGCGCGGGTGATGGCGTCTTTATCCTGCTGCGCCAGCCCGTTCCAGACTTTCTGATTCATCACCAGCAGATAAACATGGCCCAGCCACAGCTCTTTCGAGACTAAAACATCAGGTGCCATCTTCTGAATTTTAAGATCATAACCGCTGTCGACATTTACCATAATGCCGTCCAGCGTACCGGTTTTAAAGGCTTCCACAGTCTGCGGCCCCCACGGCATGGTCACCGGCGTGGCACCGGCATTACGCAGAAAACCCTGATGCCAGAAACTGGCTGAACGCCAGGTTGTCCCTTTAATATCCTCAAGGTTTTTGAGCGGATGTGTGCTGAAAAATGCCAGCGGATAACCCGTGGCAATCAGCACATTCACTACGCCTGCTTTTTTCAGTTCAGCAGGGAAGGCGGGGATTTCAGTAAAAACGCGACGGAAGAAAGCAATTTGCTTATCGCCGGAAGGCCCGACCGGAAAGCTTTTGAAGATCTGATGCAGCGGCAGTTCTTTCGCGGCATATTCCGGCACGACAATGCCGATATCTGCTGTCTTTCCCTCGCGCACGGTGCGTAATGCGTCGTAGCTGGTCGAAAGTTCGCCGCCCCAGTGCGCTTCAATCTTAAGGCGACCCTGAGATTCTTTTTCGACAGCAGGAAAGAACACGTCGTGGATAAAACCTGTACGCATTCCGCCCAGCGGTTCGTGATCGGTATATCGCAAGGTGGTGGTGGCTGAAACAGCCGCCGGTAAAAGGAGCAGGGCGAGCGCAAACGCCAGAGGTTTTCTGATTAATTCCATGTAATCTCACATTTTGGTCAGGCAAAACCTGAGTTTATCTGCTGACCAAAAATGTGAATGTGCGTTAAAACAGCTTATGCAGAAAGATGTAGGTTCCGTTCGGGCCGAACAGGAATTCGGCAAGTGCGCCGATTTCATCTGGCGTACCCACGCGACCTGCCGGTGACCTGGCGAGCATATTTTGATAAAACGCGCCGCGTTCATCACGGTTAGCCGTATTTAACGGATGTTAAACCAGCCAGTCGTTTCCTCAATTACACGCCACAGTTTTTGGGGTATAGCAAGTTTCTCTACGTCTGATGCAGCAATATTGAGAGCAATTTTTCCTTCAGCTTTGCCATCCACGAATTGAACTCAGTCTGGGTTCATAACCATACCCTGACCTACTGCCGTCAATGATACGCCTGCTTTTACAGCATCCTCGGCTTGCTCTGGTGTTCGCAACTGCCCGGCAACAATCAGAGGTATACGTCCAGCAAGATGATCACGCACGATTTCGATGACTTTGGGGCCATTCGGTGCATCAACTGGTCTGGCTTCAAGTGCATTACCGAGTGATACATGAAGATAATCGATACCCTCATCGACCAGGCGGTCAACCAGCTGAAGCGACTCATCAATGCGCAACCCATCTTCGTAATGCTCATCCGGGGAAATGCGGTATCCCATCAGGAAGGGATGGGTTGCATGATCAGCAATCGTTTTACGCACACTCTCAATGACGCTGAGCGGGAAACGCATACGGTTTTTAAGAGAGCCGCCCCATTGATCTTCTCTACGGTTGGAATGAGGTGAGAAAAAGTTTTGAAGTAAAAAACCATGGGCACCATGTAGCTCAACACCATCAAATCCTGCTTCTATTGCACGGCGAGTTGCTTCCCCGAAATCCTGAATAACAGTTTCGACTTCAGTGCATGTCAGTTCACGAGGGGTAACGGACGGTGCGAAAGGACCGGCGTCACCGGGAATAGCACTTGCAGCCACAATATCCGAAACCAGTTCAGGGCTGGTTTTCACACCTGCATGGAATATTTGTAAGATCGCCGGTGCTCCACCGCTTTTTGCAGCAATAGCAAGGCGCTTTAAGCCAGGAATAAATTTGTCGTCATACGCAGCAAACTCTCCCGTAAACCCAATGCCGTTTTCCTGAACATGTGTACAGCCAGTAATGACCAGCCCGATATCCTGAACGCGTCGACGATAATATGCTTCTTCCTCATCAGATACCGTGCCGTCATCATTACCCGCCCAGGTCGTCATCGGAGCCATCACAATACGGTTGCGCAGCGTCACACTTTTACCAAGTGGAAATTTTTCTAGTAGTGGAGTTTGTTTCATGGATAGTCATACCTATGCGAGATTTTTCTTGAAGAAAGGAGCCAGCTTACTCGCTGCAACCGTTGCACCCTGACCATCATAGAGGTCCATATGGGTGGCACCCGGAATGATATGCAGCGTTTTTTGAACAGAGGCCGCAGTGTTGTGTAATTCCTGGCTGTGCCAGAGCGATCCTGCTTTACTACCGGCTACAATCAGAAGTGGTTGTGTTAAATAGACATCCGCCCCTTCAAATCCGGTGAAAGACGCCAGCGTACTGATACTTGTCATCAGCATTTGATTGGTAGAAGTAGGATATTTTCCGCGTTCAGTCAGATAGTAGTCCGCAGCTTCCTGAAGATCTTTGGGGGCACTGGTATCACCCAATTTGGGCACATAGTTGACATAAACCGGTGTGCCGCCTGCTGCTTCGACTGTGCGCTGTTTAGCAACCGCATCCAGAGTTGGGATGAGTTCAGATTCTGATGTTGTTCCTTCCCAGCCTTTACGGGTCGCCGCTCCAACATCTACGGCACTGACCGTTGCCAGCGCTTTGATTCGGCGTTCCGTCATCGACGCTTTAACCGTGATACCACTGCCTGCACAAACGCCTAATGCGCCGATTCGATTATTATCGACATAAGGCAGAGTCGTCAGGTAATCGACTGCACTATAGAAATCGACGACTCGCTTCATGGGGTCATCAACAAAACGCGGTAATCCGCCACTAGCCCCCTGATGGGAGGCATCAAACGCCAGGGTGACAAATCCTTCTTTAGCCAGTTTGAGGGCATAAAGTCCAGCTGTCTGTTCCTTAACGCCACCACCAGGGTGGACAACGACAATAGCAGCGTATTGGCGGTTTTCGCTGAAATCCGGGGGGACGTAGATATTTCCGGACATCATTATCTCATTGTTCCGGAACAGGACGCTGGTGACTGTGATGCCATCTACGTGTGTAGTGGTGCCAGATGTATTAGGTGTAGGTGAGAGCATGGCTGAGGCATGACCCGCGATCAGTAATCCTGCTGAGGCCACTGAACTCGTCAGGATAAAATTACGGCGACTTAACCCACCTGTTTTTTTACTCATTGCAAGACTCCTTCATATACATGATGGCGGCCCTGGCCGCTGAAAGAACATGGATTGTTTCAGCGGCTATCTTAATCTCTTTAGTATTGAGAAATTAGATGCTTAATTTCGCATGGGCTTAGAAGGAGGTTTTATTAATAGGGGTATAAGTCACTGAGTTCGACATGAAACAGGACAAACAGCGCTCAAAGGTTATGGGGCACGGAGTGCTTTGAGCACAAGTGCAAATGCCGGAGAATGTTGTAGACGGCTGGGGTAGTAAAGATGATAGGGGGGACGCGGTGGACACCAGTCTGTCAGCACCTGGACTAACATCCCGTTTTCAAGATAATTCTCCACGATATCTAGCGGCAAATAAGCAAGTCCCAGTCCATCAAGGGCGGCCTGCCTCATCATATTTATCGTGCTGAAAGTCGCTCGTCCATCAATACGGACCTTAATTTCCGTCTCATCCTTGCGAAACTCCCAGGTATAGAATCCGCCATGAGTGGGCAGGCGTAATCTGATACAGCTATGATCGTTTAAATCACGAGGCGTTCCCGGATAGGACTTCCCCATGAAGTAAGAGGGCGCTCCGACCACTGCAAAACGGAAGTCCCTGGCAAGTGGCAGGGAAACCATATCCTTATCGACCTGTTCGCCCAACCGAACGCCAGCATCATAACGCTCAGCGACAATATCTTTGAGTCCGTACTCGCTGATAATTTCAATGTTGATATCGGGATACTCAAGCATCACCGGGGCGAGTTTAGGCCAGAGAATTGTATCGGCTGCATGTTCAACGGCAGTAATACGCACAGTACCGGCTGGTTTTTCTCTCAACCCGCTGAGTGCGGCGATCTCACTTTCAATTTCGTCAAAATGTGGTCCTATACGGGAAAGTAGCCGCTCGCCAGCTTCTGTCACAGAAACGCTACGCGTGGTACGGGTAAGAAGGCGAAGGCCAAGATCTGCTTCAAGAGTCCTTACGGTGTAGCTCAGCGCCGACTGCGAGACACCTAACTGAGCGGCCGCTTTTGTGAAACTTTTTTCACGGGCAACTGCGATAAAAGCTTGATAATCGTTCACATTTTTACGGCGCATTTATTGACCAGGTTTTTTGGATTAATATTTCTTACTTATAAAATAATTCCTGGCGTGGAGGTTTGTCTATTGGTAACGATCCAACGTTCCACATCCACGACAAGTATCCATTAGCACTCACTCATGCTCAATTGAACCAAGGCTTACCAACTTCCGCTTTTGGCACACAGCATACAAGTATCTGGCGCTGAAGGTCTGCTGAGAGCGATCAGCGGACATTAACGATTCGTGGGCCATCATGTTGACTAAATCTGGTTAGCACTAATTCAATAATTTTGACATCAGCTCAAAAAACATTGGCAGGTCATGGCTGATCGAGAAGGACGCATTTATGGCTTTACGTGCGATTAAACCGTCAATAAAGGCAAAAAGTATAATCGTGATTTCCTCCAGGTTAATGTTCCGGCGAAACTCTCCCGCCGCAATACCTTCTGTGATAATCCCTGCAATACTTTTCCGCATGATGATATCACTGGATATATACGTTTTTTGCAATTCAGGGTTCCGTGCAGATTCCGCAATGATTTCAACCCACAGTTGATGCGTGACTGGGTAACCTACATCGCTTATGCATGAAGTAACCTGCGTACAAAGGCGGTCGAAATAAGTACCGCCAGATGGAGTGTTATGGGCTATCAACGCTGAATTCTGCTCCTCAAGAACGATTGCCTTGATGAGGTCATCTTTGCTCTTGAAATACGTGTACATTGCTCCCTGGCTGATCCCAGCCCGGATGGAAATTTCACGCACGCTTGTCGCACTAAAGCCTTTTTCTGCAAAGCAGGCTGCAGCAGCGGTAATCAGCTTATGGTAGGTTTCAGTTTTCTTTAACATGTCGACTATTACGTTTAATCTGGTGCCCAGACTTTAACGCTCTTTTATAATAGGAGCCAGGGTAGAACGCTGTAGCCTGGCTCCCGCAATCCGATGTTACTTTATAAGCGGTAATGCACTGAGCATATTCTTGAGGTTCAGCATATCCCAGGGCAAATGTTCAGCGATCGTGAGGCCAACAGGTTGTGCTTTTGAGGTAGCCTGAGCTATCAGGTTGAGTACATTTTCAATAGTCAGTTTGCCTTCTGCCACGTCACCAAAGTCATGCTCTCCTCTGCCAGGCCTTGCGAAAAGAACAGAACGGAAAAGTGATGGATCGAGAACGTCCAGATCAATGTGTATCGCCAGATATTCAATATTTTCCTTTTCAATCCACTCAATAACGTCTTTCCCTTCGTCTTTGATTTGTTCAGGACCGATAGTCGCAATGTTATGATGAGCAAGATATTCCGCTTCATAAGTCAGTGGATCGTGGATACCGGCAATCATTATTTTTGAGGGATTGAGTCTGGTGGCCACATGAGCAAGCAAGTCTTTATCACCTGTTCCAATCATTGCTCCCAGAACATGAGCATGGGCGTTTGGATATTGTTTTGCAGTCTGTACGTCGGGATGGGAGTCAATCCAGAGCACACCGAGTCTATCACCGTATTTATTGAGCAGATGTGAAAAAGGTGCCAGTGATACCAGGCAATCGCCGCCAAATACGACAATTGAATCGGGATCATGTTTCTCAATCAGAGCGGCTGCATCCTTGAGTTGCCTGATAATTTGAGGTTTAGCGTTAATGCCGTCCACCTCAACCAATGGCTCCGTTGTGGGCTCATCGACCGGAACAGACTCAACAGGACCATCCGATTCGGGTGAAAGATACGAGAGAAGAAGCGAGCCAAGATGATAGGGGGGATTATTGCCACCTTGCCATTGAGGAAATAATAATCTGAGTGTTTTACTGGTCATAATTTGCCTGTCTTGTTTGAGCAATGGATTGATTTGTGTGAAATTACCACTATAAAAATGAATGATCGTTCATTCATTTTACGTAATCATTGCTTTTCCGCAAGCAGCGCGGCACGTTCAGCTAATGCCGCAAAGTGAGAGCCTTTTTACCGAACACAAAAATCATCAGGTGCAGGAGCTGTCGGGCAGCGTGCGCATTCCCCTTCCACCTTTGTTTGAAAATCAAGAAATTTTGCGGCGTTTACTTAAGCATTTGCGAGATTATCCGCACCTGAATATCGAATGGCTGCCGACCGGGACGGATCTCAATATTATCGATGAACAGATTGATATCGGGATCAGAATTGGTACCGTGCGGATAACCGCTTTATTGTGAAATGCATTTGTCCGGTGGGCGTCAATATTGTGGCGTCACCTGATCTCATGGCCCGCACGGGTGTCCCGGAGTCTTTACGTGACCTGCAATTTAATTACCCGCTCAGCGCGCTGAATAACAGTAACTCCGGACGGGTCTGGCCCTGGCAATTTTCCGCCCCCATCAGCCTCTGCTACCCGCCCGCATACGGCTGGTCTTTGACTGGCTGACGCAGATCCTCAAAGAGCTGTTCAGCGAATAGCGGCGTTATTAAGGAAATAAAAAAGCGCCATGTTTGCACATGGCGCTGGTGTGATTAAACGGCTGTGTTTAACGGCTGATGTTAGAAATCAACATTGACGCCCAGCTGGAAGCTGCGACCTGGCATCACGGCCAGCGCTTTGTTGTATTCATCCTGATTAGTGGTATCAGTCAGAGTACGGCTGCTCAGGTAATCCCAGTATTTGCGGTCGGTGATGTTGTAAACGCCGCCGCTGAGTTTCACGTTCTTCGCGACTTTCCAGTACGCCGTTGCATCAACCATACCGTAGCCCGGTACGTTCATGTATTCGGTGGTGGAACCCGTGATTGGCGTACCGGCGTTGGTGTAGCTCTGACGGTTTGTCGCTTCGGCTTTTTTACCTTTGACGAAAGTCGCGGTCAGCGCAGTACCATACACGCCGGATGGGTCATCCCACGCCACGCCAGCGACAAATTTCATTGGCGGCACGCTGTCGAGATCAACATATTTGTCGCCATCGTAGCTGGATTTCGATTCACCTTTGGCATAACCCAGTGCGAAGGTGGTGCTCAGACCGTCAACGCTGCTGAACCAGGTACCATAGTTAATTTTGGTGCTCAGATCGCCACCATAGATAAACGCTTCATCGCGGTTTTCGGCCTGATAAATCGTATAAATATTGGAGGGCACATTGGTGAACATGCCCGGGTTGGCCGCACGGCTGTAACGGGTGTTGGCAATAAAGTTCTTGTAGGTGTTGTAGAAAACGGAAGTCTTGAAGGTTACACCTTCAGTCGCTTCACCTTTCATACCCCATTCGAAGTTATTGCTGGTCTCGGTTTTCAAATCCGTGTTGCCGATCAGCGCGTATTGCTGAGAACCGGCATAAGAAGAACCGAGGTTCCAGGAACCGTAAAGCTGGCTGGCATCCGGGAATTGCGCACCACGGCGATATTGCAGGTAAGTCATCAGCTTAGGCGTGATGTCATAGGTGAACGCCAGGGACGGCAGAACTTGCGTATCGGAATTGGCTTTGCCATATAGGGTAGAAACCTGGCCTTCAGAGACGGTGCTGTTGGACAAGTCAGACAGATCTTTCGCTTTGGTGTTCTGATACGCCACACGCACTGCAGGCACGATGGAGAAGTCATGGCCATCGAGGTCAAACTTCATGGTGTCCTGCAGGAAGCCGCCGAGAATATAAGAACGGCTGTTCGCTTCCGGCTGCATGATAGTGGTGTAAACGCTTTGCTCCGGGCTTTCACGGAACGGACGTTCAGTGTTGGACATACGACCGTTGATACCGGCGCTCAGCTCATGACGACCCAGCGTTTTCAGCCAGCTGGTTTCCCCGCCGAAAGTGTTGACGTCATAGTTGGAATAGACGTTCATCATCTGCTTACTGGCGTTCGGCATGTAGGTATTGTCGTGCGCCTGCGTGTACTGGTAATACACTTTCGAAACAATAGCATCGACGTAATCGTTGAACGGCGTCCATTCGTCTTTCAGCGTCGCGCCCCAGCGGCGGGTGTTACTTTGCTGCTGTGCGGTGCCGAGAATGGCGCTGCCTGAGCTGTTCCACGCATCGTAATGGGTATGGTTTACTTTTTCGTAATAATCGAGCGTACCGGTGACTTTATGTTCGTCATTTGGCTGCCAGATAACGGATGTCATGACTGCGTCGGAGTGCCAGTTAGCCGGATACGCATCGTGCGTTCCGCTGTTATTGCTGGTTTCCTGGCCGTCGCGGCGGCTGATGGCGATCAGACCACGCAGGGTTTCATCACCTGCGGCGGCGGTGATGCCGTTGTGCCAGGAGCGGTCGGAAGAATCATAATCAGACTGGTAACCGAAATAGGTTTCCTTGCCCGGACGCAGATAATCATCGGCAGATTTTGGCAGGAAGGAAACGGCACCGCCGATTGAGGTGTTGGCGCGATCAGCTGAGGTGGCACCGGATTCGATATCTACCTGGCCGTAAATGTAAGGATCGATGTAATCACGGCCAATACCGGAGGTGCCCAGACCTGCGCGGCTTGCGTAGCTGCGGCCAGTGGCGCTTGGCTGTGGAATGCCGTCGACATCGATGCCGACGCGGTTGCTTTCCAGACCACGGATGTTATAGCCGGTATAACCGTTACGGTCGAAGCCGCTTTTGCCGTTGCCGGAACCGCCGCTGGAGCCGGTAGCGGTGATCAGGGGCTCATAACGCATGATAGTGCCGAAATCATTGCCGCCTTTTTGCTGCATTTCTGCTGCGGTGATGGTGGTTTTCGAGCCCGGTTTTTTATCCGGTATCGTTTCGGTCACCGTCATCACTTCTTCATTGTTCTGCGCCAGATCCTGCGCAGTACGCACCACCGGTTTTTTCCTGATGGCTTCAGAAGCTGGCGTTTTATTGGCTGCCAGATCGGTGGTATCTGTAATCGCTTGTGCTGCATTTACGTTAAAGGTGGTGGTGAGAATCGTCCCCATGAAAATGACGTTTTTCACCAAACCCTGCTGTGTAAAGGATTTGAACATTTGTTTTTAGCCCTGCACTATTTTTAAAAGTTCTGCTCGCATTTACTGCCTTTCGACAAATCAGACGCGCTGGTCATCTGCTTTCAATTCTTCCGTAAAAAGCCCTTGTCCTTATAAAATATGGGTTTATTTAACGTCCATACCCACTTCGGCTTGGTGCGAATGATAATGATACTGAGAATTGTTATCAACAAATTGATAAATAAAAATGGGCTTCTTAACGAAATCTTTGCAATGCGTGGCTCAGAATGAACTACCGCGAGATCAAAAGTGCAGGGGATGATGCCTGTGTCCTTACGTTTTTCAGGGTTGCGGAAAATACTCCTAAGATATATCTTTCGCTCAACCTTACTTCAAAAGAGAAAACGTGATGACTCAACATCGCAACGAAACCCCTGCCGTAAACCTGCCTGTCCGCATCAAGAACGACCTGGTTTTCCGTCATATCACCGTCAAAAGCAGCAAAAACGTTGCTGGCTGTTTTCAGCGTATCGTGTTGAACGGCGACGATCTGAAAGGTTTTACCTCGCGTGGTTTTGATGACCACATCAAACTGTTTTTCCCGGCAAATCCCGGTGATGTGATCACGCCGCCGACCGCGACCGACGAAGGCATTGTCTGGGGCGAAGGGCCGCGTCCGCTTAACCGCGAATACACGCCGCTGCATTTCGATGCACAAGCCAACGAACTGACGCTGGATTTCTATCTTCACGATGGCGGTGTCGCCAGTGAATGGGCGGCTGGCGCGAAGCCGGGCGATAAACTGATCATCGGCGGACCGCGAGGTTCACTGATTATCCCGACCACTTACGCATGGCAGTTGTATGTCTGCGATGAAACCGGTCTTCCGGCGGTGAAGCGCCGTTTACGCGAGCTGAAACAGGTCGCGTCTGCCGCGAAAGTGACCGTGCTGGTCAAAGTGAAAGATGTCAGTTGCGTTAGCTACTTAGACGATGAAAAAGAGTTCGACATCGAATGGATTGTCAGTGAAGAACAAAACGGTTATCAGGAAGATGACGCGGCAGTTAAAAAACTGAAAAGCCTCTCTTTGCCGGAAAGTGATTACTACATCTGGGCGACCGGTGAGGGGAAATTTGTTAAAGGGCTGAATGATTACTTCGTCGAAAATTGCGGACTGGACGCCAACCTGGTGCGTTGTGTCGCTTACTGGCACAACAAGTAACGATGATGAATCATAAACACCGTCGCGAAAGGATGTTTGAAACGGGTGATATCCGTCTGCTGATGCTGCATTTTTTACAGCAACGTTCCGCTCACGGTTATGAACTGATCAAAGCCATCGAAGAACTCTCCAAAGGCGAATACACGCCGAGCGCCAGTATCATTTATCCGAACCTGACGTTCCTGGAAGAACAGGGTCTGGTCACGGCAAATCAGGAAGAGGGCGGTAAGAAACAATATTCGATTACGCCGGAAGGCACGCAGTCGCTGGCAGAGCAGGGTGATTTGCTCGGTTCAGTAACAGAGAAACTGCATTCACTGGCGATTTTATCGAATAACCGCAGTATTCCGGAAATGCAGCGGGCGATTAACAATATGCGCATGGCGCTCAATTTGCGCCTCGCCAAAGGGCCGATCGAACAGGAAACGCTGTATAAAATCACCGATGCGTTAGATCGCGCGACCAAAGAAATTGAGCGCAGCTAATGCAGTTAATAAAACAAATCCCCAAAATCATTCGGGTTGTATCAAGGCGGCAACTGAATGAATCCCCGGGAGCTTAGTTAACTAAGTGACCGGGGGGAATTAAGGCAGCCAACGCAGAGACAACGTGAAGGATGAAGGGGAGTCTAGCTTTCAGGCCACGGGGTCAATATTTCATAGCCATCTTTTGTCACCGCAATCATATGTTCCCATTGCGCGGATAACGAATGATCTTTAGTCACCACCGTCCAGCCGTCGGGCAGCACTTTATTCTGCTTTTTACCGGCGTTCAGCATCGGTTCGATGGTGAATAACATGCCTTCCTGCAACACCAGTCCGCGGCCTTTTTCACCGTAATGCAGCACCTGCGGATCTTCGTGATAACCCATGCCGATGCCGTGTCCGCAGTATTCTTCTACGATGGAAAACCCTTCGCGCTTCGCCACTGACGCAATGGCATGACCCACATCACCGAGGGTTGCGCCGGGACGCACCACTTCGATACCGGCCATCATTGCTTCAAAGGTGGTATCCACCAGACGGCGAGCCATAATGCTCGGCTCACCGGCGTAATACATGCGGCTGGTGTCGCCGTACCAGCCATCTTTAATCAGCGCCACGTCGATGTTCACGATGTCGCCTTTCTTCAGCGCTTTGTCAGAAGGAATACCGTGGCAAATCACATGGTTGACGGAGGTACACGTGGTTTTCTGATAGCCGTGATAACCGATATTTGCCGGGATCGCCTGTAATTCGTTGACGATAAAATCGTGGCAGATGCGGTCCAGTTCATTGGTCGTGACACCCGGTACCACATAAGGCGTGATCATATGCAGCACCCGCGCCGCCAGTTTACCGGCGATACGCGCTTTATCGATGCCTTCCGGCGTTTTGACCATGCGGTTATTGTTGACGAAATATCGGCTGTCTAAACCATTATTCATTGCTTGCCTTCCTGTGTGTGCCGCCGACATTTAACAGCGTTCGGATACTTCCGGTGTTTTCTTCAGATTCCATGCTGCAACGCACCAGCAATTGCGAAATCTCGCTGTGCGTCATGTCCGGATGAGTTTCCATCAGCATACCGATTTTCATCCAGTGCTCGGCCTGCGCGTTGATGGAACGCGTATACGCCAGACTGGCGATGCGCAGATTCTCATGCATCAGTTCGGAGATTTTAATGATACCCATCGGGCGTCCTCGATAGTATACGAATCATATATGTTTTATATACTACGCAGGTCGCTGTCAATTTTCCAATAAAAAAGCCTCCGCTGAACAGACGGAGGCGTTTTCGCTGCATAGCCGGGTTTAGCGGCGTTTACTGGGCAGAGGTGTTTTTTTTCATGGCATCTTTCGACATGTTGTCTTTGGACATTGAGTCTTTAGACATGCTGTCTTTCTTCATATGATCTTTCGACATGCAGTCTTTGCCCATGCTGTCTTTAGCCATGGAATCTTTACTCATGCTGTCTTTTTTCATGCAGTCTTTCGACATATGGCCCATGGTATCTTTCTTCGCCATCGCGTCAGCAGCATAAGTGGTGCTCACAGCGCCCATCATCAGACAAGCAGACATCATCATTACGGTTAACTTTTTCATGATAAATCCTTCTTTTAGGTTTTGAGATACAAAGGTTGTTGTGGACAGTGTTGATCCTTGAGGATCGTGTTCAGCTTCCGCCGAACCAGTTGTAGCCCTGATCTTCCCAGTAGCCACCAGTGAACTTGTTTGTTATTTCAATCACTTCAATATGCTTTGGATTCTTATAGCCGAGTTTGGTCGGCATTCTGAGCTTCATCGGGAAGCCGTATTTTCGCGGTAAAATTTGTCCGTCATAAGTCAGCGCCAGCAGGGTTTGCGGATGCAGTGCCGTCGCCATATCAATGCTGGTGTAATACTGATCTGCGCATTTAAAACTGACGTATTCCGCCGTGAGATCGGCCCCGATCAGACGCAGAAAATCACCGAACGGCACGCCGCCCCATTTGCCAATCGCGCTCCAGCCTTCGACACAAATGTGACGAGTCACCTGGCTGACCTGCGCCATTTTGTACAGCGTTGGCAATGACCATTCGCGTTTATCCAGCGCCAGACCGGCGATTTTCAGGCGATAAGCGTTACCGTCTACTTCCGGTGCGTCGTCTTCGGCGTAAAAAGCGTTAAACGGAAACGGACGTGTGATCATCGATTCGGCGTACACCGGCGCCAGGCGCGTCGAGCCAAACAGCCAGCCTTGTACGCGGTCGTTGAATCCAGAAATCTTACCGAGCGCGTTTTCGACGCTGGCGTTATCGCTGATATCGCAACCGGTGAGCATCGCGACGCCGCCGAGTGTCAGCCCGCGTTGCAGGAACAGACGGCGTGAGGGCGCATCCAGTTCGCGGATAATCTGTTTTTTCGCTTCCTGAAAAATCGCTTCGCTGTCGGAAGGGCTGAAAATCTGGCTGATACTTTTTTTGAGGATGTTTTTCATCAGGTCTTCCTTAACGTCCGCGGATCATGGCAATCAGGGTTTTCGGCACCAGCGCCACCATCACGATATGCAGCACCACAAATCCCACCAGTGAAGCCATCGCCAGAAAATGCACATAACGCGCCGTATCAAAGCCGCCCATCAGTTCGCGCAGCAGCGGAAATTGCACGGATTTCCACACCACCAGCCCGGAAAGCACCAGCACAATGCCGTCAAACATCACGAACACATACGCCGCACGCTGAACCATATTGTAGTGACGCAAATCGTCGTGTTTCAGCTTGCCGCGCACGGCAGCCAGTAAATCGTTGAAGATGCCGCGCGGCGCCAGAGGCCAGAATTTTCGTTTCATGCGGCCGGTAAAAATATTCATCAGCAGATAAAACAGGCCGTTGAAACCAAACAGCCACATCCCGGCAAAGTGCCACTGAATACCGCCACCGAGCCAGCCACCGAGTGTGACGGTTGGCGGAAAATCAAAATTAAACAGCGGTGAGGCGTTATAAATCTGCCAGCCGCTGGTGACCATAATCAGCACCGCCAGCGCGTTCAGCCAGTGCGTCAGACGCAGCCATAACGGATGCACGATGGCGGGTTTTTGTTTTGCCTGTCCGGGTAAATCCGTGTGTATTGTCATGATGAAGTCCGGCTGTCCGTCCTGTGATGAACCGAGTATTGAGCGGATTTGTTCCCCGATACCTCACGCAAAGTTAAATAAAATGTGATAACTCGCGGGCGGTTGCTTGTGTAGACTCAAACCATTGGGGAGTGCCATGTTTTGGGATGACATATGGATAAGACGAAGAAGATCCTGATCGTTGAAGATGACGGGGATATCGCTGAACTGCTCAGCCTGCATCTGCGCGATGAGGGCTATGAAATAACCCACGCCGCAGACGGTAATCTGGGCGTGGCGCATCTGGAAAAGGGCGGCTGGGACGCGCTGATCCTCGATCTGATGCTGCCGGGTGTAGACGGTCTGGAAATCTGCCGCCGTGCGCGCAACATGACGCGTTATACGCCGATCATTATTATCAGCGCACGTTCCAGCGAAGTGCATCGGGTGCTCGGGCTGGAACTGGGCGCGGATGATTATCTGGCAAAACCTTTCTCCATGCTGGAACTGGTGGCGCGGGTCAAGGCGCTGTTCCGGCGGCAGGAAGCGATGAGCCGCAATATGAAAATGGATGCCGGTACCCTGAGTTTTTCCGGGCTGGTCATCGACCCGATTGCTCGCGAAGTGATGCTCAGTCAGCAGCCCGTTGAACTGACGCCGCGAGAGTTTGATTTGCTGTATTTCTTTGCCAAAAATCCCGGCAAAGTGTTCTCGCGCCTCAGCCTGCTCAATCAGGTCTGGGGCTACGAACACGAAGGGTATGAACATACGGTGAACACCCATATCAACCGTCTGCGCATCAAGATAGAAGCTAATCCGGCCGAGCCGGAACGTATTCTGACCGTGTGGGGAAAAGGCTACAAATTCGTGTCTTCCGCTGAAGACGCGCAAGGGTAAATCATGAAAAATCTCACGCTGGCGCAAAGACTGACTCTGGTATTTACGGTGTTACTGATCGCCTGCTGCGCGCTTTCCGGCTATATGCAGGTGCGCTCCAGCAACCAGTACAGCCAGTCGGTGATCCAGCGGCTGTCGGCCAATCTGGCGACGCAGATAGCGGCGAATAATCCGCTGCTCAGCGAGGGCGACTGGGATCCGAAAGTGGTCCATGCCCTGTTCGATCAGCTGATGGCGGTGAATCCCAGCGTTGAAGTTTATCTGCTGGACAAAGACGGCAATATTGTCGGCAATGCCGCTCCTGCTGGCAGATTGCAACAAAAGCGCATTGATCTCGCGCCGGTTAACGCGCTGCTGCATGGTGCGAAAATGCCGGTATATGGCGACAATCCGAGGGATCCGCATACTCCGCAGGTCTTCAGTGCTGCGCCGTTGCGGGTCAACGGAGAAACTCAGGGTTACGTGTACATCGTTCTGCTCGGCGATGCTTACACCGCGCTGACCAGTGACGCGCAATATCAGTCGGCGATATCTCTGGCGCTGCGCTCGATGGGGCTGGTGGCGCTGTTTGGTTTGCTGGCCGGTGCGCTGGCGTTCCGCTGGGTGACGCGTCCGGTGCGAAAACTCACGGCGCAAATTGCCGAACTTGATACCGGCGGCATGGACGCCATTCAGGCGCTGGCGAAAACGCAGACACCGGCCGGTGCCGCCCGCGATGAAGTCACGCAACTGCAACAGGCATTTGTCGCGCTGGCAAAACGTATCGATCAGCAATGGCAAAGCCTGATGGTGCAGGATCAGCAACGGCGTGAATTTATCGCCAATATTTCCCACGATCTGCGTACGCCGCTGACGTCGTTGCACGGTTATCTGGAAACGCTGTCGGTGAAATCAGACCATCTGAGCAATGAAGATCGCCAGCGTTATCTGAATATCGCTCTGACGCAGAGTAAAAAAGTCGGCCGTCTGGCGCAGGAATTATTCGAACTGGCGCGGCTGGAATACGGCGTGGTGAAACCGCAGAAAGAGCCGTTCTCGCTGAGTGAGCTGGTGCAGGATGTATTCCAGAAATTCGAGCTGGCAACGGAAACGCGCGGGCAAAAATTACTGGCGGATATCACACCGGGTATTCCGCTGGTGAACGCCGATCTCGGTATGATTGAACGGGTGCTGACCAACCTGCTGGATAACGCCATCCGCTTCACGCCGGAAGGCGGGACGATCGAAATTAAACTGTGGCCGCACGAAGGGCAGGTGATGGTGCAACTGAAAGACAGCGGGCCGGGGATTGCGCCGGAACTGAAGGACAACCTGTTCGTGCGTCCGTCGATACTCAGTACCAACAAACACCGCGCAGGCGGGCTGGGGCTGATGATTGTCCGCCGTATTCTGCAACTTCACGGCAGTGATATCCAGCTGATTGAACAGTCAAAACAGGGTGCCTGTTTTCAATTTTCAGTGCCGGTCTGAATCCTGATTATGTTTTTGTAACAGCATGAAAGAGTGAACTATAATCTTTCACTCTTCATGCTGACTGGACGACCAGAGACTCAGCCATACTAAGCAGGGACGACCTTGCGCGTTTTCAGGAACTATCATGGCCTGGTTCTATCTATTTCTTGCCGGTATTTTCGAAGTGGTCTGGTCGACCGCAATGAAAGATTCCCACGGTTTTACCCGCCTTATTCCCAGTATTCTCACGGTTTTCTTCATGATCCTCAGCGTCATTTTGCTGGCGATTTCGATGAAAACTCTGCCGCTCGGCACGTCTTACACCGTCTGGGTCGGTATCGGCGCTATCGGTGCTTTTATTCTCGGCGTAGTGATGTTTGGCGAAAGCCTCAACCCGCTGCGGGTGATCGCCGTGCTGCTGATTTTCTCCGGCGTGGTTCTGCTAAAAGTGGCAACGAAAGGTTAAAGGCGGACGCTGAACACGACAAAGCCGCTCTAAAAGAAGCGGCTTTTGTTTATTGCTTATTGAAAAAGAGCGTCGAGAGCACCTGCTGAGAAACCGGCACCAGCCCGACTTTCAGACCAAAGGGTTTGAACAGTTTGTTGATGATATCAGGGGTATAATTTCCTTTATCATTTTCCACTTCTGACAGTGTTTTCCGCGACACGGAAACCAGTTTAGCGAAAGCATCTTGTTTTAGCCCCAGCACATTGATCCGCAGTGCTTTTAACGCTTCCCCCTGGCTTACTTCCCCGGATATCAGCGCGCGCATGATCTGAAGTCTGGCTTCATTCCTTTCATTGGCGCTGACGGGTTTCGTCAGATGAGAGACTCTGCGGCGGGTGCGTGTTTTGACAGCACGGTCCCTCTCGGCCTGGTTCGTGATTTCTGCAGTGTCGCTTTGAGTTTTCTGTGCGGCATTTTTTTTCGCCCGTATTTTCGCGATGGTGCTTTTCGCTGTATCGGCCGCAATCAGAGGTTCTTTCATAACAGCCCCCAGCGGCGCAATTTTTCGGGAATAAAACTGAAACTTATTGCGGGCATGTTCAGGATCTGTTGCGGGATACCCCGGAAGGCGAGCCGATCTTTCAGACCTGTCAGTTGCTCAGCAGTCTCATTGAGCGCCCGGAGTAAGTTTTGTGCAGGAATCAGATCATCCAGAGTTTGCGCAATAGCGGGAAAATCATATTCACCGCCAACTTCCAGCGGCGTTTTCCATTTCGTCGTTCTGGCAATCCCTTCAGGATCGGCCTTCATGGGCGCGAAATCGTAGATCGGCGCGAGCCGGATGCTGCCTTCATCCTTGAGAAAAGAGGTATTTCGACCATGGTTATCGCTGTTGCCAAAAATTATATTGAGCAGATCCCGTCGGACCCATTCGGTAACAAACGCCGGGATATCAAAAGAAAAACCCTGCCCTGTCACCATATGGCTGCGGGAAATTTGATTAATCAATGTCCTGAGGGTTTCTTCATGATAGAGCGTGACACCGGGTGCCTTGCGCAGCAGAGAATAGACCGATTCCATCCCCAACCGCCTGACGACACCCTCTTCTTCAAAGGCAATATCAAAACGTGGCAACCACAGTGACGGATAACTCAGACCTTCTTCCAGCCGCATATTGTGAGTCGGGATTGTCTCAAATCCCATCGCTTCCAGTTCATGATAGAAATGGAATTCAGCCCGCAAAATATTGCAGTCCACTTCAGTCCTTGCCCCGCGTGGATATTTGACCAGATAAGGAATATCCCGGTTGGCGGGATCACTCTGGTAGGTATCGATCCAGATTTGCTGTTCCCGGTTACAACGGAGCAGCAGTTTTGGTGCTTCCCCGCCCGCACCTGTCGCCCCTCCGGCAGCGGCACCGCGTTGCAGGGCATAATCCAGAAAGTCTCCCGCCCGGTTTATAACGTCGTCGACGGTGAAAAAGAGTTGTTCAGCAAGGGGGTTATGTTCCGGCAAGGATTCTTTAATGCGCAGGTTGCCGACAGGGGACAGGGTGCCATGCTTGAGCAATACAAAATTTTGCTCATCCGGGGTCAGCCCTTCGAGGTCAAGATAGTTGGCCCAATAGCGGCGGCTGGAGCCGCTGGGAATGATGTCATCGAGAAATTTCAGCCATCCGCGTTGCCCGTTATCATCGAAAAAGAGGGCAACCGGATGGTTAAGTGATACGGCGCGGTTATCGTCCCGGTCGAGGTTATCAATTGCATAATCGAAAAGATAATTAAGTTCAGTCAGGCGATAGTTGTTTTGTTCGCTGTCGGGAAAAGTGATGTTAGCAATATCCACCCACTCATTATTGAGAAAAGCCTGTAACGTTAACTGTTCCATAAGATCCCCTTTACTTATGAGTGGCATATTACTCGTTAATAAAGAATAGTCCATTTAACGTTACCTAAAACACCCGTTATTCGGCTTTTTCGAATTTATTGCGTGTTATATCACTCGTTAATTTTCGCTAGTCAACGACAAAGCCGCTCTGTAAAAGGAGCGGCTTTTGTTTTGAATAACAAACTTCAGCAAATCATTTGTACAACACAGCGGTACCATGAATGCGGTTCTGACCACCGGCTTCGATGATTTTATAAGAACTGGCACCGGCAGCAGCGGCTTTGGCGGCGAAAGTGGATTCCAGACCCTCTAAGGTATTGTCAGAGGCCGTTATGGTGCCGATTTCAGCCGCGAAGCTACCGAAAGAAACTGTGGTGAGTGCAGCAGCGATAACGAAAGTTTTGATAGATTTCATGATGTCATTCCTTCTCAATGTTTGTTTGGAGAAGGCCGTGTGCCTTCGATGAGAAGAAGAATAGCGCCGTGCGACCGGAAGGGATAGCGGAGTGATTTGCTTATATTGTTCGAAAAAATTGAATTAAATGCCGGGGGATTAAAAAGCCCCGTTTCCGGGGCATGAGATCAGAACCTTTCCCCTTCCAGCGTCGAATCACACAACGCGAAAATCTTACCCCAGCCTTCGCCGGAGGCCAGCAGTTGCTGAATGTGCAGCGCGACATCGCTGCGGCGCACGCGGCCATGGGCTTCGGTTTGAATCAGATGGGCTTTGCCTGTCGCTTCGCCATTCATCAGGCCGCCGGGCCGTAAGATGCACCCGTCCAGCGCGCTGGTTTGCAGCCAGCTTTCCGCCAGTGATTTTTCGCGTACGGCCTGACCGAAGGCCTGTTTTGCGCGGGCAGACAGCGTCGGCCAGCTGTCGCCGCAGCCAATGGAAGTGACCAGCAACATCTGGCGGATACCGGTTTGCTCCGCAATATCAATGATCAACCGGTTGGCGGTGTAATCGGCGAGTTTACCGCCCAGCGTCGACACGATTTGTGCCCCGCTGCCTGCCATTTCGCAGGCCTGTAAAACGTCGGCGGGATTAAGCGCATCGCCCTCAATGACGGTCACACCACGTGCGCGCAAGGTTTGCGCCTGTTCGGCGTTGCGGATAAGCGCGACCACCGGACGTTCCTGCGCCGTCAGCGCCACCAGTTCAGCGCCGACGCCGCTGCCTGCGCCAAAAATCAGCAAAGTGTTCAAGATTATTTCTCTCTCTCAGCCAGAGTGGCGGGAAGGGCACGAAATGCATTCAGCTGATCGGTCAGTAATTCACGATGGCTGTCGCGCCCCACGAAAACCTTGAGCATGGCATAACCGGAAGCGTTTAAAAACCAGATACTTGCTGTGCTCATTCCCATAAACGGACGTTCAACCAGTGCAATGTGCTGACAGTGCGTCGCGCGGATATGCCCGCTCATGCCCCGTTTACCGCGCAGATTAAAGTAACCGTGACGATGCGTGCCGGACGGCAATTCGCCATGGAATTCGAGGATCAGATCGTCATTATTGACCAGCGTCGTAACTTCACCCCATCCGGTGATGTTGTCCCATACGGCATCGAAATGGGTTCCGGCAAACAGATAACTTCCCGGCAGGTTCTGAATCACTTCCAGCGGCGTGATGTGGTATTCGCGGGCGATATCTTCGACGGTGCCTTCTGGCTGCGTGGCGAGAAAGTCGATCAGGGACTGAAGTTTATCCGTTGGCATGAGTGGTATTCCGTAAAGTCAGTTGTGGGATCAATGTCTGTAAGGCCTGCAACATATTGCTGGCCCAGAATCGTCCGGAGGGAGTGAGACTGAAGCGCGGGCCTTCGTTGTGCATCAGGCCGCATTGTTGCCATTGCTGCAACAGGGGTTCGAGCGGGAAAGGGTTTTCGATGATACGGCTAAGATCATAACGGCCTGCTTCGATGCCGCCCTGTAAATCCAGCCGCCAGCGGTGCTCACCGGTCGTCGCTGCGGTCATCATCATGATCGGTTTCTGTCCGGCATCCATCTGCTGGTAATACATCTCCAGGCTGCGCGCCGTCATGTAGGATTGCCCGCCGAGATTGCCGCCTGCGCCGCTGCCAAAAGCCAGACAGTCGGCACCTTTTTTGATCAGCAAATTGTACAGATTGCGTTCCCGCGTGGTGCGCGCCCAGTGACTGTTACTTATCTGATGCCAGCCATCGCGCGCCAGAAAAGCTTCGCCTTCGAGGTAAAAATCACGACGCTGAGTGACATCCGGCAGCGACACGCGTTTATTTTCCACCGCTTTGCCCAGCGGTGTGGAAGGCAGCAGATTCAGGGCGTAAAGATCGACGCCATCAAGCGGTAAATCACGGACGATTTGCAAATCTTCCCGCCAGCTTTCCGGCGTCTGTTCCGGTAATCCGAACATCAGGTCGCAGACCACCGCAGCGCGGTCACGCTCACCGAGTTTACGCAAAAACTGTATCGCTTCTTCACGGCTGGCGCGGCGTCCCATGCGCTGGCGGACACGGGTATCAAACGTCTGGATACCAATCGAAAAACGGTTTGCGCCCGCCTCCAGACAGGCGTCGATGCGCTCGTCATCGAAATTAAGGATCCGTCCCTCGACGGTGATTTCGCAATCCGGTGCCAGCGGCAAACAGCGACGCAGCGTGCTGATGATCCGGTGCAGCTGTTTTGCGCTGAGTGCCGTCGGTGTGCCACCACCAAAATAGACAGCGTGGACAGGCGCGGACTGATGCAGCGGCGAAGCGGCTTCCTGTTCGATCTCCCGGATCAGGTAATCGCAGTACTGTTCTGTGGCTTCCGCTTCCAGTTTGTTCTGGTAGAACCCGCAAAATTTACAGTGCGTCGCACAAAAGGGGATATGCAGATAGACCAGACGCTTATTGGCCGGAAGCTGGCGCTGACAAAGCGCCTGCCACTGAGCGGGGATCTCCTGCGGCGGAACCGGCTGCTGAGGCCGCCAGGGCATTACTGCCCAACGGTCGGGAAACGGCAGTCCGTCAGCGGCAGCGTAAAAACGCGCGAGGTCTAAGCTCATTGAGTTTGTCTTCTCCTGAAAAACAATCATTCATTCGCCGGCATTAAACGATAATGATTATCATTCGATCAAACCCAAAACGCATTTGTGATGATCTGTATCAAGTTTAGAAAAGTGAGGGAGGGTCCGAGGGATCAGTTCAGCGCTTCGCCTTATCCTGATGGTGATATTTGTACAATACTAGACCAGGTCCAAATGAAAATTTTTCTTAACTGAACCTTTCCCGATGCGTAATGAATTTTAAAAATAGGGCTGCAGACATTAAACTTTAAGGTATTTCTTATTTCTGATAACAAAAATATCGTATTTATGCCAGGGTTACGTAGCCAATAGCAGAAATTGAGGGGAGTATATAAATATTAAGGTTATTATTGTTTCAAAATATTTATATGAGGGATTCATCAGGTATGTGAAAGTGATCTATGTGTCAGTTTTGTTTCATGATAAAATCAGGAGCACAAATTTTTAAATGATATAGGGTGTCTGCCAGCATGAATTCAGGTCTCAGATCTAATGGGAAGGGAAACCAAAAAATAAGCATACTTATTGACTTTATTGCTTTTTTGGTAATACTTTTTGTTTTAAATAAAACACTTATTGTTCCCCTTGTTGGCACCAGTAACTATTCAAGCTCATATGAACTTATACGTTATATTTGGCTTTCATCTCCATTAATTCTAATATTTATAATCCTTCGAGTTCTGGGTGCGTCTTCATTATTTGCATTATTCCTGACAATTGGGGTAATCTTAGTTTTAAACTATATAAACGGCACTAAAATAGCACTCACAGGTGAGCCTCTGTCTTTCAACGATATCTCATCAGGAGTGAATCTCAGCGTAAGTGCAAAATACGTGTCTTTCGCATCAATATTGAGAATTATAGCTGTATTGGTGCTGGGTGCTGTTGTGTTTATGTTGGGGCGTAAGTTAATCACAACAAAAATACATTATCGTATACTGGTGCTTCTCTTAATAATCACAGCTCCTTTTGTTTTGTCTCCCTATTTTGGTGAAGTATTCGGCAACAATAGTGCTATTACTGAAAAGTTTAATATTTTATTTAAAAAATACGACGTTGCATATTATGCATGGGACTGGCCAAAGAATGAAGCTGCTCATGGATTACCGATGCACCTGGTGCAAACAAGCGTTAGAAAAACAGTACCTCATGCTACCAGGTTACAACGTGAGTTGTTTCTCAAAAATAATGATGTTGACCCTTTAGTAACTCAGCAACCCCAAACAGTTATATACATATTATGTGAATCCTGTTGGTATGATAATAACCATTTTAAAGAATATTTCCAGCCCTTGGTTAACTCAGGTTACAAGACCTTTAGAGCGACATCACCAGTATATGGAGGAGGAACGGCGAATGCAGAATTTGAAATGCTCACAGGATTGCCAAGTAATTCCGGGGTTCTTTCTGGTATAATTTACCAAGAGTATGCTGATTTAATAAAAGACAACGCCTCTTCCTTGCCTAACGCCTTGAATCATGAAGGATATCTGACAATTGCTGCTCATGACTATATCGGTAAATTTTGGCGCAGAGACGTCATGTATAAAAAGTTTGGCTTCGACAAATTTATCACTCTGGATGATATGGGGCAGTTGCCAAAAGCTTATAGCGATCAGAGAAAAACAGGAACATGGCCACCTGATGATTTCCTCCTATATCGCTCAGTTTTAAATGAAGTCATTAATAACCCAGGCAAGAAGATGTTTTTCCATCTTATTACTATGTCCTCTCATGGGCCTTATCCTCATGACAATGACTTAGGAGAAGGTATATATAAAAGCAGAGTGCAAGAAAACGTCAATCGGTTAGTGGAATTCACTGATAAGCTTTCACAATTAGAACCGAACGCAATTATCTTAGTTTATGGGGACCACAAGCCTGCATTGAACCGCTATTTTTACGAGAATAAAGTGTTCCCTTCGAATCTATTTGTCAGAACAGGCAAGGAAGAGAATGATTTCTTATTCGGAAAAAATGTCACCCCAGTGGATTATGGTGACGTACCCGCTTTCATAAAAGGAGGTGATGATAAAATTGTTCAAAAATTTATCTCAGATGCCAACGGAAAGCCCTTTTTCTGTGTGTCATCAATTTTTGACAGGTATTTTATCAATTCCGGTATGTTCTCGTTTAACTATAATGTTCAGCATGGTTGCCTTTCTCCTCAACCTTATGACTATCATACTATGATAAACGTGACCCCGCCTTGGGTATATTCATTGTCTTTATTTGAATAATTTAAGGCACGGAAAAATTTATTTGTGACCGCCGGAGCTTTGGCGGTCTTACAGCCCACACACAAATAGCAGCACCCAAGCGCTGACGTAGTTTCTGCAATCCTATTTATCCTGATTCAGCGCTTCGCCTTATCCCGCCTCGGTCTGACGGCGATATCCGTAATTTGCGTATCGTCACTGGCGTCGATCACCAGACGCACCGCCGCAGCCACTGATTTCGGCGTGCTGTATTCACGCGGGTCGATGGCTTCAAAGTTGCCCTGACTTTCGCGAGTTTTGCGGTTCATCGGAGTATCTGTCGGGCCGGGCGCGACGGTGGAAACACGCACCCCGTATTCGCTTTCCTCCTGCCGCAGCGCGTGGGCGAGGGCGCTGAGGGCAAATTTTGACGCACAATACACCGTGTTTCCGCCATCAGCTTTGGTGCCGGATCCTGAACCGATAAACACCACCTGACCTTCCTGCTTTCTCAATGCAGGCAATGCCAGCCGGGTCAACTCAGCGGGCGCAAACACATTGATGGCAAACTGCTGCTGCCAGTCCTCTGGCGTTGCATTTTCAAGACGCAATGGTTTGGAAATGGCCGCCGAATGCACCAGCACATCAATTGCCGGTAATTCACTCACAAACTGCGCAACGGCGGCGAAGTCCAGCAGATTAATCTCTACCGCCTCGACATTTTCAATCAGGCGCAGCGCAGCCAGACTTTCTTTATTACGCCCAAGCGCATAGACCTGATGATCGCGCGCCAGATTATGAACAACCGCCAGCCCGATACCGCTGGTTCCGCCGGTGATAACTGCAACAGGGAATGAACTCATGATGTTTTCCTCAGGTTTTTTCATCAAGTTATCAGCTCAGCGCCGGGCGGACGATTGCGTTTATTGGATTAGCTTTTGTGCAAAAATGAAAAGCCCCGTAATACGGGGCTTTGAGTGGCAGCGGTATTATTCTCCCAGTTCAACCTCCACCCAATGTTCAATTCCGTCATCATTGAGCGGGATCTTGTCATCAGGAAGCGGCGTGCCGTCCAGCGTGACGCGGTATTCTCCGGTACTGCGGCGGACGGTGATCAGATAACGGCTGCTGCCCTGCTGATAAGTGACGGTGATTTCAGGCCAGTCCTGCGGAAGTTTGCTGTGGATCGAAATGGCATCGCCGTGGCGGGTGATGCCGAGCAGCGATTCGGTGATCAGGCGATACGTCCAGCCTGCGGAACCGGTGTACCAGCTCCAGCCACCGCGCCCGCTGTGCGGATCCACCGAGTAAATGTCGGCGGAAATCACGTATGGTTCGGCTTTGTAACGACTGACGGCCTCCGGCGTCAGGCTGTGATTAATCGGGTTGATCATCGACATCAGTTGCCACGCGCGTTCGGTGTTGCCTTGTCTGGCGAAAGCCATCACCGCCCAGATCGCACCGTGAGTGTATTGCCCGCCGTTTTCACGTACACCCGGCAGATAGCCACGGATATAACCCGGATTCGGCCCGTTGCCGTCGAAAGGTGGCGTCAGCAGTTTGATGAGTCCCGCGTCACTGTCCACCAGATATTTGTCCACCGACTGCATGGCGCTGGCAGTACGTTCCGGCGTGCCTGCGCCGGAAAGCACTGACCAGCTCTGAGCGATGGCGTCAATCTGGCATTCCGCATTGACGTGCGAACCGAGAGTTTCACCGCTGTCGAAATATCCGCGCAGATACCATTCCCCGTCCCAGGCATGATCGTTGAGATTTTGTTTCAGCTGCGCCGACTGTTCACGGCACAATGTGGCAGTGTTGGCGTCCTGACGGATGTCCGCCAGTTCGCCGTAACGTTGCAGCACGTCATACAGGAAGAAGCCCAGCCAGACGCTTTCCCCGCGCCCGCCCAGACCGACCAGATTCATGCCGTCGTTCCAGTCGCCCGCGCCCATCAGCGGCAGACCGTGTTCACCCATTTTCAGGCCATGTTTCAGCGCGCGTATGCCGTGCTGCCACAAGCTTTCGCGGGTTCCGCTGACCACCGGTTGTTCGTAAAACGACTCTTCGCCCGGGGCTAGTAAACGTGCCTCAAGATACGGCACCTGTTCTTCTGCAATCGCGTGATCGCCGGTCACCGCGATGTAATGGCTGATGGCCAGCGGCAGCCACAAATAGTCATCGGAACAGCGGGTGCGCACGCCATTACCGGTTGGCGGATGCCACCAGTGCTGGACGTCGCCTTCGATAAATTGCCGTGACGCGCACAGCAGGATCTGCTCGCGCATACGTTCCGGCGCGGCGTGAGTCAGCGCCAGCGTATCCTGTAACTGATCGCGGAAACCAAATGCGCCGCCGGACTGGTAATAACCGCTGCGCGCAAGGATCCGGCTGGCGAGGGTCTGATAAATCAGCCAGCCGTTAGTCAGCAAATCGACTGATTTATCCGGCGTGGTGATCTGAATTTTATCCAGCACCTGATGCCAGTGGTGATGAATTCTGTCCAGCTCAGCCTGCGCGGCGCCTTCCTGGAAGAACTGATGGATTAAGGCTTCGGCCTCACCGGCGTTTTGCCCCAGACCGAGGGCGAAAATAAAGGTGCGCTGATCGCCGTCGATGAGCGTGGTGGCGGACTGAACCGCACCGCACGGATCGAGCATTGCGCCGGTTTTATCCGACAGCCGCTGATTTTTCATTGCAGCGGGCGCGGCAGTTGACCCTGTGCGCCCGAGGAACTCACGACGATCGCCGCTCACCGAGCAGTGCGCGCCGGTTACGGCGAAGAAGGCGGTGCGCGGGGAGCCGTTACTGGTGTAATGGTTGGTCGCCAGCACGCCGCAACCCTGAGCCACGTGTGCCGCAGAGGTAACGATGTGCATAGCCGATTTGGCGCGTAAATCCGCCATCACCCATTCAGCATAACCGGTCACTGAGAGCCTGCGTGGCCGCCCGGAAAGGTTGGTCAGCGTCAGCATAATCAGTTTCACCGGCGCATGTTCCGCCACTAATACCGTCATTTCGCTGCTGATCCCGTGTCCGGTGTGTTCAAAAACGCTGTAGCCAAAACCGTGGCGTGTCACATAGCCGCCGTTACCACGTACTGGTAACGGTGCCGGTGACCAGACGCTGCCGGTTTCCTCATCGCGCAGATAGAACGCTTCACCGGAGCTGTCGCTGACCGGGTCGTTTTCCCATGGCGTCAGGCGGTATTCGTGGGCATTTTCAAACCACGTATAGGCCTGTCCGCTTTCTGAAATCACCGTCCCGAAACCGGCATTCGCCAGCACGTTTGACCACGGCGCAGGCGTATTCTGACCTTCGTTGAGCACAATCTGATATTCACGTCCGTCCGGCGAGAATCCGCCCAGCCCGTTGAAACAGGTCAGGTCACGTGGTGCTGAGGCAACCGGCGTATTGTCGGTGACGGTGCGTACCGGCAACAGAGCAGGCAGTGAGACGTGTGGCAATTGCATACGCAGGTTGAGCTGATCGGCCAGCGAGCCGCGGCGGTCGTCGATCACCACCCGCGCCACACTCATCAGCAATGTGCGGTCTTCCTGCGTCAGTTGTTCGCCATTGCGAACAAAAATTCCGCCCGGAATATCGGTCTGACTGGAGCCCGCGCCGGAAGCGACCAGGCTGAGGATCTGATTTTGCAACGCCTGCTGATAGCCGCCGGAGTCATTGCATAACAACACCAGATCGACCTTCAGCCCTTTGAGACGCCAGTAGTTGTGCGCGCGGATAAGTTGCGTCACCAGCCCGATATTTTCATCGCTGGTCAGGGTGAGCAGCACGATCGGCAGATCGCCGGAAAGCGATTGCCCCCACAGACCGGATTGTCCGCGGCGGTTGGCGGCCACGGTCTGCGCATCGCCGCGCAGTTCCTGACTGGCGAAAACCAGCGCACCGGCCAGACGGTTATACAATCCCGCGTCGTCTTCGGTGGCATTCAGCTGGCGCAGCACCACCTGACTGTGCGACCAGGCGATTTCGAATACCCGATCAGCAATATGATGGTCACGGTATTTTTCCAGCAACATCAGACTTTGCAGCCGTGTTTCGGAAATGCCGTACACCATATCGATAATCACCGGCACGCCGGGTTTCAGGGTGATGCGCTGGCGGATGGACATCACCGGATCCAGCACCGCACCGGCGCTGTTCGTGAGCGGTCCGCCCTGACGCAAGGCCTGCGGGCTGGCCGCGGTATTGCCGCGTCCGATAAAGGCCGACCGGTCGGTTTCAAACGACGTTTCCCGTTCGAAAGAGCCGTGGATCGCCATCATATGGAACATCCACGGACACTGTTCTTCCGGTTCACGCGGACGGCGGTGGCACAAAATCCCTTCCTGTGCGGGCACCAGTTCGGTCTGCACAAACAGATTGCTGAACGCTGGATGTGCGGTGTCATTGGCGGCTGGCGCCAGTACCACTTCGGCATAGGTGGTGATTTCCAGCTCACGCGGACGGCGGCCATGATGCGTAACCGTCATGCGGCGGATTTCGACGTCATCTTCCGGCGAAACCACGATGTGGGTTTGCATGGTCAGCGAACCCTGTGTGCGTTTGAATTCCGCACCGAAATCGTTTAGCACCGCGTGATAGGTGCCTTTCTGTTTACCGAGCGGTTGCCAGATATTGCTGTAGACCGCGCCGGACTCCGGATCGCTGAGATAGCAGAAAATCCCGCGGTTATCGCGCGTTGCATCTTCCCGCCAGCGGGTCAGCGTCAGGTCTTTCCAGCGGCTGACGCTGCCACCGGCCTGCGTCACCATCAGATGGTAATTCGTGTTAGACAGCAGCTGAATTTCCGGCGAGGCACTGCTGGTGTCGGTGAATTCGCGCAACTCAATGTTCACTTTTTGCAGCGTGTTGTCATGAGACTCAAAGTGGCGACGCGGGCTGTAAAGCTCGACGGCATCCGGCACCCGTTCCTGCAACAACAGGCGTGCCGACTGGAACGCGGCATTGGCGGCGAAGCGTGCGGTCATCGGCGCGCCCAGCAGCACATTGCCCAGCGCCAGGAAACCCATTCCCTGATGGTGAGCCATGTAAGAGCGCACCACGATGTAAATCTGGCCGCGGATCAGACGCGACGGGCTGTAATCCAGCGCGTCGTAAAAGCCATATTCGCCACGCGCACCGCAATGTTCCAGTACGTTGAGATTGAGACAGGCTTCCTGCGGGCGGATCATCAGCGCCATCATGGTGGCATAAGGCGCGACCACCATGTCCTCACCAAGACCGCGCTTCAGGCCCAGACCGGGCACACCGAAGGCGTGATACTGATAATTCTGATTGAGGTCAAATGCCGCATAAGCGGATTCAGAAATCCCCCACGGCACGCTGTTTTCCTTACCCCAGGCGATTTGCCGGTCAACGGCGGTCTGACACATCTGCACCAGCAGGGTATCCGGATAGGCCGGCATCACCAGTTGCGGCATCAGGTATTCAAACATCGATCCGCTCCACGACATCAGCGACGGCTGTTTGTCGATCACGGTGAACAGGCGTCCGAGCGCAAACCAGCTTTTTTGCGGCAACTGGTTGGTGGCAATGGTGACGTAGTTGGTCAGACGAATTTCAGAAGGCAGCAGATCGTATTTCCCGCTGTCCAGTTTATGCGAGTCGCAGTTATATCCGACGGTCAGCAGATGGGTATTCTTGTCGTACAGGAAGCGGAAATCCATGCGCGCATGGTCACTAAGGCGCTGTTCAAGTTCGCCGATAATGTCCAGACGCTGCCGTGCCAGACCGATCGCGCGGGAAAGCGCCGGTGCCGTACGGGCATCCTGTTGCGCCAGCCATTGCAGCGAAGGGAGCGGTGCGTTTTGCGCCTCCGGCGACAATTCTGCGTAAAAATCTGACCACGCCTGCAGACCGGCATCAAGTTGCTGCGCCAGTCGTTGCAGCCAGCCTTCTGCGGTGGCGGCAATCAGCGCACGCATCTCGCGCAGGCTCAAAATACTCTGCTCAGCTTTTTCATCCGCAGCCTGTTTCAGACTTTCGCGAAGCTTAGCCACCAGCGGGGCATCTGCCGGGTTTTCCGCCATATTCAGCGTGTCTTCCAGCCCTTTTAGCCATGCCGGAAGATTGACGGCTGGTTGTTTTCGCCACAGACGTAAGCCGGTGCTCAGCGTCAGTAAATGCCCGGCCAGATTGCCGCTGTCTACACTGGAAATGTAGCGCGGATTGAGCGGCTGGAGCGTGCGTGTGTCGTACCAGTTATATAAATGTCCGCGATAATGCTCGAGTTTATCCAGCGTATCGAGCGTCAGCATCGTGCGTTCCAGCACTTCACCCTGGGTGAGATAACCAAAATCCCACGCGGTAATATTGGCCAGCAGCGACAACCCGATGTTGGTCGGCGAGGTGCGGTGCGCGATCACCGGCTGGGGGATTTCCTGGAAGTTATCCGGCGGCAGCCAGTTTTCTGTTTCATTCACGAAAACTTCAAAGAAGGACCAGGTCTGACGGGCAGCCTGACGCAGGTAAATCTGTTGTTGTGCGTCCAGATCCGGCACCTGGCGGCGGGCGGGCTGACTGAGCCAGCATAAAATACGCGGCGCGATAAACCACAGCAGGCCGAGCGGGACGGCAAAGCCCAGCAGCGGCGGACTTGCCTGCGCAGCGAGCAAAATGACCGCCACGCCTGCCAGCGGATTAGCCCACATGCGGCGGTAGAAATATCCCGGCGAATGCGCACGGGATTTCGCGCTGATATTGACGCTCGCCCACTCATGTAACTTGCGATGGCTGACACTGAGTCGCCACAGTGTCAGCAAAATCGCCTGCACCGAATAAACGGCTTCGTGCGGCAACGTCATCAGATTAAGCAACACGCGGGAAATCCGGCTGACGGTGGCCGATGCCACACTTTTCAGATGCGGAACCAGCGCCCGTCGCGGCCCTTTATTCAGCAGGTCTAACACCAGCGCCACCAGCGCCGGGAACAGCAGCATCACGGTAATAAAACCGAGCCAGTAAAGTTTGTCCGGCACCACCAGCAGCGTGGTGAAGATCAGAACCAGCAGGGCTGGCGCGACCAGACTGCGGCGCAGGTTATCGAACAGTTTCCAGCGGGAAAGCGTGGTCAGCGGATTACGGCAGCGCGTCCCATCTTCCTGCGTGACATAAAACCCCAGCCAGTTAAGCAACTGCCAGTCGCCACGGATCCAGCGGGTTTTACGCGCTACGTCTGCCAGATAATGATCGGGATATTGCTCGTAAAGCACCACATCGCTGAGCATACCCGAGCGCGCGTAACAGCCTTCCAGCAGGTCGTGGCTGAGCACCAGATTTTCCGGGCAGGTATTGTCCGTGGCGCGGATGAACATATCGACGTCGTAAATACCTTTACCGACAAAAGAGCCTTCCCCGAATAAATCCTGATAGATGTCGGAAGACATCGCCGAATAAGGATCGTTGCCCGGCACGCTGCTGCATAAAGCGGCGTAGCGTCCCTGACCGTTTTCCGGGATTTCCTCCGCCAGCCGTGGCTGGAGAATGGCGTAACCGGACACCACCCGATGACGTTTTTCGTCATACACCGGATGATTGAGCGGATGCGCCATTGCCGCGATCAGCTGATGAGCGGTGGCCCGCGGCAGCACGGTATCGCTGTCGAGAGTGATAACGTATTTCACCTGACGCAGATGCGCCTGCGTGCTGCCTTCGGTCAGCGAGAACGGCTCGCCTTCATCGCGCAGCCAGCGGTTAAGCGCATTCAGTTTGCCGCGCTTACGCTCATACCCCATCCACACGCCTTGTTTCTCATTGAGTTCGCTGTCGCGGTGCAACAGCGTAAACAGTGCGCCCTGCGCAGAGGGATAACGGCGGTTCAGCACCTGAATTTGCTGCACGGCAAAGGCCAGCAGGGCATCGTTATCCGCATTCTGCGGATTTACGCTGTCATGAAAATCACTGAGCAGCGCGAAATTCAGGTTAGGTAACACGTTGCCGAGATAACAAACTTCAAGACTGCTGATCAGCGCCTCGATATTTTTTCGGCTGCCGAGCAGACAAGGGATCACCACCAGCGTGCTGGCCGATGCGGGAATGCCACCGGCATATTCGAGGCGCGGCAGCGGTTGCGGCGTCCGACTGCGGGTGGTGATTTCGCTGAGCAGATTGAGCGCGAACTGGCTGGCAACCAGCACCACCGGTACTAACAAACTCCACCATAACCAGTGCATGGGCGTATGGGCGGAACGGTAGAGTGCGTCAGCGGTGACGGCGGTGGTCAGCAGCAACAGGCTGCCGAGCCACGAGAGCAGCGGTGTCTGGTTGAGGCGGCCACGCATGCGCGTCACCCATGAGAATCTGACATTCAGGTCTTTTTCGAGTGCCTTGCGCCCGGCGTCGATCAGGTAATAACCTACATGCCGTTGCTGTACGGCACCGCTCGACTGTTGCGCTAAGGCAATCGCGCGGCTGGCAACAAAGGCCTCGTCGTGGCGGGAGTTGCGCGAAAGGCGTTCTATCTGATGGCGGTAATTATCGCGGGTATCGAAGTGCATGGAGGCGTAAATGCCAGCGGGATCTTCATGCAGAATTTTCTCCACCACGCTGAGATTTTCAGCGAAATCCGCCCAGTCCATTTCGGTCAGCTGGCGTAATCCCATGATGCTGTTGCTGACTGAAAGCTGGTTGGCCGCCAGTTGCTGATTAAATTTGTCGATCACTTCCCGCTGCGTCAGGCCGACTTCGCTCAGACGCTGTTCCACCCAGGTCAGCGGCAGCGCCAGTATTGAACCGTGGCCCTGCAGGCGGCGAACCAGTTCGGCGACAAACGCGCTGGTACGCGGTGGATTGCTGCGTGCCATGTCGGCAATCACGATGATCTGACTGGCCGGATCGTTCTCGGCGCTGTCTTGCAATTTATTGACCCAAAAATCGGCCAGATTGCGCTCCTGCTGGGCATTTGCCACTTCAATGCTGACGCGGCGCAGGTTCTCGATCAGCGCCAGGCGCAGCATCCCCGGAAACGCCCACAATTCGCCGAGCGTCAGCTGTCGCACGCTCTGATAGGTGGAGAGAAAACGGGTGAGCGTGGTGATGTCCCAGAGTCCGTCGCTGTGGCTGACGACTTCGGTGGCGATGTCATAAATGCGCGGGCAAAAATGCGGTGCGCCCAGTGAGGGCAGGCCTTTGCCGAAGTTTTTCGGCAGCAACTGGCGAACGACGCGGATCTGTTCTTCGATCAGATAAAAGTTGTCGAGCAGCCATTCTCCGGCGGGCGTGATACTGGCTTTCTCACCACTGCTGAGGATAAGACAGCTGCGGGTCAGGACTTTTTCGTTATCGTCGAGACGTTTAAGCAGGTAGTAGGGCAGTTTCTTACCGGAAAGCTTATGCGAGAGTGCCAGCTTGCCGCCAAAACGTTCCATCTGATCCGCTGAGAAGAGTTCGGCGCGGATAGGCGCGGGATTTTCCAGCGCGCTGGCCCGATGACGTCGGGTAATGACCGGAACAGGTGGTTCTCTTTTACTTTTAAACCAGTTAATCACAGCATTTTTCACGTCGACATACCTTACGCGAACCCGAAAAGGCAGTTGCCTGAGCTGCGATAAGAGTTCACACGAAGAGAATAGTGGGCAGAGGGCAGGGAGGCAGATCGAATTTGTCGCCGGGCGGGCGTCTCCCCTGAGCTTAGTCTCTTTTGGGGCGGAGCGTGGGTTTAGTTTCCAAAGTTGCTGACGTTTCAGCGCAGATCACTGCAAAATTAATGGGGATCGTGAAACAGCGCTGAAATTCGTAGTCATTGTTTTCTCTCGTGTTGTCTATTTTCAACTACACTTTCTGCACCCCTACAGCGCCAAATAAAAGAGCGCGTTATGAATAACGAGAAAACATCATGATCATTTCTGCATCAACGGACTATCGCGCTGCGGCAAAAAGTAAACTGCCGCCATTCCTGTTTCATTACATCGACGGTGGCGCTTATAACGAGCACACGCTGCGTCGTAACACCGCCGATCTGGCTGATATCGCCCTGCGCCAGCGCATTCTGAAAAACATGTCGGATCTGAGTCTTGAAACCGAATTGTTTGGTGAAAAGCTGGCGATGCCTGTGGTGCTGGCACCGGTCGGGCTGACCGGCATGTACGCGCGACGTGGCGAAGTTCAGGCCGCCCGCGCCGCAGCAAAAAAAGGCATTCCGTTCACGCTTTCCACCGTTTCCGTTTGTCCGATTGAAGAAGTCGCACCGGCCATCGATCGCCCGATGTGGTTCCAGCTTTACGTGCTCAAAGACCGTGGATTTATGCGTAATGCGCTGGAACGCGCACAGGCCGCAGGCGTCAAAACGCTGGTGTTTACTGTTGATATGCCGGTGCCTGGCGCACGTTATCGTGATGCCCATTCCGGTATGAGCGGCCCGAATGCCGCCGCCCGCCGCATGTTACAGGCGGTGATGCATCCGCAATGGGCCTGGGATGTGGGTCTGAACGGTAAACCGCACGATCTGGGGAATGTCTCGGCCTATCGCGGTAAACCGACCACGCTCGAAGATTATATCGGCTGGCTGGGTGCCAACTTCGACCCGTCGATTTCATGGAAAGATTTAGAGTGGATCCGCGAATTCTGGAAAGGTCCGATGATTATCAAAGGCATTCTGGATCCGGAAGACGCGAAAGATGCGGTGAAATTTGGTGCAGACGGCATCGTGGTGTCTAACCACGGCGGCCGCCAGCTCGACGGCGTGCTTTCTACCGCGCACGCACTGCCTGCCATCGCCGATGCGGTAAAAGGCGACATCACTATTCTTGCCGATTCCGGTATCCGCACCGGTCTGGACGTAGTGCGCATGATTGCCCTTGGCGCAGACAGCGTATTACTGGGCAGGGCGTTTGTGTACGCGCTGGCGGCGGCGGGCGAGGCGGGCGTGATTAATCTGCTGAACCTGATCGAGAAAGAAATGCGCGTGGCGATGACCTTAACCGGCGCGAAATCGATATCTGAGATTAGCGCGGAATCGCTGGTGTACGGAAGAAGTTTGCGCTGATGCGGTCATTCCCGGGGACGTCTGCTATGACTGCCCCGGTCTTATCACTTTGCCACGCAATACCCGTTTCTTCCCGCATGTTTTGCCTGATACAAGGCGCTGTCAGCGCGCTTTAGCAACTCCAGCGCCGTCATTCCCGTTGCCCATTGCATGATGCCCTGACTGACCGTTATGGTTTCTGAAACCTGTGATAACGCATGGGGAATAGCGGCTTTTTCGACACTTTCCTTGATGCGTTGCGCGATCACTGTTGCGTCGTTGGCACCCGCGTTGTGGAGCAGAATGACGAATTCCTCGCCACCGTAGCGGGCGACCAGATCAGCCGGTTGCCGGACGACATTCTTGAAGCATTCTGCGATGCCCACCAGACAGCTATCTCCCGCCTGATGACCGTAATGGTCGTTGTATTTTTTGAAGAAATCGACGTCAATCATGATCAGTGAAAAGGTGCCACCCGAACGTTCTGTCTGAGCAATAAGTTGTTCGAGCTGATTATCAAGCTGGCGACGGTTTGCTACACCCGTCAGCGGGTCGTAATGCGCCAGATTATCCAGCTTACTGACCAGCAGCTGGTTATCACATTCACGGCGAATGGAGAGCACAAACCAGCGGCTCAGCATGATGCGACCGGTTTCGAACAGGGTACTGGCGATCAGAATCGCGGCGACCTCTAATACCGGAATAGTGTTGTCACGAAAAATCAAATGTATAAACAGTGATAACCACAGCGGCGCGATGAAGCTGTAAAGGACGGGCATGGTCGGATAGAGCGCAATCAGCGCGGTAAAAATCAGCATGCAGAACAGAGGAAAGACCATTTGCTGCTGCGCATCGCTGGCCAGCATGTAGTGGAACACCACCGCCCAGTACAAACCCACCAGAAAAGCCAAGGCCATCGCCGGTGTGCGCGAACGGATGAAACGTAACACTGGCAGTGCAATGACAAAAAACACTAAAAAAATTAGCGACAACTTGTCCAGCACCGGTCCGGCAATCGCCACGTCGGCGTGCGGATCGAGCAAAAGTCTGAACTGGTGGCGACCAAACAGAAAAAGTACAAAACATAAATTTGCGATCATCAGCCAGATACCGCTGGTACGCAGTGCCGCTTTTTTATAATGATCCAGCATGGCGTTAAACGCAGTGTCTTGCAGCGTGTGAGTGGTCTTTTGCATGGCTTTCCTTAACTTCGTCTTCGTGGTTAGTGTAGACGAAGAAGAGTTTTTACTCCTCCCCCTGCTAAGAGGCAGGCGGGGAGGGGGTTTTAAGGACGAACCGATGTACAAAGCAGACATCAACTTCTTGATTTTTCAGTAATACCCCACCCCAACCCTCCCCTTCGCAGGGGAGGGAGTTGTCCGGTTCGCGCACACAGGCCAGCAGTTGTTCTGTTGTAATCGCCGCAACAGACTCTTCATTCAGCTCTGGCGCAGCCGCAAACTCCCTCAGCCATTGCTGCCTTGCTGCTTCCAGCCTGTCAGCAGGCCTGACTCCCAGCGATTCCCGCAGCGCGCCGCGCTTCTCCTCCAGTGCCTGCGGGGTGATGCTGTTAATCATGGCGGGGATCTGCGCGATAAACGCATCAATAAACCCCAGCAACGCTTGTGCATCATAGGCGGGCGACTGTAAGGCAAACAAAATACCGGACTGGCGCGCGGTCTGATGGAAACGGCAACTGACGACATAGCCAATATTCTTTTCAACGCGGTATTGCTGGAAGAATGCTGGCTCAAGAAAAGAAGCCAGAATCTGCGTGGCGGCCAGACATACGGCGGTGTTTTCCTTCAGCGGCATGAACACCAGTACTGCGGCGTCATCACCCGCGGTCGCGAATTCATGTGACTTTTCGGACGAGCCGCAGATCACTTCCGGCAGTTTCGCCAGCAGCGTGCGGATCGCAATCTCCGACTCTGCCTTGCGTTGCTCCTGTTCAAAAAGCCGTTCGCCCTGTGTCAGCGCTATAGCCGAGGGCGAGCGCAGCAGCGCACGTGCTGTGGAGAGCGTACATGTTACCCATTCCTGCGGCCCGCTGAGCTGCAATAATCCGTTTCCCTGAACATGCGTAAAGACCAGCGAATTGCCTTCATGAGCAGATTGCGCACTAAGGGCGCGCAGACAGGCACGGGCGATACAGGCCTGATGTAAGGTCAGGGGCGCGCCGGTGGTATGCACCCTTTCGTCTGTTTTGTGCACAATTCCATTAGGTGGGAGATGAAAAGCAAAGGATGATTTTGTGACATTGTCACTTATCCCGTCCCACTCAGCGAAACTCACTGGCAGGCAGAACCCCTGAGCGGATGTGTTTTGCCCCTGAACATCTGGCGCAATCCACAGTCGCGTCATGTTCCGCGGATGCAACTCAGCGAGTAATGTTTGCCAGCCATTTTGGGTGGCGGGCGGAAAGTCCAGCGTTCGCGTGCGCAGCTGATCCAGCGGCGTTAAACGGCTGAAATCGCGATGTGCGAGGGCGGCATAATGTTGCAGATGTTCCGCGCTTAAATCGCGGAACTGTTGCAGCCACAGGCAGAACAGCGTTTCGATGCGGGCGCGCAAACCGGGCGAAGTCTCGCAGACCAGAAATTCAACGCTGAGAATAGCGTCACGCTCTGATGCATACGGCAGCGAAACCCGCACATCATCGGCCAGCGCCTGCGTCCGCAGGGTGTCCAGCAAACTATCCGGTGCTTCGTCTGTCAGTAGCTGACGCAATAAGGTCAGGGCAGGGCAATGGGTGACCGGGAACGAAAAACGCAGCCGCGGTGAACCGTCAAGACGCAGCTGAAGATGGCGTTTGTCGCGTAATACAACGGGCTGAGCGGGCGCCGGCTGATAACCGTTGCGGGCTGAAAAGGCATTGCCGTAACGTTCTGCCAGCGCGGTCAGTTCTTTGAAAGATTGCGGGCCCTGCAGCCACAGCGTGAGATGATCTGCGGTGAAAAATTGCTGATGATAGTGCGTAAGCGCCCGTTGCAGTGCGGGAATATCCTCGCCGAAAGAGGCACGGCTACCGACGTGAAAATCGTGCAGCCGCGCCGGAGCGCGAAACGCCAGACTCAGCGCCGCATTACACAGCGAGTCTGCATGGCCGGTCAGCATGGTGTATTCGGCGTCAACGACAGACACTTCCTGCCTGACCGAATCCTCTGCCAGCAGCGGCTGCGCCAGCATATCCACCAGCCGTGCCAGACCCGCTTCAAATTTTGCCGGTGTCATGTCGAAAAACCAGGCGGTCGATGTGGCGTGCGTGGTGGCGTTGAGTTTTGCACCCTCGGCCTGCGCCCACATCATCAGCCGATCGTCACCCTGAAACTGACGGCCTCCGGCAAACACAACGTGTTCGAACAGATGCGCCAGACCGGGGAATTCCGGCGGTTGGTGATGACTTCCGGCATCAAGGTGAATGAGTGCGGCAGCACGCGAGGCCTGCGGGTCGTGAAGCATGTTAACCCGCAGGCCGTTCGCCAGCGTCAGTGACTGCACGTCAGGCAGCATCAGTGTTTCAGCCTTTGAAGATCAGTTGCGAGTTCGCGCGGTTGCGGAACTGGAGCTGATTGATCTGAATGTTGGTGCAATTCGCCTGCTCGCGTGCGGCGAGGATCATGCCGTGATGTTCAGATTTGGAGCACACCGGATCGGCGTTATCAGCATTGCCGGTCAGCATAAATGCCTGACAGCGACAGCCGCCGAAATCTTTCTCTTTTTCAGAGCAGGAACGGCAGGGCTCCGGCATCCAGTCGAAGCCACGGTATTTGTTAAAGCCGAAGGAGTCGTACCAGATTTCCTGCAACGTATTTTCGAGCACTGACGGGAATTCCACCGGCAGCTGGCGCGCGCTGTGGCACGGCAGCGCCATGCCTTCCGGCGTGACACTTAAGAAAATCGCGCCCCAGCCGCCCATGCAGCCTTTCGGGCGTTCTTCGTAATAATCCGGCGTCACAAACAGCAAATTCGCCAGATTACCGGTTCCGGCCATTTTCTCGCGGTACTGATGTACCACGTCTTCGGCGCGGGCGATCTGCTCCCGGGTCGGCAGCAACCCTTCGCGGTTGAGCTGTGCCCAGCCGTAAAACTGACAGGTCGCCAGTTCGACATCGTCGGCGTCCAGCTCAATGCTCAGGTCGATAATTTTGTCGATCTGATCGATGTTATGGCGGTGCAGCACGAAGTTCAGCACCATCGGATAACCGTGGGCTTTTACTGCTTTTGCCATCGCCAGCTTTTGCTGGAAAGCTTTAGCATTGCCCGCCAGCGCGGCGTTCAGCTCTTCGTCGCTGGCCTGGAAGCTGATCTGAATATGGTCCAGACCGGCTTGTGCAAACGCATCGATTTTCTTTTCCGTCAACCCGATCCCGGACGTGATCAGGTTGGTGTAAAAACCCAGATCACGCGCAGCGCGGATGAGCTCCGGCAAGTCTTTACGCACCAGCGGTTCGCCGCCGGAGAAACCGATTTGCACCGCGCCCATTTCCCGCGCTTCTTCAAACACTTTGATCCACTGGGCGGTGGTCAGTTCTTTTTCCTGTTTGGCGAAATCAAGCGGATTCGAGCAATACGGGCATTGCAGCGGGCAGCGATAGGTCAGTTCGGCCAGCAGCCACAGTGGCGGTTTGACCGCAGGTTTAAGCAGGTTCACGGAAGGTAATCCACTTTTGTGCATGGGCCTGAGCGAAGAAATCTTTGACGTCATCATTCACCCCACCGGCTTCAGGGAAGCGCTTATTCAGCTCATCAATGATATTGGCAATCGTCCGCTCGCCGTCGACCAGTTGCAAAATAAACGTCGCACTGTCGTTGAGTTTCGCCATCCCTTCCGGATACAAAATCACGTGGCAGTCCTGCGTTTTTTCAAATTGCATGCGGTAGCCGCGGCGGAACATCGGCGTGTAGTGTTCGGTAATGGTGATCACAGGAGTCGTCCTTTGTGCCAGACCGCCTGTTGCGTCACGCTGTGATATGGCGGGCGGTTCAGTTCGTAAGCCAGGGTCATGGAATCGAGCATGCTCCACAGAATGTCGAGTTTGAATTGCAGGATTTCCAGCATACGCTGTTGTTTTTCAACGGTATCGCAGTATTCCAGCGCCAGTTGCAGACCGTGTTCGACGTCGCGATTCGCCTGACTCAGACGGCTGCGGAAATAGCCGTAACCCTCTTCCTCGATCCATTTGTAATGCTGCGGCCAGGTGTCGAGACGCGCCTGATGGATTTGCGGGGCAAACAGTTCGGTCAGCGAGCTGCACGCGGCTTCCTGCCAGACGGCGCGGCGGGCAAAGTTGACGTAGGCATCGACGGCGAAACGCACGCCCGGCAACACCATTTCTTCTGAAAGCAGCACGTCGCGGTCTAAACCGACCGCTTCACCCAGACGCAGCCACGCTTCGATACCGCCGTCACTGCCGTCATAACCGTCGTGATCAAGAATTCGCTGCACCCATTTGCGGCGGGTCATCGGATCCGGACAGTTAGCCATAATAGCCGCGTCTTTCAGCGGAATGCTGGTCTGATAATAGAACCGGTTCGCTACCCAGCCCTGAATTTGCTCGCGCGTCGCCTGACCATTGTGCATCGCAATATGGTAGGGATGATGGATGTGGTAGAACGCGCCTTTGGCACGCAGCGCCTGTTCAAATTCTTGCGGCGTCATCGGTGACGTCGGGTGTGAAGAAGTCGTCATAATCGTATTTACCTAAAGTTCGATGCGCATCCCGTCCCGGCTGACTTCAATATTTTGCTGCGTCAGCGCCTGCCGCTCGGCAGAGGATTCATTGAGGATCGGGTTGGTATTATTAATATGGATGAGAATTTTGCGTTCCGCCGGAAGGGAAGAAAGCAGGGCAATCAGCCCCTGTTCTTCGGCAAGCGCCAGATGGCCCATGTCTTTGCCGGTATTGCGGCCAACGCCGGTGGTCGCCAGCTCGTTGTCCTGCCACAGCGTGCCGTCAATCAGCAGGCAGTCAGCTTTATTGAGCCACTTCATCAGCTCGTCGTCTGGCTCGCCCAGACCCGGTGCGTACAGCAGCGAGGTGCCGGTTTTCGTGTCTTCAATAAACAGCGCGATATTGTGGCCGGGGAGCGGTTTGCCGCGGTATTTCGAATAAGGCGGCGCGTTGCTCAGCAGCGGAATGGCAGTGAATTTCAGATCCGGGCACACGGCCACGGAGAAGCTGTGCTCCGGCTCGATAGCGTGGTGTTGCAGGCCGCCATTCCAGTGCGAAAGCATAGTGAAAATCGGGAAGCCGGTAGTGAGATCGTCGTGGACTTCCGGCGTACACCACACCTGATGCGGGCAGCCTTCGCGCAAATTCAGCAGACCGGTGCAGTGATCAATCTGGCTGTCGGTCAGGATGATGGAACCGATGGCGGTGCCGCGCAAAACGTCGTGTTTAATCAGTTCGGGCGTGGCGGCAATCTGGTGGCAAATGTCCGGTGAGGCGTTACACAGCACCCAGTCTCTGCCGTTGTCGCTGACGGCGATAGAAGATTGCGTGCGCGCTGAGGTTTTCATGGTGCCATTGCGCACACCCTGACAGTTGCTGCAATTGCAGTTCCACTGCGGGAAGCCGCCGCCAGCCGCTGAACCAAGTACGATAATTTGCATGTGTGAACCAGGGGAAAGGGAAGGAAGATGCCCACAGCGAACCGTGGGCATAAGGGCTTAGCGGTTAGAAATGTACAGCGTCACTTCTAAGCCTAAACGCAGGTCTTCGAAAGAAGGTTTAGTCCACATGATAACGTCCTCTTGGTGATTACAGTTTTAAGTTCACTGCCACTTTCATTGCGGCAGGTGATCGGCTTATTGTCAAATATCGCCGGTTTGGCTACAAAAATGTTGCGATGGTGCCAGACCGATATTGCCCTGTAAGCCACAGGGATTAGCGCAAAACGCCGGATGAAAAACTATTCACCCCACGTTTGCTTTAATACTTTCAGCCAGTTGCGGTACGCGATTTTTTCGATAAGCGGCTTGCCGTAGCCCGCATCAGACATGGCCTGCAACAGAACGGGCAGTCCGGCGACATCACCCAGCGAGTCCGGCACATTGATACCGTCGAAATCCGAACCAAAACCGACATTTTCTTCGCCCAGTTTACCAATAAGGTTATCAAGATGTTTAACAATTTCGGTGATCGGGGTATCGCCATTGCGTTTTCCATCGGCACGCAGAAACGCGGTGCCGAAATTGACGCCAACAAAGCCGTCACTTTCGGCAATGGCGGCCAGTTGTTTATCGGTCAGATTACGTGGTTGCGGGCATAACGCATGGACATTGGAATGGGTGGCGACCAGCGGGGCATCGCTGAATTTTGCTGTCTGCCAGAAGGCTTTTTCGTTCATGTGCGAGACATCGAACAGAATTTTTTTGCGGTTGCATTCACGCAGTAAATCAAGCCCGGCGGGCGTCAGGCCATCACCGGTATCCGGCGAACCTGGAAAATCACCTTTCACGCCAGTACCAAACTGGTTGGGTAAATTCCACAGCGGCCCGATGCTGCGCAGCCCTTTTTCATACCAGACTTCCAGCCGTGAATAGTCATCGCCCAGCGCTTCCGCGCCCTCGATATGCATCACCATTGCCAGTACGCCGTGAGCAATACAATGCTCAATTTCGGCGACCGTCCGGCAGATTTTTGCCCGCCCGGATGACTGCGTTTCAAGGCGTTCAAGCAATGAAATCTGCGCCTGCGTGATGGCTAACGCGTCATGCGGTTCTGGCGGAGAATTTGGCTTCAGTTGCGGCATATACGAAGCAGGTGGTACGAAAATGGCAAATAAACCGCCTGCGAAACCGCCGAGGCGACAACGCCTGAGATCGAGATGCCCTTCAAGTGCGCCATCAAGAAACTGAGCAGCAGGATCTGCTGCGTCATGCAGCCACAGGCGAAGTAACAGGTCGTTATGACCGTCAAAGACAGGGGGATTAGGGATGGTGTTCATGATGTTGATGGTACTTTATAAAAGCATGTTGAAACATGGAGAATTATGTAAGTTTTGGTTTTTTTGCGCGGATCGGTGCAAAGGGGGGTGATTTTAAAATCAATTTCCAGGTCAAGGTCAAGACCGTGGGCGTCGGCCCACACCGACCAGAGACCCGGTAACGCGCGGGCCTCTGGACTCCGCGCTTTTTTACTGCGCGCTCTGCTTGCTAGCTATGTTTCAGGTATCACAGTGATAGCCGCAAAATCCCGCCGCTGCGCGGTTCCCTACGTTCGGGTTACAACCCGCGTAAAAAGACACGCGGTTTTCCACCTCTCCTCCGGCGGTATTTTGGAACCGGCCTCAGGTTTATACTTAACAACCTCACTTTCTTAATCTTTTCAAAAGCTGCGGGCGATTCAGAAATCTTGCTGAACGGAGCGGCTTCGAGACCTTTGGCTCGAAGACCGAGAGAAGGCACCGCGCAGCGGCAAGATTTCCAGCCTGTCGCGGAGATACCTGAAACATAGCCAGCGAGCGGAGCGCGTATTGAAAAAGCGAGGGGAGTTCAGAGGGGAAAAGCCTTTCCCCTCTGGTCGGTTTCGGCGCAGCGCGTCATGTGACCGCAGCACTTGAGAAACCGAAATATTCTCGATCCAGCCCTCACGGCGAGTGAGAAACCGAAATATACCCGTTCTGCCCTCACTGCAAGTGATAAGCCGCAATTGCTGCGGCCTCAGCAAATCAGAAACTATAGCTCGCCGTCACCGACACATTCCTCGGTTCACCGTAAACCACATACTGGTTCACGCTGGTGTCATATTCCTTGTCGAACAGGTTGTTGATATTGCCCTGCACGGCCAGCTGTTTCGTAACCTGATACCGGCTGAACAGATTGACCAGCGCGTAGCTGCCTTGTTCTGCATAACGGGTGCCGTTGCCGCTCGGGCCAGGGACGTCCTGCCAGACGTGAGTCTGCCAGTTCACGCCACCGCCGACGGTCAGATCCTGCAACATCGGCAGACGGTAGCTTGAGAACAATTTCAGCTGGGTGCGCGGCAGTTGCGGGTTAACCGCATCACCGTTTTCATCTTCTGCAATGTAACGGGTGCCGCCGAACGTCATCTGCCAGTTATCGGTCAGTGCGCCGTTCACTTCAAATTCCACGCCACGGCTGACGGTGCCGTCTTTCCCTTCATAGGCCGTATCGGTCGAGCCCGGGATTGTACGGCCGGTACTCTGCGCAACGTTGTCCAGTTCTGCACGGAAGATGGAAACGGACGCTGTCAGGCGGCTGTTAAACCAGTCAGATTTCACACCGGCTTCGTAGTTTTTACCGATAACCGGGGAAAGATACGCGCCGTTGATATCACGGTAAGTCTGCGGCTGGAACACCGAGGTGTAGCTCGCGTAGGTCGACCAGGTATCGTTGATGTCAAACACCAGACCGGCATACGGCGTGATGTTGTTCTTCTCGATCTGATCGGTCAGCGTGTGCGAGTTCCAGTTGGTGTAACGCGCCCCGACGATCAGATGCAGCGGATCGGCCAGTGAAAGACGTGTCGCAACATAGGCTGACTTTTGACGGATAGTGTCGTCTTCGGCCAGAGAACGCGGGTTCCAGTCGGTCTCAGGGAACTGTCCGTTGAAATCATTAAAGTTGCCGAGCTCTTCGGTGGAAATATTGGCAAAGGAGCTGTAATAGGTGTTCTGCTGTTTGCTGTAGCTCACGCCGGTCATCAGCTCGTGCTGACGGCCAAACAGCTGGTACGGACCGCTGGCAAAGGCATCGACACCATCGACTTTACGCTTACCGGTGTTGTAGCCGGTACCCGCAACGACCGGATATCCGGCATAGGCAGATTCACCGACGCCGGTGGTTTTATCAAATGTGCCGTCGATATACATCATCTTAGAGTCGATGTGCGATTCGGTATGCGTGCCGTTCAGGGTCGCCTGCCAGCCGTTGTCGAAGGACTGTTTCAGGGTGGTGAACAGCTTGGTGGTTTCTTTATCGCTGTAAGCCCAGTCAGGTGCCGAGTTAAAACCACGGCGATAGTCTGTTTTGCTGCCGTCCAGATACCAGCGCGGCATTCCGCCCCAGGTCGGGCTGTCGGTGTTGGTTTGCTGGAATTCGTAGCCCGCCGAAAGCAGAGTGGAATCGGTCAGGTCAGCATCCACGGTGGCATACACGAATTTTTTGGTCGCGCCGTAACGTTCAACGTAGCTGTTTTTATCCTGATAACCGGTGACAAGACGGCCGCGCACGCTGCCGGACTCATTCAGCGGGGTAGATAAATCCGCCACATAGCGTTGTTTGTTCCAGCTGCCGTAACTGGCGGAAACATTGCCGGTGAACTCTTTACTGTCGGCATGTTTGCGCACCTGGTTGACGGACGCTGACGGATTCCCCGGACCGGTCATCAGGCCGGTCGCACCACGGACAACTTCGATACGATCATAAATGGCCGTGTCGGACTGGGAATCACCAATGTCCCAGCGTGGGTCAAAGGTGGTCGGGATGTTATCAACCATGTAGTTGTCGATCAGAAAACCGCGCGCGTAGTAGGTACGGCGGTCAAGATCAGAGACACTTTCCTGGATCCCGGTGGTGTTTCGCAGCACATCACCCAGCGACTGAAGCTGCTGATCCTGCATACGTTGTGTGCTGATAATGCTGACGGACTGCGGGATATCGCGTGCAGTCAGCGCCATTTTGGTGCCCGCAGTGGTAACCGGCACACTGTAATCGGTCGCTGAGGTATCTGCCGCGCTGGTGTCGTTCTGACCGGTGACGACAACTGTGTCTTCAGCGGTTTTTTTTGCACTGGCTTCTGCTGCATAAGCACTATGCAATGAAGATGAAACCAGCAGGGCAATGATGGAAAGTGAAAGTTTCTTTCCTGAATTGTTTTGAGGATTTTCCTTAACACTCCTGACGGCGTAATTCCCTGTAAAATTTGACATAAGTATTCTCCACGCGGTTATTTTCTTATTTTTTAAGCCACTGCATTTTTTTATGAATACGGCTTTATCAGCATGAGCAAACCCCGCCAGGATCCCCCGTAACAAGGGCTGGAGAAGATAAAATGAGCATGGTTAATAAAGCGAATGAGAATAATACGCATTGGGTTTACTGCTGTAAATAAATATTACAGGCGGGGACAACACTGTGGGGTGGCTGCCCACACCGATAGCCGCAACGCTCCCTCCCCTGCGAAGGGGAGGGTTGGGGTGGGGTATTAAAAATAAATTAAGAAGCAGGAGTTTGCTCTGACCAGAACAAACAGTGTTTGCGCTTAAAACCCCCTCCCAGCCTCCCCCTTCGCAGGGGGAGGAGCAAAGATGAAAAACAGTATGCCGTTGAATTTAAGATGGTGCGGGCGATTCAGAAATCTTGCTGAACGGAGCGGCCTGAAGACCTCAGGCTTCAGGACCGAGAGAAGGCACCGCGCAGCGGCAAGATTTCCAGCCTGTCACTGTGCTACCTGAAACATAGTGTCTGGCGGAGCGCGCATTGAAAAAGCGAGGGGAGTTCAGAGGGGAAAAGCCTTTCCCCTCTGGTCGGTTTCGGCGCAGCGCGTTAAGTGATCGCAGTACTTGAGAAACCGAAATATTCTCGATCCAGCCTTCACGGCGAGTGAAAAACCGAAACATTCTCGATCCAGCGCCTCACCGCCAGGTGAGAACAATTTGCAATTAAAAATCCACCTTTTAGCCATTAAGAAATCTAGACATCTAAACGTTCGTTTTGTAGAGTGTCATCACCTGCCGTGTTAACGATTGATTCGGCTAAGAAAAATACGATGGTGGTGACACAATGTTCAGTAACATTCAAATCCTCGATGGCGGCATGGGTCGCGAACTGGCCCGGATGGGCGCTCCTTTTCGTCAGCCGGAATGGTCTGCACTGGCGCTGATAGAGGCTCCGCAGTTTGTGCGTGCCGCTCATGATGCCTTTATCGCTGCCGGTTCTCAGGTGATCACCACTAACAGCTACGCCGTTGTACCGTTCCACGTCGGGGACGATGTTTTTGCTGAGCAGGGCGCGGCGCTGATCGCTCTTTCCGGCAAACTGGCGCGTGAAGCGGCGGATGCGGCTCCGGCTAAGGTGCTCGTTGCGGGTTCGCTTCCTCCGGTTCTGGGTTCTTATCGCCCGGATCTGTTCGAACCGGTGGCGGCTAAAAAATTACTTCAGGTGCTGGTGGATAACCTGACCGGTAACGTAGACGTCTGGCTGGCGGAAACACAGAGTTCTGTGGCGGAAGTTGAAGCGGTGCGTGATGTGCTGGGCGATGACCCCCGTCCGCTGTGGCTGTCCTTCACTTTGCAGGACAATCTTGATCCGCAGGGCAATGCGCTGCTGCGTTCCGGCGAATCCATTGCTGAGGCGGTGAACGCTGCACTGCGGATTTCTGCCGGTGCGGTGCTGTTTAATTGCAGCCGACCGGAAGTGATGGCGACGGCGGTGAAAACCGCACGCGCTGCACTGACCGCGCAGGGATCGGCGCTTGATATCGGTGTCTATGCCAACGCCTTTGAACCTTCCGATAACACGCGCGGTGCCAACGAAGGGCTGAGCAAAATGCGTCAGGACACCGATCCTGCCGGATACCTCGATTTCGCCAAAGACTGGGTGGCGCAGGGCGCAACGATGGTTGGCGGGTGCTGCGGCATCGGGCCGGAACACATTGCGGCGCTGAAAAAAGCCTTCGTTAAATAACGTCCATAAAAAGAAAAAATCACATTTTTATTCTGAAGGCATCCTTCGGAGACAGGGGAAGCATATGATTGATCGTCGTTCGTTCATTAAAAGTGCGGGGACACTTACCGTTGCTGCGGCAACGCATTCTCTGTGGCTGGGAAATGCTTTTGCTGCGGAGACAGATAAACCGAAAAAAGGCGGCCATCTGGTCGTCGGCGTGGATAACGCCTCAAGTACTGACCGTCTGGATCCAGCGTTCTGGTTCGAAACTTATATGTATTTCGTCGGCTCGCAGATGTTTAACAATCTGGTGGAAATCGACGAAAACGCGAAGCTCGCGCCGTCGCTGGCCGAGTCGTGGGCTTCCACTGACGGCAGCAAAACCTGGGTGCTGAAAATCCGTCAGGGCGTGCAGTTCCATGACGGTCGCTCACTGGGCGCGAAAGACGTGGTGTATTCCCTTAATCACCATCGTGGCGAGAAATCCACGTCGCCGGTGAAAGGGTATCTGGATCCGGTCAGTTCCATTGAAGCTACCGGTGAACATGAAGTGACGATCAAACTCACCGCGCCGGACGTCGAATTCGTCTGGCTGCTGAGCGCCGTGCATTTCGCCATTACCGCTGAAAACGAAAGCTTTGATAAAGGCATCGGTACCGGCGCCTTTATCCTGGAGAAATTCCAGCCGGGCGTCACCACGCTGACCAAACGTAATCCGAACTACTGGAACAGCGAACGCGGTCATGTCGATTCGGTCGAAACGCTGGCAATGAACGATTCTACTGCCCGCGTGGCCGCGCTGGTCAGCGGATCGGCGCAACTGATTAACCGCGTGAATCCGCGCATTGTCAGCCGCATCGAGCGTATGCCGAACCTGAAACTGGTGCGTGCCAAAGACAGCATGATTTACACCTTCCCGGGGCTGTCGAATCTCGCGCCGTTCGATAATGTTGATGGCCGTCTGGCGCTGAAATACGCCATTGATCGTCAGAAAATAATCGACACCGTGCTCGGCGGTTATGCCAGCGTGGCGAATGACAACCCGATCTTCCCGTCGAACCGTTACTTCGCGAAAGACATTCCGCAGCGTCCGTACGACCCAGAAAAAGCGCAATTCCACTGGAAGAAGTCTGGTTTCAGCGGTCCGCTGACGCTGAATGTGGCGGATGCCGGTTTCCCCGGCGCAGTCGATGCCGGTCAGATTTATCAGCAATCCGCGGCCAAAGCGGGCATTAACCTGAATGTGGTACGCGTGCCGGACGATGCGTTCTGGAATGACATCTGGCAGAAGAAAGCCTTTGTTTCGTCTAACTGGGCGAACCGTCCGACTGCCGATGCGCTGCTTTCACTGGTGTTCACCAGCCAGTCTTCGTGGAACGAATCGGCGTGGCATGTGCCTGAGTTCGATGCGATGGTGAAAGCCGCACGCGGTGAACCGGACGAAGCGCGCCGCAAGCAGATTTATCACGATATTCAGGTGATGCTGGTCGATCAGGGCAGCGAAATCATTCCGCTGTATGCCGACGCACTCGACGGCTGTTCTTCCAAAATCAAAGGGTTCACCTCCGTTCCGGGGATGCCGCTGAGTGGCAACCGCGCGGCGGAAAAAGTCTGGATCGAAGGCTGAACCGGGTAAAAATATGTCTGACTTATCTGCACAACAGAAAGCGACTCAACGGCCTGCGGGCCGTTTTTCGCAACCTCATTCCGGCCTTCTGAGCATGGTGCTGGTGCGCCTGTTTTATGGCGTGCTGGTGGTACTCGCGGTCTCGGTGCTGATTTTTGCCGGTGTGCAGCTGCTGCCGGGAAATGCCGCGACGGCTATTTTGGGCCAGAGCGCGACGCCGGACGCCATTCGCGAACTGAATCTCCAGCTCGGGCTGGATAAACCGGCCGTCAGCCGCTATCTGAGCTGGTTGTTTGGCGTGCTGCACGGTGATTTCGGCACCAGTTTTTCTACCCGTGAAGCCATCAGCGGTCCGCTGTTTACCCGTCTGGGCAATACGCTGTTTCTGGCCGGATGCACCGCCGCGATTGCGGTGCCGCTGGCGCTGCTTATTGGGTTTATCTCAGTGCGCTATCACGGCAGTGTTATTGATACGCTGCTCAATGTGATCACCCGCGCGACGGTCGCGTTGCCGGAGTTTTTCTCCGGTTATCTGCTGATCCTGATTTTTGCCATCACGCTGGCGTGGGCGCCAAGCAACAGCAGTATCACGGCAGATATGCCGCTGACGGCCAAACTTTCTGCGATTTCCCTGCCGTGTGCCACGCTGGTGCTGGCGATCCTCGGGCATATGAGCAACATGACCCGTGCTGCGCTGATTGCCGCGCAAAGTTCGGCGTATGTCGACACTGCGCTGCTGAAAGGGTTGTCGCCGTCGCGCATTTTGTGGCGTCACGTTTTACCCAATGCTATCGGGCCGATTATTAACGTCGTGGCGATTAATCTGGCGTATCTGATGGTCGGCGTGGTGATTGTCGAAAACGTGTTTGTGTATCCGGGACTCGGACAATACATGGTCGACAGCATCAGCAAGCGTGATATTCCGGTGATGCAGGACTGCGCGCTGTTACTGGCTGGCATTTATATCCTGCTGAATTTGCTGGCAGATGTGATGGCGCTGATCTCAAATCCGCGTTTACGCCACAACCGCTGAATCTTAGGAATAGTTGTCATGCCTGCTTTAAAACCTGCTTCGATTCTCGGCCTGCTGGTGCTGAGTCTGTTTATTGTTATCGCCATTTTTGCTCCGTGGCTGGCGCCTCATGCACCGGATCAGACGCTCGGCATGTCGTGGGATTTACCGGGACCCAACGCACTTCTTGGCACCGATAATCTCGGACGTGATCTGCTTTCCCGGCTGATCTGGGGCACACGCGTTTCCCTGGGCGTGACCGCGCTCGCGGCGCTGGTGGCGTTTATCGTCGGCTGTACGCTGGGCTTTATCGCCGGACTGCGCGGTGGCTGGCTGGATCAGGTGATTTCCCGCTGCAACGATATCGTGATGGCGATCCCGACGCTGATCCTGGCACTGATCGTGCTGGCTGTATTACCTAAAACCATTCTGGTGCTGACGCTGGTGCTCGGTTTACTGGAATCTACCCATGTACTGCGTGTGGCACGCTCTCTCGCGGTGGATATCGGCGTGATGGAATTTGTCGATGTGGCGCGTCTGCGCGGCGAAAGCCTCGGCTGGATCCTGTGGCGGGTCATTTTACCGAATGCTTTACAGACGTTAATTGCCGAATTCGGCCTGCGTTTTATCTTCATTTTGCTGTTCCTTTCCGCGCTGTCTTTCCTCGGTTTAGGCGTTCAGCCACCGACCGCCGACTGGGGCGGACTGGCACGCGATAACAAAGACGGCATTCTGTTTGGTGTCTGGGCAGCATTAATTCCAGGCGGTGCCATTGCCGTGCTGGCGCTGGCGGTCAACGCAGTGGCGGACTGGCTGATGAGCGGTCAGCGTCGCGTCTGGGGGAAAAAAGCATGAATGAACCGTTACTGAACGTTGAAAACTTGTGTGTGGTTTCGCAGGGAAAAAGTCCGCGCACGCTGGTGGATAATGTCTCTTTTACCGTCAGACGCGGCGAAGTGCTCGGACTGATTGGTGAATCAGGTGCGGGCAAATCGACCATCGGACTGGCAATCCTCGGGCATTGCCGTCAGGGGATGCGCATTCAGTCAGGCAAGATTGCCTTCAGCGGGCAGGATCTGACGCAGCTTTCTGACCGACAGCTGCGTCAGGTGCGCGGCAGGCAAATTGCCTATGTGGCGCAATCTGCCGGTGCGGCGTTTAATCCGGCGATAACGCTCGGCGAGCAGGTGATTGAAGCAGCGCTGAAACACAATATTTTTAACCGCCAGCAGGCGCAGGCGAGGGCAATTGAGCTGTTCGAACAGCTTGGTTTGCCGGAGCCGCAGCAGTTTTATCAGCGCTATCCGCATCAGGTTTCCGGCGGCCAGTTACAGCGGGCGATGATTGCGATGGCACTTTGCGCGGGGCCGGAATTGCTGATTTTCGATGAGCCGACGACGGCACTGGATGTTACCACGCAGCTCGGCGTGCTAAAGGCTATCAGCGATGTCATTCGCCTTTCCGGCGTGGCGGCGATTTATATCAGCCATGATCTGGCGGTGGTCGCGCAGATAAGCCATCACATTATGGTATTGCAGCACGGCAAAATGGTGGAGCACGCGCCGACGGCACAACTGCTGGCTGAGCCTCAGCAGGATTACACCCGCCGCCTGTTACAGGCGCAGGGCAAGACCAAAACACCGCAAACCGGCGACGCGCCGCTGATGCTGACCATCAGTAATGTCAGCGCCCGCTATCATGCGCAGCCGGTGCTGCAAAATATCTCACTCAGTTTGCCGCGTGGCCGCACGCTGGCGGTCATTGGTGAATCGGGTTCAGGCAAATCGACCCTCGGAAAAGTGATTTGCGGATTACTGGTGCCGGAATCAGGAGATGTCAGCCTTGAGCAGACCTTGCTGCCCGCCGGACTGCGTCAGCGCTGCCGCGTGCAATTGCGCGATGTGCAGATGATCCATCAGATCCCTGATACGGCGCTTAACCCGAAAGAGCGTATCGGCGGCCAGATTTCGCGCGTGCTGGCGTGCTTTACCACTCTGAATCGCAGTGAGCGTGAGGCGCGGGTAAAAGCTTTGCTGGCGCAAGTCGGGCTTAATGCTGAACTGGCCGGGCGTTACCCTGATGCGCTTTCCGGCGGTCAGAAACAGCGCGTTTGTATCGCGCGGGCACTGGCGGCTGAACCCAAAGTTATCGTTTGTGATGAGCCCACCTCGGCACTCGACCCGTTAGTCGCCCGCGATGTGCTGGCATTACTGCGCCAGATCCAGCAAGACACCGGCATTTCTTACCTGTTCATCACCCACGACTTGCAGGTGGTGCGGGAAGTCGCCGATGATGTCGCGGTGCTAAAACAGGGCGTGATTGTGCGCCAGGGGCCGGTCAGCTCCACTCTGGCCGAACCGCTGGACGATTACACCCGCGAATTGCTGTACTCCGTACCTGAGATGCGGGTCGGCTGGCTGGAAGAAATGTTTGCTAATTAATACTCCTCCTCCTGCCCGGCGGTTTCGTTGTGCTCCTCCCCCTGCGAAAGGGGAGGCGGGAGGGGGTATTAATGACGAAAAGAAAGCTTAAGTGAATTTCAACGTTATCGACTGACCTTAATACTCCACCCCAACCCTCCCCTTCGCAGGGGAGGGAGCAGAATGGTCATCCTTATTTACACTTTCCTAATATTCTCTTCGCTAAAGATTCCTTTATTTATACCGATAACCCTGTTGGATTAAATAAATATCTGCAAAGTAGTTCCTCTATGTAATCAATATTTTGAAATATTTTTCATTGTATTTATTTTATTGGCCAGGAAACAAGGGAGAAGGAATGTTTAAAGCGATCAACAATATGCGTGTCGGTGCCCGTCTGGGTGCGGCATTTAGTCTGGTGATACTGCTGCTGATCATCGTCAGCGTAACGGCAGTGACGAAAATAAGCAGTATTAACAGCACTATCGAACAAATAGTCAGCGACCGTTATGTCAAAGTGCGGCTGGCATTTGATGTCCGTGACGGGGTGAACGATCAGATTAAATATCTACGCGGTATTGTCATCGATACCAAAAATCCTGAGCAAAATAAAAAACGTTATTTACAGCTTGATGACACCGTTAAACAAACTAATTTAGCGATGGATAAAATCGCCGCTATCCAGACGACGGTGACAGGCAAGCAAAAGATTAAAGCATTGCAGGATGCGAGTGACACCTTTGAAGCTGCGAAAGAACAACTGGTCAATTTAGCGCGTGCCGGGGATATGGACGGCGCGACGGAATTCGTTCTGCGCAAACTGACTACGTCACAAAATGCTTATCTGGATCTGGCAACGGCGTTTGCCGACTCGCAGGATCAGCAGTTACAGAGCGAAGGTAAAACGGCGATTGCCGATGGCGCAACGGCGATTCAGCTGACACTGATTTTCTCCGCGCTGGCGGTTCTGGTGGCGGCCGCGCTGGGCTTTTTCCTCACCCGTTCTATCACCCGTCCGCTGAATACTGCCGTAAAAGTGGCAGAAAACGTCGCGGCAGGGGATCTGACCACGCAAATCCACGTGAGTTCAAACGATGAAACCGGTCAGCTCATGCAGGGGCTGAAAAACATGAACGAAAACCTGCTGAAGATTGTGACCGAAGTGCGCGCGGGTACCAACGCGATCCACAGCGCCTCGGGCGAAATCGCGGCCGGAAACCTGGATTTGTCTTCACGCACCGAACAGCAGGCCAGTTCGCTGGAAGAAACGGCGTCGGCCATGGAGCAGATGACCGCGACTGTGAAGCAGAATGCCGATAACGCGCGTCAGGCCAATCAGCTGGCGGCGCAGGCTTCCCGCGTGGCTGTGCAGGGCGGAGAAGTGGTGGGCGAAGTGGTTCACACCATGGAAGGCATCAACGCGTCTTCACGCAAAATCGTCGATATCATTGCCGTAATTGACGGTATTGCTTTCCAGACCAATATTCTGGCGCTGAATGCTGCGGTTGAAGCCGCGCGTGCCGGTGAGCAGGGGCGCGGTTTTGCGGTAGTGGCTTCTGAGGTGCGGAATCTGGCGCAACGATCTGCCAGTGCTGCGAAAGAGATCAAAGTGCTGATTGACGATTCTGTAGCGAAAGTGGATAACGGCACGCAACTGGTCGCCAAAGCCGGTTCGACGATGGCGGAAGTGGTGTCCAGCGTGAAAAGCGTGACCGACATTGTGGGCGAAATCGCTATCGCCAGTAACGAACAAAGCACCGGCATTGAGGAAATTAATAAAGCCATTACGCAGATGGATGAAGTGACGCAGCAGAACGCCGCACTGGTTCAGGAAGCGTCGTCGGCAGCGTATTCTCTCAATGAGCAGGCGGAGCGTTTATCACAAGCCATCAGCATCTTTAAAGTCAGCGCAGGTTCTGCGACGGCGGCGGTGCGTAAGGCTGCTCACGCGAAAACACCGGCCTTGTTGTCAAACCGCCAGCCGGTTCCTGCCGTTGAAGAACGTAACTGGGAAACCTTTTAAACTTCCGCATAGTTTTTGAAAATTTCTGTTTTACGTCTGAAACCCGACAAATTCTGTCGGGTTTTTTACTTTATGTGTCAGCTTTTGCCATAATCCCTTCGCCAATATAAAGGAGAAGGCTTTGATGATGAAAAATACCCTGCGTAAAACCGTGCTGATGGCAGCGGCTGTGGTGCCAATGCTCGCATTCAGCGCGCCGTCCTGGGCGCAAACTGCGACGAAAATGACGTCAGTTCAGCAACAGCTGACGGCGCTGGAAAAAGAAAGCGGCGGACGTCTTGGCGTGATGCTGATTGATACGGCGGACAACTCGCAAATTGCTTATCGTGCGGATGAACGTTTTGCGATGTGCAGCACCAGCAAATTCATGGCGGCTTCGGCGATCCTGAAAGAGAGCGAAGTGAAGAAAAATCTCCTTACCCAACATGTCGGGCTGAAAAAATCGGATCTGGTGAATTACAACCCGATTACCGAAAAGCATCTCAACGAGGGTATGACGATTGGCGAACTGGCGGCAGCGGCCTTGCAATACAGTGATAACACCGCCATGAATAAGCTTATCGAACATCTCGGCGGGCCACACAAAGTCACCGATTATGCGCGTACGCTGGGCGACAACACATTCCGTCTGGATCGCACCGAACCGACGCTGAACACCGCGATCCCGGGCGATGACCGTGATACCACGTCACCGCGTGCAATGGCCCTGAGCCTGCAACATGCCACGCTGGGCTCCGCGCTGGCTGAACCGCAGCGCGCACAACTGGTGGAATGGATGAAGGGTAACACCACCGGCGCGATGAGCATCCGCGCAGGTTTACCGGCGACCTGGGTTGTTGGCGATAAAACCGGCAGCGGCGATTACGGCACCACCAATGATATCGCGGTGATCTGGCCGGAAAATAAAGCGCCGCTGGTGCTGGTGACGTATTTCACCCAACCGGAAAAAGATGCAAAATCCCGTCGTGATGTGCTGGCAAGTGCGGCGAAGATTGTGACGCAGGGTTATTGAACCACGCTCGTAAAGATCAGTTGGAACAATAAGAAAAGGGTCCGCAGGGACCCTTTTTTATGTCTGTCTAACGCCCAACCCGGTTAACGGCCGACGCGTGCCATCAGTGAGGCCGGATAACGGTCGCCCTGAACTTTCACCGTCTCCAGTGCGGTGGCTATGGTACGCAGTTCATCATCCGACAGTGTCACCTCTGCGGCGCCGAGGTTTTCTTCCAGACGGTGCAGTTTAGTCGTGCCCGGGATCGGCACTATCCACGGCTTCTGCGCCAGCAGCCAGGCTAACGCTATCTGCGCAGGCGTCACTTTTTTGTCCTGCGCAATCTGATGAATAACGGCCACCAGTTGCTGATTGGCCTCCAGCGCTTGCGGAGAGAAACGTGGCACAAGGCTGCGGAAATCGTCACTGCCGAACGTTGAATCAGCGGTGATGGAACCGGTCAGGAAACCTTTACCGAGCGGACTGAATGGCACAAAACCGATCCCCAGTTCTTCGAGCGTGGGGATGATTTCCTGCTCCGGCTCACGCCACCACATTGAATATTCACTTTGCAGTGCGGTCACCGGTTGTACCGCGTGCGCACGGCGGATTGTCTGCGCACCCGCTTCGGACAGCCCGAAATGCTTCACCTTACCTTCGCTGATCAGGTCTTTCACCGTACCGGCGACGTCTTCAATCGGTACTTCCGGGTCAACACGGTGCTGATAGAGCAGGTCGATAACGTCGGTTTTCAGACGCTTCAGCGAGCCTTCAACTGCCTGGCGGATATGTTCCGGGCGGCTGTTAAGGATTTGCTGCTTATTATCATCGCCGAAAGTGAAACCAAATTTTGTCGCGATCACCACTTTGTCACGAACCGGTGCCAGCGCCTCGCCAACCACTTCTTCATTGAGATAAGGGCCATAAACTTCAGCGGTATCAAAGAAAGTGACGCCCCGTGCGACCGCAGCGCGGATCAGTTCAACCGCCTGTTTGGTCCCCGTGGCAGGTCCGTATCCATGGCTCAGACCCATACAACCCAAACCGAGTGATGAGACTTCAAGGCCGGATTTTCCCAGCAGACGTTTTTGCATGTGGTTTTCCTCTGATTGATTTCTTAAATCCTGTCATCTTGTGATTATGGGATTCTGGGATTTTCCGTTGCGGGCAACGGCAGGTGATGTAGTGTCAGTCATACTAGACGCTGAACTTTCATCAGATTAGAGGGGGTTATCTGCAAGAGCTTATGAGCAGGATTCATGAATCAATATGAGGCCGTTGTTTTATCCTTGAAAAGTGGCCCTGTATTAAAGGTTTTAATAAGCAGTAATAAAAGTCCGGATTATTTCGTCCCTAAGTGGAATTGATCTCGTTGTAATATATTTAAACATTTATATCAGGCCAATATTCAGCCAGTTACTGGCGAGATAATTATTATTGACGCCCGTCTGCTGTCCCCGAGACTATAATTGCAATGTTCATTATGACGTCTGATCCGGGTATCCCAACCTGTACGGCGTCACGGCTATCTGGCCAAACCTCTTTGCGATTTCGTCAGCAGGAAGTGCCTGCCAGGATCCCTGTTTAGCCTGTGTTTAACAGGCCGGAAGTGCTTTTTAGGCCTTTATTAATGACCCCGTAATGGGCTTAACTCAGCACGATCGTTCATTAAATCAGCAACATATTGATTAGTATGCAAAAGAATAAACAATTCTATACAAAATAAATTATTGAGGTGGGGGCAAAAAAGCCATATATTGGCCGCGTTTTTCACAGGGTACTTACTTTTAAATTCCATTTATTCAATTGCGGCGTTACCAATAACCCGCGGTTGTAGGAGAGATATGATGACGGATAAAGTCCGTATTGACAGTTTAGGTGCGAATTCATTAAACGGAAACAATGAAACCTATTTGGCGAGACAAGCTGAATTTGAATCGAATGTTCGGAGCTATCCTCGTAAATTGCCTCTGGCAATCGCGAAAGCCAATGGCGTGTGGATCACTGATGTTGAGAATAATCAATATCTTGATTGCCTGGCAGGCGCGGGTACGCTGGCTCTGGGACATAATCATCCTGACGTGCTGCAAAGCATCCAAAATGTCATTACCAGCGGCTTGCCGTTACATACACTGGATCTGACAACACCGTTGAAAGATCAGTTCTCCGAATATCTGCTTTCTGTGTTGCCACAACAGGGCAAAGAGTATTGCCTGCAGTTCACCGGCCCGTCCGGTGCTGATGCTGTTGAAGCGGCAATGAAACTGGCTAAGAAAGTCACTGGCCGTACCGGTATCATCAGTTTCTCTGGTGGCTACCACGGCATGACCCACGCCACGCTGGCGGTGACCGGTAACCTGTCTCCGAAAGAAGCGGTTAACGGCATGATGCCGGAAGTGCAGTTTATGCCTTATCCGCACCAGTACCGCTGCCCGCTGGGCATTGGCGGTGACGCTGGCGTCAAAGCATTAACTTACTACTTCGAAAACCTGATCAACGACGTGGAAAGCGGCGTGCGCAAACCTGCGGCTGTGATCCTGGAAGCCGTTCAGGGCGAAGGCGGCGTGAACCCGGCTCCGGCTGAGTGGTTGCAGCGCATCCGTAAAGTAACTCAGGAACACGGCATTCTGCTGATCCTTGACGAAGTACAGGCGGGTTTCTGCCGTACCGGCAAACAGTTCGCCTTCGAACACGCAGGTATTGAGCCGGACATCATTGTGATGTCTAAAGCGGTGGGCGGTGGTCTGCCACTGGCTGTTCTGGGTATCAAAAAAGAGTTCGACGCCTGGGCGCCGGGTCACCACACAGGGACCTTCCGCGGCAACCAGCTGGCGATGGCGACCGGCCTGACCACGCTGAAAATCCTGAAAGAAGAAAAAATTGCCGAGAAAGTGGCTGCACAGGGCGAGTGGCTGAAAGGCAAACTGGCTGAGATGCAGAAACGTTACCCGGTAATCGGTCACGTGCGCGGTCTGGGTCTGATGATCGGTATCGAGATCGTAAAACCGAACGAAGCGCAGGATCATATGGGTTGCTACCCGGCTGACGGCGAGCTTTCTGCCCTGTTGCAGAAAAAATGCTTCGAAGCAGGCCTGATCCTCGAACGCGGTGGCCGTAATGGTTGCGTTCTTCGCCTGTTGCCTTCCCTGCTGATCACCAATGATGAGCTGGGCATTTTCCTCGATAAGTTTGAGCAGGCGCTGTTAGCGGCTGGCGTCAAGCCTGTCTGAGCGGAGTAAGAGATTCTGATGTCCGAGTTAAACCCGATTCTGGCAGGTTCAGCGCAAAGCACTGAAGCCTATCAGCAAGCCATTGCGCAGAGCAGTGAAGCTGTTGTGCAGTGGCTGCAACAACCTGAGATGTATCAGGGCAAAACCGTTGCTGAGCTGCGTGAACGTATCAAACTGGACTTCAATCCAAACGGCCTGGGTAACCAGGCCGCGATTGAACGCGCCATTGAATACTTTTTAAAAGACAGCCTGTCTGTACATCATCCGCAGTGTGTTGCGCATCTGCATTGCCCGAGTCTTGTCGTCAGCCAGGCCGCGGAAGTGCTGATCAACGCCACTAACCAGAGCATGGACTCCTGGGACCAAAGCCCGTCAGCGACCATCATTGAGATGAAACTGATCGAATGGCTGCGTACTCAGGTTGGCTATCAGGCTGGCGACGCGGGCGTGTTCACCAGCGGCGGCACCCAGAGCAATCTGATGGGGCTGATGCTGGCGCGTGATGCCTTCTTTGCCCGTCAGGGTCATTCCATTCAGCAGGATGGTCTGGTCGGTAATCTGCGTAAAGTTAAAGTGTTATGTTCTGAAAACGCGCATTTCTCTGTGCAGAAGAACATGGCATTGCTCGGTCTGGGTTATCAGTGCGTGACGCTGGTGAAAACCGACGAGTTCGCGCGTATGGATCTCAACGATCTGCGCGATAAAGTCGCACAGGCGCAGGCCAATGGCGATCAGATACTCGCGATCGTGGCGACCGCCGGGACCACCGACGCCGGTGCTATCGACCCGCTGCGCGCCATTGCTGAACTGGCCGCTGAGCATCAGATTTGGGTTCATGTGGATGCGGCGTGGGGCGGTGCTCTGTTGCTGTCCGAAAAATACCGCGACTATCTGGACGGCATCGAGTTAGTGGATTCCATCACTCTGGACTTCCACAAACAGTTCTTCCAGACCATCAGCTGTGGCGCGTTCCTGCTTAAAGAAGAACGTCATTACGAGCTGATGCGCTATCAGGCGGCTTATCTGAACTCTGAGTTCGACGAAGCTGCTGGTGTGCCAAATCTGGTGTCCAAATCGCTGCAAACCACCCGCCGTTTCGATGCACTGAAACTGTGGATGGGTCTTGAAGCATTAGGACAGAAACAGTATGCCGCCATCATCGATCACGGTGTAACGATGGCTCAGGAAGTCGCGCAGTATGTGACCTCTGAAGCCGCGCTGGAACTGGTGATGAAGCCTCAGCTGGCGAGCGTGCTGTTCCGTTATCGTCCTGAGCAACTGGCGGGCAGCAGCGATGCGGCTATCGCGTTGCTGAACCAGAAAATCGGCGATGCGCTGCTGGAATCTGGACGCGCCAACGTAGGCGTTACTGAGCATAGCGGCGTGACTTGTCTCAAGCTGACTCTGCTGAACCCTACAGTAACGCTGGAAGACGTAAAAGTTCTGCTGGCGCTGGTTGAGAAAACCGCACAGCAACTGCTGAACCAGTAAGTTTTAGTTCTGCGCCCAAACGCTGCGAAAAGCCGGTGATACGAAAGTGTCACCGGCTTTTTTATGTCCTTATTCACCGCAGGCCCTTTGTATTGCTGAACCACGGGAAAAAAGAACCCACCTGATGGTGGGCTGTGTAAGGGGTAATGCTGAAAGTATGCGACTCAGCTAAATCAGGGTTTGCTTGTCAGGTAATTTCATTGGCGGGTGAGCGGAGTAATGAACAAATCTTGCCGATGTAGTATTTTCATTTTGATAATGCACCACATGGCTTGATGTCCAGTCACCAAACGGCTTGCTCTGATTATATGACTGGTGACCGACATGGTAATGCCAGAGTCTGTTGGCGATTGCATACTGGATCAATTCCAGCCTCCTGGTGTGATTGAGACTGACTCCTGCTGAGGACTTATTCCTTCCCGGCAGGGAACTAAATCCACTTGACTTCAGCAATGCGACGAAGTCGCCAACGACCTTAACCTCTTCTTTTTTCAGGGTTAACATCAAATTAATGAATGATTGTGAATAAGTTACACTGACAGTCATTATGCATCCTTTCTCATTGACTCGATCCAATTGGCAAAATCTTCACCAGTAGTAACCCAATCAGGGTGGTTAACGCTTTTTGACTGGATAGATTGGGACATCACGTTAAGGTCATACGAAAATTCGTCGCTGCTTTGGGTCTGATATAGAGCAACGAGCTCACAGAGTTCAGTGGTTATTTTTTGATAATCTTCAAAAGATTGCAGTGCCTTGGTCTTCATATATCGCAGATGCGTGATGTGGGGAGCCCAGGCTTCATGCATTTCGGCTTTAAAAAAGGTATATAGCATTCTTTTATTACCTAGCGAAATCTCAGCAACCCGTGAACGAAGATTTTCAGCTGAGTTCTCTTTAATCTGAAGGCTTTCTATGTCTGCTTCAGTTCCTGATTTCAGAGCCAAAATCATTTTGCTGCCTTCGATACATTGAAGCCTCACCGAATCAACAATGGCATCTGTTTTCTTTATTGCGTCCGACACCTGTTTTTTAGTCAGTGAACGATGATGGCTTCGATCAAAATCATCCAGAGGCCGCTCAACCACCTGAGAAGCCTTTCTAAATATGCCATCAACCTTATCCAGGTCGGGGCTAAAAAATGCCAAAGCCTCAATGCCAATCATCTCATTCATCCTTTGAGTTTATTGTGTATATCCCTTTACCGCAAACAGCCCGTAATCATTGTTCGGGCAGATCCTTACTTATTTCATAACATCGGATTTCATAACATCGGACTCGCCCCAGAAATCATAGTAAACGAGCCAGTCACTCATTTATATACCGATGGCGCTAAGCCTTTAGCACGTTCTCTTTTCAGAAAACCCGCCTATTCACCGAACTTTCCTATTCTTCCGACCGCCCGGGCCTCGTTTCCTATACTGGTACTTTGTGCTGAAAACGGGGAGGGACGATGAATGTTCTGTCACATTTTAATTTTATCGCGCTGGTGATGACACCGGCATTCTGGATTGGCGTCGCGACGATGGTGATGGTTACGCTGGTGACTTACTGGCTACTGAGCTGGTTACTGTCGTTTCTGCGCAAAGGCGTTAAGAGCTGGGGGGAGGTGCATCCGGCGACCAACAGAATGCGATTTATATTGGGCGATATTCTCAACCGCACTAATAATCTGCTGATATTCGTCGCCGCATTCCTGTTCAGCCTGCGGTTCGTCAATCTGCCGGACAATCTCTACAACACCATCAGCCATGCGTGGTTTCTGGTGCTGGCGCTGCAAATGGCGCTATGGCTCGATCAGGGTGTGGTGTCGTGGTTGCGGCATATCATGCGGCAGCCGGGCATGAACAAAAATCCGGTGACGCTGGTGATCACCGGTCTGATATTCCGCGCGGTGGTCTGGTCGGTGATGCTGTTATCCATTCTGGCTAACGTTGGCGTCAATATTACCGCGCTGGTCGCCAGTCTGGGCGTGGGCGGTATTGCTATCGCGCTGGCTATCCAGACCATCCTCAGCGATGTATTTGCCTCGCTGTCGATTGGCTTTGATAAGCCTTTCGAAATTGGTGATTTTGTGGTGTTCAATGATGTCGCCGGTACGGTGGAACATATTGGCCTGAAGACCACGCGCATCCGCAGCCTGAGCGGGGAACAGATTGTCTGCGGGAATGCCATTTTGCTTCAGCAGACGCTGCATAATTACAAGCGTATGCAGACCCGCCGCATCGTGTTTAATTTTGGTATCGCCATCAATACCCCGCCGGATAAGCTGCGCAATATCGGTGACATGGTCAAAGGGATTATTATCGATGTCGGCGAAACCAAATTTGACCGGGCGCATCTGCTGGGTTTTGGCACCGACCGTTTGAATATTGAGGTGGTTCATATCGTTAATACCGCCGACTACAACAAATATATGGATATCCAGCAGGAAATTAATATCCGCATTATCGAAAAGCTCATGGAAAACGGAATTGAGATGGCGCTGCCTAATATGATTGTTAAAACACCGGAGAAAAGTGGCGTTGGAGAATGGGAAGCTGCCAGCGCAAAACCGCAGGGTTAGGATAAAAGACAGGGTTGCCGCACATCACAGTGCAGCAACCCTGTCTTTTTTGGATCTGATTAACGTAACTGCTGTGCGATGGCGCTGTACATCAGCGACGCTTCCAGCGGTTGCGCGCTGAAATCAGGTTCTGCCTGCGGCCATGTTGACCACTGAACAATAACCAGATTTTCCGCGCGGTTCACCATAATCACCTGACCATAAATACCCAGCGCCCACATCGAACCTTTTAGCGATTCAGACGGCGCTGGCGTGACGTTTTTGGCATTGGCGGGCACGGCATTATTCCACCACTGATAGCCGTACATCCCTTCCGGATGCGCAGCTGAAACCGAATTCTTCGCCTTATTCCAGTCTGCCGCCTGTTCCAGCCAGTGTTCAGGCAGAATTGTTTTACCGTCCGGCAACTGGCCGCCGCTCATTACAAACTCGCCGAAACGTCCCCAGTCTTCTAACGTCGCGTTAAAGCCGTGCGCCCCTACGTCATGTTTTCCCTGCTGATACGAGTGCCAGACGCCATCCTGGGCCATGCCGTAAGGCTGCCAGAGGGTTTTTTCCAGATATTTCGCCAGCGGCATACCGGTGGCTTTTTCCAGCACATCGCCCAGCAGCCATGCACCGCCAGAAGAATACGACCAGGATTCACCCGCCGAATGCGCGCGTTTCAAACCCGTAATGATTTTACGAACGCAATCGTAGGTGCCCGGCTGCGCTTCACATTGGGTGAGATGAGCAAAATCTGATTCAGGATTAGTGTAGTCCTCATTCCATGCCACGCCGGAGGTGTGCTGAATAAGCTGGCGCAGCGTGACGCCTTCCCACGCGGTGCCTTTGAGGTCCGGCTCGTAATCGGTGATGAGGTCATTCAGTGATTTGATTTTTCCCTCTTTGATCGCAATCCCGACCAGTGTTGACACCACGGATTTCCCTACAGAACGCGATGTCCACAAGGTGTGGTCTGTATTGCCTTCGCCCAGATATTTGTACGCGATTTTGCCGTTCTTCAGCACAAGCATGCCGGTTACATTTTCACGCTTCAGGTAATCCTGCAGCGTATAGGTTTTACCGTTCACGCTGTACGTCGGATCCTGAAGTTGTTTTTCTGCCTGTACGAATGGCGTAGCCTTGCCATGACGGAAAACGTCGCCAGCATAATTGCGGTAGTCGTTACGAAAACCGATGACACGGGCGGCCTGATCCCAGTTCAGCATGTCTTTGGTATCCGGCAGCGTCTTATCGAATGGCGTCGGACAGTTGCTGAGTTTGATACCGCCGCAGTCCAGTGGTTGTTCTGCAGAAGCAGGCGTCATAAACGAGACTGCTGCACTCATGGTTACAGCCAGCATCAGAGGTTTTAGGAGGGGATGATTCCATGTTTTCATGTTTTCACTTATCCATCGGAGTATCGGGAAACATGAGTATAAGGAGGGTAAATGATTTAAAAAAATCAGCTGATGGGGGAAAATCCCCCAATAAAATGACATTTACAGGGAGCAGAACATGTCAGCGTTACGTTATTCCTTCTCACAGATAGAGGCTTTTGCCTGCGTTGCTGAAATGGGCAATTTATCCCGTGCCGCGTTATCACTGGGTAAGGATCGCACCACGCTGCGTGATTTAATTGATTATTTCGAAGACGCGCTGGGGTATCCGCTGTTTATCCGTCAGGGGCGCACGCTGGTGCTGACGGAGCAAGGGCAGCAACTCCACCGGCAGGCACATTTGCTGATGCGTCAGGCTCAGGCCTTTGAGTTTTACGCGCAGTCGCTGCCTCAGCCTGATCAGCAGGAACTGGTGATGGTCTACGACCCCTTCGTTTCGCAGGCGTTTATCGACGCTGTTATCGTGATGATGTCGAAAGAGGGGATCCGTTTCAGCGCATGGAGCGCATCGCGGGAAGAGGCCGAAGCGGCGCTGACTGCCGGGACGGCCCAGATTGCAGTCTGTCAGGCAAATAATCGTGCGCTGGGGATGGATATGGAATGGTGCGCGCTGGGCAATATTGAACTGGATTTTTACGCCGCAAGCGGTTTGTTTCAGCATCAGCAGCGTCCGCTAACGTTGCTCAATCTTTCCCTGAAACCTCAGCTGGTCATGCATCACAAACAGGATGAGCAGATTGCCCGCCGGTTACAAATTTCGGGGCATACCCTGTATGTCAACGAGCGTTCTGCGCTGCGCAGTTTGCTGGAAAATGCGCAGGGGTGGGGATTTTTACCCACACATTATCAGGCATCGACATGGAAGGATGTGCAGGCGATTGAGACGGAAGTGGGCAATCAGGGACTGACCATTACGATGGTGGCTATCTGGCAGCCCGGTCAGACAAAGCAACCGGTCACTGGCAGATTAATCAGTGCACTGCCGGAATTATGGCGTAACAGCCTTCAGGGCTGAAGGATGTGATCGCCGGATAAATGTGCCCTCAGGCAGGCAATTTCAGCGGGCTTTGCTACGCTTTCTTAGCATCCTGTATCTGAACCTCGCCCTGCAAACCATACTGTTTTCCCGAAAATCTGCTGAGGAGTTCATTCTATGCCTTTTGTTAAAACGAAAGACGGCGTCAATATTTTCTTCAAAGACTGGGGTCCGAAAGACAAGCAACCGGTTGTTTTCCATCACGGATGGCCGCTGAGTGCGGATGACTGGGACAATCAAATGCTGTTCTTCCTGGCTGAAGGTTTTCGTGTGATCGCCATCGACCGTCGCGGACACGGGCGTTCGGATCAGACCAGTGAAGGTAACGATATGGATCACTATGCGTCCGATGCTTCCGCTGTCGCCGAGCATCTTGATCTGCATGATGCGGTGCATATCGGCCATTCAACGGGCGGAGGACAGGTTGCCCGCTATGTGGCGCAATATGGCCAGCCGCAGGGACGTGTGGCGAAAGCTGTGCTGATCAGCGCGGTTCCGCCACTAATGGTGAAGACTGATGCTAATCCCGACGGTACACCGATTGCCGTCTTCGATGGTTTTCGCAGTGCGCTCGCCGCGAACCGTGCGCAGTTTTATTTAGACGTCGCTTCCGGGCCTTTCTACGGGTTTAACCGCGACGGGGCAGAAGTGTCACAAGGAACCATCAATAACTGGTGGCGTCAGGGTATGGCCGGCAGCGCCAATGCGCATTACGAAGGGATCAAGGCATTTTCGGAAACTGATCAGACCGACGATCTGAAAGCTATTACTGTGCCGACGCTGGTCTTGCAGGGGGATGACGATCAGGTTGTGACCTATAAAGATGCTGCTCTCCTGCAGGATAAACTGCTGGCAGACAGCACCCTGAAGATTTATCCGGGCTATCCTCACGGTATGCACACCACACACGCCGACGTGATCAATAAGGATATTCTGGCGTTTATCCGCGGATAATTCCTGCGTCATTTACGTGAAACAATTTTGTTTACAAAGACCCGCTGAAATGGCGGGTTTTTTCTGCAAGGCATAAAAAAGCCCGTCAGGGGAAACGGGCGTTTTTAAGGTTACAAGGGGAAGTCTTGAGATTTCTGTAGGTTGCTACAGAGATGCTCACTATACACTCCCACTGTGACAGAAATGTGTAGGAGAATTCTGGTTCTCACGACAAAGCGTGGCGCGTACGGTGGCGGGATTGCGCCTTTCGGGCAATAAAAAAGGCCCGAAGGCCTTTTTTATGCGGACTATGCCAGCTTACTCACTTACTTACGGCCAAGCAGTAAACCCAGCACAACACCAATTGCGCCTGCCGCGATCAGACCGGACAGGGGATTTTCTTTGATCTTCTCCGCGACGTCAGAGACGACTTCACCGGCCTGAGCCGAGTATTTTCGCGCTGCGCCTTTAATCTGGTGCTTAGGAGAATCAACAAAATCGCCAAATTGTTTCTGTGCTTCACCGGCAAGCTGCTTGCCTTTGTCTTCGAGTTTATCTGCCAGATGGTTTGCGTCTGCATCGATATCATGTGATGACATATCTCTATCTCCTTTAGTTAACCGTTATTAAGCGTAGTCGAGATTTTAAGGTTGTGGCGTTAATACAGAATAAAAAATCGGATATGCTGTAAGGATATGTTAATGGCTGAGATTTTTCTTATTTTATCTGAAGGCTCATTTTTAAGAGTAATGTCCATTGCCTGATGGGATTTGAGTATTTGCAATGTCTGTTAGTAATGAATGAAAATTGTGATATTTTCCTTTTACCTTGACATCGAATATTCAATTATCGCTGGGGCTTTATTTTAACGTCATTCTTTTAATGTCAGAAAGAAAAAGTGATTTCCGGGTAAATACTACCCGCCTTTAGGGCGGGCATTATCATGCACTAACGGGTTTTGCTGGCGGAAACCGATTCAGATTCAGCTATCGCCGTTAATTTAATATCGGCATTTTTTTCTTCCTGCAAAGTGGCTTCCAGAAGTTTGGCCGCTTTGGTATAACCCAGTTTTTTTGCCAGTGCGGCTAAGGTGCCGTAGGTAGCAATTTCATAATGCTCCACTTTTTGTGCGGCACCGATAAGGCCTGCATCCAGCACTTCACCTTTTTCTACAGAATCAATCAGTTCTTGTGCTTCCTCTACCAGGCCTTCCATCGCATGGCATTTCATTCGTTTAATGCGCAGTTCGTCGGAGGACTCGACAACCTGATCCAGTCTTTCAATCTGACCCTGTGTTTCTTCCAGGTGAGACTTAAACGCCTCGACCAGTTTGGGATCCGTTGCAGCGCGTGCCATTTTAGGCAGCGCTTTAGTAATTTGACGTTCTGCGCTGTAAACGTCAGATAAATCATGAATAAAGAGTTCTTTCAGATTTGTAATAGACATTTTATTTTCCTGTGGGTTATTTGTGACATCCCCCTTAGCTTAGCGGTATTATAATAAATGACTGTGAATTAAGAATTTTCTCAGGTGGAATTTAACGTTTCTGTAAAAAAGAAAATTTAAAGGTATGACGTTATTTTAAAGCACTATTTTTTTAGAAATAACTGCTCTGGATAATATTTTTTAAAATGGTCTTTTTAATACCATTCCTACCGTTAGGTCATGATTTTGCGGTTGATGTTATTTACTTTAAGGCGGTTGAGGAAGATGCGTAAATTAAAATAAAATAAGATGTTGCAATGAATATAAAAAACATTGCAACACCTCTTCTTTCTTTTCAGAACTCCTCAGCCAACTGAAACAGAACATAGCACGACCGGCTGATCACGCGGCCAGGTACTGAGATCCAGCCGGTCGGTCACGTCGATTTCTCTGCCGCTGAGCAGGTCACGACAGGTGAGGTGAGCCAGTGATTCTGGCAGCAGCACCTGCGTATCAACTCCCTCTGCGGGCTGAGTAAAGCCAACTTTTTGCTCATTAAAAACCAGACGGGGCGCGGCGACAATCACCGCTTCACCGTTTGCCTGCCGCGCAAAAGCGATGACTTTACCGGCGTGGTCGCCAGTCGTTTCCAGCGGGAGATAATCCCCTTGCAGAAACAGCGCGGTTTTTTGCTGACGATAACGGGCAAGAACGGCAACGATATGTTGTTTCAGCTGCCCGCTTTTCCATGCGGTTTCATCGTTCCACGCCGGTTTTTCTCCCTGAACCAAAAGGCGGTCCAGCTCACCGAAATCAGGCAGACGCCGGTTATCCGGATCCACCAGACTGAAATTGAGCACTTCGCTGCCCTGATAAATATCCGGGACACCCGGCGCGATCATTTTGATCACCGTCTGGGTCAGACTGTTCACCAGCCCGGCGCGGATAAAGGGACGGATGGCAGCGTAAAAATCATTCAGAAACAGACTGTTATCCGGAGAAAGAAGATGACGGGCATAGCCGAGTACGGCGTTTTCATAATCATCGTTGCTGTCACCCCAGCTGGTGCGCAGCTTGGCTTCACGCAGCGCCTTTTCTACGAATAGCTGGAATCTTTCATTGAGTTCACGCAAACCTTCTTCATCGGCCGGATACAGTGTTGCCGGCCATGCACCAGCCAGCGCCTGATAAAGCATCCATGCGCCGGTCAGTTTCGGTGCGGGGCCATCTGGAAAAGTGATGACTTTCGACTGATTCATCTGATGCCAGCGGGTGACATTTTCGGCCCAAAGTTCCGGCGCTTCGGTGAGGGTAAACAGTCTGGCGCGGGCATCTTCGCCGCGTTTGGTATCGTGAGTTGACGTGGTGGAGAGTGCTGCCGGTTGTTCCCCGAGTCGACGGGCCATTTCCTGATGGAACCGGTCGAGGGAAAACCTGCGCAGCAAAGGCTCTGCGCCCACTTCGTTCAGGGCCAGATCCATGTGCTGGCGGAAGAACAGCGTGTCCTCCACGGATTTCGCCATCAGCGGCCCCGTCAGTTGCTGGAAGCGGGTGCGGAACTGGTCAGCCTGACCGGATACGGACTCCGGTGTTTGCGCACAGAGAATACGAGCCAGAAATTCGAGAATATCCGCCGGTACGGCAAGCGATGAGGTGGTGATCTTCCCGATAATGTTATGCAGCAGGGCAGCGTCATCGGCGGGCAGTCCACGCGATGTGCCATAAGTGCGATACACCGGGAAGGCGATCAGCAGTTCCCGCAGCGCTGCCCGCAGGGTGTTGGCATCCCAGGTGTTGTCTTCCGCTTCTGCAATATTCAGCGCCAGCTGGCACAGCGTAGTGAATTCCCCTTCGAAATTTTTCTCCACCATCATCAGTTTGGCGGCGCGCAATTCTTCGCGCATATCCACCGGCTTGCCGACCACGTTTTCATACAGATTGCGCAGCACCGCGATGTTTTCATCTTCGACCAGCACATCGGAAAGTGCGGCGATAAATTCATAACCTGTGGTGCCGGAAACCGGCCAGTCAGCGGGCAGACGTTCACCTTTACCGAGGATTTTCTCCACCGTGATGTAGCAATCCGCACCGGCCTTTTCCCGCAGACGTTCAAGATAAGCTTTTGGATCGGCAAGACCGTCCACATGATCCACCCGTAACCCGTCCACCGCGCCGGAATGCACCAGTTCGAGGATCAACCGGTGCGTATCATCGAATACTGCGTCATCTTCCACCCGCACGCCCGCCAGACCGGTAATTTCAAAAAATCGCCGGTACGAAAGCTCACGCGGCGCATCGCGCCATGACATCAGCCGGTAGGGCTGGCGCTGATGTAACTCCGCCAGCGCGCCGTTATCCGGCGTGGTTGCGCTGGCGTCGTGCGTGTCTGGCGCAAGGGGATAGTATGTGTCGAAATAGGCGAGTGCAGGCTGACCGGTTCGGGGATCCGGCTTCAGGGTGATTTCACCTTTTTCAAGCACCTCTTCAAACGTATCGCCGAGAAAAGGCAGGGTCAGCCGCTGCGACCAGTCGATATCAAAATGCCGTGCATAACGGCTTTTTTCGCCGTGTTCAATCACGTCACGCCACCATGGGTTTTCCAGCGACGCGGCCATATGATTCGGCACGATATCGAGGATCAGTCCCAGACCAGCGGCTTTCAGCGCCTGCGACAAACGGTCAAATCCTGCACGTCCACCAATTATCGGATCGATTTCGTTGGCGTCGGTAATGTCGTAGCCATGCGTGGAATCGGAAGTCGCAGTAAAAATCGGTGAAGCATATAAGTGGCTGATCCCAAGTCGCTTTAAATAAGGAACCAGTGCCACTGCTTTATCAAAATCCATGCCATCGCGGAACTGAATGCGGTAGGTCGCGGCGGGTATGTTCACATTTATTCTCCCCTGAAAAGACGGACGATGACGGAGCCGGGTTCTGACGCTTCTGTCGCTTCGGGCCAGGCAAACAGCGTTTCACCCGGCTGGTCCGGCAGCGGTTGTGTGGTTTCCCCGAGATTGAGGGTCAGAGACAGGATGCCTTTGGGGAATGTCCAGGTGACGGCGAGCACACCGTCCGAGGCCTGCACTATTTTGCCCACGTTACCCTGCGCCGGCGTGAGTAACGGCACGACATATTCACGACGCAGCTGGAGCAATGTGCGGGTCAGCGCCAGGCTGTCGGCGCCATCAGGGCTGGCGGGCTTCTGCCAGTCCAGTTTAGAGCTTTCGAACGTCGCTACGGCGTTAGGATCGGGCACGCTTTCATTGCCATATCCGCTGTGACCTTCGAATTCTCTGGCGCGTCCTTCACGAACAGCCTGCGCAAGATCACCCTCGAAATCGGTGAAAAACAGGAACGGATGGGTTTCGCCATACTCTTCACCCATAAATAACAGCGGGATATGAGGTGAAAGCAGTAATGCGGCCAGCATGGCGCGTGTTTTACGTTCACCTGCCAGCGTGATCAGACGGTCGCCCTGTGCGCGGTTGCCAATCTGATCGTGGTTTTGTATGAAATCGACGAAGGCGACCGGTGGCTGATCGCGGCTCTTTTCTCCGCGAGGCTTGCCACTTTGCGGGGAAATTTCGCCCTGATACGCAAACCCTTCCGCGAACGCGCGGGCGGCTAACCGGATTGGATCGGCGGCGAAATCCTGATAATAGGCCTGCGTTTCACCGGTACTGAGAACGTGGACCGCGTTATGTAAGTCATCATTCCATTCAGCGGTAAACAGCGGGACATCACCTGCGGGCGTGCGCGGATGCAAAGAGGTAATATTGCGGCTGTCTTCGGTGGTCAGATGCACGTGGCGACCGGTGATTTCTGCACGAATACGCCGGGCGATCTCCGGCAGAATATGCGGGTCTGAGGCGTCTTTCATCTGATCGACCGCGTCAAAACGCAGCCCGTCAAGGTGATACTCCTTCAGCCAGTAAAGCGGCGCGTCGGTGATGTACTGACGGGCACCTTCCTGATCATAAGCAATGCCCGCGCCCCAGGCGGTCTGGCGTTCAGAATCGAAAAACTGCGGCGCCAGCAAGGGCAGATAATTGCCCTCAGGGCCGAAATGGTTGAGCACAATATCGAGCACCACCGAGATGCCGTGACCGTGCGCCGCATCCACAAAAGCTTTGAAATTATCCGGTGTGCCGTAAGCAGAATGCGGCGCATAGAGCAACACGCCGTCATATCCCCAGCCACGATCACCGCCAAACTGCGCCAGTGGCAACACTTCTATCATGGTAATGCCGGTTTCAGCCAGATAAGGCAATTTCTCCATCGCCGCTGCGAACGTGCCCTGCGGGGTAAATGTGCCGACATGAAGCTCGTAAATCACCGACTCTTCCCACGGACGTCCTTTCCAGTCAGCGTTCTGCCACTGATAGCTTTCTGATGACGTCACCAGCGAAGGGCCGTTGACGCCTGCCAGCTGGGCACGGGAAGCGGGATCAGGCACCGCCATGCCATCGGCCAGAATAAACTGGTATGCCTCACCGGCAGAAACACCGGTTGCTACCTGTTCAAACCAGCCGTCTTCAGCAGCGAACATTGCTGTGTCCTTGCCGGAGAGCCTCAAGGTTAATTTTGCCTGACCCGGTGCCCAGACCCGAAAGTGAACCGTACCGGCGGCAATGAAATTAGCCCCCCAGCTGGTGGTGAATGCGTTGAAATGCATCGCGTTACCTCGCATAAAAATGGGCGATCAAAAGGTCATTAGCCAACGAATAATAATGATAGTCGAGGATGACGCGGATGGGAGGCTTCAGGCATCAGGCCCCGGTTAAGGCCGGGGCGTTAAGGGTAAGTGTGATGAAACCGGTGCGGGCATCAGGACGATGAGGTGAAAAACACGATGGAAATAATGAAAGAAACGACGGTCCCGATGAGCAACATACATTTGCTCGGCGTGAAGAACTTCTTGTTCTGATTGGCTTTATAAGCCTTGAGTAATAACCACAGCATCACGATGCCAATGATAATAAATATTACGCCACCCGATATACTCGCGACTGGAGCCATATAAGTATCCTTCTCGTCGGTAAAATTTAATTATAGCTCAGCATCAGAGAAGCGTTTTTGAAGCGAATATTAACGTTCATCGGCAATACTGGCATCAGACGATATGACATGCCCGGCCTGCCGCAGCGCCCGGTTCAGACTGTACTGAAGCCGCCGATCAAATGTATAATATCCTGCCGCGATAATGACATAGCGGAACTACCGTTTTGCAGTGACTTAAGTGAAATAAAGCGTTTAATAAATGGGTTTTTATAAAATGGCGTTCAGCCTCAGATAATAATCACACAATACCTAAGGGAATTAAATGAAGTTTCTTCATACTCTGCTTTTCATGCTGTCAGTGGTGATTACCGGACAGGTCAGTGCTGCAACCACAACACTGACCGATGTACTAGGAAATAAAATAACCTTGAATACCCCGGTAAAAAGAGCGGTATTAGGTTTCTATTTTGAAGACTATATGGCGGTTGGCGGTGAACAGGCGTTTGACCATATTGTCGGTATCTCCCGCGAAGCCTGGCACGGCAAAGTCCCGGCGAACTGGGATATGTACATCAAACACCGTCCCTCTATTGCCGACATCCCGGATATTGGCGAAATCGATCTGCATAACGTGTCACTGGAAAAAGTGATCAGCCTGAAACCGGATGTGGTCATTTTAGCCAGCTGGCAGTACGCCGCCCTGAAATATGAAGTCACGCAACTTCAGAGTCTGAACATCCCGGTTGTGGTGCTCGATTACAATGACCAGACGGTGGAAAATCATGTGAAATCTACAGAAATCATCGGGATATTAACCGGTCAGACTGAGCGTGCGCATGAGCTTGCTCAGCTTTATAAAAATAACATCACGCTGATTGAAGACCGGATCAAACAGGCAAATCTGCCGAAACCAAAAGTCTACATTGAGTTTGGCAATAAAGGTCCGGCGGAGTATTCGTTTACCTATGGCGAAAATATGTGGGGCGTGATGATGCGTCTCGCGGGTGGTGAAAATATCGCGGCGCCGTTTGTTAAACAGTGGGGCGAAATTAATCCTGAGCAGTTGCTGGTCGCTAAACCGGATGTCATTTTTATTTCCGGCAGGGAAAATAATAAGATCGATACCGCATTAGAAATGGGTATTGGCGTCAATGAAGCCACGGCGAGAAAAAAACTGAACGGGTTCGCGCATCGTGACGGCTGGAGTTCATTACCGGCCATTCAGAATGACAGACTCTTCGGCGTTTATCAGGGCGCATCACGTACGCTGGTAGATTTCACTATGGTGCAGTTTATTGCCAAATCTCTTTATCCGGATTTATTTAAGGATATTGATCCGGTGAAAAACTATCACGATTATTACGCGAAATATCTGCCTGTTGTGCCGGTGGGAACCTTTGCGTTATCGGCCAGTGCTGAGCAGCAGTAATTATTCCTGATAACCGATCGTTGCTGTTAATCCATCGCCGCGATACGTTGCGGCGATGAGTCAGTCATCTCATGGGATGCCGCCCTGTCGCCGCGTACATTTCAGTGACCGCGAATTAAAAGGGATGAATTAAAAGGTATAAAGCACCGCCAGATTAAAAGTTGTCCCGCCGCGTTTTTCCACTATCGGGCTGTCAGCGGCTTTATCGCCCAGCCAGGTGTAATCCGCACTGACCAGACCGCTCCAGTTCGGGGTTAACTGATGGCTCCAGGTCAGGCTGCTGTCCACGCCATAGAATCCTCCGGCGGCCTGATAAGCCCAAAAATGACTGCGACTGCTTTGCTCGCGGCTTACACCATAAAAGGTATTCATGTAGCGCCGGTCGCCAAAGAGCGCCGCCGACTGGAGCGCGACGGTGTCCGTATCATTCTGAAGCGGGAGTAACGTTACGGAAGTCTGATAATGCACGCCTTGCCCGTCGGTCAGCGGCAGGGTCGCTTTGCCTTCAAAAGACAGCCACGGTGTGGCTGACCAGCCCACGGCAAGGGCCGTGTTGGCGGTCGCATCAATGTGCCCCATACCTTTGAGTTTTGTCGAACCATCCCGCCACGTGGAATTTTTGTCCGTGCGTCCGAGGCTGTATCCCAGCGTATGTTCCAGATACAGGCCGTTATCCGTCTGCAAGTCATAGCCTATGCCTTTGAGCGAGTCGAAGAAAAACGCTCCGTCCCGCGCCTGAATAACCGGCGCAACCAGCCAGTTACGCTCACCGGAACCACTGTAACGCGGCGCGTTCTGCGCGCCCATTCCCACCGTGAAGGTGGTCGCTGGCGGAGTGTCATCGGCCAGTGTTTTAAGCACTGTCGCGGACAGGGCGAAACAGGTAATGTGCAGTATAAGTTTTCTGGATATCATGTAATTCCTCATCACCCAAACGTATGGTTCGTAGCGGATTGCAGCCGCGCCTGAAACCGAAGTATGAAGAGGCAGTGTCAACAAACTGTCGGGGATTTATGAAGAAACCGTCAAGGCGACAAACATGCAAACAACACGAGTCCTGATCATTGAAGACGATGCCGATGCGGCAGACGTTCTCGATGCCTATTTACAACGTGAAGGGTATGAGGTGCAGATTGCGGGCGACGGCATTTCCGGGCTCGACAAAGCATTGCGCTGGAAACCCGATCTGGTGCTGCTGGATGTGATGCTGCCGGGCATGAGCGGCACCGACGTGCTGGCGACCCTGCGGAGGGAAACCCGTACACCGGTGATTATGGTGACGGCGATGGGCGATATGCCGGACAAAATTGGCGCGCTGCGGGAAGGTGCCGATGACTACGTGGTTAAACCTTATAATCCCGGCGAAGTGGTGGCGCGGGTACACGCCGTGCTCCGGCGCACTGCATCCGGTGAAAAAGATTCAGCAACGCTGCGCTGGCAGGCGCTTGAGGTGGATGTTGATGCGCTTACCGCCGCCGTCAGCGCCCCGGCGGGTGAAAACCGCTATCTGGATTTAACCCCGACCGAATTCAGCATTCTGAGCACGCTGATGCGCGCCCCGACGCGGCCATTTTCGCGCCAGTATTTGCTTGAGCAATGCCTGCCGGAAAGTGAGGCGCTTGAAAGGGTGGTCGATACGCATGTATATAACTTGCGTAAAAAGCTTGAATCAGCGGGCATCCTGAATGTGCTAGTCAACGTCCGCGGCGTGGGCTACAGGTTCAGACAGCCATGATCCGCTTACACTATCAGTCTTTATGGCGCTGGATCTGCGTGCGCATTCTGACGCTCGCCATCGGCAGCGTGGTTGTGATTGCGCTGTGTATGTGGCTGCGGTTTGTGATCGAAAACCTGTGGGTTTTGCATCATATGTCTCCTGCGATGCGACAGGAGTTTGAGGTATTGCGCAATAACCCTGAACTCAATCTTACGCGTTTTCATGAGATTGTGGATCTGGGCTGGGGAGCGCGTTACTCGGATCCTTCTATCGCGTCAGCTGACTGGATCATGGTCGCCATTCTGGTGCTGGTGGTCATTCCGTTTATCGCGATTTTGGGATTAAAAGCCGCGCGGCCGCTTTCCTCGCAGTTTAGCCGTCTGGCGCAGGTGGCCCGTGCGGTAACCAAAGGGGATTTCAATACTCAGGCTGAACCGGTGAAAAATGCCCCCGCAGAACTGGTGCAGTTCACCGATGATTTTAACGCCATGATGCTGCAACTCTCGCGCTACGAGCGTGAGCTGCGGGCATCGCATGTCGCGATGGCGCATGAGCTGCGTTCACCCCTGACGGCAGCGGTCGGGCGGTTGCAGGGGATGCTCGACGGCGTATTTCCGCCGGAGCCACGCCAGTTGCAGATGGTAATGAAACAGCTTCTGCACCTGAACCGTCTGATTGACGAACTGCATCTGCTTTCTCTGGCGGATGCCGGTCAGCTGAATCTGAGCAAAACGCCGCTGGATCTCACTGAACTGTTGCGCGAACGGGTCGCGTGGCTGAAACCGCAGTCTGCGGAGGCCGGTTTTGACATCCTCCTCACAACTGAGACTCCTTGCCGTTATGTTGGCGACCCGTTCCGTCTCGGGCAGGTATTTACCATTCTGATGGAAAATGCGCTGCGTTACGCACTGGAAGGGCGGCGTCTCGACATCACGGTCAGGCCGGAAACCGGCGGTTATGAGATAGCGTTTCGGGACATGGGTCCGGCAGTCGATGACCATTTTCTGCCCGTTATGTTCGAGCGTTTCAGCCGGGCAGAATCTTCCCGCGCCCGACATTCCGGTGGCAGCGGCCTTGGTTTATCCATTGCCCGCGCGATTTGTGAAGCCCACGGCGGGCGGATCAGTGCTGCGAAAAATGCGGGGGGCGGTCTGACCGTGACCGTCAGTTTACCTGTGCCGGAAAACGGACAATAAAAAAGACCGCGTCTTGACGGTTCCTTGATGAAATATCACGGGAATCTGGACAGTCAGTGGATTGAATAGCGATATCTCAATTCAGGACGACTGTTATGACCGTGACTTTGACTGATTATGTGCGCCACGCGGTGCGTCATCTACACCCCTGTATTTGCCTGGCACCTCTCATCCCCGCAGCCTGTCTGCTGGTCCTGACCGTGATACTGACGGGCTGCGGGGATAAATCCCGTAAGCCCGCAGCCCCCGCACGCCCCGTCCGTGTGGTGATCGCCCCTTTACCCTCGGCATCCGCCACCGAGCCCCTGACCGGCGAAATCCGCGCTCAGGAAGAGGTGACGCTGGGGTTCCGGCTGGACGGCCGGGTGCTGAGCCGCGCTGTCGATGTCGGCGATCCCGTGGTGGCCGGGCAGGTGCTGGCAACGCAGGAAAGTGGCACCAGCCGTAATCAATTCAACAGTGCCCAGGCCGATCTGGACAGCGCGCGGGCGGCAGAGCAGGTGGCGGCGCTGGATCTCAGGCGTATGCAGCTGCTGATGCCGGGTGGCGCTATCGCCCGCACTCAGCTCGACAGCGCGCAGTCTGACTGGCAGGCCGCCCGCTCGCGACGTCTGAGCAGTGAGGATTCACTGAAAACCGCGCAGGAAAACCTTTCCTGGGCGCAGCTTACGGCGCCAGCGGAGGGCGTGATCACACAGGTCAGTGTGGCGGCGGGACAGGTTGTCAGCGCCGGACAAACCGTGATGACACTTGCGTCGGGCCGCGGACGTGACGCGGTTTTCGACGTTACCAGTCCGCAGTCCCTTTCTCAGCAAACCGGCGGCACTTTCAATGTCTCGCTGCTTTCTGACCCGTCTGTTGTGACGGCGGGACATTTACGCGACATCAGCCCGCAGGCCGATCCGCAAACCCGCACGTGGCGCGTTCGCCTGACGCTCGATAATCCGCCGCCCGCGATGGCGCTGGGCGCCAGTGTTCAGCTTTCACTTGTGCATGCCGGTAAGCCGGTGATCGCGTTACCTGCTTCTGCGCTGACCCGCGCCGGTGGCAATCCGGCCCTTTTTATCGTCAATACCCAAACACAGACGCTGCATCTGCGCCCCGTTGTTTTAGAGGGTTACAGCGCTTCAGACATCTTTATCTCTTCTGGTCTCAGCCCCGGTGAAAAGGTGGTGATCGCCGGAGTGAGTCAGTTGCGTGAAGGCGAGAAAGTGCTGCCCGGTGAGAGTGCCGGATGAATCAGCGCCCCTCCTTACGTACCTTTAATCTTTCCGCCTGGGCGCTGGATCATCAGTCCCTGATGGCCTTTTTCATGCTGCTGTTAATGACCGCAGGGGTCATCAGTTATGAGCATTTACCGCGTAATGAGGATCCGGCATTCACTATCAAAACTGCCGTGGTGACCGCCCGCTGGCCGGGGGCTGACGTGGCGGATTCGGCCAGCCTGATGACGGATCCGCTGGAGAAAAAATTACAGGAAACGCCCTATCTGGATTACGTCCAGAGTGAAACCCGCGCCGGGCAGTCGGTTATTTTTGTTAATTTGCGCGATGACACACCGCCTGCCGCCGTGGCGGGGATCTGGTATCAGGTGCGTAAAAAGATGCAGGACATTGCCCCGTCGTTACCCGCAGGTGTGCAAACCAGCGTGAATGATGAGTTCGATGATACGTTTGGCACGATTTATGGTTTTACCGCCGAGGGCTATACGCCGCGTGAACTGCGCGACCGGGTGGATGATATCAGCCGTAGTCTGATGTCTTTGCCGGACATGGGTAAAACCAGTCTGCTGGGTGTGCAGGAGCAGAATCTCGTGATTGCGTTTTCGCCCGCACAACTGGCGGGAATGGGGCTGGATTTACAGCAAATTACCGATGCGCTGAAAGCGCAAAACGCCGTCGAACCTTCGGGTGTTTTGCGCAGCGACCGTGACAATATCGCCTTGCGGGTGAGCGGTGCGCTGACGACGGAGCAGAGTCTGCGCGCGGTGACGCTGCATATCGCCGGGCGCTACATTCCGCTGACGGACGTCGCGACCATCAGCCGTCAGGATGCCGAACCTCCGTCACCGGTCTTTCGTGTCAACGGTAAACCGGCTATCGGGCTGGCTATTTCCATGGCGGCCAACGGCAATATGCTTTCCTTCGGCAAGGCGCTGAATGCGCGGATGGACGACATCAGCGCCAGACTGCCGCACGGCATTGAAATGAGTAAAGTCGCCGATCAGTCGGCAGTCGTTTCGCAAGCCGTCAGCGGCTTTATCCGGGTACTGATCGAAGCGGTAATGATTGTTCTGGCCGTCTCTTTTGTTTCGCTCGGCACCCGCGCCGGGCTGGTCGTTGCTGCCGCCATTCCGGTTGTGCTGGCGATGACATTTACCGGTATGTTGCTGGCGGGAATTGGCTTACAGCGGATTTCACTGGGAGCGCTGATTATCGCGCTGGGGTTGCTGGTCGATGATGCCATGATCACCGTCGAGGCGATGGTATCGCGCATTGAGGCCGGTGAGTCCAAATGGCGTGCGGCGACGTATGCTTTTGAAACCACTGCGTTCCCGATGCTGACCGGCACGCTGGTGATGATCGCTGGTTTTATTCCAGTCGGTTTCGCCGCCTCCAGCGCCGGTGAATATTGCTACTCGTTGTTTGCGGTGGTGTGTATCGCGCTGCTGTGCTCCTGGCTGGTTGCGATTCTTTTTTCTCCGCTGATGGGTTTGTGGATCTTGCCTGTAAAACAGGCTTCACAGGGGGAAAAACGCAGCCGGCTGATGGGGTTGTATCAGCGCCTGCTGAATCAGGTACTGGCGCACCGCGGAATGACGATCGGTGTTGCCTGTCTGCTGCTGGGGCTGGCGGTGTATGCAACGACGTTTATGCAGGGCGAGTTTTTTCCGGCATCTGATCGCCCGGAACTGCTGGTAAGTCTGAGTTTGCCAGCTAACGCGTCGCAAGCGGAAACCGCCCGGCAAACCGCGCGGCTGGAGCAGGCGTTGCAGGGCAATCCTTATGTCGATCACTTTTCCAGCTACGTCGGATCCGGCGCGGTGCGGTTTTATCTGCCGATGGATGTGTTACTGAATGACGAGAACACCGCGCAACTGGTGGTGGTCGCGAAAAGTCTGGATGACAGGGATAAGCTGAGTGCGCAGCTGGACGCGCTCCTGGTCCGGGATTTCAGCGATATCATTACCCGCGTTTCGCCGCTGGAACTGGGGCCGCCGGTGGGCTGGCCGGTAAAGTATCGGGTCAGCGGCCCCGCTTATGACAACGTCAGGCAGATCGCGCAGCATCTCGCCAGCGTACTGGGAAGCAGTCCGCTGACCCGCGAAGTGAATCTGACCGCCGGAGAACCGGAGCGGCTCATCACGTTGCAGGTGAATCAGACTGCGGCGCGGGCGGCGGGCGTCTCCTCAGAAAGTCTGGCGGCATTGCTCAATACTGTATGGTCAGGCAGCGTCGTTACCACGGTCAGGGATAAAAACCGGCTGACCGATGTGGTTCTGCGGGCTAATGATCGTGAGCGGCTGGAGGTGGGCACGCTGTCGGGGCTGATGATCACCAGCGCGACGGGACAAAAAATACCGCTGAGTCAGGTTGCCACGCCGGTCTGGGGAATTGACGATCCGGTGGTCTGGCGGCGTCAGCGCCTGCCGTTTATCACCGTACAGACGGATTTAGCCGCGGGGCAGCGGGCAGAAGCAGTTTCACAGCAGCTTGCCCCTTTGGTTTCCAGCCTCCGTGCTTCGCTGCCTGCCGTATATCAGATTGAGGAGGGCGGAGCGGTGGCGGAATCAGATAAAGGCAACAGTTCGGTGTTCGCGGTGTTACCGGTCACCTTACTGATTATGCTGACGTTGCTGATGATTCAGTTGCAGCGTTTTTCCCGCATGTTGCTGGCGTTATTGATGGCGCCTTTTGGCCTGCCAGGCATCGTGCTGGCGATGTTGCCGACGGGTACTCCGATGGGATTTGTGGCTTTGCTGGGCATTATTGCTTTAGCAGGAATGATCATCCGTAACGCGGTGATCCTCATCAGTGAGGCCGATAACAATGTTCTCGCCGGTATGCGTGGCGATGAGGCCATAAAAGCCGCCGCCGTTCACCGGTCACGCCCGATCCTGCTGACAGCCTGTGCGGCAATACTCGGGATGGTACCGATTGCTGAGCAGGTTTTCTGGGGACCGATGGCATACGCCATCATCGGCGGATTGCTGGTCGCAACTTTCGTGACGCTTACCGTATTACCGGCTGCCCTGAGTCTGGTGATGCAACGCGAGAAAATCCCGGAAGAGAAAATGTAATCCGTCAACCACCGCATTCCCGTTCTTCGGGCTGCTTCAAGGTAAATTTTTGCGCAACACGATATATTGCCCGCTTGTTGGATTTTGGACACTTTGGGAATGTACGAGTTTAATCTGGTGTTGCTGCTGTTACAGCAGATGTGCGTGTTTTTGGTGATCGCCTGGCTGATGAGTAAAACGCGGTTATTTATTCCGCTGGTTCAGGTCACGGTGCGCCTGCCGCACAAACTGTTGTGCTATATCACGTTTTCTATTTTTTGCATTATGGGCACCTATTTCGGCCTGCATATCGAGGATTCTATTGCCAATACCCGCGCGATCGGCGCGGTAATGGGCGGATTACTTGGCGGCCCGGTGGTCGGCGGATTAGTCGGCCTGACCGGCGGCATCCACCGTTATTCGATGGGGGGCATGACGGCGCTGAGCTGCATGATCTCCACCATCGCCGAGGGATTACTAGGCGGCCTGATCCACAGTGTTTTAATCAAACGCGGACGCATCGATAAGTTATTTAATCCGCTGGTGGCCGCTGGCGTGACCTTTGTGGCCGAAATTGTGCAAATGCTGATCATCCTGCTGATTGCCCGTCCGTTCACCGATGCACTCCATCTGGTCAGCAGTATTGCCGCGCCGATGATGGTGACCAATACGCTCGGTGCCGCCATGTTTATGCGTATTCTGCTGGATAAGCGGGCGATGTTCGAAAAATACACCTCGGCGTTTTCGGCAACAGCGCTGAAAGTCGCGGCCTCGACGGAAGGTATTTTGCGGCGCGGATTTAACGAAGAGAACAGCATGAAAGTGGCGCAGGTGCTGCTGAAAGAGCTGGATATTGGCGCGGTGGCGATAACCGATCGCGAGCGATTGCTGGCCTTTACCGGCATCGGCGACGACCATCATCTGGTCGGCAAACCTATTGCTTCTGACTATACCTGGCGCGCCATCGAGAACGACGAAGTGGTGTACGCCGATGGCAACGGGATGCCTTACCGCTGTTCGCTGCATCCCAGCTGCAAACTGGGCTCGACGCTGGTGATCCCGCTGCGCGGCGAGAATCAGCGGGTGATCGGCACCATCAAATTGTACGAAGTGCGAAACCGGCTGTTCAGTTCCATCAACCGTACATTGGGCGAAGGCATTGCCCAACTGCTGTCGGCGCAGATCCTTGCCGGTAAATTTGAACAGCAAAAAGCGTTGCTGGCGCAGTCTGAAATTAAGCTGCTGCACGCGCAGGTGAATCCGCACTTCCTGTTTAACGCCCTCAATACGCTGATGGCGGTGATCCGCCACGACAGCGATAAAGCCGGGCAACTGGTGCAGTATCTCTCGACGTTCTTTCGCAAAAATCTCAAACGCTCTTCCGAGATTGTCACGCTGGCGGATGAGCTGGAGCACGTGAATGCCTATCTGCAAATCGAGCTGGCACGTTTTTCGTCGCGTCTTAACGTGGATTTACAGGTGCCGGATGCATTGTCTTTTCAGCATCTTCCGGCCTTTACTCTGCAACCGCTGGTGGAAAACGCCATAAAACACGGCACATCCCAGTTGCTGAGCAATGGCAATATCATCATTCGTGCTTACAGTGAGGGGCAGACAGTGATCGTCGAAGTGGAAGATAACGCCGGTTTGTATCAGCCGGAAGAAAGCGGTGACGGATTAGGCATGAGTCTGGTGGACAAGCGCCTGCGGGCGCGTTTTGGCGATGATTTCGGCATTACCGTCAACTGTAAACCGGATGATTTCACGCGTATTACGTTACGTCTGCCAGCGGAGGGCGCGCCATGCTAAGAGTGCTGATTGTCGATGATGAGCCGCTGGCGCTGGAGAATCTGCGCTTACAGCTTCAGGATGAAAGCGACATTGAAATTGTCGGCGAGTGTACCAATGCCATTGAAGCGATTGGCGTGATCCACAAAATCCGCCCTGACGTGGTGTTTCTGGACATTCAGATGCCGCGCATCAGCGGGCTGGAAATGGTCGGTATGCTCGATGAGCAGCACCGCCCGCATATCGTTTTTCTGACCGCCTTTGAGGAATATGCGGTGCAGGCGTTTGAACAGTGTGCGTTTGATTATTTGCTCAAACCGATCCAGACGCCGCGTTTACAAAAAACGCTGGCCCGGTTGCGGCTGGGTTTTCAGGAACAGGATGTCTCGCAGTTACCGCAATACCAGCAGCCGCTGAAGTTTATCCCCTGTCTGAGCAGCAACCGGATCTGGTTGTTGCAACTGGAAGATGTGGCATTCGTCAGCAGCCGCATCGGCGGGGTGTACGTCACCGGACAGGATGGCAAAGAGACATTTACGGAACTGACCTTACGCACGCTGGAAGTCCGTACGCCGTTGTTACGTTGTCACCGGCAGTATCTGGTGAATATGGATTATCTGAAGGAAATCCGCCTGGAAGATAAAAATCAGGCGGAGCTGTTACTGCGTGATGGTCAGGTCGTGCCGGTCAGCCGACGCTATCTCAAATCGCTGAAAGAGACGGTGGGGCTGTAAACCCCGCCGGTTTTTCTTTTGGTCAGATCAATCAAGCCGGTCGCAGCCGGGCAAAAGCGTCGCGGATTTCGGTTTCAGGCAATTGCATACCGATAAACACTAACGCACTGCGCGGGGTTTCATCCGGCTGCCACGGGCGGTCCCAGTCGGCGCTGTACAGGCGCTGAACGCCCTGAAACAGCAGGCGGCACGGCTGATCTTCTATCCACAACATCCCTTTGTACCGCATCAGATTGTCGGCAAAGCTGGCCAGCAGTTCTTCCATCACCTTCGAAATGGCGGCCAGCGCCACCGGATAATCCAGCTCGACCACAATGGAGGAAACCGTGTTTTGCTGTGGCGCGACGCGATGGAACAGCGGTTTTGCGGCGACCACGTTTTCTTCGAGCATAAATCCGCGGGTATCAAACAACAGTGCCGGATCGATATCGCCCTGAACCATTTTATATACCGACGCACGGGCATTAATACGTTGCAGCCGTTCTGTCAGTTCCGGGCATTCACCGGATACATCCGTTTTGGTCAGCAGGATGCGGTCGGCATAACCAATCTGCGACTGCGCCAGCGGGAACTGATCCAGCTGCGACATGGCATGTACGGCATCCACCAGCGTGATAACGCCGTCTAAGACATAACGTTCACAGATGACTTCATGGGCGAAAAACGCCTGCAGGATAGGGCCGGGATCGGCCATGCCGGTGCATTCAATCATCAGCCGGTCAAACTGCACTTCGCCTTTATCCACGCTGTCGAGCAAATCCAGCAGCGCCGCTTCCAGCTCGCCCGAACGGGTGCAGCAAATACAGCCGTTGGATAAGGTGGTGATGCGCGTGGCGCGATCGCCAATCAGCTGGTTGTCGATGGGCATTTCGCCAAATTCATTCTCGATCACCGCAATTTTTATCTCTTGCTGCGTATGCAGAATCTGGCGTAAAAGCGTGGTTTTTCCGGCACCTAAAAAACCGGTTAATACTGTGACTGCAATCGGTGTCATATTCGCTTTCCTCTTAACTACGGTGCTCTTTTTAACTTCAGCTACTTCTCAACAACAGCGCATTCCGCCTTTCCCGTCGCCGCCATAACGCGCCTGCTGGCGCTCGCGGAAAAACTCCTCGTAGGTCATCGGCGTGGTATCCGGGTGGTTGGTCTGCATATGCAGAACGTAAGTGTCGTAATCCGGTATGCCCACCAGCATACGCGCGGCCTGACCGAGGTATTTCTTTGCCGCACCTAAGTTGTCAAACATACGTAATCCTCTGAATTATTTGGAAAAGCCCCGCGTGTGCGGGGCTTTCTGGTAAACGGTTAGTGCCCGGAGGAGATTTTAATCCCTTCCGCAGGAACCGGCACATAAGGCGTTTCCTTATCGGTCCGCTTGTCGGTTTTACGTGCCTGTAGGCAGGCGCGAATACCGTAGAAAATGATGCTGTACACCACAATCAGGAACAGAATACTCAGCCCGGCGTTGGTGTAGTTGTTGATCACAATATGATGCATATTGCTGATTTGTTCCGGTGTCAGGTTCTCGCCGCCAGCAGAAATGCGTTCTTTGTACTGACCGGCCATGTAGAAGAAGCCTTCCATCTGCGCATTGGTGCTGAACAGTTTCAGACCCAGCGCCCAGGTAGTACAAATCAGTAACCAGATGGCAGGCACCATGGTGACCCAGATGTACTTGGTGCGTTTCATTTTCACCAGTACCACGGTGGCGAGGATCAGCGCGACGGCAGCCAGCATCTGGTTCGAAATCCCGAACAGCGGCCACAGACTTTTCACGCCGCCCAGCGGATCGACCACGCCCTGATACAGCAGGTAACCCCACAGCCCGACGCAGCCTGCGGTGCCGATAATCCCGGCGACCAGCGAGTCAGTTTTTTTCAGGAACGGCACAAAGTTGCCCAGCAGATCCTGCAACATAAAGCGGCCGGAGCGCGTACCCGCATCCAATGCGGTCAGGATAAACAGCGCTTCAAACAGAATGCCGAAGTGATACCAGAAGCCCATATCCGCCAGTGGCATGATTTTGTGGAACACGTGCGCAATACCTACGGCAAGCGTTGGTGCGCCACCCGCACGGTTCAGCACTGACGGCTCACCGATGTCTTTCGCCGTTTGCATAATCTGCTCAGGCGAGATCACAAATCCCCATGAACTGACGGTTGCTGCCGCGTGCGCTGTAACATCTTTCAGCTGCGCCAGAATTATCGGTGCATTATCGCCGCCCAGTTCGTGCAGGTTTGGCATGGTGATACCAAGCCCGGCTGGCGGGGTATTCATCGCGAAATACAGACCCGGTTCAATGATGGAGGCCGCGACCAGCGCCATCACCGCCACGAAGGATTCCATCAGCATCGCGCCGTAACCTATAAACCGTGCATCGGTTTCGCAGGCCAGCAACTTAGGCGTGGTGCCGGAGGCAATCAGCGCATGGAAACCGGACACTGCACCGCAGGCAATGGTGATAAACAGGAACGGGAACAACGCGCCTTTCCACAACGGACCTGTACCGTCGATGTACTGGGTCAGCGCAGGCATTTTCAGTTCCGGATTGAGGATCACGATACCGATTGCCAGCCCGACGATAACGCCGATTTTCAGGAAGGTTGCCAGATAGTCACGCGGCGCAAGAATCAGCCACACCGGCAACAGGGCGGAGACGAACGCATAACCAATCAGCGTGAAGGTGATGGTGGTGTCTTTGAACGTCAGCGCCGGACCCCAGAACGGGTCGCTGGCGATAACGCCGCCGAAATAGATTGACGCGACCAGAAGGACAACGCCAATGACCGAGATTTCACCCACGCGTCCCGGCCGGATAAAGCGCATGTAGATGCCCATAAACAGCGCAATCGGCACCGTAGAACACACCGTAAACACGCCCCACGGACTTTCCGCCAGCGCTTTCACCACGATTAACGCCAGCACCGCCAGAATAATAATCATGATCAGGAAGCAACCGAACAGCGCAATAGTGCCCGGCACCGGCCCCATTTCTTCTTTGATCATCTCACCCAAAGACGCGCCGTTACGGCGTGAAGAAATGAAGAGCACCATGAAGTCCTGCACCGCACCGGCCAGAACCACACCGGCCAGCAACCACAGCACGCCCGGCAGATAACCCATTTGCGCGGCGAGCACCGGACCGACTAACGGACCGGCACCGGCGATGGCGGCAAAGTGGTGACCGAACAGCACGTTGCGGTTGGTCGGCACATAGTTCAGGCCGTCGTTGTTGATCACCGCAGGCGTGGAACGGGAAGGATCCAGCTTCATGACCTTTTGCGCGATATACAGACTGTAATAGCGATAGGCCACCAGATAGACCGACACCGAGGCGACGACTATCCATAATGCGCTGATGTGTTCACCCCGCCGCAGGGCGACGACGCCCAGACAGCAGGCACCGAGGAGGGCAACAAGCATCCACGGTAAGTGTTTGAAGAAGGCTTTTTTGTTCATAAATAACCCGGTTATTTAAAAAAACTCACGAAATGCCCGTCTCTGTTTTCTTTATTAAGCACTGCTTTCAGAGAGGCTGGGCCTGTTTATTGCGTATTTTTCTTGCGCACTTTTATTGCCCGTATAGGGTGCCAAAATCGCAGTTGCACAGGCGGGAAAGTTGGTCAGCGGTCACAGAGAGAGATAAGCGGTTGTCAGGCGGGATGAGCGGTTAAGGGGGCGATTAAGGACGTGAAATCTGTGAGTTAGGTCACGTAGCAATCCTGTCAGAAGGTCAGGACAGCAGCGTAACTTTTGTGGCACCGTCGTGTTTTGACAGGTAAATTATTCATTTGCTAAATGATCCGAGGGATCAATCAACACATTCAGGGAGTTTTTATGAAAGGTAAGTTTCCGCAAGGTTTTATGTGGGGCGGGGCAACGGCGGCCAATCAGGTGGAAGGGGCATACGATCAGGATGGCAAAGGGCTGTCCATCGTCGATGCCATTCCGGGCGGCAAAGACCGTCTGAAGATCGTTTCCTCACCGGAATTTGATTTTACCCTTGATCCCGCAAACCATACGTATCCGAATCATAAAGGCATCGATCACTATCATCGTTTTCAGGAAGATATCGCGCTGTTCGCGGAAATGGGATTCAAATGTTACCGTTTTTCTATCGCCTGGACACGCATCTACCCGAACGGCGTTGAGCAGGAGCCTGAGGAAGCCGGGCTGAAGCATTACGATCAGGTGATTGACGCCTGTATCGCGCACGGCATTGAACCGGTGATCACCATTTCACACTATGAGATGCCGCTGCATCTGGCGACCGCGTTTGGCGGCTGGAAAAACCGCGAACTGATTGGTCACTTCGAGCGTTTTGCCCGCACGGTGCTGACCCGCTACGGACATAAAGTGAAGTACTGGATGACCTTTAACGAGATCAACAGCGCGGCGCATTTCCCGATCATGAGTCAGGGGCTGACGGTGCAAACCGGCGCGCTTGAGGCGCAGGCGAAGTTTCAGGCGTGGCATAACCAGTTTGTCGCCAGCAGTCTGGCTGTCAAAATTGCCCACGAAACCAACGCGCAAATCCAGATCGGTTGCATGATCCTGTTTGCCACCAATTACGCTTATGACTGTAATCCGGTCAATCAGCTGGAAACCCTGAAAGAGACTCAGGCGTTTAATTTCTACTGCGCCGACGTGCAGGCGGGCGGTAAATATCCGTATTACGCCAAAAGCCTGTGGCAATCGCAGGGCGTCGAACTGGATATTCAGCCGGGTGATGTAGAGCTGATTAAAGAACATACGGTGGATTACATTGGTTTCAGCTACTACATGTCTTCGACCATCAACAAAACCAATCCTGACGCGGTCACAGCACAAGGTAACCTGCTCGGCGGCGCGCGTAATCCGTTCCTCGAAGCCAGTGACTGGGGCTGGGAAATCGACCCGGTCGGCCTGCGGATTGCCCTTAATCAGCTGTACGATCGCTATGAAAAACCGTTGTTCATTGTTGAGAACGGACTGGGCGCCGTCGATAAGCCGGATGAAAACCACTATATTGCCGATGATTACCGTATCAACTATCTGCGTCAGCATATTGAAGCCATGGCGGAAGCGATTGAAGACGGCGTGGAACTGATGGGCTACACCCCTTGGGGTTGTATCGATCTGGTGAGTATGTCCACCGGTGAGATGAGCAAACGTTACGGTCTGATTTATGTCGACCTCGACGATAAGATCTCCGGCACCGGTAACCGTTACCGCAAGAAATCGTTCCACTGGTATCAGAAAGTGATCGGAACGAACGGGGAAGATATCAGCTGATATTCTCCCGTCAGGCCTGAAACAGTCCGGGTGATGCCCGGACTGTTCTTTATTTTCGTTTCATTACCCGGGAACGGCAGGCAGTGGTAAGGGGGATACAGCATTGATGTTTCTCTTGAGCCCATAGGATATCTTTTTCAAATAAACCTCATCCTTAATATGAGCATAACCATATTAATAATATGGCTATTGAGAAAATCCTTAATTGGTGAAATTACGATTGTAAAAGAATTAAACAGGTAAGCGTGTCACCAGATATGTTCTTATTCAAACTTAGTCTGTGATAATTCGTAATAATCTGGAGATAAATTTCACTTAAGTTAAGGTCAGCGCGGGAGGTATACGAAGACAGTGCCATTTAAAGAAAGCAGTATAACGTATCATTAGTGCTTCTTTATTTAACTTATCCTATACTGTTATGACATAGTGATAATTCAGTGATTTTTTAATGATTTATATAATAGATGGCAGCATTACTTACAACCCAGATGACTGCACTCTGGGTCATATACCCACTGAAGAGTCCGTGAGCCTCAGTATCTCGGCAGGGCGCTTGCTCGAGCGACTGTTGAATTCTGAAGGGGAGATACTGGCCCGGGATATGTTGCTGACAGAAGTATGGGATAAGTATGGTTTGCGTGGGTCGAACAGCAACCTGAATCAGTATCTGAGTATTCTGAGGAGAGTACTCGCAGGATACGGGTGCGATAATCTCATCATCACCATTCCTAAAATAGGGATCCGTATTAATACGGAATTAAAGATCGAGCGTGAATCGTCTCCGGTATTGATCGCGAGCGATGATAATGTGGGGGAAGGGCAAGAAAGTATTACGACTCATGAAATAAGTACTGAGACGGTTCCGCCATTGCTTCGCGAACAAGAACAAATTTCACCTAAGCCATCGTGGTCAACTCCAGGATTATTGATTGCCGCAACGATTACTGCACTGCTCGCCGGGGGAGCGGGTTGGTATTACTGGACAATTCGTTCTGCGGAACAGATGCTACCAACAACCACGATAAAGCTGGAAGGGGGTTGTGAGGCAGTGTTATTACATGGACTGGATGTTCTTGAACGTAAGTCATTAGATCAACAAATTCGGGAAATAATAAAAGAAAATAATCAGTCTTGCGATACGAGTCATCGATTTTATTTTGACAATAATACGTCATTTACCACTCATAATTATGGCAGGACGATCCTGTCATCTTGTAAGATTGACAGCGGTGGCCACGTTATTTCATGTGATAATTTTTATTATTTAGACTGGAGAATGAATTGAAGCGGAATATTTTTTTAACGTTTGCTTTTGTGCTGATCTCACTTTTGTTACTACTTTTCATTGGTATTAACTATTCTGCTCAAAAAAGCGAAGTTTTTCCATTTCGTTGTTCAACTTTTTCCCGTTATGATTTAAGTCGTAAAGAAGGAAAAAGAATTGAATTTGCTGTTACACAAGATTTGCGGTTCCAGAATGATAAAACAGGCTATCTGTTACTCAATGGACAGACAACCTTAGGAGACGATTCTATGATAGTTAACAGAAGAATCGTTCTGTCCGGCGGAAATAAGATTGACAGTGATACTTACCGCTACAATATTAGTAATACTATCACGTCACCCACTGATACAACGCCAGACAGTATGTTCAATATGTTGCTAGCTGAACTCACGCTTGATCACTCTTATCTTCAGCTTAGTGTCGATAAGGTTGATAATAAATCTTATTTGATTGGTGGTCCGCTTTCATATTTATTTACATGTCAGCGATATTAAAATTTAACGATCACGGGTCTTCTGGTTTTGTTGAGGCAGAAAGGTTGAAAAAATTTCTGCCGATATAAATCATTAATTATTAGGTTTTTATTCTATTTTTCTAAAAAAAAGCCGCTGAACAGCGGCAGCGGCAAATAGTGTTTCCAATTTTACGGCATGAAATATGATACAAAATCAGTCTTTACTCTGATTCATTTACAAATTTGTTTTGAAGCTTTTCAGTGTATCTGTGAAACATTGATTATCTGCGTTTGTCAGGACAGATGATTTAGAAACTGAAAAAATTAGCAAGTCTTCCATGTTCAGCGTGAAAATAGCCTGTTTCTGGTAAGAACGAACTTTGTCTGGGCGTAAGAAACTGTAATTAATTAATATTCCTGAGGTCAGGTTGTCGCCAAGCACCACAAGTTCATAGGGTTCTTGCAACCACTCTTTCATTTTGGATTTTAAAATACTGAGCTGGCTGTCAATATATTCCTCAACGCTATTGTGATTGCCGAGACTATCACGAGAAATAGTAATCGTTGGCAGAATAGACCTCGTATCGTTCAGCGTATTCAAAGTACGCTCACAATATCCTGAAGGCAGTGTAACTACACCTTCACTAAAGCGGCAAATATTCTTATCCATGTGTTATCTCCATTTCCTTACTGTTGTCTGCACGAACGAATAATTGTTCTGCTGTGACTTCGCTGAGAGTACCGTTATGCATCATAACGATTTTATCTGCACTACGAATCGTTTCTGGTCGATGCGCAATGATAATGCGGGTGATGTTCATACGTTTAATCGAATCGTTGATTTTCGCTTCGTTTGAAATATCCAGGTGACTGGTCGCCTCATCCAATACAAGAATTTGTGGATCCCGGTACAGTGCGCGGGCCAATAAAATGCGTTGTAGCTGCCCCCCCGAAAGAAACGAACCCATATCGCCAACCAGACTCTGATAATTCATAGGCATTTTCATTATATCGCCATGAATTTGTGCCAGGCGTGCGACGCGGGTAATTTTGGCGTGATCGGGTTCGTTATCAAAGAAGCTAATATTTTCGCTGATAGATCCTGAAAAAAGTATGTCATCTTGCATCACGCAGCCTATCCGATCGCGATGATGAGAAAGCCCGGTTTGTTTTATATCGATACCTCCTACAGTAATAGTACCGCTCTCAGGATGTAATAAACCAAGGATGACTTTCGCTAACGTTGTCTTACCCTGACCAGATGGACCGACAATCGCTATACTTTCGCCCGCACGAATGGTCAGGTTGGCACCGTCAATAACCCAGGCATCAGTCGAACCATAGCGGAACTTAATGTCTGATAATACGATATCCTGTGCTGGCTGGTGCTCGTCGGTGGTATGCACGAGACCCGGGCTGGCTTCAGAGCTGGCCTCTGTTTCAGACAGGACGATATCTGCAAGTCGTTCTCCGTGCATTCGCAGCATACGAAAATCTATTATCGCATTGATTAAACCTGCACCACGGCTCATAAACTGATCGGAAAAACTAATGAATGCCGTGAGCATACCTGCAGAGAAATTCCCATCGAGCACCTGAAGCGCGGCTAACCAAACCAGGGCTACTCGCCCTACAGAAGTGAGTAAGCCTTGTGCGGAGCCGAACAGAATGTTGAGCTTCTGCATGACAATGCCTTTGTTGGTGCTGTCCACCATCAAATTCATATAGGCTGCCAGTCGGGGTACCTGCTTATTATTCGTTTTGACAGCCTGAATGCCGCGAAGTGTTTCCAGTAATGATGACTGCGTGCGTGCCGAACTGATAATTTGCTCTTCATTGGCGCGGCGAACCGGGTCATAAGCCATGAATCGCAGCAGGGCATAAACAACAAACAAGCCAATGACTAACCAGGCAAGTTTAGCGTTGTAAATAAACAACATTACTACTGTCACGATTGACATCACACCATCGAGAACCGTGCTGATAAATCGGGTGGTGAGAGTGCTTTGTATCGTGTTTAATGAGGCGTAGCGCGAAAGAATATCGCCCACATGACGCGATTCAAACCAGTCAAGAGGAAGCTTCAGCATATGGTGGCAGACATTAATGGTCCATTGCACACTCAATTGACTGGAGAACCAACTCATTACCCATGAGCGTAGTGCTGAGATAATGGTCTGAAACAGGGCAATCATCATGAAACCGACGCCAAGTAGCGTTAGTAATGAATAATCGGCAGAAACGAGCACCATATCCATGACCCATTGCATAAAGAATGGGGATAAAACACCGAACAGCTCCAACGCTACCGACAAAATAAGAACCTGAACGAAAGCGGACTTTACCCCTGTCACGCTTCCAACAAGTTTTCTCATTGAAATCCGCGCTTTCTCTTCTTTCACTTCAAAGGTGGAGGAGGGCACAAGTTCCAATGCGACACCGGTAAAAGTATTCGATGCTTCTTTAAACGTGACCTCACGAATGCCACGCGCGGGATCGTGAAGAGTGATCTTGTTACCACGCACTTTCTTAAGTACGACAAAATGGTTCAATTCCCAATGTAAAATACATGGGGTACGGAGTTTCGACAGCTCTTCAAGGTCAACGCGCAGTGCACGCGAGCTCATATTCAGTTGCTGCGCAATGCCGATGACATCGGAAAGCGTCGCCCCTTTAAGCGATGTAGAAAATTGCCGGCGCAGGGTGATCATATCGATCTCATGCCCGTGATAGTTGGCAATCATACCCAGACAGGCTAATCCGCATTCGGCCGCTTGCGACTGACGGATTAAAGGCAGACGGTTAAACCATTTAAAATTGAGTTTCTCTAATAACAACACAGAACAGACCTTCTAATCAGAGCGAAATTTTGTGACCCAGCGCGAAAATCGGCTCAAGTACCCACTCGTAAAGACGACGTTTGTCGACGATAAAATCGGCGTCCAGCGCCATTCCCGGTTTTAGTGGCTCGTTTTGCATATAGGCTTTAATAGATTGTTTATCTAATGCCACCAGTACACGGTACTGTTGTTCTTCAACATTGTTTTTTCCGGTGAGCGTGGCGACTTCCTGCGGAGAAAGTGCTGTACGAGAGACCTCAATGACTTTTCCGTATTGCTGACCAAACTTCTGATAGGGAAAGGCTTTATAACGCAGTACGACGCGCTGCCCTGCCTGGATGAAACCGATGGACTTAGTATTCACCATCATGCGAGCGACAAGTTCAGTGTCACTGGGTAATATCGAGATCGCTGACTGGCCAGCGTTCAGCATTTGGCCATTCTTAATCATGATTATGCCGATATAGCCACTTTTTGGAGCACGCAATTCAAATGAACGACGTGCTTCGTTCTCAACCAATGCCTGGCGATTGTCCGCGAGTTGCCGTTCGATATCGTTACGTTTCTTATCGTCATCAAGAGGCTTCTCATGGCGCTGCTGCTGAGCCTGCAAGATTTTTTGCGCGATATCTAAAATTTGCCGCTGATATTCCTGTTGCCGTGCCTGGCTGTCGAGTAAGTTTGACTCCTGCTCTTCAAGTTGACGGCTGGAGGCGTAACCCTGTGTATGCATGGCATTGAGTTTATCCAGCTGTAGTCGTGCTAAACTCACTTGTTTTTTGCGTTGTGCTAATTGAATTTTTAGCTGTTCTTGCTGTAGCTCAAGGCTGGCGATTGTCTCATTAACACCTTGCATCTCAACGGCATGCAGTTTGCTCAGTGTATTAAGATCTTGCTGTAGCCGTTCACGTTGTGCCGCCAGGTTTTCAGCAATCATCTGGCGAGTCTGACCCAGCTGTGTCGAGACCTCAGATGACAACACCATAACAACATCGCCTTTTTCTACGTGCTGGCCTTCTTTGACTGGAATATCAATTACAGTCGCACTAACCGGGGGGGGAATAACTAACATGCCGTTCCTGGGTAATAACTCACCCGTTGAAGATTCGTATTTGGTATAACTGCCAAAAATAAAGAACAGGGCAGTGGCTGCCGTGATAACGACAACAATAGAAATAACCAACCAGCGATAGGGTGGGCAATAAAGTGCGACGGTTCCAAGATTACCGCGGTTGGCTGCATCGAGCGCTTCCTGGCGAAAAAGTGACTGTTCCATTTAACTATTCATTTTATTGGGTTGATTTAGCGGCACTGAAAAAAATTCAGCATATCGAGCGATAATGAACCGGTACTCTGTGCAAGATTGATCATGGCGTTTAAGTAATTCAAACGAGCCTCTGCCTGATCTTTAAGTATGCTGTAATACTTTTGCTGAGCATCGAGTTCATCATTAACTGTGCGAAATCCCATTTCACGTCCATATTGAACGGATAAGACTTTTTCGCGTGCAGAGGCGACCGCATTCTTTTCAGCGTCGATAAGAGCGGTGCCATTAGTGAGACTGAGCCAGGCAGAACGGGTATCCTGAACGGCCTTTCGCTGCGCTTCTAACGTGGAGTATTTAGCGGCTTCGCGTCGATAAGTGGCCTCAAAAGATTGCGATAGCTGGCTGCCGCCTGCGAAAAGCGGAACAGAAACGTTTACACCGTATTGCAGGTTATTGCTTTTGGAATTGGTGCCGAAAATAGCATCATAAAGAATATTGTCATCATTATCATTGCGGCTCCAGTTCTTGCCATAGCTTGCATAGAGAGAAACCACTGGCATATGCGCGCCGTCTGCGGCGAGCACATCAGCATCAGTTTGGTCATGCTGAAATTGCGCGATTCTGATATCTGTATTGCGCAACTGGCTGACACTGATCGCTTCTGACAAGGAAGAATAGGGCGTCGATTTAAGGCATTGAAAATTCACCGCCTCCAATGTGTCTGGGTTAATCCCGGATAAACGGCGAACGGCCTCCCCGGCCAGAAGCAACTGGTTACTGGCTTCAATCTGCTTTGCCTGCGCGATAGCATAGTTAGCATTTGCCTCATCAACTTCAGTGCGTGTGTTTTGATCATTGCGCAAACCGGCCTGAAGTTTTTCCATTTGCTGTTTAAAATTGTGCGTTGCAGCTTGTGCTGCCTGTAATACTTCCTGCTGGTAGAGAACCGTGAAATAGGCATTGGCGATCGAACCGAGCAGTTTTTCTTCAGCCTGGCGCGCCTGCGCTTCTGCGGTATTAGCAATCGCGACGCCTTTACGCCAACCGGCATATTTACTCATATCAAACAAGGGTTGCCGGACACGGACATCATAGTTGTGGGTTGTCACGCCACTCTGGTATTTTTTGTCTGGTTGTTCCTGACGGTCCCAGCCTCCTTCCAACGTCAGAGTGGGCAGCATTCCTGACATTCCTTGCCAGTATTTCTGTTTATCGGCTTCGCTGGTCTGCTTGCTTGACTGCAACGCCGAATCATAAGTTAAAGCTGCCTGCGCAGCTTGCTGTAAATTAGTTGCGTTTGCGCCGGATGAGGCACAAATAAATGCAATAAAAATACAATTCTTTTGATAGTGTTTCATTATTTTCGCTGTTTCATGCAATAAGTGATATCAGGCCTAAATTAATTCCTGAGTCAAAACATACTTTATTAAATCTGTGTTCGAATGTAGTTGAAGCTTACGCATCGCATTGTATTTCTGTGTTGCTACAGTACTCACACTACGTTTACGTAACCTTGCTATATTCATTAAGCTGTGCCCCATTGCAAAAAGCCGGATTATTTCCAACTCTGATGGGGTTAAAACATTATTACTTTCAACAAACAGCCGGTCTGATACCAAATTTTTCATCTGTTCTGAATAATAAATTCTTTTACGTGGATAAGTAATCCAGTGAAAAGCTTCAACTAACTGATGCCGGTTATCACGTTTGCTTACGATGCCGTTTATCGGAGTCTGAATGACCTTATTCAAAAGAGCTTGATTGGTCTGAGCTGTAAAAATAATAATTTTCATGTCAGGATGCCGCTTTCTAACCTCCTCAATTTTTCTAATGCCGTTTAAATTCGATTGTTCAGGGCCGAAATTCAAGTCAGTAATTAAAATTTCAGGTGGATTTTCATTTAACTGTGTTAACAAGTCCTCCCCGTCAACCGGATAAGAGAAAATTTCGTGCCGGATAAGTTCAGCTGCCAGTATAGTCTGGATGGAATACACAATGAAGGGACTCTCATCAGATACACCAATTCGGAATATGTTTTTTTTCTGTGGCATATCGTTTGAAAGTCCTTTATTCAATACTATCCAGATAAGGCAAGGCTCCGGTGGAGCCTTGCCAGGTATTACTGATAACTTATCGTATACGTTGCAACAGCATTGGCACTTCCCGGACCCACAGTATCTTTAATCTGATAATAACGTGCATATAAAGGTACTGTTATTAACGCAGCAGAAAGAGGGTACGATGCCACATTAAAAGGTGTTGCTAAGGCAACCGGTTGTTGATTTTCATTCAAAATCTGTACCCCTACACCGCTTGCGGTCGAAGAAGAATTAAGTGCCATTACACCTATGTCCGATAAACCGCTAACGGCGTCACCATCAAATTGCATCATGACGTCAAAAGAACCGGACAATAATGATTCGCAGTTGAGTTGTACGTTAAAGGGAATCATATTGCTGGTCTGCCCGATGCCTGACCCTAATCCACTGCTTTTGCTGACAGAATAACTCCCAAGCGGTACATATTTGTTAGTATCGCCAGCGACAGAACACGTTTCGTCCTTAACCGTGATACCTGATTTGATATTAGTGAAGTAAAACTTCAGGTCTGTTCCGGTAACAAAAGAGCCCACATCAAAGACGTTCACATAACTACGGAGCGAGTTTGAACTTGTCATGGACGCTGACGTCCTGACAATTTCAAATGGCACAGTCAGAGAGACGTCTGTATAAGCCCCGACCGTTCCCCCGCTGGTAAGAGCATAGGTGCTGATCGTTTGTCCGGTAGCGACTGATACGGGTTCGGCCGCCATATCACCGCCATAACCCGTATAAATAGTCAGACCGTAGCCCAGCGTGCCTTCAGCGATAGCCTTGCGCTTGAAATAAACTTCGCTGGTCAAACCATCTACGAACTGCTGCAAGTTGTCCAATGCGCACTGAAACTGAACCGTAAAACTGCCGCTGTAGACGACAGTACCCACGGGTACGGCTGACGATATAGACAATCCTAGAGAACTGAAGTCTAAGGCCGCGTCAGTATTCGTTTTCTTACACAGCAAAGTGACATTATCATCTGCCTGCGCATTAGCCGTCAGCATACCCAAAGTTAATGCCACTGCCATGGCAGGAATCAAATGACTCATTTTTTTGTATAAATTAAAATATGACATAAAATTCACCTGATTAGCCCTTGATATCATTATTGCTTGATTCATTGGAAACATAACGAGACTCGCGAGACTTATCATCGCTACAGGTTGTTTCTATTCTCGCCAGAGTATTGTTATTACTGCTACGAACGTTGCCAGATTCAAGGTTAACCAGACAGTTGTCTGTTGGCTTTTTACCCCATGAAATATGTAGCTGACTGATGTCTTTATTCAGCCTGGTATATATTTGTCCTCCCTGGGAGACAGTGGCTACGAGGTTTCCATTCTCATCATTAACTGCTGCACCAAAGGGGAGGGGATTCCCGTCCAACTGATTTGCACGTATTAAAAGTGGTTGCCCTTTACTTGTTTTGTAATCAACTTTTACTACCGCACCTTCAATAGGAATAACACGCTGTTGTGTCGCTTCCAGTTCAACATCGAGCGGAATACCTTTTGGATCTATTGCCAGTTCATTGATACGGTAAGGCATCAGATTTGGAACAATAGCCCGTCCATTACCATCTAAAACAATGTTTGGATAACCTATTACATGTGCGCCACTTGCATCCGGGGCAGTAATAATTGCATAGGTTGTTGCCTGATAAGCACTAAATGTCAGGCTATCAGGTAACGCGACCACTGTTCCACTGGCACCACCTGAAGCGGAATAATAGTTGCTTCCCTGGGTATAAGAAGCTGTAAGGGTGCTATATGGAGAGCGATATTGCCCACTGACCGAGCCGGACTTATTGTTCTCAGCATCACGTGCAGCGCTGACATTATAATTATATTGGTCGTAGTCTCCTAAAACACCATTAACAGCAGTCTGTGCAGTAACGCCTTCTTTTGAATGTGCTGCGCTTCCGGTGAGATAATTTTTACTATCGCTGCCTAAAGGAACAGAGAAGTCGATAGAGAATTGTGTATCGTGGCCGCCGGTTGAATATAATAATCGGTTTGCAGAAAAAGTATAGGCCACACGCCCGATAGTATTATTGTAACCTACCTGAAATTGGGTGTTTGTACCGGTTGAATTCCAATAGTTTTGAACAAAACCAGTAAGATATACATTCCCAAATGAATCTCCTAAATTTTGGCTTGCTGTCAATGAAAAGCGTTGTTTTGGCCGGGAAAGATACGCTTTGGTTGTTTCGCTACCATACTTCTTGTAATAGTTGTTAATCTGCAGTGCATCATTAAAACTATAATAACCGGATGAAGAGAACCGGTATGCAGCAAGTGTAAAATTAGTATCAGTAGAAGAAACCTTCTTGCTATATGTTGCCCGATAGCTGACACCTTGTTTTTTGCTATCTGCATATTCGGTCTGCGCCCCGGTGACATCCACGGAAATCGCACCAAATGGCAACCCGAAAGCCCCACCCAGTAATAAGGAGGTATAATTATCAGAGCCAAGAATGCCTGAATAGCCTGTCAGACTATTAGTGAAGCCATGCTGAATTGTGCCCTGATAAATTGACGGGGTGTAAACCATATTATCGCGGCGAGACTGGCCACCTGTCAGGGTGTAATAAGTCATCCCCGGACGTTTTAAACGAGCCATGGAAGCATAAGGAACGGAAAAGTGTGATTCACTTCCGTCAGCTTCTTTAATCGTAACGTCTAAATCACCGCCGTAGCCAGTAGGGTAGAGATCGGAGATGTTAAATGCGCCAGGAGATACAGTGGTCTCATATATTTTATTGCCATTTTGTGTGACGGATACTTGTGCGTTAGTACGGGCAATACCACGAATTTCAGGGGCATAGCCGCGTTGAGAGTCTGGCAACATCTGATCAACGGTCGAAATTTGTGCCCCTCTGAAAGACAGGGTATCGAAAATTTCACCACTCGTATTGCCTTCACCCAGCAGTAAGCGTGACTTAATCTGCGGAATATCTCGTTGCACATAAGTATTAATGTCATCGTAATGATGATATTCAGTGCCTTGCTGACGTCGCCAGCTGAGTGCGCCATCGTGGCGGAACATCCAGCCACCCACATTAAAACCGGCCAGCGCGCGACCATAAAAGGAGTTGTACTCTTTGGCGCTATAAACAGAGCGATAATAGTTGGTGTTATAATTTAATGAAAACGCATTTTCACCGTGGTCCCAATACTCAGGCGATACATAGCCACGCGCCGTTCTGAACAGATAAATTTGCGGAATCGAGATGTCCATCTGCATATCGGCACTATTTATTGCTGCATGGCTATCCTCAACAACTTCCTCGAGCGCTATACACTGGCTTTCTGAACGTAAATTCGTGATCTGTTTTGCATCAAAAACGCTATCCTTGATTGCCAGGCTTTTGATTAAATTATAGGAAAGGCAGGCCTTATTACTATTGCCATCACGTATTACACGCACATTTTCACGGCTTACCAGGCGGCCATTGAGGTAAATATCAAGCGTATATACACCAGGGTCGATGGGATTTCCCTGAGCATAACGAGTCACATCTACCTTGACGCCCGACAGGTTTTTTACAAAAGACTCATCAAAATCATAGCTGGTTTCTGCAAAAGTAGGGGCAGCCGAAGTTGTAAGAAAAACTGCCAAAAAAGAATACAGAATATCCCGACCCACTGACTTTTTCATATAGACTATCCCTGCCATTATTGTTTCCTTATATAACTAATCTTGTTACTGACTGAGTTGGCTTTCAACATCACGTGCTGCGCCAAAATCATCCAAATATTGGTAGTGAAGAGTGGGCTTTATATTGTCGATGTTGCTTGTTTTAAAGGTGAAATCTTTTGTTCCGTGGGGCAAAAGCATGCCACCATTTTCGCTTAAGACTTTGCGGCCATCAGCAGTCTCTGCCGTAATTTGAGCGACATTAATGTGATAGGGGGAATTGTTAACAGCGGTGAGCCGGTTAGTTTTATTGTTTTTACGCCAAATTAATGCCGCAGCCGATTTGTCAGCATCCCGGGAATTCAATCCTGTAGGCCGATAAAACAGTTTAATACGACTACGAATAGCCATCTGTAGCTGGTTTTTATCAGCCAGACTTTTATCTTTTGGTGGGATATCTAATACATTAAGCCAATAGATGGATTCTTTATCTGCGGGAAGATTGCTTCCTGTAAATACAATACGTAATGTCTGGCCCTTGTTGGCCTCCATGCGAAAAACGGGAGGGAGGAGAACAAAAGGAACATTGATTTTATCCACGGCCTGATTAATGTCGCCGTCATCAATCCATGCCTGTACCAGGGCGGGTTGATTACCACGATTATCCAGCCGTACTGTCACTTCCTTTTCGGAGGACGGATATATGACACGCGTTCCAATAATGGTGACATTGGCGGAAGCAGAGGAAAAGTAAACAGATGCTAGCAGAAGTGCAGCTAAAGAATTAAGGATTTTTTTTTTCATGATGTTACTGGAATCATTCAAGAGGGAAAGAGGTGGGAGACAAGCTCCCACCATCATCAATTAAAGATAATTGATAGAATAAGTTACTGATGACGCTACGGTACCGGCAGTAGCTGCAGCAGTAGCATAGTAACGTGCAGCGTAAGTCAGAGTTGCCGCGCCGTCAGCCAGGGTTGCAGTGGTAGGAGAGGTTGACTGGTCAGTGCTACCTGCATTTAAAGTAGTACCTGCATTATCCAGCAGTTCCAGATCAACGTTAGTAGCGGTCCCGGTATTCGTCAGACGGCCATTAGCATTCACATTGGCGCCTTGTTCAAAATAGGCATAAACGTCGCCAGTTGTTGTTGAACATTCACTCAGATCAACAGTGAAACGGGTGGCACCCGCAGTTTCGCCAGCAGTTTTGAGCAAGCTTGCTGCTACAGTTGGCAATGCTACGGTTGCTGAGCTGCTGCCGCCGTTGACGCTAACTGTACAAGTCTGGCTGTCAATATTACCAGTGAAGCTGATAGTGCCATCCGATGCTTCAGCAGCATTCACCTGAGAAGCAGCCAGCAGTAAACCTAAAGCAATCATGGAGACCTTTTTCATATACTATCCTTTGTATAAATAAAATTTAAATTACATTATGTTGAATGACGTTGATCATTCGTTTTACTTCTCTGAGAGAATCATTCTCTCCAGGGAATTAGAAAAGCAGCAGACCAAAGACGACGGTAGCAGCAATGCCGACAATACCCATTCCAAAAGCATTACCATTTACCGGCGTTGCTTCAGGAATCGAATCGGGCCGTTGCCATTCGACTTTTTCTTCAGATGAAGTGCCTAACTGTTTAAAAAAATCTAGAATTAATGATGTGAACGAGCCCCCGCTGACATCTTCAATTTCTTTTGTATTTAACTCACGCATTGAATTTCCTTTATGCAGTGACTACAGATGCATTTGGATCAAATTGGTTTTCAACGATTTCATTGAACCAGGCAGATGTGGTGCTCCAGCCGTTAATCGCACCATAAAGTGCACCATCAACAAGACCCACTACGGCGCCGACAACTAATCCCACACCGCCTGAAATAATCCCTGCACCAACGATGCCACCAGCACTTCCGCCACTCATTGCCCATTTCAAGCCAAAAGCGGTAATACCCGTTACAGCGCCTACAACTACAGCACCAATAAAGTCAAAAAAACCCGCGCCTGAAACATTTTGCGTTTCAAATGATGTTAACTCTCTCACTTAATCTCTCCATCCATTTAATCTAATAATTTTTCCATTTACTTACATCACCGTCTGAAGCAAGTGGCGCTATTAAATTGATTAATTGATTCGAGTTAAATAGTAAAAAATCCATAATTTATATTTTTTTAGAAGTTCTTTGGCGTTTTTTACATTTTTATAACGCCTATGATTTTTTTGTGCCGAGTGTTTCTGACTCAAAGCTAATCTAATTAAAATGAATAATATCAATAAATTGTAATAATTCTGCTCCTGATTTAATTAAGGATTTGTAATTATCACTCCAAATTCAGACGCTAAATTTACAGAAATTTCAAAATATCAGTCATTCATCAATTTCGTTAATTTCGCTGTTCAACTATCTGGTCATAAAAACCGTTCAATAAACTGAAGTTTGCTGCACATTTTGGAATGTAAAACTATTTAAAAGTTAATTATAAGCATAAAAAACTAAATAAATGGCATTTTCCTATTTAAATACCTGTTTTGGGCATGATGTGGTTAACTACTGTGGCAATGAACGAACAAGAGGGAGTGTGTCAGATGCGTGTATTAACATTGAACCCAAAATGATTATTCACTTTATTACCTCAGGTGATTTTTTAATAGATTGTTGTTTTTATTTCCATAAACGATGTGATGTATAACATCTATGGTTCATATGGTAATGGAAAATACAATTTTTCAGAAATAAGTTATAAAACAATCAGGAAGCCACTGTTTGCAAGATAACGGATCTGAATCATGATCATTAAATGGTTTGTTATACGGCTTATGTTCAAATAACTAGCATTTATATCTATTTTTGGCTCAGTTTGTGGGATTGAATTTTATTAGCGTGGAATTAATATAGTTCTCCCGGTTAAGTGTCTCTTTATCGAACCATAAATTTCATGGGTTTCGTGGATGACTTTTATTAGTTGTTCTCGATCACTATAAAGAACACAACAGGCTGGTTTGAGTTACTTTTGATACTAACAAGGACCATGGAACCTTGCCTTGTAAGTCAGTTTAATTGAGTTGACAGATATGCATAGAGTGAACGCAAATTATGACCGAATTATCGACGCATTAGCTGGATATACGCATGTAGCAAATCCTGATGAGATTTCACGCGGTAAACGGCGATATCATTTAACCAAAGATAACGTACGTCGGGTTATGTTTATCATGGATGGAGACTTTTTGCTGAAGCTGAAAGGAAGAAATAAGGTGCTTAATATTTTATCTTCACCGTCAGTGGTGGGGGTGACACCTGCTTTTGATGAGTCGCCAGTATATCTGGAAAGGATAGATTATGGAAAAATCAATTACATCGAATATGATGTTTTTTGGCGATTAATTTTTGAAAAGGATTTATTTAATGATGCCATGTCTATTTTGGCATGCCAATATTCAGACTTAATGGATTACATTCAGTTATCTAAAAGTAATTCTTACGATGAAGTGACTTCTCTGATTGAGCGTTGGAATAAATTGCCCACTCATCTTAAGAGACGTTTTTCTGTTCTCTATTTGATTGAACATAGTTCCCATCTTTCAAAAAGCTCCATAAGCAGAGTTTTGAAAGACCTTAAAGAGAAAGGGGAACTCGAGTTGATTAACGGAAAATTTATCTAGCGGGCATGTGGTTTTCCTGCCTTTGGATGAGGAATAGAACGCAATATGGATATTAAAGTTATATGTTCTGATGCTGATTTTTATTTTAAGAATGGCATTTCAAAAATAATTGAAGATGCTTTGCCAACGAAAAATAAAATTTCGTTTGTCGATAAGATCAATAGCGAAAGTATATCTCAGGCAGACTTCATTATAATTAATGCTGCCCACTGGCGTCTTTATATGTGTCATCCTGCCTACCGCTTTAGAAAAAAAAGCAGTGTCCTGATTTTATTCACTGACGATGACAGTAATATTTCGTCCGAAAAATTGCCAGTCTGCTATCAATCATTGACCTGCATATCGCAGACGGAAACTGTCAGAAACGTTAAGTATAAAATCGCGAAAGCCTGGTTTTTAGCAAATGAATTAAACATTTCTTACTACAGGTCAGGTGATTGTATAAGGTGCAAGTTACCACGGATTTCATTAATTCAGCTGAGAGTGTTACATCATTTTAAAAAGGGCGATACCGTCCACCAGACTGCTAAATATCTTGGTGTGTCAGTAAAAACAGTTTATACGCATAAATATAACATTATGAGGAAGTTTTATATAAAAGGTGATTTTCTATTTTATTCCTTCATCAGACATGTTTCCCTTTTCGAGCTCTATACAGGGTCATTAAATGATGAATGAAATCACTCCAGAGGAGCGGCCTATTCGAAAATAGTACGGTAACTCAATATAAATTCATCTCATTATTAACGATGGCCATCTTGTAAGCTTGCATAGTCATGCGTGTAACTTATTGTTTATTTTTGTTTTTTAGTAGATTGTAAGAGGTAGTTATGAAAATTGAATCATCCACCAAGAACAAGAGTTTCATTATTCCCTTCAAAGTTTTTACGGGGATTTCTCTTGGGTTATTTTTAACATTATTAAGTTATATATCTGGTAATTATGCATTCGCGATGCCATTTCAGGCTCAACATGTGTCAGAAGATCAAGGGCACTGGCAAGAGCTGGATACGCACGCGCACATTATTATTTATCGCCTTGACGATGACTCGGCAAAATCATCAAAGAGCGTCGTAAATATTTTCGTTAATCATCAGTATCATACGAGTTTCTTGTCACATAATCGTGCAGTGGAGTTACTGCTTTGTCCGGGTGAAAAGGCACTCGAATTCTCGATTGGTCAGCTTGACCGCCACCGTTTTGGTAACTCTGAAAAGGTAGGGCTGGTTTCCCCAACGTTGAAATCAGGTGAACGTTACTACTATCAGGTTTCTTTAAATGACCAGGGTAAAATTGATGCCCGTCTGGTTCCTGAAAAAGAAGCTGAAGCAGCGCTGGTAAATCTACAGCCGCAAGACAGAACATTGTCCCGTGTATTGAATGAGCGTACCTGTCCTGCAGTGACCTATTCAATTAATGCAGAAGACGTATTCACACATCATAAAAACTCAACGACGTTGAGCCATGCTGGTGAAAATGCGTTGTCTTCACTAGTGAAAACTATCGAGCATGAGTTTGGTGAAATAGATGAAGTTGTTATTAAAAACTCCAGTGACATTAATGATGAAACCGCCACTACACATCCTCTTTCACAAATGCGTGCGAATACGGTCACCACATGGCTAATAAACTCTCCGCTTTTATTGCCGCAATATCATGCGAAAGGAGTAGACATTAAATCCTGCTCATTACCTTTTGATAATAAAAGAGGCGCTCAAGCTTGCCTGGAGTCTTCAAGGACTATTGATGTTGAAGTTTATGGTGTAAGAAAAAACACTCACTCCGCTTTAATAAAATAATTGGATTTATCTTTATTTAATAAGAAGGTTGTCATGTTAAAAATTAATATGCGTAGTGCAAAGGGGATTACATCTTCTTTCACTGTCGAAACGAATACAGATCAGAGTACGACAATTAAAGTGCCTAATCATGGTGCATTAAATATTGAACTCATCGATAGCGCGACGGGTCATGCACCACAAATGGTGATGACTAAGCGTGTTGGTAACAATTTACTCCTCGTTATCGGCCAGGGAGATCTCGACCATCCCGATGTTATTTTTGAAGATTATTATGACAATGATAATGCTCATCTGGTAGGCCTGGGTGAAAACGGACAGTATTATGAATATGTTCCCACATCTGGCGATGTCGCTGAATACACTCCCGCTCTGACCGAAGGTAAAAGTGGTGAATTAGTACTTGGCGGTGAAGGTTATACAAGTGCTGATCCTATCCTTGCTGACGATAATCATTTCGGCTGGCTTCCTTTTATGTTGTTAGGCGGTGCGGCTGCAGCGGGGGGTATTGTTGCAGCGGTTTCCAGCAGCGGCGGCAGTGATCATCATTCTGAAAATAAAACAGTGACGGTCACTCTCGACCCCATTACTGATGCAGATCAGAACGGGCGTCCGGAATTCTCCGGGACTTCAAATACTGCTAATTCGCAGGTTGTCATTCTCTTGCCTGATGGTTCGCAAATCACCACACAAACTGACAGCGAGGGTCACTGGTCTGTTGAAGCGCCATCTTCGCAACCGAACGGGACAGTGACTGTCACGGTCACTGACAGTGAGGGTAACAGCGCAAGTCTGGTAGAAGAGTACTCTGACAACGTATTGCCTGAGTCTGCTGTTATTAACGTTAATGACAATGATCAGATGGCGGGCAAGGCAGAACCGGGCTCTACAGTCATCATTACTGATGGTGAAACCGGTGAAACAATTACCGTTGATGTTGATGAAAACGGCGACTGGAGTATCCAGCCTAACCCGGTCAATGAAGGTGACAGCGATGTAAGCATCGTCGTCGTTGATCCTGCAGGAAATGTTTCTCCTCCGACTGACGCTTCTCGTGAAGATACCACGGCGCCGGACAACGTTACCTCCGGCGTGGTGACCGACAGCATCACCCTGACCGACGACGTGGGGCCGGTGACCGGCGCTATCGCGGACGGCGCGGTGACCGACGACGCGCGTCCGACCTTTGCGGGTCAGGCGACGGCGGACATTGATCACGTCAACATTTACGACAACGGCGAGCTGGCGGGCACCGCAGCGGTGGACGAAAACGGCCAGTGGAGCTGGACGCCGGAGCAGGGCCTGGCGGACGGTGAGCACGATCTGACGGTCGCAGCGGTAGACGCGGCGGGCAACGAAGGTCCGCAGGCGGACGGCGGTTGGGGCTTTACCGTGGACACCACCACGGCGGTGCCGGAAATTACCGTGAACACCGAGGACGAGCTGGCGGGTAACGCCGAGCCGGGCGCGGTGATCGTGATCACCGATCCGACCAGCGACAGCGAAACCAGCGTGGTGGCGGACGAGGACGGGCACTGGAGCATCCAGCCGAACCCGCTCGCCCCGGGCGACGCGGCGGTGGTGGTTGAGGCAACCGATGAAGCGGGCAACAGCAGCAGCATCGTGATCGACGGCCCGGCCGACAGCACGGCGCCGGACAACGTCACTTCCGGCGTGGTGACCGACAGCATCACCCTGACCGACGACGTGGGCCCGGTGACCGGCGCTATCGAGGACGGCGCGGTGACCGACGATGCGCGTCCGACCTTTGCGGGTCAGGCGACGGCGGACATCGATCACGTCAACATTTATGACAACGGCGAGCTGGCGGACACCGCAGCGGTGGACGAAAACGGCCAGTGGAGCTGGACGCCGGAGCAGGACCTGGCGGACGGTGAGCACGATCTGACTGTGACGGCGGTAGACGCGGCGGGCAACGAAGGTCCGCAGGCGGACGGC